>Ga0207756_100060_pt1 | contig 131813 bp, 117 predicted proteins | sample A23M1SouthBayCA_FD_187748 | JGI IMG/M metagenome (GOLD analysis project Ga0207756, IMG submission 187748) | Aerobic enrichment media microbial communities from Eden Landing Ponds, California, USA - A23 M1 (3) (SPAdes) | ecosystem: Environmental > Aquatic > Marine > Unclassified | place... | reverse complement strand
GCGGGCTCCGTCTGCTCCGGCGTCTGGGACTCCGCCGACCCAGCACCGTCCTCGGGCGACCCGTCGGGGTCCGCCGAGGACGCCTGTGGGTCTTCCTCGCTCATGCCCGGGTGGAGCCGGCGGGGGAGCATAAGGGTTCATGAATCGGCGGGCGGCGGGGGAATCCACCGGCTCGAGCCCGAAACACGTATCCTGTCGCCGACCGGTTTCCCCACCGTGTACGACTTCGTCGTCGTGGGACTCGGGCCCGCCGGGTCGCGGTTCGCCCGGCGTGCGGCCGAGGCCGGCCACGACGTGCTCGCGTTCGAGCAGGGCGCCGTCGGCGAGCCACTGGCCTGCTCGGGCCACGTCAGCACGGACGTCTGGTCGATCACCGGCGAGGGGGCTCGCGAGGACCTGCTCCAGAACGAGATCACCGGTGCCAGGTTCCACGTGGATGGGCCAGGCGGGATGGCGGTCGACGGCGACGGTGCTCACTCCCCTCGTGGAGCCGGGAACAGTGCCAGCGGGGCGCCCGACGATCCGGACGGCGGTCCACGGCCCGACGATCCGGACGACAGTCCACGCGATCATTCGGCGCGGGCGACCGCCGACTCGCCCGAGGCGGCTGCCCGGTCCTCGGAGCGGGACCTCCCAGATTCCTACCCGTTCTACCGCGACGAGCCGGTTTCGAACGTCATCGACCGCGTCGGACTCGATCGCCACCTCGCCGACCTGGCCAGGGACGCGGGTGCGGACTGCCGGGAGCACCACACAGTCACCGAGGTCGTCGAGCACGACGACCGGGTTACGGTCACCGTCAGCGCGCCGGAAGGCACCGAGACCCACGAGGCGCGGATGGTCGCCGGCTGTGACGGCCCACGATCGCGCGTTCGCGACGCACTCGGCCTCCCCGAGCCCGACGAGCTCCTCCACGGCGTGCTCGGGTTCACCGAGGAGCCCGATCACGGCGACTTCGTCGACGTCCACCTCACGCCGCCGCGCTTTTTCGCGTGGCGCATCCCCCGCGGCGACGCGGGGGTCGAGTTCGGCCTCGCGGTCCCGCCCGAGGAACACGCTGGCCAGCACTTCGAGGCGTTCTGCGAGTCCTACGGCGTGACGGTCGATCGGCGGTGCTCGGGGGCGATCCCGATCGGACCGCCCTCGACCGTGACCGGCGACCGCGGCTTCCTGATCGGCGACGCCGCCGGCCAGACCAAGCCGTTCACGGGCGGCGGGATCCGCTATGGAACGACCTGTGCCGACCACGCCGTCGCGACGATCGACCCGGACGATCCCGCTTCCCTCGCGGACTACGAGTCTGCCTGGCGGTCGGACCTCGGCCGCGAGATCCGGCTCGGCCACGCGATCCGCCGAGCGTACTCGCTCCCGGAGCCGATCCAGCGAGCCGGGCTCCGCGCGGTCTCCGGCGAGATCGGCGTTCACATGGATCGGCCGACGTCGCTGTTCTCACGCGAGCAGCTCAGAGCGCTGCTCCCGTGACCGGTCGAGCCAGGGGCCACCGGGGACTCGATTCGGGGCTGGATTTAGGTACCCTGGGATGTAATGAACGTTCATGGCAGAGCCCCGTCCCCACGACGACGTGATCGAGGCCGACTACGACCTGATGCGTCGGCTGGCGGCGCTGATCATCGGGTGGATCGTCGTCTTCTTCCTGGCCAGCGTCGTCCTCGTCCGCTACGGCGACGTGCTGATGGACGCGTTCGCCTGAGCTACCGGCGGTCGTGCTCGCCGCTGGACGCACCAGACTCATCGATCGATACGATCGTCGGTCACTCGATACGATCGTCGGTCACCAACGTCGCCGCGCGTGTTCGCCGCGGACCGAGGACGCCAGACTCCTCCCCGTGTGATGCAGTGTCGAGGTCGGCACGAACCGGCGGACTTTTTCGGGGCGGGTGCTCGGCTTCACTCGATGACGTCACAGGCTCGCGACGACGACGCGGCGTTCATGCACCGGTCGTTCCGGCTCCTGGCGCTCTGGCTCGGCGTGATCGTCGTCGCGGGGCTCGTCCTCCTCCTCTTCGGCGACACGCTCATGGAGCTGTTCGTCTGAGCGAGCCCCCGACGACCCCGTTTGCAGTCGCCGCGCACGCCCACTGGACGAGGCACTCCAGCGTTGCTGCCGGAGACGCATCGGATGCCACGGGAGGAGCGGATGCCTCGAACGCCACGGGCGGATCGGACCCTTCACGGGTGGATCGGACCCTTCCGGTGCTCCCGCGGCAGGGATCCCGGTCACCGACACGTCGAGTCAGTTCCCGAAGGTCAACTCCTCGCTCGTCGTGCGCTCCCCGAACAGCCACTCGGCGTGGTCGAGGGCGTACTCGCGGTGGTCGTCCTCGATGGCGCCGATCGCGTCCTCGACCATGATCGGCCGGTAGTCCCGCAGGCCTGCCGATCCCGCGGTGTGCAGGACGCAGACGTTCGCCAGCGTCCCACAGAACGCCAGGTCGTCGATCCCGCGGGCCCGCAGCCAGCCGTGGAGGTCAGTGCGGTGGAAGGCGTCGTAGGTGTGCTTCTCGACGACGTGGTCATCGGGGCGGACGTCGAGGTCCTCGTGGAGCTGAGCGTCCCAGGTGCCCTCGAGGACGTGCTCGCCCCACCGCTCGAACTCGTCGTAGTAGTGTGCGTCCTCGAACTGCTCCGGGGGGTGAACGTCCCGTGTGAAGACCACCTGGACGCCGGCGTCGTGGGCGGCGTCGACCAGCGCCGACACCGGCTCGACCGCGGCCTCGCTCCCGGGCGCGTAGAGGCTCCCGTCGGGGTGGCAGAATCCGTTTTGCATGTCAACGACCACGAGCGCACCGTCTGAGGGGGTGACGTGCATACTCGCGACTACGGCCGCCCGGCCCAAAACCTCCTCGCCGGCGCGGCCCAGCACCTGCCGGTCCAGGCAGCCGTCCCGGCCCGGACGCCGATGTCGTCCCGTACGCCGGGTCCCGCCACCCGTGGGCCGGCGAGCAAGCGAGGTCGAGGATCGTGCCGGTTCCCCCGTAGCGCCCCCCGCAGCCTCCTTTGTTCGGCTCGCGTGCCGGGTAGATTTTTACCCCTCGGTACCAACTAGGGGGTCAATGCGTCCTGCGCCCGCCGCCACGCTCGCGCTCGTGGCGTTGCTCCTGGCGGTCGTCGCCGCCGGAAGCGTGGTCGCCGCCGGCGGTGCGGGCGGGCCCGTCCAGGAGGACTCCGAGGGGGCAGCCGCGTGTGCAGCCGACTCGCCGGCGGACTTCGGAGCGCCGGCGAGCGGCGACGCGATCGGGTACGTCGAGGGCTACTGGTACGACGAACCGATCAGGATCCCGATCGAGGAGCCGGCCGACGACGATTCCGGTGCTGGCACGGACGGCGACGACGCGGCGCAGCAGCCAGCCAACGCGTCCGAGAGCGACCCGGCGGACGACAGCGCGGACGACGGCGCGGGAGACGGTGCCGAGGCCGACGGTGGGGCGGGTACCGGTGAGGAGGACCCCGATGCCGAGGACGGCCAGTCCGACGCCGGTTCGTCCGGCGCCGATCGTTCCGACGACCAGTCCGAGGACGGACAGGTCGAGACGCGGCCCCTCGACACCGAGGACGGCCTCGACGCCGCCGAGCGCGAGGCCGTCGTCGCCCGGACCGCCGCCCGGGTCGAGGTGCTCCGGTGTCGGAACTTCGAGTCGGTGCCGGACGTCGCCGTCCGGACCCAGGAGTACGTTCGCAACGAGCGCGAGCGCGTGCTGGAAACCCGGTCGCGGAGCGCCGAGAACTTCGACCAGGCACGGCTCGAGGCGGCGCTGTTGATCGGCAACGACGTCGACGCGACGGAGGCCCGCATCGACGCCATCTCCGCGTCCACGCTCGGCTACTACGACCCCGGTCCCGACAGGATCGTCCTGGTCAGCGACGACCAGGGGGAGGTGGGCGTCGACGAACCCACCCTCGCACACGAGCTCGTCCACGCACTCCAGGACCAGCACTTCGACCTCCAGGCCTTCGACGCGAACCGGACGGACCCGGCACTCGCCGAATCGGGGCTGATCGAGGGCGACGCCTCCCTCGTCGAGCACCATTACGAGACCAGATGCGGGGACGGTGCCTGGTCCTCCGAGTGTCTGGACGCCACCCCCGACGCCGCCGGGGACTCCGGCCACGTGGGACTGGAGCTGCTGTTCTTCCAGCCCTACAACGACGGCCCGCGCTACGCCCAGCGGATCTACCAGGCCGAGGGCTGGTCCGGCCTCGACGAGCGATACGCCGACGCCCCGAACTCCTCCCGGCAGACGATCTTCATCGACACCCCGAGCGCCTTCGATCCGGAGCGCGTCGAGATCGAGAGCCCGCCCGATCCGAACTGGGTCCGGCTCCGGCCACCCGACCTGCCGGATCACGACCGGATGGGCCCCGGAACCATCGCGGCGGCTGCGCTGGCACCGACGTTCGACACCGAGGTCGAGGAGCTCTATGGCGCCCAGTTCGTCCGGAACAACGTCGGCGAGGAGCGACTCGACCCACTCCGGCCCTACAACTACCGGGTCGACGCTGCCAGTGGCTGGCGGGGCGGGCGACTCCAGGTCTACCGGAGCCCAGCCGGGGAGATCGGGACCGTCTGGCGCACGACGTGGAACCGCCCCTCGGACGCCAGGACCTTCCACGAGCGCTACCTCGAGTTGCTCTCGGTGTACGACGCCCGCGCGAACGAGGACTACGTCGGCACGGCGACGTTCGAGGACTCGAGTCGATTCGACGGGCGCGTCGCGGTCCTCCAGAACGGTTCCACCGTCACCGTCGTCCACGGCCCGAGCCTCGGGGCGCTGCGGTCGCTCTCCGACGGCGCCGCCCGGCCCGCACCCGAGGGCTACTCCTCCTCACTCCAGCAGACCGAGGAATCCAAGTCCGAGGAGCCAGCGCCCCTCCCCGGACCGGGGCCGCTGACGACGGCGGTCGCACTGCTGGTGGCGGGTGGGATCCTGGCACTCCGGACCCGCGGCCCTGGCGGCTGAGGCCCCGCCCGACACCGCCGAGAGGCCGTGGCTTTTTCGCGCCCGACGCAGTATCCTCCTGCATGCCTGCTTTCGACCTCCTCGACGCCGAGACGATCGGCGCGGGGCGTGCGACGGACGCCTACTTCCTCCGCACCGAGGAGGCCCTCGAGGCGGCCGAGCGGGACCCGACGGTCGTCGCCGAGGTCACCGCCGACCAGTTCCCGACGGGCGACTTCGACGTCTTCGGTGGCGTCGGGGACGTCGCCGCCCTGCTGGAGGGGCTTCCCGTCGACGTCGACGCCCTCCCGGAAGGGCAGCTCTTCGACGGCGGGCCGGTGCTCCGGATCGAGGGCCGTTACAGGGCGTTCGCGCGCTACGAGACTGCGCTCCTGGGGCTGCTCTCCCAGCCGACAGCCTTCGCCACTCGTGCACTCCGGGCCCGACGCGCCGCTCCCGACTCGCTCTTGCTCTCCTTCGGCTCACGGCACCTCCACCCGGCGATCGCCCCGGTGCTCGAGCGTGCCGCACTCGTCGGCGGCCTCGACGGCATCTCGAACGTCGCCGCCGGCGAGCTGCTCGGTGAGGAGGCCGGCGGGACGATGCCCCACGCACTCCTGTTAGTCTTCGGGGAGGGGAACCAGGTCGACGCCTGGCAGGCCTTCGACCGTGGCGTCGGCCCCGACGTCCCGCGGGTGGCGCTGGTCGACACCTTCTACGACGAGACCGTCGAGGCCCGCCAGGCCGCCGAGGCGCTGGGCGACGCCCTGGAGTCGGTCCGGATCGACACGACGGGCTCGCGTCGTGGCGACCTCCGGCACATCGTTCGCGAAGTACGCTGGGAGCTCGAGGCCGCCGGCCACGACGACGTCGGCATCTTCGTCAGCGGCGGCATCGACCGCGCCGCCATCGAGCGCCTCCGGGACGTCGTCGACGGCTTCGGCGTCGGCAGTTACCTGACCGACGCGGACCCGACGGACTTCGCCCTCGACATCGTGGCGGTCGACGGCGAGCCGGTCTCCAAGCGCGGCAAGCTCCCCGGTCGAAAGGCGGTCTACCGGACGGCCGAGGGCGGGCACCACGTGGCCCTGACCGACGCCGAGGGGCCCACGGAGGGCGAGTCGCTCCTGGAGCCACTGCTCCGGGACGGGGAGGTGGTCCGCTCCGTCGACCTCGACGCTGCAGCCGACCGCGCCGCGCAGGATGCCGAGCGCGTCGGCTTCGCCGAGTCCGAGGAGTGAGGTCCCGACACCGACCGTCGCTGGCACTAAGCGCCGGGCGGTTCCGCGAGCGGTTCTCAGGCGGCGGTCGCCTGGATCGAAGCGAATCGTCGGCCGGAGATCCGCCACTTGTGGCGAGCGATCGGGGATCAGGAGAGTGCCGCGAGGAGCCGGGGCCGCAGGAAGGCGCTGGAGACCATCACGAGCAGCCCGCCGAAGGGGACGACGACGAACGCTGCCAGCTCGACGGCCAGCGAGAGGTCTGTCACCGCACCCCCAGCCAGTCCGAGTGCCGGACCCAGCACGGCGAGGGCGTAGAGGTAGGTCGGTTGCCACCCCGGCGAGAGCCGGGTGACGTAGACGAGCACGAAGGTCACGATCGGGAGCGAGATGGCTCCGAGACCGAGCAACACGCCGGGAGCCGCCACGGACGGATCGCCGGCGCCGCCGGCCATCTCCCCGAGCGTCGCGTCGAAGACTGTCGGGAGGGACTCGCGCTCGAGGGCGTCGCCGAGCGCGTCGGTGTCGACTCCAGCAGCACCGATCCGGTCCGCCAGGTCGAGCACCGCCTCCGCGTGGAACCCCACGAAGGTGGCCAGCCCGGCGGCGTAGACCAGCGTCACGACGTACAGCAGTGGCCAGCCCATGATCCGGCGCGCCCAGTCGTGGCGGGCGATCCAGTCGACGATGGGATCGTCGGCGTACGCGACGGAGCCGCCACCACCCGACGACTCCCCTGCGCGACTGCTCCCGCCCGTTCTCGCGGATGTCCGATTGCCGCCGGTCCCGCTCGCCCCGCCCGACGCAGCGGCGCTGCCGGCGCCACCGCTGCTCGTGGAGCGACTGTGGCTCGGTCCGGACGAATCCGTCCGTCCCCCCGACGTCGACCCACTCCGGTTCGATCGACTGGCTCGGCTTCCCCCGGAGCGATCACTGCCGGTGCCACTGGACGCGCCCGACCCGCCAGTCGACGATCCGGTCGCCGACCCACCCGGCGGCGGTCCCGAAACGGTGCCCCGGCCCGTACTCCCGGGGCCCGTGGGCTGGTCCCGTGACGTGGTCTCTTCCTCGGGGTCCCCACTTCGGTCCTCCGGCGCCCACTTCTCCGGGTCGGGGAGCCCGGAGAGTCGCTTGGCGACGTAGGAGCCGTGGCCCATCCGGTCGTAGGCGTTGCGCTCGACCGGGTCGCCGAGCGTGTCGTAGGCCTTCTTCAGCGCCGTGAACTGGGCGTTCGCGCGCGGGTCGTCGTTGTGGTCGGGGTGGTACTCCTGGACCTTCTCCCGGAAAGCGTCCTTGATCTCCTCCTGGGAGGCGTCTTCGGGCACCTCGAGCAGCGCGTAGAAGTCAACCGCCACGCGAGGCCCCCTCCATACGCGGCGGGAAACGGTCCAGGGTTATAATTTACCTGCCCAAACGGTGATGGAACGACGACGCCCGGGGCACCTGGAGCAGGGCGGGCACCACAGCCCTCCGACTCGCCCCGCCGGATGGCCACGCCTCGCCTACTCGAACTCCGAGAGGGTGGTCTGGTCCGGCGGCTGGCCGATCGGCTCCGGATCGGCGTGTTCGGCGGGACCGTCGGACCAGACCCGGTCGAGCACGGACTGGCCGGGGGTGTCCCCGGCCGCACCGACGCCGTCGCCGCCTCTCTCGTCGACGCTGTCCTCGCCGCGATCGCCACTGCAGTTGCCGCCCGGATCGCCGCCGCCGTCGTCGCCTGCCAGATCGCCACCGCCGTCGCCGCCCGGATCGCCGCCGTCGTCGCTTGCCACGTCGCCACCGCCGTCGCCGCCCGGATCGCCGCCGTCTCCACTCGCCTCCGCCTCGCCATCCCACCCACTGAGCGTCGACTGGTCGGCGTCCGCGAAGGAGAGGTTCGAAACCCGGACGCCCACCTTCCGTGGCGTCGCGTCCGCGAACTCCGCTGCGAGCTCCAGCGCGATCGACTCCACCAGCTCCGGGTCGTCGACGGGCCCCGAGAGCGAGCGCTCGCGGGTGTTCACGTCGAATGGGGGGAGCACGACTTTGATCCCGATCGTCCTGTAGAGGGCCGCCTTCGAGCGAGCGCGGTCGGCGACTGCGCCGGCAAGCGCTTCGATCCGCTCGCGGACGGCCTCGTGGTCCGCTTCCGGCGCGGCGAAGGCGGATTCTCGGGAGAGGCTCTTCGGTCGTCCCCGGGGTTCGACCGCGCGGGGATCGATCCCTCGTGCCCGGTCCTGGAGTTCGACGCCTCGGTCGCCCCACTCCTCTCGGATCCACTCGCGGTCTGCGTCCGCCAGGTCGCCCGCGGTCTCGATGCCCTGGCCCCGGAGCGTGCTGGCGGTGACCGGTCCGATCCCGTGGAGTTCCTCGACGTCCAGCGGCGCGAGGAACTTGGCGACTTCCCCCGGTTCGACGACGACCAGGCCGTCTGGCTTGTCGTGGTCGGAGGCGACCTTCGCGGCGTGCATCGTCGGTGCGACCCCGACGCTGGCGGTGAGACCCACCTCTCGGTCGATGCGCTGTTTGACGTGCCGGGCGAATCCCTCCACGACGGACCAGTCGGTCCGGTCGGTGACGTCGAGGTAGGCTTCGTCGATGGAGACCTCCCGGACGGTGTCGGCACAGTCCTGGAGCACCGCCTTCACCTCCCCGGCGACGGCCTCGTAGTACTCCATGTCGACGGGCCGATAGTGACCGACCGCGTCGGCTCGGCCAGACTCGTCGACCTCGTCGGCCTCGCCTGAATCGTCGACCTCGCTGGGATCCCCAAGCTCGCCTGGATCGTCGGCCTCGCCGGGATCCCCGACCTGGTCGACACCTCCGGTCTCGTCGTCCTCGCGGCCCTCCGCGTCGCTCTCGGCGGACACCGCCGACGCTGCCCGTGGGAGCCGATCCAGCGCCGACGAGATCGCCTGGGCGCTCTCGACGCCGTACTCCCGTGCCTCGTAGCTCGCCGTCGCGACGGCGCCGTCGGGCTCGCCGGCCTCGTAACCCATCCCGACGACGACGGGCTCCCCCTCCAGTTCCGGCTCGCGGAGCCGCTCGCAGGCCGCGTAGAAGCAATCGAGGTCGACGTGGACGACGATCCGATCCTCGTCGTCGCCGGTCTCGACCCCCGGGAGCGTCGGGCCCTGCTGCACGCCGATCGGTAGTCGGTCGCCGCCGGTTACTCTGTCGGTCGTCGAGCTCGCCGGGGCGGGCGTCTGATGGTCCCGAATACGTTCGCCGTTCCACGGCGCTGTCCGTGCTCGCGTCGCTGCGAGCGAAGTGCCTCGCTGGGCTCTCTGGCTGCGTACGCGGGCGAAATTGCCACGAGAGACACTCCCTATAACTCGCCTTCCGGTTCCCAGATTCTGAAAGTACGGTGAACATCTCCGGTCGGTCGCCTGCCGATCGGGAACCGGCGGCTCCCGTATATGTACGGGTGTTCCAGTGTGGTCTGTCGAGGTATCCATCCATGGAATTCCCAGATAGTTCCCGTCGCGGGATCATGACGGCGCTCGGTGCGGGAGCAGCGATCGGGCTCGCGGGCTGCGTATCGACGCCGAGTGACGGCTCGGTGAGCGCGAACGAGAACGACACCAGTGGGCCAGTCGATCAGACGGAGGAGCTAGACGCTCCCCAGGACACCGACGTCGACCGCGTGGCGGCCGACCCGGAAGAGCTGCCCGATCCCGTCGACTGGGACGAGCCCCAGCGCCACGAGGTCGAGTTGACCACCACCGAGGTGACCGCCGAGATCGAACCCGGCGTCACCTTCGACTACATGACCTTCGGCGGCCGGATCCCCGGCCCGATGGTCCGGGTCCGCCAGGGCGACACGGTGCACCTGACCCTGGAGAACCCCGAGGAGAACTCGATGCCCCACAACATCGACTTCCACGCGGTCTACGGTCCGGGCGGTGGCGCCAACCACACGACGATCGGGCCCGGCGAGACCGCGGAGATCGAGTTCACGGCGATGTACCCGGGCGTCCACGTCTACCACTGCGCGGTCCCGAACATGGACCACCACATCAGCGCCGGAATGTACGGCGCGATCCTCGTCGAGCCCGAGGAGGGCCTCCCCGAGGTCGACCGGGAGCTGTACTTCGGACAGAACGAGCTCTACACCAACGGCGACCCGGGCCAGGAGGGCCACCACTCCTTCGACTACGACGCGATGGCCAACGAGGAGCCCACCTACGTCTGCCTGAACGGGGAGGCCTACGCCTTCACAGGCGACGGCTACGGCACCGTCACCGTCGACAAGGGCGAGCGGGTCCGGATCTTCCACTCCAACGGCGGGCCGAACCTGATCAGCTCCTGGCACGCGATCGGCAACGTCTGGGAGACGTTCTACCGCGACGGCGCCGTCGCCTCGGACCCGGATCACTACGTCGAGACCGCGCCGGTCGTCCCCGGCTCCGTGGCGATCGCCGAGATCGACACGCCCGTGCCGGGGCCGATCAAGCTCGTCGACCACGCGCTCTCCCGGGTCGTCCGCAAGGGGATGCTCGGCGTGATCGAGGTCGAGGGCGAGCCCGAGCCCGACATCTACAACCCCGACCCCTGATCGACCGCGCCCTGGGTGTCCGATCGGCCGGTGGGAGGGGCCCCATCGGTCCCTCTCACGCGGCCGACCAGCCGCTCCCGACACACCATGGAAGCCACCGACTGTACGCGACGCGAGGCACTCGCCCTCACCGGAGGCCTGGCGAGCGCCGTCGTCGCCGGCTGTCTCAGCTCGGCCGACGGCGACGACGAACCGCCGGAGGACGCCGGCTCGCCGGGGACGCCCGCCGAGTCGGTCCAGGTGACGACGACCTCCAGACCGTACCCGAAGTTCGAGCCGCAGATCGTCCACGTCGAGGCCGGCGGGACCGTCGAGTGGCTCGTCGAGACCGGTCGCCACGACGTCACCGCCTACCACCGCGACCAGCACCCGCCCCATCACACGCCGGAGGGCGTCGCCCCCTGGGGCAGCGACCGGATGACTGGGGCCGGGACGACCTACGAGCACACCTTCGAGACTGCCGGCGTCTACGACTACGTCGACACCCAGCACGTCTGCGTCGCCCACGAGGTCGCGGGCAACGTCGGCAGGGTCGTCGTCGGGTGGCCGGATCCCGACGGGGAACCGGCGATGGTGCCCCCGGACGAGGACCTCCCGAGCCGCGTTCGGAACGCCTTCCAGCGGTTCAACGACGAGACGCGTCCGGTGCTCGAGGCGGGACCGTGACGCGAGGTGACGCCTGCGGGGGCTCCGGGCCGGGTCAGACTGCCATCTGGGCCGGATCCGCCCGCCTTCCGGGTTCGGATCCGACCGCCGTCCGGGCCGGATCCCAGCCCCTGGGAACAGGGGCCCGCTTCAAGGACGGATGCGCCATACAACGGGTGAATCGATGACCGACGACATGCCGACCCTCCAGCGACGACGAGTCCTCCGCTCGGTCGGTGCCGCCGCGATCGGTGCGTCCCTCGCGGGCTGCACCGGCCTCGGAGCGCTCGCTGGGGACGACGACGGTGGCCCCGAGGACGTCGTCCTGGGGCCGCCCGAGAACCAGGACCGGCGGGAGGACATCGACCTGCCGTACCCGACCTATGGCGAGTCGCTACCGGCGGTCACGGTCGGGGCCCCGATTCAGGACCGCCAGCTCTCGACGAGGGAGTTCGTCGGGGAGCGCCACGTCGTGATGACGTTCATCTACACCTCCTGCCAGACCGTCTGTCCCGGTCTCACCGCCGCCCTCCGCCGCGTCCAGGCGGACTCGGTCGCCGAGGGGTACGCCGGGGAGGTGGCATTCCTGCCGACGACGTTCGACCCAGCCTACGACACCCGCGAGGTGCTGGCCGAGTACGGCGAGTCGATGGGCGTCAACGACGAGCCCGGGAACTGGTTCTTCCTCCGGCCCGAAGGCCCGGAGCGCGCCCGCGAGGTCGTCGACGAGACCTTCGGGGTCGCTTTCGAGCGCTCGGCGGCCGAGGGGGACGGCGATGGCGGCAGTGCGGACGGCGGTGGTGGGGAGCACGCCAGCGACGACCGTATGTTCGTCCACTCCGCGCTCATCCTGATCGCCAACGCCGACGGCGTCGTCGAGCGGGCCTACACCGGCGGACCGCCGACGGCCGGCACGCTCACCGAGAACGTCCGCACGATCGTCGACGAGTGGTAAGATGCGCCGGCGCGAGCTCCTGGCCGGTCTCGGTGGCCTCGGCGTGCTCGGCGGCGGCGCGGCCCTCGCCTTCGACCTCGTCGAGTTGACCGAACAGTCCGGGCTCGAGGCCGTCGAGCTGGAGGGGATCGAGGCGCCGGGGAGTGCCGGCACAGCGGTGTCGGTTCCGGAGCGGGGCGGGGTCAGCGTCGTCGAGTTCTTCGCGACGTGGTGCTCGGTCTGTGCAGCCAGCATGTCCGAGCTCGTGGCCGTCCACGACCGCGTCGGCGACGACGTACAGTTCGTCTCCGTCACCAACGAGCCCCTCGGGACCACGACGAGCCGCGGGGACGTCGCCGACTGGTGGAGCGAGCACGACGGCGACTGGCAGGTGGCCTACGACGGCGACCTCGAGTTGACCCAGGCGCTGGACGCCACCGGCGTCCCGTACGCCTTCGTGCTCGATGGAGCCAACGACGTGGTCTGGCGTCACCGGGGCCGGATCGAGGCGGGGCCACTCGAGTCGGCGATCGAGGACGCCCGATCGTAACCGCCGGGATCCCAGCGATGACGGCCGACCTCTATGCCACCGTCGTGTTCGCGCTCGGAGCCGGCGCCGCGACGTTCTTCGCCCCCTGCTCCTACGCGCTGTTGCCGGGCTACGTTGGCTACTACGTCGCCGCGACCGAGGGCGACGCGGCGCCACTGACCGGTGCGCTCGCGCGGGGCGCGGCTGCCGCGGTTGGCGTGCTCGCGTCCTTCGGCGTGCTCGCCGCCGTCGGCATGGCTGCCAGCGACTTCCTGGAGCGACTCCTCCCGACCTTCGAGGTCGGCGTCGGCGTCGCGCTGGTGGCGATCGGCGTCGCGGTGCTCGCGGGCTGGACCGGCTCGCTGCACGCGCGGCTCCCCCGGCGGAGACGGTCCGTGCTCGGGTTCGGCCTGTTCGGGGCGCTGTACGCGCTCGCGGCGACGGCCTGCGTCCTGCCGCTGTTCCTGGCGCTGGTGTTGAAGGCGCTCACGCTCCCGGCGCTGCAGACGGCCGCGATCCTGGCCACCTACGGCGGCACGCTCGCCGTGTTCATGCTCGCGCTGACGGTCGCGACAGCCGTCGGGCGGGACATCGGTGCGGAGCGTATCGCCGCCAACTCTGCCCGTACCATGACGCTCGCCGGCGTGGTCCTCGTCCTGGCCGGCGTCCTCCAGGTCGCCATCGCGTTCGGCGTCGTCTGAGGCTCTCCGGGCCTCACCCTCGCCCGGATCCGGTCGCTCGCCAGGTGCTGGCACCGCCGAGCCAGGCTGCGACCCCGGGGGAGACGCCACCCGAGACGAAAACACGCATAACCCCCGCCGACCAACGACCGCCAGTGCGAACCGCGCTCAAGCGCAACGCGATCAGCGGCCTGATCGTGCTCACGCCGGTGTTCGCCGCCGGCTACAGCGCCTGGTGGGTCTATCAGTTGATCGCGAACTTCCCGCTGGTCGGCGTCGTCGCGCGACGGGTCACCGTGTTGCACGCGGTCGATCCGTCCCTCGCGCGCTTCGTCATCGCGCTCACCGTCCTGATCGGCCTCCTCCTCCTGTTGACGTGGGTGATGCGGACGGCGATCGGGCCGATCCTGGAGTCGAGGCTCGACGCGAGCTTCAACCAGATCCCCGGGTTCAGGGTCGTCTACAACGCCTCGAAGATCGCCATGGAGACCGTCGTCAACGAGGACGTCGACCTGAACGCACCCGCGAAGGTCGAGCTGTGGAACGACGCCCGCGTCACGGCGTTCCCGACCGGGCGCAACACGGCCGACGGCCGGACGACGGTCTACATCCCCGCGTCGCCGGTGATCTTCGTCGGCTGGGTCGTCGAACTCGACGAGTCCCGCATCGAGCCCGCCGCGGAGTCGACCGAGGACGCCCTCATCCGGGTGCTCTCGGCGGGTTTCGCCGAGCGATCCTCACCCCCGCGGCAGTCGTAGCTCCGTCCGTCCGACGACGACCCTGGCCAGGAGTGGTCACTCGCCCTCGAGCAGCGCCGTCACCGCTCGCCGATCCGGCAGTGCCGACATCGCGCCGCGGTCGGTCGTCGACAGCGCAGCGACCGCGTTGGCGGCTGCGAGTGCGTGCTCGAGGTCTCCAGGCCGGTCGCCGCTACCGTCGTCGCGGTCGCCACTGCCGTGGCCGGTCACGTCACTGCCGTGCTCGCTGTCCTCGCCGGTGCCCGCTTCGTCGTCCCCGTCTGGGCCGCCGGCGTCGAGGAGTGCGTCGATCAGCCCGGCGTTGAACGCGTCGCCGGCGCCGGTGTCGTCGACGGCGTCGACCTCGTAGCCGCCGTGGCGGGCCGTCCCCGTCCACGGTGCGTCATCGCCCGCGACGGCGATCGCGCCGGCGTTGCCGAGCGTGCTGACGACGGTGTGAGGCCCGTCGCCCGCGGCGTCGCGGGCGAGCGCTTCGGGGGCCTCGCCACTCCACCCCAGCGTCTCCAGCTCGGTCGGCGTCGCGATGAGCACGTCCGTCGATTCGATCGCCCAGCCACAGACCGTCCGTAGTTCGGCGTCGTTGGCCCACAGCTCCGGGCGGACGTTCGGGTCGAAGGAGACCGTACAGCCGGCCTCCGCGGCGCGCTCGAGCAGATCGAGCGTGGCGCTACGCGCGGGCTCGCTGGCGAGGGTCACGCCGCCCGCGTGGACCCAGGGCGTGGCCGCCAGCCGCTCGTCGGTGACCCGTCCCGGCTGGAGGCGGGTGTCGGCGGTCCCGTCGCGGTAAAACGAGAAGCGCGGGTCGTCGGTCCCCCGGCTGACGAACGCCAGCGTGGTGGCGGCCGCATCGTCGCGCTCGAGGAGGGCGTCCTCGTCGTTGCTCGCTGCGTGTCCGGGGGGGATCCCCTCCGCGGCGAGCCGATCGGCGAGGAAGTCGCCGAACGCGTCCGTGCCGATGCGCGTCCAGAAAGCGGGCGTCCGGCCGAGTCGCGAGAGAGCGACAGCGACGTTCGCCGGGGCGCCGCCCGCCCGGCGGTGAAACGTCTCGACCTCGGTCAGCGGGCCGGCAGTGTCCGGCACGAAGTCCACGAGCGTCTCCCCGGCGACGAGTGGCGGAGCGGCCATACGCAAGCGTCCACGGGCTGAAGGCAAGAAACGCTCGCCGTCGGCGAGCGCGTGGGTGCTCTGCCGGGCATCGCTCGCTGGCTGTTTCCGATTTCAAAATTTATCTTCTTGTGTCGAGAAGACTCGTTTCTAGATGTGAAACTTTAAGTGGTACCCGTCCGTATTCACGGCCGACTATGAGTACTCAGAAGACCGTCCGTCAGGAGGCAGGTACCGTCGAGGGCAGCGAGGCGCTCCGGATGCCCGCCGAGAAGGCCGAGGAGATCGTCGAGGCCCTCCAGACCGACCTCGCCGACACCTACGTCCTGTATCACCAGCTCAAGAAGCACCACTGGATCGTCGAGGGCGCGGAGTTCAACGACCTCCACCTGTTCCTCGGCGACGCGGCCGGTGACGCGGAGGAGGCCGCCGATCTGCTCGCCGAGCGCGTGCAGGCCCTCGGCGGCGTCCCGCTGGCCGGTGGCGCCACCTTCGAGGAGCACGCGACGATCGAGCCGGAGGACGACGACGCCTACGACATCCGGACGTCCCTCGAGCACGACATGGCGCTCTACGGCGACGTGATCGAGTCCCTGCGCGAGCACGTCGCGCTGGCGAACAACCTCGGCGACTACGCGACCGAGGAACTGCTCCGCGAGATCCTCGAGGACACCGAGGACCACGCCCACCACGTCGAGCACTACCTCGAGGACGACACGCTGGTGTTCGACGGCGCGATGGAGTAAGGGCGGATTCGAGCAGCGGCCTGTCGTCGGTTTTTCGCGATATCTCTGATGTTCGCCACAGCTGTATGGCAGCGTGGATCCGACGGACCCGGGTCGTACGCACCTATTGGTTTCGACGGAAGCCCCTCCCGCTCGTCGGTTCTACGTCGCTCTCTCGGACGACAGCGAGGTAGCTGCGTCGAGCGATCGGGGGCTTTCGGGTGGGCACCACTGCAACACCGACTCCTCCTCGGTACCGAAGTGCCCATCCAGAACGTACGCAACAGGTTCCGTCCTATTGCTCGACCTCGACGACGAGATCGGTACCGATCCAGCCCTCGGGGTTGCCCGACTCGGAGAACACGGTCCGGCCCGGACAGCTCTCGGCGATGTAGATCTCCTCTTCGTCCCCGGCCTCCGTCCCGTCAGGGGAGTCCATCGATGAAAGAAGTTAGGCCAGCCTAAAGCAAAAAGGGTTCTGGTCCGGTTCTGCCCCGCTGGCAGCCACCCGGTTCGCCCCCGAGCGATGCCCCGGGCCCCCTGTCGCCCGCCGAGTGCGGGAGGTGGCTCCAGGGCCTCAGGCCAGGAACACGTGCCGGGGCCGGTCGGCGAGGACGTCCCGGCCCCACTCGACGGTCTCCGCGAACGCGTCCGAGCGGAAGAACGCCATCGCGTCCTCCTTGCCGTCCCACTGCGAGGCGATGAACATGTCGTCGGGGTCCTCGCGGTTGGCGTACAGCGTCGTCTCGCGGTGCCCGTCCATGTCGGCCAGGAGCTCGCCGACGGCGTCGAACTGCTCGCGGAACTCCTCGCGGTACTCCGATTTGACGGTGTAGAACATCCCCATCGTCCCGAAGCCCGCGTCCGTCGCGTCGGCCGCCGCTCCGGAGCCGGCCCCACCGCCCTCGCCCGCCCGCCGCACGATCGCCGGCAGGTCGCCGAGGTAGTCGGCTGCGGTCTCGGCCGCGTCGGCCGTGTCCCAGAGGGAGACCACCGCCGCCGGGGCGTCCCCGGCCTCGTAGACGTCGGTCCCGCGGTGGGTGTCGTAGCGATCGAAGCCGTCGGCGAGCTCTTCGACCTCCGCGGCGAGGGTCTCGAGATCGGCCTCGGAGTACACCACGAGCGCGTGGACGTCCTCGCCGTGGGGCGACCCGGCGTAGATGCCCTCGGCCTCGAGTTCGGCCCGAACCGCGGGGTCGGTCGTCGCTGCCGTCGTGTCGTCGCCGTGGGTGGGGGCGCCGTCGGGCGCCGCGTCGCTCCCGTTCCCGCTGGCTCCATCCCCACCGCCGACTGGGCCGGTCCGCGTCTCGAGGGCGCCCTCGAGTTCGGCGAGGAACCCGCTGGCCGTGTCCGCAGCCGAGGCAGTCTCCCAGGTGGAGACGACAGCGGTAGCGGCGTCGCCGTCGTCGATCGCGTGGACAGTGGTGTCCCCGTGGGTGTCGTAGTGCTCGAAGTTGCCCCGCAGGCCGTCGACCGCCTCGCGGACCGTCTCGGGCGCCGCGGTGGAGCGGACGAGGACGGCGTGCCCCTCGTCCGGTGCCGCTACGTCGAGGGCGGCGAGCGCGTCGTCGAGGGACGGAGTGTCGTCTCCGCCGGTGCCAGCCGCCCCAGCGTCGCTCTCCGCCGCCCCGTCCTCGGTGGGCACGCGCTCGCCCGCCAGGAACGCCTCGAGGTCCGCCGGCTGGAACCGCCGACCGGAATAGAAGGGGCCGAACTCCGCGAAGCGCGAGGAGGAGGGGTCGAACCGCATCTCGTAGAGCAGCTCCTTGACGTCGGTGGGGTCCTCCGCGAACAGCGTCACGCCCCACTCGAAGTCGTCGAGGCCGATCGACCCCGAGATGATCTGGCTGACCTTGCCCGCGTAGGAGCGCCCGATCTCGCCGTGGGCTTGCATGTACTCCGCTCGCTCCTCGAAGGAGAGGTCGTACCAGTTCTGCTCGGGCTCGCGGCGCTTGTCCATGGGGTAGAAGCTGACGAAGCCCGCGTCCGGGATCTCGGGGTAGAGCCGCGACTCGATGTAGGTGCGGATGCCGGGATCTGCCTCCGCGTCGGGGTCGAAGTAGTCCTCGGCGCCGGTGTAGCCCGACGCCTCCGTGACCGAGACGTAGGAGGCCGTCCGTTCCGTGAACCCAGCCAGTGCGGTCTGGGCGAACTGGCGCTCCAGGTGATCGAGGTCGCCCAGGGTCGGCCGGAGGTGTACCAGCATGAGGTCGGCCTCGTGGCCGAGGACGGCGAAGATCGCGGAATCTCCGCCTGCGGTTGCGTCCTCCTCAGCCTCCGCCGCGTCAGCACTGGCGGCCCCCTCCTCGAGGTCCGCGAGGGTGGCGGCGTCCTCGAGAAACTCCCGACCCTCCGCGATCGCTCGCTCGCGTTCCCGTCGTGGCGCGTCGCGCCAGGCGTCCCAGTCGATCCGGCGGAGGTCGTGGAGCACGTACCAGCCCTCGTCGGTCTCCGGCGGTCGTGGCATGGGCAGTCGTTCGCCGTCGCGGCCTTTGTCCCTTGCGAGTCGACGCTCTCCGCACGGACCACACCGCGGCCGGTCCGTCCACGGCGCCGCCACCGACCCCCGGAATCGAAACCCCTTTTCTCGCAGCCGGCCGACCAGCCACAAATGGAGCACAGCGGGCCGCCCAAGGGGCTCGTCTCCTACCTCGTCCTCGAGCTACTGGAGGAGAAGCCCCGCTATGGCTACGAGATCTTGAAGGAGATCGAGGCCATCAGTGGCGGTCACTGGGAGCCCTCCTACGGCTCCGTCTATCCCGTCCTCTACAAGTTCGAGGAGGAGGGCTGGGCCGAGCGGATCGAGCGCGAGGACGAGCCCGATCGCAAGTACTTCCGGCTCACCGAGGACGGCGAGGCCGAGCTGGCCGACCGGCGCGAGGAGAGCGCGGGGAAGGCCCACGACTTCGCGGACACGATCCTCGGCTTCTACCACGTCTACGTCGCGCTGGCAACCGACGACCGGTTTTCGGTGCCCTGCGAGCCCGACGCCTGGTGCTACGACGACACCTTTAGCGCGTGGATGATCGAGCAGATGATCCGGCACCACGAGCGGGACTTCGGCGAGTTCGAGCGCATCGAGGCGACCCCCGAGGCGTTCTACGAGACGCATGGCGTGGACGCCGAGGAGTGACCTACCGGAACTGCATCCCGCCGTTGACGTTGAGGACCTCTCCCTGGACGTAGTCGTTGTCGAGGAGGTACTCGACGGTGTGCGCGACGGTCTCCGGCTCGCACGCGTACTCGGGGAGATGCGTGTCCAGATCCTCGTGACCACGGAACTCGACTGCCTCGAGGTACTCGAGGATCTCGTCGTTCATCTCAGTCTGTACCGGACCCGGGGCGACGGCGTTGACCTGCACGCCGTCGTCCCCGTACTCGCGCGCCAGCGCTCGGGTGAGCCCGTGGAGCCCGGCCTTGCTGGCCGCGTAGCTCGCGTCCACGGTCCCTGCGGTCCCACCGATACTGGAGACGAAGACGACGTCGCCGCCGGGCTCGAGGTGGGGGAGGGCGGCCCGGGAGACGTTGAACGCCCCCGTGAGGTTCGTCTCGATCACGCGCTCCCACTGCTCGTCGTCGATCTCCGTCGCCAGCGCGGGGTCGACGATCCCCGCGTTGTTCACGACGGCGTCGAGCCCGCCGAATCCGTCGAGGAGCTCCGAGACCATCGCGTCGACGGCAGCGGAGTCGCGCACGTCGGCACTCACAGCGAGCGCGTCGTTGCCGCGATCCCGAATCTCCCCGACGACCGCCTCGGCGGCGTCCGCCGACGACCGGTAGTTCACGGCGACGTCGTGATCGGCTCCGAGCGTGAGCGCGATCGATCGGCCGATGCCTCGACTCGCGCCAGTGACGAGCACGCGCATGTACGAGTCGGTTGTATCACCACCTGATGAACTCGTCGGTTGCGTGGCTGCCCGGATGGTTCTCTGTGCACGCTCGCCGTCGATGGCCGACGCCCGGCACGGCGGCCGTCGGCCGATCACCCGGCACCGAGGCGACCCCTAGAAGAGGTACCTCGGCCCGAACACCATGATCACGAGCCCGAGGCCCATCGTCAGGCCGACGGAGATCGTGATCGCCTTCGTCGCCAGGTGTGACTGCTCGACCGGGAGCCGCGAGACGACGGACTCGACGCCGGTCCGGAGGATGTGGCCGCCGTCCAGCGGGAAGGCGGGGATGCAGTTGAAGAAGCCGAGGTTGATGTTCACCCAGCCGATCCAGAACAGCGCCGTCGCGAGCGCGAAGACCCACTCCCCGAGGAAGGCGAGGGGCCCCTCGACGACGTAGAACGTACGGACGTCGTCGGTGAAGCCCGCGAAGTTGAAGGGGAAGGACTGGCTGCCGGCGATGCCCGCGATCGGGAGGAAGACGGCGGTGAACGTCTTGCCGACGAAGGAGTCGCTGACGGCGCCCTGGTCGTCGCCGGGCCCGCCAAGCGCCGCGAGGTAGCGGTCCGCGGGGTAGTAGCGGACGCCGAGGTCGTCGACGGTGAGGCCGTCGACGCCGCTGTACCCCCCGACGCCGAGGTAGGCGTCGCCGCCACTCTCGCCCATCCTCACGTCGAATGTCCGTCGTTCCCCCTCGCGGTAGGCGACGAGTTCGACGGTGTCGTCTGGGGCCTGGGCGTCGATGGCGTCGCCGAGGTCCTCGTTGTCGCGGACCCGGTGCTCGCCGATGCTGACGACGGTCATGTCCTCGCCGCTCGGGGCACCGGCACTCGAGAGCGGGCCGCCCGGCCGGACGGCGACGCGTCCACCGACGACGATCTCGTGGTCGTAGGTGGCCGAGTCGTTCTCGATCGTCAGCGTCGTTCGCTCGCCCACGGCCGCGAGCCGGCGATCGAACTCGCCGATGGTGTCGGTCCTGACGCCCTCGACGTGCGTGATCCTGCTCCCCGGGTCGACGCCCGAGTCGACGAGCGCGCCGGTCACGAGCAACCGGCGCTCGAGCCGCCGCTCCTGGCCGTCGGCCGTCTCGATGGTCACCGTGCGGTCGGTCTCGTTGGCCAGGGCGTCCCGGAGCTCGTCGCCGGAGTCGACGGGCTCGCCGCCGACGGCGACGATGCGGTCGCCGCTCCCGATCCCGGCGCCGTCGGCCGGCGAGTCCGACAGCGAGCCGCCGATCGCGGCGCCGCTCGCGACGGCGATCGAGCCCGTCACCGGTCCGAACAGCAGGCCGAAGGCCAGGACGGTCACGAGGAAGTTGTTCGTCACTCCCGCGGCGAACATCCGGGCACGGCCCCCCCGGTTGGCCCCGCGCTGGCTCTCCTCGTCTGGTTCGACGAACGCGCCCAGGGGGACGATCGAGACCAGCGCCAGTCCCATCGACTTGATCTCGATCCCCTCGACGCGACACAGCAGCCCGTGGCCGCCCTCGTGGACGACCAGCCCGACGAGCAGCCCGAGGACGATCTCCGGTGCGACCGACAGCGGCAGAAAGTCGTTGAACCCCGGGATGACGACGAGGTTCCGCGGCTCCGTCACCTGCTGGGGCTCGGGGTTCTGTACTGCGAGGATCGCCGCAAGGACGACGAACAAAAACGAGAGCACGAGCACGACGAGCGTGATCCCGAGCCCCACGTTCGCCCACGCCCGCCAGAAGCGCTTCCGCCGGGCCATGCGGTCGAGCAGCTCCTTCCCGCGCTGGGTGTGGAGGGTCAACAGCGGCCCGCTGACGTGGACCCACTCCGGGAGGTAGCCTTCCCGATCGAGGGTCATCGCGAGGACGGTGTAGGCAAGCAGACCGATCAGCAAGACGGTGAGGAGGTCGACCGCGAGGACGGCGTCGACCACGCCGTCGCCCCCGGACTGGAGGGCGATGCGCGAGACCGTGGGCGTCTCCATCAGTTCTGCGTGTGGTTCCGGCAGGCATAGGGCTGGCGGACGGCGACGACGCACGCCCTCCATCGGCGGCGGGCTACGACGGTACCGAGCGACACGTCCGCGATTGGCCCCATCGTCACGACCTGCCGACCGACCAGCGCGAGTCGTCCCGAGCCGCCCCCGCCTCCCGGACCAGCAACGCTACCCTTGCCGCCGCAGCCGCCGGAGGACGAACTCTTGATCGAGCTTCCCGAGGAACTGGCCGAGCTTCGGGCCCTCCTCGAGGTCGAAAAAGAGCCGGTAGCCCGTCGCGAAGAAGTCACCGACGTCGAGATCGTGGCGCTTGGCGGCCTCGTAGACCTCGCCCTGGATAGCGTCGGGATCGTCGTTGGCCTCGATGAAGTCCGCGAGGTCGTCGAGGGCGGCCTCGGTGTCGGGATCGAGGTCGACCTCGGGCATCGACTCCCGCTTGAGGTCGTAGTTGTACTCGTTGTCGGTCCGGCGGGCCCAGCGACGGGCGCGCTCGACGCGTTCGAGGGCCTCCTCGATTGCCCACTCCGGCGCGTCGTCGGGGATGTGCCCCTCGCGGCGGGCGATCTCCTCGCGCAGGTCGGGGTCGTCGGTCATGCCGAGCACGGCTGCGAAGGAGTAGGGAATGCGTAGTGGCTGTCGCAGCACATTGTCCTCACCGGAGTATTTCTCCTCCTCCGACTCTGTTAGCAGGAATGGATATACTCTCTTCGCGAATTCACGATCGGATGAGGAGTAGAATGACGAATAATCGGTATACGGTACTTCCCAATCCTCTGGCAACGTCATTTGGTCGATCTCAAAATCGCCAGGTCCCTCTTCCAGATCTGTGCCTTCCCAGTAGATTGCCTCCAGCCGATCGAACTCCCCCACGAGCTGATCGAGCCGTTCGATCGAGAAGTCCCGCGCCTTCGAGGGGTCCTTCGCGAAGAAGTACCGCAGGACCTCGGGCTCGATCAGGTCGAGGACCTCCGAGACGAGGACGACGTGGCCACCCGAGGAGGAGAAGGGCTCGCCGTCGAGCGTGAACCACTCGTAGACCATCGGCAGCGGGGGCCTGATCTCGAAGACGGAGTCGGCGATGTCGAGGCCGCTGGGCCAGGAGCCCTCGGCGTGGTCCTTGCCGAATGGCTCGAAGTCGACGCCGAGGTGGCTCCACTGGGCGACCCACTCGAAGCGCCAGGGGAGCTTGCCCTCCCGGATCGAGGCGGTGCCCTCGTGTCCACAGCCCTCGATCGTGTCGTCGCCGGCCTCGAGATCCGTACAGCGGTAGTCGACGGTGCCGAGGGGTTGTCCGTGGCCGCCCGTGGGGCTCGCGTCCAGATCGACGCTCGTGACGGTCTCGGTGATCTTCCCGCAGTCCGCGCAGATGGGGTTGAAGGGCACGTAGTCGGCGTCGACCTTGGCCTGGTACTGGGCCAGCGTCTCGCGAGCGAGTTCCTGGCGGTCGAGAACCAGCCGGACCTCCTCGTCGAGCGCGCCGGCCTCGTAGAGGTCGGTGTTCGAGACGACGTCGATCGGCACGTCGAGTTGCTCGGCGATCCCCTCGATGAGCGTCGAGAAGTGCTCGCCGTAGGAGTCACAGCAGCCGAAGGGGTCGGGAATCGCGGTGTAGGGCTTGCCGAGGTTCCGTCCGAGCGCGCCGGCGTCGACGTCGCCGAGGTCGACGACCTCGCCGTCGAGGTTCGCGAGCTTCCGGGGCAGCCCGCGCAGCGGATCGCGGTCGTCCGTCGTGAACACCTGCCGGACCTCGAAGCCGCGCTCGCGGAGGACCTCGGCGACGAAGTAGGGCAGAACGATCTCGTTCGCGTTGCCGAGGTGGGGGATGCCCGAGGGCGAGATGCCGCCCTTGAGCACGATCGGCTCCGCCGGATCCCGCTGCTCGATGCGGTCCGCGATCTCGTCGGCCCAGAACGCGTGGTGCTCGTCGGCGGCCTCGCCCGCGTCCGCTTCCTCGTCGCTTTCGGGAGACTGGAGAGTGTAGGGGTCAGCGTCACCGCCGGCTCCGCCGCCGTCGCCTCCCGCGTCGTCCGCGCTCATGCTGTCCAGTCGGCGGGGTCGGCGCCGCCGCCGGCCGGCCGGACGTCGGTTCCCTCGTGCTCGCCGGTGCGGACGGCCCGTCCGATGCGCTCGGGGTCGGTACCGTCGAGCACGATCGTCCGGAGGCCCGAGCGCTGGATCACTTTCGCGGCCAGCAGGTCGACCGGCGCGGCGGCGCCCGCGTTCATCTCGATGCCGGCGATCCGCTCGACGAGGTCGGCCGCCGAGAGTTCGGGAATCCGCTCGGCGCCGTCGTCGGTCGCCGGGTCGGCGGTGTAGACGCCGTCCGTGCTCGTCGCGAAGACGAGGAGGTCGGCGTCGACGTACTCTGCGAAGGCGGCGGAGACGGCGTCGGTCGTCTGGGCGGGCGCGACGCCGCCCATCACGGCGACCTCGCCCCGGCGCAGCGAGTCGCCCGCGGCGTCGTAGTCCTCGGGCGGCGTCTGGACGGCGCTCTCGCCCAGCGCGGCGATCAGGAGCCGGGCGTTGAGCCGCGTCGCAGCGATGCCGATGTCGTCGAGCTTCATCTCGTTGGCGCCCAGCTCGCGAGCGACGTCGATGTACTCCAGGGCCGTCGAGCCGCCGCCGACGACGACGCCGACGGTGTGGCCCTCCTCGTGGAGGTCTTCGATGACGTCAGCGTGGGCGGTGACGGTATCGGGCTCCCCCGGCGCGAGCACGCTGCCACCGACCGAGACAACGACTTTCATATTGGGCCCTGCTACCGCGGTAGCGCTCATAAGGATTGTCAAGGGGAATCGGGTGATCAGTTGTACCTGGATATCTGTTTCCCCGACCGCAGACCGCCACGGATACCGGGAGATCGGAGATCTCCCGACGTCGCGGCTCCCGCCGCGACAGCCCCCTCCCGCTCGCGCCCGCTCGCTCGCGGGTCGCTCCGCTCACCGGGAGACTCGCGTTGCTCGTCTCCCGAGCCCTGCGCTCGCTCCCACTCGCGCAGGACCCCGCTCGCCGTTCGGAGGCGCTCCCTCCGGTCGCGCCTCCCGCTCGCTGCGGTCCTCGCCTCCCTTCGGTCGGCTGCGGTCCTTACTTCGCGAGCGAACGCGACCTGTCGGCCCCTTCCGAAGTCCCGCCCGGCTGTGGATGGTCGAAGCGCACGATACACCGGTGGATGGCGGTGGCGCGCGCCGCACGGCGGTTCATCGCCGTGCAAGCCGCGCGAGGGCTGAGCAGCGCAGTGAGCGGTAGCGAACGAGCAGCGGAAGCGGCTGGGGAGGACGAGGCGGGGTGCGGTGGGTGGGACTTCGAAAGGGGCCGATCGCTCGGCGGTCCCCGGACGAAGCAAGCACCGCAGCGTTAGCGAGGAGCGCAGCGAGCGGGCGGCGCGACCGGAGGGAGCGCCGCCGAACGGCGAGCGGCGAGTGGAACGACCCGCGAGCGAGGGCGCCCCGAGCGATCGGGGGCTTTCGTGGCGAGCATCCCCAGCCCCGCATCCAATCACACCTGATAGCTTCAGGACCAGATGAACATGTAGGCGTAGGTCAGCGCGAAGTACAGGAAGATGATCACGATCGTCAGCTTCACGTGGAGCGTGAACAGGTCGTGTGACTCCTCGTCGTACTCCGCCTCGTAGCGCTCGGCCTGTGCCTCGTCGATCTCCTCGGGGTGCTCGACGCCGAGGTGCAACACCCAGAGTCGCTCGGTCTGGAGGGGATACTCGCAGTAGGGACACCGGTAGAGCTCGGTCCCCTCGGGGACCTCCAGCTCGGCGTCGTCGGGGACGTGGCCCTGGGCGCTCGCCATCGGGAGTTCGTATCCGACCCACCGGCAAGTGCCTGACGCTGTTCGCGCAGACCGACCGGGACGACCTCCGGTGCTCGGTCTGCCGCCGATCCCGGAAGCGGTATCCGATCCCGTCCCCCAGCTTCGGTGTGGCGAGTCCGCTCCGTTTCCGATACGATCCCGCCGGCTGGTCGGACCAGCGCGTGCGACAGCAACTCTACCAGCCCCTGCAGTCCGTCGCGAACACCGCCTGGGTCGAGCCCCACAACGAGCTCCACGGGTGGGAGACCGCCCGCTTCGAGCTCGACAACGGCGACCGTGCCCTCTTCGCGTGGCGCGACGGCGAGGCCTACTGGATGGGCAACACCGAGACGCCCAGCGCCCTCTGGAAGACGAACAAGCGCGGCTGGGAGGAGGTGCCCTTCGACCTGGCGCGGTGGGCGCGCAAGGAGCTGCTCGCGGACCTCTACGCCGAGGCGCCGTGGCTCGCCGACTACGAGTACCTCGCGTGGTTCTTCCTGCCGGTGTTCATGAGCAAGGACGGCACCGAGACCGCGATCCGGTTCTTCCGGGACCACGCGGCGGGCTTCCCGGACGCCGACCGCGACGCCGGCCTGTCCTTTTACGACGAGTTCCTCAAGACCGGCGTCCTCGAGCCCCACCGCGAGACGATGGCGGGCAAGCTCGGCACCAGCGGCCAGCTCGACCTCACGCGGATGCGCGCCGCGATGGCGGAGTTCACCGTCGCAAAGCTGCTCTACGACGCCGGCTACGAGTTCGACCCCGAGATCGAACTCGACAGCGGCTACGCGCTGGACTTCCGCGCCGGCGACACCATGATCGAGGTGACCCGGCCCCAGCCGCCGGCCAAGCGCTCGAACGCGACGACGCCGATCGCGGCCGTCAAGGAGACCGCGAGGGCGAAGGGCCGCGGCCAGCTCGACACCCACGCCGGCGCGCTCCTGATCGTCGACGCCACGAGCTTCCCCGACGACGCCTGGCGGTCCCTGCGCGCGGAGTCCCCCTCGCTCCCCTACGAGCCGGCGCTGGTGATCCGGGCCCGACCCGAGGGCCGGATCGAGGGCTTCGAGGTCGGCAACGTTCCCATCGACGTCGCGGACGCGGTGGCGCTGCCCGCCTGAGCGCCGGCGGGCCCCAGACGTCGACGATTCTCCGGACGGCCCGTGCTCCACGGCGACTTCTCTCCTCCCCCTCCTCCTCCGACGGCCCCTGCCGTCTCCGAGCCCGTGCCCCGTCAGTCACCGCACAACGCTTTTGCTCGCCGGAGCGGAACCACGTGCCATGACCGAGGAGCCGCCCGAGGACGAGCCCGACGCCGAGGACGACCCTCCCGAATCGGAGTCCCCCGAGGACGAGCCCGACGCGCAGGAAGCCCTCGAGTCGGCGGCCCGGGACGAGGAGCCGGACATCGAGGGCGCGAAGGCCGACCTCGAGGCGGTCGGGGACCGCGAGGAGTCCGGCCAGGAGACAGCCAATGAAGACGATGCCTCGTCCGACGAGGACGAGGATTCCCCGCTCTCCGACGACACTGCTCCCGCCGGGGACGAAGCTTCCCCCGCCAGCGAGACCTCGGAGACGGCCGCCGACGCCGAGGCGGAGCCACAGCCCGAGGACCTCGTCCGCGACCCCGACGAGCCCGCCTACACCAGCGCAACGGAGGATTCGGTGGCGACGGACGCGCCCGCGGCCACCGACGCCGAGGAGGAGACCGGAGCGCCCGCTCCAGTCGAGGACGACGAAGCTGGAACCGCCAGCGGCGCCGACGCGGCTGCAGGGGTGGGTGCGGGCGACACTGCAACCGACGACAGCGTCTCCGAGGAGGAGGCGGCTGCTGGCACCGGCGCCGACGGGGACGCACCCGCCGATACCGATGCCGAGACGGCAGCCGACGCCCCGGACACTTCCTCTTCGTCCTCCGCCCAGCCCGGCGTCCCCGAGGACGTCCAGACCTACGACCGCTTCACGAAGGTCGACGGCGCCCAGTACGAGCGGGTCAACGACTTCCTCCGGGATCGCACGTACATCACCGCCCGGGAGTGGGCGATCGCCCGCCTCTGTTCGGACTTCCGGACGGAGACCGGCGTCGAGATGACGAAGATCGGCGAGAACCTCCCGGAACTGGTGCCCTTCATGACCGACACCTACTCGCCGCAGGCGGTGAACCAGGCCAGGTCGTCCTTCGAGGACAAGGTCCGGACCGCCGGCGCCACCTTCCTCTACGGCGCGATGTGTGACTTCTTCACCGCCGAGGAGCTCGACGACCTGATGTACGAGGCGACGGAGGTCGCGAAGTTCCTGCTGGAGGTCGAGGGCGTGGAGCTGTCCGTCGAGGAGGAGCTGGAGGCCGAGGACCGCATCTCCTCCGTGATGCGGGACGTCCGCTCCTCGAGCGCGGAGCTGCGCCACGAGCGGTGCCCGGAGTGCGGCGCGGAGCTGTCCGGCGGGGAGTGAACCGGCCGGTCAGCAGTACCCGACGGTTCGATCCATCGGTGACCGGCTCTCCAGGTGCGCGTCCACTGCTTTGACGACGTCTCCCACGTCTCGGCCCGCCTGTTGGACGTAGATGATCCCGGCGTGGTCGAGTCCCTGCCCCTCGACCAGGGAGAGGAAGTCGTCGTCGAAGGTCGCGAGCAGCCAGTCCTCCGACAGCGCCAGCTGGACGTGTCGACGATCCGGCTCCCCGAGCATTCCCTCGCTCCGTGCGGTCGAGACTGTCCCCCCTCGGCGACGGAGGCCATCGGCAACGGGGATCCAGACGCTCTCGTCGCAGTAAACCGGCCTCATGCGGACGCCGACTCGGGGGTACGGAACTCGTCGATGTGGTCGTAGTAGTACGCCAGGGCGCGATGCACGTCGGCCAGCGTCAGGTCGGGATAGAGCTGGGTGATCTCGTCGGGCTCGTAGCCGCTGTGCTCGTATGCACTGGCGACGTCTGCGACCCGGATGCCGGTCCCCTCGATCGTCGGGGCTCCGTCGCTGTGCTCCCGGTCCTCCACGACCGTCATGGCTCCGTGTTGGGCGGTATCGTTCATAAGTCCGTGGTGGATCGGATGGGGTGAAGCGACCGTCCTCCCGCGCGAGCGGAGAGCAGTGGCAGCAGGATTCACGCTCCGCGGTGGGCAGCGCCGATCAGGGCGCAGCCAGGTGGAGCGTGATCGCACTCCCGCCCGCCGCCCGCTCGCTGTACTCGATCCGGCCGCCGTAGGCGGTGACGATCCAGCGCACCAGCCAGAGGCCCAGCCCCTCGCCGTGGTCCAGCGGCGTCGGATCCAGGTCGCCGACGAGCAGGCGTCGCTCCCGCTCGGGCAGTCCTGGCCCGTCGTCCGCCACCGTGACGGCGACGCCGCCGGTGTCGGTCGGGCGTGCCCGCACCGTCACCTGGGGCGTCTCGGCATCGGAGTGGCGGACGGCGTTGTCCAGGAGCGCCGCGAGGGCGCGGTCGAGGTGCCCGCCGGTGAGTGGATCCGGCGTCCCCGCGACCTCCGCTTCGAGTTCCGCACGGGTCAGCAACGGGACGGCCCCGATCGCGTCGCGGAGGACCTCTGGCAGCGAGGCCTGCTCGAGGTCGGGATCGGCGTCCAGCACCGTCTCGAGGTCCCGCGCCTCGTCTCCGAGCCGCGACAGCGTCAGCGCGCTCTCCCGGATCTCCTCGGCCGCCTCGCGGACTGCGGGATCCTCCGCTCGCTCCAGGAGGGTCTCCGCGTGCCCGGTGAGGACGGTCACCTCCGTCCGGAGGTTGTGCCGGAGCACACGGTTCAGGACGGCCAGCTGGCGCTCCTGGCGGATCTCGTCGGTCAGGTCGGTGTAGATCGCGAAGCCCCGATCGCCGCCGGCGTAGGGGACGCCGCGGTAGAGCACGGTCTTGACGCCCTCGTCAGTGCGCCGGTCGACGACCGCGCGGCTTCCCTGCCCTTCGGCGGTTCGCCGATCGAAGCAGTCGCTCTCCCCGACGAGCCAGCTGGGGACGATGCAGTCGTTGAGCGACTCGCCGCGCAACGCCGAGCGCTCGAATCCAAACAGCTCGACGAAGGCGTCGTTGACGTGACGGACGATCGGCTCGCCGTCGACGAACTCGAAGTCGACGATCGCGTCCTGTACGTGTTCGAAGAGGTGGCGGTAGCGCTCCGCGTCGAGTGCGTCCGTAGCGTGGGCTTCCTGCGAAGAATCCATCACTCGACGCGCGACCGTCCCCACGGATCAATACTGCCTATATATTGGTAATACGTGGCGAGTAGTGGTTATATTCGGTGAAGGATGGCGTCAATCCACGATGAATCTGGGATTTTCCGCTGGTTCCGGGAACGGTTGGGGCACGCTGTATCGAACGATCGCCTGGATATCGGATCGACGGGAGGAGCGACAGGAGGAGTGCCGGACCGACAGTACCGGAATTCGATGGCCGCAGGTCGCCGCGATGGATTGTCGCGTCCAGTCAGAGCACGTCCGCGAAGTCCTCGTGGCCGTGGATGTCGACGCCCTCGTCGGTGACCTCGGCCACGTAGATGCCGTTGCCGGAGCCGGTGTCGCGCTCGGTCGCGCTCTCGATGCTGCGGGCGGCGACGGTGATGGCCTCCTCGCTGGAGAGGTCGTCCTCGTACTCCTGCTCGAGGGTGCCGTATGCCAGCTGCATCCCGCTGCCGGTGACGGAGTAGTCGTCGTCCATGACGCCGCCGGCGGGGTCGATCGTGTAGACGTGGTGGCCCTCGTCGTCGACGCCGCCGAGGATCGGGTTGATCGCGAAGAAGGGGCCGCCGCGGATGAAGTTGCCCGCGAGCGTCGAGAGCGCCTGCATGCTCATGGGCTCGCCGCGGCGGGCCTCGTAGAGGTTCGCCTCCGCACGCAGGCTGGAGATGAACGACTGCGCGCCGCCGACGGAGCCGACCATCGTCAGCGCCGCGGTCGGGTGGACCTGCTCGACCTTCTGGACGTTCTTGTTCGCGACGAACCGGCCGGCGAGGGAGGCCCGCTGGTCGGTGGCGATGACGACGCCGTCGTCGGTCGTGAGGCCGACGGTCGTCGTCCCCGTCTTCGCGACGGCGTCGGCGTCCTCGCTGCCGGTGTCCGGGAGCGACCCCAGTCGTGGCTCGAAGGGGTCGGCAGTACCGTCGTCGATCCGGTCGGGCGTCTGCGGGACCTCGTGGGGTGGCTGTCGCATTGGCTCGACAGTCTGGCCCCGAGGTAAAAAAGGCCGCCGGTCGCGGCGGGGAGCCCCGCGGGGCTCGTGTCGGCTCGTCGCCGAACCCGACAGTCCGGGCGCTCGTCGGTCGAACACCGGAGAACAACTCGCCAGTGGTCCGCGATCGGCCGATCAGGCCGGGCGGGTGGCTTCGTACTTGGCCTCGAGGCCCTCGACGACGCGGTGGATCGGGAGCGTGACTCCCAGCCGCTTGACGGCGAGTGCCAGCGGGAGCAGCGCGATCCCGAGGGCGATGGACAGCTGGTACAGGGCGAACAGCGTTGCGCGGTAGACGCGGTCGATCATCGGGTGTGTCTGGTCGTCGCCACCGAGCAGTACATAAGCGTTACTGCCCGACGCCGGATAGTTTGAACGATTATGAAGAATCACCCCGGCGCAGTCTTGCGATTCAAGTCGGCTTGTATTCGTCTCAAGCGAGTGGTGTGTTCCCGGCCGAATTGCCGATGGAAAGCCTCGCTGAGCCGGTGGTCAGCCATAAGTTATGCGTTGAATCGAGGGATCGTGCGCATCTGTAGGAGGGCCAGTATTCGCGCCGACCGGAGTGCTCAAGGGCTCGATCGATCGGCCTCCCGGTCTCCATCGGTCGGTCACCCGGGGGTCCCGAAGGCCCGGGGTGCCAGCGGGTCTCGATCAGCGGCGACGGTTGCGGGAGGAGCGCCCGCTCGGCGTCCCGAACCACAAGGTATCACTCCCTCCAGAGCGCATGGCTGGCTATGAGCAACTACCTCGTCGTGATGGAGGCAGCGTGGCTCGTGCGAGACGTGGACTCGGTCGACGACGCCATCGGCGTCGCGGTCAGCGAGGCCGGCAAGCGACTCAACGACCAGGAGATGGACTACGTCGAGGTCGACGTCGGCGCCACGGGCTGTCCGGCCTGCGGGGAGCCCTTCGACTCCGCGTTCATCGCCGCGGACACGGCGCTCGTGGGACTCGTCCTCGAGATGGAGGTCTTCAACGCCGACAGCGAGGAACACGCCCAGCGGATCGCCAAGAGCGAGGTCGGCGGCGCGCTCCGGGACGTGCCACTGGCCGTGGTCGAAACCATCGAGCACGAGGATGACGAAGACGACGAGGACTGAACGCGGATTCTCCTCGCAGGCGGACTCGCTTCTCCGAGCACGACCATCTCCGAAAACGATCGTCTGGGGCCCTTGATCGCACGACGGTCCGGAACTGGCCCTACTCGGCCCGCACTGGTTCGACCGTCGCCTCCCGGATCGCGACGCCCGCACCGACCTCGAGCCGCAGGCGCTCCTCCTCGAGGGTCACCTCGATCGTCGCGTCGATCGGGTCGGTCGAGTGCAACACCGTCTCGCTCTGACTGATGACGTTCCGATCGCTGAAGGTTGCCCGCTGCGGGTCGAGGCCGTGCTCCTCGTAGAACGCGACGACCGGGGGCGCCCTGCCCAGCGCCTGGGGAAGCGGAACGTAGTACGCCAGCCAGCAGCGTTCGCAGGTCACGTCTGCTCGGGGAACGTCACCGCCGGGGAGTTCCAGCGCGCCGTCGTCCGCCCGAACCTCGACCGCGGTCGGGCCCCAGCACCGGGGACACTGGCCGGTCCGCGCCAGCTCCACGTTGACCGACGCACGGCGGATGGCGAGCTCGAGTAGCTCGTCCGTGGATCGGTCGATCGTCGCCCCAGCAGGCACGGGAAAGGAGAACCAGACGTGCTCGCGTTCGCACTGGAGGACGACCATCTCCTCCTCGTAGCAGACCGACAGCGGTCCAGAGCAGGTGGGACAGTCGTACTCCGTCTCGGCCGATCGGGTCTCCGTTTCCGAGGCATAGCGTCCCGCGTGGATCGACGACGCCACCTGGAGGCCCGCCACCGTCGCCCGGTAGCCCTCCTCGTCCTTCACGACGAAGGTGTCCTGGAGCTGCTGGAGGTGGTAGTTGAACCGCCCGGCGTCCTCGACGCCGACGGCCCGCCGGAGCTCCGAGAACGACGTCCGGAAAGCGGCCTGCTCGGGTTCGGATCGATCGGCGAGTTCCAGGAGGATCCGGAGGCGGGTCTCGTCGCCGAGCACGGAGAAGACGGCCTCGGACTCGTCTGCGAGCGACGACTCCTCGGTCACCCCTGCCTCCTCCTCTGACGATCCGGGCTCCTCGACCATGTCTTCTGGATCCGGAGCCGTCCCCGTAGCCGTTGCGGTAGAAGTGTCAGGTCTGATACTGAATGACCGTTCGGAGAACACTTAGTAGCCTCCCGACCGCCACCCCGGCCAATGCGAGCGGACGACGGATCGGGCGAGACGGTGTTGCACGTGGACGGGCTCACAAAGACCTTCGGCGAGGGCTCCGACGCCGTGACGGCGGTCGAGGACCTCTCCCTCTCCGTCGAGCACGGCGAGGTCGTAGGCGTCCTCGGCCCGAACGGTGCCGGGAAGACGACCGCCATCAAGTCGATGCTGGGCCTCGTCTCGCCGGACGGCGGCACCGTCGAGGCGTGTGGCGTCGACGTCCACGACGACCCTGCCCGGGCCTACCGACACGTCGAGGCGATGCTCGAGGGCGCCCGCAACGTCTACTGGCGGCTCACGGTCCGGGAGAACCTCCGCTTTTTCGCCGGGCTCGGCGGCGACCGTCCAGCCGACCTGACCGACCGGCACGACCGGCTGCTCGCCGCCCTCGACCTCCAGGACGCGGCGGATACCGTCGTCAACGAACTCTCGCGGGGCATGAAACAGAAGGTGTCCCTGGCGACGACGCTCGTCCGCGACGTCGACCTCGTCTTCCTCGACGAGCCGACGCTGGGCCTCGACGTCGAGGCGTCCATCGAGCTGCGCGGCGAACTCCGCCGGCTCGCCGAGGTCGAGAACGTGACGATCGTGCTCTGCAGCCACGACATGGACGTCATCGAGGCGGTCTGCGACCGGATCGTGATCCTCCAGGACGGCCGCGTGATCGCGGACGACGCGATGAGCGAGCTCGTCGATGTCCTCCACGAGAAGCGCTACACCGTCCTTGCCAGCGGGCCGCTTGGAGACGGCCTCGGTCCCGAGCTTCGCGAGCGCTTCGGGGCGACGATCGGGGATGCCGACTCCCCCACTGGCGACGGCGGGGCCGTCAGGATCGACGCCACGGGTCTGGACGCCGACGCCCTCGCAGCGTTGCTGGACCGTCTCCGCGAGGAAGACGTGACACTGCTCGACGTCGAAACCGCCGAGCCGTCGCTCGAGGACGTCTTCCTCCGGCTGACGGCGGTCGGCGACGGCTCGACGGGCGACGACGGCGGTGGCCCGGCCCCAGCCGACGCGGGGCGCGGAGCGCCAGACGGTGCGCCCGGAGAGCGCACCTCCTCCACCCCCACGGAGGTGTCCACCGATGCCGACGGCTGAGGAGCCACCCGGCCCGACCGACAGTCCCTCGATCCGAGCGCTCGTCTCCGTGGTCGCCCGCAAGCGCTACCTCCTGCTCGTGCGCTACCCCGTCAACACCGCCAGCCAGTTCCTGACGGTCTTCGCGTTCTTCCTGGCGATCTTCTTCGCCGGAAGTGCGGTCGCCGGTGCGTCGCTGACCGACTCCATCGACGGCATCATCGTCGGCTTCTTCCTCTGGACGTTGGCGACGGTCGCGTACTCCGGGCTCGCCTGGAACGTCACCAGGGAGGCCCAGTGGGGCACCCTCGAGCGGCTGTTCATGTCGCCACACGGCTTCGGTCGGGTGATGGGCGTCAAGACCAGCGTGAACGTCGCGGAGAGCTTCCTCTGGGCGGCGGGGATGCTCGTCCTCATGCTGGCGACGACCGGGCGCCGCCTCGCAGTGGATCCGCTGACGGTCGTCCCGCTGGGCCTGCTCACGCTGGGGTCGGTCGTCGGCATCGGCTTCGTCTTCGCGGGGCTCGCGCTGGTGTACAAGCGCGTCGAGAACGTCTTCCAGCTCGTCCAGTTCGGCTTCATCGGGCTCATCGGGGCGCCGGTCGAGGCGGTTCCCGCCCTCCGAGCGCTCCCGCTCAGTCACGGCAGCTACCTCACCCGCCGTGCGATGGCCGACGGCGTCCGACTCTGGGCGTTTCCCGCCTGGGAGCTCGCCCTGCTGGCCGTCACGTCGGTGCTCTACCTGCTGGCGGGGTACGCCGTGTTCGTACTCGCCCAGCGCAGGGCACGGCGGGAGGGCCTGCTCGGCCAGTACTGAGGGATCGGCGGCAGTCGTCGCCGCTCGCGGTCGTTCGTCGCTCGCCGTCCGTCGGCGGCAGCCACCCGGCGGTCAGTCCTCGAGGCCGATCCGGTAGATGGCGTGCTCGAAGGGCTCGCCGGCCAGCTCGACGGTCGTCGTCTCCTCGTAGACGAGGTCGTTCGCCTCGAGGAAGGAGCGGGCGCGGTCGTTCTCTGCGAGCACTCGCGACGAGATGCCATCGAGCATCGGTGGGAGCCAGTCGACCGCGCCGGCGAGGAGGGCCGATCCGACACCGTCGCGCCACTGGGCGGGATCGACGTACAGCTCCGCAATCTCTCCCTCGAGACCCTGGACGTAGTCCTCCGTCCCGCCGTAGCGCGCCCGGACGTACCCGAGGATCGCGCCCTCGCGCTCGGCGACGAGGTGGGCCCCTGGTTCTGTCGCGAAGTCCTCGCGGAGGCCCTGGAGGAACTCCTCCTCCACCGGCCGGAGCTGGGCCTCGATGACCGACTCGGGGACGATGCCGCGGAATCCGACCCGCCAGGCGCGGTTGCGCGCCTCCGTGGCCCCGCGGAGGTCCTCGACGTCGTCGTAGGCGCGGATCTCCATGCTGGTGGCGGATTCGACGTCGCACAGGATGGGGGTTTCGGTCGATCGGGCGCACGTCCTCACCGCGACCGGGGCGGTGGGCAGTCGCTGCCCGCTGTGCGGGCACCGCTCCTGGACGGGAAACGGGTGGTGGTTTTTGGTACAGCCGATCCTACGGACCGGTACGGAGGTCAACCCACCATGTGTGCACTCGAGCTATCCAGCCCGGCGTTCGCGGACGGCGAACCGATCCCACGCGAGTACGGCTACACGGAGCGCGACGTGAACCCGCCCCTCCTGATCGAGGGCGTCCCCGAGGAAGCCGAGTCGCTGGTCCTGCTGATGGACGATCCCGACGCGGTCGAGCCCGCGGGGAAGGTGTGGGACCACTGGGTGGTCTACGACGTGCCGGCCGAGACCAGGGAGATCCCCGAGGACTGGGACGCCGAGGGCGTGGAGGGCCGCAACGACTACGGCGAGGTCGGCTACGGCGGTCCGAACCCGCCGGACGGCCGCCACACCTACCGCTTTCGGTGTTACGCGCTCGACAGGGAGCTCACGCTCTCGGGCGTCGAGTCCAAGGACACCGTCGAGGCCGCGATGGACGGCCACGTCCTCGCGGAGGCGACGCTCACGGGGACCTACGCGCCCTGACGCGCGCCGGGCGGGCCCGGTACCGGATCGGCCCAATCGTTTACTACTACGTTCGTAAAAGGTCGCCACATTTTATCTCCCCCGGGACCCAATCGGCGCCAATGGCCGAACACGACAGTACCCAGGGGGAGACTGGAGACGACGCCGAGGCGGACGACCTCGTGATCGTCGTGGCCGTGCGCGGTACCGAGGACGAGCGCCCCGAACGCCTGGCGGATGCCGTGCTCGACGTCGCGGGCCCCTCACTCGCTGCGGTGTACGTGCTCCAGGCGTACTCGCAGGCGGACTTCGAGGCGACGCTCGAGCGTCTCAACTACGACCGCGAGACGCCCCCGGAGCCAGCGGAGGTCGCCGGACGCTCGCGAGCGGTCCGGGCGGTCGTCGACCGCCTGCAGCATCTGACGCCGGCCTACGGCACCCAAATCGAGGTCCGGGGCGAGGTGACGCCGGACGTCGGCGAGGCCATCGTCGACGTCGGCAAGCTTGTCGACGCCGACCGCCTCGTCGTGGGCGGGCGGAAACGGTCGCCGGCCGGGAAGGCGGTCTTCGGTAGCACCGCCCAGCACGTCATGCTCAACGCCGAGCAGCCGGTGACGTTCGTCCGGGACTGAGGGCGGTCGGGCCGGATGCCTCGACGGACCTTGCACAGCGTCGAGAGGGCGGGCCGCCGCTTGCCGTAGCGGGACGCCGACGCCCACCGCAGCCGTGCCGTGGCCCGGAGCCGGCCGTTCACCGCCTGTCGTGCATCCGTCCATCGGACAGTGTTGCCGGTAGCAGCAGCGTGGTCCACCGAAAGCGTCCTTTGAATACAAAATCTTTTCAATACGTGGTTCCGAAGTCGGACTATCCAGGTGACTCCGCAGTGCCCAGCATGGAAACAGCCGACATCGAGACGGACCTGAGCCTGTTCAAGTACGACAACCTCGAGCAGCTCCCCCCGGCCTACCGTGAACTGGAGCCCGAGGAGCGAACGGCCCGCATCGAGGCCGCCCTCGCCGAACTCGGGGACGACGTCGTCGTACTGGGGCACAACTACCAGCGCAAGGAGATCGTCGAGCACGCCGACTTCGTCGGCGACTCCTACCAGCTCTCGAAGGAAGCCGCGGAGAGCGACGCCGAGTACGTCATCTTCGGCGGCGTGACCTTCATGGCCGAGACCGCCGACGTCATCACCGACGACGACCAGACGGTCATCCTCCCCTCCATGGAGGCCTCCTGTCCGATGGCGGGCATGGCGGAGGCGCTCCAGGTCGACGCAGCGTGGGCGGAGATCACCGCGGCCGCGGGTGACAAGGACATCATCCCGGTCACCTACATGAACTCCTACGCGGACCTGAAAGCCTTCACCGCCGAGCACGGCGGCGCCATCTGCACCTCCTCGAACGCCGCCGACGTCTTCGAGTGGGCGCTGGAGCAGGGCGACGCCGTCCTCTTCATGCCGGACAAGTACCTCGGCATCAACACCGCCTACGAGCTCGGCCTCGAGGATTCGGCAGTGGCGTGGGATCCGTGGGATCCCGAGGGCACCGACGCCGCGGAGGCCGCCGACGCCGACGTCATCCTCTGGGAGGGCTACTGCCAGGTCCACGAGCGGTTCCGGGCCTCCCACATCGAGGAGATCCGCGCCGAGCACGAGGACGTCAACGTCGTCGTCCACCCCGAGTGCCGCCGCGAGGTCGTCGAGGCCGCCGACGTCGTGGGCTCGACGGCGACGATCACCGAGACCGTCGCGAACGCCGACCCGGGCGAGACGTGGGCGATCGGCACCGAGATCCACCTCGCCAAGCACCTCGACCGCTGGTATCCCGAGGTCGAGGTGTTGCCCCTGTGTGGCGACGCGTGCATGGACTGCAACGCGATGCGCCAGATCGACCCGAACTACCTGACGTGGGTGCTCGAGGAGCTGACCAAGGGCCGGGAGCGCAACGTGATCGAGGTGCCCGAACGGGAGGCGGAGCTGGCCGAGCTGTCGGTCCAGCGGATGCTCGACCTGGCGGAGTGACGATGGTCGAGTCACACACCGCCGACGAGCGAGAGGAGGTCCTCCAGGAGGACGCAGACACCGCCGACGTGCTCGTGATCGGCTCCGGCATCGCCGGCTGTGCCGCCGCACTCGCCGCGGCCCGCGACGGGGCCGACGTCCTGCTCGTGACGAAGGCCGAGCGGCCCGAGGACGCCTCCACGGACTGGGCCCAGGGCGGCATCGCGACGAGTCGGGACGACCCCGACTCGCTCAAGCAGGACGTCATCGCCGCCAGCGACGGTACGGCCGATCCCGAGGCCGTCGACGTGCTCGTCGAGGAGGCGAACGACGCGGTCCGGGACGTCCTCCTCGAGACGCTGGAGGTCCCTTTCGACACCGCCGACGAGCCAAGCGAGGCGGCGGAACGCGATCCCGGCAGCGTCCCCGGCGACGAGTTCGACTACGGGCGGGAGGCCGCCCACTCCGACCGCCGGATTCTCCACGTCGACGCCTCCACCGGTTCGCACATCCTCCGGCCGTTCCTGAACCACCTCGATTCCCGCGACGACGTCCGCATCCGCGAGGACACCGCCGCGCTGGAGCTGATCACCCACGAGGGCCGGGTCCACGGCGCGCTGCTGGACTCGGCGCCGACGGGTGAGCCGGTCTACGCCGGCGCCACTATTCTCGCGACCGGGGGGATCGGCGCCTGCTACCCCCGCTCGACGAACCCGCCGGACGCCACCGGCGACGGCATCGCGATGGGGGCGCTGGCCGGCGCGGACGTCGAGGACATGGAGTTCGTGCAGTTCCACCCGACGGCATTCGACCCCGATGCCGCCGCGGACGACGATACGGCCGGGAGCGACGCGGCTGCGCCGGCCGGCGCGGAGGGCCGCGGCTCGGACATCTTCCTGCTGAGCGAGGCGCTCCGCGGCGAGGGAGCGATCCTCGTCAACGGCGAGGGCGAGCGGTTCATGCCGGACTACCACGAGGACGCCGAACTCGCGCCGCGGGACGTCGTCGCGCGGGCGGTCGATCGGGAGCGCGAGGCGACCGGCGAGGTCCGGCTGGACGTCTCCCCGCTCCCCTTCGCCGAGGAGTTCCCCGGTCTCGTCGACCTCTGTGAGGACCACGGTGTCGACTGGGCGGCGGGCATCCCGGTGGCCCCCTGCGAGCACTTCCTCTGTGGCGGCGTCGCCGTCGACGACCGCGGCCGTGCCACGCTCGACCGACTGTACGCCGTCGGCGAGTGCGCCCGCACGGGCGTCCACGGCGCCAACCGACTTGCCTCGACGAGCCTGCTCGAAGGGCTCGTCTGGGGACTCCGCGCCGGCGAGGACGCCGCCGACCGGACCGCCGACGTCGCGGTCGAGCCCGTCGAGGCCCCGGAGCTGCTGAACCGCGACCCCGACCTCCCCGAGCGCTTCGCCGCCGAGAAGTTCGTCCGCCTGCGCCGGGTGATGGACGAGCACGTCGGCCTCCGGCGGGACCCCGAGGGGCTCCGACGGGCGTCGGCGGTGCTGCGGCGGCTGAAGGGCGAGGTCGACGCCTACATCCGCACGCGGACCTCGCGGGATCTCTACGAACTCCGCCACGCCAGCGTCACGGCGCTGCTCGTGGCCCGGGCCGCCTCGGAGCGCGAGGAGTCCGTGGGCACCCACTACCTCGTGGATTCCGATACCGACTCACCGGCCACCGAGTCGAGCCATGCCGGTGACTGACGCCGACGTCGAGCGCTGGCTCCGCGAGGACCTCGGCCACCACGACGTCACCAACGACGTGCCCGGCGAGACCGTCGGCCGCCTCGTCGCGACCGAGGAGGGCGTCGCGGCCGGGATCGACGCCGCTACGGCGGTGTTCGAGTATCTCGACGTCCCCGTCCTCGAGCGCGTCGCCGACGGCACCGCCCTCGCGCCCGACGACACCGCACTCCGCGTGCAGGGCAGCGCACAGAACGTCCTGCGGGCCGAGCGAACGGCGGTGAACGTGGCCGGCCACGCCTCCGGCGTCGCGACGGCCACCGCCGAGGCCGTCGCGGCTGCGGAGTCTGCCGTCGCGGCTGCAGAGTCGGCCGTGGCTGAGGCCGAGGAGGCAGTGGGGGACGCCGACGGCAGCCCGGGCGACAAGGCCCCCGCGATCGCCGGCACTCGCAAGACGACGCCGGGCCTCCGCGGCCTCGAGAAGCGGGCGATCGCGGCCGGTGGCGGCGACACTCACCGCCTCGACCTCTCCCACATGGTCATGATCAAGGACAACCACGTCGCGGAGCTGGGGATGGAGGCCGCCGTCGAGCGGTTCCGCGAGCGAGCCTCCTTCGCGACCAGGGTCGAGGTCGAGGTCGAAACGCCCGCCGACGCGCCACGCGCCGCCGACGCGGGCGCCGACGTCGTCCTGCTGGACAACATGGCCCCCGACGCGGTAGCGGAGGCCGTCGACCTCGTGGCGGAGGCCGAGGCGGACGCGCTGCTCGAGGCCAGCGGCGGCATCACGGTCGAGACGGTCCCCGACTACGCGACGACGGGCGTCGACGTGCTCTCGCTGGGCTCGCTCACACACTCCGCGCCGAGCCTGGACTTCTCCTTTCGGACCGGCTGAGCGAGGAGCCGTCGCCTGACTCGCTGTTCCCCGCACCGCCGTGCACGCTCACGGAGCTACGCGCGCTCCGCCAGGGAATCGAAACCCCTTCCCTGCCGGCAGCGCTGGCCTCGTACATGCGCCCGATCCGCGTCGTCTGGGGCACCGGTCGCGGGCCCACGGAGCTTGCGGCATACGACGCGGCACTCGCCGACGCCGGCGTCCACGACTACAACCTCCTGCAGCTGTCCTCGGTGATCCCGGCCGGGCCGTCCATCGAGGAGGTCGGGACGGCCCTCGACCTCGGCCCGGCCGGCGAGGGCCTCCACGTCGTCGAGGCCAGTGCACGGGGCGAGACGGGCCCCCAGAGCGCCGTCCTGGCGTGGGCCCGGTCACCGGAAGGTCCCGGGGTATTCTACGAAGCGGGTGCCTCGGCGCCGGCCGACGAGGTCGAGAGCGAGGCGCGCGAGGGGATCGAGTCCGGACTCGCCCTCCGCGACCGCGAGTACGGCGAACCGAGCCTGCGCTCGGTCTCGATCGACGCCGACGACGCGGATGGGTTCGCAGCGGCGGTCGCGATCGCGGCGTTCGGCGAGAGCGAGTCGTTGCTGTGAGCCGCCGCCCGTGCGGCCCGCTCCCACGGCCCCACGGCGATTCTCGGTGCTGCCGTAGCCGAACCCTTTAACAACGGTCCTGGCGTATAACCTCTCACCCAGATGAACGGAAACACGCCGTACGCCGGCCAGCCCGGCACCACCCAGGCGGGCAAGCGTACCAGCGCCGACCTCGTCGAGCTCTCCAGCGAGGAGAAGCGGCGGTTCCGTCAGGACGTCTCGACCATCGCGGCGCGGACCCGGGACTTCCTCCCGGACGAGTACGCCATCGACTCCGACATCAGCCACAGCGCGGGCGGCCCACAGGCCCGCGTCGCCGTCCAGCCACCCGTCGGCCACCCGGTCACCGCCGGGTTCACGCCCGACGAGGAGGACTTCGACGCCGAGAACGTCGTCGACGAGGAGGACGTCGCCGAGGTCGCTCGCGGCCTCGCGGCCTCCGCGGCGCTGCAGGTCAAGCAGGCGGTCGCGGACAACGTCACGCCGACGGCGCGATAGGCCGTCAGCGGCGTGCACGCTGGCGGCGCGTTGGCCGTCGGCGGCGTGCACCCCGACGGTGCGATAGGCCGTCGGCGGCGTGCACCCCGACGGCGCGGTAGGCCGTCGACGACAAGCCGATTTTCCTTCCGATCGTCCCCCGCACGCTACTGCGCCCAGCGGCTCGCCTCCCCACCGTGCCGCTGCCCGGACGGTTTTGAGGCGGCCCCTCCAATCGCGGCCATGGAGTACACGACCCTCGGCTCGACCGGCATGGAGGTCAGCCGGATCTGCCTGGGCTGCATGAGCTTCGGAACCAGCGACTGGCGCGAGTGGGTCCTGGAACCCGAGGAGTCCCGCGAGATCATCGAGCGGGCGATCGACCTCGGGATCAACTTCTTCGACACCGCCAACATGTACTCGATGGGCGAGTCCGAGCGCGTGCTGGGCGACGTCCTCGCCGACTACGACCGCGACCGCCACGTCGTCGCCACGAAGGGGTTCTTCCAGATGGACGAGGACAACCCGAACTCCGGCGGCCTCTCCAGGAAGGCGATCGAGCAGGAGCTCGCGGCCAGCCTCGATCGCCTGGGCATGGACACGATCGACCTCTACCAGATCCACCGCTACGATTACGACACGCCGATCGAGCAGACGCTCCGGGCACTCGACGACGCCGTCCGGCGGGGCCAGATCCGCCACGCCGGCGCCTCCTCGATGTGGGCCCACCAGTTCGGCGACGCCCTGCGAACGAGCGAGCGGGCGGGCCTCGATCGCTTCGAGACGATGCAGAACCACTACAACCTCGTCTACCGCGAGGAGGAACGCGAGATGCTCCCGCTGTGCGAGCGCGAGGGGATCGGGGTGATGCCCTGGAGCCCGCTGGCTCGGGGGTATCTCACCCGCCCGCACGAGGAGATCGACGCCACGACCCGCGGCTCGACGGAGGAGTACATGTACGAACACCCCTACCGGAGCGGCGGCGGCCGCGAGGTCAACGCCCGCGTGGAGGAACTCGCCGAGGAGAAGGGTGTGACGATGGCACAGATCGCGCTGTCGTGGCTGCTCCACCAGGACGCCGTCGACGCGCCGATCGTCGGGACGACGAGCGTCGAGCACCTCGAACAGGCCGTCGAGGCGCTGGAGCTCGACCTCTCGGAGAGCGACCTCGAGTACCTCGAGGAGCCCTACGAGCCGGTGCCGGTCTCGGGCCACGAGTAACGCCGGGCGGGGACGGCCGCTGCGTGAGCCGCGGGTCCACTCACCCTGGGCGATTCCTCGACCGAGTCACTCGATCTCGGCAGTCCAGTAGGACACCGAGGCGAGGTGGTCGCCACCGGGGAGGGCGCCGATCGCGCCGTCGAAGACCCGGAACGGCTTGGCGACGGCACCCGGGAGCTGGCGGTAGAAGCCGTAGGGGAGCACCCAGTCGTGCTCGGCGCCACGCAGCTGGAGGTCCGCGCTCGCGAGCAGGTCCTCGACCTCCGAGCGGGAGTACAGCCGCGAGCCCATCGGCAGCGCCCAGTTGTAGATCGAGCGCGTGCTGAATCGGTTGAACGTGTCGAAGACGACGGCGTCCGTCGTCACCCGCTTCATCTCCGAGAGGAACGCCTCGGGGGCGTCCGCGAGGTGGAAGAATCGCATCGCGAGGACCGCGTCGAAGTGGTCGTCCGGGAACGGGAGCCGACCGGCGTCGCCACGCAGGAACTCGAGGGTGTCGTCGACGCCGGCAGCCCGGGCCTTCTCGCGGCCCTGGCCGAGCATCGGCCCGGAGATGTCCAGTCCGACGACGTCGGCACCGCGCTCCGCGAGGAGCACGGTGAACCGGCCGGTGCCACAGGCGATCTCGAGGATGCGGTCGCCCTCGACGGGGCCGAGGGCGTCGAGGACGGCCTCCTTCTCGCGGCGGTCGATGAGCCGGCCGCCGCCGGAGAAGCGCTTGTCCTCGTAGCGCTCGGCGACGTCGTGCTCCTGGTACCACTCCTGTCCCTTCACGCTGTGAGACCGATCGACCCTCCGCCGGTAAAACAGTACTGAATGCGCGTCGCGTGGGCGGTGTGGTGGCGCCACGTCGGCGGGCCAGCGGGGTCACCCCTCGTCGGCGACGACGTCCTCGGGCTCGATCCGGACGATCACCCGCTCGCCCTCGTCGGCGTCGTGGTAGGGATACTCCTCGACGTCCATGTACCGCCGGGCGAGTTCGTCGATGTGGTCGACGGCGCCATCGGTCGTGATCTCGACGGCCCGGCCCCAGGCGGCGACGTAGCGATAGGGGTTCTCGGGGTCGCACATCGAGGCGCCGACGGACGGATCGGCCCGGAGGTTGCGCTCCTTCCGGCGGCCGCGGGCCGTGTTGAACAGCAGCTGCTCGCGCTCGGCGTCGTAGTCCACCCAGACCGGAGTGACGTGTGGGAGCCCGTTCGGGAGGAGCGTCGCGACGTGGGCGAGCGTCTGCGTCTCGAAGAGGTCGTGGAATGCCGGGGGGATCGCTGCCATACTCGTCGGTGTCGCCCCCCGGCGAAAAACGTCGGGTCCGGCCGTGTGGGTTGCCGGCTCCGTTCGGTCCCCGACGCGGCAACGTTGCCCGCGGAATCGCGCCGTCGGGGGCTTGCCGCGACGCCGCCGTCTCCAGCCACATCCACCGCACGATGGCGGCTATTCCGTCCTCCCGATGGGGTCGCATACCACTGAGACTTATACACCTTATATTCTATCGAGAGTATTCACATGAGTATACCAAGTTTTACCACTGACCGAACGATTCGGTACACGTATGAGCACGAGGCCGGCAGAAGAGCGCACGGACGACGCGGAATTGCTCTCGGAGTCGGAGTATCGTGAAACCCTGGTCGAACTCCCCCCGAGCGCGAAGCTCGTGGCAAAGGTCCTCGAGGGCGAGGCGCCACTCTCCCAGGGACAGCTCGCAGAGGAGTCCCTCCTCCCGGATCGCACGGTCCGCTACGCGCTGAACCGCCTGGAGGACGCCGGACTCGTCGACTCCCGGTACTCCTTCCGCGACGCTCGCAAACAGGTCTACTTCCTCCGGACGGCGTAGGGCCCATCGAGCCTGCTACCGGGCACCCCCACTCCGCGTGGCGTGCTGGAACGTTCCGAACGGGTATCCTTCACACTCCTCGGTGACCGATCAGTCGATCCTAGATGAACCGCCGGGGTCTCGAGTGGGGATCCTGCTGCCCGGTGTCGGTGCCCACCGCTCCGGCCAGCTGCGCTCAGTCGTCGGCCGCCGGCGTCGGTGCGGAGTGCAGTGACCGGACGTCCGCCAGGAACGACTCGAGTTGCTCCCGGGTCACGTGGGGCATACAGACGATCCGGAGCTCGCCGGCGCGGGTTCGCGAGACCCGCCAGCCCGCCGCGCGCAGCGCGTCGAACAGCGCCGCGGGGACGTCGGCAGCCACGAGCGGGAGGGACGGTTCGACCACGTCGAATCCGACGGCGGCGAGTTCGTCGGCCAGCCACTCGGCCAGGGCCTGCTGGCGCTCGTAGGTCTCGCGGTATCCCTCGGGCCAGAGCGCTTCCAGGGCCGCGGCGGCGCTCGCGACGCCCGCACCGGATCGGGTGCCGGTGAGCGTGGCCTGCGTCGAGGACTCGAGGTACGGCGTCTCGACGGCGAGCGCGTCGACGGTCGCGGCGTCCCTGGCGAGCAGGCCGCCCGCCGGGATCGCCGCCCGACCCAGCTTGTGCGGATCGATCGTCATCGTGTCGATGGGCGCGTCGGCGAAGTCCCACGCGTAGTCGGTGAAGGGGAGCGCGAAGCCGCCCCAGGCCGCGTCGACGTGGAGCAGGGCGCCGGCGTCCCCGGAGACGTCGGCCAGCGCCGGGATCGGGTCGACGCGGCCGTACTCCGTCGATCCCGCGACGCCGACGACTAGCGCAGTCTCCTCGTCGGCGGCCGCCGCCATCGCCGACGGGTCCGCCCGGTAGTCCTCGTCGACTGGCGTCGTGCGGAGCTCGATGCCGAGGACGTCCGCGGCCTTTCGCACGGAGAAGTGGACCGTTTCGGGGGCGACGACGTTCGGTGTCCGTGCGTCGGCGAGGTCCCGCGCGGCCCGAACAGCCTGAATGTTGGCCTCCGTCCCCCCGCTGGCGACGAAGCCGTGGGCGTCCGCGAGCCCGGCGACGTCTCCCAGTGCCGCGACCACCTCCTCCTCCAGCTCCGCGACCGCCGGGTAGGTCGCGGGGTCCCCGGGGTTCGTCGCGAGGAACCGCTCGGCGGCCTCGCGCGCTGCCGGATGTGGCGGCGTGCACATCGAGGACAGCACCCGGTCGAAGGACTGCGGCTCGGCACGCATACGAGAGGGGACGGTAGCGGCGCTGTTAGGGGTTGCGCTTCCCGAATCCGTCGACTGCGGCGGGGTGTCGACTGTAGCGGGATCCTCGAGGCGCCATCCCACACGAGTGCGAGGACCCACTCGAGCGCGCCGAGGTCCCCGGCGGCCCGCCAGCAGGGGGCGGTGCTCGCCCGCGGAGTCGCCACGATCCGGCAGACGACGGGGGGCGGCCGTGGCTATTTCTGGTGGCGCGGGCAACGTCCTACCATGGAGTACACGACACTCGGATCGACCGGGATGGAGGTCAGCCGCATCGCGCTTGGCTGTATGAGCTTCGGCAGCGGCGACGAGTGGATGCTCGACGAGGAGGAGTCCCGCGAGATCATCGAGCGGGCGATCGACCTCGGGATCAACTTCTTCGACACCGCCAACGTCTACTCGAGCGGCGAGAGCGAGGAGATCCTCGGCGACGTCCTCGCCGAGTACGACCGCGACAAGCAGGTCGTCGCCACGAAGGTGCGCTGGCCGGGCGCGACCGACCACCGCAACGCGGAGGGCCTCTCCCGCAAGACCATCCAGCAGGAGCTCGAGCACAGCCTCGACCGGCTCGGGATGGACACCGTCGACCTCTACCAGATCCACCGGTGGGACTACGACACGCCGATCGAGACGACGCTGCGGGCGCTCGACGACGCCGTCCGGAGCGGGCAGGTCCGGCACATCGGGGCCTCCTCGATGTGGGCCCACCAGTTCCAGCAGGCGCTCCACACGAGCGACCGGCTGGGCCTCGCCCGCTTCGAGACGATGCAGAACCTCTACCACCTCACCTACCGCGAGGAGGAGCGGGAGATGCTACCGATCTGCGCGAAGGAGGACGTCGGCGTCATGCCCTGGAGTCCGCTCGGCGGCGGGTACCTCACCCGCCCCCACGAGGAGTTCGACGAGACGACCCGGGGCGAACACGAGAAGGAGAACGTCGGGCTCCCCTATCACGAGGGGGCGGGCCGCGAGATCAACGCCCGGGTGGAGGAACTCGCCGAGGAGAAGGGCGTCACGATGGCCCAGCTCGCGCTGGCCTGGCACTTCCACAAGGACTGGGTCACGGCGCCGATCCTGGGGACGACGAGCGTCGAGCACCTCGAACAGGCCGTCGAGGCGCTGGAGATCGACCTCTCGGCCAGCGACCTGGAGTACCTCGAGGAGCCCTACGAGCCCGTCGAGGTCTACGGCTTCGAGTAAGGGACACCCGCCGCACCCGATCGCGGCCCTCGAGGCCGATCGCAGTCGCCCGGTTCGATCACCATTGCCCAGGTAGTTCGCGATTGCCCAGGGAGGTCCCCATTGCCCAGGGAGGTCCCCATTGCCCAGGGCGTTCGCCGTCGTCGATCACGAAACGGGAGCCCGCCCCGACCCACCGCTCCTGGATCGGTGTCACGGCAAGCACGACTGCGAGCGATCGTTGTTTGGTGCCACCCAACGAAGAGCGACGAGTGACACGACTGGCCATCGACGGCGGAGACCCCGTCGTCCCTGGCGGTGTAGACGTGGAGTGGCCGATCTTCGACGACGCCGAACGGGCGGCGCTGGTCGACGTCCTCGAGAGCGGATCGTGGTGTAGCGCCGGCTCGTACTTCCCAGCGGGTGAGCGTCGTTCAGCGATCGAGCGGTTCGAGGAGCGCTTCGCGGAGTACGTCGGCACCGAGTACGCGACGGCGGTCCCAAACGGCACGCAGGCCCTGGAGCTCGCGTTCCGCGCGATCGGCGTCGAGCCCGGTGCGGAGGTGATCGTTCCGGCAGTGACGTTCGTCGCCTCCGCCTCCGCCGCAATACAGACCAACGCCGTACCGCGGTTCGTCGACGTCGACCCCGAGACCTACCAGCTCTCGCCGGACGCCGTCGAGGCGGCGATCACCGAGGAGACCGTCGCGATCGAGGTGGTGCACTACGGCGGCTACCCCGCCGACATGGACCGGCTTCGGTCGATCGCCGAGGAGCACGACCTCTGGCTCATCGAGGACGCCGCCGAAGCCCACGGCACGGAGTGGCGCGGCGAACGGGTCGGCTCGCTGGGCGACGTCGGCTGCTTCAGCCTCCAGCAGGGCAAGCCCCTCACCTGCGGCGAAGGCGGCGTACTCACCTACGACGATCCCGACCTGGCCGAGCGGATCTACGCACTGGCCAACCTGGGCCGCTCGCCGGACGGCGGCAGCTACGAGCACCACGTACCGGCGGGGAACTACCGCCTCTCGGAGTTCCTCGGCGCGATCCTGAACGAGCAGCTTTCGCGGTTCCCGGCCCAGACCGCCGCCCGGGACGAGCACGGCCAGTACCTCCGGGACGCGCTCGGGGAGATTCGCGGGCTCGACCCCCTCCGCCCCGACGACCGGATCACCCAGCGTGGCTACTACTTCTTCTTCGTGCGCTACGATCCCGCGGCGTGGGACGGCGTCCACCGCGACCGGTTCATGACGGCCCTCGAGGCCGAGGGGATTCCCTCCAGCACGGCCCACAACGACCCGCTCTACCAGCAGGCGGCGTTCAGGGACATCGATCCGCGGCTCCTCCACGGTGCGGACGTGGACTACGGCGAGGTCCACTGTCCCGAGGCCGAACGGATCTACGACACCGAGGCCATCGCGCTCGGGAAGGACCTCCTGCTGGAGCGCGAGACCGTCGAGGCGGTCGTCGCAGCACTGCAGAAGCTCAGGGCGAACGACGACGTGCTCGCTCGATGGGCCGACTCCTCGGACACCGACGCCGCCGGGGCGGACGCCAGGGACTGACCGACTCCCAGCGTCGGACTCCACCCACCCGCCAGCCAGGCTCCCATTGCTCCCCCGGTCGGACACTCGGGGGTTCCGCCGTGTCGCACGCCAACGAGCGTGGGATACCCTCTTTGGGCACGCCCGCCGACGCGGACGTATGGGCGAGTATCGTGGCGTTCCCGAGGAGCACCGGAACCGCTACTGGGCGATCCTCGAACAGGGATTTCACGCCGAGCGCGGACCGCTCGACGCCGTCGAGGAGACCGCGGACCTCTTCGAGCCGCGGGGCGTCTTCGCTGCCGACGAGCTGGTGGCCGTCTGCAAGCCCTACTACCTGGAAGCGACCGTCCGGGGGTCCTGGGAGACGATCGGTGGCCTCGGGGGCGTCGCGACGCCGCCGGAGCACCGCGGGGATGGCTACGCCCGCGACTTGCTCCAGGGCGTGCTCGAGGAGTACCGGGGGGACGGCGTCGACCTCGTCGCCCTCTGGCCCTTCTCCGAGCGCTTCTACCGCGACCTGGGCTGGGGAACCGCGCTCCGCTACGAGCAGGCGGACCTCCCGCCCGAACAGCTCGCCGGCGTCGCGGGCGACGCGCCCGGGTCCGTTCGGCAACTCGACGGCGACGACTGGGAGCGGCTCCGCCGCGTGGACGAGGCGGTCGCCGAGCGCTACGATCTGACGCTGCGCCGGAGCGAGACCTGGTGGCGCGAGCGCACGCTCGCCGAGTGGCCCGACGACGCTGCCCCCTACGTCTACGGCTACGAGGTCGACGGGGAGCTCGCGGGGTACGTGCTCACGAGAATCGAGGAAACCGACGACGGCCGACGGCTCCGCGTGCAGAACCTGGCGGGCGTCGATCACGACGCGGAGCTGGCACTGCTCGGCTTCCTCGCGGACTTCCGGACCCAGGCCGAGACCGTCCGGGTCTACGGCCCGATGGCCGATGCGATCCAGGACCTCCTCCACGACCCCGAGGAGGCGACCGTCGAGCGCAAGCAGGGGCCGATGATCCGGCTCGCGGACGTCGATCGAGGGCTCGCTGGGATGGACTGGCCGACCGACGTCGAGGGGACGGTCGTGCTGGACGTCGCGGATCCACTCCTCGATCGCAACGACGGCCGCTTCTCGGTGGCCGTCGACGACGGAACGGCGTCCGTGGAGTCGGTCGACGAGGGCCGGACCCCCGACGCCGCCGTCGACGTAGCGACCCTCTCGCGGCTGGCAGTCGGCGCGATCGACGTCGAGCGCGCGGAGCGCTTCGACGGGCTCGCGGTGAAGCGCGACGAGAATCGAGCGGTGCTCGACGCGGCCTTCCGAGCGCGCCCCGTCTTCCTCCGGGAGTTCTTCTGAGCAGTGGCGCCGTCTCAGTCCCGGGAGGCCTGCCCACCGGCCTCGGCGCGCACGAGGCGGTACTCGAGTGCGCCCGCCTCGAACAGGTCGGCGAGTTCCGACCGCACCGCCAGGTATCGCGACACGGCCGGCGATGTCAGGCCCAGTTTGCTCCCGGCCCCTGCCAACGATCGGAGCAGGCCGCTACCTCCCTGGGTCCGATCGACTCCCGGAAGGATCGCCTCCGTCACGTCCCGGTGTGCGACGCTACAGTAGCCGGCGGTGTCGAAGGCGTCGGCGAGCTCCGAAACGGTGGTGAACTGGAGTCCCATCCCGCCTGCGATCGCTTCGAGCGCGTCGCGGTGCTCGGCGCGGACCGCAGCATCCGCGAGGAAGACGTCTGCGACGACCATCCGCCCCGTCGGTCGGAGGGCCTGGCGGGCCGCCGTGAGCACCGTCGTGGGCTGGTCGGAGTGCGAGAGGGATTCGAGCGCCCACGCGACGTCGACATTCCCCTCGATCTCGACGGCCTCGTGGAAGTCACCCCGCTGGAAGGTCACCCGGTCGGCGACGCCCGCCTCGCTGGCCGCCCGGCGGCCCCGTTCGAGCTGGGAGGCCACCAGGTCCACGCCGACGACGGTCGCTCCGCGCTCTCTGGCGAGCCTGACCGCGTCGCCGCCTGCGCCACAGCCGAGGTCGAGGACGCGGTCCTCGGGCTCCATCCCGGCGACGTCGGCCAGCTCGTCCGACATCCTCGCCATCGCGGTCTCCGCGTCGTCGTCGGGTCCCTCGTGGTAGCCGTAGTGGACGCTCCCGTGGCCGTCCTCGCCCCACTGGAGCGCGAAGAGCTGGAGGAGGTCGTCGTAGCGCTGGGCGATCCGCTCGCGGCGATCGTCGGACACGAGTGGCGTTGGCCCCGGGCCAGCGTAGGACTTTGGGTGTGTCCCGGGGCGCGCCGGGCGGGACCGGCAGATCGACCTGTGGGACCTGCGAGTACCTCGCTCCGCTAGCGAGTACTGCACTCCGGTACCCTCAAGCGTCCGTACGCGCAACGGGGCGCCAATGAGTGCTCAGGCCGCCACGCAGGAGGACCTCGCGGTCGTCATCGGCCTCGAGGTCCACGTCCAGCTCGAGACGGCGACGAAGATCTTCTGTGGCTGCTCGACTGCGCCCGCCGAGGAGCCCAACACCCGGACCTGTCCGGTCTGTCTCGGGCTGCCCGGCGCGTTGCCCGTGCTCAACGAAGGCGCCGTCGAGGCCGCGGTGAAGGTCGGGAAGGCCATCGACGCCGAGATCCCCGAGACGACCCGCTTCCACCGGAAGAACTACTTCTACCCCGACCTGCCCAAGAACTTCCAGATCACCCAGTACGACGAGCCGATCTGCCAGGACGGCGAGCTGGAGATCAGCCACGAGGGCGAGCGCCGCGTCGTCGGCATCGAGCGAGCCCACCTCGAGGAGGACCCAGGATCGCTGCGCCACGTCGGTGGCTCGATCGACACCGCCGACTACACCCTGGTCGACTACAACCGCGCGGGGACGCCCCTCCTGGAGATCGTCACCGAGCCGGACTTCCGGGCCCCGGAGGAGGTTCGGGCGTTCCTCGCGAAGCTCACGGAGGTCCTGGAGTACCTCGGGGTCTTCGACGCCGAACGCGACGGGTCGCTGCGCGTCGACGCCAACATCTCGATCGTCGACGCCGCGGAGGTGGACGACGCCACCGGCGAGATCGACGCCGCGACGCTGTCGGCCGCCAACCGCACCGAGGTGAAGAACATCTCCTCCCACAGGGCCGCCGAGCAGGCGCTGGCCTACGAGGTCACCCGCCAGAAGAACGCGGTCTCGCGGGGCCGCGAGGTCGCCCAGGAGACTCGCCACTGGGACGAGGCCAAGGGGATCACCGTCTCGATGCGCTCCAAGGAGGCCGAGAAGGACTACCGCTACTTCGAGGAGGCCGACCTCCCGCCCCTGGAGGTCGCCCACTGGAAGCAGGAGATCGAGATCCCGGAGCTGCCCGACGCGCGCCGCGAGCGGTTCCGCGACGAGTTCGGCCTCGGGCGGGAGGCGGCGGACAAGCTCACCACGACCAAGCAGGTCGCGGACTTCTTCGAGCGCGTCGCCGTGGAGTACGACCCGGATCTCGCCGCCACGTGGGTCGCCGACGAGCTGCTCGGCGAGCTGAACTACCGCGACATGGCGGTGACCGACGTCGAGGACCGCCTCGAGGAGTTCCACCGGCTCATCGAGCTCGTCGCCGAGGAGGAGATCACCGCGAAGAACGCCCGCGAAGTCGTGCTCCGGTCGATGCTCGACGAGGGGGCGGCGCCCGACGAGGTCGTCGAGGCCGAGGACCTCGGCAAGACCGACGCCGACGAGGTCGCCGTCGCCGTCGATGCCGCGATCGAGGACAACCCCGACGCCGTCGCGGACTACCACGACGGCGACGACGGTGCGATCAACTTCCTCGTCGGCCAGGTGATGCAGGCGACCGGCGGGAGCGCGGATCCGGGGGACGTCAACGAGCTGCTGCGGGCGGAGCTGGAGCGCTGATGCTCTGGATCGCGGCCCTCGTCGGACTGGTGGTGTCGCTCCTGGCGGCCGTCTCGATGGCGTACGCCCCGCGCTGGGCGCTCGATTCGCGGTCACCCGGCGAGGAAGAGCGCCGCACGTTCGCGTCCTTCGCGACCGAGGCCGAGGCGGCCGCCGACGACTGCCCCTGGACGGCCTTCGACCTCGATCGGCTCCAGGTCGTCCTCGGGGAGGACCGCAGCGCCGCCGTTCACGTCGTCGGCCTGCCCGGCCGGCAGACGCTCCTCGTCACCCGGGCGCTGCTCTCTAGCGAGCCACAGGTCGCACGCGGGCTGCTCGCGATCGCGGCGACCCGGGCGGAGCTCGGGAGCGACCTCATTCGCGCGACGCTGGCGGGGGTCGTCGTCGCTGGCATGATCGCCGTCTTCGTGACGCCCATCGCGCTCCCTGTCGGGTGGGCGCTGCTGGCGCTCGTCGGACTCGCCTCCTTCGCAGTCGCCCGCCGCCTCCACTACGCCGCCGACCGGCAGGCGGCGCGCGCCGTCGGCGAGGACGCCGTCCTCGCAGCGCTCCGGACGCTCGCGGACGGAACGGCGGGCTCGGGCGCCAGCAGGTGGCGGACGCTGGTCGCGATCGAGCCGCCGCTGGCCGACCGCATCGAGCGACTCGAGGCGAACTGATCGCACTCGGCGCGAGTGGTGCCGACGGTTCGGTCACCAGGCCGCCTCGAGCACCGCCTGGAGTGCCGCCGGCGTCGGGTGGAAGTCCGCTGGCCCGTTCGCGAGGAACCGGTGGTCGGCGAGTGTGGCTGCCACCTCGGGAAGGTCGTCCTCCTCGAGTCCCTCGACGTCCCGGAGCTGCGTCGTGACGCCGAGGCCGTCCCTGATCCCGGCGACCGCGTCGACGATCGCCGCCTCCGGGTCCGGTCGGTCGCCGACCTCGAACGCGGCGGCGAGCACGCCGGTCCGCACCTCGGCCGTCTCGAGGAGTTCCGCCAGGACGTGGGGCGCACAGATCGCGTGGGCGACGCCCTGCTGCACGTCGCCGGCGGCCGAGACCTCCTGCCCGAACGCGTGGATCACGGACATCGTCGTGCACGCCGCCCGCGAGATGCCGTACTGTGCGAGGAGCAGCCCCTCGACTGCGGCCGGCAGTCCGTCTCGGTAGTTCTCGCCGGCGAAGGCCGCCAGACCCGTCCGGAAGCGCTGGAGCCCCCGTGCCGCCGTCGCGTCGGTGATCGCCGTCGCGTGTCGGGAGTACATGGTCTCGAGTGCCTTGTCGAAGCCGTTCATGGCCGAGCCAGCGAGGACCCGGCGGGGCGTGGTGGCGACGATCTCCGGGTCGTACACCGCCTGAACGGGAGCGAGCGCGGGAGCCCCCAGGCCACCCGAAACCGGGACGTCGACCAGGTCTCCCCCGGGAGCAGCCGAGAGCCCGGCGCCCTGCGTGAAGTCTGCGCCGGCCAGGGTCGTGGGAACCGAGACGATCGGTAGCGGCTCCGCCGGGACGCCGAGCGTCCCCGTCTCGGCGAACTCCGCCCCGAGCTCCTCCGCCGATTCCGATCGGCCCCCGACGGTAGCGATGGCTTTTGCGGTGTCGATGCTGCTGCCCCCGCCGACGGCGACCAGCACGTCCGCACCGCACGAGCCGGCGGCCTCGGCGCCCGCCAGAGCCGTCGCGAGCCGCTTCTCGGGCGTGGTCTCGGCGAAAACGCCAGCGAGGCGATCGCCGAGTCCCGCCCTGATCGGGTCCATCACGGCCGCCGTCTGGCCGACGGTCCGACCGGTGACGACGAGCGCCGCCTCGCGTCCCAGGGCATCCAGGTCGGCGCCGAGCGCGTCGACGGCGCCCGCTCCGTAGCGGATCGCCCCCGGATCGTAGTCGAAGCGAAACGGCCCGGACCCCTCGTCGGTTGCGTCCATTACGCCCCCGGAACGGCTCCCCGACCAAAAGCGCTCGCCGTCCCGGTGGTCGCCGATCAGTCGTCGCCGGCTTCCCCGATAGCGTCGGCGCCGGAGGGGTGTCCGCCGTCGGCGTCGGACCCCATCCCGCGGTGGTCCTCGGCCCCCTCACCGCCGTCCGCGAGGGTCGCCTCCCGACGTCGATCGGCTCGTGCCGTTTCCTCGGGCGTGGTCCCGGGGCCGCTCGCCAGCGCGGCAACCACGTCCGGGAGCGCTTCGCGGCCGACGCGGGGCGCCGTCGCGAGGCGATCGGCCGACGTGGCGTCGTCCTCGGGGTCCTCGGCTTCTCGACCGACGTCGGTCCCATCGAGCACGACCAGCCGCTGGGCCGCTCGGGCGGATTCCCGCCACGCCGGGGCGTCCGGTCCGACGCGTTCGGCGGCCAGGACGACGACCTCTGCTTCGTCGGCCAGCGTCCGGGCGCGCTCGATCGCCCCGGCGTCGACCGCGCAGAACCGCGGGACCGCAACCACCGCCGCGTCGAACGCCTCGGCCGTCGAGACCGCCCGGTCGCCCTCCGGTACCGGCCCCAGCGAGAGGTCGGCTCCCGCCTCGCCGAGCCGGCCGATCGCCCCCGCGGCGGCCTCGCCCCCGCCGACGACGTGGACCCTGGTGTCGATCGCCGGCTCGTCCAGCGCCCGGACGGTACGGCCGCCGTCGATGGGCGCGGACTCGACGGCGATGCGGGCGTCGAAGGCGTCGGCGAGGCGATCGGCCGCGAGGACGGTCGAGGGCGGGCCGTCCGTGACGATCTCCCCGTCGGAGAGGACGAGGAGCCGGTCACAGAAGCGCGCGGCGAGTTCGAGGTCGTGGATCGCCGCCAGTCCGGCGACGCCCTCCTCGGCCACCAGGTCGCGGACGAGGCCCATGGTCTCGACGGCGTGGTTGAGGTCGAGGCTCGCGGTCGGCTCGTCGAGCAGCAGGACGGGGGCGTCCTGGGCGAGCGCGCGGGCCAGCAGGACGCGCTGGCGTTCGCCGCCGCTGACGTCGTCGATCGTGCGGTCGGCGAACTGGGCGGTTCGCGTTCGCTCCATCGCCCGCCGGACGTGCTCGCGGTCGGACTGCGTCGGCGCCTGGAAGCGCGAGCGATGGGGATGGCGACCCATCTCGACGAGGTCCGCGACCGTGAAGGAGAACCCGAGTTTGGGCTCCTGGGGAACGACGGCGATCCGGCGGCTCGCTGCCGCCGAGGAGAGCGCCGACACCGCCTGACCCTGGACGCGGACGGTGCCGCGATCGGGGTCGAGCGCGCCGGAGATCGCCCGGAGGAGCGTGGTTTTCCCCGCGCCATTGGGACCGACGAGCCCGACCAGCTCTCCGGCGTCGACGGACGCCGAGATGCCCTGGAGGACGGACTCCTCGCCGTAGCTGACGGCGACTTCGGTCACCTCGATCGCGGGAGAGACGCCGGTTGGGTGACCCGGGGTGCGCTCGGTCGTGCTCCGCGGACGGTCTCCGGTCGACTCCGCTCGATGCTCGTCCGTCACAGCCGATGCACCTCCCGCTCGCGGAGCAAGTAGAGGAAGAAGGGACCGCCGGCGGCCGCCGTGACGATCCCGACGGGGAGGACCTCCGGGGTCGTGCGAGCGAGCGTGTCCGCCGCGACGAGGAACGCGCCGCCGGCGAGCGCGCTCGTCGGGAGGAGGATGCGGTGGTCCGGGCCGACCACGAGCCGCAGGACGTGGGGCACGATCAGGCCCACGAAGCCGATGACGCCCGCCACCGCCACGCCGGCGGCGGTGACCACCGTCGCCAGCGCCAGCAGGATCCGCTTGGTGCGCTCGACGGGGACGCCGAGGTGGTGGGCGTCCTCCTCGCCCAGCAGGAGGACGTTCATGTCCGCGGCGTAGGCCCAGAGTGCGGCCGTGCCGAGGGCGACGACCGGCAGCGCGAACTCGACGTCGCTCCAGGTCGCGGCGTGGAGGTTCCCCATCAGCCAGTAGACGACCTCCTCCATGCTCTGGCCGCTGTTGATGAGCAGGTAGGAGATCGCCGCCCCCAGCAGCGCCTGGACCGCGACGCCGGCAAGCAGCAGCGTCGCGACGGGCGTTCGGCCGTTCTCCGTGGCGATCCAGTAGACGCCGAAGGCCGTCAGGAGTCCCGTCGCGAACGCCATCGGCTCCAGGCCGAGTGGCACCAGCGCGGGGAGCGTGATCGCGGCGACGGCGCCGACGGCCGCTCCCGTGGAGACGCCGACGATCGAGGGGTCGGCCAGCGGGTTCCGGAAGAGGCCCTGCATGACCGTCCCCGCCGCGGCGAGCCCACAGCCGACGGTCGCGGCCAGCAGGATCCGTGGCAGCCGGAGGTCCACGACGATCGTCTGGTCCGTCGACCCCACGGGGTAGGAGAAGGGCTCGGTCGTCGAGAGCGTCGGCACCGGCAGGGGAAGGCTCGCGTCCACGAACGGAAGGCCCAGGTCGGCGATCGCGAGTCCGACGCCAGCGGGGATCGCGACGCCGTTGAGCACCGCCGCGACGACGGTCGTCGGTGGGATGTCCACGGAACCGATCGCGGCGCTCGCGAGCACCGTCGCGACGAGCGCCCCCAGCAGCCCGGCCGAGTAGGAGGCCGTGCGCCGGCGTGCGTACATGGATGGCCCATCCGAGTTGTACTTGCTAAAGTCTGGTGGTTCACCCCGTCGAACCCGGAGAGGGACCTTCTACGGCAGGATCCGTCCGGTCCAGCGGCCGTCCGCGGCCGGTAAAGCTGGGTTGAATTAGATACATTTTTATTGCTCGCCTGGCCCCGATCGGACGATGCGACGTCACGCCCGAACGCTACTTGCCGTCGTCGTCGTGCTCGCCGCCCTCGCCGGTGGCGTGAGCCACGTCGGCGCGGCACCGGCGGCCGCCGGTGCGACCGCACAGGAGGACTGCTCGTTCCCGACGACGCTGACCGATTCGTCGGGGACCGAGGTGACTCTCGAGGAGGAGCCGGACAGCGTCGTCGCACTGGGCGCCAGTAGCGCCCAGACGATCTGGGAACTCGGCGAGGCCGACCGCGTGGTCGGCATGCCGGTCGACCAGAGCACAGCGGATCTCGAGGGTTCGCAGGAACGGACGCACGTCCTCGACGGCGTCCGGGTCGACACGGAGGCCGTCGTCGACCTCGATCCCGACCTCGTGATCGCTCCCTCGATCATCAACCCCGACGACGTCGCGGCGCTGCGTGACGCTGGCCTCACGGTGTACGGCGAGGCCGACGCCAGTTCGATCGGCGCGGTCGAGGACAGCGTCGAGACGACCGGCCGACTCCTCGGTGCCTGTGACGCGGCCGACGAGACGACCGCGTGGATGAACGAGCGCCTCGAGATCGTCGACGCCGCGACGGCGAACGCCGAGGAGCGCCCGACCGTCTTCTACTGGCTCGGCGACGGCTTCACCGCGGGCAGCGGCACCTTCCAGGGCGATCTCCTGGAGCGTGCCGGTGCGACGAACGCCGCCGCGGAGATGGGCGTCTCCGGCTGGGCCGGTGCCGAGCCCGAGGCCATCGTCGCGGAGGACCCCGACTACTTCCTCGTCTCCGGGGACACGTCGCTCCCGGAGGACCACCCGGTCCAGCAGACGACCGCCGCCCAGGAGGGGAACGTCGTATCCGTGGACGCGAACGACTGGAACCAGCCCGCGCCGCGCGTCGTGCTGGCCGTCGAGTCGATGACCGAGCAGCTCCACCCCGAGGCGTACGAGAACGCGGTGAACGAGGTCGAGGGCTCGGGTGACGACGGCGATGGCGCGTCCGGGGACGGTGAGTCCGGTGACGGCGAGTCTGGTACCGAGGCGTCCGGCGACGATGGTGACTCCAGCGAGGAGTCCTCCGACGGCGGCAGCTCCGGCCTGCCCGGCTTCGGCGTGCCCGCGGCGGTCGCCGCGCTGCTCGCGGCCCTGGGCGTGCTCGGACGCCGTCGGGCCTGAGCGGCCTCCGTACTTCTCCGGGATTCTACATAAACTCGCGTCCGGGAACGCCTTTGATCGTCCCGGCCCTCGGCTACGACATGCTCTACGCCGGCAGCGACGACGGCGTGTACCGCGTCGAGAGCCTGGGTGGTGCCGACCACTCGGGCACGCAGGTCCTCGAGAGCGACCGCGCGTACCGGGTCCGCAGCCTCGATCGCCTGCCGGGACTGTTCGCCGCGACGGCATCGGCTCTCTTCCACTCACCAGCCGGCGAACGCTGGACCGATCTCGGAGTACCGACCGAGCACGAGATCAACGCCGTCGGTGTGACAGCCGACGGCGAACGACTCGTGGTCGGCACCTACCCCGCCCACCTCTACGCACTCGACGACGCCCCGGCGCGGCTCGCGGACGGTGGCGGCGCGCCAGCCGCCGCCGACTGGCACGAGCTGACCGGCTTCCTCGACCTTCCCGCTCGCGAGGACTGGGGGCTCCCCCGGCACGACTTCCAGGCGCACGTCCGATCGATCGAGTCTCATCCCGGAGCACCCGACCGGCTCGCGGTGGGCGTCGAGGTCGGCGGCGTCCACGTCAGCGAGGACCGCGGCGAGACCTGGACCGAGCGACGCGAGGGCACGCACGACGACGTCCACGAACTCCACGTCGCAGGACCGGAGCGGTTCGTCGCGGCGACCGGCTTTGGCTGCTTCTACAGCGAGGACGCCGGCCGATCATGGACGGAGCTCTCCGCCGACGTCGAGCAGCAGTACTACCGCGCCGCGACGGTCTACGAGGGCGACGTCTACGCCGGCGGGGCGAACGGTCCCTCGCCGACGTGGCCCGAGGACGAGGATCCCGGCCTCTACGTCGGCCGCGGCGGCGGCCCCTTCGAGGCGATCGCGTCGCCAGTGCCCGACGAGGTCGTGATCGGCTGGACGGAGGCGGCCGGGACGCTCGTCGCGGTGACGTACGCCGGCACGCTGCTCCGGCTGAGGGCGGACGGGTTCGAGGTCGTCGGGAGCGTTCCGACGCCAGGCGACGTTCGCGGGCGATACCTCCCGCTGGCGTGGCTCTCGGAGTGACGAGCCCCGCGACTCCGCTCCCCCACGAGGGCGAAAAATAACCGCCGAGATCGATTCGAAGCGGCCGGGCCGGCGTCCCGCCCTCAGATCGTCTCCAGGATCGCGTCCAGGAGCGTCTCGTTCCAGTCCTGGGAGAGCTCCCAGAACATCACGCCCTGCATGCCACGGTCCTTGGCGAACTGCACCTTCTCGGCGATGGCCTGCGGGTCGTCGTAGCTGATGATCGTCTCCTCGGACTCGTTGACGACGTAGGGCACGGCGCCGGGGTCGTGGCGGCCCTTCGTCCAGCCGTCGGCGCCCTCGATGTTCTCCTCGATGTCGCCGTAGTCGAACGCACCCGTGGCATCGGCGCCGTCGTCGAGGGCGTCGTGCCACGTGCCCTCCGGCAGACCGGTGTAGCCGGCGTACAGCTCGGTGCCGTTGAACCCGCGCCCGTAGAACGGCAGGCCGAGCACGAGCTCGTCGTACTCGGCGGACTCGGCCGGCGGGTACTCCCACTGGCCGGGCCAGTAGCCGGTCTCGCCGTGGTCGCCGGCCCACAGCTCGTCGACCGCCCACTCGACGTAGTACTGGGCGTGGTAGGTCTCGCCGTACTGGGTGTTCTCCGTCGGGTGCCCGTCGCCGTAGAGCGGCGCGTTCTGCCCGGCGACGCTCATCCAGGAGCCGGTGAAGTCGTAGGCCATGATCGACGCGTAGTCACAGACGTCGCCGATGGCGCCGTGACGCAGCCCGCCGGCGTTCCAGTCCGAGCCGCCGTTGGCGACCGAGAGGTGGTAGTGCTTGCCGTCCTCCGCTCCGGCGGCGTCGAAGGTGTCCCGCATCGTCTGCAGCAGGTCCACGTGGGTCTCGTAGTCCTCGTTGGAGCCACAGCCACACTCGCCCTGCTGGCTGCCGGGGTGCTCCCAGTCGATGTCGATCCCGTCGAGGCCGTACTCGCGCAGGATCTCGACGCAGCGGTCGGCGAAGGACTGGCGGTTCGCCGCCGTGGCTGCGATCTCGGAGAAGCCCTCCGAGTCCGCCCAGCCGCCGACCGAGAGGGTGATCCGGGTGTCCGAGGCCGGGCCCGCCTTGAGTTCGGAGAAGGCCTGCAGGTTCTGCTCGTCCTGCTGGCTCATGATCGTCGGCTCCGCGGCCGACGCGTCGACGCCCAGGAACGCGTACTGGACGTCCGTCAGCTTGCTCCAGGGGACGTCCTCTGGGAAGTAGTTGTAGGGATCGGAGGACTTCCAGCCCGGGTAGTAGCCGATGACCTTGAACTCGTCAGCGGGCCCCGCCGTGACCGAGACGTCCGTCGTCGTGGTGCCGGTCGCACCCTCGTCGTCGGTGACGGTGAGCGTAACCGAGTAGCTCCCCTCGCTGCCGTAGGTGTGGGCGACGGTCTCGCCGGTCGCGGTCGTCCCGTCGCCGAGGTCCCACTCGTAGGACGTGATCGTCCCGTCCGCGTCGCCGGAGCCGCTGGCGTCGAACGTGACGCTCTGTCCGGGTTCGGGGGTGGCGGGGTCGTTGGTGAACGCCGCCGTCGGCGCCGCGTTCGGATCGCCGATCGTCAGCGTCTCCGTGACGCTGGCGGTCTTGCCGCCGTCGTCGGTCACCGTGAGGACGACGTCGACGGTCTGGGCTGCGTCGTAGGTGTGTGACGTCGACTGGCCGCTGCCGGTCGAGCCGTCGCCGAACTCCCACGCGTAGGACTCCAGCGTACCGTCGGGATCCGACGAGCCGCTCGCGTCGAAGGTAACCGACTCGCCGGGCGCCGGGTTCGAGGGGCTGGCCGTGAACGCCGCCGTCGGGCCCTCGTTGGTGGTGCAGTCGCCCTGTCGGGACCAGACGCCGGCATCGCGGCTCGGTTCGGTGCCCTGCGTCCACCACTGGGCCTCCCAGAGCGCGCCGTCGTGTGTCACCTGGTCGCCGCCGTTGTACGTACTGCCGGCGTCCCAGGAGGCAACGCCGCTGCAGTCCGTGCCACCGTCGCCACCGCCGCCGTCGCAGGACCCCTCGTTCGTCCAGACGGCCTTCGAGTCGTCGGGCGTTTCGCCCTGGGTCCACCACTCGGCGGTGAAGAGGTCGCCGTCGTAGGTGACCTGCTCGCCGCCGTTGTAGGCGGTGCCGGAGTCCCACTCCGGGACGCCGCTGCAGTCCGCTGCCGATGCTATCCCGCTCGCGCCGATGGCGAGCGCGGAGAGTGCCGATGCCTTCCGCAAGATCGAGCGTCGTGATTCGTTCATGGTCGTGTGTCGTGTGTGTCGTGATCGGTTGGCGGACGGTTCGTGATCGGTGGGGGGACAGTCGCTCAGTCCTCGTCGTCCTCGAACTGGTAGAACACCTCGCTCTGGGCGACCGCGCTGTCCTTGTACAGGGCCCAGAAGCTGAGCAGGCCCATGTCGTTCTGTTCGGCGTAGTCGACGAGCCACTGGCCGTCGCTCTCGGTGAAGTTGCTCTCGCCGACGTTCGGCGTCACGCCGAGCATCTCCCAGCGTTCGGCCTCGCTCTTGGCCGGGTCGACGCTCCCGAGCCAGTCGACGGTCCCCTGCGCCGCGCCGGGGATGTAGGCGGTGTAGTCGCCGCCGTAGCCCATCGTCATGATGTTGACGTAGGACAGCTCGACGCCGCGGTCGACGGCGTCGCTGATCATGTCCTTCGCGGGCGCGTAGCTGCGGTTCTCGACGCCGCCGGAGCCGGCGGGCACCGTGTAGGAGATCTCCACGGCCGGGCGCTCCGCCTGGAGCATCGCGAGCCCCTCGTTGCGGCGCTGGTAGACCGTGCCGTCGCGGTGGCTCGCCTGGGCGTTCTCGTCGTCGATGTCGATGTGGGTGACGCCGAGGGTGTCGATCACCTGCTCGTAGGCCTCCTTGACCTCGGTCGCGCTGGCGGCGTCGGCCGCGATCGTCCGTCCGTGCCAGCCGCCCATCGCGACCCAGACCTCGACACCCTGTTCCTGCAGCGTCTGGATCTCGTCGGCGAAGTCACCGAGGGGACGGTCGCCGCCCTCGGTGAGCCACCCGGGGTTGACGGTCCCGTCGGCGGTGCCGTCGCCCACGAACGAGACCACGACGCGGTCGGTGCTGGCGTTCAGCGTCCCGTCGACGACGCTGCCCCACGTTCCCTGATAGGGGGCGAACTTGTCGTCCTCCTTCGCGTCGCCACCTCCGCCGCCGTCGCCGACGGAGACGGTGACCGAGTCGCTCCCCGTGGCGCCCGCGTCGTCGGTGACGGTGAGCGTCGCGGTGTAGCTGTCCTGGGAGCCGTAGGCGTGCGTGGCGGTCTCGCCGCTGGCCGTCGTGCCGTCGCCGAACTCCCAGGCGAAGGAGGTGATCGAGCCGTCCGCGTCCGAGGAGCCCGAGCCGTCGAAGGTGACAGTCTCGCCGACGCTCGGCGAGAGCGGTGACGCCGACGCTACAGCGCTCGGGGAGAGGTTTCCACAGGGGCCGACCTCCTGCCAGGGGCCCCACTCGCTGGCGCCCGGCTCGTCGCCCTGGCTCCACCACTGGGCCTCCCAGAGGCTGCCGTCGTAGAGCGTCCGATCGCCGCCGGTGTAGACTGTGCTAGCGTCCCACTGGGACACGCCGTCACAGTTGTTGCCGCCGTCTCCGCCACCACCGTCTCCTCCACCGCCGCCGTCACCGCCACCGCCTCCGCCGCCACCGTCGCACGGCCCCTCGAGGGTCCAGACGGCCTTCGAATCGTCTGGCGTCTCGCCCTGGGTCCACCACTCGGCGGTGAAGAGGTCGCCGTCGTAGGTGACCTGATCGCCGCCGTCGTAGGCGGTACTGGAGTCCCACTCCGGGACGCCGCTGCAGTCCGCTGCCGATGCTGTCCCGCTCGCGCCGATCGCGAGTGCGGAGAGTGCCGATGCCTTGCGCAGTACCGAACGTCTCGTTGGGTTCATGGGTAGTGTTGTGACTGATCAAGTGCCCGCGCGCGCCGCAGTAGCGGGCTCGTCCCGCTACGCGGCGCGGCCGGCGGGTCGATCGATCGTCGCCGCTACAGCAGCTGCGCGCTCAGCTCGTCGAGGAGGTGGTGCTCGACGGTGTCGTGGGAGAGCGCCCAGATCATCGTGCCGCCGTAGTCGCTGTTCGCCAGCCACGCCGCCCGGTTGTTCACCGAGTCCGGCGTGGGGTGGGAGATCATCATCCCGTCGCTCTGGTTGTAGCTGTAGGACGTCTCGGCGGTGTCGTCGAACATCGTCTCCCAGGCGGCGGTCGAGAGGTCGACCTGGCTGGTCGAGCGAGCGGTGCCGACGGTCGAGAGGTCCCAGTAGTCGTAGATGCCGCTCTCGCTGGTGTCCGGCGGGAAGGAGCCCTCCCCCGTGCCGCCGAAGACCTGGAACAGCCCGTCGTCGACGCCGTTGCCGAGGTCGCCGCTGGGTGGCTCGACGCCGGTCCAGCTCCGGCCGTAGAACGGCGTCGCCATGTTGAGCTGGCCGGGGTCCCAGCCCTGGTCGACGTAGTACTGCAGTGCCGCCTGGACGTTCCACTCGGCGGACTGGTCTGAGGGATCCGCCGGGTTCTCGAAGAGCGGCGAGTTGTGGCCGGTGTAGTCGCTGAACCCGCCCCGGTAGTCGAAGGTCATCACCGAGGTGAAATCCAGCAGGTCCGAGAGCGTGGCGTGATCGAGTCCCGCCACCGTGCTCGGGTCGGCGGACATCGCTGTGCTGAGATGGTAGTCGCGACCGTCCTCGGCGCCCGCGGCGTCCAGGGCGTCGCGACACGCCTGGATGAGCTGGGTGAACCGCTCCTGGTCGCCGTCGCGAACGGTGTTGTCGGGGTGGCCGCCACCCCCGGGGTACTCCCAGTCGATGTCGACGCCGTCGACGCCGGCTTCGCGGACGATCCGTACGCACTCGTCGGCGAAGGTCTGGCGAGTCGATTCGGTGAGCGCGGCGTCCGAGAAGTTCTCGGAGTCGCTCCAGCCACCGATCGAGATCAGCACCGTCACGTCGTTGTCGTTCGAGATGTCCTCGAACGTCGTGACGTCGTGCCAGGACTCGGGGAAGAGGTACCGCTGGGCGTAGGAGTCGCCGAGCCCCGAGATGGTGCCGTCGGACTCCGGCCGCATGAAGGCGTACTGGAGGTGCGTGACCTGGTCGGTGGGGATGTCCGCGGGCACGTACTCGCGGTCGTACTGCGCCCACTGCATCCAGTAGCCGACGATGCGGTTCTCGCCGGCCCCGCCGCCTCCGCCGGCGCTCACCGAGAGCGTGGTGCTGTCGGTGTCGGTGTTGCCGTTCCCGTCCGCCACGGTGAGGGTGACGGTGTAGTCGCCCTCGGCGTCGAAGGTGTGGCTCACAATCTCCCCGCTCGCCGAGGAGCCGTCGCCGAAGCTCCAGTCGTAGGTCAGCGAGTCGCCGTCGGGATCCGAGGAGCCGCTGGCGTCGAAGCTGACGCTCTCCCCGGGCTCCGGCGAACTCGGACTCGTCGTGAACGAGGCGGTCGGTGCGTCGTTGCCGCCGCCACCACCGCCGTCGCAGGTGCCCTCCAGGGTCCAGACGTTCTTGGAGTCGTCTGGGACCTCACCCTGGGTCCACCACTCGGCGGTGAAGAGGTCACCCTCGTAGGTGACCTGGTCGCCGCCGCTGTAGGCGACGTCGGACTGCCACTCCGAGACGCCGCTGCAGTCCACGCCGCCGGAGCTGGCGGCGACGCTGACGGTCGTGGAATTGGCGTCGCTGGCACCGTCGTCGTCCGTGACGGTCAGCGAGACGGTGTAGTCGCCCTCGCTGGCGTAGCTGTGGGTGACGGACTGTCCGCTGGCCGTCGAGCCGTCGCCGAACTCCCAGTCGTAGGAGGCGATCGAGCCGTCCGGGTCCGAGGAGTCGGCGGCGTCGAACGTCGTCGTCTCGCCGGGCTCGGGCGAGGACGGAGAGACCGTGAACGAGGCGTTGGGTGCTTCGTTCGAGGTGCCACTGGAGACCGAGACTGTCGTCGAGGCACTGTCGCTGGCTCCGCCGTCGTCGGTGACGGTCAGCGTGACAGTGTAGTCACCCGAGGAACTGTAGCTGTGGGTGACCGACTGTCCGGTGGCCGTCGAGCCGTCGCCGAAGTCCCACTCGTAGGACGCGATCGAGCCATCGGGATCGGACGACCCCGAGCCGTCGAAGGTGACGTCCTCGCCGGGTTCCGGCGTGCTCACGTCCGTCGAAAACGAGGCCGTCGGTGCCTCGTTCCCACCGCCTCCACCGCCGTCACAGTCGCCGACGTAGTCCCAGTAGGCGCTTGAGCGCGAGGGCTCTGCGTTCCGGGAGTCCAGTGCCGCCTCCCACAGCGCGTCCACGCCGTCGGAGTCGGGATGCTGGACCTGGTCGCCCGTCGCGTACAGCGTCGTCGCGTCCCAGGTGGGAGCGCCGCCGCAGTCCGCTGCCGATGCTGTCACGCTCGCGCCGACCGCGAGCGCGGAGAGAGCCGATGCTTTCCGTAGGATGCTGCGTCGTGAGTGTGTCATAGTGACCTGTCCGCGTCGTGTCTGCGGAGTAGTTCGGCAGCCACACCGTCGCCCGGGCAGGGACGCACACGTGCGCCCCACCCGGTCTTCGACCCCGACGTTCCCCCGAGCGACGGCTCCGGGAGTCCCACGGCTCCCCACGGAACCCGTCGTCCAGTCCGTGCCCGCCGCCGCGCGATCCGCGGTGGCAAGTGACAGTGAGGCGTGCCAGAAATTGTGTGACCAGCATCCCCGCACATATTTGTAACGAATTTTATGGATACTTAATGTAGGAAATCTTCCGGGCGGACGATCGGGCACGGATCGTATTCTCTTGCACTCGGCGGGCGTCCTGGTTATTTATATTAGCAATAGCTATTGGCACTTTCCGGAAAATGATTACTACGATAGGAGTACCCGATCCTGGACGGTCCCCAATATTGCGGGTATCCCAGTCATTAACATCCTGATTGCAGGCGGTTTCCGTCGAACACGCCGAGCAGATCTGGGTGGGTGCATGGCTACTCCACCGGGAGCGACGAGCGACGTGGGACCGATCGGCGGCGGTCGGTGACGTTGCCGGCGTGAGCGCCGATGCCGTCCGTGTCCAGGCCGGCGTGGGAGTGCTCGGGATCGAGGTTGCCCAGGAAGCGAGCGCCGTCGGGGCCGCTGCGCTGGACGGCGGCCCGCATCGCAGCGCGCGTCTCTGGCCCGGCGCGCTCGTAGTTCGTCAGGAAGCGCTGGATCTCCTGGCGGTCCATGTCGCCGCGGGCGCTGGCGCGGACGAGCGAGCGCTGCATGCCGGCGTAGTCCCGGAGGTCGACGAGCTGCTGGCGTGCGCCGTCGTCGAGGCGGCGGAGGAGATCACGGCCGTCGGCGCCGGTGCGCCGGAGGTAGGCCATGCTGTCGGAGATGCGCGAGCCTGCAGGTCTGTCCGTGATCCATCCTGCGAGCGGATCGTCGTCGGAGAAGAGGCGCCGGAGCTGGCGCTGCTCGGGGGTCTCAGTCCTCCACCGCCTCAGACCCGTACTCCGCCCCACTGTCCGCTTCGACCTCCTCGACGTCCACGCCCTCCCGCTCGATCACGCCCGCCTGCCACGTCCCGCGCAGGAACCACGCCACTCCGAGCGCGAACGACGCGATCGCACCGATCGTGTAGCCCCACCACAGCCCCACGACGCCCCAGTCCAGCGCCGCGATGGCGAGGTCCGTGCCCGGCACGGCGACCGTCCAGCCGAAGGCCAGCCCCACGGCAAGGGGGATGCGGAAGATCCACCGCGAGGCCAGCGAGAGCACCATCGCGATCCGCGTCGACCCCGCGCCACGGAAGGCGCCCTGGAGGACCATCAGGCCGCCGAAGAAGCCCCAGGCGATGGTGGTGACCCGGAGGAAGACGACGCCCTCCTCGACGACCGCGGGATCGGAAACGAAGATCCGCATGGCGGTCGCGGGGACGAGCCAGACGACGCCGGCCGCGGCGAACAGGACGGCCATCGTTCCCGCGGTGGCGCGGTAGGTGACGGCAGAGGCCCGGTCGGGGGACTGCGCGCCGAGGTTCTGGCCGACCCCCGTCGCGGTGGCCTGCCCGACCGCCCCCGAGACGGTCCAGGTGACGGACATGTACCGGAGGCCGATGCCGTAGGCCGCAGTGGCGGCGGTGCCGAAGCGGGCGACGAGGCCCGCCATCGCGACGGCGGCGAACGAGCGGGCCCAGCCGTCCAGCGTCGAGGGGTAGCCGACGTCGATCAGCTTCCCGAGGAGTTCGCGGTCCGGAACGAGGTCGCGAGCGTGGAGCTGGATGCCCCAATCCCCCCGGAGAAGGACGTAGATCCCGGCGGCAGCGGCGATCCCCCGGGCGATGTAGGTCGCCCAGGCGGCGCCCTGGGTGCCCCAGGCCGGGAACGGTCCGATCCCGAGGATGAGGAAGGGATCGATGAGCACGTTCGAGAGTGCCGAGATCGCGACGAGCCACATCGCCGTCTTGGTGTCCCCGGCGCCCTGGAGGGCGGCCCGGAAGGCGATGAAGAGGAAGGTTAGGGGAAGCGAGAGGAAGATGACCTCGATGTACGCGAGGGCCTCGACGCGGACCTGCCCGCGGGCGCCGATGATCGCCATGAGTTCGTAGCGGCCGAGATAGCCCGCGAGGGCGATGGCGCTCGCGACCGCGACCGCCAGCAGCATCGTCTGGCCGACGACGGCGTCCGCCTGCCGATCGTTGCCGGCGCCGACGTGCTGGGAGACGAGGGCGATCGTCGCCGCGGAGAGGCCCATCGCCGTCGAGACGAAGAGCCACGACAGCGGGAACATCAGGGAGACCGCGGCGACGGCCTCGGGGCTCACGCGCCCGACCCAGAACATGTCCGCGAGGTTGTACAGCGTCTGGAGGAGGTTCCCGACGACCAGCGGCCAGGCGAGCCTGAGCAGCCGGGGGCTGATCGGCCCAGTGGTCATGTCGACGCGGCTGTCCGCGGACACGCCAGGGGCGACGGACTCGCGGGTCGTAGCCGTTCCGGAACGCGGTCGCTGCCGGACGCTGCGCGTTTCCAGGAGGATGCGGGGACGGGGCGCCGACTACAGCACGTCCCGCTCGATGTGCTTGGTGAGCTCCGGCGGGTCGTCCGGGTCCAGCCCCCGGTCCAGCGCCAGCGCCAGCGTCAACTGCTGGATCGCCTTCAGCGCGTAGAGGAACTGCGGCTCGCCGGTCGGGACGTCGATCGTCGCGTCCCCTGCCAGGTCGACGCCCTCCGGCTGGAGGACGACGACGGCAGCGCCGGCGTCCTGGAGTTCCTCGATCAGTGGCTCGTAGCTCTCGGCGATCGTCGGGTCGCTGACGACGAGGAGCACCGGGTCGTCGTCGACGTTCGCGCGGGGCCCGTGGCTGATCTCCATCGCGGGCATGGGCGTCGAGTGGACGAGCGGTCCCTCGCCGAACTTCGTCGCCGCCTCGCCGGCGAGCCCGTGGTCGACGCCGGTCCCGATCGTGTAGCAGTGCTCGGCGTCGCGGAAGGCCTCGACCGCCGCGGCGAGGTCGAGGTCCGTCACTGCCTCGCAGGTCTCGGCTGTCCAGGTCACCTCGCCTCGGCCACCGTCGACCGCTCGTGCGACGAGGTAGGACGCGGTCACCGCGGTGTCGACGGACTTCGTCGCCAGGACGGACTCCTCATCGCCGGCCTCGGTCACGTACGCGTGGTCGGCCGTCGTCGCCAGCGTGGAGCCGGCGGTGTTCGTGATGCTGGCAGTTCTCGCCCCCGCCTCTCCGGCCATCTGGAGTGCGCGGACGGTCTCTGTCGTCTCGCCGGACTGGGAGTATGTGAGGACCACGGTGTCCCCGTCGAGGCGGTAGTCGCCAAAGAGCAGCTCCGAGGCGGCAACGGCTGTCGCATCGACGCCGGCCTCGCGGAGCAGGTTGCTCGCGAGGACGCCGACCCAGTACGACGAGCCACAGCCCACCAGGTAGACGCGCCGCGCGTCTGCGACGGCCTCGCCGACGTCGGCCAGGGCCTCCTGGTCGTCAAGCGTTCGATCGATCGCGTCACATCCCTCGCGTATCTCCGTCTCGGTTGCCGTCATAGATGAGTGGAGTTCGGAAGATGGACATACCGGACACCCCGGCAAAGGGTTTACGGGACCGGCAGCCGCCGTCGGCGTGATCCGCCCGGTAGCCCCGGGCAATACGCCAGGCAGGCCCGGCGCAGTCCGTCCGTTCCGGCAGGCGCGATCCACGCGATCCAGTCTCCTCAGCCCGCCCGGTCTGGCCTCCTCAGCCTATCCAGTCTGACCAGCCCAGCCCGCCCGGTCCGGTCGGCGAAGCCCGTCCCGGTCAGCTCAATCCGCCCGATACGGCCGGCTCGTGTCGAGGTCCGCGTACGCGACGGCCCCGAGCAACTCGAGGTGCTGGCCGAGGTCGGTCACCTCGATCCGGGGCGGCTCGACGTAGACGAAGTCCTCGAGGTGTGGCTCGATCGCATCGAGAACGACCTCGGGGTTGTTGAGAACGACGCCGCCGCCGAGGGTGACGATCCCCGGGTTCACGACGTTGCAGACGCTGCCGAGCCCGGCGGCGTTGTACCGCCCGAGCTGCTCGACGATCTCGATCGCGACGGGATCGTCCTCGGCCGCGGCGGCGAAGACGTCGGGCGCCTCGAGGTCGTCCAGGTTCCGGAGCGTGCTCTCGCGGTCGTCGGCCTCGAGTACCTCCTTCGCGAAGCCCGGGATCCCGCGACCGCTGGTGTAGGCCTCCCACGCCCCGACGATCCCGGTGCTGACGAGCCCGTCGAACGGCTCGAGGCACATCATTCCGACCTCGCCGGCCTGGCCGTGTTCGCCCCGCAGGAGTCGCCCGTCCTCGACGATGCCGCCGCCGACCCCCGTCGCGATCGTCACGTAGACGACGCAATCGTAGTCCTCGCCCACGCCGAAGGTCCACTCGCCGACGGCCGCCGCGTTGCAGTCGTTCACGAGGTACGTCGGGTAGCCATGTACTTCTGCCGAGCGGCGGGCCATCGGCACGTCGTGGATCACCTCGCCCTCGGCGGTGTCGAACGTCGAGAGGCTCCCGGTCTCGAGGTGCACGAGTCCGGTGGTGACGATGCTGACCGCGTCGATCGACTCCGCACGATCGAGCTCCCCGACGATGTCGACGACCGTCTCCGCCGGTGCCTCGCCGGTGGGTCTGTGTTGGGGCTGCGTGACGAAGGACCCGTCCGCGCGGAGGACGGCGTACTTGGTACGCGTACTGCCCACGTCGACGGCTGCGAACCGTCGCCCCGTCATGGGACGTTCGCCGCTCCCCGTCGGCGTACTGGCGCTCGCTCGGCCGCGTCGAGACACGCGCTCCACGCTTCAGCCTTCCCCGCGGGGATATCCCGGTCCATACCTGAACGCTCACGGCCGCCTGCCGTAGTGGTTGCGACTTCCCGCGCCGGTTGCCCGTAGGTCGACACGCCGATCGCCGGCGCGCCGACCTGCACCCGACAGTCCCCGCCTGGCGAGGAGCGCCGGATCGGGCGAGCTCGCCGCGCGCTGTGATCGACAGCCAGTATCGCTCGGGCCGCCGGCCTCGCCCTTCGGGGGATCGGCGACGTGGAACGCACACTTCGACGGGCTCGTCGTCCAGCGCGGTCACCGCCGGCGTACAGCTGCCCCGACGTCGACCGCCGGACGGAGCTGGATCGACGGCGTGAACGAGAGTTCCCCCTCGAGCGCCACGTCGAGCTCGACGCGACCGACGGTCGTCGCGAGCGCGAGGACCAGCGCGCGCCTCGCGAACTCGTTGCCGGGACACTGCCGCGGACCGCCGCTGAACGGGAAGTACGCGTACTCGGGCCTGTCGGCCGTCGCGTCAGCCCAGCGATCGGGGTCGAACCTCTCCGGCTCGTCCCAGAACCGACCGTCCCGGTGGAGGACCCACTGTGGAAGCATGAGCTGGGTTCCCTCCGGAAGGTCGTAGCCGCCGAGCGTCACCGGCTCCGTCGTCTGCCGGTTGACTGCCGTCGTCGGCGGGTAGAGCCGCAGCGTCTCCGCGACGACGCGCCGGGTCAGGACCAGGTCGCCGTGATCGTCGCCGGCCGGGCGATCCCCGTCGACGACCGCCGCGTACTCGTCCTGGAGGCCATCGAGCACGTCCGGGTGCTCGGAGAGCAGGTACCAGGCCATCGTGAACGCGGTCGAGGGCCCCTCGTGGCCGGCCAGCAGCAGTGCGGTGAGGTTCCCGCGCACCTCCGCCGCCGATAGCGCTCCCCGCTCCCGGGCGGCACGGAGAGTCGACAGGACGTCGTCGTGGTCGTCGCCGTCGTCCATCGCGTCGGCCCGGCGTCCCGGAGCCCCCTGCGTGAGCACCGACTCGACGAAGGCCTCGAGACGGTCGAACCGTCGGCGAAAGCGACGCTCGGTCGGCGTCGGGACCCAGTCCGGCAGGAGGTGCCCGGGCCGTCGGAAGTTCGCGCGATCCACGATCGCGTCGGCCGCGTCGGTAACGACGTCCTCCTCCCCGCGGACGTCGACGCCGAGCAGCGCGTCGGCGAGCACGTCCACCGTCAGGATCCGGGCCGCTACCGCGAGGTCGATCGTCGCGCCGTCCTCCCACTCGTCGACGATCCGGGCAGTCGTCGCGGCCATGCCGTCGCTATAGGCGTCGATCCGCCCGGGCGCGAACGCCGGATGGAGCGCCCGGCGGAGCCGCTTCCAGCGATCGCCGGTCGCGGTCGTGACGGCGTCGTCCTCCGCTCCCTCGAAGAACTCCCGCTGGGCCGGGCCGATCGAGAACCGCTCGGCCTCGTTCACGAGGACTCGCTCGATCGCGGCCGGATCGGTGACCATGTGGATCTCCCGACCGGGCATCGAGAGGCGAACGACGTCGTCGAGGTCGGCCCACCGCTCCATCGCCGTCGTCGGATCCCGGACGAACGCCCAGCCGTTGCCGAGCAGGGGAACGCCCCCGGGGGTCGGTGGCTCCCGACGGTGCTGGCTGTCGGCTGCAGCGCCGTGCGCCCTACGGTCGTCGTCCCTCCGAGTCGCTCCAGTCTCCGGTTCGCTCACGTCGTCAGCGTGGGGGGCCAGCCCGGTAGCGCTCACCGCTCGCATCCGAACTGGGTTTAATATCGACCGCCCACGAGGTCACGGCCATGCGGTACGTGGAGGTCGAGATGCACCCGGATCGAGACGTGCTCCACCCCGTCGAGGTCCGCCTGGCCGACGACCCCTCGATCACGAGGAAGGCGATGCACGCCTTCGAGGGCCTGGCGGACGACACGGTCGCTCTCCTCACGGAGGTCGAGGGGGACCTCGATCGGTACCGGGAGATCGTCGAGGCGTCCCCGGAGGTCCACGAGTACGCCGTCTCCGGCGAGGAGACCGGCTTTTGCTACAGCCGCGTCGACCCGACGCCCTTCGTCGAGGAGATGCTCGAACAGCGCCGGAGCGCACCGTTCGTCCTCCAGCTCCCCGTCGAGTACACCGCCGACGGGGGCCGGCGGCTCACGCTCGTGGGAAAGGAGGAGGACTTCGTCGGTGCGCCGGTCGACGTCCCCGACGGCGTTCGGATGGAACTCGTCTCGACGGGCCCCTACGAGCCGCAGGCCGGCCACGTGTTCTCGGAGCTGACCGCCCGACAGCGAGAGGTCCTCGAGACGGCACTGGAGCTTGGATACTACGAGACGCCCCGGGAGGCGACCCACGAGGAGATCGCCGAGGTCGTCGGCGTCGAGCCGGGGACCGTCGGCAAGCACCTCCGGAACGTCGAGTCGGCGGTGTTCTCGCGGTACGTGCGGTAGCGTTCAGCGGGCGACGGTCGAAGCCAATCGGGGACTGCTGCCCCGGCGCCGGGTAGTCCTCGCGCACGCCCACGCCACGTGGGCGCGCTCGCAGTCGCTCGCACGCCCGCTCGCTCGGCCACCCGCACACGCCGCCCGCGCACCCACGCACACCCGCGCCTTCTGGCGATTCCGGAAGGTTTAGGAGCACCATCGCCCTACCCCGGAGCAGCCGAATGGAGCTCATCGTCACAGAGAAGGACAACGCGGCCCGGCGCATCGCGGAGATCCTCAGCGACGGGAGCGCCGACGTCGATTCCCGGGGATCGGTGAACGTCTACCGGTGGGGCGATCGCGCCTGCGTCGGCCTCTCCGGGCACGTCGTCGGGGTCGACTTCCCGCCGGAGTACTCCGACTGGCGCGACGTCGAGCCCGTCGAACTGATCGACGCGCCGATCGAGAAGCGCGCGACCCAGGAAGGGATCGTCTCGACGCTGCAGTCCCTCGCGGAGGCGGCTGATCGGGTCACGATCGCGACGGACTACGACCGCGAGGGCGAGCTGATCGGGAAGGAGGCCTACGAGCTCGTGCGCGAGGTCGACGAGGACGTTCCGATCGACCGGGTGTTGTTCTCTTCGATCACGCAGACGGAGGTGCGATCGGCGTTCGCCGAGCCCGACGACATCGACTTCGACCTGGCGGCCGCGGGCGAAGCCCGCCAGATCATCGACCTCGTCTGGGGCGCGGCGCTGACCCGTTTCCTCTCGCTGTCCTCGCGACAGCTCGGCGAGGACTTCATCTCCGTGGGCCGGGTCCAGACGCCGACCCTGAAGCTGCTGGTCGATCGCGAGCGGGAGATCCAGGCGTTCGATCCCGAGGACTACTGGGAGCTGTTCGCGGACGTAGAGAAGGACGACGATGGCTCGTCGACGACGTTCGAGTCCCAGTACTTCTACCACGACGACGAGGGGACGGAGGCCGAACGCGTCTGGGACGAGGACGCCGCGGAGGCCGTCGACGCAGTCCTCTCCGCGGACTCGGCGGCCGCCACAGTCGAGGACGTCAACCGCCGGACCCGCAGCGACGATCCGCCGGCGCCCTTCAACACCACGGCGTTCATCCGCGCCGCGGGCTCGCTTGGCTACGGCGCCCAGCGAGCGATGTCGATCGCTGAGGACCTCTACACCGCGGGCTACATCACCTACCCGCGAACCGACAACACCGTCTACCCCGACGACCTCGATCCCGAGGAGCTCGTCGCGGCCTACGAGGGCCACCCGACGCTCGGCGAAGACGCCGAGGCACTCCTGGAAGACGGCCTCGCCGGCCCCACCGAGGGCGACGACGAGACCACCGACCACCCGCCGATCCACCCCACCGGCGAGTGGCCCGACCGCGGAGACCTCTCCGACGACGAGTGGGAGATCTTCGAGCTGGTCGTCCGTCGGTTCTTCGCGACGGTCGCCGACGCCGCTCGCTGGGAGCACCTCCGGGTCACGGCGTCGGTGCCCGCCGGCGACGCGCTGGCTGAGCCCGCGGCAGTTCTACCGGACGGCGGCGAGTCGGTGTCCCTCAAAGCCAACGGCAAGCGCCTGCTGGAGGCCGGCTACCACGACGTCTACCCCTACTTCTCCACCAGCGAGAACTACGTTCCCGACGTCAGCGAGGGCGAGGTCCTGCCCGTCGACGACAGCCGGCTCGAGGCCAAGCAGACCCAGCCACCCCGCCGCTACGGCCAGTCCCGGCTCATCGAGACGATGGAGGAGATGGGCATCGGCACGAAGTCGACCCGCCACAACACCCTCGAGAAGCTCTACGACCGAGGGTACGTCGAGGGCGACCCGCCGCGGCCCACCCAGCTCGCGATGGCGGTCGTCGAGGCCGCCGAGGAGTACGCCGACCACGTCGTCAGCGAGGAGATGACCGCGGAGCTGGAGGCCGACATGACGGCGATCGCGGAGGGCGAGATCGACCTCGAGGACGTGACCGAGGAGTCCCGGGAGATGCTCGAGACCGTCTTCGAGGCGCTCGTCCAGTCCCGCGAGGAGATCGGCGAACACCTCCGCGAGTCCCTGAAGGCCGACAGGGCCCTGGGGCCGTGTCCGGAGTGTGGCGAGGACCTCCTGCTCCGGGAATCGCGCTACGGCGGCTCCTTCGTCGGCTGCGACGGCTACCCCGACTGCGAGTTCACCCTGCCGCTGCCCGACACGGGCGATCCGCTCCTGCTCGAGGACCGCTGCGAGGATCACGGCCTGCTCCACGTCAAGATGCTCGCCGGGCGCAACACGTTCGTCCACGGCTGCCCGCTGTGTCGGCAGGAGGAAGCCGGCGAGGGCGAGATCCTCGGCGCCTGTCCGGACTGCGGGACCGCGGAGGGAGGCGAACTGGCGATCAAGACGCTGGAGAACGGCTCCCGGCTCGTCGGCTGCACGCGCTACCCCGACTGCGAGTACTCGCTGCCCCTCCCCCGCAACGGCGACATCGTGGTCACCGACGCGACCTGCGACCAGCACGGCCTCCCGGAGCTGGAGGTCGAGGACGGCGACGACGAGCCCTGGGAACTGGGCTGCCCGATCTGCAACTACCGCGAGTACCAGGCCCGCGAGTCCGACTCCGGCAGCGACCTCGAGGCGCTCGACGGCGTCGGGGCGGCGACCGCGGAGAAGCTGATGGAGGCCGGCGTCGAGAGCATCGACGAACTCGTCGAGGCTGACCCCGACAGCGTGGCTGCCGAGGTGGACGGCGTGAGCGCCGAGCGGCTGCGGGAGTGGAAGGCGAAGGCGTGAGGCTGTCGCAGGCGGGCTGATCGCACTCTCAAGCCGGCCGTAGGGCCGATCGCCCGATATTTTCCCGACTCGCAGTTTTATTGCGAACGGTCGACTACGCAACTGCAGCATGCCGCTCCCACGTCCGAGTCGTCGTGCACTCCTCCGAAGCGCGGGGGCAGGCGTCGCCGGCCTTGCCTGCATCGGACTCGGGAGCGCAGAGCAGTCTCAGCCAGACCGGAGCGAGTGGGACGAAATCCTGGATGAGATGGCGGGTGACGGCACCGACGAGAATCCGTACGTGGTTACGGACGTGCGGGAGCTGCAGGCCCTCAGTGGCGACCCCACGCATTGTCGCTTAGAGAACGACATCGACGCCAGTGCGTCGGCGGACTGGGACGACGGCCACGGTTTCGAGCCCATGCAGATCCCGACTCGGTTCGACGGCGACGGCCACGCTATCCACGGATTGACGATCGATCGGCCGGAGTACAACGCAGCCGGACTGTTCAACCTTGGTGCAGGGAATCTCCAGAACATCCACCTCCTGGATGTCTCAGTGACCGCGTCGGACGGCGTGGGGGGACTCGTCGGGGATATCACTCATGGAACGGTCGCCGACTGTAGCGCGTCGGGGACAGTCAACGGAGAGGTGGACGTCGGAGGGTTGATCGGCGGCATCGCAACGGGACAATGGCCCTACGGGACGAGGAGTCCACCCCGTATCCTCGACTGCCGGGCTGACTGCGTCGTCGACGGAGAGTCTCGGATAGGGGGACTCGTAGGGACGGTTGAAGACCGGTCCGATTCGCCAGCGATACTCCGTCGATCCTCCGCTACCGGGTCCGTGACAGGCGAACGCCTCGTTGGCGGACTCGTCGGGCGGGTCGAGTCAAGGCACGATCGGAACCGGACGGAAATTCGGAAGTCAACCGCAGTCGCCGATGTGACCGCCCGTTGTGGGGACAACGAATACGTCGGGGGTCTTTGTGGTCGACTCGGGACTGCACTTGTCAGTGATTCCCGAGCTGCCGCAAGGGTTCAGGGGCGGACGGGAGAGAACGTCGGCGGTCTGGCTGGTCAGATCGAAGGGACCGACATTGCCCGGTGTTACGCAGCCGGGGCTGTCCATGGCGGGGAGTACGTCGGCGGGCTGATCGGTGAACAAGTCGGCAACTCGACCAATGAGGCCGCCTCGATGGCAACCGTACGTGGCGACTCCACCGTGGGTGGCATCTGTGGAAATCTGTTTGGAAACCTCTCGAATGCCGTCGCTCTCGGACACATTCACGGACGGAGCGAAATTGGTGGCATCGTAGGGTCGGACGGCGCCTGGGGCCACGCAGAAATGCATCGGACATTGGCGCTCGGACCCGTAACGGGCGCGTCGGGCGGTGGAGGCATCGTCGGAAGCCACTTTGATGGAGAGGTGACGCTCTCGTACTGGGACGTCGAACGCACGGGACAGGGGACCAGCACCGGCTCTCCACACAGCCACGGCGTTCCGTCCGCGGAGTTGCGAGGGGAGGACGCGCTCGGAACGCTCCAACTGTTCGACTTCCAGGATATCTGGCGGACCGTGCCCGGGGACTACCCCCGTCTCCGAAACGTTGCGTCGACCTACAGTCTCCGCAACCCCGATATTCCATCTGCCATGGAGCCGGGAGGGGAGGTTTCGATCACGGTGACGATACAGAACGTGGGCGAACAGATTGGGAGAGATCCCGTCCGAGTGCGGATCGACGACCAATTCGTCGCGAGCGCCACCATCGGCCGTCTCGAGCCGTCGGCAGAGACGACCGTCACGCTCGAATCGGTCGAGGTGCCCCAGGGCGTCGAGCACGGCGACGTCCGGGTGCTGATCGGCTACGATGAACTGTCCGATAGCGTCAGCGTGGTCAATGCCACTGGTGGAGATGAGGCTGCGAGTGGCGAGCCTACGTCGCGGGACTGCGAGTACCTGGACGACACTGCCCAGGACGACGACGCCACGGATTCGTCCGAGGATGGCGCCACGAACGCGACCGAAGATGGTGGGCCGAACACCTCTGACGACGGCGCGTCGGACGCGACGGACGAGGAGCCGGAGAACGAGACCGACGACAGCGGGGGATCGGGAGACGGCGGAGACGGAACCCCAGGCTTCGGCCTCGGCAGCGCCATCGCTGCCATCGGCGGCGGATTGGTGGTACTCCGTCGCCGGATCCGGGACACCGGGCCGGAGGGGTAACGACGGCAGTCGCCGCGGCGTCCCGCGAGCCACCCATCCGGAGCCTTTTTCCCGACTGCTGGACCACCCTGGCCCAATGACAGCGCCGTGGACGGAGTGGGACCACATCCTCAAACTCGACCCCGACAAGTCACTCGTCGAGGGCGAGACCTTCGCCGACGTCTGTCGCACCGGCACCGACGCCCTCGAGATCGGCGGCACGCTCGACGTCACCAGCGACAAGATGTCCCGGGTGATCGAGGCCTGCGCCGAGTTCGACGTGCCACTCTACCAGGAGCCCAGCAACCCCGCCGTCGTCGTGGACGACGAGGCGGTCGATGGCTTCCTCGTACCGGTGGTGTTCAACGCCGGGGACATGGCGTGGATGACGGGCTTCCACAAGGAGTGGGTGAAGTCCGACGACGTCGACTGGGCCCGGACGACGACGGAGGGCTACATCATCCTCAATCCCGAGTCGAGTGCGGCGCAGTTGACGGAGGCCGAGTGCGACCTCGACGCCGGGGACGTGGCGGCCTACGCCGAGGTCGCCGAGCAGATGTTCGGGCAGGAGATCGTCTACGTCGAGTACTCCGGGACGCTCGGCGATCCCGAGATCGTCGGCGCCGCCGCGGACGCACTCGAGGAGACGACGCTGTTCTACGGCGGCGGGATCCACGACTACGACTCCGCGTTCACGATGGCGAGCGAGGCCGACGTCATCGTCGTCGGCGACCTCGTCCACGACGAGGGCGTCGACGCAGTGCGGGAGACCGTCGAGGGTGCGAAGGACGCCTGAGCGAGCGCAGCAGTCACTCGGCGACCGATCGGCGTTACTGATATAGCGATAGCCCCGCCGGGCCCGTTCTGGCGACCTCCCTGAGCTCGTCGCCCTCCATGCCGACGTGGTCCTCGGCCCAGGCCGCCATCTCGTCCTCGAGATCGGCGACGACCTCGGGCTGTTCGGCCGCGACGTTCTCCTGCTCCCAGGGATCGGCCGCCATGTCGTAGAGCGCTCGCTCGGGCAGGTCCCACTCGCCGTCGTTGTACGTCCGGACGAACTTCCAGCGGTCGGTGCGGACGGCGCGCTGGGCGGTGTAGAGGCCGTGGTCGAGGACGATCCGGTCGCGCCAGTCGGCGACCGCGTCGTCGAGTACTGGCAACAGCGAGTCGCCCTGCCAGGCGTCGGGAGGCTCGAGCCCGGCGGCTGCCGCGACGGTCGGCGCGAGGTCGACGTTGGTCACCAGATGGTCGCTGCTCCCTGGACCGACGTCGGCACTCGCCGGCGGCTTCACCAGCAGCGGGACCCGCTGTGTTCCGTCGTGCGTGCTCCAGTGCTCGCGATAGCAGCCGTGCTCGCCGAACTCCTCGCCGTGATCGGCGGTGAGCACGATCAGCGCGTCGTCGTAGAGCCCGCGTGCTCGCAGCTCGTCGAGGAAACGGCCGATCTGCTCGTCGACGTAGCGGATCTCGGCGTCGTAGTGCGCGAGGAGTTCCCCCAGCGCCTGCCGGTTCTCGATCGTCTCGTAGGGGGAGTGGCGCAGCGCGTAGTCGAAATAGGGATCCGAGGCCGAGCGCCAGCGATCCCACTCGTGGTGGCGTTCGATCTGCTCGGCGGTCGGGTACGGCGGCAGATCGCCGTCGCGAAAGCGCTCGACCTCCGCGTCGCTGCGCTTGTACGGCGCGTGGGGATCCCAGTACTGGACGTAGAAGAGACCGGGACCGCGCTGATACGGTCGGTCGCCGTCGGTGAGATGGTCGAGGGCGTCGGTGGCGAGATCGGTGACGTCCGCCGCCCGCGGCGTCTGGAAGTACTCCATCTCGCCCTCGGGCTCGCGGGGGTGGTGGAAGTCACTCCAGAGGTGGTAGAACCACGGCGCGGGATGGCGGGGGAACGAGGAGACGGCGACGCTGGCCCGGCCGTCATCGAAGAAGCACTCCGGAAGCGTGCGGTAGTCGTCGGCGAGAGCGAGGGCGTCGTCACCGCCGTAGTCCTGCCAGGTGTGGGGCGTCGAGAGGACCTGCGATCGGGAGCCGTGGGTCTCTACTCCATTGCTGACGCCGTAGCGGCCCGAGAGCAGTGCGGCGCGGGAGGGCATGCACGGCGAGTTCGCGACGTACGCGCGGTCGAAGCGGACGGCGTCCTCCGCGAAGGCGTCGATGTTCGGGGTGGTGGATCGGGCGTAGCCGTAGGCCCCGACGTGGTCCTGGCGCAGGGAGTCGACGTCGATGACGAAGACGTTCACGGGCGAGGGATGGAATCGTGATGTGGTAAACCCTCGGCGGGGTTCGCCCACCGCGACGCAGCCGCGACGGAAGCCCCCTCCCGCTCGTCGGTGTACGCTCGCTGCGCGCTTCCCTCGCGCCGAGAGACTCGCGTTGCTCGTCTCTCGAGTCCTCGTTCGCTTCGCTCACGAGGACTCCGCTCGGTCCAGTGCTTGCGTCGCCTACACCGACGACCGGTCGGCCCCTTCCGGAGTCCCACCCGCCTGTGGAAGGCGGAACTCAGCTACCCCGGTGGAGTCCGGTGGCGCGCGCCGCGCTGACCCCGTGTCAGCGCGCACCGCGCGAGGGCTGAGCAGCGAAGCGCCGACCATTGGGAGGCGCGAGCAGCGGAAGCGGTTGGGGAGGACGAGGCCGTCTGGGTGGGCTGAGCGATCCCGGAGGGATCGCGAGGGTCGGAAGACGAGCGGAGCGAGTCTTCCGGGACATCGAAAGGGGCCGATCGCTGGGAGCAGGTTGCGACAGAAGCACCGCAACGAAGTGAGGAGCGCACCGAGCCAGCTGCTCCCAGCGATCGGGGGCTTTCGGAGGCGGCCGACACACTTCCAGAACCACCAACACCAACGCCAACGGTTGCTAGGCGAATCGACGGGGTTTACACGCCAGCCGTCGCACCGGCCCGTATGGACGATCGAACCTACGCAGCGGACGCCGAGCCCGGGACGACGGCGACGATCGCCGGCTGGGTCCACGAGGTTCGCGACCTCGGTGGCATCGCCTTCGTGATCGTGCGGGACGCGACGGGCCGGATCCAGGTAAAAGTCGAGAAGGGCGAGATCGACGAGGACCTCGAGGCCAGGGCGACCGACGTCACCCGGGAGAGCGTGATCCGCGTGACCGGCCCAGTCGAGGAGGAGGAGCGGGCGCCGACCGGCGTCGAGCTGACCATCGACGAGTTCGAGGTCGTCGCCGAAGCCGAGCCAGAACTGCCGCTGGATCCCTCGGGCAAGGTTGACGCCGACCTCTCGACCCGCCTCGACAACCGGACGCTGGACACGCGCAAGCCCGACGTCCACGCGATCTTCGAGATCCGCTCGACGGTCCTGGCGGCGGTGCGGGAGGCGTTCCGGGAGCTGGAGTGCACCGAGATCACGACGCCGAAGATCGTCGCGACGGGGACCGAGGGCGGCACGGAGCTGTTCCCGATCACGTACTTCGGACAGGAGGCCTTCATGAACCAGAGCCCGCAGCTGTTCAAGCAGCTCGCGGCCGGCGGCGGCTTCGAGCGGGTCTTCGAGATCGGCCCGATCTTCCGCGCCGAGGAGCACAACACGCCCCGCCACCTCAACGAGGCGACCTCGATCGACTTCGAGGGCGCCTTCTGCGACGCCGACGACGCCATGGACGTCTCCGAGGCCATCGTGATCGCGGCCTACGAGGCCGTCGCGACGGAGTGTCAGGACGAACTCGAGGCGCTCGGCCTCGCGGACTCCTTTACCGTCCCGGCAGATGGCTTCCCGCGGCTCACCTACGAGGAGGCACTCGAGCGCGTCAACGCCACCGGCGCCATCGACGAGCAGCTCGTCTGGGGCGACGACCTCTCGACGGAGGCCGAGAAGGCACTGGGCGAGGCGGTTGGCGAGCACTACTTCATCACCAACTGGCCCAGCGAGGTCAAGCCCTTCTACATCAAGGACACCGACGAGGACCCCACGGAGTCCACGGGCTTCGACCTGATGCACCCCGTCATGGAGCTGGTCTCGGGCGGCCAGCGCGAACACCGCCACGACCACCTCGTCGAGGGGTTCGAGCAGCAGGGCCTCGACCCCGGCCAGTTCGAGTACTACACGAAGATGTTCAAGTACGGCATGCCGCCCCACGCGGGCTTCGGGCTCGGCGCCGAGCGGCTCCTGATGTCGATGCTGGAGCTGGAGAACATCCGGGAGACTGTGCTGTTTCCACGCGATCGGCAGCGACTCTCGCCGTAGGCGACTGCCGCGGCCCGTCGAGCGGGAGCTCGTCGGACGAGCACGGCGAGTCCGACGGCGTTCTGCCGAGCGAAGCGAGGCAGATTCCGTCGCGAGCGGAGCGACGCGACGGAATCCCGCGGGATCGGCAACGGTTGAGCCCGTAGGGCGAAACCGTTCCGAGCCGGCGAGGCGAGCAAAGCAAGTCTCGCAGGATCGCCGTCGTTCCTCCGCGTGGATGAATGCCCTGGCCACGCAATTGCGCCGCAGAAACACCGTTAGGTCACGTATGCTGCGAGCGTCTCGACGACCTCGTCAACGAACGCGTCGGTCACTCGGCCCTGCCACGCGATCAGATCTTCCGCACGAGGTGAGTGAACGCCCCACGGCGAGACGAACGAGGCCTGTGGAACGCCACCGACCTCCCATCGATCGCCCGTCCACGCCAGTGAGTCGTCGTAGTGCTTCGTCGAGACTGCGACTGCGACGTACTGCTCGTCGCTGAACGGGTGGGAATCGTTGTTCACGATCAGCCACGGGCGCTGGCGATCGCCGCCGAGTTGGAACGGATCCACACTCCGCACGACGTCGCCGCGTTCGGGCTCCATCGATCAGTCCCGCTCGGTGGGGTGGTCTCGGTCGGGAGCGGCGTCGTCCCACGCAGCGGGATCGATGCCACCATCTTCGTCGTCGAGACGATCCGAGATCGCGTGGAGGTCGTAGGCCTCCTCGACGCGATCGTGATCGTCGGTGATCGCCCAGTACTCCCCCTTGTGCCGGAGCAGTTCGCGATCCTTCAGCCGGGAGAGGGCCGTTCCGACGGTGTTGGGATCCTCCTCGATCGCTCCGGCGATCTCCGAGCGGGTGAACGCCTTGTTTCGATTCCCGTAGAGGAAGGTGATCACCTGGAGGGGCACGCTCGGGGCCTGCGGGAGGTCCCCGGACTCGAACTCCTCGATGCGAACGGGCATGTTGTGTGCTTCGTGTGCTTCCGAAATGAATGTGCGGAGTCCTTCCCCCCGATCCCATGCTTCGATCACCTCCGATCGAGTCGATGAGACGGATTCATCTGCGGGCCAGAGTATTCGCCAGGCGGATCAACTCCGGCAGTCGGCTTCGCAGGCGGATCGCGACGATGGGTCCCGGTGAGCGATTCGGCTCGTCCAGCACCCCGACGGAGAATGGGCCGATCCTGCTGGACACCGGTGATTGATTAGGGCTGCAGCCGAACGACGGTGTATGCCACCCACCCAGGAGGTCGCCTGCGAATCCGAGGACTGCTTCCTCGACATGTTCGAGCTCCACTACACCTACGACGTGCCCGACGAGCACGGGGTCGAGGACGTCGCCTGCCCCGTCTGCGGCGGCGTCGACTGCCTCCGCGGGATCGAGGTGTGAGCCGGTGACCGACTCCAACTCCCTCCTCGAGGAGGTGGAGCGGATCGGCGAGTCCATCGGCGACGCCGTCCTCGAGCGCAGCGGCCGCGCCGCTGCGCGGGTCCAGGAGCGCCGGGCCATCCCGGTCGACCTCCTCGAGACCGAGGGCGAGTACCTCGCGATCTTCGACGCGCCGGGCGCGACCGCCAGCGACGTCCAGGTCCGGTACGTCGAGGGCGAGGTCCTCGTCCGGATCGATCGCTTCCGGGAGTTTCGGGAGGGCTACCAGATGCGCTTCCCGGGTCGCGGGCTCGCGCTGGACGGGTCCGTCGAGCTGCCAGAGGACGCCGTCGTGACTGCCGAGGACGCGACCGCGACGCTCACCGACCGCGGCACTCTTGAGGTCCGGCTCCCTCGCGTGGACACCGCCGAGGTCTCCTCGGCGTAGCGCCGCGGGCAGCCGACCTTCCAGCGCCGCCTCGATCACCTTCACTTCCGGTGTCCCCGCAAGGCCAACCCACTTAGGCCGCGATCACCGACCATCCACCGATGCGCTGGCGGGAGCGCTTTGCCGCCGAGACCGGGCTGGACCCCGACGCCGTCGAGATCGACGACGCCAGCCTGCTCGCCCGCCTCGACCCCGCCGTCCGGACGTGGTGGATCCGGGAGTTCGGCGAGTACGTCCCCGAGAACGGCGGCTTCTTCACGCCGCCACAGCGCGGTGCGATCCCGCACGTGCTGGACGACGAAAACGCGCTGATCTGTGCGCCGACGGGATCGGGCAAGACCCTCGCCAGCTTCACGGCGATCATCGACGAGCTGATCCGCCGCGGCCGCAGAAGCGACGAGGGCCTCCCGAACGAGGTCAAGTGCCTCTACGTCTCGCCGCTGAAGAGCCTCGCCAACGACATCCACCGGAACCTCGGCGTCCCACTCGACGGCATCGAGGACGCGATGGCTGCGGCCGACGACGAACCCGTCGAGATCCGCCACGCGATCCGCCACGGCGACACCGACGACGCCGAGCGCCAGCGGATGCTCGAGGAGACGCCACACATCCTCAACACGACGCCGGAGACGCTCGCGATCCTGTTGAACTCGCCGAAGTTCAAGGAGAAGCTCCGCGGCGTCGAGTACGTCATCGTCGACGAGATCCACGCGCTCGCGGGCGGCAAGCGGGGCACCCACCTCTCCGTCTCGCTGGAGCGCCTGGAACACCTCGCAGACGGCTCGCCCACGCGGATCGGCTGCTCGGCGACCATCGAGCCACTCGACGCCGTCGGCGAGTTCCTCGTCGGCCGGGAGTCCCCGGGCGGGCTCCCCGCGAGCGACGCGAGTGGGGGCTCGGGAGACGAGCGACGCGAGTCTCCCGGTGCGGCCCGCGACGTCGAGATCGTCGACACGCGCTTCGCCCGCGAGTTCGACCTCTCGCTGGAGTGTCCGACCGACGACCTCGTCGGCACGCCACGCGAGGTCGTCACCGGCAGGTTCTACGACCGCCTCCACGAGCTCGTCCAGGCCCACACCAACACCATCGTCTTCACGAACACCCGCTCCGGCGCCGAGCGCGTCCTCCACCGGCTGCGCGAGCGCTACGATGCCTACGACGAGGCGACCTCCGGCTGTCACCACGGCAGCCTCTCGAAGGAGCGACGGGAGCGCATCGAGCAGGGTCTCAAGGACGGCGAGCTCGACGTCGTCACCTCCTCGACCAGCCTCGCGCTGGGGATCGACATGCCCCACGTCGACCTCGTCGTCCAGGTCGGCTCGCCGAAGTCCGTGGCGGAGTTGCTCCAGCGCGTCGGCCGGGCGGGCCACCGCGTCGGCCAGACGGTGACCGGCCGCGTGATCGCGCTCGACCGCGACGAACTCGTGGAGTGTGCGGTGATGCTGAAGAAGGCCGAGGAGGGGTTCGTCGACTCCGTGTCGATCCCGGAGAACGCCCAGGACGTCGCCGCCCAACACGTCTACGGCATGGCCATCAACGGGCCGCGGCCGGAGCAGGAAGTCCTCGGGATCCTCCGGCGCGCCTACCCCTACCGCGCGTACACGGACGCCCAGTGGGAGCAGCTCCTCCGGTACCTCCGGGCGGACTACGACGGCCTCGAGGACAAGAACGTCTACGCGAAGATCTGGCGCGACGAGAACGACCCGCCCGAGGGCCGACACCACTACGAGGCCTACCCCGTCGGCGAGACGCTGATCGGCAAGCGCGGTCGGCTCGCCCGGGTCATCTACATGACGAACATCGGGACGATTCCCGACTCGTTCACCTGCCAGGTCGTCACCCGGGCCGGCGACGAGTGGGTCGGACAGCTCGACGAGGGCTACCTCGACACGCTCGACACCGGCGACGTGTTCGTCCTCGGCGGCGACCGCTTCGAGTACCGGTACCGCCGGGGATCGAAGGTCTACGTCGACCGGACGAGCGCTCGGCCGACCGTCCCCTCCTGGTACTCCGAGCGACTGCCGCTGTCCTTCGACCTCGGGAAGGAGATCCTCGCTTTCCAGGCCGAGGTCGTCGACCGCCTGGCCGCTGACGGCCCGGCGGCGGCCCGCACCTGGCTCCGGGAGTTCCCCCTGGACGACAACACCGTCCGGGCGCTGGTGCGGCTGTTCGACCACCAGCTACGCTTCGCCGGCGCGGAGAGCGTCTCGACCTCCGAGCGCCTCGTGATCGAGGTCGAGCGGGACCGCGAGGACTACCGGCGGCACTACCACGTCCGCTCGTGTTACGGCCGCCGGTTCAACGACGGTCTCTCGCGGCTCCTGGCCTACCGCTGTGCCCGCGAGACCGGGGCGAACGTCTCCGTCGCGGTCGCGGACACGGGGTTCACGCTCTCGATGCCGCTCAACCGGAAGGTCGACCTCGCCGCGTTGCTCGCCGACATTGACCCCGGTGACGTCCGGTCGGACCTCCGGGCTGCCCTCCAGGGCACAGACCTCCTCGAGCGGTACTTCCGGATCGACGCGACCCGCTCGCTGCTCATCCTCAAGCGGTACAAGGGATACGAGAAGTCCGCCAGCGAGCAGCAGGTCTCCAGCGAGATGTTGCTGTCGTTCGCGGAGTCCCTCGCGGACTTCGCCGTGATCGAGGAGACCTACCGCGAGCTGCTGGAGGACAAGCTCCACGTCGCCGGCATCGAGTGGTTCTGCGAGCGTGTGCAGGCCGGCGACCTGTCGATCGAGCAGTTCACCGTCGACACGCCCTCGCCGGCGGCGTGGGGGCTGGCGACGCTGGCGGCCAGCGACGTGGTGCTCGCCGAGGACGAGAGCGAGGTGCTCCGGACGTTCCACGCGCGGGTGATGGCCGAGATCGGGGAGGGCGAGGGCTCGTCTCCGCCGCTCGGGGAGCGATCGGACGCCGCCGGGGCAGGGAGTTCGGACTGAAACCGAACCCGACCCGACAGTCACTCGACGGCGTAGGGGTCGACGGCGGTGTCCAGGCGCTCGACGTCGTCGAGTCTGTCGAAGTCGCTGTCGAAGGAATAGACGTACCCGCAGTCCGTTTCGCGGGCGAGTGCGACCAGGGCAGCATCAACGAGCGACAGCGGTGGCGTCTGCGAGAACAGCGACGTCGCCGTGGCGAAGGCGTCGGTAGAGAGCCGGACGACGTGGAACCGTTCGTTCCTGTCCACCCGCTCGAAGAAGTCGACCGCAGCCTGGTGGTCTACAGTCTGGGTCAGTCCGTTGAGGGTCTCTGCGAGGACGTAGTCGAGGACGAGTGGTTCCGGAAGCGATCCGTCGTCGAGGCCGTGGAGGATCGCGGATCCCGTCTCGTGGGCACCGTCCCGGCGGTAGGCGCCGGCGAAGAGGACCGAGGTGTCGACGATCGCGCGTGGCATCTACTCGAGGCCCCACGCGTCGTGTTCGGCGGACGCGTCGGTGTCGACGTCGCCGTCGTAGCCGTCGAACTCCTCGAAGGTGCCAGTCCGCTGGCTCACGACCTCGACCCGCAGGCCGCCGTCGTCGTCGAGGATCCACCGGAGCTTGTCACCGTCGTCGATGTCCAGGGCCCGGCGGATGCCGGCGGGGATGTTCGCCTGGTTGCCCGACACCGTACTCTCGGCGTCGGCGACCTCCGAACTCATGTGGCGTGCTTGGTCCCGATCGTTGATAAGGCTAGTGTGGCCCACACTTGGCGGGACCGGGGAAGGCCTCGACGCTCCCCGGGGGTCGAAACGAGTCGTCGAAGCGTTACTCGACGAAATCGATGTCGTCGCCCGCGTCCGCCGGCGGCTGGCTGGCGGTGGGCTCCGGACCGCTCGCGGCGGTCATGTCGGGCTGGGTGTCCTCGCTGCCGCCGTAGATCTGCGGGGACTCGACGCCGGTGACGACGATCATCGTGCGCATCGAGCCCTCGAGGGACTCGTCGATGGAGGTGCCCCAGATGATGCGCGCGTCGGGGTCGATGCGGTCGTAGATCTCCTCGACGACGCCCTCGGCCTCCTCGATGGCCATGTCGTTGCCGCCGGTGACGTTGACGAGCGCGGAGTTCGCACCGGAGATGTCGACGTCCAGCAGCGGCGAGCGGAGCGCGGACTTGACCGAGTCCTCGGCCTTCGCCTCCGAGTCGGACTCCCCGAGGCCGATCATCGCGACGCCGCCGCGCTCCATGACGGTCCGCACGTCGGCGAAGTCGAGGTTGACGAGCCCGGGTTTGGTGATCAGCTCGGTGATGCCCTTCACCGAGCGCATCAGCACCTCGTCGGAGACCTTGAACGCCTGCCGGACGGGCAGCTTGCCCACCGAATCGAGCAGCCGGTCGTTGGGGACGACGATGACGGTGTCCGAGACGTCCCGGAGCCGTTCCAGGCCGGCCTCGGCGTTCGTCCTGCGGACCTCCCCTTCCGCGGTGAACGGCGTGGTGACGATCGAGATCGTGAGCGCGCCGGACTCCCTGGCGGCCTTCGCGACCACCGGCGCGGCGCCGGTCCCGGTGCCGCCACCGAGACCCGCCGTGACGAAGATCATGTCCGAGCCCTCGATGGCCTCGTTGATCTCGTCCTGGCTCTCGAGGGCGGCCTCCTCGCCGACCTGGGGTAGCGAGCCCGCCCCCCGCCCGCCGGTCTTGTCCTCGCCGATGAGGAGCTTCTCGTCGGCCTCGATCTCGACCAGGTGCTGGACGTCGGTGTTGGCGGCGACGAGCTTCGCGCCGTGGATCCCCTCCTCGAACATCCGGTTGACCGTGTTGTTCCCCGCGCCGCCACAGCCGACCACGGTGATGTTCGTCTGGAGGTCCTCGAGGACGTCCTTGAGTTCCTCGTCGGTCATGTTGCCCGTCGTCTGGGGCGACGAATCGTCGTGCTGGGCCGGCTCGTCGCTGGTTTCGGTGGGCTCGTCCTCCGCGTCCTCGATCGCCTCGTCGACAAGGGAGTCCATTTGGCGAACGGGTTACAGACGGAGGGTTATCATTGTTCCCCCTGTGTCGGACGGGCGTCAGACGCACCGGCGTCTCGCGGTTTTCGCGGTCGCGGCTGCCACAATGCTTATGCCGTGCTTTCGTCCCTTGATTTCCAGATGAATTCGGGGTCTGCGGGAGCGGTCTGTCGCTGCCGATCGCGGTCGACTGCATCGGGAACACGCCGACGGTTCGCGCCGTCGTGGCCTACCAGGCGATGGCGCGCGAGTGGATCCATGTACCGAGTGGCCACGTCGATGGCCGAACGACGTCGGCGACGATCACTCCTCCCGTGTCCTCACCTTCCGCCGTCCTCATCTTCCTCCGTCAGCGGGAACGCATCGCGGCGGACTCGCGAGACGTCCTCCGGCGCCACTTCTGCACCGTCGACCTCGACCGACTCGCCGTCGGCGAGGCGACCGAAGGCCGGCCCCTCGGGCACGCCCTCGGCCCGCGCGAGTTCGGGATCGAACGCCGTCTCTTCGCCGACGACGCGGTCGTCCTCGATCGCGACGGCGTCGTAGCGACCCTCGAGGATGCCCACCATCGATTGGAGCAATCCCTCGGGGAGCATCCCTGGTCCCGCTCCTCCGTCTCCGTCGGCGGGGAGGAGGATGCGCTCTCCGACCTTCGCACCTCCCTCGACGGTCTCGTACGCGACGGTAGCGCGATCGACCGCCGCCAGGGCGGCCTCCTGGTCGATCCCCTGGACCCGATCGAGGAGTGCGGCGGGCAGCGCCAGCGTCCGGAGTCCCTCGGGATCACCCGCTCCCTCCCGGGCCGCTGTTCCCAAGCGGAGCCCCTCCGCCACCGATCCGAGCGCCGCCTCCGCGGCAGCGACGATCGGTAGCGGCACGCCCTCCGTCTCGCGCACCCAGGTCTCGCTCACGACGCGGAAGCCGAGATCGTCGATCACGCTCTCGACCGCCGGGTGGTCGCCTTCGATGACGGCGTGCTCCGCGGCGCTGCGCTCGAAGGCTGCCTCGAGGACGTCCGCGTTCGCCCGCGGAGCGCCCAGGTCCTCCAGCGACCAGTCGGCGGCGACGTGGCCCACGGCCCAGTCGGTCCCCCGTGCGATCCGGGTGAATCGCGGGGCGTAGTGGCCCCCGCCAACGCCGACGAGGTGCCGTCGAGCGCCGTTCTCCCGGGGGGCCTGCGGCGGGACGCCGGCGAGCCCCAGGATCGCACGGGCGACTGCCGCCGCGCCGTCAGGGTCGCTCCACTGCTCGGGGCCGCTGCCCAATTCGACGAACATCGACGGCGCCCCGACCTCCGTGGGCCCGTGGTGGGTACACTCCATCGCGACGTCGTAGGCCGGCGGGGCGTGCTCGGCGAGCCCCTCGAGCACGGCGGCCAGTGCGTTCGGCGGCGCGCGGGCGAGTGAGCGGGGCTCCCCGCCGTACTCGGCCGCGCCGAAGTTCCCCGTGACGTGTGCCGAGAGGAGCGGGCCGGTGTCCCCGGAGTGCCGCGAGGCGACGACCACGTACTCGGGGTCCTCGAAGGCTCCGGCGACGTGGTCGAGGTCGAGGTGGAGCGCGTGGAAGCGTCGGAGTTCGAACTCCTCGGATTGCCAGTAGGTGCCGCCGCCGTCCGCCGCCGGCTGTCCGTCGTCGACGCGCTCCTCGAAGGGACCGAGCCGACGGAGGTGCTCACAGATCCGCTCGGAGGCTTCGTCGGCCGCGCTCTCGACGATACCGATCACACCACGGTCTCGGCGGCGGGGAGGCTAAAGCGGTACGGAGTGGCGCGGCCGTGGTGGCGAGGAGCTTCGGCCACCAGCCGTCCGCCTCGCCGCGTATCGTTGGACTCAGTCGCTCCGGGGTGGCCACTCGACGTCGTCGGCGACGATGCCGGCCATGTAGTCGTCGGCGCTGGCCCGCAGGTCCTGGAGCCAGTCGGTGTCGTCGCTCGTCGCCTGGACGAGCAGGGACGTCTCGACGTAGGCATACAGCGTCGCAGCGACGCGGTGGGGGTCCACGTCGGGCCGGAACAGTCCGTCCTCGATGGCTCGCTCGGCGAGCTGGACCATCCGCTCGCGCCCGATGGCGTCGGCGTCTGCCATCGCACTCCGGTAGGCCGGGTCCGTCGCGGCCTGCGCGCGGAGCTGGAGGTAGACCTCGTGCATACTCTCGCCCGTGAGGTCATCGAGCGAGGTGCCATCGGCCATCTCCCCGAGGACGAACAGATCCAGCGAGTCCCGGAAGAGTGCCAGGCGGTCGTCCCCGGGCAGCTCCAGCATGAGGGCGTCGACGTGGGCCTCCATGAACTCCGCGACGAACTCCGTCAGCAGGTCGCGCTTGCTCTCGAAGTGGTGGTAGATCGTCGACTTGCCCAGCGTCGCCTCCTCGGCGATCTGCTGGATGGAGAGGTCGGCCAGCCCGTGGGCTTTGAGTGCCTCGTAGGTCGCCCGGTAGATCTCCTCCTCGCTCGTCTCGGGCTCCGGAAAGGGGTAGGCCGGGGCGGTCATCTCGAACGATCGTTCGGCCCCCAGCCGCATAAACGACCGGCACAGTTCCCCCACGTCGGACCGCAATCTTTATCACCGACAGAACGTTCGTTCGGGACATGACCGAACGTTCGTTCGGCAACGGTGGTGTCGCGTGCGAGTGAGCGATCTCGCGGCGGCGATCGTCCGCCGCCGTCGCCTGGTGATCGTCGCCTTCCTCCTCCTGACGGCGGGGATGGTCGCCGGCGCCGCACAGGTCGAGCAGCAGACGTCTCTCGATGGCTTCCAGACGGACTCCGAGGCTGCGGACGCGCTCGACCGGATCCAGGAGCGCTACGACCGCACCGGCGAGAACGTGACGAGCGCTCAAGTCGTCGTGCAGCGGGAGGACGTCCTGAGCCGCGAGGGGCTCCTCGAGACGCTCCGGTACGAGCGGGCGCTCCGGACCGACGAGACCGTCGCTCCCACACTGTCCGACGAGCGACCGACGCGGAGCGTCGCGTCCGTGATCGCGACTGCGGCGATCAGGCGCGAGCGCGGCGGTGGCGGCGACGGCGGTCCGCCAGGGAGAGACGGCGGCCCGTCAGGGGGTTCCGTCGGCCAGGAGTCCGGTACCGGTGGCGCCAGTAGCGGGGACTCGGAGGCGGCTGCCGCCGGGCAGTCCCGCCCCGCCCCGCCGCCGTCGATCGACGAGCAGATCGCACAGCTCCAGTCCATGAGCGACGCGCAACTCGAGCGCACGATCCGATCCGTGCTCACCGCCGACCGCTCGGAACTCCTCGTGCTCATGCCCGCCGACTACGAGGTCGGCGACACGACGGCGGATGCGACGATGGTGGTCGTTCGCCAGGACACCCGCGGGGAGTTCGTCTCGATCGACACCGCCCCCGACCACCTGATCGAGAGCCAGGACGCGATGGCGGCGGTGGGGGAGGAGCGAGCCGGCGCGGACTACCGCGTCTTCGGCGTCGGCATCACGGCCGACGAGTTCGACAGCTCGATGAACGAGAGCCTCGCGGTCGTCGGGCCGATCGCGCTGCTGTTCGTCCTGCTCGTGCTGGCGATCGCCTACCGCGACCCGGTCGACGTCGCACTCGGCCTCGCCGGAATCGGCCTGGTGCTCGTGTGGACGTTCGGCCTCATGGGCTGGGCGGGGATCGCGTTCAACCAGCTGTTCGTCGCGGTGCCGGTCCTGCTCATCGGGCTCTCCATCGACTACGCCATCCACGTGTTCATGCGCTCGCGGGAGGAGCGCGTGGGTGACGGCGAGTCCGAGCCCGCGGGCGACGGACTCCCCGAGGCGGACGGCGCAGACTCTGCGATTCCGGACGTCGACGCGGCGATGACTGCCGGACTCGCTGGCGTGGGCCTCGCGCTCGTCCTGGTGACCGTCACCACCGCGGTCGGGTTCCTCTCGAACGTCGTGAGTCCGCTGCCCCCGATCCAGGAGTTCGGGATCGTCAACGCCGCCGGGATCGTCTCGGCGCTGCTGGTGTTCACGCTGTTCGTTCCGGCCGCGAAGGTCGAGATCGACGCCTGGCTTGAGGGCCGCGGCTGGGACCGCTCCGCGGCGGCCTTCGGCTCCAACGGCGGGCTCAACCGCGTGCTCGCCGGCGGGGCACGGGTCGCGCGTCGGGCGCCCGTGGTCGTCCTGGTCCTCGCGCTGCTGGTCAGTCTCGGCGGCGCCTACGGCGCGGCGCAGGTCGACTCCAGCTTCGACACCGAGGACTTCCTCGCGGACGAGCCGCCGGCGTGGTCCCAGTCGTTGCCCGAGGGGATGCAGCCCAGCGACTACGAGGCAGTGGACACGATGCAACTGCTGGAGTCGGAGTTCGTGCGCCAGGACCTCGACGCACAGCTCCTCGTCGAGGGCGAGGTCACCGACCCGGACTCGCTCGAACGGGTCGACGCCGCCGCGGCCGACCTCCGCGAGGGCGAGGCGACCGCCCGGTTACCAAACGGTCGTGCCGCCGTGAACGACCCGAGCGCGACTTTCGAGCGCGTCGCTGCGTCCGACGAGTCGTTCGCGGAGACGCTGGCCGCCAACGACCTCGACGGCGACGGTCTCCCCGACCGCAACGTCCGGGAGGTCTACGACGCGCTCTACGCCGCCGACCCCGCTGCGGCCGCCCAGGTGATCGACCGGACCGACTCCGGCGAGTATCGCTCGCTCCGGGTGACGGCGCTCGCCGACGGCAACGACGACACGAGCGCACTGGTCGGCGACGTCCAGGACGCCGCGGACCGGGCGGAGGGCGCCGGCGAGGCGGTCACCGTCACCGCGACCGGCCAGCGGACCGTCCTGAACGAGCAGATCCAGGAGGAGATCCTCGACACCGTCCTCTGGAGCCTCGTGGTCACGCTCGCGGTCGTGGGGATCGTCCTCCTCGCCGCCTACCGGTTCAGCGCGGGCCGCGCGACCCTCGGTATCGTCGCGATGGTGCCGATCCTGCTGGCGCTGTCGTGGGTGCTGGGGACGATGTGGCTCATCGGGATGCCCTTCAACTCGATCACGGGGCTGATCACCAGCCTCACGATCGGGATCGGCGTCGCCTACAGCATCCACGTCACCTCGCGCTACCACCAGGAGCTGGCGCGGCGGCGCTCGGTCGCCGATGCGCTCCACGCGACGGTCACCGGTACTGGCGGTGCGCTGCTGGGGAGTGCCGCGACCACCGCCGGCGGCTTCGGGGTGCTGACGTTCGCGTTCCTCCCCGCTCTCCAGCAGTTCGGGTTCATTACCGCGATCTCGATCCTGTTCGCGTTCCTCGCGAGCGTCGCGGTGCTGCCGAGCCTGCTGGTGGTGTGGACGCGGATGTTCGGGCCGGCGTGGGCTCGCGCAGAGTTGACGGGGGATGTGGGGATAGGGGGAGGTGTCTCCGGGCCGGCCTCCGGTGACGATTGACCGGGTCGACGACACTCGACAGCGTGAGCCGGTGAATCGGGTACCGGCGTTCCCTCCTGTTCCCGGGGCCATGGCCCCTAGAATTAAGTGACATGAAGACACGGTTTGATTTTATTCGAATGTACTCGGATTCGTGTTCCACGCTCTCTACGACGCGGCCCAGTAGGCGACGGGACGAGAATCGCTCACAGTGCCCCGCCGGAGGCCGATCGCCGTGAGACGCCTCGGCAGAACCGTCCTCCTGGTGGCCGCCCTCGCACTCCTCGCGATCGCCGCTGGCACCGTTCCGGTCGCCGGCCAATCAGATGGGCCCGCCGAGGTCGACGTCGAGGACCTCCCAGGCGAGGGCACGGAGGAGAACCCCTACGAGATCTCCAACGTCTCTGAACTCCAGGCGATGGAGCAGGACATGCTCGCCAGCTACGAGCTCGTCGACGACATCGACGCGAGTGCGACGGCGACGTGGAACGACGGGGCCGGCTTCGACCCGATCGGCAACTTCTCCTGGAGATATCAGGGGCTCTTCGACGGGAACGGCCACACGATCTCCGGGCTCGAGATCGATCGTGACACGCGGGCATACGTCGGAATATTCGGAGGTAACGCGGGGCTCGTTCGGGACGTCAGGCTCGAGGACGCCCGGATTACTGGCCGGAGCAGCGTCGGGACGATCGTCGGATACAATCGAGGGGACGTCCAAAACGTCTCGGCCAGTGGCGAGGTCTTCGCGAACGGTTCGCGGGTCGGCGGCCTGATCGGATCCCACGGTGGTGGGGCACTGGTGTCACAGTCCGAGGCTTCGGTCACGGTTGATACGAACGACATCTGGGCTGGCGGGCTCGCCGGCATCGCCACCGGCACCGTCCGGGAATCCCACGCGACCGGGGACGTCACGGCGGATCGATACCTCGGTGGGCTGGCCGGCGTGAACCGCGGCGGCCCGATCGTCGACTCCTACGCCACCGGGACCGTGACCGGCGACAGCGTCCGCTTCGGGGATCAGGTCGGCGGCCTCGTGGGGAAGAACCGGGATCGGATCGTGAACTCCTACGCCACGGGGACCGTGCACGGTGACGGCGAAACCGCCGGTCTCGTCGGACGCAATCTCGGCACGGTGGAGGACTCCTACGCCACCGGCGACGTGATCGCCGAGGGCTGGCAAACCGGCGGGCTCGTCGGCTTGAACTGGGACGGCACGATCGAGAACTCCCACGCCAGCGGCCTCGTGGACGCCGAGTACGTCGGCGGTGGCCTGGTTGGGGATAACTCGGGTGGCACCGTCGTATCCTCGACCGCCAGCGGGCGGGTGACCCTGCGTTCCTTCCGGGGTGGCGGACTGGCGGGGCAAAACGGGGGCACGATCAGGAACGCGAGCGCTACCGGCAGCGTCTCGGCGTCACACACGGTCGGCGGTCTGGTGGGAATCAACGAGGAGGCGGGCGATGTCGAGCGATCCTCGGCCGAGGGTTCCGTTTCGGGAGATCACTCGAAGGTCGGTGGGCTCGTCGGGACGAACCACGGCTCGATCGTCGACGCATCCGCCGGTGGGCCCGTCGAGGCTCGCACCTGGTCGGGTGGCCTCGTCGGCTACCAGAACGGCACCGTGGAGAACGCCACCGCCGCCGGCGACGTCAGCGGTGACAGGAGTCTCGGCGGGCTCGTCGGGATCAACAACGGCGGATCGATCGTGCGAACCTCCTCGACCGGCGACGTGACAGCGGAGGCTGGCTCAGTCGGAGACGAGGAGATCGGTGGCCTCGTGGGGACGAACGAGGCGACGATTCGCGAGTCGTACGCGACAGGCACCGTCAGCGGCCCGGTGACGGCCGGCGGTCTCGTCGGGTTCAACGACAACGGCTCGATCCAGGATGTCGCAGCGACGGGTTCGGTCTCGGGCGACACCGCGATCGGCGGACTGGTTGGCCTCAACAACGGCAGCGTCCGGAGTGCCTACGCGACCGGGAACGTCGCGGGGAACGCGGAGACCGGTGGACTCGTCGCCAGTGAGGCCTCGCTGGGCGCGGTACGTGCGGGCTATTGGGACACGCAGGCGACCGGTCAGGACTCGTCCATGGGGGGAACTGGCCTCTCGACGGCCGACATGACCGGCAACAGCGCGTCGTCGAGCATGTCCGGCCTCGACTTCGCGACCACCTGGACCACCGTCGAGGATTCCTATCCGATCCAGGACTGGCAGCGCGAGGAACTCCGGATCACGTCGCTCGACCCCGCAAGCGTGACGGCGAGTCCCGGCGAGTCGATCACGGTCTCGGCGAGCGTGGAGAAGCCAACGGGCGAGGAGCGGACGCACACCGTCGAGTTCTCGCTCGGCGGCTCGACCGTCCAGACCGAAGCCGTGAGGATCGCGGGCGGGCAGTCGACGACGGTCGAGTTCACCCTCGACACCGCACTGGTGGATCGCCGGAGTAGCTTCGCCGTCGAGACGGCGAGAGACCGATCCACGGGCTACGTGATCGTCGCCGGGGGCTCGGGAGTCTCGTGTGCCTACACCGACGAGGACGGGTATCTCACCTCGAGCGGGCTCTTCACGGCGATCAACGACTTCAATCAGGGCGATCTCACTGCCGGCCAGATGTTCGGGCTCATCGAGGCCTTCGAGAACGAGGAGCGCCTGGAGGACCTGCCAGGGATCTGCGGTAGCTGAACAGCCGGATCACCGTCACGCGAGTGGGACCTCAGCGTGAACGGGCTCTGACGCGCCCGCTATACGCGCCGAGGGACCCCGCTGGGTTGGACTCTCAGATGTAGTCTTCGTCCTTCAGCTGCTCGATCACGTCGTCGACGAACGCCTCGACGTCGTCGTAGGGGAAGTCCCCGCCCGGCAGCTTCGTGTTGAGTTCCATGGCCGTCATCGAGAAGTCACCGGACTCGAAGGACGTCGACGGCCCGTCGGGCAGCGCCGGGACGAGGTCCATCGGGCTGGAGATCGGGTAGTCTGCTCCCTCGAACGCCTCGATCATCTGCTCGCGGAGGTCGGTTTCGTCTGCCATGCAGCCGTGTACCGGTGCGTGGACAATAAACTTTGTTGTGATTGGAAGTTGCTCGCTGATGCCGCCGTGGGTTTCCCCGAGCGACGGGAGCTACCCGGCCAGCCAGTCGTCGGCGGCCGAGGTATCGGCGAGCGGGCGAGAGCAGGTGAACCCCTGGCAGACGTAGGCTCGCGGCGGGGTATCGGCTCCCCGGCCGGCCCAGATCGGTGGGGCGTCGTCGAGTCCCAGATCCTCGAGCCACGATTCGAGCAGCGCGTCGTCCGCCGGCCGTGGAGCGACGAGCCGGCGTGGCAACGCCCGATCCGCGAGCCAGGACCGCCATCGCTCGGCCGTTTCCTCTCCGAAGCGCCCGCCCTCGAGGGCGATCGTGACCTCCGTCGATCCCGACCGCGCCCGCTCGGCGGCCAGCGCGAGCGATGGGTGTTCGAGGGGGTGCTTCTCGACCGTGCGCCGGTGGGTCTCGAGAACGTGTCGTGCTGCGGTCTCGAAGCGATCGTCGGATCGGAAGGCGTCGAGGGCCAGCAGCAGGTCCGTCCCGACACCCAGACTCGACGGCGTCGACTGGTCGCGGGGCTCCTGTGGCCTGGCGATGAGGTCCTCGCCGTCGGCGGGCGTCGCGTACAGCGTCCCCGCGGCGTCGTCGTAGAACTGCTCGACGACCACGTCGCCGAGGTCGAGTGCGAACCCCAGCGCATCGACATCGCCGGTGGTCTCGTAGCAGGCCAGCGCGCCACGCCCGAGGAAGGCGTAGTCCTCGAGGTAGCCACGACCCTGGACGTCGGCGTGCGTACCGTCACCGGCACCGGGCGAAGCGGCTCCCCATCCGTCGCCGCTCCCCGGGACATAGCGCCGGGCGAGTCGCTCGCCGTCCCAGAGCTGCTCGCGGACCGCAGCGAGCGCGCCGAGTGCCCGGTCCGCGAGCGCGTCCTCCTCGAGAACCAGCGAGCCCTCGGCGAGCGCACGGATCGCGAGGCCGTTCCAGCCCGCGATCACCTTGTCGTCCCGGCGTGGCCGTGGGCGCTGCTCGCGGACCGCCCGCAGCCCCTCGGTGGCCGCGTCGAGTTGCTCGGCGACCGTCGCGGGATCCAGGTCGCGATCGTCGGCGAGTGCCTGGAGGGACGCATCGACGGTGAGGACGGTCTTGCCCTCGAAGTTCCCGGCCGTGGTGATGCCAAAGCGCTCGCTGACCAGCGACGCCAGATCCCCGTCGTCGAGCGCGCTCGCGACCTCGCCCGGCGTCCAGACGTAGAAGGCGCCCTCCTCGTGCTCGCCCGGCTCGCCCTCCTCGGTCCGACCCGGTGGCACCGGGCTCCGGGCGTCGAGGGTCGCGGCGAAGGCGCCGTCGTGGGGGGACAGCTCGCGATCGAGGAACGCGAACGTCTCCCTGGCCACGTCGGCGTAGCGCTCGCGACCGGTGAGCTGGTACGCCCGGAGGAGCTGCCGGGGCAACTCCGCGTTGTCGTAGAGCATCTTCTCGAAGTGTGGAACGGTCCAGTCCCGGTCCGTGCAGTAGCGGTGAAAGCCACCGCCCACGTGGTCGTAGAGGCCCCCGTCGGTCATCGCAGCCAGTGCGGCCGTCCCGACGGCCTGGAACCGCTGGGCAGCATCCCCGTCACCCGTCGTGCCCTCGCCGTCGACGCCACCGGAGCCGCTCGCGTCCGTCAGACTCGCCTCGAACAGCGCCTCGATCCGCGCCGGCTGCGGGAACTTCGGGCCCCTGCCCCACCCGCCGTGTTGCCGATCGGCGGCGTTGACCGCAGCGCTCGCGGCACGTTCGAGCGGTCCGGGTCCCCGCTCGTCGGGCTCCGGACGCTCACCGACGTCCTCGATGTCCTCCGGCGGGGCGGTCGTGGCCTCGCCCACGTTCGCGGCGTCCGGTACGTCCTCCAGTTCGGCTCGCAGCCGGCTGGTGATCGTCTCGGCTCGCTCCTCCAGTTCCGCGCGGTCCTCCGGATCGTCCCACGCCGTGGCGACGTCCTCGAGGAGGTCGAGAAAGCCCGGCATCCCGCGCCGGGGCTCTCGGGGGAAGTAGGTCCCGACGCGAAAGGGTTTGCCGTCGGGCGTGAGCCAGGCCGACAGTGGCCAGCCGCCGCGGCCCGCGAGGAGCTGGCATGCGGTCTGGTAGACCCGATCGACGTCCGGACGCTCCTCGCGATCGACCTTGATCGGCACGAACGCGCCGTTGAGGATGGCGGCGACCGCCTCGTCCTCGAAGCTCTCCTCCTCCATGACGTGACACCAGTGGCAGGCGGCGTAGCCGACGGAGAGGAAGATCGGTCGCTCTCGCTCCCGGGCTGCCTCGAGCGCGTCGTCGTCCCAGGGCTGCCAGTTGACGGGATTGTCCGCGTGCTGGCGGAGGTAGGGACTGGCCTCGGCGTCCAGGCGGTTCCGGGCGGTGGGGTCGTCCATACCGTTCCCTGGGCGCCGAGGCCCTAAACGCCCGGTGCTCCCGCGCTCAGCTGTCCTCGTCGTCCGGGTCGAGGATGGACTCGAACTCGGCTCGCTCCTCCGCCGTGGGCCCCTCCTCGCTCTCGTCCCCCTGCTCGGTCGCTTCCCCGTCCCCCTCGTCGTCCTCGCGCCGGGCGCGCCTGGAGCGCCGCTGGCGCCGATCGGGTTCCTCGGCCTCCTCCCGGGAGAGGAACTTCGGACGCTCGGTGGCTTCCCGGGAGTCCCCGGGTCGGGTGTCGATGTTCACCCTGCCCATCGCCTCCGGGATCCCCTCGGGGGTGTCGCCCGGATCGACCTCGGGCCGCTCGGCCGGATCGTACCTGCCCTCGCCCTGCACCACCTGGTTCCAGACCGACTCGACGTCGTCCTCGGGATCCGGGTCCAGCTCGCTGGCCTTGTCCCGGCCCTCGTGGTAGGCGAGTTCGACGAAGCTCCGGTCGTAGCTCGACTCGACGGCGTCGCTGATGCGGTCGAGCTCGCCCGGGTAGTGCTGGTCCATCCGCGCGGCGACGCCGAGCGCGAACGCCCGGCGGATCGCCTCTTCGCGCCCGTCGAGTTCCGTCCAGTCCGTTCCGAAGTGCTCCTCGTACATTGGCCTCGGCAGTCACTCGCCGATCGTGGACTCCGGATCGACCCGAAAGCCCCGATCGGAGAACGCCGCGGCGTGGATGTCGCTGTCGATCTCGGTCCCCCGCATCTTGATGATCTGGACGCCCCGCTGCATGCCGCCGTCCTCGAGGTAGTTGTGCAGGAAGATCACGCCGTGGGCGAGGTAGTGCTCGTCGGAGTAGGAGGTCGGGTCCGTCATCTCCGAGATGACCAGCGTGGTCGCGTCGGCGCGCTTGAGCGCCGTCAGGAAGCGGATGAAGTGATCGAGCTCGTCGGAGAAGTAGTACTCCAGGAGCATCGCGGAGTCGATCACCAGCCGGTCGATCCCCTTGTTGTCGACGAAGGAGACGATCTGGTTGGTCATGTTCTCGACGCTGTCGGGGAACTCGCCCCCGGCCCGCGAGGACGGCGAGAGGAGGCGCTTTGCCTCGCTGTCGAAGACGTTGAGGAACTTGACCCGGCCCGAGCCGACGGCCTTGTCGAAGCCGAACTCGAAGCGGGTCATGTCCGTGACGAGTTCGTCTTCGGTCTCGTGCAGGGAGAGGAACAGGGAGGTCTGTCCGTCGATGGCTCCTTTCGTCACGAACTGCGAGGCAAACGTCGTCTTCCCGCTGCCCGGCGGTCCACTGACGATGTAGAGGCGGTCCGTGAGCAGCCCGCCCTCGACCAGGGCATCGAAGCCGGGGACACCAGTGGCGACTCGCATCGTCGTAGTAGGGGGCCGGGCCTGCCAAGAGTGTTCTGGCGAACGCATATTTCTACGAACAGGTCGCCGTTGCAGGGAGTCTCCCGCGTCGAATCAGTGGAATCACCAGTGGCGAGTGCCGTCCGCTCCGGCTGGCGAGAGCCACCGCTGCCCGCCGCCTGCGCCAGTCCCGGATCCCTTTTTGCGCAATGGCCCCAGCGACCATCCGTGGAACTGCACGTCCGCTACGAGGGCGACGACGATCCCGACAAGTGCACGGCGCGGCGCCTCGAGCGCGAGGGCGCCGTCGCCCTGCACCGGAGCGACCGCGAGACCCCCTACGGGATCGTCCTGAACCCCCACGCCGAGCAGGCCCTCTCGCCGGCCGACCGCGCGGTCGGCGACCGGCTGGTCGCCCTCGATTGCTCCTGGGAGACCGCCGAGGCGGCCCAGTTCACCATCGCGGGCGAGCACCGGGCGCTGCCCTTCCTGGTCGCAGCAAACCCCGTGAACTTCGGGAAGCCGTTCCGGCTGACGACGGCGGAGGCGCTGGCGGCTGGCCTCGCCATCCTCGGCGAGCGGGCCGCGGCCGAGGCGCTCCTGGCGTCGTTCTCGTGGGGCCAGGCGTTCGTCGACATGAACGACGAACCGCTGGGGCGATACGCGGACTGCGCGGACTCGAGCGAGGTCGTGGCGGTCCAGGATGAGTATCTCGCTGCCGGGGAATCCGAGGAGTAGGTCGGCTGGTCTCCCGGCCGATCGGTCGAGCGACGGACCGGTTGAGAGGCCGGCCGATTGAGCGGCCGGCCGATTTACCGGCCGACCGATGGACTGGTCGGCCGGCGCCGCGTGGACGGCCGAAACGTCCGGGGAGCGCGTCATCCGGGAGTGCTGGACGAACGGTGGGTGTGTACCCGAGGTTCCCCGCCCGGCATCCGCGGGAACTGACAAGACTTAACCGAGCGCTCGGCCAACGCCGCCCATGGCCAGATTCGAGAAAGCGGAGGATCGCCTCCTCGACAAGGCGATCTGCATGCGGTGCAACGCCCGGAACCCGACCGACGCAGACAAGTGTCGCAAGTGCGGCCACGGCAACCTCCGTCCCAAGGCTCGCGAGTCCCGCTCGGCCTGATCGACGGATCGATTCTCCGGACGCCTCGCCCGGCCCGCCAGATCCTCGGCAACGACAGCCCCGCCCGTCGCGTCAGTCGTACTTCGGCTCCCGTTTCTCGGCTCGCGCGAGTGCCGTCTCGACCACGTCCCTGACGTCGCCGTGGAACTCCCCGCCGTGGCCGGCGTACATGTGCTCGACCGACGCCGGCATCCGATCGAGCAGACGCTCGATCGACTCGATGAGTTCCTCGCGCGACTGACCGGGCATGTCCGTCCGGCCGAAGCTCCCGTAGTCGAAGGCGCCGTCGTCGTGGACCACGACGTCCCCGGAGAACAGCGTCGTCTCGCTGACGAACGCGAGGTGATCGTCGGCGTGTCCCGGCGTGTGGACGGCCTCGAAGGACTCGTCGCCGATGGCCAGTTCCTGGCCGTCCTCGAGCGCGTGCGTCCGTCGTCGATGCTCGGCGTAGGCGTAGACGTCGGCGTCGAAGGCCTCGAGGACGCCGTCGAGCTGCTCGACGTGGTCGCCGTGCTGGTGGGTGAGCGCGACGGCGTCGAGGTCGTCGACGTGCTCGGCGACCACGTCTTCGACGCCCGCCATCGCGCCGGCGTCGACGAGGACCGTGCGCTCGCCCTCGACGAGGTACGCGTTGCAGGTGAACGTCTCCGCGTCCGCGGTGACGGTGTGAACGGGCATGTGTAGCCAGTGGGGTGGGGGCGTGGAAAAGGCTCCGCGTCCGGCGCCGGGCCCCGGGGGTGCTCAGTCGAGGGTCCCCTCCAGCTCGAATAACCGCCGGAGCGTCACGCCGCTGAGTTCGTGGCACTTCTGGGCGACCTCGTGCTCGGCCGTTCGGTAGCGGGTTCCAGCCCCAGCGTCGACGGCCTCGACCGGGCCGAGCTCGGCGAGGTCGTCGATGTGCTCGTAGACGCTCTTGCGAGTAAGACCCGTCTCTTCTGCGAGTTCGGTGATCGTGAACTCCCTGTCCCGTTTCGTGGCGAACACTGAGAGCAACCGGGCCCGAGCGGTGTCACCGAAGAGTTCGACCAGTGGGAGGTCGTCGGCGTACACCGAACGCTCGTCGGAGATCGTCGGCATGGTACGTATGTATACTCTAAGAAACGTAAATGTGTGGTTAGCTCAACGCAGCCGCAGGGTTATGGCACAGACCGCGGCGAACCGGCAGCGTGGACGACCAGGCTATCAGGAACGCCATCGTCGAGACAATGCTTCGCAAGCGGGTCGTCGGTGGTCACAAGAAGGAGGTGGCGACCGTCGTGCGGATGGCCGTACCCACACACGAGGAAGGGCGAGCGAAACAGCTCGTCGGGGACCTGGTACAGGCGGGCGTGCTCGAACGCTACGGCGGTGGCCACCGCGCGAACGTCCGCCTCGCGAGCGTGGCGGCTGCACTCACGTACCTCGAGGCCAACGACGGCGACGTTCCGTTTGGATTTCGTGACTGACCGACCGCTGCCCCACGCCCCCGCAGGCCGCCTCCCGGCTTCGGAACCGCTTTACACGCCCTTCGCCTCCAACTCGTATGGAATACGAAGCCAGCCTCGACCGGGCCTACGACGACCTCCCCGAGCTCGGCACCGAGGAAGCCCGCCTCGACGTCCCCGACCCCGCCCTCGAGACAGACGGCGCCTTCGTCCGCTTCACGAACATCGAGCGGATCGCAGACGCCCTCGGCCGCGACGCCGATCACATCCACGCCCACGTCCAGCGGGAGCTGGGTACCGCCGGCACCTACGAGGAGGGCCGGGCCCGGTACAGCGGCTCGTTCACCCGTGCGGACTTCGAGGACGCCATCGCGGAGTACCTCGCGGAGTTCGTCACCTGCTCGGAGTGTGGGCTTCCGGACACCAAGCTCGTCCGCGAGGACCGCACCCAGATGCTCCGGTGTTCGGCCTGCGGTGCCTTCCGGCCGATCTCCAAACGCTCCTCGACGACCTCCGCCGCGGAAGACCGCGAGGCCGTCGAGGAGGGCGCCACCTACGAGGTCGAGATTACCGGCACCGGGCGCAAGGGCGACGGCGTCGCCGAGCGCGGGCGCTACACGATCTTCGTCTCCGGCGCCCGCGAGGGCGAGACCGTCCAGGCCTACGTCGAGTCGACGTCGGGCAACCTCGCGTTCGCCCGGAAGAGCTGAGCAGGACGCTTCTCGCGCCACGGCGTTTGCGCGGCCAGTCCCCGCCTCCTCCCCTCGGAACTCGCCGAGGAGTGGCCGCGATCCTCGGCGCTTCGCCGACTGCCAAACCTGTTTCACCATCCGCGCCCTACGACCGGGCATGGAGACCCGACCGCTCGGCGAGACGGGCCACGAATCGAGCGTGCTGACCTTCGGCGCGATCGCACTGGATCCCCTCGACCAGCCGGCCGCCGACGAGATGATGGACGAGGTCCTCGACGCCGGCGTCAACCACGTCGACGTCGCGCCGACCTACGGCACCGCGGAGGTGAAGCTCGCACCCACGCTCCAGGAGCGACGCGAGGACGTCTTCCTCGGGTGCAAGACCCAGGAGCGCACCTACTACGGCGCCTGGGGGGAGCTCCACCGCTCGCTTGACCGCCTCGGCGTCGACTCGATCGACCTCTACCAGTTCCACGCCGTCACCCGCTACGACCAGCTCGACGCGATCACGGGCGAGTACAGCCCGGAGATGGCCCAGGGCGACCACGATCCCGGCGCGCTCCAGGCCTTCATCGAGGCCAGGGAGGAGGGCCTCATCGATCACATCGGGCTGACGAGCCACGGCGACCCGAGCCTGATCCGGTCGGCGATCAAGCGCATCCCCGAACTCGAGACGGTGATGTTCCCCTACAACGCCACGGTCGAGTCCCTGTCGGGACCGGAGTACGACTACGCCTCCGTCATCGACCTCGCCGAGGAGCACGGCCTGGGCACCCTCGGGATCAAGGGCTTCGCGAAGGGTCCCTGGCCCGAGGACCTCCCCGAAGAGGAGCGTCCCTACCAGACCTGGTACGAGCCCTACGACACTACCGAGGACCTCCGTGAGTCCCTGCGCTTTGCGCTCTCGAGTGGCCTGACGACGATCCCGAACGCCGGCGACCCGAAGCTCGTCCCGCACATCCTCGAGGCGGCGAAGACATTCGAGCCGATGGAGGCCGAGGAGCGCTCGGAGCTCCTCTACCAGCGCCGCGACGAGGACACGCCGGTCCCTGCGCCCTAACTCGACTGCCCGCCGGCCCTGGGCGAGTCCACCGGGACTCACCCCCGCCGCCAGCGCAGGCTACCGAGCCACGCGAGTTCCGCGAGCCCGCCGAACACCCAGCCCCCGAAGTGGTGGTCGAAGATCCGGAGGTAGTAGAGCCCGGAGAGCGACAGGAACCCGAAGACTGCGAGGACCGCCAGCGCGAACGTCCCGCCGAGGACCGTGTCGATCGGATCCGACCTGTCGACGGCGCCGAGAGCGATCGCCACGGCCCGGACGGTCGTGGCTGCGATAACGCCCGCCAGGGCCAGGCTCGACCCGATGACGACGAGTCCTTCGCCGAGGTGGAGCCACATCGACGCCGGGACGTGGGCGGCGAGGACCACGCCGAGCACGTGACGGTTGCTGGTGAGCACGGTCAGCGCGCCGCCGAAGCAGACGAACATGAACATGTTGCCCAGGAAGTGCAGCAGATCCCCGTGCATGAACATGTTGAGCGTGTACAGCGGCAGGAGGTTCAGCGGGACCGCGAGCAGCGAGTCCGTCGCGGCCATCACCGGCCGCGCCCGGGCGACGGTGGCGAGGAGGCTGATACAGAAGATCGCCAGCACCGTGACGGGGAGGTACTCCCAGCCCTCCTCGGCCTCGGACTCGCGCTCCGGCATCGAGGGCCCGACGCGACGGGGCCCGCGCTGCGCCATGCCTCGGCCCGGCGCGCCGCCGGAGTTAGTGGTACCGGAATCGGACGGGGACACGTGATCGGACGGCGAGCTGCGCTCGGACGGGGATGGAGCGCCCTCGATCCCGAGGCTGGTCCCGCTCACCGCTGCTCGGGCCAGCCGGGATCCAGCGCCACCGGGATCCCACGACTGGCGACGTCGCCGGCGAAGGCGACGCCGTCGCCACGGAGCGCCTCGAAGGTGTTGTAGTGGATCGGGAGGACGAGTTCCGGGTCCAACGCCTCCGCGAGGTCGGCCGCCTCGTGGCGGTCCATCGTGTAGGTGCCCTCGATCGTGGGGAGGAAGACGTCGACGTCCAGGTCTGCGTGCTCGGGGACGGCGTCGGAGTCGCCGGTCCAGAAGCACCGGCGGCCGCCGACAGTCGCCACGTAGCCACAGCCCAGCTCCCGGGGATGGGGGACGGTCCCGTCCGGTCCCGCACGGTCGCCGTCGGGCTCGTTGTATGCCGGGACGACGTCGACGGAGACGGCGCCCTCCCCCGTCCCGAGGGCCACGCGGTCGCCGTAGCTGACGCGTCGAACGTCGAAATCGAGGGCATCGGGCTCGACGACCTCGCGGCCGCTGTTCTGTGCGACGCCGTCCGCGGAGACGCCCTCGTAGACGACGACGGTCGCGTCCTCGCTCGCGACGCGACGGACGCCGTCCGGGTCGTAGTGGTGGTCGTGCGTGACGAGGACGACGTCCCCGTCCCGCGCGTCGTAGTCCGGCCCCCGGGGATGGTCGTCTCTCGCAGCGTCGTCGGGGTACTGCTCGGCCCAGGTGCCATCGAGGACGCCGTAGCGGCCGGGATCGGTGTAGAGGACGGTGCCGTCGGGGCCCTCGATGCGGGCGGTGGCGTAGCCGAGCCAGTCGAGTCGAAGATCGTCGGAGCGGATCGTCATAGCTGACAGGAGGGGATCACATGAGTAAAGGGCCCCGTTCCGGCAAGCCCGAGGCTTTTCTACCGCCGACTGGTAGCGACTCGCATGACCGGCGAGGTTCTGGACACGTACGTCGCCGCCATCCAGCACGACCTCGTCGAGCTGCCCGAGGACGCACGGCGCATCGGCGTCGTCCGTCGGCCGACGCCGTGGTTCCACGGCGCCGTCGACGAGAACGTGCCCGCGCTGGGACCGCCCGATGACCTGATCGAGGCGGCAAAACGACGGGAGGAGGACCTGAAGCTGCAGGGAATCTGCGACGAGGACGCCCAGAACGTGGCGTGGGAGGAGGTGAACTTCGGGGAGCGCTATCGCGAGTATCTGGAGACCGACGAGGGGGAGGCCGCGCTGGAGGAGTTGGTGGAGACGCTGGAGGACGGGACCGACGTCGTGCTGGTCTGCTTCGAGAACACCGCGAAGAAGCGGTGTCACCGGACGATCCTCCGCGACGCGCTGGTCGATCGACTCGACTGACGGCGGAGGGTCACCATCGCTGTGCCGGTCGCATCTGCCATCGGCTTCCCCTGCCTGGCGCTCACCCCCGCCGATCGCCGTAGCGCAAACCCACAAGTCCCTCCACGGAGAAGGTTCGGTCGTATGGAATACGTACGACTCGGAGAGACTGGACTGCAGGTGTCACCGCTCGCCCTCGGGACCTGGCGCTTCGGCCAGGAGTCCGGCGGCGTCGTCGAGACGGACCGCGAACAGGCCCACGAACTGCTGGACGCCTACGCGGAGCACGGCGGGAACTTCATCGACACTGCCAACGGCTACGGCGGCGGGGACTCCGAGCGCTGGATCGGCGAGTGGCTCGCCGAGCGCGACCGCGAGGACTTCGTCGTCGCCTCGAAGTGCTACTGGTCGCAGGTCTCGCGGTTCCAGGAGAACCTCTCGCGGAAGAACGTCCGCGCGGAGGTCGAGGGCTCCCTCGAGCGCCTCCAGACGGACTACCTCGACATCCTCTACCTCCACCGTTTCGACGACGAGACCCCGATCGAGCACACGCTGCGAGCGCTCGACGACCTCGTCTCGGAGGGGAAGGTCCACTACGTCGGCATCTCGACGGCCGACGCCTGGAAGCTCACCAAGGGCCTCTGGAAGGCCGACGTCAACAACTACGAGGCGTTCACCGTCACACAGCCCCTCTTCCACGCCGCCTACAAGGAGGACGTCGCGGACTACCTCGACGTCTGTGCCGACCAGGACCTCGCTGTCTGTCCCTACTCGCCGCTGGCGGGTGGCTTCCTCACCGGGAAGTACGAGCGCGTCGGCGACGGCACCTACGACGTCGAGGCGCCCGACGGCTCCCGCGGCGCGCTGACCGACGTCTTCGAGGACTGGTACGTCTCCGAGCGTGGCTGGGCCGTCCTGGACGCGGTTCGGGAGGTCGCCGACGAGGTCGACGCGACGCCCGCCCAGGTCTCCCTGGCCTGGCTGATGGCCCAGGACGAGTTCACCTGCGTGCCGATCGTCGGCGCGCGGACCACCGAGCAACTCGAGGAGAACTTCGGCGCCGTCGACGTCGAACTCTCCGAGGAGCAGTTCGATCTGATCGACCAGGCGCGCTACGACGAGGAGGGCAACGTCATCGAGAGCGAGGACTGAGGGCAGACCACGCCTCCGTGTGACGCCGTCCCTAACATCGGCGTTTGTGCCAACGGTGGGTTTTGGGTACCGGGGCCCCCTGCTCCGACCATGCAGCGACGAACCTACGTCGCAGGAATCGCGAGCGCACTGACAGCTGCCGTCGCCGGCTGCTCGGCACTCGGTTCCGACGACGGTGGCAGCGGGAGCGAGGACGGCGACGACGATGAGAACGACGACGGCCGCGATCGGAACGGCGGCGGCGACGGAGCACTCCTCAACCCCTCCTTCGAGGACGACTTGACTGGCTGGACCGTCGGCAAGGACCTCCCGACTGTCCCCGGACAGGAGGAGGGGCTCGTCGATCACGGCGTCCGGAGCGTCCAGCGCCAGGCCGTCGACGGCGAGTCAGCCGTCGAGTTCTACATCTCCGGGATCGCCGACGACGGCACGATTTGGGTCGAGCAGTCCGTCGACCTGACCGACGTCGAGGCCGTCGCGATCGACGGCTACAGCCGACAGGCGTCGTTCAACCAGATCTCGAAGGTGGCGTTCTTCGCTGGGGAGAAGCCCGATCGCGACCTCGAGGAAGCGGACTTCGACAGATCCGTCCAGGCCGAGGGCCACGAGGGCTGGAAGACCCACAGCTACGACGTCACGGACGTCTCGGGAACCGTGACGGTCGCCTTCGGCATCAGCGTCGTCTGGGAGACGGAGGTCCGCCGTCTGTTCGACAACGTCGTGCTGGTGACTGCAGACGGGTAAGGCGGTGCCCCCGGAGGAATCGGGGCTGCTTCCCGGGGTTCCGGACCGTCCCCCCTGTAGCTATATACGAGATCTCCGTTGGGAGGCGCATGTTCCTGGGCCACTTCGGGGTGGCACTCGCTTCGAAGCGGCTTGCGCCAGCCGTCTCGCTCGGTGTGCTCGTCTTGGCCGCGCAGTTCCTCGACCTCCTCTGGCCGGTCTTGCTCTTGCTCGGCGTCGAGGAGGTGGCGGTGACGGGTGGAACGATTCCACTCGAGTTCGTGCAGTACCCGTATTCCCATAGCTTCCTCTTCGCCCTGATCTGGGGCGGCGTGGCCGCTGGGGTGTTCTACGGGGTTCGAGCAGACCGCCGGGATGCAGGGGTGGTCGGCCTTCTCGTCGTCAGTCACTGGATGCTCGATTTGCTTGTGCACTCCCCTGACCTGCCCCTGTACCCTGGCGGCCCGCTCGTCGGCTTCGGGCTCTGGGAGTGGCCCTGGCTCGCCTTCGCACTCGAGTTCGCAATCCTCGCGGGCGGCGCCGTTGTCTACGCGTGGCTCTCGGAATCGACCGATCGGGCCGGCACGTACGGCCTGGGGCTCTTCCTCGGTCTGCTGGGCCTGATCCAAATCGGGAACGCGATCGGCCCACCACCGGAGAGTGCCACGATGGTGGCCATCGTCGGGTTGTTGCAGTGGCTGTTCGTGGGGTTGGCGTTTTGGGTGGACGCCCATCGACGGGTCAGTTGGGTCGACCCCGGAGCGTAGCAGCGCGCAGCGTCTCTGCGGAGCCGATTGGCGTGCTGCGTTTCCAAACTACTTATATTCGCCCCCGTGTCGATTCTCACTATCATGGTACTCGGTATCGTCGCGGCGTTCGTCGGCATCGTCCTGCTCGTGTTGCTCGTCGCCTACGCGGTGAGCATCTACAACCAGCTGGTGAGCCTCCAGAAGCGCGTCGACCAGGCCAAGCAGAACATCGACGTCCTGCTGAAACAGCGCCAGGACGAGCTGACGAAGCTCATCGACGCCGCGGAGGAGTACATGGACCACGAGGAAGCGGTCCTCGTCGGGCTAACCGAGGCTCGCGAGGCCGCAGAGCGAGCGTCCTCGCCCGGCGAGGAGGCCGCCGCCGACCAGCAGATCCGGGCGGCGCTGATGGACTTCGAGGCCCGCGCCGAGGCCTACCCGGAGCTGCGCTCCCAGGAGAACCTCCTGCAGTTCCAAAAGCGCATCTCCGAGGTCGAGTCCCAGATCTCCGACCGCCGGGAGTTCTACAACGAGGCAGTCACCCAGTACAACACCCGCATCGAGCAGATCCCCTACGTCATCGTCGCCAATCAGATGGGCTACCAGGAGCGAGAGCTCTTCGAGGCAACCGAGGCCGAGAAGAAAGACGTCGACGTCGGCGCCGCGTTCGGCGAGGACTGACCGATGGTGGGTTCGTCCGCTCCCGCGACGCCGCTCGCGCCGGCGATTGCCACGCGGGCCCGTCCGCCCCTCCAGTCCGTCGGCGACGACGGCTTCATCATCCTCTCGATCGCGTTCGTCGGCGGGCTCGTCCTGCTCTACTTCGGCTTCCAGCGGTGGCAGCTCTCCCGCCTCATCGAAGACACGCCAACCTCGACGGTGCGGTCGATGCCAGTCGGCCGCGTCGAGCTCCAGGGTGCGGCTCGGAAGCACGACGCCGCGACGACCCCGCCGCTGGCCGACGAGGAGTGCGTCCACGTCGACTGGCACGCGGAGAAACGCGAGTACCGCCCCGACGACGACGGCCCCGATCACGAGTGGGTCACGATCGGGCGAGGCACCCACACCTACGCCTTCGATCTCGAGGACGACACCGGATCGGTGCTCGTCCGCGCCGATCGCGACGACCCGGACATCGACATCAACGAGGACGCCCACAGCCGCGAGGAACACTTCGACAGCGGCGAGTCCGCTCCCGAGGACGTCCGCCGGTTCGTCGCCGGTGACGGGAATCCGGAGTCCGCCTCGCTCGAGGACGAGGAGTCCGACGGGCTGCTCGACAGCGCCGCGGAGTTCGCCTCGGACCTCGCGACCGACTCGCTCGACGACACCGGCAACCGGCGGCGCTACTCCGAGACCGTCCTGCCCGTGGACAGCGACGCGTACGTCTTCGGCAGCGCGGAGCCACGCGAGGGCGCCGGGATGGAGGAAACCCAGGCCGACCTCCTCCAGGTCGGTCGGGACCCCGAGAGCGACACGTTCCTGATCTCGGACTCTTCGGAGTCGGCACTGGCGGAGAGCTACGGGAAGTGGGGACCGGCAATGATCGTCGGCGGCCTCGCGCTGAGTGCAGGGGCCCTGTTCCTCCTGCTCTCGGAGTACCAGGTCCACGAAGCACTGCTCTGAGGCAGGGAGTGCTCGCCCGCGGCTCACTCCGGAACCGGATGGCGCGAGTCCTCGCCGACGTGGACGGTCGCGGGCGGCAGGTCCTCAGTCACCGTCGCGCCCGCGCCGACGACTGCGTTTTCGCCGATCGTGACCCCGGGCAACACGACGGCGTTCGCCCCGACGAACGCACCCGCCTCGACCGTGACCGTCTCGAGGCGGTCGTTGCGGAACGCCATGCCGCTGGCGTCGAGGTCGTGGGTCATGCCAGCCAGCGTCACGTTCGGCCCGAGCTGGACGTACTCGGCGATCTCCGCGTTCTCGACGTAGCTGCCGGCGTTGACGTCGACGGGCCCCGCGAGGTCGCTCTTCTTGATCGAGACGCGCTCGTAGATCCGCGACCCGGCGCCGATCGTCGAGTCGTGGATCGTCACGTACTCCCGGACCTCGGCGTCGGTCACGTCCGCGTTCTCGAGGATCGCGGTCTCGTGGATCGGCATTGTCGGCCCTCCACTCGCCAGCGACAAGGGGGTTCCCATCGGGCCACAGTTTCCTCCGGAGCAGGGGTCCTCCCGAGCCGGTTCCCTGCGGGCTGGGTTCCCGTGGATCCCGGCGCCCTGTGGGCGCGGTTCCCTCGGGGGCCTCCCCTGCGTCCCGACTCAATCCGCGTCGGCCGCGACTCGCTCCTGGAACTCGCCCGTCGCGTCACGCCACGCCGCGATCAGGTCGTCGTCGTTCCGGCTGTCCCAGGGCTCGATCTCGCCGTGCTCGTCCAGCCAGTCGACGGTCCGGCGGACGCCCTCCTCGAAGGAGACGGTGTACTCGAAGTCGAGGTCGCGGCGTGCCTTGCTGTTGTCGAAGACGGTCGAGAACTGGAAGTGGTCCAGCAGCATGTCCGTCCGGTCGGGCACTGCTGCACGGAGCTGGTCGACTGGGACGTGGACGAGTTCGGGCTCGGGCGCGTCGAGGGCATCGGCGACGATCTCGTGGTACTGGTTCCAGGTGATGACCTCCTCGCTCGTGACGTGGTAGGCCTCGCCGTACGCAGCGGTATTGCCGACGGCGTTCACGAATGCCGCTGCGACGTCGTCCCGGTGGCACGGGCCCCACAGCGACTGGCCGGAGCCGTGGACGAGAATCGGTTTGCCCTCCCGGATGCGATCGACGTAGTAGGTGTCGGTGCCGAGGCTGTGCAGCACCGGACCGCCCTCGCCGTAGGTGCTCCAGGGACGGATGACCGTCGCCGCGAACGCCCCCTCGGCGTCGGCGTCCATGAACACGTCCTCGGCGGCGGCCTTGTTCGCGCCGTACTCGCTGACGGCTGGCTCGCGCGCGGCGTCCTCCTGGACGGGGTTCGTCGCCAGCGGGCGGTGGTAGACGTCGACGGTCGAGGTGAAGACGTACTGCTCGATCTCGCCCGCGAAGACCTCGACGGCGTCCTCGGCGGTCTCGGGTCCGAAACAGACCATGTCGATCACGACGTCGGGGTCGACGGCGTCACGCGCCGCGGCGAGGTCCTCGGGGTTCGAGCGGTCGCCGTGTTCGAAGGCGACGGCGTCCGGGACGCGGGCCTCGCTCTCGCCCCTGGTGAAACAGGTCACGTCGTGGCCCGCCTCGTCGAGCTGTCGGGTGATTCCGGTACTGATCAGTCCGGTGCCGCCGATCAGGAGAACGTCCATGCGCGAGAGCGGGCTCCGGTGCGTAAAACGCTGACCGTCGGCGAGGGTCTCGCCGGCGGACGGGCGGTCCGGTCCGTGTCGGGTGTAGGCGTCGAAAGGGGCAGGCGCGGAGGGGCCTGGGGCAGTGGTACGTTGCCGTCCGGGGGCGGCAACGGACCGGGATCGAGCTGGCCGAGCGTTGTCTGCCGGTTCGACGTGAAAAGCGTCGATGGCCGGCATCCCTCCATTACGGGGCGCCGTACTTAAAGCATGCCCTCGCGGAACGGGCCCGGCTCCCACCCACGGTTCGTCACGTGCGACGGTCGTCGAGCGCGGGGAAGGACGATCGTACGGCCTCGACGCGCTCGGGATCGACCGTCGCCGTGACCGTCGCCGGTTCCGCCCCGGCGCTGGCGATCGCCGTCCCCCAGGGGTCGTAGACGGCCGATCGGCCCAGCAGGGACTGCTCGCCGACGCCCGTCGCCGCCCCGTTGACCGCCGCGACGTAGAAATGGTTCTCGATGGCGCGGGCCCGCGGGAGGACCTGCCAGTGCTCGAGGCGGGGGTAGGGCCACGCGGAGGGGACGAGGACGAGTTCGGCCCCGGCGTCCACCAGGTCCCGGTAGACCTCGGGAAAGCGCAGGTCGTAGCAGGTCGTGACGCCGACCGTGATCCCGTCGATCCTCGCGGTCTCGAGGCGCTCGCCGGGAACGAGCAGCTCCGCCTCCGCCGAGTCGTAGCCAAAGAGGTGGTGCTTGCGGTAGACGAGGCGGCGCTGGCCGGTCCGATCGAGGAGGACCGCGGTGTTGGTCAGCCCCGACGCCGCTGGCGTCGGGACCGTCGTTTGTGCGGCAGTCGCAGCGAGGTCCTCGACGATCGTCCCCGCCAGTACCGCGACGTCGTGGTCCCGGGCCGCCTCGGACATCGCCTGGATGGTTTCGCCGTCGATCGGTTCGGCGGACGCGTCGTACTCCTCGAAGGCGAAGTAGCCGACGGCGAACTGCTCGGGCAGCGCCACGAGGTCGGCGCCGTCGGCGGCCGCCGTGGCGATGGCGTCGAGCGCTCGCTCGCGGTTCGCGGCGACCGCGCCGTCCTCGATGGCGAGCTGGGCGAGGGCGAGCTTCATCGCCCGGCCCTCCACTGGCCGACGAGGCGCGTTCGGTCGGTCCTCGAGCGGGTCTGCACGATCCCAGATCGCCGCGGAACGGCCAAAGCCGTTCCGGCGCTGCTCGTGGGCTGCCTGGCGGGCCTGGCGTTCGATCCCGTCGGGGGAGTCGTGGCGACGGAACGCCTAAATAGCGGTCGGCCCTCGAATCGAGCAGTTCCGATGCGCGCCGCCCTGTAGTTGGGCCTGGACACAGCAGGCCCACCGTCGGTCGCCTCGATGGAGAGCAGCGGCGACGCGATCGACGTCTCCTCCCTGCCCAACGTCGCCAGGAGTCGGTTCGAGGGCCCTGTGTCGTTCGATTCTCAGCAGCCGTAGCGAACGCCGAGCGACCCGCGACGCCCCGATCACCGCGAATGCGAACATCAGCCCACACCACACTCCACACACCGTCCGTCGGTAGCCCGACGCCGACGCCCACCTGCCGACGAACGCCGCGCCAGTCGATACCGAACAGCACCGGATCGAGATCCCGTCGGGATGCGGAGGCCACCCGATGAGCGACGACGCCAGCGAGCACTCCCACCGGTTCACCGAGGGGCCGATCGTCTGGCCGCTGCTCGCCCTCGCGGGGCCGCTGACGATGACCCAGCTCCTCCAGGTCGCCTACAACCTCACGGACACGTTCTGGGTCGGCCGTCTGGGTACGGATCCGGTCACCGCGCTCTCCTTCGCGTGGCCGATCGTCTTCTTGCTGGTCAGCCTCGGTGCGGGGATGACGAACGCGGGGACGATCCTCGTTGCCCAGCACTCCGGCGCCGGCAACGAGGACCGACTCGGGCACGTCACCGGGCAGACGATGGCTTTCAACGCGGCACTCTCCGTGGTCGTCGCGGCGATCGGGTTCGTGCTGGCGCCGCAGTTCCTGGCCGCGATCGGCGCGACGCCGGGAACCGCGGTCCACGACCAGGCGACCATCTACCTCCGGATCGTCGTCCTCGGGATGCCGTTCACCTTCGGCTTCCACGTGTTCATGGCGGTCCTTCGGGGCTGGGGCGACACGAAGACGCCGATGTACCTGATGGTGTTCAGCGTCGGGCTGAACGTCGTCCTCGATCCGTTTCTCGTCCTCGGGTTCGCCGGAAACCCGCTCTTTGGCTGGCTCGGCCTGGAGGGACTGCAGGCCACACTCCACGCTGGCACCGGGTTCGGCGGCTTCGGCGTGGCGGGCGCGGCCGTCGCCACCGTCTTCTCCCGGGCGCTGGCGGCGGTCGTGGGCGGGTGGCTGCTGTTCGGCGGGCACGTCGGGCTCCGGCTCTCCGTCGCCGACCTCCTCCCCGAGCGCGCGACGATCGAGCAGATCGTCCGGATCGGGACGCCCGGCGCGATCGACCAGAGCACGCAGTCGATCGCGGCGATCGTCATGACGGCGCTCGTCGCGACGGTCGGTGCCGACGCAGTCGCTGCCTACGGCATCGGCAATCGGTTCGTCTCGCTGGTCTGGCTCCCGATGGCGGCGATGGGGATGTCCGTCGAGACGGTCGTCGGCCAGAACCTCGGGGGCGGGCACCGCGATCGCGCCCGGCGGACGGTCTACGTCGCGATCGCGATCCTCGGGGCGGTCTTCGTCGTGGCCAGCGCCCTGACCGTCGTCTTCGCCGAGGGAATCGTCGACGTGTTCGTCACCGGCGAGGGGTCGGACGCCGTGGTCGACCACGGCGCGACGTTCCTCCGGATCGTCGCCCCGACCTGGGTCATCATGGCCGTCTACCACATGATGAACGGGGCCTTCTACGGCTCGGGCTCGACCAGGCTGGCGATGATCGTCGGCGTGACGTCGCTCTGGGGTGCCCGGGCACTGCTGGCGGTTACACTCGTCCTCGTCCTCGGCCTCGGCGCGACGGGCGCGTGGGCCTCCATCGCGCTCTCGAACGTCACCGCGGCGATCGTTGGCTCCTACGTCTTCTTCGGGGGCTGGTGGCTCGGCGACGTCATCGAATCGGAGGCCGCCACCGACTGACCGGGGCGGCGACGATTCGGGCCGTCCGAACCCTTAACCCGCCACCCGGCGTAGGGAAGGTCGGTAGAGAGAGTCCGGCTCCCGCGCGTCGCAGCCGCGACCGTGAGGAAAGTCCCCCCACCGGCCGGGCGGGCGACCGGGGGCGACCCCGGGGCGGGAGACCGCCGGCTCTGGAACAGAGACGACACGTCTCCGCGCGACCGATGCGGTGTGCGACCCCGGAGCGAGGAAGTGCCGGCGCCGACGCGGGGCGACCCGCGGCCGCGTCGACGCGATCAAGCGACGGGAAGTGAACCCACCGAGGGACGACCGCGGAGGATCGATGGAACGGCGAATCCTCGCCGGTGCAAGTCGACGGCCCGATGGTAGCCCGGCACCCCCGCAAGGGCGGTCGTCGACGCTGAGCCGAATGCCGGACCGAACAGAAGGGGGCTTACTCCTCTCTGCCGCTCTCGACGGCGAGCGGTTGCGCCGGCCTTGCGTGGTGGACGCACGCTACCGCGCTCCGGAGTGCCGGCCCCAAGCCCCGCTTCAGGAACGCCTTTCCAGCCCGCCGACCGACCGCCCGCCATGGACACGACGCCACTTGGCACCACCGGCGAGTCCGTCAGTTCGATCTGCCTCGGTCCGATGCTCTTTGGCAGCGAGGTCGACCGTGAGAGGTCCTTCGCGCTCCTCGATCAGTACTACGAGGCGGGCGGTCGGTTCCTCGACACCGCGAACAACTACGCGACCTGGCTCCAGGGCTACGACGAGCCCCGGAGTGAACCCCTCCTCGGGGACTGGCTCGCGGAGCGTGGCGTCCGCGAGGAGATGACGATCGCGACCAAGCTCGGGTTCAACGCCGGCGATACCCCGCGAAGCCTGGATCCCGCGATCGTGCGCCAGGAGATCGCTGGCAGTCTGGACCGCCTGGGCATCGACACGATCGACCTGCTGTACGCCCACGTCGACGACTACGACACGCCACAGGCCGAGACCATGGAGGCGTTCCAGCACGCCATCGACGAGGGGACGGTCCGCCACCTCGGGGCGAGCAACTTCCTCGGGTGGCGGGTCGCCCGCGCGAACGCGATCGCCGAGGAGCGGGGGTTCACACCCTTCCAGTGCGTCCAGCCCCGCTTTTCCTACTACGTTCCGAACCGGAACGAGGACTTCGGCGGCCAGCTGGAGGCGACCGACGAACTGCTCTCCTACTGTGACCGGGCCGACCTGACGGTCCTCCCCTACTCGCCGACGCTCGGGGGCTGCTATGGCCGCGCGGATCGATCGATGCCCGAGCAGTACGTTCGAACCGAGAACCGCATGAAGCGCGAGATCGTCGCCGAGATCGCCGAGGAGACGGGCCTCGACGGCAACCAGGTCGTGCTGGCGTGGATGCTGGCACGCGACCAGCCGACCGTCCCCGTGATCGGCGTCAGTACGGCCGAGCAGCTCGCCCAGAACCTCGCGGCCCTCGACGTCTCCTTCAGCGCCGACCAGCGCCGGCGCCTCGACTCGATCGAGACGCTGGGACTGTACCCCTGGCGAGAGTGAGTGGAGGCCCGCCGGGTACAGTGACTCCGCGGCGCCCCGGCCGCTTCACAGACCGGTCGGTCGGAGCTCCGCCGTCTTCCGGTCGCCTGCTAGCCGTCCCCCGGCCGACATCGAAACTGGCGGGCAGGTTTATCTTCGCGACCGCCGAACACTCGCGTCTATCGCATGGGACGGCGCGTCAATCTCGGTGGCCTGGTCATCGCGGGCATCGGGTTCTTCCTCACTCGCTTCACCGTCGCACTCGCGATCTTCGAGGAGCCGGCGCGCTTCTACGTGGCCGGCGTCGTCCCGCTCGCGCTGGGGCTCGGACTGGCTGCCTTCGGGATCGCACTGGCGGTCGCCGACGTGGACCCCGCGCTCGTCCGGACGACGGCGGCGTGGTGTGCGATCGGCGCCGGGACCATGCTCGTGCTCGCGGTGTTGACGCTGATCGGCGTGACCGCCGGCGGTGGCCCGGAGTTCGACTCCGCCCGCTCGCGAACCTACCTCTCGAACTTCCTCATCGGCGGCAGCGTCGGCGGCACGCTCACGGGGCTCTACGCCGCCCGCAATCGCCGCCAGCGCGGCGACCTTCGCCACCAGAAGCGACGCCTCCAGGTGCTCAACCGGCTGCTGCGCCACGAGGTCCTGAACGCCGTGACCGTGATCCGGGGCTACGCGCGGACCGGTCCCGAGGGCGGTCCCGACGCCGCCGCCGCTATCGAGGAGTACGCCGAGGAGATCGAGGGAACGATCGAGGAGGTCAAACACCTCACGCGCGGCGAGTCGCCGGCCGCGTCGGCGGGCGATGGGGTCGCGCTCGGGCCGGTGCTTCGGGACGCCGCGGCTGCGGTCCGTGACCGCCATCCCGACGCGACGATCGCCGTCGCGGATGCCGAGGGCGTCGGCGTCCGGGCAGACGAACGCCTCGGCGAAGTCTTCACGCAGCTACTGGAGAACGCCGTCGTCCACGACCCCGGCGCTGTGCAGACGGTGGCTCTCAGGGTCGAGCCCCGCGGCGACCAGGTTCGGGTGACCGTCAGCGACCAGGGGCCGGGGCTTCCGGCCGGCCAGCGACGGCTCCTCGAGACCGGCGAGATCCAGGAGTTCGACGATCCCTCCGCGGGGTTCGGGCTCAACGTCGTGCGGCTGTTCGTCGAGCGCTACGGCGGCGACGTTGAGACGGCTGTCGACGAGACCGGTACCGACGTCACGGTGGTCCTCCCCAGCGCGACCCACGACCAGGGTGCCTTCGATACCTCCCTCGCCGACCCGGGTGCGGTCAGGCCCGCGATGCCGCAGTTGACAATCACACTGCTGTCGGCCCTCGTCGCCGGCGTCGTGTACGGCGTCGTGGCCGAACAGTTCGGCGGCTCCGTGGCCTTCATCGGGGTCTACTACGGCGTGGAATCGACCGTGGTCGGCTGGCTCACCCACCAGTTCCACAGCGTCGTGTTCGCGTTCGTGTTCGCCGGGCTGGTCTCGCTGACGCCCTCGCGGTACCACGGGCGAGTCACGCCGCACGTCGCGGTCGGCGTCGCCTGGGGGATCACGCTCTGGATCCTCGCGGCGGGCGTCGTCTCACCGATCTGGCTCCGCCTCGTCGGCATTCCGGCGTCGGTCCCCAGCCTCTCGACGATGCTGCTGTTCAGCCACGTCGTCTGGGGTGCGACGCTCGGCGCGCTGACCGCAGTCGGCTACCGCCACGCGACGCCGGTGATCGCGGACGCCTGGGCCTGGACTCGCCGGGCCGCGGCGCTCGGTGCACGGTGAGGTGGGAGGAATGAACCCGAGCGCAGCGAGGGTGAGTGGGCCCGCCGGGACTGAGCGATCCCGGAGGGATCGCGAGGTACGGCGGGCCCACGACGAGGAGCGAAGCGACGAGGAGTGGGCCCGCCGGGATTCGAACCCGGGACCACCCGGTGTCCCACGGTGCCGCGAGACGCGACGCCGGTATGAGCCGGGCGCTATAACCGGACTAAGCTACGGGCCCTGCCGTCGGCGCTTCCCCCGGAACGCATATCAGGGTATCGGGTCTGCAACCGTCGCATCGAAGACTGTCTGCTCCGCCCGGCGGTCGCGATCCCTGCGAAATCGTTCACCGCCCGGTGGCGTCGTTGCACTCCGCCACCGTAGATCGCGATTCCTCCGGAATCGCTCACCGCCGGGTGGCGTCGTTGCACTCCGCCACCGAGGCTCGCCTCGTTGCACTCGGCTCACCACCGAGAGACTCGCTGTTCACGGCTCCCTTCGGTCGCCGTTCTCGATTCCGTGGTCCTCACTCCGTTCGGACCACGATACGCTCGTCTCTCGCGGATCGCGATTCCTCCGGAATCGCTCACCGCCTGTCCCGCAGCTCCGCTCGCAGGTCCTCGAGGTCCATGTCGTGCATCGCCAGCAACACCAGCAGGTGGTAGACGATGTCGGCACTCTCGTGGGCGATCTCCTCGGAGTCGTCGTCCTTGGCCGCCAGGACCAGCTCCGTCGTCTCCTCGCCCAGCTTCTCGAGGACGGCGTTCTGTCCGCGCTCGTGGGTGAACAGGGACGCCGTGTAGGAATCCTCCGGAAGTTCGGCCTTGCGGGCCTCGATCACGTCGAACAGCTCGTCGAGCACCGGGTCGGTCATGCGAGCGACGACGGGGGGACGGGTGAAAAACGCCTCGTGATGTGTGCGACAGCCTGCTTGCGTCGTGACTGCCGCGACCGGCCAGAGTGTCGGTCGGCGGCCTCAGGCCGCCTCGTCCAGTGCCCGGATGTCCTCGAGTTCCTCGAAGTCGTCGGGTGGCTGGCGGCCCTCCTCGAAGACGGCGTCGTCGATCTCGAGGGGAGCGTTCGTGCGGGCGGCCAGGGCCATCGAGTCGCTGGGACGGGCGTCGACGATCACCGCGTCGCGGGGCGTGTCGACGTGGAGGTCGGCGATGTAGGTGCCGTCGTCGGTGACCTCGCTGACGACGACGCGCTCGATCCGGCCGCCGAGTTCCTCCATCACGTCAAGCAGGAGGTCGTGGGTCAGCGGCCGGCCGATGTCGGTGGCGTCGATGCCGCGGGCGATCGAGCGGGCCTCCTCGAAGCCGACGAAGATCGGGACCACGTCCTCCTCGCCGGGGACCGTTAGGACCACCACTGGTACCGGTCCTTGCGGGGTACCCGCCACGCGAACGGCGTCGATCTCAGCGTCCATGGCGGGAGTGAGGGGCCCCAGTCACAAAAGGACCTGCGACCGGCCGGACCGTGGCGTCGGCGTGCGAGTCGTGGGTGCACCGCCGGTCGCGGGCTCAGCCCCCGGCCTCGACGTCGGCCGCAGCGTGCTCGAACAGTGCGAGGCCGTGGAGCCGCGGGTCGTCGGTGAGCTCGGGGTGGAACGCCGTCCCCACGACCGGCCCGTCACGGACCGCCACCGGCCGATCACCGACGGTCGCGAGCACCTCCACGTCGCCCACCTCCTCGATGGCCGGGGCCCGGATGAACACGGCGTGGAACGGCTCCTCGAGGCCGGAGACGTCCAGATCGGCCTCGAAGCTGTCGCGCTGGCGGCCGAAGGCGTTGCGCTCGACGGCGACGTCGATGAGCCCCAGCTCGTCGACGCGGTCGTCGCGGGCGTCCCGCGAGCAGACGATCAGGCCCGCGCAGGTCGCGAGGATCGGCTTGCCTGCCGCGGCGTGTGCCTGGATCTCGGTGGCGATCCCCCCGCGGTGCAGGAGCCGCGAGATGGTGGTCGATTCGCCGCCGGGCACCAGCAGGAGGTCACACTCGGGCACCACGCCGGCCGAGCGAACGGCTTCCACGCTCACGTCGTGGCCGTGGGCCCGCCCGGCCCGCCGGACGGCGTCGGCGTGCTCGGCGACGTCGCCCTGGACGGCGACCACACCAGCGTGCAACGACATCGACGGAGGGGAGGTGACCGAGGGAGAAAAGCACGGCGGACGGCCGCTGGCGGCGCTGCCGTGGGTAGGGGTCGGTCGCGAGGAGAACCCGGGGCCGTCGCTCAGTAGACGATCGCCATCGTCTGGACGAAGACGCCCAGCAGCGCGCCGAAGGCCATGACGCTCTTCGGGTCCATTCGGATCGCCTTCTTGTCCTCGGACTCGAAGTACCGCACGAGACCCGCACTCGACATCAGGCCGCCGGTGTTCTCGCCACTGCCGCTCATATCAGACGGCTGGCGAGGCGTGGCTAAATGTCTTCCCCTCTTCGCCGCGACCGGCGCGGTCTCCGACCCGGCAGGGTTCCTCCGGCACACCGAAGCGCTCGCGGACGAGTGCCCGGATGACCAGCCATTTCCCGCTCCTCGCCGAAGGAACGCGACATGCGGAGCTTCACCGTCGGCCGGATCCTCGGGATCCCGATCCGGCTGAGTCCCACGCTCCTCCTGTTCCTCCCGTTGCTCGTCTGGCTGATCGCCGGCCAGATCGAACTGTACGCCGACTTGATCGACGGCATCTCGCCGATCGGCATCGACGAGGCGGCCGTCACTGGGGGCGACACGCCGATCGTCATCGGGATCGCCGCTGCAGTCGGGCTGTTCGTCGGCGTGTTGCTCCACGAACTGGGCCACTCCGTCGTCGCGATGCGCTATGACATCCCCATCGCCTCCATCACGCTGTGGATCTTCGGCGGGCTGGCGCGGATGGAGGACCTCCCCGAGGACTGGTCGATCGAGTTCTGGGTCGCGATCGCCGGCCCGGTCACGAGCGTGGGCGTCGGGGCGGTCTGCTACGCCGCGCTGTTCGTCCTCCCCGCCTCCGCCCCGCCCGTGCTGGTGTTCGTCGTGGCCTGGCTCGCGGTCATCAACGTCACCCTGGCAGTGTTTAACATGCTGCCGGCGTTCCCGATGGACGGGGGCAGGGTTCTCCGTGCGCTGCTCGCCCGGCGGCGGCCCTACGTCGAGGCGACCGCGATCGCGGCGAAGGTCGGCCGCTTCTTCGGCGGCGCGATGGTGATCCTCGGGATCCTCAACCTCGCGCCGATCCTGGCGCTCGTGGGGTTTTTCGTCTACGTCGCCGCCGGCGCGGAGTCACGCGTGACCGCGCTGCGGGCGGTCCTCGAGGACGTCACCGCGGCGGACCTCCTGACGGGGGAGCCCCTGTCCGTCCCTCCGGACACGAGCGTCCAGGCGCTGCTCGGCCGGATGCTCTCGGATCGACGGACCGGCTACCCGGTCACGGACGCCGACGGGACGCTGCTCGGCATCGTCTCCTTGCCTGAGCTCACGTCGGTCGCCGACGGCGATCGGTCCTCGACGACTGTCGCCGACGTGATGTTCGAGTCTCCGCCGACGGTCGCACCCGAGGACTCCGCCTTCGCGGTGTTCGAGTTGCTGGCGGAGACGGACGCTGATCGGGTCGTGGTCCTCGAGGACGGGCGCGTCCAGGGGACCATCGACAACGAGGCCATCGTGGCGTACATCGAGCTGCTGCAGGGGATCGGTCCGGTGGCCACGGAAGAGCCGGAGGTCGCGCCGCCGGACGGGTACGCCTGAATCGGGCCACGGTTCGGGTGTGCGCCAGCACTCCCCGCGTGCTCGTGGTGCTTCCTCCCGCCGATAGCACTCGGCGTTCGAGAACCGATCGGTACTGCGTCGGTCGAACCGCAGGCCAGTTCGTCAGTGCCCGCGGTCCGTGCCGTCGCTCGCGCTCGGCCGGTTGGACTCCGCGCCCTTGCCCCGCTGCTGCAGTCCTCGGTTGGACTGCCCGGCGCTGGTCTTGCCACGGAACGCACGCCCCTCGTGCTGGTCCTCGCAGATCCAGTTGAGGTCGTCGTCGTTCTCGATGGCGGGGTGGTTCGGGTCCACCAGAATCACTTCGTGCCACTTCTGGGAGCCGTCCTCACCGACCCAGTAGCTGTTGAGCACGCGGAGGTTCGGGTACTTCCGGGCCGTTCGCTCCTCTGCGATCCGCTGGATCGACTTCCGGCGGCCGATGCGGTTGACGCCCTGGCGCTTCGAGCGCCGGCCTGCCGTGAACCGTTCCTTCCGTGCGGTGCCCTTGCGGACCGCGGCGCGCGCGAGGACCACGCCCTGCTTGGCCTTGTAGCCGAGCTGGCGAGCCCGATCGAGGCGGGTGGGGCGGTCGATGCGGACGACCGCGCCCTGATCCCGCCACTCCTGTTTGCGCTGCCACTGTAGCTCCGCGACCTTGCCGTCGTCGGGATCGCGCCAGGCGTCCCGGATGTGCGAGTAGACGCTTCGTGCCATTGGTTGTCTCCTCGGGCGTTGTGTGGTTCAACCCGATCGCGGACCCGGTCGCCGTTGGGGCGAGGTGGATCCGCTCTCCCGGCGTCTGCCGGCCAGGGTCACATCCCGTCCTGTCGCGAGACAGGTGCCCGCTGGAGCCCGACAGCCAGCGAGTTGGCGTGCATAGCGCGGTTCGGTGGGTAAACGTTTCGAAGCGCTCGCGACCCCTGGTCCTCCGCGACACGCGAAGAGCCGACAGTCCGCCAGCGCCCGAAACTCTTTGGTCCACCCCTTCGATACGGCACCAGGTGACACCGTGGCGACGCTCCTCGGCGGTCTGGCAGTGACGCTCGACCTGCTCGCGCTCCAGCAGGTGAACCAGGAGGAGCTCCAGACGGAGCTCCAGGACCTCGTGGCCTCGATGGGACCCCTGGACATCATCGCCGTCGTGGGATTCACGCTCACGGCCGTCGCGAGCGTCCGCTACCTCGTGAAGCGCGCCGTGCCGACCGGCGGCACTTCGGGCGGGGCGGCGTCGACGACGGTCAACACGACTGCCCAGCCCGGCGGGGGGACGGCCAAGCACAAGGTCGCGTTCACGCTGCCGGGGATTCTCCCGATCTCGCGGGGTATCCGGGAGGTCACGCACAACGAGATCCACGCCATCGAGCTGGGGTTCGTCGTCGGCCTGATCGCGACCTGGCTCTACGCGACCGGCAACCGCGAGCCGGTCGTCGCGCTGGTGGTGGCCTTCGTCGCGGGGAGCCTGGGCTACAAGCGCTACAGCAGCAAGGCCTTCAAGACCGTCCGCCTCGAGCCGTGGTACGCGTTGCTCGCGCTCACCGGCGGGGCGTTGCTGGGCTGGGCGATCTTCCTCGCCGAGCCCGCCATCATCGAACTGCCCTCGACGTGAGAGCCGGGCGACGCCGGCGAACGCCTCCGAGCCCGCCCCGACTCACTCCTGTTCTGGCGCTTCGACCTGGTCGTAGCGCAGGCCGCTGGCGCCCTCCCCGCGGCCCGTCGAGGTCCGACGACTCGACCAGAGGTGCGTCGAGCCGTCCGTCCAGCGGGCCAGCTGGTAGTGGCGCTCGACCTCCCGGCCGGCCCGCGTGACCTCCTCCTCGTAGAGCTTCAGGGGATCGTCGGTGTCGAGAATCCGCCCGCGGGGCTTGGGGATCCGCGAGAGGGGATCGCCCAGCGAGTCCGCGTCCAGCAGCAGGGAGAGTGCGAGGCGGTAGGTGTCGTGGGCCGTGGGATCGGCGTCGGGACCTCGCCGTGGTCGGACCGGTTTCATGGGGTACCAGTGGTCGGGCACGCTGGTCGCCAGCCGGTAGTCCGGCAGCGCGGGGTCCGGGCCGCCCAGGATCTCTCGGGTGACGAAGCGAGCGTCCTCGGGCTGCTGCGGGGGTGGATCCTCGACGTCAGCGAGCGGTCGCAACACCGTCACGCTTCCCTCCTGGCTGTCCCAGACTGCCGAGGGTCGTCCGGCGTAGCGCTCGGTCTCGTCGACGGCCTCGCCGGGCGGTTTCTCGCCGGTGTAGACGGTCACCGTCTCGCCAGGCGGGACGGTCGGCGCCTCGGCGTCGCCGTCGCCGAAGGTCAGCAGTTCGGTGGCCGCGCCACCGCTGGCGTCGGTCACCGAAAGCTCCCAGTTCTCCAGGTCAAGCGGCGCGTCGCCGGGGTTCCGCAGGCGGATTCGCTCGTCCTCGACCTCGCTGCCGGCCCGGATCGCGGCGATCTCGAGCGTCGGCGTCCGGAACTCCGACCGCTCGATGGGGTGCCCGACGGCGCTCTCGACGCGCTCCTCCACGCCGAAGGCCAGGTTGGCCATCTCGTCCCGCGTGAAGGTGACCCGTTCGACGGGGTCGCTCTGGAGGGAGTCCCCCAGCGTCGGCGGGAGGAAGAGGCCCGGCTCGGGGTCCTCGCCGAGCTCGTCGGCGGCCGCGGTCACCGCCTCGGGGAGGTCGTCGATCATGAACATGTTCCACTCGTCGGTGTTGTGTGTCACCGGCTCGACCTCGGTCGTCTCGCCGAAGGTGTCGGTCACGGTGAAGTCGGTGATCCGCGTGAGCGTGCCGACCGGCGTCTCGACGGGCAGCAGGTACCAGTCGTTGCCGTACACCAGGCTGAAATCCAGCAACAGGAGCTTCGAGAGCTCCTCCGGCCCCGAGGGAACCTGGTCCAGGGAGACCTCGCCGTCCTCGAACTCCCACCACCGCTGGACGGGCATCCCCGGGAACCGGACGCTGGCCGGCGTCGCCTCGACGCCCCCGGACTCGGTGAGGTCGTCGTCCGCGGGCGGGGCGAGACTCCGTCGCTCCGGATCGATCGTGCCGAAGGAGTACCACTCCAGGGACCCGCCGGGGTACTCGTTGGACTCGAGGACGGTCTCGCCGTCGGCCGGCCCGGTCGAGACCGCGAACTGGTGTTCGAGGCGGTCGGGTGCCCAGGCCTCGGCGGCCGCGTCCGCGGGCTCGTCGTAGAGTGCGTCGTACCAGTCGACGAATCGCTTTGCGGCGGTCCGGAACGACTCCGTGAGCGAGCCGCCCTGGGGCAGGGGAAGCTGCGGGCTCGCGGCGCCGCTCGACGGCCAGTTCGCTCCGTCGGCGTCACGGGCGACGCGGACGTTCCCGACGGCGCTGACCAGCGCACCGAAGACGGCGTGCCCGTCCAGGGCCCGGCCGTCGCCGAGCCGAGCGAACCGCCGACCCGCGGCGTCGAGTGGCTCGTCGGGTTCGGAGAGCACGAGCGGGCCGCCGTCCTCGGCGCTGGGATCGGCGAAGTCCGCCGCCGCGTACGTGCCCTCCGCGGTCGCGTAGCCGGCGTCGGCGAGGAACCGGAGGAACTGCTGGCCGGCCTCCGCGCGCTGCTTCGCAGGCGGACGCTCCTCGGCCGGAAGCGACGCCGCGACCGCCTCCCGCTCGACGAGCACCTCCAGCGGCTCGCCCTCGTAGTCCTGGGGCGGGCCGGCGTCCTCCGGTCCGGGGGGTTGGGCGTCACCGTCACCGTTACCGTCGCCGCCGTCGCTCTGGCCGCCCGTCCCGTCGGCGGACCCGTCGCCCTCGTCCTCGCTGGCCGCGTCAGCGGCGGCGGTCATCGCGAACTCCATCACGCGCAGCAGGTGGCCGCTGGTCGCGGCCGTCCCCGCGGTCAGGAGCACCTGGAACTCCGCGAGGGCCTGCTGCCAGTGCGCGTTGCCGTCGACGTAGTCAGCGAGTGCCGTCAGGAAGGCGTCGATGGTCGTCCCGCCCGCCGCGGTCTCCCCGCTGGGCTGGCCCGACAGGTAGCTCCGCGCCTCGGCGAACGCGTCGCTGCCGTCGCTGGCGTCGCGAAGGTACTGGAGCCGCCGGACGCGCTGGGGAACCGCCTCGCCCTGCCTGGGTTCGAGGTACGTCCGCATCGCGCTGACCGCCCGCTGGGGCTGCCCGCCCCCGCCTTGCTGGGCCGACTGGTGGTCCGAGATCGCGGAGACCACGTCGCCGAGGCGGGTCATCTCGGTCTGGTCGACCGACGTACCCGCGCCGCCGACCCCGGTGTCGACGTCGAGTTCGAGCTCCGGCGGGTCGACCACCTCGAAGGGCCCGTCGTGCTCGAGCTCCGGCAGCTGCTCGCGCTCCATGCTGCCACCGAGCTGGAAGCGGCTCAGCCGGTCCCGCTCGTAGTCGAGGTCGGCGGTCACGGGCGAGCCGGCGTCCTCGCCCTCGAACTCCCCGACCTGCCACTGGCGGCAGAGCATCCAGGCGGGGTCGTGGACCTCCGCCCGCAGCGCGTACTCGAGTTCGGCGTCGCGGGTCCGTGGTTCCAGGCGGGTCCACAGCGTCTTCGAGTCCGTCCAGAGGTCCGGGTTCTGCTGGATCTCCCGCCGCCGATCGCCGGCGTCCTCGCTCACGACCCCTCACCCCCGTCCTCGCCGAACATGGCGTCGGCGAGTTCGACGTCGAGGTCCAGGTCGACGGAGGGGATATTCGCGACGTCGTACGTGTCCAGGGGCAGCGTCATCGCTGGCAGGTAGTGGCCCAGCAGCCGGTGCTCGTTGTCCTCGGGCTTGCCGAGGGCCTTCAGGTCGACACCCCGGAGCTTCGCGACGTCGACGGCCTCGAGGATCGTCCTGATCAGGGTCTCGTCGTCCCAGGGCTCGTCGCCGGCGTCCGGCGGGACCGCGAGCAGGACGGACTGTGGGGGCTCGGTGCTGGGATCGTCGTAGTTCAGGGCGACGCCGGTCGTCTCCTCGGTCGCCGGTGCGGAGACCCGCCACTCGTCGACGAGCAGCCCCGCCACCTGGGCGCCGCTTCCGCCGCCGGTGCCCGGCGAGGCGGCGATCGGTAGCGGGTCCTCGCCGGCCCCCGCGTCGCCCGCCGACCGGTACTCCGAGGCAAACTGCGCGACCAGCGAGGTCGTGCCCCGCTGGGGCTCGACCCCGTCGATGCCGACCCAGTCGTCGTCGGGCTCGACCGGCAGCTGACCGACGCGGAGGTCCTCCCGGAGCAGCTCTCCGCCGACCAGCTCGGCGTAGGTCAGGGCCTCCCGGAACAGGTCCGGGCGCTCCCGGACGCGTGCGGTCCGCTGGAGCCAGGTCTCGGTCTCGAGTGGATCCGCAGCCGAGAGCAGCGTCTGCTGGTGCCCCGGGGCGAACGTCGCACTGAGCTCCGCCTGGTTGGCCGGCGACAGCGGCGGCAGGACGACGGTCCCGTCGCCGAACAGCGCCTCGAGCCGCTGTAGCTCGTGCTCGGCGGCGTCGGCGTACGCCGCCGGCGCCGGGTCTGCGTCGTCGAGCAGGTCGTCGGCCGCGTTCGCATGCTGCGTGGCGGTGCCCAGTCGCTCGCGGAGGCGGTCCCGGACGCCTCGGGCCTGGCCGACCAGTTGTGCCTCCGTCGAGGGATCGTCACCGACGGGGGTCGCGGGGACGGCGCCGTAGACGCCGAAGTAGGCGGACCGGAGGAGCGGGGCCCGCAGCGACTCCAGGACGCAGTGGCGGAACGTCGCCGCGAGGTCGCGCTGGTCGCCGGCCCCCACGATCGGTCCCAGCTCGGTCTCGGTGCGAGTCGCGAGCGTGTCCGTCGCCGAGTCCCACCAGTTCGCGAATCCGGAGCGGGCGCCGGCGGCGTCGTAGGGCGCCTGGCTCCAGGACATCGCGGTCTCGAACTCCTGGAGCTCGTCCGAGAGCAGGTCGAGGAAGTGGACGAACTCCGTCGCGGGGGTCGCCTGGTCGCTCGCGCTCCCGTCGACCGCGTGGTACTGCCCGTCCTCGAACCCGAACGCCGTGCGGTCGAGTCGGTCGATCCTGGTCACCGGTCGCTCGCCGTTGACTCGCTTGGCCAGCGTCTGGAGGGCCTCGTCGAGGGCGTCGACGTCGTCGCTGGCCATCCAGTTTGGAGCCCCTCCCTGCTGCAGTGCGTCGAATCCCGACTGCGCGGTCTCGAGATCCTCCGCGAGGCCCGCCGAGGTCCGGCGATCGGTCATGTCCTGGAGGCCGTCCTGGACCGCGATCAGCTCCGCGGGCACGCCGGTGCCCTGGGGAGCGCTGTCGGCGAGGGTCTCGGCTGCGGTGCTCGCGGCGGTCAGCTCGTCGAACGCCGCGCCGGTGTCGAAGTACGACACCACCGCCGCCAGGTCGCTCTCGAGGTCGCTTCGCAGCCCGTCCGCGACGAACGTGTCGGGCTGGTAGACGAGCGTCCGGAGCCGCTGGAGGAACTGATCCGGCCGGGAGACGTCGCCGAGTAGCTCGTCGACGACCCACGCACTCGCGTCGAACCACCCCGTGAGGTAGCGGCCGAGGCGGCGCTCGAGGTAGTCGGGGAACGGACCGGAGGCTGCGCCGCTCGGGTCGATCCCGGCGAAGGCCGCGAACGCCGGTGCGACCTGGAGCGACTCCGGGTCCAGGTGGTCGCGCGCCGCGGGGTTGTGCAGGAGGTTCGCCAGCGCGGTCCGGGCGGTCCGCTGGGTGTCGGAGCCGGCTGCGAGCCAGAAGGTCGCGTCCTCGACCCGGTCAGTCCCACCAGCGACGTCGATGGCGTCGGCGACGGTGCTCTCGACGGGCCCGAGCGCGGTCCAGGCCTGGCCGGCGAGCTGGCCCAGCGAGAGCGTCTCGCAGTCCTTCAGTACGCCGACCGCGTCGGCGGCTTCCTGGTCGATCCGGGGGTCGACGTCGGTCCGGGAGCGGCCGGTCGGCCGACCGGCCCAGTCGCCCGCGAGGTCGACCTCGCCCGTGATCGCCGGCCAGTCGATTCCGTCGGCACCCAGCGTGGCCTGGAGCGTCGCGGCGGCCGAGTCGTTCGTCGCGGGGTCGAGCTCCCCCATCTCCCGCGAGAGCCAGAGGAGCCGGGAGAGCACCGGCAGGTCGGCACAGCGGTCGTCGAGGCGCCGCTCGGCGTCTGGATCGCGCACGTAGCCCCGGGAGCGGAGGACCTCGGTGCCGTCGGACGTCGTCCCCACGACCGTGACCGTCGTGCGGGGCTCGACGGTTCCGAGGTCGACGTCCGCGGCGATTCGGCCGCCCGCCTCGACCGTCGTGCTCTCGGTCCTCGAAACGGTGTCGTGGCTCGCCGCGTCGTCGACGACGGTGTCGATCTGCAGCGAGACGGTGGTGTCGGCGTCCAGTGTCGTCTGCCCCCGGATCGTCGCCGTGCCGTCGGGCTCGACGACGGGGGACCCCGTCTGCTCGACGACGCGGCAGTCCCCGACGTGGACGACCCGGCTCCCCTCGGTCGCGACCACGACGAACGCGGCTCCGGGGGGTGCGTCCTGGAAGTCGAGCAGGGCCTCGAAGGTACCGTCGGCGTCGGTCGTGGTCGTCGAACGCCGCTCGAACGCCCGGCTCCCGTCGGGGCGGACGAAAGCGTCGGCGCTCGTCGCGGCCATGGCCCGCACGGTCACCGCCGCGTTCGAGGCGCTCGTGCTGGCGGCGATCCGCTGGCCCGTCAGCCGGCCGACCGCGTGCTCGACGTCCACGTCTCCGCGGGTGGTCGGCCCGGCCGGGATGCCGGAGCGGATCGCCTCCAGCTCCGACTCCAGGACGCCGTCGTCCTCGACGGTCGCCGACCGGATCCGACTCACGGCCTCCCGCACGCCGGAGCCGGCGACGCTCGCCCGGAACGTCTCGAGGGCGTCCTCGATCTCGGCGACCTGCTCGGTCACCGTCGGGTCGTCGTCCTCGCTCGCGAGTAGCGAGAGCCGGTTCTCCAGCTGTCCGGCGACGTCTGCGAGCGCGGCGTGGGCGGGC
>Ga0207756_100059_pt1 | contig 134259 bp, 130 predicted proteins | sample A23M1SouthBayCA_FD_187748 | JGI IMG/M metagenome (GOLD analysis project Ga0207756, IMG submission 187748) | Aerobic enrichment media microbial communities from Eden Landing Ponds, California, USA - A23 M1 (3) (SPAdes) | ecosystem: Environmental > Aquatic > Marine > Unclassified | place... | reverse complement strand
CCTGCGGGAGTGCACGCCAGCCGACCTCGAGGACCCGGTTCTCCCCTCGGCGTTCGTGACACCGGACCTGCTCGACGACGACCGCTCACGACACTGGATCGAAGGCCGCGACCTTCAGGAGGGACAGGACGTGTGGCTTCCGGCCGAACTCGTGCAGTATCCGCCGCCCGAGCGGGAGATCAGGCCGGCGATCACGACGGGGTTGGGACTCGGAAACGGGACCGTCGAAGCGATGCTGTCGGGACTGTACGAGGTGCTCGAACGGGACGCGACGATGCTGGCGTGGTACTCCTCGTTCGAACCGCTCGGTTTGACAGTCGAGGACGAGCAGTTTCAGACGATCGCGTCCCGGACCAGGGCCGAGGGGCTGTCGGTCACGCCACTGTTGTTGACCCAGGATGTCGACGTCCCTGTCGTCGCCGTGGCGGTCCACCGAGCGGGGGAGTGGCCCCGCTTCGCACTGGGGTCTGCTGCCGATCTCGACCCGGCGGCTGCGGCACGGTCGGCACTCTCGGAAGCTGTTCAGAACTGGCTCGAACTGCGCGGGATGGGGCGAGACGCGGCAGCCGACGCCAGCGGGGCGATCGGCTGGTACGCCGATTTCCCCGAGGAGATCGAAGCCTTCGTCGACGTCGATCGGTCCGTCTCGGCGAGCGACGTCGGCCCCGCGGAGTTGCCGAACGGCGACGCAGAACTCGAACGCGTCCTCGACCAGCTCGATGCGGCTGACCTGACGGCGTACGCGAGTCGGATCACGACCCGGGACGTGGCGTCGATCGGGTTCGAGGCCGTCCGCGTGGTCTGCCCGAAGGCCCAGCCACTCTTCTTCGACGACGCCTACTTTGGCGAACGCGCACGTACGGTTCCGGAGTCACTCGGGTTCGAACCGCGGCTCGACCGCGAACACCATCCGTTCCCCTAGGGGTATCAGGCTGTCAGATCCCGAAGGTCGCACGGATCATGTCTCGCGTGCCGGGCCCGAGGCCGACTGCGGCGATCGCCATCAGCATGACGATCGCGTAGCGCGGACTCTCCTCCATGAACTCGTCGGTGAACAGCCAGACGATGGCGACGGCGACGGCGATCTTGATCAGCAAGAACGGCCACGACGAGCCGATGACGTCTATGACTGAGGCGGGGAACACGGACTCGGTGATCGAGATGACCGTCGCGTTGGCCGGGTGTTTCGGTTTGTATCCGAACGGCAGGCCGAAGACGTCCCACCAGTCCGATGCGAGGACGTTCGCGACGCCGTCGATGGCGTGTGACCAGATCACGAGCAGTCCGATATAGCCGGTACCACTGTTGATCTCCGGAGCGAATCGGTCGGCGAGCCAGTAGATGCCGTAGGCGATCGCGCTCGCGAGGCCGACAGTCACCAGCAGGAACTCGGGGTAGAATCCGACCGAATCGCGCATGACCGAGACGATCACGAGACTGGCAAAGGTGAGGACGAACAGGACCGAGCCGATGAGCCCGAGTGTCTTCGGGTAGGAGTCGACGTAGTCCCGCCGCGAGAGGGCGACGCTGACCAGCAGTGCTGCGAGCGTGATGAAGAAGACGGTGAAGTAGATTACCGGGCTGATCAACAGCGTGTTCGTGGGATAGGAGATGACCGCCTCGGCCCCCTCGGTGGTCATGAGATGGTCGTTCGCGTCCTCGACGACCCGGAGGACGCCGCCGAACAGCATGAACGGGACGAGTCCGAAGAAGAGGTTCCGGTTGTGGCCGAGGTTGAGTCGCCGAAGGAGCAGGAAGACGCCGAGCAGGAAGAACAGTCCGACGATCATGTAGCCGACTTCCGAGACGGCGGTGTAGCCGGGCGTCGCGACGAACGCGTCGGGTGGAGCCGCGTTGCAGACGGCGTCGGCGTAGCCGTAGGTGACCGACTCGCCGTCGTTGACCGCACATTGGGCGTTGTGTGCGTCCGCGGCAACCGGGCCCCAGAAGTATCGCCAGATGAACCCGTCGTACACTGTCCGATTCGCGATGATCGACCCGCCGGCCAGTCCCGCCACACTCGCGAGGAAGGCGGCGACCCACAACTTGACCGCGCCGATCCGATCGATAACGTCCATGCCCGAGTAGGCGGGACCGCGCGTGTTTAGATTTCCGGTCGCGTGTGAGTCGGTCGAGCTTATGCCGACGCAGATCGAAACCCTCGCTTCGCTCACGGCTTTGCCGTTCGCGCAGTTCGAGGCTCTCACGATGTTCGAGCCTCGCGTCGCTCGCGTCTCGCGTTTGCCGTGGACCTTTAGTTCGACCCGCCGAAGGGAGAGGTATGAGCGAGGAAACGAAAGGGTTCAGCGAGGTGACGCGGCTGGCCGACGCGGTAGCGACGATTCGGGAGGCGGCGACGCCGATCGATCGCACGGACAGAGTTCCGCTGTCGGCGGCCGAGGATCGCGTTCTCGCCGAGGCGGTCACTGCTCGGCGAAACGTGCCCCACTACGAACGGGCGGCGATGGACGGCTACGCTGTTCGGGCCAGCGAGACCGTCGACGCCAGAGAGCGCTCGCCCGCTGTGCTGGAGCGCCAGGACGTCGATTCTGGACCGGTCGACCCCGGGCAGGCCCAGTGGGTCCACACCGGAAGTCCACTTCCGGCGGGTGCCGACGCCGTCGTCAAAGTCGAGCGGACGCGCCAGCGCGACGGCCGCGTCGAGGTCGAGACGGCCGTCGCCGAAGGGACGAACGTCGGCCCGGTGGGCGAAGACGTCAGCGAGGGCCAACAGCTATTCGACCCTGGTCATCAGTTGCGGCCATCGGATCTCGGCCTGTGTAAGGTCGCGGGCGTGGGCAAGGTCGACGTCTACCAGCGACCAACTGTCGGTGTGGTTCCGACTGGTGACGAACTCGTCCAGCACGACCCCGAACCGGGGGAGATCGTCGAAACCAACGGCTTCACCGTCTCACGATACGTCGAACGCTGGGGTGGTGCGGCGAACTATCGAACCATCGTCGCCGATCAGCGGTCGGCGCTACGCTCGGCCATCCAGCGCGACCTGACGAAAGATATCGTCGTTACGACTGGCGGTTCCTCTGTCGGCGAGCGCGACCTGCTCCCGGAGGTCGTCGACGACCTCGGCGAGATGCTGGTCCACGGGATCGCGGTCAAACCCGGCCATCCTGCCGGCCTCGGCGTCGTCGAGGGTCGCCCGATCGTCGTGCTGCCGGGCTATCCCGTCTCCGCGATCGTCGGCGCGGTTCAGTTGCTCCGGCCACTGCTCAAGCACGTCGGCCATCTGCCGACGAATCCACTCCCGACGACCGAAGCACGACTCGACCGGAAGATTCCGAGCGAGGTCGGCGTCCGGACGTTCGCTCGCGTTCGTCTGGAGGAGAGAAAGAGTGGCGCGGCCGGGGAGCCAGACGTGGTCGCCGAACCGACGCGAACGAGCGGTGCGGGCGTCCTGTCGTCGGTCGCCCACGCCGACGGCTGGGTCGTCGTCCCCGAATCCCGAGAAGGAATCGCTGCCGGTGAAACCGTCGCGGTCGAGAACTGGGAGTATAATGAGTGAGCGAATCGAATTCCGCGACCTCGCGAGCCCAGCGGAGGCCCACGAGACGATTGCCGGGCTCGACCTTGGTGGTGGGACAGAGACAGTCTCTCTCGATGCGGCTCGCGGGCGGATCCTGGCCGAGCGACTCGACGCGACCATTGACGTGCCGGGGTTCGACCGGGCGAGCATGGACGGCTACGCAGTTCGAGCCCGCGATACCGTGGGCGCGGGTGAGGCGAATCCTGTCGAACTCGATCTCACTGGCGCGGTCCACGCCGGCGAGAAGCCCGACACGACTCTCGAAGCAGCTACCGCAGTCGAGATTTCGACCGGGGCGGTGATGCCCGAGGGCGCGGACGCCGTCGTCAAAGTCGAGCGCACTGACGAGCCGGACGAGGGGACGGTCGCGATCCGGACGGCCGTGACGCCCGGCCAGAACGTCATGCTCGCGGGCGCGGACATCGCAGCGGGCGAGCGGGCACTCGGCCCGGGAACCGAGATCACGGCCCGCGAAATCGGGCTCCTGTCGGCGCTCGGGGTCGCCGAGGTCACCGTCAGCGCACCACCCAGAGTCGGGATCGTCTCGACGGGCGACGAGCTGGTCCGGCCCGGCGAGGACCTGAATCACCGTGCGGGACAGATCTACGACGTCAACACGTACACAATCGCGGCGGGCGTCGAGGAGGCTGGCGGCGAAGCCGTCACATACCCCCACGTCGGGGACGACCTCGACGAACTGGAACGAGTGCTCCGGACGGCGGCCAAGGAGTGCGACCTCGTGCTCTCGTCTGGATCGACGAGCGCCTCGACGGTCGACGTGATCTATCGCGTCGTCGAGGACCTGGGGGAGTTGCTGTTGCACGGGGTCGCCGTCAAACCGGGCAAGCCGATGCTCGTCGGGCGGTTCGAGGAGGCCGCTTACGTCGGGCTTCCCGGCTATCCCGTCTCTGCGCTGACGATCTTCCGGACGTTCATCGCGCCCGTGATTCGCGACGCGGCGGGCCTCCCAGAGGCACGGACCGCGACGATCACTGGACGGATGGCCGTCCGCGAGCGCTTCGAGCAAGGTCGGTTGCGGTACATGCCAGTCGGATTGGTACGTGAGGACGACGAAATTCTGGTCTATCCCGTCGACAAGGGCAGCGGCTCGACGACATCGCTGACGGCGGCAGACGGTGTCGTGGCGATGGAACCGGACACGAACGAACTCGCCGCGGGTGAAACGGTCGAGGTTCAGTTGTTCTCACCGTCGGTCCGGGTCCCGACGCTTGTCGGGTCGGGCGAGGACGACCCTGCACTGTCGCGGCTGCTGGATGCGGTCGAGCGACCCCGCTATCTTGCGGGTGACTCGCGGGCGGGCCTGCGACGACTCGAAGACGGCATCTCCGACATCGCGGTCGTCAGTGGCCCGATAGAGTCGCCGGCGGACACAGCGCAGATCGGCTCGTGGACCCGCGAGTGGGGATTGCTCGTGCGCGAGGGCAATCCCGACGGCGTTGCAGGACTGGAGTCACTCGTCGAGGAGGACCTCTCGTTCGTCAACCGACCCTCCGGCAGCGGTCTACGAGCGACGTTCGACGCCGCGCTCGCCGCACTGGACATCGGGAACGCAAGCGCCGAGATTTCGGGCTACGAACGGGCGGCGCGCGCACACGAAAGCCCGGGACGGATAGTCGCGCGTGGCGATGTCGACGTGGGGCTCGGACTCCGGCTTTCGGCCGACAAACTCGGACTCGGATTCGTCCCGCTCGGCCGAGAGGAGGTCCGGGTCGTCGTGGCAGCCGACCGCGCTGGCAAAGATAGTGTCACGACACTCGCTGGGGCGATCGACGACGGAGCAGTATTCGACTCGTTGACGGGCTACGAGCTGTGATCACACGATATCTTCGGATTCGCGATCGGAAGAACCAGTCTTTCGGAGTGTCCAGAGGTCGTCCAGCCGGTCGACGCGGTGGTCGGCCCAGACGCACTGGCCGCGTTCGTGCGGGTCGAACCGTTCGACGTGGGCTGCGTCCAGACCGGCGTTCCAGGCCGCGCCGACGTCACCGGGACTGTCCCCGACGAGGACGCCTTCGTGGCCGTTGCCGGCGACGCCCAGATCTTCGAGTGCCGTCTTGACCGGGTTGGGATCGGGCTTCCAGCCGATGTCGTCGTCACAGCAGACGACGGTGTCGAACCAGTCGGCGATGTCGAGGTGATCGAGTGCGGCCTCCGTGAGGTGAGTCTGACTGTGAGTGACGAGCCCGATTGGATGGTCCAGCGAGGCGAGTAGCTGTTCGGCGTCGTCGTAGAGGTAGGTGGCTTCGGCCCGACGAACCGGGTCTTCGATCTCGTGGAAGGCCTCCCAGAACGGTTCGGGATCGATGCCCCACGCTCGCAACTGGTCGTTCCGCGATCCGCCCAGACCGTGCCAGAGGATCGTCACCTCGCGGTCGGTGAACTCGCGGCCGAGGCGGTCGCTGATCGTGTCGAACACCCACCGCGGGTGCTCGGGCTCGATGTCGATCAGGGTCCCGTCGAGATCGAACAACCAGACGTCGTAGGCCGCGTTCGCCATCAGGACTGTGAGTGTAGGTTATTGGAAAGTAAATGCTTTCCGCAGCTCAGTCCCAGCGCCTGCGTCGTCAGCGCCTGGCGGCCGTCACGTGGAGGTATCGGCCACGGAGCTGCCCTGGCGTCGGAACTGACTCGAACTTCTCGTATCCGTCGTCCGTGCGTCGGAGGATGGTGCCCCGGTGGGTCGTGAGAATCACGTCACCGTTTTCGATACAGCCACCGACCACCAGTTCGTCGGGAACAGGTGAGGGGACTGTCTCGACTGTCTCCCCCTCACGGGATTCGAAGATCGCATGGTCGGTGTTCTCGTTCCAGGTCGGTGAGGGCCCGTGTGCGCCACCAGCGTAGACGACGCCGTCGTGGGCGAGCACGCCACGAAAGTATCGCTGGCTATGGCCGGAATCGAGGCGACGCCAGGTGTGGCCGGCGTCGTCGGTCCACAAGAGGCCGTCGCCGGTCGCGATCACGAACGTCTCGCTGTCTCCAATCGCGAGTTCGTGGACATCCTTGGGATGTTCGGAGTCGACATCTTCCGGGTGTCTGTCGGCCCACGTGGTACCGCCGTCGTCGCTGAGAAAGACACCGCCGACTTCGAGCCCGGCGACGATTCGGTCGGGTTCCTGGGGATGGATCTGGAGGCTCCGCACCTGGGCCTTGCCGTCGTGGCGGGGGAGGCCCCAGTCGGATTGCTCGCGCAACGCACGGAAGCCGTCGAGCTCTTCCCAGTCGACTGACCGGCCCGGCAGTCCGTCGTCGAAGTCGGCGCTGTAGATACGCGCCGGTCGCGTCCCGGCGTACAGCGTCGAGCCCGAGGGATCGGCGGTGACAGAATACACTGCAGTCCCGGGGACAGCTAGCTCTGACCACTGCTCGCCGTCGGCAGTGTGATACAGCCCTGACTCACCTGCCGCGAACACGCCGTTGACACCCTCGAACTGCCGAACACGATACACTCGGCCGGCGTCCAGTACCTTCCGCGTGGACGCAGGGTCGATTCGATAGACGCCGTCGTCGCTGCCAGCGTACAGCATATCTCTCAGTGTCACCCACAGCCACTTGGTGCTTATCTGGGCTGCATTTCAGTAATTAGTCTGTCACGTCCCGGGCGGCCGGTCGAGCGGTCGGGTGCAGGTCCCGTTCCGACGGAGGATCACGACGTACTGGTTCTCTCGCAACTCCTGCTCGTCGGAGTACTGATTCGTGTGCGGGTAGATCCCATTTCGGATGATCTCGCGTATCGACCCGGGTGTCGGTCGGGTGGGGACGAAGTTCGGTGGTCGTTCGCCAAACTCGGCGACGGTTTCGTAGCCGTAGCTGCCGTTGAGTAGTCGCTGGTAGTGGACACGGCGCTTGGTTGTGTTCGTCCGGGTGAACCAGGTTCGCTGGTCGTCGGGGATGTCACGGAGGTACAGCAGGTCGCGATAGGTGAGCTGGACGTATTCGGGGCAGGGATCCAGCGTCGAGTAGTCCTCGACGCCGTCGATGTACTGGACGTCGAGCCAGTGGGGGACCGCGGCTTCCTCGAACCCGGAGGTGTAAATCTCCATGGTCGCGTCCCGGTCGACGTTGTCGTTCATCCAGTCGACGGCCTCGTCTCGGGGGAGCGATCCGTACTGGGCCGCACCGACACCGGCGTAGACGGCTGTCGTGACTAGCAACACGGCGACGACCGGACGCGCCAACGAGGGCCTGCGCTCGCGTAGATTCGCGAGCCCGATCGCCAGAAAGAGCGCGATCAACGGCAGTGTCGGCAGGAGGTGATGTGGGCGGAAGTCGTGCCAGGTCGCGAGCAACAGCACGTGTGCCAGCAGATACGCCAGCACGACGGCCGAAGCGTCGACAGTGGGTAGACGCTGGCGGAACCGGACGAGCGCGCCAACGACGCCGGCGATCCCTGCAAGAAACAGCGGAAGTCCCAACGTCGTGAGATACCCACGGAGGAACCACCACCAGATCGGAGCGTCGGGCCCCTTCGTGACCGTGACTCGGTAGGCCGGGTGGCCGAAGATCCGCGAGACGAACTCGTAGACGCCACCGACCAGCAGCGTGGGAAAGCCGAGGGCGATCACGAGCGCGCCGATTCCAGCCCCCTTTGCGATCAGGGCGCGATCGTCCAGTATCGAGCGCCAGTCTCGGCCCTGGTTGTGGACGCGGATCACGTGTGCGATGGGGATGACGAACACGATCAGCGCGGTCGTCAGTTTCAGTGTCATCGCGCCCGCGCCGGCTGCGCTGGCGGCGAAGAAGTACCACCGCGATCCGTCCTGGACGTATCGAACGAGGAGATACAGCGCGAGCAACAGCACGAACAGCGACGGGATGTCCTCGCCGGCCTCGTGGACGAGTGTGATCATGCCCCAGGTGACGGCGAGGAACGCACCGGCCAGCCGTCCCGTCCAGCGATCACGCAGTTGCGTCGCGATTCGATAGGTGAGATAGACCGCGCCGACGGCGAACAGGACGTTCACGAACCGGATGAGCAGCAACGTCCACGTCCAGATCCACTCGGGCGTCGCGTGCCAGACCTCCCAGAAGCCGAACTCCTGGGTCGGCAGCCCGAACTGGGCGAACGCGTCGAGGTCACCGACGACGGCGGCCGCGAGCACGACTGGAAGCACTAGCAGCCCGTACAGGTAGAACGTCGAGCCGAACGGCTCGCGACCCCAGGCGACTCCCTCGTGGAGCGCTCCGAGGCTCGGGTTGTCGATAACTCGCCCGTATGCAACCATCGGATCGAGCACCCGGTCGCGGCCGTCCCAGGTCGCGAAGTTGGGTATCTCTTGCCAGAAGAACAGCCCGGAGAAGATGAACGCTCCGACGAGGACCGCCACGAGATACGGGTCTGCACGGAGGTCCTCGACGACTCGACCTTTCGCTCGACCAGCCAGTGACCGCAGACCCAACATGTATCTGAGGATCCAGGGAGCGGGCGCAAAAGGGTTGCTCTTCCGACTGCCGGCTAGTCAGTCGCTTTGAGGTTGTGGACGGGGTCGAGCCACTCGACGATCTCGGCCGTGGCTTCGAGTTCGGCGGCGATCGTCTGGGCGTCCTTGTAGGCGATCGGGGCCTCGTCCAGGACCGACTCGACGATCGACTCGGAGTAAACACCGTCCATCTCCGCGGCGAGGCCCTCGACGCTGGCGATCGCGCTGGCCTCACGGCGACTCATGGTCCGGCCCGCCCCGTGGGGCGCGGTCTGATTCCACTCAGCGTTGCCCTTCCCGCGAGCGAGCACCGATCCCTCGGCCATGTTGAACGGGACGATCAGTCGTTGCCCCTTACGAGCCGGCGTCGCGCCCTTGCGGATCGTCAGATCTCTGAAATCGATGTAGTTGTGGACGCTCTGAAAGCGATCGACGGGTTCGACACCCAGCGCCTCACAGATTGCGTCGCTCATTAGCTCGCGGTTCCAGCGAGCGTACTGCTGGGCGAACAGCATGTCGACGTAGTACCCGTGGGCCTCCCGGCCCTCGAGGTAGTCGAGATCGGTGTTGCGCTCCTCGGGATCGGGTTCGATGGCGTTCAGCCGGTCGAAGATCCGTTCGATCTCCGACCCCTCGAAATCCGCCAGGACGGCCTCGCGATCGATATGGGACTCCCCCTTCCCACCGGTGATCCAGGCCCAGAGATCCGAGTCGCTCACCGCGTCAGGATCGAATCGAAGATACGACTCGAGATCGTCGGGAATCGCCGCCCGGATCGCGTCGGCGTTGCGGAGGTCGGTGGCGCGTTCTTGCCAGTATTCGGCGACAGCGAGCCCCAGATAGCGCGACCCGCTGTGGATGATCAGCCAGTAGGTTCCGGAGTCGCGGGCCTGGGCGAACTCGACGAAGTGGTTGCCACCGCCGAGCGTGCCAGCACTCTTGATGACGTGGCCCATCCCCTGGCGTTTGCGTGAGAGGACGCGATCACAGAGCGATTTGAAGTACGCTTCGCCGTACCCAGAGAAGTCGAACGCAAGGGGGTCGATCGGGCGGCCGAACCGGTCGCGATAGGCCTCCTCGAACTGTTCGAAGACCTCAGTGGCGCGCTCGAAGGGAAACTGCTCGACGAGGTGGGGCGCGTCGTCGTAGTCGTGGACGTCTCGACCCATCGGAACGGCCTCACGGACGCGACGCTCGCGATCCTCGTGAGAGAGCGGCAACGAATCGCCGAGATTCGTCGCGGCCACGCCGCACCCCACGTCGACGCCGACGATGTTCGGGACGACGCTGTCGGGAAGTGCCATCGTGAAGCCAATCGGTGCGCCGGCCCCCCAGTGCGTGTCGGGCATCACGACGACGGGTTCGGTGAACGCAGGGTGGTCGATTACCGCTTGGATCTGTTTGATCGCCGACTCTTCGAGAAGCGACTCGTCTTCGGCCATGATGGTTGCCGTCGTGTACGCTCCCGACAGTTCGATCGGCATCAGTGGCCAAGGGTACGCGTGTCGAAACGAAAGCGTTGTGGAACGTGGTCGCTCCGAGTCGATATCTTCTTGTGCGAATGTGCCGACCTTCTATATATCACGACGTAGGACACTGTGTCCGTCAGCAATCCCGTAGCTGGCTATTCACCTCCACCCTCCCATGGACGATGACTCATCTCCACGAAACGGTCTCACGCGACGGCGCGCACTCGCAGGTGGTGCTGTTGCCGCGAGTGGGCTGACCGGCGGCTGTGTCGAGACGGTCGAGCAGTTCTTTGGCGGGTCGTCGCGCCCGCAGATCTCCGTCGAGATCGCGACCGTTCCTGCTGACAAGGATTCCCGTCTGACTTCGATCACGAGTACGCTGGTCGATCGTCTCGAGGCGGCCGGCATCGCCACTGAGTTCCTGTTGCTCCCGATCGATCAGCTCCGAAAGAAGGTCCTGACGAATCGGGATTTCGACATTTACGTCGGGACGATGGCCGCAGATCGGGATCCCGATTACCTCCGACCGACGTTTCAGTCACCGTATTCGAACGAGCTCGGCTGGCAGAATCCGTTTGGCTTTGCCGATCATGGGGCCGACTCGTTGCTCGACGAACAGCGCCACCAGCGTGGCCAACAGCGCCGCGAGACGGTCGAGAGTGCGTTGACCGATCTTGCGGGCGAACAGCCGATTGTACCCCTGCTCTCGGACACAGCGATCGCTGCTGTCAGACGTACTCGGTTCGAAGGATGGGAGCGGGTCCGGGCCAGAGACCCCCTGTGGTTGCTCGGACTCGATACGGCAGCGGGGCGGTCCCGAAACGGTCGGTTACGATTGACGACGAGAGAGAAGGTCCAGACCGAGCGCCTGAACCCGTTGCTACCGACGTTCAGCGAGTTCGATATCTTGACTGCGTATCTCTATGATCCATTGGCACGATACTACGACGGACAGATCAGGCCGTGGCTGGCCCAGTCCTGGTCAGTCGATGCGTCTGCCGGCGAGATTCGTCTGGAGCTGTATCCGGATCTGACCTGGCACGACGGGACGGATCTGACCGCGGAGGACGTGGCGTTCACCTACCGATTCCTGAGTGACATGTCGATGGGCAGCGGAGAGACTCGACACCCAGCCCCTCGATTCAGAGGTCAATCGACGCTCGTCGATTCTATCGCGGTCGAAGGCGACCGAACGGTGACGATATCGGTCCGCGGCGACCTGGAGGTCGGTAAAAAGGCGCTGACTGCTCCGTTGTTCCCCAAACACGTCTGGAAGTCACAGACCGACGTCGTCGACGAATCGACAGGATTGACACAGGCTGTGACCTGGGACAACGCCGAACCAGTCGGCTCCGGGCCGCTGGCGTTCGAGAGTCGAACTGTCGAAGAATCACTGGTGTTGTCGCGTCACAGCCAGCACCCGATAAACCGCGAGGGTACGGAGCTGTTCGAACGGTTCGGGCCGCTCGCCTTCGATTCGTTGCGGTTTCGAGTCGTTCCGTCTGCTCGGGCGGGACTGACACTCCTTTCGGACGGCGAGGCCGATGCGACTGTTCCACAGCTTGGAAACGAGATGGTCTCTCACGTCCAGGACGAACCGACTGTCGATCTGGTGACGTCACCGTCCCGGACGGTGTATCACATCGGGTTCAACATGCGCCGACGCCCACTCCGGAATCCGGGGTTTCGGCGTGCAGTCGCCCGATTGCTCGATAAGGGAGACATCGTCGAATCGATCTTCGACGGATACGCCGACCCGCTGCCCACGCCGATGGCGGATCCAGAGTGGGTTCCGACGCAGCTCGCGTGGAACGGGTCCGACCCCGAGGTCCCGTTCGCGGGCACCAACGGCGCGTTCGATGTCGAAGCGGCGAAACAGCACTTCGAGGACGCTGGCTTCCAGTACACGGATGACGGTCGATTAGTTTATTGAGATCGATCGTCTGACCTATCATATGAGTGGTTACGATCGATGGCGCTATTCGAGGTACTGACCCAAGTTACGGCGGTCGTCGCCCTGGCGTTAGGGATATCGCTGGGCGCGGTCGTCGGTTTCAGTCGCGTTCCCCGGACCCGCCAGCAGCTTGTCGCGCAGCTTCGTGTCGTCATCCCGTATCTGCTCTTTCTCGGCCTCGCGCTGGGAGTCACGAGCCTCGTCAGGGGGGTTGGCCCGGATATCTCCTGGGCGATCGGATTCCACCTCAGCCCGCACATTTACGATATCGAGGGCAAGTTCGTCGCCTGGCTGCAGACGTTTCAGACGCCGGTCCTGACGACGTATTTCTCGGCCATATACGTCTACGGGTACGCGTACTTGCTGGTCTTCCCGATCGTCGCTTACGCCCTCGCCGATCGGACGAAGCCACTCCGTCTGCTAATTCTGGCGTACGTGCTCAACTACGTCATCGGGCTCGTCTGCTACATCCTGTTCATCGCGTACGGGCCTCGGAACTATCTCGTCGGCGAGGGAATCCTGTACTCGTTCTGGCCACAGGCGCAGTTTCTCACCTCCGAGGTGAACACCAACACGAACGTCTTCCCGTCACTGCATACCTCTCTGTCGGTGACAATCGCCATGCTCGCCGTCATGACGCGGGACCTCTACCGACGCTGGGTTCTGATCGCGGTTCCGATTGCCATCTCGGTCTGTCTCTCGACGATGTATCTCGGGATTCACTGGGCAATCGACGTCCTCGCGGGAATCGCGCTCGCAATCGTCAGCGTCTACGGTGCGACCCGTCTGGACAGCCACTTCGAACAGGGGATCGCCGGGGGCCGTCTGTGGTTCCGACGCGGTGTCAGCGCAGCGCGACACTGGTGGAGCACAGTCAAAGAGTAACTCCCGGTCGAAGAGCGTCTAGCCCTGGACGTGGATCGAACTCCCGAGATACTTGTTGAGCACTTCGCTCACGCTGTCGGCGTTGAACCGATCGAGGTCCTCGGAGATCTCGGACTTCAACGCGTCGAGATACGCCTCGTCGGTCCGTAATTCCCGGAAGTCGATCGACTCGACGGTCACACCCAGTGCTGTCTCGGCCTCCTCGCGCATGAACGACTCGTCGCCGAGTTCGCCCCGCCAGAGGTGATGCTGGAAAAAGAGCCAGCCATCATTGCCGGGTGGCTTCGCTTCCCGGAGGAGCGTCGTTTCGAGGATCGCCGGCTCGACTGACACCGCTGGGTCGTCGGGTTCGAGTCGGAACCGAACGCCGAACACGTAGCGTGCGCTTCCGGAATCGTCTCGGCGCTCGGATTCGCTCATCAGTCGTAGATATTGTTACAGCGCTCGGCGAGGTCGATGTCCTTCTCGGTGATGCCGCCGGCGTCGTGGGTGGTCAGCCTGACTTCGACCTCGCCCCAGGTGATCGTGATCTCGGGGTGGTGCCAGGCGTCTTCGGCCAGGCCACCGACTGCGGAGGCGAAGCCGACACCCGGAAGGTACGAATCGAACTCGAAGGTCCGGACGATCTCCTCGCCATCGTGCTCCCAGCCCTCGGGTAGCTGTGCCTCGATCTCGTCGTCTGTGAGCAGGTCGCTCATGTCCGGAAAATCGTGTGCCAGTCGAAAATAGATTGGCCCCGCGACAATCGACGTGCGGGGCCGGCGAATCGAGACAGACCATTTCACCCTGAATCGCGACCTTCCGACCCTTCCACGGGGCCGCGAGCGAGTGTCGTGGCGATAGCCACGACCGAGTGAGTCGGGGAAGGGCAGGGCTGCTGGGCGGTCGACCTCCAGCATACGGCGAGCGATGCGAGCCGTTCCCCCGGAATCGCCCTCAGAAGGCGATTCCGGCCTTTTCCCCCAAGTTTTTGCGACGCGGGTCGCGGGCGACGCCCGCGACCGAATGACGTTGCGTGGGAGACGGCGACGCCGTCTCCATTCGAGGCGGTTTCACCGCCTCGCAGCCGCAACGCTGTTCCCGCAGCGCGCCTTGCAGGGCGCGCGAGGAAGCCCGAGGCGGAAAAAGTGGCTAGTAATGCCAGGGAAAGTCGTCGAAATCCGGCTCTCGGCCTTCGTTGAACGCGTCGCGACCTTCTTTGGCTTCGTCGGTCATGTAGCCCAGCCGCGTCGCTTCCCCCGCAAACACCTGTTGGCCGACCATGCCGTCGTCGGTGAGGTTGAAGCCGTATTTGAGCATGCGCATGGCGGTGGGAGATTTCGAGGTCATTGTCTCGGCCCACTCCAACGCGACCTCCTCCAGTCGGTCGTGCGGGACGGCCTCGTTGACCATGCCCATGTCGGCAGCCTCCGCGGCTGAGTAGGTCTTCCCGAGGAAGAACACCTCTCGAGCCTTCTTCTGGCCGATCTGTTTGGCGAGATACGCCGACCCGAATCCGGAGTCGAAGGAGGCCACGTCGGGGTCGGTCTGGAGGAACTTCGCGTGCTCGGCGCTCGCGAGGGTGAGGTCACAGACGACGTGCAGCGAGTGGCCGCCACCGACGGCCCAGCCCGGAACAACGGCGACGACGGGCTTGGGGATGTGGCGGATCTGGCGCTGGACTTCCAGAATGTGCAGGCGACCCACGTTGTCGGGTGCGTCGGGGTTGTCCGGGCCATCTCCCTTCTCATACTCATACCCAGAATCACCACGGATCGACTGATCGCCGCCCGAACAGAAGGCCCAGCCGCCGTCTTTCGGTGAGGGGCCGTTCCCGGTCAAGAGCACGCAGCCGATGTCAGTCTGGCGTTTGGCGTGGTCGAGCGCCGTCGAGAGTTCGTCGACTGTCTCGGGCCGGAAGGCATTGCGGACCGCGGGGCGATCGAAAGCGATGCGGACCGCGCCGATGTCGGTCGCGCGGTGGTAGGTGAGATCGCGGAAGTCGAAGCGGTCGATCGGTTCCCAGCGGTCGGGGTCGAAGATGTCCGAGACCATAGCACGGCTGAGGAGCGGTCGGGCAAAAAAGCTCCCCGTCCCGGTGTGCACTGGCTTTATTTGGCCTGGGTAGCTATTCAGCATACGACCCCCGCTCCAGCATGGCAGAGACGTTCTACGACGTCCTCGGCGTGTCCCCCGACGCCGATGAGGACGAAATCACCGACGCCTACCGCGGCCGGATCAAGGAGACACATCCGGACGTCAGCGACGCTGCCGACGCCGAAGAGCGGACCAGGAAGGTCATCGAGGCCAAGGACGTGCTGACCGATCCAGCGGAACGGGAACGGTACGATTCACTGGGCCACGAAGGCTACGTCGAACAGACCACGATGGACGCAGACTGGGGAGCGACAGACTCCGAAAGCACCGATGCGGGCCCATCGCCGTCGAGCCAGGCGGCCGAGACCGACTGGAGCGAGTCCAGCGGAGAAGGGACGACCTGGGCTGGACGGGACGACTGGCACGACGACGAGGCTGCAGACAAGCGCCGCCAGCGCGAACGACAGCGCCGCGCCAGGGAAGCCGCTGAGGCTGCTGGCGTCCGCAATGGCGGCGCGGCGACAAACGAGTCGACTACTGCCAGCGATGGGACGCCGACCGATAGCGGAGCGACGAGCAACGTCGGCGGACCGGTCGGGTGGGCGACGACTGGTAGGCACGCCGTCAGAAACGAGCAGGATCGGACGGGCGTCCATCGCAGTCGTCTCTTCCCACCGGGCCAGTCGCTCGTCTTGCTCATCTCGGCGTTCATCTGCTACCCTGCGCTGGTGTTCTCCAGTTTGTTCCCACAGTTCCCACTTGTCGTCAACCTCATCGTCGGGGCCTGCACGCTGATCCTGATTGCCTATCTCACGTCGATGCCCGAAGTCGGCGTCTACGTCTTCGGCGGCTGGACCGTGCTGGGGACGTTCGGCGTTCTCGGGAGCAGTCTGAACCCGCTCTCGCCGATCGGCCTGATCGTTCTCGTCTCGACGTGGTTCCCCTTCGGGTTGACAGTCCTCACCTACGAAGTGTTGCGGTGGTAACCTACTGTACAGCCTCACAGACACGCTCGTGGAGTCGATCCCGAACGCCGTGACTCTCCTCGGCATCGAGTCTGACCTCCAGAATCTGGGTTCCCGCACTGTCGAGTGACTCCCCATAGGCCGTCTCGAACCCATCGAGATCGTCGACGATGGCGTATTCGAGATCGTAGAGGTCACCCACTGGCTCGAAATCGATCCCGTGTGGCGTCTTGAAGTAGTCCGTGAACGGCGGATCGAACTTTTCGATCGGGAGCATGTGGAAGATGCCGCCGCCGTCGTTGTTCAGCAGGACGACCGTCGCGTCGACGCCGCAGCGCTCGATCGCCAGCAGGCCGTTCATGTCGTGATAGAACGCCAGATCCCCGAGTACGAGCACGAGCGGGTCGTCGGTCGCGCTGCCGGCCCCGAGGGCGGTCGAGGTGATGCCGTCGATGCCGCTCGCGCCGCGGTTACCCAGCACTGTGAGATCGGCGGCCTGCGGTGCCCCGAAGCGGTCGAGATCCCGAACGGGCATGCTGTTGGAGACCATCAGCGTGGCGGGGTCGGGAGCCTGCCGGGCCACTGTCGAGAGGACTGCCCCCTCGAACGGCTCGGTCTCGACGGCGTCGGCGACGTGCTCCCAGTGTGTCTGCTCGGCTCGCTGAAACCGGTCGGCCCAGTGGTCCGAACTGCCAGCCACCTGCTCGGCGAGTCGCTGGGCCAGCCACGTCGGATCGGCCGTCACGAGGTCAGTGGCTGTAAACTCCGCCTCGCGCCACCCGCCTGCGGGATCGACGACGACCTGCTCGGCCGCGTGGTCCCGGAGGTAGTGGCGCAACACTTTCGAGGTCGGCGAGGCCCCGAACCGCAGGACGATCTCGGGATCGGGCCAGTCTCCGGTGGCGTCGAGATAGGAGTCGTACCCGCCACAGAACAGGGGATCATCGTGGCCAAAGCGGTGGCCCGAGAGCGGATCGGCCAGTACGGGAAAGTCGGTCGCCTGCGCGAGCGCGGCCAGCGACGCACGACTGGGCGTCGGCTCGGTGGCAGGCCCGGCGACGAGGAGGCCGCGCTCGGCCTGGGAGACTCGTTCGGCGAGGTCGGCCACCGCCTCAGATTCGAGCGTCGGTCGACCGGCCCTCATATTGATGAACGGCCCCTCACGCCCCTCGGAACCGAGCGGTGCGCGCTCCTCGAGGTTGGCCGGAACGTCGCCGTCCACCTCGGTCGGCTCCAGTGGCTTGGCGAACGGGACGTTGAGGTGGACCGGACCGGGCGGCGTCCCGGTCGCGCGTTCGACAGCCCGGCAGGCGCTCACCCGCAGCGACCGCAGCGCTCTCGCTTCCGGTTTCGGTTCGGGAAGGGTCCGATACCACCGGACGGAATCCCCATAGAGCTTCTCCTGGTCGATGGTCTGATTCGCACCACTGTCCTGCAGTTCAGCCGGCCGATCGGCCGTCAGGACGACCAGCGGGACCCGCGACTGGTGGGCTTCGATCACGGCCGGATGAAAGTTCGCGGCCGCCGTCCCGGAGGTACAGACCAGTGCCGTCGGCTCGCCACAGCGTCGCGAGCGCCCCAGTGCGAAGAAGGCCGCCGAGCGCTCGTCGAGATGTGAGAACGTCTCGATCCCTTCCTTGGCGGCAAAGGCGGTCGTCAGCGGAGTCGAGCGGCTGCCCGGCGCGAGGCAGACGCCAGTGACGCCTGCAGCGACCAGTTCCTCGACGAGCGTCTCACCCCAGAGTGTGGCACGATTCGGTGCAGTCATCGGTGGTCACGTCGATTCGGCACAGTCATTCGAGTTCGTCGAGCATCGGGCGATACTTCAACTGGACTTCGTCCCACTCGCGGTCGGGATCGCTGTCGTGGACGATCCCTGCGCCCGCGAACAGCGAGGCCGTCCGATCCCGGGCCAGTGCCGACCGGATCGCCACGGCGAAGGTGCCGTTGCCCGCGGCGTCCATCCAGCCGACGGGGGCGGCGTACCAGCCCCGGTCGAACGCCTCTGTGGCTTTGATCGTCTCCAGAGCTGCGTCGGGCGGCAATCCGCCGACTGCCGGTGTCGGGTGGAGTGCCTCGACGAGATCCAGGACGTGACTGTCGGCGTCGAGGGTCGCACGGATCGGTGTCTGGAGGTGCTGGACGGTCGCAAGCCGCCGGAGCGTTCGCTCGCTGGCCTGGACGCTCGAAGCGACGGGATCGAGTTGCTCCTGGATCGCCTCAACCACGAGGTCGTGTTCGTGGTTGTCTTTCTCGCTGTCCAGCAGTTCCTCGCCCAGCCACTCGTCCTCGGCGGGCGTCTCGCCCCTGCCGGTCGACCCGGCCAGTGCCTCGGTCTGGACCGTGCGGCCCGACAGTGAGACGAGCGTTTCGGGCGTCGCGCCGAACAACGTCCCGGCCGCCTCGGATTCGGTCGTGACAGCAAAGCGGACACAGTCGGGATAGCGCTCGTCGAGGCGTGAGAGGGCGTCCGGGATCGACAACGAGTGTTCGAGATCGGCCGACAGCGACTGGGCAAGCACGACTTTCCGCAGCTCACCAGAGCGGATATCGGCCACCGCGTCTTCGACTTGCTCGCGCCAATCTTCGCGGGAGGGCGTCCGCTGCTGGTCGACGATTCCGGGTCGCCCGGTTGTCTCGTGAGTCGGTAGATCGGCCAGGCGCTCACGCCAGCGGTCCAGACGGTCGGACACCTGCCGGTCAGCCTCGGGGCCGGTCGCGGTCACCGTCAGCCAGTATTGGTCGCCACTGGTAGTGACCTGAACCGTCGGGAGGACGAACCAGGCGTCAGGGAAGCCATCCCAGGTACTCGGCCCGCGGTCGGCCGCGCCGTCGTGAAAGGCAAAGCCACCGAACAGCCGAGGGCGAGCAGGCTGTGGCGTGGCTGGCGTTCGAAGTCGATCGAACAACGCGGTCGCCGTCTCGCGAACGGTCGCGAATCGGTCGGAGCCGTTGGCCGTGATCGACGCCGTCGCGCCCGTCGTTGTGACGGCTTCGGACCCATCGCGCCAGGCGACGCTCGGCCGCGATACCTCGGCGAGCAGGGCCGCGTGGTCGACGTCGTCGAGTTCGTGACTGCGCGCCACGACGGTGAGATCCGACGCCGTCCCGACGGCCTCGTCCCCGCGCAGTGTTTCCATCTCCTCTGGCTTAGGACTCCGGCGTTTTAACTGCTGGCAATCACGCTATCCCCAGATTGATCTCCCTATTCCCAGAACGACTTGGTCCGGGCGTACTCACGCTCGCGGGCCAGAATATCACGGTAGAAGTCGTCCTCGTCTTCCCGAAGTTTGTTGATGATCCGAGCCGCATTGTGCGGGCCGACACCCCGCGCTGCGAGGGCTTTGATCGCCTGCTTGCCGTGTGTCTGGACCAGACTTGCCGCGCGATAGGCCCGTTCGGTCTGTTTGTCTTGCTCGTCGTCTTTCTCGTCGGCCTTCACTGCCGAGACGACCTCGTCGGCCCAGGGATTCAGCGCGGCGATCTGGGTCGAGCCGCAGTGGGGACACTCGGGTTGGTCGGCGATCGACTTGACTGTGCGCCGGGATTTCCAGTCCTGGCAGTGAACGCAAAAGAGGATCACCCGATCGTTCTCGATCCGCTCGCGAACCGTCTGGACCACGCTGGCGTCGGCATTTTCGGGGGCCAGCAGTTCCTGTCCTCCGGATCGACCGCCGCGACCGACGGGGGTTCGGCCGCCGACGGTCTCGACAGCGATATCACCTGACTGGATCCGTTCGAGAATCTCGCTGGCTTCCTCGACAGCGAGTTCCTCGTGCAACACTGAACGCAAGGCTTCGTCGTAAATCGGCGTGTCCTCCAGGGCTGCGAGCAGTCTATCCCGGCCGAAGCGACCACTGCCGCTGCCACGCCAACGTTTCAGGGCCCCGAACTTCGCGGCGACCTGGGCGAGGCGGAACTTGAGGACGTCGGCGTTCTTCAGGCTGAGTTCGATGATCGCCTCCAGATGGTCGGGATCGGTGTCTTCGAGCACTTCGACGACGTCCCGGGCCGCGACACCGCCCGGAACTTCGAGTTCGATCCGGAAGGGGTCGATCTCCATCCCCACAGACGAACCGGTCTGCTGGCCGAGCATGGCCGAGACCAGCCGGCCGAGCGTCTCGTTGACGGTGTGGCCAAAGTGGGCGTTGAGTACGACTTCTCGACCCCGGAACTCGACGAGGATGCGGTCGTCGGTCGGGAGCGGCGCCTCGTGGCGATTCAGGGGACCGAGCGCCTCGCTGATCGTGTGTTCGTCGGCCGGGTAGCGCCGCCTGAGGTCCCGCGCTGTGGCCTCGGGAGTTGCACCGCCGCGCAACTGCGTCCCAGCCACGTCCCGGATCTCCCCGACTTCCTGGGCGACCTCGAAGGGGACGGGGATCTCTTGCCCGACCCAGGAGGGAACCTCGCCACCGGGGTCGGCGACGGGGCTGACCTGAACGAGTTCCTCTTCTTCGTCGATCTCGCTGATCCGCCACATCTCGCCGCGCTGGATGAAGATCTCGCCAGGCTGGGCGAAGTTGACGACGAACCGTTCGTCGAGCGTCCCGATCGTCTTTCCGGAGGCCATGTCCTCGACGGAGTAGGTGGCCTCGTCGGGGATCATCGAGAGATTCTGGTAGAAGTACTGCCAGGTCCCGCGGCGTTTCTCGAGGGTGTCGCGCTCCTCGTCCAGCCAGACGATGTCGTTGCCGGCCAGTTCCCTGACCACTTGCTTGAAGTCGTGTTCGCTCACCTCGGCGAAGGGGTAGGCGCGAGTGAGGATCTCGTAGGCTTGCATCGCCCTGATCTCGCCGAAGTCCATGACGAGTCCGGCGATCTGGTTGGCGACGGTGTCGAGACTGCCGTGGTGGATCGCGGCGTCTTCGACCTCCCCGGATTTGGCCTTCCGGGCGATTGCCAGCGCTTCGAGCGTGTCGTCAGGCTGAGTTGTGATGACCGTGCCAGAAGAGACCAAATCACGGCGGTGGCCGGCCCGTCCGACACGCTGGAGCAGTCGCCTGACTTCGCGGGGACTGTTGTACTGGACGACGTGATCGACGCGCCCGACGTCGATGCCCAGTTCCATCGAGGACGTACAGAGGAGCGCGTCCAGTTCGCCCGTCTTGAACTGGTCTTCGACCTCGATCCGGGCGTCTTTCGAGAGCGAGCCGTGGTGGACGCCGATATCGGTTCCCAACTTCTTGAATCGCGAGCCCAGTGCTTCGGCGGTCTGGCGCGTGTTGACGAACACGAGGGTCGATTCGTGCTCGGTGATCAGGTCGTCGATCGCCCGGACGTGACTCGCGACCTCGTCGTCGGTCATGAGCTCGCCCGCGAGTCGTCCGTCTTCGCTGGTGATCTGGGGCTCTCGGACCTCGATATCGAGGCGACTGCCGACATCGACCTCGACGATCCGGCACCCGCGGTCGCCGGTGAGGAACTTGCCGACCTCCTCGGGGTCGCCGACGGTGGCCGAGAGGCCGATTCGCTGAAAGGAGCCAGCGAGTTCCCGGACGCGTTCGAGTCCCACGGTCAATTGTGCGCCGCGTTTGGCCGCGGCGAGTTCGTGAACTTCGTCGACGACGACGTGCTCGACATCCTCCAGTGCCCGCCGGAGCTTCTTCCCCGTCAACATCGCCTGCAGCGTCTCTGGCGTCGTCACGAGCACGTCCGGCGGGTCGTCTGCCTGCTTGCTCCGCTGGTAGTCGGTCGTATCGCCGTGTCGAACGTCCACATCGAGATTCAGCGTCTCGCCCCACCACTCCAGGCGCTCGCGCATGTCGCGGTTGAGCGCACGAAGGGGGGTGACATACAGCGCCCCGATCCCGAAGCGCTCGCCGTCTCCGTCTGCCTCGTGGAGGGCATCGAGCACGGGGAGCATCGCTGTCTCGGTCTTTCCGGTTCCAGTCGGAGCGACGACGAGGGCGTCCTGGCCCTGAGCGAGCGGCGCAATTGCACGGCGCTGTGGCTCGGTGGGCGTCTGGAAGCCGCGCTCGGAGAGTGCCTCCCGGACAGCGGTTCCCAGCGCGGTAAACGCCGCCGCACCGTCGCTCGCCTGCTCTGCCATCGTCTCCTATTGGATCTTGAGCCGATTAAGCGCCGCGGTAGCAGCCGTTCTCGTTTTCATATTTAGTTTCACGTTTAAGTTCGATGATGCCTAATCAGGTAGTGTGGCTCTTATCGATCCGACGACTGCTGTCTTGGTACTCGTGACAGCAGTGACAGCAGCCGTGGGTGTCGTCGCCTGGCGAAACAGGCCCCAACCCGGGATGACGACATTGACGCTGATGATGGGTGCGATGTCGGTCTGGACAGGGGGTGTCATCGTCGCGTCCCGGATGACTGCCTACTGGCCGTCCCGGGTTGCCGTCAATGCGATCATCGTCGCGACTGGCGTCTCTTCGGTCGCGTTTCTCGCCTTTACACTCGAATTCACCGGCCGCGAGCAGTATCTACAGTGGCCGTATCCACTCGTGTTTGCCGTCGAACCCGCACTGGTCGCGGTGCTGACGTTCACGAGTGAGTTCCAGTCGCTCTTCTGGCGGTCCATCTACCGGAATCCGGCACACTACTCGGGATACACTCACGAAGCCGCAATTGGCCAGAACGCGCACATCTGGTTTGCGTATCTCGTTACGCTCGTCGGGATCTTGCTGTTATTCCAGAAGCTCCTGCGCTCGCGGGCCGTCCACCGCACCCAGACCGCGGCCGCCCTGATTGCAGCTGTCTCGCCCATCGTCGGCAACATCCTGTACGTGACCGGCATCTTTCCGCTTGGGCAGATCATCGGCTTCGCTGTCACTGGGATCGCGCTGTATCTAGCAATCACGCACGGGAAACTCGTCGACCTCACGCCAGTGGCACGGGCGACTGTGCTCGAAGAGCTGGAGATGGGCGTGATCGTCGTCGATGACCGCGGCCAGATCACCGACAGCAACGCCTACGCTCGGACGCTGCTCGCTGTCGACGACGCGAGTACGATCATTGGCCGGGAGATATCCGCACTGATCGGCGAGGACGCCAGAGTACTTGATTCAGGCATGAGCCGCCCGCGTTTTGAGAAGACGATCACGACGCGGATAGACGACGAGGAACGGGAGCTCCAGTTCAAACTCTCGCCACTGAGCGATGACCTCGACCGTGGAGTGGGTCAGTTGCTCCTCTTCGAGGACGTGACCGACCGGCAGCGCCGCCGCGAGGAGATCGAACGACGCAACGAGCAGCTCCAGGAGTTCGCCTTCATGGTCAGTCACGACATCCGGAACCCGCTGGACGTGGCCAGCGGCTACGTCGAACTGATGCGACAAACCCGCCAGGAAAGTGGTGCTGGTGTCTCCCTCGAGGTGGACAAACTCGACGAGACGGCCGACGCTCTCACCCGAATCGAGTCGATCGTCGACGACGTCCTTACGCTGGCGCGGGAGGGGGAGGCCGCGACAGAACCAGAACGTGTCTCTCTTCGGAGTGTGGCCCGGGCAGCCTGGGATCACGTGGTCACACAGGATGCCCGCCTCGTCATCGGGACGGATATCCATCTCACTGCCGACCGCGGACAGCTCGAACGCCTCCTCGAGAATCTCTTCCGAAACGCCGTCGAGCACGGTGGCAGAGACGTCACCGTCTCGATCGGACTGCTGAAAGACGACCGGCAGGGGTTCTACGTCGCGGACGATGGCGACGGCATCCCGGAGAGCGTCCGTGACACGCTTTTCGAATCCGGTGTCTCCAGCGACGAACGGGGGACTGGGTTCGGACTGACGATCGTTCAAGAGCTCACGGATGCACACGGCTGGGCAATCGAGGTGACCGAATCTGACGACGAGGGTGCACGATTCGAGATCGAAAACGTGGAATTCGCGACCGATATCGTCCAGGCCAGCGCCGATTCGTAGCGACAGAGACGGCACACACTGCCGGAGACCCACATCGGTAAGTAACGCCGGGGTCCTACCCCTACCCAGTGAAATCGAGTATCGTCGAGACCCTGGGCTCGCCCCTCGTCGAGATCAACGGTCCCGAGGGCGCGACAGTCGCAGCGAAGATCGAGTCGTTCAACCCCGGCGGCTCCGCGAAGGACCGCCCGGCGAAATACATGATCGAGGCTGCCGAGGAAGCCGGCGACCTCCAGCCCGGTGACCGGATCGTCGAACCCACGAGTGGCAACACCGGGATCGGCCTCTCGATGGTCGCCGCCGCCAAAGGCTACGACATCACCATCGTCATGGCCAAGGACAAGTCCGTCGAGCGCCGCCAGATCATGAAAGCCTACGGCGCAGACCTGCACCTCATCGACGGCGACATGACCAGGGCCCGCGAGGTGGCCGACCGCCTCGAAACAGAGGAGGGGATGGTCCAGATGCGCCAGTTCGAGAATCCCGCCAACCCGCAGGCCCACTACGAGACGACCGGCCCCGAGATTCTCGATCAGGTCGGCGACCGGGCTATCGACGCCTTCGTGGCTGGGATCGGCACGGGCGGCACTATCAGCGGGACCGCACGCCGACTCAAAGCGGAATTCCCCGAGATGACCGTGGTCGGCGTCGAACCAGCCGACAACGCCGTCCTCTCGACGGGTGAATCCGGCGACGACGACTTTCAGGGAATGGGGCCCGGCTTCGTGAGCGAGAATCTCGACACTGACATCATCGACGAGGTCGTTACGGCCGAGGTCGACGACGCCGAATCCGAGTGTCGCCGCCTCGCCCGCGAGGAGGGTATCTTCGTCGGGCAATCATCGGGCGCGATGGGGGTCGTGGCTCGGGATGTCGCAGAGGAGATCGCCGAGCAGAGCGACGACAGCGACGATCCGCCACTGGTCGTCACAGTGTTCTGGGATAGCGGCGAGCGCTACATGTCGACGGGAATGTTCGAGGAAGACTGACGACGCTCGACTTTCGGATCACTCGAACTCGGACTTCGTAACCCTGACCGTTAGCGTCTCTTCGACGTCCCTGAGGTCGTACTCAGGCAGGTCCGGTCCCGTTCGGGTGACGAACATCGGCTCGACCAGTTTCGGCGGGCGGTCCTGATCAGGCTCGTCAGGACCAGTTGCTTCGGGTTCGAGCACCCCATAGATCTTCAGGAAGCGGTCAGTCTCCTCGGCAGAGAGGTCGTTGTCCCGGACAGCAGTCGCGACATCGCGGGAAAGCCACTCTTCCTCTGAGACGCTCGGTTCGAGCACGAGCACGTCCTCGACGAAGCGGACGAGATACCAGTTGAGATCGTTCAGCAGCGAGACTGCAGCCCCGAGGCTCACGGTTTCCAGCGCGACGGCGTTCTCGTAGGGCTCTCGGAGGTCGTACGTCGCGAGGGCGTTCCGTGACGTCTCGCGGGAAAGGAGTTCGTACTGGAGGTTTACGCTCTCATCTCCGAGCATGCAGACCCGCGTCATCGAATGGAGCAACGCAACCCCGCGGGAAAGCGATTTCGCTCACCGCCCGGCGAGTTGTTCTCTCGTGACTTGGCGGGCACGGTCGAGTAATCCCTCCGGTTCGGCATTCTCGACCTGTTCGAGAGTGGCGTTCGTCTCGGGGTAGGAGGGTGCAACCTGGTTGCAGCCGGTGGGGATCGACGAGTCCTCGTACGTGCCGAGTTCTCGGCCCTGCTCCATGATGTCGGTCTTGTCCGTCGTCAGGAGCGGGCGGTGGACCGGCAGGTCGGCGGCAGCGTCGGTGACGGCGATGTTCGCTGAAGTCTGGCTGGACTTCTGACCGATAGCTTCGCCGGTGACGATCCCGACGGCGTTGTGATCGCGTGCAACAGTCTCGGCGGCGGCAAGCATAGCGCGTCGCAACGAGAGCATCCGCGTGTCCTGCGTTTCGGCCATCAGTTCCTCGACCAGATCACCGAAGTCGATGATTCTGAGCGACATGTCGTACTGTGGGGCGAGGCGTGCGAGGCGGTCGGCGGCCGCGGTAGCGCGGGCGCGATGGTCGACGCCGCCGTACTGGCCGAGATCGATATAGACGGGGATCACGGGCGAGCCGCGGCGCAGCATCTCCCACGCGGCAACGGGCGAGTCGTGCCCCCCGGAGAGGAGGACGACCAGCGGCTGCTGGCTGCCGAGCGGGAGCCCGCCCGGCCCATCGCGTTTCTCGACGAAAACAAAGGCCTTCTCGGGGCGGGCCTCGACGAAGACAGTAAAATCAGGATCGTCGAGATCGACATTCGGATCGAAGCCCATCGACGCGATCGTCTCGCCGACTCGCGCGCCCCCGTCCTGTTCGAGATCGCGGCTGTCGAAGTCGTGGACATCGCTGGCTCCGGCTCGACGCGCGTCGACTGCGAAGGTCCCACCCTCGTAACAGGCCTCGGTCGTCCGCTCCATCGCATCGAGAATCGCGTCGAGTTCGGGCTCGGTTTTGAGCACGGGGCTCGCTGTGACGACGCCAAAGGCGTCGGTGGTGGCGTCAGTCGCAGCCTCGATGTTGTCGGAATCGGTCTCGACGTAGAGGCGATTGCGCTCGGTTCGAACGTGGCCAGGGATCGCACGGTCCTCAAACAGGCACTCGATGTGGCCCTGGAGCTGGCGCTCCATTTTGATCCGGACCTGATCGCTCTTGATGCCGAGTTCGCCGTGGCGTACGACGATCGTCTCGGCTCCCGGCGGGTGCATATCAGCGGTACACTGCTCGTGGATAAACAGCCTTCGACCTCAGAACGTCGAAATCTCGCCGTCGATGACGTTCCTCGTGACGTCAGTGATAGCTGCCAGTTCGTCGTCGATGGCGGCCTCAACCTCGTGCTCGACATCCGCGACCGAAACGCCCTCGTCGGTCACGAGCTGTGCGTCTGCGACGTGAGGATTGTCGATCGGCTGGCCGATCTGGCTGAGCAGTCGAACCTGTACCTCGCTGATCCCTTCGACCTGCTCGGCCACGGACTGGGCAATCTCCGTCGAGAGGAGATTGTAGATCTTGCCGATGTGGTTGACTGGGTTCTTGCCGGAAGTGGCTTCCATGCTCATCGGCCGGTTGGGCGTGATGAGGCCGTTCGCGCGGTTGCCCCGCCCGACAGAGCCGTCGTCGCCCTGTTCTGCGGAGGTACCCGTCGTAGTGAGATAGATCGATCCCTCGTCGTAGTCGTCGGCGGTGTTGACGTGGACTGTCACGTCGCGGTCGGTGTACTCGCTCGCGAGTTCCGTGACGTGCTCGCGGACGCCCTCGATGGTGTTTCGGTAGTCAGCCATATCCTGGACGTGGCTGTCGATGACCGCCACGGCGACGGTCACGTCGATGTGGTCGCCCTCGCGCTTGCCCATGACTTTGACGTCCTGGCCGACTGCGGGATTGTCCTCGCCGTAGCGGCCGTTGAGCGATCGCTCGGTGTTCAGGACGATCTGTTCGGTCTCGGTCAGCGGGGCGTGGCCGACGCCGTAGGAGGTGTCGTTTGCCATCGGGACCGCGCCATCCTCACCGAAGACGCCCTTGAGGTCGCCGCTGCCTTCACCGAGTTTGACGTCGACGATGACGTCCTTGCCGACGTCGAGCTTGGGGAAGGTCTCGTCGAGGTAATCTCGGGCGGCTTCGAGCGCGATCGATTCGGCGGGGAAGCGCTGACCCTCGTAGGTCTTGGTCGCGCGGCCGACCACGAGCAGATAGATCGGGTCGAGCACTTCACCGCCGCCAAAGGCGGGCGCGGCCGTCCCGGCGACCAACTGCGTCTCGTCGGTGTTGTAGTGCAGGACCGTCCCGTAGCGGTCGATGTACTCCTGAGCGAGCGCGCGCGAGACGTTCTCGGCAACACCGTCACAGATCGAGTCAGGGTGGCCGATTCCCTTTCGCTCGACGATTTCGACGTCCTGCTCCTCGACTGCACTGTCCTCTGTCGCCTTGACGCGGATGTTCCGCTGAGTCATTACTCTCGCTTGGCCGTCGGGTGCTCTATAACTTACGGAAAGTTTTCGAAAACGTCTGATTACTACTGAGCATTCGACGCGAGTAACAGACCCAGATACGAGGTCTGGGTCTGCTCGTCGGGATCGAGGTCGAGTTCGCGGAGCAGGTCGAACGCTGCCTCTCTGGCTGCCTCGACATCGGTTTCGGTCTGGACGTCGGTTTCGACTTCGACGAACTCGCCGACGCCATCGACGGTGTCGAGTGTGACGGTGAATCCGTCGAGTGCGTAGCGTTCGCGTTGCTTGCGGACAGTCGCCGCGGGGTCGAAGCCGAGCGATTCGACGATCGATCGCATCGTCTGGCTGTCGGCGACGCGCGTCTCGAACTCCTCGCGCGTCTTTGACGCGTCCTCGACGAGCGGTCCCTTGTAGGTGATTTTGGTCTCGGTGTCGCCATCGTGCGTCTCCTCTCGAACGCGGAAGGCCTCGTCGGTGGCCGCGAAATCCCGGTGAGGAGCGTCGTAGTAAGTGTCGACCTGTTCGACGCTGTCGACGTGGTTCGATCCGAGTGCTTCGAGTCGCTGACGGACGCGCTCGATGTCGGCTTCGACCTTCACCTCGACCTCGTACATACCAGGGAGTTTCTGGCCCTGAACAAAAGTCGTCCGTTCTCTGCGCAACGAAACGTTGTCCTTAAGAGTGCAAAGAGGGACAAACGAACTATGAGTAACGAATCCGAGGCCGAGGAGGCCGACGTGGACGACGTCGAAGCAGACGTCGAGAACGAAACGGCCGATGAAGAGACAGCGGGGCTCCAGAACGGTGATTTCATCGAACTCGATTACAGCGCCTGGACCGTCGAGGGCGAGCAGCTCGTGGACACGACTGATCCCGAGGTTGCCGAAGAAGAGGGCGTCGGCGAAGACCAGGAGTTCGGGCCGCGAACGATCGTTCTGGGTCAGGGCCACATCTTCGAGGCTGTCGAGGACGACATTATCGGCAAGGAAGTCGGTGACTCCGGTACTGTCGTCGTCCCCGCCGCGGAAGCATTCGGCGAGTACGACGAAAGCGAGGTTCGCACTGTCAGCGCCAACAAGATCCCTGAGGACGACCGCTACCCTGGCGGGCACGTGGACATCGACGGCGAGCACGGACACGTCGAGACAATCATCGGCGGCCGCGCACGCGTCGACTTCAACCACCCGCTCGCGGGCGACGATATCGAGTACGAGTACGAGATCCTCCGCGAGATCGAGGACCGCGAGGAGAAAGCCAGCGGACTCATCCAGATGTTCCTCGACATGGAGCTCGACGTCTGGTTCGAGACCGACACCGTCGAGGAAGAGCAGCTCGTCGAGCCTGACGAGGACGACGAGGATGCAGAGCCTGAGACGGAGACCGTCGAGGTCGAGAAGGACACGCTCTACATCGAGGCGACGCCGCAGCTGACGATGAACCAGCAGTGGATGATGGGCAAACAGCAGATCGCCCAGCAGCTCACCCAGCAGCTCGATGTCGACCGTATCATCGTCCAGGAGGAGATCGGCGGTGGCGGTATGATGGGCGGCATGGGCGGTATGATGGGCGGTATGGGCGGCGGCGACGTCGACATCGAAGACGCTGTTGAAGACATGGACCTCGAAGACGAGGACATCGACGCCGACGAGATCGTCGAAGAACTCGAAGACGCCGGCGAATAACCACTTTTTCTCGCTCGGGTGTCCTCGCGCGCCCTACAAGGCGCGCTGCGGGCACCCCTCACGAGAAAAACTTGGGGAAAAGGCCGGAATCGCCTTATCAGGACGATTCCGGTGAAACGCCTCCCTCCGGTCGGCGTATGCTCCGAACCTGACTACAGTTTGAATTGCTGGAAATCCTTCCCCAGCGTGTATTGGATCCGGTCAACCTTCGTCCACACCTCGCCTGTTGCCTGCAGGAGAATTCGCACATCCTGTCCCACGAGTACCGAAACGAAAACGGTGCGGTGCTGTGGTCGGAGGCAGCACCGCGGTGGCCGAGCCAGCGTTTTTTCGCTGGCTCCGGGGAAGGGCAGGCTTGCGGTGCGCTTATCACAAGCATACGACGCGAGCGAAGCGAGCGTCGTTTCACCGCGAGCGCTCTACCGAGCGCGAGCGGCCTTTTTCCCCAAGTTTTTACGAGGCGGGTCGCGGGCGATGCCCGCGACCGAATGCCGTTGCGGCGAAGCCGCAACGCTGTGCCCGCAGCGCGCTTTATAGAGCGCGCGAGGACACCCGAGCGAGAAAAAAGTGGTCACGCGATATCCCGACTCGTGTCGATGCTGACCTCTTCGACGAGGTTGAGCTTGATGACGTTCGTCGGAGCGCGCCCGCCGCGGAATTTCGGGATCGCCAGTTGATTCTCGACCTCGTCGCCCTGGATCGTCGTGTCCATGTTGAAGATGACGTCCGCAAAGTGCTCAGTTGTATCCCGCAACGGCGGGACCGACCGCCCGTCCAGACAGTGCAACACGGCGAGACTACCGGTGTTGAAGATGTGGTTCTGGAGGTCGTTCATGAACGAACGGAACCGCGACGGCGGTTCTTGCTCTTCGAGGACGTTCAGCGGGTCGATGATCAGGTTCGACGTCTCGGGCAGCGCGCTGACGAGCTTGCTGGCGTTGTCCAGCGGCGCTTCACCGGAGACGTGCCTGACCGTGGGCTCGCCCGTGTTGGTCGGTGAGTTCGAGAGGCTATCGCGGATGGCTTGTTCGGAGCGGTCGAGCGAGAGATAGAGCGTGCCACGCGTCGCAGTCAACTCGTAGAGAAACAGCTCAGCCTGGCTCGCCGGGTTGGCGTTCAAGACGACGATACTACCGGCCGGGATCCCGCCGTCCAACTTTCGATCGAGGACGTCGATCCCGGTCCGGAGCCGATCCTGCATGTATCGTAGAAACATTGTAGTTGCATGTGATTAAATATTGTGTTCGACTCGAATTCGACAGCGGGCAGACCTGTTCCCCGGTACCGTCCAATTCGTATGGAGGTTCTGATATGACGGATGCTGTGTCGGGAGATTCAAGAGCGTTCGCCGCGGGGATACGGTCGATGCGGCACGACCACATTATCAGTCCGAAACAGCTCTCCAGAGCGGACATCGAGGAGGTGCTGGACCGCGCTGCCGACATCGCCGCGGACCCATCGGCCTATCGGGACCGCCACGCCGGGAAGCTACTCGGCCTGCTGTTCTTCGAGCCGAGTACGCGCACGAAGATGAGTTTCACGGCGGCCATCAAGCGCCTCGGCGGCGATGTCGTGGATATGGGCCCGGTCGAGTATTCGAGTGTGAAGAAAGGCGAGAGCCTGGCAGACACCGTGCGGGTCGTCGAGGGCTACGCCGACGCGCTCGTGCTCCGCCACCCCAGCGAGGGATCGGCGAAGATGGCCAGCGAGTTCGTCGACGTGCCACTCCTGAACGGTGGCGACGGGGCCGGCCAGCACCCGACCCAGACGCTGCTGGATCTCTACACGATCCGGGAGAACGCGGGGCTGGACGACCTGACGATCGGAGTCATGGGTGACCTGAAGTACGGGCGGACGGTTCACTCGCTCGCGCACGCATTGACGAACTTCGACGCGCATCAGCACTTCATCAGTCCCGAGAGCCTTCGGCTCCCACGGTCCGTCCGGTACGACCTCCACGAAGCGGGCGCGACGATCCAGGAACACACGGAACTGGACGAGGTGCTCTCGACGCTCGACGTACTGTACGTGACCCGGATCCAGAAGGAACGCTTCCCCGACGAGAACGAGTATCAGAGGGTCGCGGGCGAGTACCAGATCGATGCCGAAACCCTGGACGTTGCCAGCGATGACCTGTCGGTAATGCACCCGCTGCCGCGTGTCGACGAGATCGATCACGACATCGACAGGACCGAGTACGCGACGTTCTTCGAGCAAGCGCACAACGGCGTGCCAGTCCGGATGGCAATACTCGATCTCCTCCTGGAGGACCAAGGATGAGCGACGACCAGAAACTCCGCGTCAGCAAGATTCGAAACGGCACCGTCATCGACCACATCGCGGGCGGGCAGGCACTGAACGTCCTGGCGATCCTCGGAATCGACGGGACCGACGGCGAACCGATCAGTATCGTGATGAACGTCCCGAGCGATCGACTGGGGACCAAGGATATCGTCAAAGTCGAGGGCCGTGAACTGAGCGAGGACGAGCTCGACGTGCTCTCGCTGGTCGCACCCGCTGCGTCGGTCAACATCATCCGTGAGTACGACGTCGTCGACAAGCACCTCGTCGACCGTCCGGACGAAGTGATCGGCGTGCTGGAGTGTCCGAATCAGCATTGTATCACCACCGAGAACGAGCCGGTCGATTCACATTTCGAAGTACTGGACGAAGGCGTCAGGTGCACCTACTGTGATACGATTATCCGCGAAGATCTGGCCGCGCACATCCTGGCAGGCTGATACTGTCGGTTGTACTGATTTATCGGTACGATCGCATGATAAAAGCGATCGATCCGGAACAGACGTACAACCGATAGTATGACTTCGAGGGGAAAGGTTTTGTCGGGGGGAGTCGTTGTTGGAAGTGATGTCGACGAAAGTGAAGCTACTGTTCGCCCTGCTCGCCCTCGCACTCGCGTACAAGCTTGTCGTCAAAGAGTAGTCCGCCACCGTGAGGGTCCCGCTGTATCGTCGTTCGAACGTGACTGATTTCACGACGCGGCCACGAACTTACATATGGTCGGCGTCGTCACGCGGAACGAACCCGAACTGACGTGGTCGGAGTTCGACCGCGCCTTCTACGAGTGCAAGTCGGTCAGCGGTCGCGCTAGCGACCCAGTGGGGGAGGGGATCAACACACTCTCGTGTTTCGCCGATAACGCAGCGGCGCGCGAGCAACCAGACGTGCTCGCACGTTCGCGAGACGGCGACGCCGCGACTCGTGAACGGCCGTACTTCGACTGGTCGCATATCTGCCCCACTCACGAGTCCTACCGCGAAGGGCTGTTGGAGATGATCGCGGACGCCGGTGAGGCGAGTGGTGACGTGCGTCTCGACGACGTCGGCTTCCCGCGCGCGGAGTACTGCCACTGCGAGCGCTGTGACGACGCCTTCGACGACAGCGAACACGACGACCGCCAGGAGTGGCGGGCCGCGGTGATCACGGATTTCGTCGCGGAAGCACGTGAGCGCGTCCCGGGCGACCTGATTCTCGCACTCCATCCCGATCCCTATCCGGGCCATCTCTACGAACGGTCAGGAATCGATCTCGAGGCTATCGAACCGCTGGTCGAGGAGTTCGTCGTTCCCCTGTATGACACCAGCTACGGGACGACCTACTGGCTGGAATCGCTGGTGAGTGGCTTCAGGGATCTGCTCGACAGTCGGCTGACGGTCGAACTCTACGCCGTCGACGTGGACCTCGACGCGCTGATTCGAGCCACGACGGTCGCAGAGGCGTACGCCGACGACGTATGCTATGGCTACGACGCGAGCACTGCCAGAGCGGCGATCCGACGCCGCGGTGCCGACGACCGCGACGGTGTGACCCATCGGCCCGACGATTCCTGATCAGGATTCTTCGCGCCAGGACTGGAGGACGCTTCGGTCACGCGTGTCTTCGGGGAGCGTGTCGAACCACCGGGCGTCGACGATCTCACCGTCCGGGTCCTCGACCGAGAGGTCGGTCGCGTCGGCGCTCGCCTCGTAGATGGGCAACACGCCCCAGGTCGTGTGGCCGTCACCGTGAAACTCTACGCGACCCAGGAGCGCCAGCCCATCGAACGTCGCCGAGATGCCAGCTTCTTCGATGAGCTCTCGCCGGGCGGCCCCTTCGAACGTCTCGCTGTCGTCGACTTCCCCGCCGGGGAGGACCCACATGTCGACGTCACGATGACGGACGAGCAGGAGGTCGCCACTGTCGCGGGTGACCAGCACGTGTGCACCGTACGGGAGGCCGTTGTCGCCGATCCGCTGGGCAATCGTCCGGAAGCGTGGCCGAGAAACCCACCGTGTTTTGTTGAATTCGGTGACGTCTGTGTGGGCGGACTGGAGGTCGTGGTAGATCCGCTCGGCTTGCTGGTCGGCCTCGTCGGCGAGATACCACAGATTATCGACGGCCGTCATCGTTCTCGGTCGGGTGGGGACGGTGTCCGTGACCGGTGGCGACAGTCCAGGAGGGCGAATCGAGAGGTAATCATAGCATCTGTTTTGAGGGTGAACAGTATAAGTCTTCGACCCAGGGGCAAATCAGTCCCTTTTTGAGCGGGACGGGAGTATCCGAGCGTATGAGTTTCGAGGAAGACGACAGGGTCATCCTGCACGACGAGCACAGTGATTTCGACGGCGAGACGGGGACGGTCACCCAGAAGATCGAGACGATGTTCGGCGACGCAAATTACATCGTCAGCTTCGAGGACGGTCAGGAACAGGGTGTCCCCGAGGACAACCTCGAAGCCGCCGAGGACGAAGACGACGAAGACGCAGACGAGGAATAGCGACGGTCGATGTCATCGGTCCCGTTCCACTACGTCGATCTTCGGGCGTTCTGTTACGCGACGGAGGACGACAAACGCGTCGAAGACGCACTCCGAACGCTGCTCCCCGAGGAGTGCGAGGTCCAGCGTGCCGAGAGTGAAGGTCATCACGGTGACCGGATCGTGGTCTTTTCGGCTCGCGTCGAAAATGCAGACGACGTACGAGCGGTGCTCGACCAGCTGGGTGAGTTACCCGACGACGGGCAGGACCGACTCGTCTCGGAACTGGACGAGCGAGTTACCGAGAACACCGAACTATTTCTGACGCTGGACAAACAGGCGGCGTTCAACGGCCGCATCCAACTCGGAGACGGGATCAAGTTCCGCGCAAAGGTCGAGGCCTACCCTGCTTCGAAGGACGCGGCCGTCGAGAACGCCAGCGACGTACTCGAAGATCTCTGATGTACGAGGGCGTCCACGCCGATCCAGACGGCGATAGCACGGTCGCCCGGATGGCGCTGACTGCGAGCGAGTACGGCTACGAGGGGATCGTCGTCCGCAACCACGGCGACAGTCTGGCCACCTACGACTCTGCTGAGATCACCGCGGAGTACGGGATCGATATCGTCGAGGCTGTCGAGATCAGGGCCGACGATCCCTCCCGAGCGAGTGGGTTCGTCGGCAATCACCGCGAGTCGAAGACGATCGTTGCCGTCCACGGCGGCGACGTGGCGATCAACCGGTTTGCAGTCGAACAGCCTGCAGTAGACGTCCTCGCACACCCGATGGTCGGTGATGGTGACTTCAATCACGTGCTGGCGAAGGCAGCAGCCCGGAACGACGTCCACGTCGAACTGTCGCTGGGCCGTGTTCTCCGGGCGGATGGTGGCGCTCGCGTCCAGGCGCTGCGTGACCTCCGAAAACTTCGGGAACTGCTGGACGACGCTGATGCTCCATTCGTCCTCAGCGCCGACCCGCAGAGTCACCTCCAGCTTCGCTCTCCACGCGACCTCGCTGCCCTGGGCGACGTGCTTGGATTCGGCGATGAAACGGTCGAATCCGGATTGAACGCATGGGGTGCCCTCGCGGAGCGAAACCGAGACCGGACCAGTGACTCGTTCGTGGAACCCGGTGTTACCATCGACGACGACGGTTAATCTCAGTCTCTTTGGTGGTCGGAATAATGATGTCCGAAAAACATAATGGTCTTTGGTTATAATGGTCTGGTATGGTGGGATCTGGCGTCTCCTTGAGTAAACGAGTTGTCGGCGCGTTCGCGGCGATCGTCGGGGCATTGGTGGTTGGACACTCGACAGTTCGGTTGGTCGACGCGATGGAGGCTGTGGATACAGCGGCGTACGTCGCGATCGTGGGCGTTGCGGTCGGTGCCACGGCGGCGATCGTCGGGGTGATGCTCGTGTTCGGGAGCCTTTGGGCGCAGACTGCCGGGACAGTCGTTTTCCCGGCTGCTGCGGTGTTTTTCGCCCTGCGTTTCGGTGCGACTGGGAGCACGCTCTGGGCCGTCGCGGCGGGAGCGAACGTCGTGTTCTTCGTGCTGCTGCTGGGCCGGAGACCGCCGCGAGCAGTGGAGATCGACGATGAGACCAGCGGGGTCTGGGTTGGGACGACGTGAATCGCCTCGGGTCAAGCCCCCGAGACACTCGGCCTGCTCCGCCTGTAGACTGCTCGGCCGTACTCAGGTAGTCACTTTCCCATCAGGACAGAGACTCTCTGTCGGCAGCGATAGCCGGCAGAATCACCATAATCGGTCCGTTCTTCATGTGGCCCCCCGTATGGATGGTATGAGCACTCCCGCTACTCGATTGATCCTGCCTGGCCGACACAGGAGGCAGTCGTGAAACACCTTCCCAAGCACTTGCGTCCACGCTGGCGGTATCTGGCAGTCGAGCTGGAGGTCTGGCCGGGGGCCGATTTCGATCGAAACGCCTTCCAGCGTAACGTCTGGTTTGCGGCCCAGAATCTGCTCGGAGATGTCGGGAGCGCCGCCATCGACCTGACGGTGATCCGTTTCGACAGCTGGGACGGGGGCGCCGAGGCGATCGTCCGGGTTCGACGCGGCGAGAGCGGTCGCGCCCGGGCGATAGTGGCCTGTCTCGACGCGGTCGACGGTGACGAGATCGGGGTGCGAGTCCGCGGGACGAGTGGCACGGTGCGAGCCTGTGAAGAAAAGTATATGCGTGGGGGGCCGGAACGAACTGGGCAGAGACACGTCGCGATCGGAGACGCCGAACGGCGGGCCGTCGTCCGTGACGGCCGCGTCGACTACAGCGAAACCGACGCGTTTACCGGGGCGACGCTACTCGATACCGAGTAACTATGCAGGGAAGCCAACAACAGCAGGCGTACGATCGGGGCATCACGATCTTCTCCCCTGATGGACGCCTCTATCAGGTCGAATATGCCCGCGAAGCGGTTAAACGCGGGACTGCGAGTATCGGCGTTCGAACGAAAGATGGCGTCGTGCTGGCGGTCGACAAGCGGATCCGATCGCCGCTGATGGAGCGCTCATCCGTCGAGAAGATCCACAAGGCCGACGACCACATCGGCATCGCCAGCGCGGGCCACGTCGCTGACGCCAGACAGCTGATCGACTTCGCCCGTCGACAGGCCCAGATCAACCAGGTCCGCTACGACGAGCCGATCGGCGTCGAAACGCTGACGAAGTCGGTCACCGACCACATCCAGCAGTACACGCAGGTCGGTGGGGCCCGCCCGTTCGGCGTCGCGTTGATCATCGCCGGCATCGCCGACGGCGAACCGCGCCTTTACGAGACCGACCCCTCGGGGACGCCCTACGAGTGGAAGGCCCTCGCAGTCGGGGCCGACCGTGGCGACATCCGCGAGTACCTCGAAGAGCACTACTCCGAGGAGATGTCCCTGGACGAGGGCGTTGCCCTCGCGCTGGCGGCGCTGGCGTCGGTCAACGACGACCAGCTCTCACCCGAGGGCATCGGCGTCGCCACGATCTCCGTCGACGACGAGACGTTCCACGAACTCACCGAGGACGAAAAACACGACCACCTCGAAGCCAACGACATCCTCGCGAGTGAGGACGACGAGGGCGACGACGAGGAGAGCAACGACGAGAGCGAAGCCGAGGACGACGAAGACTAATCGTTCATCCGGCTTTTGACAGTCGACGCCGCTCACCCTTCGTACGAGATCCGTTTGACCCGGCCTGGCGTCGAGCGGAACTCCCAGATGTGACTGCCGTCTCGTGCGGGCTTGACGCGGTCGACCTGTTCGAGGCCCTGTTTGATACACTCCCACCACGAACTTTTCGAGTCGTAGCCTGCCGGAAACTCCTCGTAGAGGGCGTCGACGAAGTCGTTTCGCTTGGCCGTCTCCAGGTCGCGTAACAGTGCCAGCGCGATTCCGACGGCCTGTCGACGGCGTGCGACCAGTTCGTCGTCGTAACCCGGGACCTCGATCTGGTCGAGGTCGGCGATATCTTCGCCGATGCGTCGATCCTCGCTGATCGCGGTCTGTGAGCTGTAGTCGATTCCGGATCCGACGCCGTCGCCGAGACGCTCACGGGTCTGGGCGACCGCGCGACGGGCGAATTCGTCGAGTCGATTGGCCTCGACGTTCGAGAGGGCGTCGGCGCTGGCCCCGAGTTTGTCGTCTTCGATACGGGCGACGTTCGGCGCGAGGTTCGACTGCATCGGCTCCGGCACGCTGTCGGCGTCGGGATCCGGCGTGACCGTCGGTTCGACCGGCGGCGTCTCGACGTTACGTAGATCCATGTCCTCGGCCCGGTCGGCGTAGGCCGACAGGAGATCGGTGTACTCGTCGTCAGTCGTGATCGAAAACCGCTGGCTGACGATCCACTGGAGGTACTCTCGCCGCGAGTCGAATCCCAGTAAATCTGCCTCGACTGCGAGACCTCGTGCGGTCTCTTCGGGCAGGTCCAGCTCGCAGGTGGGCATTCGAACAGTTGTACAGCGTTGGGCCGGATAAAACTATCACTCGGCCACGATGGTCCTCCTCGGGGGGCCGAAATCGGAGGGTTGCTCAGTTGTGACTGGCGTCCTGGGCGACGATCAGGTCGAAGGACTCGTCTGCGGGTTCGTCGTCGGGCGTCAGGTAGCCCGCAGCGAAGGCCGTGTAGACTGTCCCGCCGTTGAGGCTCACATCATAGTCAGCAACGACACTGCCGTCGTTGCTATCGGTGTCCCCGCGGATCTGGACGGTGTAGTCGTTAGCCTCGACTTCGACGTAGCCCGACCCGCCGTAGGGGACGCCGTCGAACAGCACGACGTCGCCACCGCCGGCTGTGACGTCCACAGCGGGGGCGTCCGGCGAGGCGTGAACCACGCGAAGCCGTGACTGATTGGAGCCGACTTCGGAGTTGTCGTCTTCGAGCACGAGCGGCTCGAACGGTTGGTCGGCCTGGTCGCCGATTTCGCCGGTCGCCGCGATGGTGTAGTCGGTGTCTGGGGCGACTGTGACTGGCCCAGCAAAGACCGAGGTGTCGGGGTCACCAGCGGCGGTAATCTCGACGTCGTGTTCGGACGCCGAAACGGTCAGGTATCCGCTGACAGCGCCGAACGGCACGTCTTCGAGGACGGCGCTCCCGTCGAGGTAGACGTCCACGTTGGGTGCGTTCGGAGACATGTGTGCGACGCGGACGCGACCCTCTGCGGGCGCTGGCTCCGGTGCTGCGCCGCGACCATCGACGGTCGAGAGGAGGAGATTGAACGGCTCGTTCGCGGGCTCGTCGTCGGGCGTCAGGTAGCCTGCTGCGAACGCGGAGTAGACCATCCCACCTTCGAGTGTGACCTCGTAGCTCGCCACGACGTCGCCGTCGTTGCCGCTGGTGTCACCGCGGATCTCGACGGTGTAGGTGCCCGGGCCGACCTCGACGGCTCGGGACTGGCCGTACTCGACGCCGTCGAACAGCACGACGTCGCCGCCGGCGGCCGTGATGTCGACCGCGGGCGCGTCAGGGGAGACGTGGAACGCCTGCAGGCGAGCGGTCTCGTCGTCGAGGTCAGAGTTGTCGTCCTCGACGATCAGTGGTTCGAAGGGCTGGTCGGCCTGGTCGCCGAGTTCACCGATTGCTGCGACTGTGTAGTCGGTGTCGCCCGCAATCGTGACTGTACCAGCGAACACTTCTGTGTCGGGGTCACCGGCGGCGGTGATCGCGACGTCGTGATCGCCAGCCGGAACCGAGAGATACCCGCTTACTGCGCCGAAGGGGACGTCTTCGAGGACTGCGTTGCCATCGACGTAGACGTCGACATTCGGGGCGTTCGGCGACATGTGTCCCACGCGGAGGCGCCCCTCCTGGGGTTCGGGGTCCGGTGCCGGGCCGCGACCGTCGGCGGTCGCCACGAGGAGGTTGAACGGCTCCTCGCCGGGTTCGTCGTCAGGCGACAGGTAGCCTGCTGCGAAGGCCGTATAGACCATCCCCGCTTCGAGCGTGACCTCGAACTCGGCGACGACGTCGCCATCGTTGCTATCGGTGTCACCACGGATCTGGACCGTGTACGTCCCTGCATCGACTTCGATGGCTCCGGACTGGCCGTACCCGACGCCGTCGAACAGCACGACGTCACCGTCGGCGGCCGTGATGTCCACCGCGGGCGCGTCGGGTGAGGCGTGAACAGCCTGGAGTCGGGCAGTGCCATCGCCCGGGCCGCTGTTGTCGTCCTCGACGATCAGCGGCTCGAAGGGCTGGTCTGCCATATCACCGATCTCGCCGATGGCAGCGATCGTGTAGTCAGTGTCCGCGGCCAGCGTGACCGCTCCGGAGAACACGGACGTGTCAGGATCGCCTGCAGCCGTGATCTCGACGTCATGACCGCCCGCCGATACCGAGAGGTAGCCACTCACTGCGCCGAACGCGACGTCTTCGAGCACCGCGTTGCCGTCGACGTAGACGTCGACATTCGGGGCGTTCGGCGACATGTGCGCGACCCTCACCCGGCTCTGAGCGGGCTCTGGAGTCGGCGTCATTCCCGGCTCAGTCGTTGTCATCATCCCGGGATCGGTCGTCTCCATCCCTGGGTCGGTCGTCTCGTCGTCGTCGCCACCGCTGCTACAGCCAGCGAGTGCGATCGTCGATGTCGCCCCCATGCCAACGAGCAGTTTGCGTCGGGTCGTCAGTCGGTCTGTCATAAGCACTTCTGTCTGTGATTGATAGGTGATTAACACTTTTCGTGATTCAGACTCAATTTGGTCGTTAAACTCCCGAAAATCAGGCTCAGAATGGCTGTAGAGTGGGTTCAACTTTCGAGTGAGAATTGAGTCTAAACTACCACAACCCCTATTTTGTTGGTTCGATTACTGGAGGTCGTGACAGGTCATCCTCGATGGTCGTCTGTGCGGTCAGCCCCGGCCTCATTGGCGACAACGCTTGGCACGCGGTCGGAGAGCCGCTCGGCCGTGACCGTCGACACCGACCGGTGGTTTATTCTTGGATGGCTCAGAATGCCAGAGCGTATGGAGGCGGTGCTCTGGCAAACACTTGCAGGGACGCGTGGTGGCCCAAACAGGGCACGCATTATTCGAGCGCTCGATTCCCGTCCCCGCAACGCAAACCGCCTCGCCGACGATCTCGATCTCGCGTACAACACCGTCAGGCACCACCTCGACATCCTCGAGGACAACGACATCGTCACGAGTGCCGACGAAAGCTACGGTGCGGTCTACCTGCCGAGCGAGCGGGCACGACAGCACTGGGACACGATCGAGGAGATAATCTCACAGGTGGAACAATGACGAACCGACGACTCAGATCCAGGGACGTATCGCCCCCGAAGGAGGCATCGGCATGAGCCTCGTACTCGATATCGCACGCGCGGCCGCCGCACTGAACGTCGTCCTGCTCGGGGCGCTCATCGTCATCTGGGGCCAACTCTATCGGGAAATCAGGTCGACGTTTACTCTCGGCTCGATCGTCTTCGCGAGCTTCCTGCTGATCGAGAACGCCATCGCGCTGTGGTACTACTTCAACCCCTCTGCGGGACTCCCGGCGTTCGCAGTCGAGGTCATGATGGTGCTGTCGGTGCTTGAGGCACTGGCTGTGGCAACGATGCTGTACGTGACCTGGCAGTGACGCCGCTCGTTCGGAAACACCTTTTACCCGCCCGCAAGTAGGACCGATATATGATATCGCTTGACGAAGCCGTCACGGCCCGCCTGGAATCTCACGGCGAGCGATTCGAGGTGCTCGTCGATCCCGATGCGGCCCTGGCGATCAAACGTGGGGAGTTCGACGGGGATCTCGAAGACGTCATCGCCGCCGAGGACATCTTCGAGAACGCCTCTCGGGGCGATCGACCGCCGGAAAACGCGCTCGAAGAGGTCTTCGAAACGACCGATCCGATGGAGATCATCCCCGAGGTCATCACGCGCGGGGAGATCCAGATCACCGCCGACCAGCGCCGGGAGATGCAAGAACAGAAGCGCAAGCAACTGATCCAGCGGATCACGCGCAACGCCGTCAATCCACAGATGGACGACGCGCCCCATCCACCGGATCGGATCGAATCTGCCCTGGAGGAGACGGACTTCCGGGTCGATCCAATGGAGCCGGTCGAAAATCAGGTCGACGAGGCACTGGAAGCGCTCCGCCCCGTGATTCCGATCCGCTTCGACGAAGTGACTATCGCCGTCCAGCTCCCGCCGGACTACGCCGGCAGTGGGCAGGCCAAGATCCGAGAGTTCGGCGATCTCAAACGCGAAGAGTGGCAAAACGACGGCTCGTGGGTCGGTGTGGTGCAGTTCCCGGCTGGACTACAGAACGATTTCTACGACCTCGCAAACGAGGTTTCCAGCGGGAACGCCGAGACGACAGTCATTCAGGACGAAGACGACATCAACAGACGCTGACCGCACGGGGAAAATTAGGCTTTTTTGAAACCGAGGAAGAAGCCACCGACGAAGCCAGCACCGACACCGGCCGTCGAGACGAACGTCATGATCCAGTCTTGGCCTTTCGCCTGTCCTTCTTCCCCTGCTTTGACGATGCCGTTCGTGAGTTTGTTCCAGTTTACCGTGAGGATTTCACGCGATTCGAGGAACTTGAACAACACGAGCTCCAGGCCGATGATGATCGCGATCACTTTCGCGACCTTCTTGGCTGCAAAGCCGATCAAAAAGCCGATCGCACCGGAACCCCCGACTTCGAGGCCCAGTTGTGTGAAGTTGAACTCTGCCATACTCGCCAACTCAGCGTCAGGCTATATTACTCTTGTGCCCGAAAAAATGACCGACGGAGCCACGACCGAGATCCCAATCAGGCCGCCATGTTCCGGACGCCGTCGGCTTCCAGAAGCTCCTTGTAGCGGTTGCGGATGGTCACTTCAGAGATGTCGGCGACCTCGCTGACCTCGCTCTGGGTGACGCGCTCGTTGGAGAGCAGCGACGCCGCGTAGATAGCGGCTGCAGCGATTCCGACCGGGCTCTTGCCGCTGAGCAGGCCGTCCTCACGGGCGGCCTCGATCAGACGGCGTGCCGTCCGTTCGACCTCGTCAGTCAGACCGAGATCGGACGTGAACCGGGGGACGAAACTCTCCGGATCCGCGGGCGCGACTTCGAGATTGAGTTCCCGGATGATGTAGCGGTACGTCCGGGTAAGCTCCATCTTCTCGACTCGCGAAACAGTCGTCATCTCGTCGAGGCTGCGCGGGAAGTTTGCCTGCCGGGCGGCAGCGTACAGTGCGGCCGTCGCGACACCCTCGATCGAGCGCCCGGGGAGGAGATCTTCACTGAGTGCTCGGCGATAGATGACGCTAGCGGTTTCGCGAACGTTCTCGGGGAGACCCAGCGCGGACGCCATACGGTCGATCTCGCCCAGCGCTTGCTTGAGGTTGCGCTCTTTGGAGTCGCGTGTGCGGAAGCGCTCGTTCCAGGTGCGGAGACGCTGCATCTTCTTACGCTGGCTGGAACTCAGGCTGCGCCCGTAGGCGTCCTTGTTCTGCCAGCCGATGTTGGTCGACAGCCCCTTGTCGTGCATCATCGTCGTCGTCGGGGCACCGACCCGGGACTTGCGGTCCTTCTCGCTCGAATCGAACGCGCGCCACTCGGGCCCGTGGTCGATCTCGTCTTCCTCGACGACCAGTCCACAGTCCGCACAGGACGTTTCACCGCGCTCGCTGTCGTTGACGAGCGAGCCACCACACTCGGGGCAGTGTTCGCTCTCGTCGCTTGTCTCGGTCCGCTGGCTGTTCAGTTGCTCCGTTCGGCTATCGCTCGTCCGAATTGTAGTTTCGCTCATGATGGGGGGATCGAGGACGGTTCGTGGCTCCGACGCCCTCTTACCCTATAGTTAGTGCGACAACTATTTAAACATTTCGCCAAACTTTATAAGTAGTGTATCTGTCCTATTTATATATAGTGAATAACTCTCGTGGTATTCCGTCACACAGCGTGGTTAGACGGTAAAAAGGTGTCCATCCGTCGGAACGTCGAACAGTCCTAAGCGTGCGCCAGCGTCCAGCCATGCATGGCCATACGAAAAAGCCGCAAGCGCATTGACAAGGTCGTCCGACTGGCGAAAGTGGCGACCGTCTTCGAGGTAGGATTCAGCCATCTCGAGACACTCCTGGGCACCATCTTCGAGTGGCGTCTCCGCTGGTGGGGCGATCGTGGCTTCCTCGAGTGCTTCGCTGAGTAGCCGTTCGTACCGATCGGTCTTTTCGACGATATCTGCCATGCATTCGACGAAGGGAGCCAACAGCCTGAAAGTTCGGATGCGGTCGGTTGTACGTCTGTTCCGGATCGATCACGCAGATCATGCGATCGTCCCGGCACATCGTTACAACCGACCGTACGACTCCGTCCCGCAAACCGTTTGAAGGTCACTCGACTAGGGTGGGTAGTGACCGACGACGACCCCGCAGATCCGACGATCGACACCTTCTACGACGCGCTCGAAGCCCTGGGGCAGCCGGTCGTGACGGCGACGCGGTTCGCCCAGCATCGCGACATCGATCAGGGCACAGCGACCGACGCGCTCGACTCACTGGTCGAAACGGGCGACGTGCAGCGCCAGGACGTCTCGACCGACCCGGTCGTCTACTATCCGACCGAGTGGTCCCGGATGACCGACCGCGAGCGCGTGATTGTCTTCCCCGAACGACGACAGCTCGTCGTGGACAAACCACATCAGTTCACGCGGGCTCAACTCTCGCAGTTCGCTCGCCTGGTCGACACCACCGGCTCGGAGGGATACCTCTACGAGATCACCCAGGCCGACATCTGGCAAGCCCCCTACGACGACGTCGATGAACTGCTGGGCACAGTCAAGGACGTCCTGCCCGAGCGCCAGCCAGATCTCGAAGACTGGATCCAGAGTCAGTGGGAGCGAGCCCACCAGTTCGCCCTCCACACCCACGAGGACGGCTACGTGGTTCTGGAGGCTGCGAGCGAGGACCTGATGGGCAACGTCGCCCGTCAGAAGCTCGACGAGGACCACCTCCGGGCACCCATCTCCGACACCGAGAGCTGGGTCGCCGAGGAGTCGATCGCCGCGGTCAAGCGCGTCCTCTACGAGGCTGGCTATCCCGTCGTCGACGAGCGGGATCTCGACACAGGCGAACCCCTGCCCGTCGACCTGGACCTCGAACTGCGACCGTACCAGCACGAGTGGGTCCAGTCGTTCCTCGAAGGGAACTCGGGTGTGCTCGTCGGGCCACCGGGCAGCGGCAAGACCGTCGCCGCGATGGGCATCCTCTCGCGAATCGAGGGTGAGACGCTCATTCTCGTCCCGGGTCGCGAACTGGCGAGCCAGTGGCGCGACGAACTGCTTGCACACACGACGCTCACCGACGACCAGATCGGGGAGTACCACGGCGGGACGAAAGAGATTCGTCCCGTCACGATCGCGACCTACCAGACTGCCGGGATGGACCGTCATCGGCACGTCTTCGACGACCGCAAGTGGGGGCTGATCGTCTTCGACGAGGTCCATCACGTCCCCAGCGACGTCTTTCGGCGGACGGCGGACCTCCAGAGTCGCCACCGCCTCGGCCTCAGCGCAACGCCTCTTCGGGAGGACGACCGCGAGGAGGAGATATTCACGCTAGTCGGCCCACCCATTGGCACTGACTGGGACGCGCTGTTCGACGCGGGCTTCGTCGCCGAGCCAAGCGTCGAGATTCGCTACGTCCCCTGGGCCGACGACACGACACAGAACGAGTACGTCAGTTCCCAGGGCCACGAACGCCGCCAATTGGCCGCGAGCAACCCTGCCAAGGTCGAGGAAGTGCGACACCTTCTCCGCGCCCACGAAGGAGAACAAGCCCTGGTGTTCGTCGATTACCTCGATCAGGGCCGGGAGCTGGCGGCCGCACTCGACGTGCCGTTCATCAGCGGCGAGACACGCCATGCTCGCCGTTCGGAGCTGTTCGAGGCGTTCCGGTCAGGGATGCGCGACACGCTGATCGTCTCCCGGGTCGGCGACGAGGGGATTGACTTGCCAAGCGCCGAAGTCGCCATCGTCGCCTCCGGGCTCGGAGGCTCCCGGAGACAGAGTTCCCAACGCGCTGGCCGAACCATGCGTCCGGAGGGGCAGGCCACGATGTACGTCCTCGCCACGCGTGGCTCGCGCGAGGAGGACTTCGCCCGCCAACGAATGCGTCACCTCGCTGAGAAAGGCGTCCGTGTGACCGAGTCCTCGGCGGAGACAGTCGAACCTGATTCGACCTGATTCGGGCCACTTGAGACCGCTTCCTGCATGTCACTCTGTCCCGTGTGAATCCATTACATTCGTGCAAAAGAATTAATATATTCCCCCTCACAGAAGTTGATACAGCGATTAGGTGATCCAAATGTCCGAACTCCACATCCCGTCGCCGGCTATTGCGCCTAGCAATGGCCAGGCCGTGGTCGGGGGGTCGATTTCGACCCCGGCGATCTGCGGCGGGACTGACGGTGGATTGGGGCAGGTCACCTGGCCCACCCGGTATAAACCCAGTCTCGCCGCGTAACGCTCCCGACGGTGCCGTGGCGCTCGCGACCGAGCGCCCGAGGGCGGCAGGCTGGACGTGACCCGCGTGGGCACGCCCTTTTGCTGCCGTCTTAACCCCGCCGGAGCGCCTCAATCGTTCCCGGCGAGTCCGTCTTCGATCGAACGGCCAGCTGGCCCGTCATCTCACGGCCTCGTCGGCTCGCCCTGACGGTCCTCACGCGGCCCTCCAGAGACGTCTCTCCCATCCAGCAACAGCACCGGGCGCGTGGTCGCGCTCGGGCCGGTTCGATTCCGGCCGCCGGCCTATGGCAGTGCAAGCCAGAACGACAGACGTGACGGCGACAGTCACCCTCTGGGTCCCTCTCGACGCGAGCGGGGACCTCACCAGCGGCGTCGAAGACGTCCTCGGCGACGTCGAGGGCGTCGACGGACTCGACGTCTACGACGTGACCGAGGTCCAGCCGCGCGCGACCGACATTCAGGTCACGGCCGTCGTCGGGGTCGAGATGCTCGTCCCCGCAATCGAAGACGGTGCAGGCCAGGCCAGCGAGGCGCTGGCCGACGGTTTCGGCGTCATGGACGTCGCCCGCGTCGAGACCGACGCGTGACCGAGGGTGTGATTACTCCGAGTGGACCACGCCAGCCTCGCTGGCGGGTGGGTTCGATTCCCGCACGGAGTCTGGGGCACCCGCCCCGCTGAGACACATGTTGCGATCACTGGCCCTCCGAGCAAATCTCCTGCAATCGGAGTACGAACGCAATCGTATGGATCGAAACTACCGCCGCTCGCGACGCTATCGATGAGTGGCGGCCCGCGATGACGGGTCACTCCCCGAGCACCCCTGCGGAACGACGGTCATCTGGCATGGTACCGACCGTCATCTTTTCGCGCTGTCCTCTTCTTGCAATAGCGACGCGACCACTCGATCCGATCAGTCAGCCGTTTCGATCGTGATTTCGTCGTCTTCGTCTTCCATCTGTTCGTCTGGTTCGTCAGCGGCGGCTGGCTCGCGTTCGAGCAGGAGTCCGGCAATTCCGGCGGCGATCATCCCGACCCCGGCCGCTCGGGTGCTCGTGGCGTACCAGTCACGGGGTTCGAGCTCGCCCGCGTTCTCGTAGCCCAGCAGCATGATCTTGGTCGATAGCTTGAGCGCCAGCCGGGGTGCGAGTACGTAGAAGACCCCGTTGAGCACGAGCCACGCGTAGCCGAGTCTGCGACACTTGCGAAACATCACTGGCTCTTGGGGCTCCATGGACGTGAATGCACGCCCGGGGGAGACGATCAGTCCCGCGACCACCGCGTGTCCGACAGCGTCCGCTGGACCGCCGCCTGGCCGATGGCTTTCGCCAGCGTGTCGAAGCCCGCCCGTTCCTCTCGGTCGTCGGCATTCGCCACGAGTCGCGAGACGATGAACTCCGGTGTCGACCGTCCAACTGTCCCGAATCGGGGTTGGTAGTCGACTTCGAGTTCGAGATCGGGTGTCAGACCCTCCGCGAAGATGCCGTCGACACGAGCCGTCTCCGGGAGCGGTTCGAGGTCGTCCGCCAGGTGGGTGACGAACACGCCCAGCGCCTCCCGATCGACGGTGAGGGTCACGAGGCCGTGCAGCAGGTCGGCGGCGCTGCCGGGTTCGGTGATCGCCTCAAACTCGTCGACGAGCATCAGGGTGTGGCCGCTCTCGGAAAGCGGTGGTACGACGTTCTTCAGTGTCGATTCCAGCACGCCAGCGTTGAAACTGGCGTGTCGGCGGTGGAAGACGATCGCGTCGACGAACCCGATCTCGGCCTGTTCGGCCGGCACAGGTAGTCCCATCTGGGCGAGGAGCTGGATTTGGGCCAACGTTTCGAGCAGTGTGGTCTTCCCCCCGCTGTTCGCGCCAGTCAGGACCGCCACCCGGTCGCCGCTGGGTGGAGCGTTGGCTTTCGGGAAGTCGATCGTGTGCGCGCCGATTGCGTAGGTCACTGGCTGGACTGCTTCGTCGGCGGCGTCGAGGACGATGTTCCTGGCTGCCTGGACGGCCAAGACGTCGCTGTCCTCGCTGAACTGCGGGCGGACGAGATCGAATTCGAGAGCGAATCGAGCCAGCGAGAGCAACAGCGCGATGTCGTCGACGGCTGCGACGGCGGCGTCGATCGTCTCCCGGGACTCCTCGATGGTCTCTCTGGCGTCGCTCGCGACACGTTCGGTCCGCTCGTCGACGGCCGTCCGGAGGTCGTCGGTCAGCGATCGCAGCGTCGCACCCACGAAGTCACGGGCGTCGGCGGCTTCGCCGGGCATCGCCTCACGGACGCGCCCGACGTCGACGCCAGTCTCGCTCACGACGTGATCTAATACGCCCTCCTCGAAGGCGTCCGGCGTCCGGATCTCCTCGCGGACTGCCTCGACGACGGCCTCGGCGTTGGCTGCCAGGTCCTCGGCGGCCCCGAGGTGGTCGCGCAGGCGGTCGAGTTCGTCGTCGGCCCCCTCGGCGACGCTGCCGTCTGGTTCGAGCGTTGCGAGTGCGTCGGCGGCCGCCGCCAGATCGTCCGCATCCAGCGCCGCGAGCGGTTCGAAGACGCCCGATTCGACGCCGACGTCGCCGAGTGTCCGCGCGACGTCGACGGCCGAGCGCTCGCCGCCGCCGACGTTGTCGTATCGCTCGAAGGCCTCTCTGACTGTGTCACGAGTCGAGTCGTCGAGTCGCCTCCACGTATTCCGGGCCTCGATGACGCTGTCGAGTCGCTGGGTGATGTCGTCTCGATCTGCCAGCGGCGTCAACAGCCGGATCCTGTCGGCAGCGTGGTCGGTCAGTGCGTACCGGCCGACGACATCCAGCAGATCCTTGTAAACTTCGCGGGTGTCACGCGTCGCCAGGACGTCCATTGCGCGGCCGCCCTCGACACGCCGAAGGATCCGGGTCGCCCGGCCGCGGCTGAGTCCGGCTTCGGTCAGCGTCCTGATGTCGCCGCCCTCGATGGCCTCGATGGCGGCCTCGACGCCCAGCTCCGTCGTGAGTACCTCACTGGTCTTCGGCCCGATGCCCCAGTAGTCCTCCAGTCGCATAGGGGCTGGTCGGCCGCGTGGCGTTTAGGTATTTCTGCTCCCGCAGCCTCAAGACGGTCGGGGGCGAACCCCATCGCATGGCTGACGAGGAAATCGACGCCTCCTGCCCACAGTGTGATGAGCCGATCTCGGGCCACGAAGTGCGGTGTCCCGCCTGCGGGCTGGACTTTCTCGACGACGAGGGGGGACTCTCTCAGGACGCGATCGACGCGATGTTTGCAGACGCCGACATCGAAGGACCGGAGGCGACCCCCCTCGATACGTTCTCGACACCCCGGTGGGTCCGCCTGCTCGTCGCCCTTTCGATCACCGCCCCGATGGGGCCGCTCGTCATGTTCGTCGTCGAGTCGGCCACGCCCGTCTCGCTGTCAGTGGCTGTTCTCGCATTTCTTGCCGGCTGGGTCGTTCCCGGGTATATCCTTTCACGTTTCACCGTCCCAACGGTAATCGTCGCTGTCGGTCTGCTGCTCGTCGGGACCACATTGGCAGTGACGCCACTGGTGATCGTCGTCGGTCGAGCACTGCTTGGGACTGACGCAAGCGAGATCGGCGCGCTGGGTTCGAACGTCGTGGCCGCACAGACAGCGTTTCTGCTGATCGGCCTGGTCGTGCTCGGCCTCGGAGCCGTGGTCTACCGTCATGCCGTCGCCAGGCGGGACTCCTGGAGCGAACAGACCAAACAGTAGCCCTGGATACCCGGCGGGCCTAGATCGACTCCAGTGCTTCAGTGACAGATGTCCCGGTGGCCGAGAGGCTGGCCGTGAGCTCCCGTGGGTCCGGTGGCCCGCCGTCGGTTTTGTTCCGTTCGACGATACGGACGGCTGGCATCTCCCCGCGATTGGAGCGGTCGATGTTTTCGTGAATCTCCGACGGCGTTCTCGCTGCGGCTTCCGATTGATTCCCGGTGGCGAGTGCTGCCGCCCCCTCCGTGGATCCGTCGACGTGGTCGTTGATTCTGACCGTCGGTGACACGCTCGGATCGACGTCGTCGTCCGTCGCCGGCCAGACGAACCCTGACTCTTCGTGTGCTGGTACCGCTTCTGAGTCCTCGATTGTCGAGTCTTCTGGCTCGCCGTACGTTGGAATCACCGCACTGTCGGTCTCGCGATCCGACTCATCCTCGGTTTCGGTCGCTGTATGGTCAGTGTGATCTCTCTTTCTCGGCTGTCTGTACGAGACTGGTTCCCTGACTTCGGTCTTCGAGATTGTTGGTTCCAGATCCTGTTCGCTCTCTTCGGTCCCGTTCGAGTCGGAGGCAGTGTTCTGGCCGCCCTGATCGGCATCAGTCATCCCTTCCTGGTTCGAATCGGACGGCTTCTCGTTAGGTTCGTCCGCTGCTGTCTGTTCCTCGCCGCCGTCGACCGCGACCTGACTCGGGCCAGCTCCATCTCGACCCGGGTAGACGCCGTCGTCGGCGGCGGCTGATGGCGTCGGTTCGGCGGGGCACTCGGCGACTGGCGGTTCTACGTACTTGTGTTCGTGGTGGTCGACGAGTGCGTGGGTTCTCCGGGATTGGTCCTGCGAACTGACCGCATCCATCCCGGGTGTCCCGTCGAAGTCGTCTATTGAGAGGTCGATCCCTGCCGCTCTGGCGTCGTGGACGAACCCGGCGAGTTTATCCGCTCGGCGGTCCGGCGGTGCATCAAGCCGCTGTCTGGCCGCAGCTAGCGCCTCGGATCTCGTCGAGGGCGTCGTTCGTTCGAGTACTCGGGAGAGACTGACGGCATATTCTTGCTCGCTCGCAGCGCTGCACAACTGTCCGAGATCGTCGCGAACTCCTGGTGTTATCGTCACATCCAACTCGTTCGCCCGCCGTGCGTACGCGACCAGGGCCGCTTCGAGTGAGAGTGGTGACTCACGCAGGACTGAGCCAGCGGCGAAGACGCGTGCCGTTGGTGAGCGAGTATGGTCTTGCAGCCGCTCGACGGCGTCGGCTCCGCGATTCGGATCCCGCGCGAGTGGCTCCTCCGGGGTGAACGTCCCAGTCACGTTCTGGCCCCCGGTCGACGCCCAGGCCTGCGGTTCGCACACCAGCGATCAGCCCCCGGCGTCGTGCGTTCTATTCGTCGGTCGTTCGGTGACGTTTCACTCACCCCAATCCCCCATTTGCGTCCGTACAGATCCACTACACGCATCCTTAATATCAGTGTCGATCAGGGTCGAAACGAGTGGCCGGTCGGCTTAAGGTGCTCGCCCATCTGATCTCAGGTAATGGTCGGTGGCTCATCGCCCGCGGACGGCCGTGCGGTTTCAGAAATGGCGAGCGTGCTCACGCTCGTCGCGATCGCGTTCGTGATCGTCTTCGCGATCGGGGCGAACGTCCTCTTTTTCGAAGCAGAGACGGACGGCCCAGACACCACGATCTCGTTTCAGTACTTCGATGAACTCTCGGCGCTGCAAATCTCACACGACGGAGGCGAGGAGATTCGTGCAGGAGACCTCCTCATTCAGGGTCCCCAGCGAGAGGTGTCTTGGGCCGAGATTGACAGAGAGATGGATGACTCTTCGATGGTCGGATCGGGAGACGCGATCCGTCTTGGTGACGCAGGTGCCTACGGCGAAACCGTCGGCGAGAACGATCGGATCGTGGTCCTCTACACCAATGTCACTGCCGAGACTACTATCCTCGCCCAGTGGAACGGGACTGGATAACGGTATTTAAGCCCCTGGACGAACGTCTTCCCGCACCCTGCCACGCCCCGAGAATTTGGTCGCCTTTAGAAGACCCTAAACCGTGAAACACCGGGCGAGATGGAAGTCACGAGAAAGACGCTCGCGTCGATACTCGCCACGGTGTTCGTACTCAATCTCCTCGTCATGGGTGCGGGTGCCTGGCTCGCCTACGAGGAAGCGCCACCGATTCCGAACGAGATGGCAGGTCCAGACGGTGAGCAACTCGCCACTGGCGAGCAGATCCGCGAGGGGAAAGTCGTCTTCCAACAGAACGGGCTGATGAACCACGGTTCGATCCTCGGTAACGGGGCATACTTCGGCCCCGACTACACTGCCGACGCGCTGGATCTGAAGGTCCAGCACATGCGCGACTATTACGCACGTGAACGCTACGACAGCGACTATACCGGGCTCGAAGCCGACGAGAGAGCCGTCGTCGACCAGCGCATCGAGTCGGAACTCGATCAGCCCGGTTCTGGCGGGACGATCCAGTATTCGGCGGCGGAGGTTTACGCTCATCAGCAGGTCCGTGCGGAGTACGTCCAGCGCTACCACGAGGGGAGCGCCGAGCGAGGCGTCCCCGAGGGGATGATCGGCTCGGCCGAGGAGGCCCGCCGCTTCGCGGACTTCGCGATGTGGACGGCGTGGTTTGCACACGCAGACCGGCCCGGTGGCGAGCAATCGTACACCAACAACTGGCCATACCAGCCCGCCGCGGGCAACACCCCCGGCGGATCGGCGATGATCTGGAGCGTGATTGCGATGGTCCTGCTGGTCGCTGCTGCTGGCGGCGCTGTCTGGGCCTACAAGTCGATCGAACTTCCCGAACCTGACTCGGCTGGCATCGAAGTCCCAGCACCAGGTGAGATCGACCTCCTGCCGAGCCAGCGAGCCGCCATCTGGTTCGTGCCGGTCGCCGCGCTCCTGTTCGTCGGCCAGGTCTTCCTCGGCGGGCTCCTGGCGCACTACTACACCGAGCGTGGCGCGTTTTTCGGGGTGGAGTCGATCTTCGGGATCGACATCCTGCAGGCCCTGCCCTTCGCTATCGCCAAGACCTGGCATATCGATCTCGGGATCCTCTGGATCGCGACGGTCTGGCTCGGCGCCGGACTGTTCCTCCCAGGACTGCTCACGCGCTACGAACCCTCGCGGCAGGCCAGCGCCGTCAAGACCCTGCTCGGAACGCTCGTCGTCGTTTCCGTCGGTGGACTCGTCGGCGTCTGGCTCGGCGCACAGGGGTACATCGACGGCGCACTCTGGTGGATTCTCGGCAACGAAGGGCTCGAATACCTCGAAATTGGCCGCCTCTGGCAGGTCGGCATCCTGCTCGGATTCGGCGTCTGGGCAGTCCTGACCGCTCGTGCGCTCAAGCCCCTGCTCGACCGCGAACCGCGCTACGGGCTGGCGCACATGATCCTCTACGCCGGGGGGTCGATCGGCCTCCTCTTTATCGCTGGTCTGCTGTACACCCCCCAGACCAACATCGCTGTCACCGAGTTCTGGCGCTGGTGGGTCGTCCACATGTGGGTCGAGGGCGCCTTCGAGTTCTTCATCGTCGCCGTCGTTGGCATGACACTCGTCTCGATGAACCTCCTGAAACGATCCAGCGCCGAGAAGGCCGTCATGTTCCAGGCCCTGCTCGTCATGTCCACGGGGGTCATCGGTGTCTCCCATCACTACTGGTGGATCGGCATGCCCGATCTGTGGATTCCCATCGGCAGCGTGTTCTCGACGCTCGAACTCCTGCCGCTGATGATCATCCTCTTCGAGGCGTTCAACGAGTACCGCGCGATGGCGACCAGCGATGAGGGATTCCCATACACCTTGCCGTTCATGTTCATCGTCGCCTCGGGCCTGTGGAACTTCGTCGGGGCCGGTGTCCTGGGGTTTTTCATCAACCTCCCGCTGATCAACTACTACGAACACGGCACCTATCTCACGGTCGGCCACGCCCACGCCGCGATGTTCGGCGCGTTCGGCTTCCTGGCGCTCGGGATGGCTATCTACATGCTCCGGATCGCCGTCGACCCCGAGTTCTGGAGTGAGATCTGGTTGCGCCGGGCGTTCTGGCTGTGGAACGTCGGGCTCGCGGCGATGGTTTTCATCTCGGTCTTGCCCGTTGGCTTCCTCCAACTGGAAGCCGCGTTCACCAGTAGTTACGATGCTGCACGCAGTCTCGCGTTCTACGAGGGTGATCTCGTCCAGTTACTGTTCTGGCTTCGCATGCCTGGCGACACCCTGTTGATCCTCGGCACTGTGGTCTTCGCCGGTGACGTGGTGCGAAAGCTGCTGCACCTCAGAGCGTCGACGCCCCAGTCGGACGTGAGCGACGCTCCCGCTGTGGGAATCGCCGACGACGACTGATCGTCGTCAGTCGCTTTTTCAGTCGCTACTGTACGCCTCCAGCGCGTCCCACTCCTCTTCGATCAACTCCCGGACGCCGTGAGTGAGGATGCCCTCGCCCAGGCTTGTCGCCCGATAATAGGAGTACAACCCCTCCCGGTCGGGCTCGCTGCGCTTGCGGTTCTCGACGAGGCCGACGTCGACCAACTCGTCCAGATGGTAGTGCAGCGTGTTGTCGGCAATATCCAGTCGCTGCTCTATCTCCGTCGGCGTCATCGCGCCCGCGTCGACGAGCACTGCGAGGACGCGAAACCGCGTCTCGTTGCCGATTGCCTGTTGCATCGCCAGATAATCCGACAGCTCTAGCAGGCTGTGCTCGGGGAGGAACTCCTCACGCCCGTCACCCGACCGTCGTTGCGCTCGGTCACCACTCTCTGCCATACGTGTATATATAAAACGCGCCACTGTAAATGTTCGCTGACTCAGCAATCACTGAAATAGCCGTTATTTATATGTTCCTGGCGCGAGCGGCTCCAATCATGCGCGATCGGATCATCGGGGAACTGGGGGATCTCGCACACGACCGACTGCTCGTCTATCTGATGGGACCGTATGCCGCGTTCGACATTCAGGCAGCACTCGAACGGGCCGATACACCCGAAGACGTCGTCGACCTGCAGGCGCTTCCTGAAGCGGTCGATTTCGGGACGCTCGTCGGGACGGACTCGAACGTCGAGGGACAGGAGGCGACGCTCGATCTCCTGCTCGATGTCCGGGATTCACTCCGGACCGATCCGGGCGTCAACGCCTTTCTGGCTATCGACGTCGACCTCACCCTCGAAGAGATGGACGCCGCGACACAGAGCATCGAGTTCGCACTGGCGAGCAACGCTGTCGTCTACGTCGTTCCCAAGGTTGGAAACAACCTCGGCGTCGGAATCGAGACAGGGGCAGTCCTCGAAGCGATCTTCCAGCGTGAACCCGACCCGACCGACCACCGCGAGCGCGTGGTGTTCGTCCACGAAGAAGGCGTCACGAGCGCGATGATCGCCGCAGTCCTCGACCGCTGGGACGCCCGTGTCTACGACTACGAAGACCGGGCAGATCTGGTTCGGCAGGTCCGGCTGTTCGTTCGGGATATCGCCCGGCGCGAACAGGTCGGAGATCTGGCGACGCTAGAATGAAGTCTCAAGCGCTGTCGCCGATCAGCCCTTGATGTTACACACTGGGAACGTCCGGGCGACTTTGTCACCGATCCCCAGCGCGTCCGAGACGTTCACGACCTCGTCGACGTCTTTGTAGACGCCGGGCGCTTCCTCGGCGACGGTCGCGCCGCTGTTGGCCTTGACGTAGACGTGCTGTTGCTCCCGAAGGTCGTCTTGCACGTCCTCGCCCCAGTAGGTGTTCTTGGCCTGCGTTCTGGACATTAATCTGCCAGCGCCGTGGGCGGTCGACCCGAAGGTCTCGTCGAGCGAGCGGTCGCCGCCTCGGAGAACGTAGCTGCCCGCGCCCATGCTCCCCGGGATGATGATCGGCTGGCCGACATCGCTGTAGGCTGGCGGCAGTTCGGGACGGCCCGCTGGGAACGCCCGCGTGGCTCCCTTACGGTGGACGTACAGCTCTTTGTCCTCACCGTCGACATCGTGGACTTCCTTCTTGGCGATGTTGTGCGAAACGTCGTACAGCAGGTCCATCTCCATGGCCTCCCACTCGCGGTCGAAGACATCCGCGAACACCTCGCGAGTGCGATGCATGATCAACTGGCGGTTGACCCACGCGAAGTTGATCGCCGCACACATCGCGCCGTAGTACTCTTCAGCGAGGTGTGATCCCGCAGGCGCGGCCGCAAGTTCCTTGTCCGGCAACTGATTCAACAGTCCCTGATGGGCCTTCTCGATCTCTCGCAGGTAGTCCGTACAGACCTGATGGCCCAGCCCACGCGAGCCACAGTGAATCAGGACGACGATCTGGTCTGCTTCGAGGCCGAACTCCGCTGCCACGTCTGCCCTGAAGATGTCGGTGACGCGCTGTACTTCGAGGAAGTGATTCCCCGAACCGAGCGATCCGATCTGGTTTCGGCCGCGGTCTTTGGCCTTCTTCGAGACAGCACTGGGATCGGCGTCCGGCCGCTTGCCCTCGTCCTCGCAGTGTTCGAGATCTGCGGGGACGGCGTATCCCTCGCGAAGTGCCCACTCCATCCCGTCTGCGAGGATCTCCTCGACATCGGATTGGGTCCCCTCGACGATTCCGCCCCCGCCGAGACCTGATGGAATAGCGTCAAATAGCGCGTCGACGAGTTCCTCTTCTCGCCCGTTGACATCGCTGTAGGTCAGATTTGTTGTCACCATCCTGACTCCGCAATTTATATCATACCCGACAGCTCCAGGGCTGATACAGCCGTTTTCGGCGTCGATGCCGGCGACGCCGCCGACGGGGAACCCGTAGCCCTGGTGGCCGTCGGGCATGCAGATGGCGTACTTCTGAACGCCAGGGAGGTGGGTCGTATTCCTGAGTTGTTCGAGGGTCTTGTCGTCGCTGATCTCCTCCAGCAGGGCTTCGCTGGCAAGCACGCGGGCGGGAACGTTCATCTGTCCTTCCTGAGGAATATCCCAGACGTACTCCCGTACCTTCTCCAAGGTGATGTCGCCGGCCTCGTAGGTTGTCATACGTGGATAGTCACCGGCCAGCGCAAAAAGATATAGTGGGCGCTAGTCGCCCGCGGCCGGCGTCGCTTCGCGCTGGGTCGTCGGCTGGCGGCCGAGCCAGGCGTCGATCGAGAGCGGGCCGGCCCCAAGCGTGAACACCGCCGATGCGAGGCCGAACAGTGTGATATGCGCCAGCACTGGATCGTCCGGCAGTCCGAACAGCGTCACCGTGAACAGGACGAACGCGCCGGCCGCGGTGGCCCGGGTAAACAGCCCGGCAACGAGCAGGACACCGAATGCGATCTCAGCGAGTCCCGCGCCGACGACCCAGACGCCAGGGTCAACGGGAACGATCGATGTGAGATTGTATTTCGCGACGACGGCCAACCCGGGGCCGGGATTGAGCAGTTTCTCGCCGAGCCCGAGCAGGACGAACGTCACGCCGAGTCCCACGCGCAGAATGACTGGAACGTAGGCAGTATAGGGATCGAGTCGCTGTTGAAGCTGGCGCGCACGGACGTGGACGGGGTCGATCCGGCTGTAGTAGGTGCCCGGTGCGCTGGCGACCCGGCTGAGGAGGTGATCGCCGCTCGGCCGCCCACTCCCGATGAGGAAGATTGCCAGAAAACCAGGCACGTACTCCAGTGCGAGAATCGCACGCGGGAAGAACGCGAGCGAGACGACGTAGCTGAGCAGTCCAACCAGCGCCACGACGCGGGTCGCCAGTCCGAACAGCAAGAAGAAGCCGAGACCGATCATGAGCAGGCGGACCTCTGCCTGGGCGGTCGCCCCGAGGTTGTCTGCGGTCATCACTGAGGGGCTGAAGATGTAGCCGATGAAGCCCGCACCGACCAGCGGCAGCCCCATGCTCAGTCGGAGCATCCACGGGACGTACGTCAGATACTCTGCCAGTGCCGACCGAAGCACTTCGAAGTCCGGGATCGTCGGTCGAACCCACAGGTACGCCCCGACACCGGCAGTCGCGAGCAGTCCGACGCCACCGAACAGCACGGCGTTTGCAGGTTCGGAGAGCACGTCGATCGTGAATTGAAGGCCTTCCCCCGGTGGGTTTTCGGTGACGTACCGAACGTGTGCTGCCACCGGCTGTACAGCGATGGTCAGCAGCACGAGGGCCGCCACGACCAGACTCGCCGGCCGAGCACGAGGAGTAACCATTTGATAGCAGTAGGAACTCGAATTGCTTAAAACGAACAGATCGGTCGTCGAGCCGGGCTTGAGAGAACAATCACACGTCGGAGACGACGAATGCCGATCACACATCGAAGACGACGTAGGCGTTCCAACCCGAAGCTGTCTCACGAAGTTCCATCTCGGAGTAGGTGACGGCCTTGACTTCCCTGGCGGTGACCGCAGAGAGCGGGACGCCCCGAGCACTCCCGTCGACTAACCACCCGTCGCCTGCCTCTTCAACGGTCGCTTCGTTGTCGACCGGCAGGACGCTCCGGACGTCCCGCTGGTAGATGAGTTCGTCGAGATAATCGAACAACAGCGCTTCGGCCGATTCGGCAGTCACCGAGAGATTGAACCGCTCGCCGCCCGCAGGCACGTCCTCACACATCGCTGTTGCGAGCCCGTCACCAACGGCTGCGAAGACGCCGCCGATCGTCGCTGCCGTGGCTTCGACCGCGATGTCAGCAGTGTGTTCGCGAAGCGTGAAACTCATAGCTCCGAGGAGTCCCGTGGTGGGACATCGATCCCGTTACCGATCTCAGCAGCAATCTCCTCCTCGTCGGCGTCGTTGACCGCGACGCCGCTGGTGACGACCGATCGCATCCCTTCTTCGACGCTCATGTCGACGTCGTAGACGTTCTCATCCTCGACGTGGACGACGAACCCACCCATCACCGGGTTCGGAGCCATCGGGAGATAGAGCGTCGTCATCTCGTCGTTGCCAGTCGCCGTGCGTATGTTCTCGGATGTCTCAGCAGTCACGAAGGCGACGCAGTACGACCCCTGGGTGGGGTACTCGACGAGTTTGACCTCCTGAAAACTCTGGACGTCACTGTCCAGCAGGAGCTTGCTCATTTCGTTAAAACTGCTGTAGACGGCTCCAAAACCGGGGATTGAGGACATCGCGTTCTCGAAGGCATTCTCGATTCGCCTGGACGCGCGACTGGTTTCAGTCACCAGTCCGATAAGGAGTATGAGCGACAGCAACGAGACCAGCGCTGCGAGGTCGGCAGCGAACTGATCGCTGATGCCGACTTCCTGCAGGAGGGACGCCAGTGGACCGACCGAATCGAGCATGAAGTTCATCGCGAATCGGAAGACAAACAGGGTGATCAGCACCGGAATCGCGACCGCGAGGCCGCTAATCATCGACGTTCGCAAGAACCCACGGATAGACCGACTCCCGTTTGCTCCCGGCTTGGGTGGACCTGAAGATTGCATGTGGCGGGTAGTCACAACCGGGATACAAAAATGATCGTTCCTTCCTGGTCGCGACCGCTAACTGTTTTTTTGCTCGGTCTCCAACGTCGTTTATGAGCGATACTGACGATCCTGCTGCTGCCGACGTTCAGGCTGGACGCGTCTACGATCCGAACGGCGAGCACTCTTTCCCCGACGAGCGCGTCAACGACATCCTCGAACGGGTCGAGGGCGACGAAGAGATCCAGACGCTACTATCGGCTCAGAACGTCAATCCCGTCACTCGAAAACGGTACAACGATCACGGTTCGAAACACGTCGGGATCGTCCGCAATCGCGCGCTCTGTCTGTACGACCTCCTCAAGCAGGGTTCGGTCGCGTTCAACGGTGCCGCCGATCAGGGACTCGACGAAGCCGACGAAGCTGTCATCATCGCACTCGCGGCGACGCTGCACGACATCGGCCACATCGTCCACCGGGACGAGCACCCCTACTACTCGATCCCGCTGGCCGCCGACGTCCTCGACCGATTCCTCGAAGAACTTCCCTACTACGATCTCGCGGAAGCGATCAGAGTGAAAGGCGAGGTACTGCACGCGATCCTCTGTCACCACACCGAGGAGACGCCCCTGACGACTGAAGCCGGCGTCGTTCGGGTCGCAGACGCGCTGGATATGGAACGCGGTCGTTCGCGCATCCCCTACGAGCGAGGTGGCCGCGGGATCAACACCGTCTCCAGCCAGGCGATCAGGAACGTCCGCCTCGGCCCTGGCGAGGACCGAGTCGTCCGCGTCGAGATCGAGATGACCAACGCTGCGGGCGTCTATCAGGTCGATAACCTCCTGAAGGCCAAGCTCGTAGACTCTGGATTGGAAGACGACATTCGGATCGTCGCTGTCAACGTCCGCGAAGAGACCGACCAGATCGTCGAGCGGGTCGAACTCTGAGATCGGTGCCAGAGTATCTTTTGTAGGATCGCCGCCAGAATACTTTTGCGCTCTGAACGGAATTACTCGGCTGTGTCCGAGGCAAGTGTACTGACGATCGGTGGCGCGAAAGGCGGTGCTGGAAAGACGGTCACTGCGATCAACGTTGCGTCGGCCATCCAATCGGTCGGCTACTCAGTCGTGCTCGTCGACGCCGATCTGGGAACGACGAACGTCGCCGACATTCTCGAACTCGACTGTGAGACGAGTATCCACAAAGTTCTCGCTGGTGAGGCCGACATCGACGAGGCCATCGTCACCACCGAGACTGGCCTCGACGTGGTCTCCGGCGGTGACTCGCTCGAATATCTGATCGACGCCGATCCAGCGGAACTCCGGCCCGTGATCGATGCCCTCGCCAGCAGCTACGACACAGTGATCATCGATACAGGAACGGGACTCAGCCACGAGGTGCTCGTCCCGTTCGGCCTCGCAGATGGAGTTGTCCTCGTCTCGACGCCGGACAACACCTCGATCGTCGACACGCGAAAGACAGCCGAAGTCGTCGGGAAAGTCGACGGCACGCTCCTCGGGGTCGTCGTCACACGCGTCACCGACGACACCGACGTCAACCGCGTCCGCGAGCAGATCGACCTCGACCTGCTCGGCCTCCTGCCGGACGATCCGCAAGCCTGCAAGACCGAACCGGTCGTCATGGAAGCGACCGAGAGCGACCTCGCCGACGGCTACCGCCAACTCGCGACAACGCTTATCCGCCTCGAAAACGACCGCAAGGACGCCGGCGGCACCGAGTAGTCTCCACCTGGGCTGTCGGGCGTTATCCGTGTAGACACAACCGTTTTGTTCCATGATACCGATGTACACACATGAGTCTCACTCCGACGGACGGCCCGGCGGACCGGGACTCGGACGGCCAGACAACGTCCGCCCGAGAGCAGTCCCCGAAATTGTCTGGCCGTGCGCGAGTCGACGCGGTCACAGTCAGTCTCCAGCGCAGCGCGGCTCGTAGTTGGCGGTCTGTACGGGCGACAGCCAAAACGGCCGTCGACCGCCTGCTCAGCCCGGGGCTTGCGTCCACCGAGCGCGAACCCCTCTCCGACGCTGCCATCGACCCTCCGCGCTGCCCGCCGATCGAGTCGTTCCCCGCTCGTGCGTTCCCGTTGACCTACCCCACTCGCGCGTACCGGTTGGTCGACAACGACGCCGATCTCGTCGCCGAACTGGACGCCGAAACCCTTCGGATGTACCATCCTGAAGGCTCTGACGCGTGGATTCGATCTGACATCTGGGTAGACATCGAGCCGTAATCTGGTCCCTTCGAGACGTGTCTCTGGGCTGGACGCTCTGGAGACGGCACCGATGGACGACCTCTCGGTTGCAGATCGGCACGTGATTTTCGACCGCATGCGGTGATTGCTGGGAGTGAATAGAAAGCCCTTAATCCCGCCATGGTCAATCCAATTTTGAGCGGGGCTGGTCTAGTCTGGCTATGACCTCAGCCTTCCAAGCTGACGACCCGGATTCAAATTCCGGGCCCCGCACTTCTCACTCAAAACTCCGTTAGAAACCACTACCTTTGTCTGGGAGGTTTCCCGCCAACCCGGGCGTAACAGTTCCCGCTCGATACCTCGAATTCGATCACCTGACAGGCACTCCCCGCCAGATCCGCCTCGAATTCTGCTGGCGCGTAGATGTGATAGAATCGCGGCACTGTCTCGCCACCCGGCAACGTCCAGTCAATCTCCGTATCGAACCCAGCCTCGGCCTCGGCGTCTGCGTCGAACCGATCGTGCGCCGTGCTCCAGGCACTGATCAGCGCTTCGCCGTCGGGATCGAGCACCCGCGCCAGTTCGTCCAGACTCTCTCGCCGTCGCTCCTGACTCGGTAGGTGGTGCAGCGTCGCCACGTAGACGGCAAGGTCGACACTACCACTCCGCAGCGGCAGCCGCGACGCGTCGCCCTGGAGCAACCGAGCCCAGACTGGATCGAGTTGCTCGCGCGCCTCTCCCAGGAGGTTGCGACTCGCGTCAAGTGCGAGCACCCGGTCGGCCCGTTCGTGCAGAACCGCGGCGTGGCGACCGTTCCCGCAGCCGAGGTCCAGCCCGAGATCGACCTGCGGGGCACTCTCGACGAACTCGGTGACCTCCGGCCAGGGGTGGGCCCGCGTCTCCGAGAAGTGACTCGCGATCGCCTCGTAGGTCTCCCGAACCGACCGGGCGTCGTGGTCGTCGCTAGCCATACCGATCAGAGATTCGCGGCCGGCATGGGGGTTTCGCTACCGGCGTTCGACTCGCCAGGTGGTCGCGTTGGTGTAGGACCACTTTTCGATCGCTAACTCCGAGGAACTCTCGGCGAGCTGGCCCAGCACGCTGCCGATCTCCTTTGCCGAGAGATCGATCTCCTCTGCGAGGAACTTGCTCTTGACGTAGACTGGCTCCTCGGCGGCTCGCTCGCGGAGATGGGCGGCGACTCGACGGCGCTTGCGGTCGGTCGCGGCCGAGGCCATCACTGATCACCTCCGAACAGTCCGGCACGCGCGACGACTGCGAGCAAGCCTGCGTCGAGTGACGGCCGGTGGCGATGACCGACGATCAGACACGCGACGTTGAGGACGACCAGTGGCACGATCAGTTCCATGGAGTGATCGAGTGCGAGTGCTGGGAGATAGCCAAGCGGGGCAAGCACTGCACCCCAGAACCCGACGGTTTCGACCGCCGAGCGGCTTCGTGACAACGCTGTGGAGGGCAGACGGCCGAGGTGGTCGACCGCCGTTTCGTGACGGCTCATATCTCATCGCTCGAACGCCAGTCCCCAAAAGGCGCTGAAAGCTCAAATGGCCGTTTGAATCTCGCTACTCGCCGGTAGACACAACTGCCTCGCGACCGACGTTCGGACAATGGCTACCTCCGAGGAACTCAGGGACGTCCTCGCCAGCGGCGACACGCTCACCATCGTCTGTCACAACAACCCCGACCCGGACTGTCTGGCCAGCGCGCTGGCACTCGGACGCATCGCTGCCACAGTCGGGATCGACGAACGCCGTATCCTCTACAGCGGGAACATCTCCCACCAGCAAAACCGCGCGTTCGTCAATCTTCTCGACCTGGATCTCAAACCGTTCGAACCCGACGCAGTCATCGATCGCCCGGCCGGCTCGTTGCTCGCGTTCGTCGATCACGCCGTCCCCGGCTCGAACAACGAAGTTCCGGAAGGGACACCGATCGACATCGTCATCGACCACCATTCGACCGACGGGGTCGAGGGCCGATTCATCGACCACCGCGACGAGGCCGGGGCGACGGCGACGATGCTCGTCGAACACGTCCGGAATCTCGACGTGGAACTCGACGCGACACTCGCGACTGCCCTCCTGTTCGCGATCCGCCGTGAGACACTGGGCTTTCTCCGCGGGACGACCACCGCGGAATATCAGGCTGCCAGCACACTCCATGACCGCGCCGACCGTGACCTCCTCCGGAAACTCTCGACGCCCTCTGTCAGTGGTGTGACCGTCGATGCGATCGCCGACGCGATCAGAAACCGCGTCGTCCGGGGCTCGGTTCTGATAACACACGTCGGCCGAACGAGCGAACGTGACGCGCTTCCGCAGGCGGCCGACTACCTCGCCACACTCGAGGGTGTCGAGACCGCGATTGTCTTCGGAATCATCGAGGACGCGATCCACATCAGCGCTCGATCGACCGACGCGCGCGTTCACATCGGTGAAGTCCTCGACACCGCCTTCGAGGATATCGGCAGTGCCGGCGGCCACCGCGAGATGGCCGGCGGCGAGATTCCACTGGGGATTCTGGCGGAATACGCAGGCGACGACGAGACGCTCGTCGACATTGTCGAACAGGTCGTCACCGCTCGATTGCTCGCCGGGCTGAACCTCTCCGAGACCAGGGACTCGACCGAAAACTAGTCCACCCCATTCCCGGCCGGTAGCTCGCCGCCCCTTTCCGGACGATTTGAAATCGATACATGCTTTGTCGGGCCACTCGACCACCGGGTAAGACTGATGACTGACGGGTCTACAGACGAAAGCCTGCGCGAGCACCAACGTGTATTCGACAAGATCTGGTGGCAAAACCCCGAGCGACAGAACTGGTCGTCTTCCTCGTGGTGGTTTTTCATCCTGTTTCCCGAAGGCGACGAAGGATACGGCCCACGACAGCTCATGTTCACAGTCGCCGCCCGCAAGGGCGACCACTGTCGTGTCAACGATCGTCCGACGCCAGGGCTGGAGGTGGGCCGATCCATCTCCGAGGACACGGACAAATTCAACGTCATGACTGTCGGCTGGGCCGGAGACGAAGAGCAAGTCCACGACCACGTCGTTAACCAGCCGTCTGAGGCTGTCCTCTCGCGGGACGACCAGCGCCTCGAAGCCTGGACAGAAACCGAGGACGGGGCCAAGCGCGGGAGCCAGATCGAAGCGCTCTCGGACCCGCTGGGACTGAAAGTCCACGTCATCGGCGACGACGCCGAGGCGGAGTTCGAGGCTCGCGGCGAGCTGGACTCGAAGCTGACCGCGCCACATCACGGCCTGGACATCGAGACACGTCTGGGCGGTGTCCAGGTCCTCGCGTGGCGACAGATGGACTTCGAGGGAACGTTCGACCTGCCCGACGGCACGGAAACCCTGTCGGGATCGTGTTACTTCCAACGTGTGTGTTTCGACATGCCGCTGTTCCCCTGGAAGTGGATCTGGGCAATCTTCCCGGACGGGACGGCCTTCTCCGCGATGATCCCGTTCATCGGTCCGCAACTCTTCCGCAAGGGGTACAAGTTCTTCTCCTCGACTCAACTTGAGCGACTGACAATCCCGCTTCGACAGACGGCCTTCTGGCAGTGGGGCGACAGCGGTGACCGCGTCGATTTCGACAGAGTCACCATCGAACCGATTCTCGACACCGGTGAACACCCTGACTTCGACGTCCGCGTCGAGAACGACGACGGTGATTACGTGCGATTCGTCGCCAGCACCTACGGTCACGCCCGAAACTGGATCGACCGGCCGATTCTGGGCGGCCGTGTGGAGTCTCATTGGAGCTACAACGAGTTCATGTTCCGTATGTCCGGCCTCGCCGGCCGCATCAACGGCGAGGAGATCGATGCTGAATCGATGGGCAAGTGCTTCGGAACGCTGGAGTACAGTACCGGTATGGGTCTCTGAACGCCGTTCACGACTCACTCACAGAAGAATTCGGATCGGTTACTTCCTTCCCCGTTCGCTGTTCGAAGTTTCACTTTGTTCGACCCCGGTCGGACTCCGGCAGGGATTCGACCCACGTGAAACGCTCGCTGTCGCTCGCGTTTCTCTACTTCAAATCCTGTGTCGCAGTTGCGACTCACGATTTGTTCGTCGCAAAATGCTCCGGCAGGGATTTGAACCCTGGTCCTTGCCGTGAGAGGGCAAGATGATTGGCCGGACTACACCACCAGAGCGCGCACCCGATTGTACTGGGGAGATACGTAAAACCGTTCCGTTTCCGACTGCCGTATGTCGATGTGTCTCACTCCTCGTCTTCGAACGGTGAGCCCGCAGCGTCCGGCTCGTGGCCGGGTAAACTGATGATGTTCTCCCGGCCAACACGCAGTTTCGTGACCTCGCCGTCGTCTTCCATATCCGAGAGCAGCATGCTCACCTTCGACTTCGACCAGTCCGTCTCCTCGACGATCGCCGACTGTCGCATCCGGCCGCCGTTCGATTCCAGCAGCGACTGGACGCGATCTGTATCCGAGAGTAGATCCTCGTCGGTGACCGCCATCTCCGACTCGCTGGAACTCGTCGGTTGGCTGGGCGTCTCCGAGGAGATACCACTATCGTGGCCGGTGGCCGTCGATTCAGCATGTGTGCCACCATGTTCCTCGTCTGCCGAGAGCACAGTTCGATAGAGTGTGACAGTACCCCCGATCAACAACAAGACAATCAGACCGACGACGAACAATCCACCGAGACCGTCTCCCCCGCTGGTCCCGGCTGGTTCGGTCGTCGGTGACTGTCCCGGAGATGTGGACCCCGCCCTCGTCGTCAGTGTCGGCGTGGTGGGTGTCGACACCGTCGTCTGGGTTGTCGTGACCGTGGTCGCTGCCGGCTGGAACCTGACCAGCGGCCGTTCGGGATTGAACTCGTGTTCGCCCTCCCAGGCGATCCAATCGCTCCCGGCCAGCGAGTCGGGGTCGTCCCGTGAATCCGGGTCGGGATAGACACTCTCGAAGTTCAACTTCGGACCTGCCCGTATCATCAACTCCTGGCTCGGGCCGACGTACAGTCCGGTGTCGAACGCCTCCCCCAGTGTCACGCGGGTGCTGTCGACAGTTGAGAGGTTGGTCCAGAGAAACGACATTTCGACTTTGCCCTGTGCCCGGAGTGAGAGTCCATCCTCGTCGACGTAGGCGCGTTTGCGAAAGTTCGTCGCGTTCATGGTCCGGTTCGTCGACTGTGTGCCGGTCATCGCCAGCGACGTTGCCTGTGCCACGAATCCCTGATAGAGTTCCGTCTCAGTGTCGTTGAACTCTGCTGCGTAGGATTCGAACGCCGAAATTTCGCTCTCGTTGAGCGGTCGCGAATGTATCGTCGTCCAGTGAACTGACCCGTTCTCGTACACCGTCATCGAGTACGTCGTCCGGGAGAACCCCTCCGGTGTCGAGTCACTGACGGTGCCCGCCTCGACGGCTGCAGGCTGTTGCGAGGCAATCGCTTGCGTGTCGGACACGCCGCCTGTCACACCCACGAGGCCCGCGAGACAGACGATCGAGATGACGAGTCCGATCACGTGGGGGCGGCGGACCATCTACTCGTACTGTTCAATGGATCGTATAAAAGAACTACGCCTACAGGTCCCAAAATCCGAGGTTTATTGACGGAAATCGCCCGATTGCGTCAGGCTAGAGCGTCTGCGAGTTGTTCGATCGGGTGCGGTGGTTCCTCACCATCGTAGTCTTTGAGTTGGCCACGGCAGGACGCACCGGGCGCGACTACCGACTCGCCCGAACTCCGGTCGAGTTGATCGTAGAGGATCGACCCGATTGCCTTGCTCATCGAGTAGTGCTCGGCCTCGTAGCCGAACGACCCGGCCATTCCACAGCAACTCGAATCGACGGCGTCGACTTCATAGCCCGCACGCCGGAGGACGCCGACGGCGTGGTGGTCTTTGTTCGTCGCTTTCTGATGGCAGTGCCCGTGATAGGAGAGCGATTCAGCAGGTGCGTCGAAGTCGATTGCGTCGTCGAGGCGGTGGACATCGAGATACTCGGCGACACCGTAGGCGTTGGCCGAGACTCGTTCGACGTCCTCGCCCGAGAGCAGGTCGAGGTAGTCCGACTGGAACATCACTGCTTCGGAGGGTTCGACCACGACGATGTCCCATCCCTCTTCGACTTTCGGCGCGAGTTCCGCGACGTTCGTTTCGGCCTGGTCACGTGCCTTGTCCAGAAAGCCCTTCGAGTGCGGCGCGCGACCGGAGTCGACGACGTCTGCCGGGACGTCGACGTGAACCCCAGCGGCCTCGAGCACTTCGACAGCAGCCATCCCAGCCGCAGGGCGGTTGTAGTTGGTGTAGGTGTCCGGGAACAGCAGGACTTTTCGATCGGCCTCCGCTTCGCTGACAGCCGGGTCGTGGTCGGCGAAGCGGTCGACGAAGGTGTTTCGGTAGAATTTCGGCAATTTGCGCTCGCGAGCGATACCCAGGACTTTCTCCTGAACGAGCCCCGCTCCCGGGATTTTCTGAGCCCAGTTCGACAGCGGCGCGAGTGCGCTCGCCAGCGGGTAGAGCGTCCCGACGTTGGCAAACAGGCGATCCCTGAGTCCGGGCCCATGCTCCTCGTGGTGGGCGTGTTTGACCTCGACTTTCATCTTGGCCATGTCGACCTCGCTCGGGCAGTCCTTGGCACAGCCCTTACAGCCGACACAGAGATCGAGCACCTCCTCCATGAACGCCTCGTCGCGCGGGTCGTCCGGGAGATCACCGCTCATGGCTTGCCGGAGCATGTTCGCCCGGCCGCGGGTCGCCTGAATCTCCTCGTTAGCGGCCCGGTAGGTCGGGCACATCACGCCGCCAGTCGTCGACTGCGGGCCGCGACAGCCGCCACAGCCGTGACAGAGTTCGATCATCCCCTGCAGGCCGTTGTCGTTGTTCCAGTTCAGCGTCGTTTCGAAGGGAATGTCCAGTTCGTACTCGGGGTCGAACCGCAGATTGTCGGCCATGTCCGCGACGCGGGCGCGCTCGGGGACACCTTCAGGAAGTTCCTCGTTGGCAGCGTACCCACAGACCTGACTCGGATTCAGGAGCCAGTCGGGATCGAAGGTGTGTTTGAGATCACGCAGGAGTTCCCAGACGTGCTGGCCGTAGAGTTTCTGACTCCACTGGCTTCGAGCGCGGCCGTCGCCGTGCTCGCCGGAGACACTGCCACCGTATTCAACGACAAGATCCGTCGCGTCTTCGGCGATCGACCGCATCTGCTCGATCCCGTCGAGCGTCTTGGTGTTGATCAGCGGGCGGATGTGCAGACAGCCCGGGCCTGCGTGGGCATAGATACTGGCGATCGTCCCGTTGTCTTCGAGAACATCCTGGAACCCTTCGACGAATGCTGGGAGGTTCTCCGGCGGAACCGCCATGTCCTCGATGAAGGAGATGTGCTTCTCGTCCGTGGTCCGGCCCAGTAGGATCGGAAGCCCGGACTTGCGGAGCTTCCAGAAACGCTTGCGCTGGTCGTCGTCGTGGGCCTCGCGGGCGTCGAAAGCGATGACGTCCTCGTCGGTAATCGCTGCGGCTCCGTCGTCGGGGTCGACCATCGATTCGACGCCGTCAGTTCTGTCGGCAAAGAGGTTCGCGACCTTCTGTTTGCCATCGGCGTCGTCCTCGGCGTAGAACTCGACGAGCAGCGTGGCGCGCGTCCCCTCGGGCAGAATCTCGTCGACGAGATCACCAAACTCCTCAGTTTCAGACGCGAGATCGAGCAGCACGTCGTCTAGCACCTCGACCGCAGCCGGATCGTGTTCGAGGATGATCGAGACGTCCTCCATCGCACTGACCAGATCCTCGTAGAAGAGCAACGCGACGGACTTGGTCTCGGGGAGCGGTTCGAGCCCGACCGTGGCTTTCGTCACGGTCGCGAGCGTTCCTTCGCTGCCACAGAGCAACTTCGCGAGATTGACCGTCTCCTCCTCGCGGGCACGTTCGACGAGTCTATCGAGGTCGTAGCCCGACACGTTGCGCTTGAGTGTCGGGAACGCGTCCAGAATCTCGTCGCCTTCCTCCTCGATCAGGCGCTGGACTGTCGCACAGATCCGAGCTTCCAGATCACCATCGGGGTCGGCTCGCTCGGCCAGTTCGTCCAACCCCATCTCTCCCCATTCGGTGACAGTGCCGTCGGCGAGGACGACCTCCGCGCTCTCGACGTAGGCGGCGGTCATGCCGTACTTCAGCGAGTGCGATCCCGAGGAGTTGTTCCCGATCGCGCCGCCGATCGCGCTCTTGTCCCGCCAGGCCGGGTCAGGTGCGAACTTCAACCCATGTGGTTCGAGTTCGGTGTTGAGGTCGCCGATGTACATCCCGCATTCGAGCGTCGCCGTCTGGTCGGCCGGATCGACATCGACCAGGCCAGTCATGTGGCGGGAGAAATCCAGTACGACCGCCTCGTTGACGGTCTGGCCGGCGAGACTGGTCCCACCGCCCCGGGGCAGGACCGGAATCTCACGCTCGGTACAGTAGGTCATGACGCTCGCGACGTCGTCGGTATCTTCTGGGAAGACGACACCGATTGGCGTCACTTCGTAAGCGCTGGCGTCAGTGGCGTAGAGTTGGCGGGTGTACTCGTCGAATCGGACCTCACCCGCGACGCGCGAGCGCAGGTCCGCGACGAGCCCTGGTCGTTCGACCTCCCCGGATTCATAATCGTAGTCGGCTCGTCCGTCCTCGGCCGGATCCACCGATGGTCCAGACTGGCCGACGTGATCGCTGATTCCCATTACCGGGCCCTTCGCACGCCCCGAGATTAAACCCACGCTCTCGGTTTCGGAGACTCGCTACTCGGCGACTTCGACGACGTCAGCACCGGGTGCGTTTTCTTTGACGCTCTCCAGGCCCTGACGAGCCTTCTGCTCTGTCGCATAGCCCTCGCCGCTGTCGGCGATGATGTTACCGTTGTCGTGGACGAGTCGCCAGCGGTACTTGCCCTCGTGATCCTCGTACAGTTCGAACGTTGCTTTCGACATAGCACAGTAAACGCCCGGCTGACGGATAAAAGCCGGACCTACCCTCAGGGAGCGAGTCGGTTCTTCCGATTTTTCATGTTCTCGTTGTAGTACTCAAAGGTGATCGGACACCATTCTTCGGCGAGGTCGATAATACTCTCAGTCATCTGACGAATTTCCCACTGGGCATCCGCAGCGGCCCGCATGTCCGCGACGTGCATCAACATCCGAACGTTCATCGACATCACGATGTTGACTTTCGTCCCGATCGGGAGGACGAACCTGGCGTCTTCGGGGGGCATCCCGAGGTCGAGGAGTTCTTGATAGGATTCGACGGCATCAGCCACGGTGTCGGCAAAGATCTCCTCGCGTTTTTCGACGGTCTCCTCGTCGACCTGGCCGGTCTTCTGGTTGCGCCCGACCCATTCGGGATCAGTCGCAGAGGGTGGAAAGACCACGAGCTCGCCGTCGCGAACGTCGTCGGGATCCACGTCGTCGAAAGAGACGTAGCGCATGGACTGCACGTCGAAGGAGACGTGTCGGTGGCGGGTAATCTGAGCCATGCAGGAACGGCTGACGCCCTCGATAGCGAAGGTCGCCTGTGGATGCTCGAACGGGCCGAAGTGGCCGTGGCTCAACAAGTGGCCGATGAGTGTCTCCTGGCGGTCCTTGATCGAATCACCGTCGATGCTATCCATGACTTCCTCGAAGGACTGGTCGGCGACGAACTCGGACATGTAGTCGTTGCGCGCAGCCCGGCAGATGAGTTCCTCCGGATCCTCGGTCGCTTCTAACAGACGAACGTCCATATCACTCTCCCCGGCGGGAGGGAAAATAATTCCTGCCATCGGTGCCCCGAAAATGTTGCTTAAATATATAATTATAGATAGTAAACAACATTGCATGGGGGAAACACTCTCGACGGGAGTCGATACGCTTGACAGACGATTAGACGGTGGGCTCAAACCCGGAGATTTAGTTGCGATCGTCACGTCGCCTGCGACCCAGAGTCATACGCTCATTTCGGAGTTGATGCGCAAGCGGTCGACGTTGTATATCTCGACGCTCCGATCGGCGGGGGCTGTCGAAAGTGATCTGGCACCGCTGGACGAGAGCGAGACGACGATCGTCGTCGAAGACGTGGGGCGGGGCGTCTCCATGGATAACGAATTTATGCACGAGCTAACGGGCTCTCGGACGTACTCCGTCGTGTCGACAACCGACGACGGAATGCTCGACGACGTCTACGAGTCGCTCCACCGCATCAACGGCTGTGGCAATGTGGTCATCGACCCGATGAACCCGCTCGAACGGACCGACGATCGGAAAGCCTACCAGGAGGTGCTCGACGAACTGAAAACCACGATGATCGAGACAGGCAGTGTCGGTGTGCTCCATTGCATCACGTTGAACGAGCCGCCCGCGTTTCGTGAGACGACGCTGATGGTCGCCGATACTGTTTGGGAACTCGACATTCGATCGGGATCGAACAACGACGTCGAGTTCCAGCTTCGGATTCCCAAAAACCGCAGCGGAAAGGCGGTCCTCGAAGAGATTACACTGCTGACTGGCGAAAACCGCGTCTACGTGGACGACAGCAGGAACATCTAGCGGGCAGCGCCGCTAGGAGTCCGACTCCTCCAGCTTCTCGTCGAGGAAGTCGTGGGCGTCGACCAGAATCTCTCGGGGCCCGTCCTGGGTGATCGTGTTGATCGCTTGTTCGTAGTCGCGCCACTGCAGGTCGCGGTGTTCGTTCGACAGTTCGGCACTCGCCTCGTAGGACTTGGCGATGAAGAGGTGAACTGTCTTGTGGATGGTGTTGCCGTTCGCCTCGAACACGTAGTCGTAATCTTCTCGGAAGCCGTCCAAGAGCCGGAAGTCTGCGATTCCGGCCTCCTCTTTCACTTCGCGGATGGCGGTCTGCTGCAGTTCCTCGTCGCCTTCGATCCCGCCTTTGGGAAATTCCCAGTCGCCGGGCCGGCTCTTCAGCAGCAGGTATTCTCGCCGGCCACGCGTATCGCGAAAGAGGATGGCTCCCGCGCTCGTGGCCTCTATCATTACTGACGTATACTCGACCGTTACTTAAGAGGATATCGGAGCCATCGCTGGGTTGCCGGCGAGCGCTTTTCGCCACAGCGAGGGCAACGTTGACCTGTTTTGGCGCCCGTTGTGGCGTATGGACGACATTGCCGAGCGTTCTCACGCGGAGGACCTGCGTGACAGCCTCCGAAAGCGCGAACAGACGATGGCGGTCGCCGAGACAGCCACCGGCGGCCGCGTCGGCGCAGCGCTGACTGCCGTCCCGGGCGCGAGCACTGTCCTCGACCGCGTGCTCGTCCCTTACGACTACGATTCTCTCCGGGAACTGCTGGCGGTCGACCGTGAACTGCTGGACGAATACGGCGCGGTCAGTGCCGAGGTGACAGCGGCACTGGCCAGAGCCGTCCGTGATACCGCAGCCGTCACCTGGGGCGTCGCCAATACGGGAATCGCAGGGCCTGAGGGCGGGACGGCGGACAAGCCAGTCGGCACAGCCTACGTCGCCGTCGCATACGCCGCCCCCTGGGGGAGTGGCGAGTCGGAGACGGCCGTCGAACGTTATCAGTTCGAGGGTGATCGAGAGACGGTACAGTCTCAGCTGGCTGCCCAGACGCTCGACGACGTGTTGGCTCGGGTGCGGGACTAGCGACCCGACTCCGTAGGAGGTTTATACAGCCTCGGACAACGAAGAGGTGCACGACACAGGTGCGAGGGTAGCCAAGCCTGGAAACGGCGGCGGACTCAAGATCCGCTCCCGTAGGGGTCCAAGGGTTCAAATCCCTTCCCTCGCACTGCTGGACCCACGCGGTCCCTCGCCAGTGCGGCAAGACGGAGCGTCTTGCCCTCGCAAACTTCTCACGACGCTGTACGGGTAGCCACGCCTGGAAACGGCGGCGGACTCAAGATCCGCTCCCGTAGGGTCTCCGTGAGCGAAGCGATCGGAGGCTCGGAAGACGAACGAAGTGAGTCTTCCGGTGGTCCAAGGGTTCAAATCCCTTCCCTCGCATCGATGTGAGGCGCTGCACGCGCCGAACAAGATGCACACGGAAGGTTTGAACGAGAGGGCGGCGAAGCCGACCGCGTAGTTCAAATCCCTTCCCTCGCACTGTTGGCCACTACGGCCCCTCGCAAAACAGTGCAGGAAGATCCGAACGAAGCGAGGCCGACCATCGGGAGGCCTCGAATATGCGAACGGGGAACGCAGTGACCCGTGAGCAGGAGTGATCTTCCCTCGCAAACTTCTCACGGAACCGATCGGACAGACGTCAAGACAGCGGTGTCATGACCGTAACTCACGTGTCACTCAACCTGTTCTCGCGAGTATCGCCGGCACAGCTGTGGATTATCTGTTTGTCGAACCGATGCCTTCCTCGGCGTCCCACGCGACGAACGTGCGGGCGAACCGTGCGAGTGCTGCGTAGATGCCTTCGACTGTGTCGTGCTGGGCGACTGCCTCGTGGAACGTGTCGAGCCATGCCAGTCGACTGATCGTGGTCCGTTGTAGTTCGCGGACGGTCGCGACTTCGTCGTCTGATTCGTCGGACTGGAGTAGTCTCGCTTCGTGCTCGCACAACAGTTGCATGAATTCGAAGTCGACGGCCAGGTGGTCGGGGATGCCGTCACCACGCTGGGACTCGAAACCAACAGCCGAGTGTGTACGGGCGGCAGCGGCAGCGGGCTCACCCAGGAGTTCGCCCGATTGGCCGACCTCGTGGTACGGCGAGTCCGACTCGAAGGATTCGCTGGGGTCGTCGGCGTGGGCAGACGCGAACGGCGGCACGTAGTGCGGTCCCGGAACGACGAACAGGTTGTCGTACCCAACCTCGAGCGACTCGGTATCGAGATCAGATCGGGCGAGTGCGTCCGCGGGCATCTCGGCCGGGAGCGTCGCTGCTAATTCGGTGAATGTTCCGTCTTCGAGTGCGTTCGAAAGCGTCTCGCTATCGCCATCGAACACCCTCGACAGCAGACCGTACACCTCCGCGCGTGCTCGGGCGACTGCACTCTCGGTCGTGTCGCTCGTGCCGCGTCCAGTGTCAGTCGTTCCGTCGGGCGTATCGTTCATCATGTATCTCACCGCCGTTCGACCTCGACGAAGGCGTCGTACTGAGCGTTGCTCCCGCCGACCAGATCCGACAGCCCGGTGTCGCCCAGTTCCGCATCGAGGGGCTGGAGATGGTTGATGGCGAACCCGGCATCCCGGCCCTTCGCCAGCCCCCCTTCCTCGGTCATGGGCTCGTCGAACTGGTAGGGAGTGTGACCGTCGGCTTCGACCGGCCCGCGGGTGGCGCCGTCGATCGACTCTGCGCTCGCGCCATCGCCGCTCCGGCCCCAGCCCCACATCGCGCCGACCACGCCCGGACGGATGCCGCCGGTGACCATCGCGATACCCTCGACCTCGCGGCGGCCGGCGTCGACGGTAATCTCGTCGCCGTTCTTGATCCCGCGCTCGTCGGCATCGCGGGGATTGATCCATACCGGGTTCTCCGGGCGGGTTTCCCGCAGCCACGGGCTGTTGGTGGTGCGATGCATCCCCTGGGTGCGTGGCTTCCAGTTGATGAGCCGCAGTGGCCGGTCTGGGTCGCTATCGTCGGTGACAGCGGCCTGCACCTCCCCGCTATAATGCTCCACGTCGTCGACGCGGGGCAGCGGATCGAAGCGTTCGCCGGTGTAGGAGTGTTTGCCGTTGGGGACGACTTCGCTGTAGAAGTCCACGCGCGAGCCGAGTTTGTAACGCATGTGCTCGCCGTCGTAGGCGTTGCTGTCGTCGAACCGATCTGCGTAGTCGTAGTCGTGACCGTTCTCGGCGTAGCGCTCTCCGTAGTCCTCGACCGGTTCCTCGAAGCGGCCGCCCCGGTTGAGCACGGTGACGACCTTCGCCCACTCCTCGTCGCTGACCGCTCGCTGCCAGCGGTCGAGATCGAAGGCATCGCCCAGTCCCTTCTCGTGGCTCTCGCGGAAGACTCGTCGTTCGTCTTCGTCCGCGTCGGGGACGGGATCGCGGTCGTAAGCGATGTTCGCAGCGAGCTTCAGATAGAAGTCCTCCGCTCGATCGAGTGGCCACAGGGCTCCCTCGCTGTCGGGGATCGCGTCCTCGCCGACGCCGGGAAGGTCCATCTCCTTCCAGAGGTCGATCAGCACGTCCTCGAACGGACGGGCGTCCGGGACGACACTGATCGCCGGCTGACTGATCTTCTCGTCGGCCAGGCGCTTGTTCGGGTAAGTGCCGAAGTTCTCCCAGCGTTCGAGGTAGGTCGGTTCCGGGAGGATGTAGTCGGCGTACTTGCTCGTCTCGCCGATCACCGTGTCCGAGGCGACGACCAGCGGGATGGTATCGGGGTCGCCCAGAATGTCGGGAATCTCGTCGCCGCCGGCGATGGCCATCACGTGGTTGTTCGAGTACGGCCGAATGAACAGCGCCTCGACGCCGTATGGGTACTCGTCGGCAGCGCTGCCGTACAGCTCCTGGGTGGCCTGTGGCGGGGCGACAGGGAACCACGGCCGTTTCGCCGGGTAGCCGTCGTCGCGCTCGAACAGGGAGGTATCCTCGTAGTTGACGCCGCCGCGCAGGAGCGGGATTCCCCACGGCGAGTGGCCGTCAGGGACCTGCCCGAGCTCGTACCGGCCGGACATCGTACTGTAGCCGGCGTATGGCGTGATCTGGCCGCCCTTCCAGTCGTAGTTGCCGATGAGGTGCTGCAGCGTCGCGATAGCGCGGGTGTTGTAGAAGCCGTTGGTGTGTTTTGCGGGGCCGCGGTAGGCCATGATCGCCGCGCGCTTGCCGTGGCTGGTGAACTCGTCGGCAACCTCGCCGATTCGCTCGACGGAGACGCCCGCCATCTCGGCGTATTCCTCGATGGTGTGCTCGAAGACGCGGTCGCGGTACTGCCTCCAGACGCTCTCGACGGCGACGCCGTCGACGGTCATCGACACGTCGAGGACACCGGTCTCGACCTCGCTGGCCGGTCGCGGTTCGCCGGTGTCGGCGTCGACGGCTACGAAGTCGTCGGCGAGGTCGTGGTCCTCTGGGACCAGCCCGAGGTCCGACGCGCGCGCCTTGGGTCCGGCCTCTTCGTCGACGAGTACGAGGTGCGTCGCGTCGCTCCAGGTCGGTTCGTCGTCGTCCGCGGCGGCGGATTCTGAGGGGTTGCGGAGGTACTCGCGGTCGTGGCGGTCGTGTTCGAGGATCCAGCGGGCCATCCCCAGCGCGAGCGCGCCGTCAGCGCCGGGTTCGACCGGGACCCAGGTATCGGCCTTTTCCGCAGTTTTCGAGAGTCGCGGGTCGACCACGTCCATCCGCATCCCGTCCTCGATGGCGTTCGTGAGCTTGGGTGCCAGCCACGTCGGGCCCTTGTTGGCGACCATCGGGTTGGTCCCCCACACGAGGAGGTACTCACAGTTCTCGATGTCGGGGTACTGGCGCTTCTTTTTAGCGGCGTGCGAGCGAACGTTCCCGAGGACGCTGGAGAAGCCACAGGTCCCGGCGTGGTGGACGCTGTTGATCGATCCCAGTCCCTGGTGCCACAGTCTGTTCCTGATGAAGTTACGGCGGAACCCGCCGACGTCGACGATCTGGTTGGCCCTGGGCCCCAGGTCGGGATGGTCGGTGTCGATGAGCGCGTCGCCCCACTTCTCGTCGAAGTCCGCCTTGTCCATCTCGTCGTTCTGGACGGCCTCCCAGTCGCTCATTACCTCCTCCTGGGGAGCGTACCCCCAGAGATCTCGCAAACCGGGATGACCGAGTTCGTCGTCGCCTTCGACGATATCCTCGATAGCCTGCTCCCAGGTGACGGTCTTCCACTCGCCGGAGCCGCGCGGGCCGACTCGTTTCATCGGCTTGCGGACCCGGTAGCTATCGAAGGCCGTTTGGATGCCGGCCTGTCCCTTCAGGCACATCCGGCCGCCCGACAGCGACCAGCGGTCGGCGGTGACGTCGCCGCTGCCCTCGACGTCTCCCATCGCGACGTCCTCTGGGTCGCTGTTGTACGGGACCTGCGAGAACGGCTGTGTGTTGAGAAACGAGTACGGGTTCCCGGCGAGTTTCCGGACGATCGAACTGTACTCGCCGCTCTCGGAGCCTTCGTCGGCGACGCGGACCTTGATCGGGCAGAACGTGTTACACTGCCCGCACGTGGTGTGGATCACGTCGCTGGCGCCGTACTCGCCGTAATCGTCGCCGACGTAGTGTTCCTCGTCGTCCGTCCAGAGGTCGTCGGTGTCGACGTTCACGGTCGCGGCGCTGGCGCCGCCGACGAGGCCGACGGCGCCGACGGCTTTCACGAGGTCCCGCCGCGTGAGGGACGCGCTGTCTTCGGTGTCGGTACCATCGTCTGGGGAGTCGGTTGACATCAGTGATCACCTCGATCGAGAGGGGTCAGGGGAAGCAGTTCCGCGCCGATCGTGTACAGCAGCAAGCCGACCGCGATCATCCCGGCGCTGGTGGCCCACTCCACGGCCGAGGGGAAGTACGAGCCATGGGGCAGCCCCTCCATGACGGGGAGGATCTGCGGCGGGACGACGATGTTGAACCGGACCGCGACGATGCCGATCACGACGCTGAGTCCGGCAACCACCATGAGCCACGGGGTGCGCCGCCAGGAGCGCTTCGAGACCATCACGAGCGGGAACACCCAGCCGAAACCGACCATGAACCACCAGAATGACCACGACATCTCGCCGAAGAGGATGATGCTCCAGGTCTCGAGTTCGTGGGGATGGAGGCTGGCGACGGCGATCAGCGCCTCGATGGCGGTCAGGGCGACGTCCACGATGATAAACACGGCCAGCAGCATCGAGAGCCGTTCGAGGAGGTCTCGGTCGACAGACTCACCGTCGAACAGTCGCGTCCGAAGGACGTACAGCAACATCACCAGTGCCGTTCCCGAGAGGACCGCGGAGACGATGAAGATCACCGGGAACAGCCCGCTGTTCCAGTACGGACGGGCCTTCGAGACAGCGAAGAGGACGCCAGTCCCGCCGTGGACGAGGAAGATCGCCAGCGGAATCCCGAGGATCCCGGCCCGCTTGAGCCACGTCCGATCGGTCGCCCGGGAGGCTTCGGTCGTCGTGCGGCGGCCGAGCGTCAGGAGTCCGCTGAGCCGTGCTCGCAGCCCCGAACCGTGCTCGGCGACCCGAGCGAGATCGTATCGCATCGAGAAGTACAGTTCCGTGATTAGCACCAGGATGTAGGCGACGTAGGCGTGGACTTCCCAGGCCAGCGGCGACGTGAGTTGCCGCCAGACGAACGGATAGAACATCCGGTCCATCCGGCCGAGGTCAGTCCAGACGAACAGTAGCGCGACGACCATGCTGATGATCGCCGCGAACAGCGCGTCCCGGTCGATCCGATGCAGCCTCTCGATACCGAAGACGTTGGCCAGGGTACTCACGAGAAATGCCCCTGCGGAGAGGCCGACGAAGTAGATGTAAAAGGCGACCCACGCGCCCCACGGGGTCGTACTCGTCAGGTTCGTACTCTGCATGCCCTGGGTGAGCCGTAGCCACGTCGCGTAGCCGCCGATCAGCAACAGCACGCCGAGTACAGCGTACCAGGCGACGCGGAGTCGGTTGTCCAGGAAGCCGGGGTCGAACTCGAATCGTGAATGTTCAGTTGCCATGGTTACTCCAGGTAGTAGACGTTGGGATCGGTGCCTTCGCTCTCTTTGAGCTGGAACGCCCGCGAGGAGTCGGCCATCTCCGAGACCTCGCTGTCGGGGTCGTCGAGATCGCCCATGTTTCGGGCGTCGCCGACGCAGGTCTCGACGCAAGCCGGCTCCTCGCCGCGTTCGAGGCGGTGCGTACAGAAGCTACACTTCCTGACGTTGCCGATCGGGGACTCGCCGTCCTCGCGCGTGCCGCGGTCGACGCCGTACTCGGGGCTGGTGATCTCACCGGCTTCCTCGACTTCGTCGTCGTAGTTCTCCCCGAAGTCGAAGTACCGCGCCCCGTACGGGCACGCGATCATACAGTACCGACAGCCGATACAGCGGTCGTAGTCGATGTTGACCACGCCGTTGTCCATCTTGTACGTGGCGCTGACCGGGCAGACCTGCACACACGGGGGGTTCTCACACTGCATGCAGGGCCGGGGAACGTTCGTGCGCGTGACGTTCGGGAACTCGCCGTGTTCCTCCTCCATCACGACGTTGTAGGAGACGCCCGGGGGCGTCCGGTTCTCGGCCTTGCAGGCGACCGTACAGGAGTCACAGCCGACGCACTTCTGGAGGTCGATCACCATCCCCCAGCGCTCGTCTCCGTCTGTCGCGTCGCCCGACGACTCCCCGGCAGCGTCCGCGGCGTCTCGATCCTGGAGGTCACACGCCACCGAGTCCATCGACCCCACCGAACAGCCGAGTGAGCCGGCCGTCTCGGCGTCGATCGTCTGGTCGGGGCTCTCGATCGAGGGGTTGGGCGTCTCGCGGTAGGCGTCGCCGAACTCCCGTTCGGCGAGCTCGTCGTAGCGCTCCCAGTACTCCTCGGCAGAGAGTTCGCCCCGGGAGACTCGCTTTGCGTCCTCGGCCATCGCCAGTCCCAGGTCGGTGTCGTGATCGGTCTTCGCCAACTCCTCGCGGGGGTCGGTCCGTTCGTCGTCGACCATCTCGTCGAATGCGGGCCGGCCCACGTCCGGCACACCGGGCGCGTGCCCGTTCTCGCCTGAGCGACTCATCGCCACCACTCCGTCTCGCTCGTTCGGATCATACACGTATAGCTACGAGAGACGGCGTAGAGAGCGTGCTACCGATACTGTTTGCCCCGGCGGAAAGGGGTATAACCACCGACCCAATACTCTTTGGATTGGGGGTCACACCCGTCACGAGACCGCCTGTCTCCTCGCGTCCCAGTTTCTGGGAACACGCTCGGTTCATATACGAGGTGGCGAACAAGTTCGAGATATGAACTGGTTCGGTGAACGAACTACCTGTTGCCTCGTCGATGGGGGTGTCTGACAGTGAACGTCGTGATCATGGTGTCGATCGTCCTGCGGGTCGTCGGCGTCGGCTACTCGCTCGTACTCTTGTCCCGGAGCGGCGACAGACGGTTCGGATTCCTCACGGTGATGCTGTCGCTGATGGCGACCCGCCAGATGCTGTCTGCACAGCACACCACGAGTCCAATCGAGGAACTCCCCGGCCTGGCAGTGAGCGTCCTCGCGCTGTTGACCGTCTACTATCTCTCCAGTTACGTCGTCGAAGAGAAGCGTCTCACCGATCGTCTCCGTGGGTTTCGTAAGGCCATCGAACACGCCGGCCACGCGATCCTCCTGACGGATACTGACGGAACTATCGAGTACGCGAACCCCGCGGTCGAGAGTGTCGTCGGGTACGACCCCGACGCAGTCGTCGGTGAGAACCCACGACTCTGGAAATCCGGCGAGCACGACGAGGACTTCTACACGGAGATGTGGGACCAGATCTCCTCGGGATCAGTCTGGGAGGGTGAGGTCGTGAATCAGACCAAGTTCGGCGAGCACTGCTGGGTCGATATGACCATCGCACCAGTTACTGGTGATGAAGGCGGCATCGAACGCTACGTCGCTGTCGAACGGGACGTCACCGAACGAAAGGAACGCCAGCACCGCATCGAACAGCAGAACGATCGTCTCGATCGCCTCAACAACACGAACGAGGTGCTCCGGGACGTCAACCGTGATCTCGTCGCCGCCTCGACACGTGAGGAGATAGAGCGGGCCGTCTGTGATCGCTTCTCGCGATCGGAGCTCTTTGAGGCGGCTTGCATTCTCGATACAGGGATCTTTGCCGAGCGAGTAACTGTCCGGGCCGCTGCCGGCACTGTCGAGGCGGGAGTCTACGGGGACCGGTTCGCAACTGGTGCTGGCCAAGAAGCCGTTGCGGAGGTTCTCGAAGAGGATAAACCGTCGTTCGTCGATTCGACACTCGCAGAAGTCTCAGACCCGGCGGCGGCGACTGGTGTCCTCGTTCCACTGTCGTACCAGAACGCCGATTACGGAGTGCTCTTCGTCGACGCAGCCCAGGATAACGCCTTCGAGGCGATCGATCAGGGACTGTTCGCCGATCTCGGTCTGACTGTCGGAGACGCGATCAACGCAGCCGAGAGCAGGCAGACGCTCGCCTCAGACGACGTGACGGAACTCGAGTTTCGGGTCGATGGTGTCGACGATCCGTTCGTCCGCCTTTCAGAGAGCATCGGGGGCACACTCGAATTGGCGGGGATAAGCGACGGGGGCAACGGGTGTATCGCCTACGTTTCCGTGCGAGAGTGTGAGGAGTCCGCAGTTGCCGAGCACGCCCCGGACACGCCGGGGATACGAACCGCCCAACGTGTGTGTGTTCACGACGAAGCGTCCGTCTTCAGGCTCGGAATCGACGACTCGGTGGTCACGACGCTCGCTCGATACGGGGCGGCTGTGACTGCTCTTGAGGTAGCTGACGGACAGGGACGGCTCGTCGCGGACGTCTCATCGTCGAACGACGTGCGAGCCCTCGTCGAGGCTGCCAAGTCGGTGTATCCGACGCTCGATCTGATCGCGCAACGCGAGCGCGAGCGCGAATCACCCTTCGAGACCGAGTTTCGCGCGACACTCGAAGAATCACTGACGACTCGTCAACTGGAGGCGGCTCAGACAGCGTATTTTGCCGGCTTCTTCGAGTGGCCACGCGAGACGAACGGCGAAGCGGTCGCCTCGATGATGGACATCAGTCAGTCGACGTTCACTCAGCACCTCCGGGCGGCTGAACGGAAGCTATTCCAGGCGCTGTTCGAGGAGCGGTCGAACTCCCTCGCGCGGTTACCGAACGTCTGATAGTGATTGTTGTAACGATTTACCGCTACGATCGCACGACGGCGTGCGACGGAGGCGGAACAGACTTACAACAATCACTATGAGTACGGCTTAGACTGTCGGGTTCGGTCTGGGTTTGCCGTGTCGTCCCGCCGGGACCAAAACAAAGCGGCTATCCCGTTCGACTGGCCACCATGTCGTATGAGTGACGCGAGACAGCGGGCGGCGCTGGCCGAGCGGGCGGTTCGAGCCGGTGGGGGGGTCGCCCGTGACGTCTTTCGGGGGGAATTGACGATCGAAACGAAGGCCAACAAGAACGATCTGGTGACCGACGCCGACCGGGAGGCCCAACGCCAGGTCGTCCACACGATCGTCCAGGAGTTTCCCGAGGAATCGTTCCTCTGTGAGGAGACCTTCGAAAACCCCGGTGGCGAAGACACTCCCGACGCTCCCGCACCGATTCAGCGCGCGGACGAGACTGTCGAGTCGGTGCCGGCGACGGGGCCGTGCTGGGTCGTCGATCCGATCGACGGAACCGCGAACTTCGCACGTGGGATCAGACTCTGGACGACGAGCATCGCAGCCCTAACCGACGGCGAGACGGTCGCCGCCGCGACGTATCTTCCGTCGGTCCAGGACATCTACACCGCAGGACCGGACAGCGCCACGCGCAACGGCGAGGTGCTCGCGACCAGCGAGCGTGACGACCCCGAAACGTTCGCTGTCGGGCTGGTCGCCTACTGGGCGAACGACCGAAGCGAGCAGTTCGGCGCACTGACCCGTGAAGTCGCGGCAACCTTCGGCGACAGTCGCCGCCTGGGGAGTTTTCAGGCGACGCTCGCGATGGTCGCCAGCGGCGAACTCGACGCGGCCGTGACGACCGAACCGATCACGGCCTGGGACACGCTCGCCGGCGTCGAACTCGTCGAGGCGGCTGGTGGGACGGTCACCGACCCCGACGGCAGCCCCTGGAGCGTCGAAACCGACGGTCTCGTCGCTTCGAACGGTCAGGCTCACGATGCCGTCGTCGGGGCGGTCCAGGCGTCGATAGAGTGACATGGCGGCGATCACGCTCGTTGGCGCGGCGCTACTCGCGCTGGTCGGACTGGCCGTGTTCGCACTCGGGGCCCGAGAGTGCTGGTTCGCAGTCCGGATCTACCGTGGTGAGCCGACGCCGATCGCTGACGTGGTGAACGATCCCGGCCCTGCCGAACTCCAGGGAACGGCCGCGTCCGACGAGGGGACCGTCGAATCGCCGTTCTCGGGGGCCGATTGTCTGCTCTGTGAGTGGGAGGTGCAACAGGCCGAAGCCAGCGGCGAGGGTGGCACTCACTGGAAGACGATCGACGAGGGTCTTCGCGGCGGTCCGTTTCGATTGGTCGACGAGACGGCGAGTTGCCGGATCGAACCCGCGGGCTCGGTTCGCCACCTCGAAGAGCACCGGGTGACCGTGCCTGCGGGGACGGAACTGCCGGATCGTCTCCGTTCGTTCGTCGAGTCAAATCCAAACGTCGACTCCCAGCAAGGAACTGCGACGTTCGCTGGGATCAACCTCGGCGAAGAACAGCGCTTCCTCGAACGGCGTCTCGATCCCGGCGAGGACTGCTACGCCTACGGGTACGCCCACTACGACCCGACTGCTGGGAGTCGGGCGGGTGAAGTCAACGTCCGCGTCGACGGCGACGGGATCCGACGCTTTCTCATCGCCGATAGTCGCGAGCGCGGCGTGGTGTGGGAGCAACTGAAGATTGGCGTTTTGCCGCTGGTGTTGGGCCTCGTGTTTCTCGGGGCTGCCGTGGCGCTTGTTCTGTGACGCTCGCCCGCGCGACCACCGTGTTTTTCCCGATGCCGCTCTAAGCGAGGGGTATGTCAGCGCTGCGTGATGCCCTGCGCGAGTTGCCCGACGCGGTGTACGCCGACGTGCTGGAGAGCGAGGACGCCTACCTGTTGCTCGTCGACCTCCCCGGAGCGACCGGTGAGACCGTCGACGCCCGCGTCGAACGTGGCCGAGTGATTATCGAGGCGCGGCGTGAGAAGGACCTCCCCGAGGGGTTCGAATACGTCGAGGAAGAGCGATCGTTGTTTCTCGACGTCGAACTCCCACTGCCGCCGGACGCGACTGGCGACGGCGCCGAAGGCAACGTCGACGACGGCGTGCTCGAGCTTCGCCTGCCCAAACAGACCGCCGCACCGTCGGCGAGAATCCCGATCGACGAGGCCTGAGGACGAGGTGGCACTTCGGTGAACCTCCGTGCCTACCGGCGGTTCTTCACGGTCGTCCGCCAGTTCCTGCCGCTGGCGCTCGCCTACGCCCGTGACCGCCGTCGATTCTTGCTGTTCGGCTCGTCTCGTCAGGTGACCGCGGAACAGCGTCGCCGCCGCGCCCAGCGGTTGCTGGATTCACTGCTGACGCTTGGCCCGACGTTCATCAAACTCGGCCAACTGCTCTCGACGCGGCCCGACATCCTCCCGCCGGAGTACGTCGACGAATTCTCGAAACTCCAGGACAGAGTGCCGCCGGCCGACTGGGAGCAGGCCCGTGTCGTCCTAGAAGAGGAACTCGGGCCTATCGATCAGCGATTCAGCGAATTCGACACCGAGCCGATCAGCGGTGCGAGTCTCGGACAGGTCTACTACGCCGAGGTCGATGGTGACCCTGTCGCCGTCAAGGTACGTCGCCCCGGCGTCGAGACACTGGTCGAAGCCGACCTGCGCGTGATCCGGTGGACGCTCCCGATTATCATGCGGTTCGTCGATTCCACCCGTTCGTTCTCGTTGCAGACGCTGGCCGACGAGTTCACCAAGACGATCCGCGAGGAGATGGACTACGGCCGCGAAGCGAAGATGTTGACCGAGATTCGAGGGAACTTCGAGGATCAAGAGCGGATCGTTATCCCGCCGGTCGTCGAGACACACGCGACAGAGCGCGTGCTCACGATGGAGTATATCCCTGGCACGAAGATCAACGACGTCGAGGAACTCGACCGAAAGGGAATCGATCGAACAGCTCTTGCAGAGACGCTCGAACGGGCGTACTTCCAGATGATCGTCGAGGACGGTGTCTTCCACGCCGACCCCCATCCCGGAAACCTCGCGGTCAAAGACGACGGCTCGATCGTCTTCTACGACTTCGGGATGAGCGGGTACGTCGACACGTTCATCCAGGGGAAGATTGTCGAGTTCTACACCGCTGTCGCCGAGCAGGATATCGACGCCATCCTCGACGCACTGATCGAGATGGGGACCCTCTCACCGGAAGCAGATCGGCAGGTGATGGCCGACGTGATGGAGCTGGCTATCGCCGACGCCCGTGGGGAAGATATCGAGCAATATCGTGTCCAGCAGATCATCCAGCAGGTCGAAGATACCATCTACGAGTTCCCGCTTCGACTACCCGCGAATCTCGCGCTCGTCCTCCGGGTGGCGACCGTCGTCGAGGGCGTCTGTGTCACACTCGACCCCGATTTCGACTTCATCTCGGTGGCGACTGATTATCTCCAGGAGGCGGGCTACTTCGAGGAGACTGCCCGTCAGTTCGTCCGCGACCGAGCGACGGAGTTTCAGGATGCCGCCCGCTCGGCGGTGCGCGTCCCCCCGAAACTCGAATCAGCACTCGACCAGATCGAACGCGAATCGCTGACAGTCCAGGCTGATATCGACGATTCCGACAACCTCTTCGATATCCTTGCACGGCGGATCGTTCTCGGGCTCCTGCTGGCCAGTGGGATCGGTTCGACGGTGTTTCTGTCCGTGTTCGGGACCGTCGAAGCCATGACAGTCGCGGGTGGTGGGACTGCGGCAATCGCGTTCTTGCTGTATCGGTCGTTCCGAAAACGGCGCGGGATCAGAGCCACACCACAGTTCACCCGCCAGCGGATGCGAGAGCCCGATCCGACCGAGTCCGAACCCGAGCAGCCGAGTCTCGGCCCCTTCGACGATGGCGTCGCCCCGGATCAACAGACCAAGAGTGAGTGATCCTACTGAGTATCCTCACGTCTGCGGGTCGAGATAGGCGTACCGGATCGTTTTCGCACCGGCTCCGTCGAGTTCTTCGTAGTTGAGCAGTTCGAGCAGCGCCAGCAACCCTGGCAGGAAACAGAATGCCGTGACGATGAAGATGAGTGAGGCGATCGTCACGACAATGGCGGTCACGACGTGTGTCGCAGCGAAGGCGACGTTCGAACCCAGTGATCCCCAGGCTTTCCGCATCGCGGTGAAAAATCCGGGCCGTTCGTTCTCGTCGGCCCGTACCACGATGTCCGCAGCACGAAAGAGTAGCACGAACACGAGGATGACGGCATACATCCCTACAACCCCGAAAACCAGGGCTCGTGTCGTGCCCCCCGAGAATGCGAGCGCCGTGTAGGTGTACAGCGCGTAGACCGCGACGAGTATGGCCACCGTGTACGGCAGGCCGGCCCGCAAATACGTCCAGATTGACGAGACGAAGTGCGAGGAGCGCCCGCGAGTGGTCGCCGGCGCGCCCCCGCCGGTCCCGGTGTGTGACACCGACGAGTAGAAGGCGTCCATGAGCGCCAGCAGTGCGGGACCGATCGTGATGATCGACATCGACGCGAGGAAATAGAGAATACTCAACACGAATATCGTGACGGCGTCGCTGATGGCGATCCGTCCGAACGTCCGCAGGACGAGGACCGGGTCGACTGACTCGTCATCTCGCAGGCTCATCGCCCCTGAGTTCTCCCCTCGGATTCAAATGGCCTCCGGAACGCGACCGGGCTCCACATGCGGCCAGGACAACAATTTAGGGACTGGCAGTCGAACCACTGAGCGCTATGTCGAGCTTCGAGACGTACGTCTGTGCGAACTGTGGTGGCGACTTCGAAGCGCATCCGAGCGCGCGTGCTGCGACGACAGAATACTGTAGTCCGGCCTGTCACACTGCTGGAGAGGGTCTCTAGCTGCTGTCGGGGCTATAGTTGGGCGCTTCGTCCGTGATCATCACGTCGTGGGGGTGACTCTCCTGGTGGCCCGCACTGGAGACGCGGACGAACTCCGCGCGCTCTTTGAACTCGGGGATGGTGTTCGCACCGACGTAGCCCATCCCTGATTTCATGCCGCCGACCATCTGGTGGAGTTCGGACTGCAGCGATCCCTTGTAGGGGGTCGCGGCCTCGACACCCTCGGGGACGTAGTCCTCTTCTTCCTGTTCCTCGACGTCCTTGAGGTAGCGTTCGCCACCGCCGGATTTCATCGCGCCGACGCTGCCCATCCCGCGGTACTGCTTGTATTTCTTGCCGTTCATCGTGATCACTCGGCCGGGCGCTTCGTCCGTCCCGGCGAAATACGAACCGAGCATGACAGCGTCGGCACCCGCGGCGATTGCCTTGATGGCGTCACCGGAGTAGCGAATACCACCGTCGGCGATGACGGGCACGTCGTGCTGAGCAGCGACGTCAGCGACTTCCGAGACGGCAGTGATCTGGGGCATGCCGGCACCGGAGACGACTCGCGTGGTGCAGATCGAACCCGGGCCGATCCCGACTTTGAGTCCATCCGCGAAGTCGACCAGGTCTTCGGCGGCTTCACTGGTGCCGATATTCCCGACGACGACGTCGGCGTCGACGGACTCTTTGATGTCGCGGGCGCTGTCGACGACGTCGAGATTGTGCGCGTGTGCGCAGTCGATAAAGACGATATCCGCACCGGCTTCGTCGGCGACCTCGGCGCGTTCTTGCTCGAAGGGGCCGACTGCGACGCCACAGCGGAGATGGCCGTTCTCGTCGCGCGCGGCGTTGTCGTACTCACGGCGCTGGAGGATGCCCTGCATCGTCACGAGTCCGACGAGTCGGTTCTCGCTATCGACGATCGGGACGCGTTCGATCTTGTGATCGTACATCAGTTCGAGGGCGTCTCGGGCCGTGACGTCTTCACTGGCCGTGACGACCTCGTCGGTCATCGCCTCGCGGACCTCGTCGCGCTCGCCGACTTCGAGATATGGTCGGATGTCCGTCCCGGAGATGATCCCGAGCACTTTCTGGTCGTCGTCGACGACAGGGGCTCCGGAGACTCCGGCGCGGTCCATCATCTCGTCGACGTCCTGGACAGTCTGATCGGGCTCTGCGGTGACGACGTCGCGGATGATGAGCTCGTCGGCGCGTTTGACGCGCTCGACTTCGGTCGCCATTCGGTCGACGTCCATGTTGCGGTGCATGACACCGAGACCGCCGTGGCGGGCCATCCCGATCGCCATCCCGCTCTCGGTGACGGTGTCCATCGCCGCCGACAGGACCGGGACCTGCAACTCGACGTTCTTCGAGACTCGTGTACTCATGTCCGCTTCGTCGGGCTCGACGCGGCTCTCTTTCGGGCGGAGCAACACGTCGTCGAACGTCAGCGCTTCGGGTACATCCAACTTCGCAGAATAGGGCTGTGGATCGTTCGCCATGTAAGCCGTCCGCCGCGATTGCGGAAAAACGTTGCGAGACGGCCTGTGTTGTGTGAGTCTGTCCCAGGACTGTCGTCAACTCTCGACCGCGCGCTCGCTCACGGATGAATTCTTGAAATTTTACACACTCGAATCGGCCCTTCTCGAAGCAAATGCCTTAACAATCATTACCTTTTGGTAGATATTCTATTTGCCGGGAAAATCTGCATAGATCGATTAGTTTAGAGTGTGTTTATCGTACGTTTGTTTGTACCATGGGGTCGTATCTCACACAACGCTTTTGATGTATTGACCCGATTCTTCATGTATGGACTCCGTCAGTCCCACCACCCGAGCAGGTACGAGCCAAGCACTGCAGACCGCGGACCCTTGCTCGAACACATTTTGGAAATCGGTGGGGATGAATAATCGTCATTCAGCGAGTTGGACGGAGTTCGCACGCGTCTTCGAAGCCCGACCTCGGTATCGGCGGCGTGTGCGTGAATCCCCACAGGCCACGGGAGACGGCCCTGTAGCCTGATGAGTAGCTCCCAACACCCGATCGCGCTGGCGATCGAGCGTCAGGTCGGCGGGTCGACGCGTCTTCTGGCGACTGTCATGTGTCTCCCGCTGGTCGACGGGCTGTTCCCGGCGCTCGTGCTAGCCGGCGCGGTCGACGGACCCCTCGGTATCCTCGAAGTGGGTTTGCTCGTCTTCGGCGGGAGTGCAACCGTGGCCGTGATTCTCGCGGACATGGATGGTGGCCCACGCGAACAGTTGCCCCAGATCTTGGGCGTCGGTGCAGTGCTCGTGGCCGGAGCAGCAGTGATGGCCGCGCTTGCGCCCACCGTCGAGAGTCTCCTGAATCTCTGGGTCTTCGAGCGCTTCGCCGCGGTCGTCATCCTCGCGGTCGCTGCCAAGACCGCCAGTGCACGGATCGGCGATCTGCTCCCGCGACCCGCGATGATCGTCGCGCTGGGCTTTCTCGCCAGCGTCGAGCCATCGAACGCGACGCTCGTCGTCTCGACCGACCTCGGCTTGATCGCTCGTGGGACCGCCGCCGCAGCAGTCGGTGTGGCCTTCGCCGTTGCCGTCTCGCTGGCGGGACCGACGCTCCGGCGCTCGGTTGATCTGGATCGGTTCCGCTTCGGGAGCGCCGTCGCGCTGGGTATGCTCCCGCTGTCGATATTCGGCCTCGTGCCCGGCAACGCGCCGCTCGCGCTGGCCGTGCTCGGCCTCACGGCTGTGCTCGCGTTCGACCCCGACGCCTCGTATCACGAATCCCGCTCCGAGACGACGATCTCCGATGGTGGCGACAGCGCGACCGCCGACCGGGTCACCGGTGACGTCACTGCCGACCGGGGGCTGAACGCCAGCACCGACGAGGACGGGTATCAGGCTCCCTGGCTCTGACCCGGCGCGTGACACTCTGGGGGCCACGCCCTGACCTCGGACGGGAACACTTAGGATCCTTCTCGCCCAGACTCCGCACATGAGTGAGAACCGCGTGGTTCAGGGCCGGATGGTCACGCCGAAGAAACTGGCCGAGCTGATCGAAGGCGAGGACGTCATGGATGCCGAGTCCATCGAAGACGCCGACCATGAGTGTCCAGAGTGCGGTGGAGACGTCATCGAAGTCGGGTACATGCCCTCGATTACGGAGTTCGTAACTGGCTCCAAGTGCCAGGACTGTGACTGGGCTGCGACCGACCGAGACGAGTAGAATCGAAATCCCTTTAGGGAGATTGGGCTTACGGGGGAGTGCGGGGTCGTGGCCAAGTCCGGCATGGCGACTGACTCCAGAGGCAACGCGCCCGGGACGACACTCCAGACTGATATACTGAGCGGCCGACTGATCATCGGTTCGCGCTGATGACCCTCTGGAGTTCCGAGGCGCAGACCGGAGATATCAGTCGATCGGGAGTTCAAATCTCTCCGACCCCATTTCCTGCCGCGAGCAACACCGCGAGCAGCAGGTACTGGATGAGGAGGATTTGACCCAGGGAAGTCGCGCACAGCGAAGCGAGCACGTCTTCCCGTGGTTCAATATCTCTCCGACCTCATGTGATCAAAATTCTATCGTCGCGGTTCAAATGACGACCCAGTAGCTTGTGTTTAGCCAGCTTATTGAGCGTCGTGTGATCGCAGAGTGAGAACAGCGGATGATCTCACTTTTCTTCATCATTGCTACTGTTCCCGGCCACACCCACCTCCGGTATGGATTTCACACCCCAACTATTGAGATGACATCCATATTCGTGATATACGTATAACAAGACACTTATCATTCTGCTCTCAAGGCCAGATAGCGCGCCTGAGGCGCCAAGCGCGCTTTGTCAGAGGCACCTCTCCCAACGTCGATTCGACGCTCGTGAATGTCTGCGGTGCTGTTTCTCTATTCCCACTCGGGTCCCAAATTGACGACTTCCACGAATCCTAATAAACAATCTCTAATACGTAGTAGAATGAGATCAATAATGAATATAGCCTCAATCTCAATCTATGCTAATGCCACAATCTATCATAAATTGCCCGGAACGCGGGAAGAAAGTGAATTTTGATGTGGACATTCGATGTCCCCACTGCTCGGAATCGTTTACTGAGCAAGGTACCGCATAGAGCCGTCGTTGTCTCCTGCAGTTGTTCGCGGCCGTGATCGCTCCACATCTTGGGCCTGGTAACATCAACGTCAGCGCGAATTGAAGGCGCTCCAGGTCCTACGAGAGATAATGGCAGATCCCGCCCCTACACCGGGCATTCATCACGTGACGTGTATCGCTGGCGACCCTCAGGAGACCCTCGACTTCTGGGTCGAGACGCTGGGGCTGCGACTCGTGAAACGATCGGTCAATCAGGACGACCCCGGGACGTACCACTTCTTCTTGGCGGACGCGGAGGGCACACCGGGAACGAGCATGACCTTCTTCCCGTGGGAGAACCTTCGCCAGGGGAAAGTCGGCTCCGGCCAGGTCGCCCGGACGGCCTTCCGGGTGCCCGAAGGAAGCCTGGACTTCTGGGAGGATCGCTTCGAAGAATACGGCGTGACCTACAGTGATCGAGTCGAGCGATTCGGCGAAACGGTTCTGCCATTTGAGGACCCTGACGGCCTCCCCGTCGAGCTGGTCGCAGTCGAGATCCCCGAGGACGACCCCACGGTTCCGTGGACGGAGTTCGTCCCTGCGGAGTACGCCATCCGTGGGTTCCATTCGGTGACGCTCTGGCTGGCCGATCCAGAGCCGACCGAGGACTTGCTCCGGACGATGGGACTCCAAGAGCATGGCACGGAACAGGCCCAGGGAGACACGCCCGGCGACGAACGGACTCGATTCGCAGCCGCGGGGCCGGTCGGGACATACGTCGACATCCTCCCGACGATCCAGGGCGGTCGACAGGGTCACGGGACGGTCCACCACGTCGCCTTCCAGACGCCCACCGACGAGGAGCAGGACGGGATGCGAACGGCGGTCATGAAGGCTGGCCTCAATCCGACGGCACAGATCGATCGCCACTGGTTCCGCTCGGTGTATTTCCGGGAGTTCGGGGGCGTGCTGTTCGAACTCGCGACCAACGGGCCTGGATACGACAGCGACGAACCGCTTGCAGACCTGGGCGAACGCCTCGTTTTGCCCGGGAAATTTGAAAACCGACGCGAGCAGATCGAGACGGAATTGCCAACGGTGACTGTTCCGCGGGTGGACGCGCCCGATGTCGAGAAGTGAGCGAGGACGACACAATCTCGGCGTGATGCTCAGAAGGGGAAGACAAAATCACGATCATCGGGCTGCGACAGGACCTGAAGGTTTAATAATCAGAGCGCAGACACTCTAAGTAAGGGTGGGACCTATTCCGAGTCATCGCCAGCCAGCAGACCGACCAGCACAGACTGAATCCCAATCGGGGGCCGATCCGTTCGATCAGATCCGCTCGCTCGTCGGGTCGGGGGAGGCGATCGAGGCCATCATCGAATCGAACGATTGCCCGCTCGTTCGCGAGTCCGCCAGCGGCGAGGGGGCGCTCGAACCACGAGCAGGCGAACGAGCAGTCGGCGTCCTGACCGACAGACGGATCATCCTCGCTGCGGGGACCGACGACGATCCTGCAGTGTCGATTCCGTATCGCGAGGTCAAAGCCGTCGACCTCGATGATCCACGGTCGCCCGACGAGTTCGCCATCACTGTCGAGGCCGCGACGACGTGGCAACTCGGCGTGGCGCCGTCGTCGAGAAGTGCAGCGAAGTACGGTCGCCGACTCGTCGAGAAGGCGATCGATTGCTTCGAGCAGATCGACGAGGCGACCACGGCCGTGCAGGCGGCCCGAGCAGACCTGGTCGAGCCGATCGCCGACGGCGACTGGGCGACGACGCGTGAGCGGTACGACCAGTTGCGCTCGATCGTCGACCGCGCACAAGTCGGCGTCGAGAACTCACCGTTCGATGGCGTCGAAACGTTCTGTGACCCGCTCGATCGAGCCGATGCCAGGCTCGAATCGGCGAACGTCGAGGCGACGCTCCGGCGGGTCGAGAAACTCCGGACCGTCGGTCGCGAGTGGCTCGACGACGGGGACATCGAACGCGGGGCACAGACGATCGAGACCGCTCGCGAGAGTCTGGAAGACGTTGCCGAATGCGCGGACTCGTACGATTTCGTCGTTGGGGAGGACGACCTCACGGAGGTTCGGCTCGACTCGCTGTCCTCGCCGGTCGGCGACGCGACGTCGGGCGAAGAAGCGATCGAGCGGGCACACGAACAGGTCGACGCGTTGGCGCGGCGACCATTGCAGGTCGCCGACAGCCGCCGGCAACGAGCGGTCGAGACGGGGTCGATCGTCGGACTGGAGGCAGCGCTCGACCGATACCAGGCGTTGCTGGAAGTCGTGTGGTCCGACGAAGCGACGTTCGGTCTCGACCGGGAGAGCCTGCAGGACCGTGTCGAGGCAACTGCGAGCGAGGTGATCGATCTTCGCGTTGACATCGCTGAGGCAGCCGCCGCGTACGCCGAGAAGGCCCGCGCCGAGGACCGACTGCTCGACGCTGGTGACGCCTATCGGACGGCAGACAGTCACTACGAACGCGCACACGAACTCGCGACAGTCTACCGCGCTGGCGAACCCGAACCGATCGGTGACGCCCTGGATGCTGTCAGAGAAGCACGGAAGACGGTCCCTGTTAGAGTGACCCTGCGCGAAGAGTGATCGAGCGGCAGCCGATAGCCCAGAGACGCAGTATCAGTGATCGAGACTGGCGACGAACGCGTGATCTTCCTCGCGTGCGAGCGGCTGTGCGTCGTCCAGTCTGATGGTCCACCCGTCGAGCGCTTTGGGGTCGGCGCGAGCGTTCGTGAGCACTGTCCTGATGTCGAGGACGTCGACGCCGTAGAAGTCACGCGGGACGCCTTGGAAGTACTGGAGTGCGGTGCCGAAGAGGCTGTGCATGCCGTCGTCATCCTCGAAGTCGACGTGTTTGTACGCGCCTGCGGCGACCTGGACCATCCCGTGGAGGAATGCGCTCTCGGTCGTGCCGCGGCCGTAGTTGTACCATTCGTCCTCGAAACAGTCGTGACTGGCGTGGTAGTGGCCGCTGTTGTACAGCCGTACCCCGTGGACGACGGCCCGCCGGAGTGTCGCGTGCTCCCAGCGCCCGTCGGACCAGCCTGTCGGCGTTCCGGCGGGTGGGCCGACGCTGTCGTCGCGGGTGTGTTCGTCCATGCCGTCCGATACGATGTCGAGACGTGAAACTCCACCGCTAGAGAGTCTTGCCACACTCCGGACAGCGCGTCGCCTCGGGTGGCGTCCGGTGATGGCACCGAGGACAAACGACATCTTCGCCGGCGCTGGCACCTCGCCGAGCTGTCGACCATTCGCCCCCGCCGCCCGTCAGGACGCGCCCGACACCTACGAGAAGGACGAGGCCCACGACGAGGATACCCCCGAGGGCCCACTCCGAGCCGACCGCCAGTGGCGTTATCATGCCAGCGGGTCGGACCACCAGAGACGTAAGCGTTGTGCGGGGCGGGGACCGCTCTTAAGTGCTGTGACTCAAAATAGCACGCCATGGACGTGATCGTGCACGGCGGTGCTGGGTCGGAACCGGCCGACCCCGAAGGACGGGCGTCGGCGCTGGAGAAAGCGGCCCACAGAGGGGCAGACGCCGCCTCGCCAGTCGACGCCGTCGTCGCGGCGGTCGGCTGGCTGGAGTCGACGCCACAGTTCAACGCAGGTGTCGGGAGTGCGGTCCAAAGTGACGGCACGATCAGGACTGACGCCGGGATGATGACTGGCAGTGGCTCGGCGGGAGCGGCCTGCTCGATGCCCGGTGTCGAGCACGCGATCGAGGTCGCACGGATCGTAATGGCCTCGACGCCACACGTTCTGGTCGCGGGCGAGCATGCCGTCGATCTAGCGGCGTCGTTCGGCATCGCCACCCGGGTCGACCTCTGGACGGAACGGACGCGCGAGCGCTGGGCTGAAATCGAGCCGCCGATGACCGGCCTGGAAGATCAACTGGCGTGGGTTCGTGAACACTTCGGCGGTCACGATACCGTCGGGGCTGTGGCAGCCGACGGTGAGCGTGTGGCTACCGCAACCTCGACCGGTGGGCGATGGTTCGCACTCGCCGGTCGGGTCGGCGACGTTCCACAGATCGGCTCGGGGTTTTATGCCAGCGAGGTCGGGGGCGCGAGTGCGACCGGTGCTGGAGAGGACATCGCTCGCGAGACGCTGGCACGTGAAGCTGTTTCTCACCTCGAAGATGGGGCCGACGCCCAGACGGCTGCTGATCGGACGATGGCTGATTTCGAGGTCGCTCGTGAGGGAACTGCCGGCGTGATCGTGATGGACACCGACGGCGACGCCGGCAGTGCGTACAACAGTGCGTCGATGCAGGTCGCGATCGACAGCGGGTGATCGCGAACGCAAACGCTTTCGGGAGCGGCGGTCGAAGACCGCGTCATGAGTGATGTCGACCTGACGAGCGAGCAGTACGAGAAGTGCCGTGAAGCTGGTGAGATCCTGGCCGAGGTTCGGGACGAAGCCGCCGAGAAAGTCGAAGTCGGTGTCTCCCACCTGGACGTCGCGGAGTGGGCCGAAGACCGCATCCGCGAACTCGGTGGCGAACCAGCGTTCCCGGTCAACATCTCGATCGACGAGGAGGCCGCCCACGCGACGCCGAGCATCGACGACGATTCGACCTTCGGCGAGGACATGGTCAACCTCGATATCGGGGTCCACGTCGACGGCTGGCTAGCCGACACAGCCGTGACAGTTGACCTCTCCGGACACGACGAACTCACTGCGGCCTCCGCAGAGGCGCTCGACGCCGCGATCGAGGCGGTCGAACCCGGCGTCGAAACTGGTGAAATCGGTGCCGAAATCGAAGACGTGATCGAGGGGTACGGATTCAACCCCGTCGTCAATCTCACCGGCCACGGCCTTGGCCACTGGGAACAGCACACCACGCCGAACATCCCGAACCGTGCGGTCTCACAGAGCGAGACACTGGAGGTTGGCGACGTGGTGGCAATCGAACCGTTCGCGACTGACGGCGGCGGCAAGGTAAGCGAAGGACAGGACGAGGAAATCTTCGCACTCGACAGCGAGGGATCGGTCCGTGACCGGTCGGCCCGGCAGGCGCTCAACCAGATCGTCGAGGACTTCAAGACGCTGCCGTTCGCGACGCGCTGGCTGGATGTCTCCAGATCGAAGATGGCGCTGCGGCGGCTCAAACGCCAGGGGATCGTCCACGGGTATCCCGTCCTCAAAGAGGAGGACGGCTGTCTCGTCAGTCAGAAAGAGCACACGATCATCGTGACCGAAGACGGCTGTGAGGTCACGACGCGGTCGCGATAGGGTCGAGGTCGCGGCTCTGGTAGATCAGAACAAACCGACGCCGACGGCGTAAGGCCACTCGACAGTTCCGAGCGCGACCAGCACCAGCGTTCCGCCGATCAGGGCCGTGTTCTTCAGGAAGTGCGTCATCTCGTCCTGTGCCTGCTCCTCGGGGACGGCCCAGAAGTCGTGCATCGTCACCGTCGCGATCACGAGGAATCCCGCAATCGCACCCGCGGCCAGTACGGGAAAGATCCCGGCGAGGACGCCCAGCCCACCTGCGATCAACAGCAGACCACTGGCCGGGACGAGAACGCCAGCGGCCGGGATCCCCTTCGCTTTGCTGTAGCCGACCATCTGCTCGGCGTTCAGCAGGTGGTTGAGTCCCAGGAACGCGAGTACTCCGCCGAACAACACGCGAGCGAACAGGAACGCCTCGGCGACACCAGTCGATTCGAGGACCATCAGGGCGCACCCCCCGGAATTACGGTCTCGTTCTGTTGTCCATCAAGTTGCATAGTGATAGTTGGTTTCATCACGATACCTAGTTCGAATGCGAACCTATTTATCTATTCCCGGACATAGAAGCTACCAGGTAACGTCGATGTCATCGGAACTCACTCACACGACAGACGAAGACAAGCCGGGTCCGTGCTCGGTCGTGAAGACGATCGACCAGATCGGTTCGCAGTGGCGGCTGGTCGTCCTCCACGAACTACAGGACGGCGAGCGCCGGTTCAACGAACTCAAGCGCGAGACCGACGCCAGCGCACGGACGCTCTCGCGTGTGCTCGACGACCTGCAGGAGATGGGGTTCGTCGACCGCCGACTCGAAGAGGACGCGCCGGTCGCGAGTTACTACCGCCTGACAGAGAAAGGCGAGTCACTGTGTCCGGTATTCGACGCGCTGGGGGAGTGGGGCGACGAGTGGGCGCTCGAACGAGCGTAGGTTTTTCAACGCAGACTGCCGTGCATCCCAACGATGGGAGTCAGGCCACCTACCGGCGACAGCTCTGACCCGGATGCGATCGAGTTCGGTATCGCGGTCCTCGACGACGTCCTCACAGACGCGGACATCTCCTTTCCCGCCGATAGCGGGACCGTCGTCCAGGAAATCGGCGACCAGTCGGTCCCGTACGACGCCTCGGGGAACACCGTGCGTCTCGCAGAGGCGCTCGCGGAGGTCGACAGTGATCGCTTCGAGTCCGTCCAGGCGCTGAAAAATGACCTCTATCCAGTCTTCGAGGAGCGCCGACAATCGCGCGGGAGCGGTGTCCTCGGGCAGCTACGAGCGCTCATCCCCTTCTGAGGAGGACTGGCGTCCGCTGGCCTCACCCGGTTGGCCGGCACTGCCCGGCTGATTTTCGGTGCTCAGTCGTTCGATGTAGTGCAGTTGCTCGCGATGGAGCGTGACGATCATGTCCGAGAGCACGCCGAAGATCAGCAACTGGACGCCGAAGATGATCCCGAGCGCGGAGACGATGGCGATTACCTCGTGGGATATCCCGCGCGTAAACCACTCGACGGCGACGTACCCGCCCAGAACGATGCCGACGAGCGTGCTGATGATGCCGACGCTCCCGAAGTAAAACAGCGGGTTGTTGGTTTTGGCCATCCGGTACAGCGTCATCAGGATGACTGCGCCGTCGCGGATCGGACTCAGATTCGTCTCGGCCTCCTCGGGTCGACACTCGTAGCTGATCGGGACGACTTCGGTGGTGACGTTGTGTTTGACGCACTCGACGGCCATCTCCGTCTCGATACCGAAGCCGTCGGCCGTGAGCGCGAACCGCCGTGCGGATTGGGTAGTAAACGCCCGGTAGCCACTGAGGATGTCCACGAAGTTACGGCCGTGGACGAGACGGAACGCCCGATTTATCAGCCGATTCCCGAACTTGTTGAGCCGGCTCATCGCGCCAGATTCCATGTCGGCGAATCGGTTGCCGATGACGTGTTCGGCTTCGCCTTCGAGCAACGGTTCGAGCATCTTCGGAGCCTCGTCTGGCCGGTATGTGGCGTCACCGTCGAGCATCAAGACGTAGGGCTGGTCGATCAGCTGGATGGCTTCGCGGATCGCCTGGCCCTTGCCCGAGCCAGTCTGCTCGCGGACGTCCGCACCGTGTTCGCGGGCGATCTCTCTGGTCCCGTCGGTCGAACCGCCGTCCATGACCAGCACGTGCCCGAATCCCTGTTCCTGAAATCCCTCCAGAACCTGGCCGATGGCAGCCGCTTCGTTGTACGTCGGGATCAACACGCAGACGTCGCTCCACTCGCCCATCACCCTCCTATGCACCCCAGGCGCGCAAAAAGGTGTGGTCTTGCCCCGCGCCGGGGCGACGAGAATCCACCACGGGTCGAATCGCTTATACGCCTCTCGCGCCCGACTGGAGAACATGTCGCGCTGGTTCGCGCCCGGAACGTGGTGGTACGCCCTTCCCCTTCTGTTGCTCGCCGGGCCACTGCTGTGGTTCGACCCCTCCGTGGGCGCTGGCGCGATGCTGGCCGGAATCGCGGTCCTCGTCTTCCATCGCAATCCCGACCGAGAGATTCCCGAATCGGGGTACGTCTCCCCCGCCGACGGCAAAGTCTCTGTCGTCCGAGAGGAAGACGACCGTCTCCGGGTAGGCGTGTTCATGAACGTCCACAACGTCCACGTCAACCGCGCGCCCACTGGCGGGACCATCCAAGACGTGACGCACATCTCGGGTGCGCACAAGCCCGCGTTCTCGAAAGACTCCGAGCGCAACGAGCGCGTCCACCTCGACTTTCCGGACTACCGTGTGACGCTGATCGCCGGGGCGTTCGCACGGCGAATCCACCCGTATGTCGAAGCTGGCGACACCGTCAGCCGGGGCGAACGGATCGGTCACATCTCCTTTGGCAGTCGCGTCGACGTTCTCTTTCCGCCCGAAGTCGACCACCAGGACCTCGTGGTCGAGCCCGGCGAGCGTGTCCGAGCGGGCGAGACCGTGCTCGTCGAGACGTGAACACTGTGGGCGACTGTCGACCCCCTTTGGCGGGATAGACATTTCATAGTGGTTGCTGTAACGATTTACCGGTACGACCGCACGAAGGCGTGCGGACGATCCGGAACAGACTTACAGCAACCACTATGTGGATCGCGGGCGACGAGCCGGTATGCCCGGCAAGTACTTCGAGGAGTTCGAGGCGGGCGAGACGATCGTCCACGACAAGCGCCGGACCATCAGCGAGAGCGACAACCAGCGCTTCTGTGACCTGACGATGAACCAGCAGCCGCTCCACCTCGACAGCGAGTTGGCCGCCGAGACACAGTTCGGCGAGCGCGTCGTCAACGGCCTCTACACCTTGAGTCTCGCTGTCGGACTGACGATTCCCGAGACGACCGACGGCACGATCGTCGCGAATCTGTCCTACGACGATGTCGAACACCCTCATCCGGTCTTTCACGGCGACACGATTCGCGCGGAGACCACCGTCGAGCACAAGCGCGAGACCAGCGACGGCGACCGTGGCATCGTGACCATGCGCGTCGAGGTGTTCAATCAAGACGACACGCTCGTCTGTGAATTCGATCGGACAGTACTGGCCGAAAAACGACCGGAGAGTTGACGGAAATCGACTCTAGAGGAGGAGCGTGGCGTTACTCGCGGCGGCGACGAACCACGGTATCGCGAGCCCGAGCGGGACGACCGCGCCACGCTCGTCGAGCAATTTCCGGACACCAGCGCCGAATCCGAGAACTGCCAGTTTGACCCCGACGAGTGCGGCGATTCCGGCCGTCTCGATCGCCATCCGCATCGCCGGATTCCCTTCGGTCATGCCGGCCTGGAGGCCTGCGTACGTCGAGACGACGTCTGCGAGCAGGACAGCGACGAGGACGCCCCACAGATACGGCTCGAACGTGGCGAGCCGATCGACGAATCGCGGTCCCTCACCGGTGCTTTCCGCTCGATACCCCTGGTCGACTGCTGTCGACTTCTGGGTTGACATGGACACCCCCACAGCCACCGTCGACAGTCTCCCCGGACTGTCTACACTGGTAAACTGTTGGTATGCTAACTGCTCACTCGGCGCATAAATATATTGTCATCCCAACTGGTCGGCAGCACTCGCGGTCGTCATCTCAACCCCGTCGTCCGTCGTGCTCGAGGTGCCAAGCTCGTCGAGCATCGACTGGAGCTGTGTCGCCTCGTCGGCGAGTTCGCTCACAGTGTCTGTCATCTCGGCGATAGAAGCCGTCTGTTCCTCGGCAGAGGCGGACACAGACTGGGCCTCATTTGCGGTCTCGTCGCTAATCTCGACGATCTCTTCGAGCAAGTGATCGACCTCCTCGGTCGTCTGGGCTTGACTGTCGGTTGCCGCGTCGATCTCCTGAATACCAGCGTTGACGTCTTCGATCTGTTCGACGACGTTCTCGATCGCGCTCATCGCATCTTCGATCGTCGTCGCGCCGGTTTCGACACTGGATTCCATGTTGGCCATGCCCTCGACGGCCGTATCGGCCTGCTCGCGCATCTCGCCGATGAGATTTTCGACCTCTCTGGTCGCCTCTTGGGTCTCCGCTGCCAGGCCCTTGACCTCGTTCGCGACGACCGCGAACCCCTCGCCGGCCTCGCCGGCTCGTGCCGCTTCGATCGAGGCGTTCAGGGCGAGTGTGTTGGTCTGTTCGGCGATCCCGTCGATCAGGTCGACGATGTCGTCGACTTCCTCGATTCGCTCGTCGAGCGCCTCGACTTCTTCGGCGGCGGCACTGGCCTGTGAACGAATCGAGTCAATCTCCGCAACTGCAGTCTCGGAATCGGCGCGTGCCGAGCGCGCAGTCTCGGTCACGTTCTCTGTCGTGTCGGCAACCTCGGCGGCGGAGGCAGCGACCTCTTCAATCGTCGCCGAGAGGTCGTTGGTCTGGGCTGACGCGTCACTCAGTCGGTCACGCTGCTCGTCGACACCCGAGGCGATGCGCTCCATCGAGTCACTGACGTCGCCACTCACGCGGGCCACCTCTTGCCCGCTGGTGGCTGCGTCCTCACTGACACTCGCGACGTTTTCGGAGAACTCCGTGACGTCGACGATTGTCGACTCGAGAGAATCGAGCATCTGGTTGAACGACACGGCAATCTCTGACATCGCCTCGCTGTCTGTATCCTCCTTGAGGCGTCTCGTGAGGTCACCCGCTGCGACTGCCTCCATTTCCTTGCTGTAGGTCCGGGCTTGCTCTTTGAGCTGGGTCGCCGTCCGTTCCGCTTCGCGACGCGCCCCCTCGGCTGATTCGCGAGCTTCCTGAGCCCGTTCTGTTTCGGCCTGGGCGGTCGCCGTGGCCTCCTCTGCCTCGGCGATCCGCTCGGCGAGGGTTGCGGCCGTCGTCTCGAACCCGCGATAGACGTCGTCGATCTTGTCGTCACGCTGCGCATCGATCTCGAAGTGATACTGTTCGTTCTGGATCGCTCGCACCGCCGCCTGCAACGTCTCGATGATGACGTACATCTCGCCATAGATTCCAGCACCAATCCCGAACGTGATCACGAACAGCGCAGCGACGGTCAGCCACGCGCCCTCGTACGCCGCGATAATCACCGGAACCAGGACTGCCGTCCCGGCGAACAGCCACAGTTGCCTGTTCAGCGTCGACTGCAGCGACGACGGAACCAGATATCTGACCGCTCTCGATACGCGCGCCATGCCTGACCACAGTTGCGCACTCCCGGACGGAGAGGGAGATAGAACCCGACGCTCGGCGGTCGATTCCGAGCCCGCTTCAGCACTCATTCTGCGCACCTTAGCCGGCAGCCGTAGTAAACCATTGGCACCCGATTCTCAGTGGCAATAACGTCATGATTGGAACAACACTTCAGTCGGCCGTTCGGACCGGTTCATCGACGATCTGGATCACGATCGAGAGTGTTGCGACGCCACCAGCGAGCGCGACGATCGCGAGTTCCGGACCGACGGCGTCGGCGATCGCACCGCCGCCGACGCGGAAGACGACGAACGAGAGGCCGTAGACCATCGACGCCGTCGAGAGGACGGTCGCCCGCCCGAGCGACGGCAGATGGTCGTTCAGATATTGCCCGCGGAAAGCGTAGGAGAGACTCTTGACGATCCGCATGCCGACGAACCCGGGGATGGCGAGCCAGGGTTCGACGAGCATTCCCGCGAGGACGGCCGCCAGCAGAATCGGTGCGACGGCAAACCACCCTGAGATGCCAACAGCTGCCCGCACCCGGTCGATGTTGTACGACGCGAACGCAGTGAGGAGCATGAACGCTGCGTAGAGGTATCCGAGCCACGCTTCGGGGACGCCTGCATCGACGACGATTGGCTGGATGTACAGATCCGCCAATTCCGGGATGGAGAGCAACAGCGCGGTGTAGACGATGAACGTCCGAAGTTCTGGTGCGAGAAACTTCTCCGTGACCGTGGTCCAGGCGTCCCGCGCGGAGAAGGCTTCGCCACCCGCGCCCTCGGCGTACTGTTCAGTCTGGGGCATCGAGAGAAGGACCAGAGCGCCAGAGCCTGTGATCAGGCCTGCTGCGACGAACGGAATCCGCTGATCGATCGTGTAGAGGTACCCCCCGAGGATCGACGTCACGGCGGAGGTGACGAGAAAAGCCGCGCCGCCCCGACCGGTGATCGTGGTGTACTCGTCGGTGTCCAGGCGCTCGTCGAGCATGTCGTAGAGGTACGCAGAACCCGAACCCGACCGGAACGTCAGCGCGACCCCCCAGAAGACGAAGACGGCTGCGAACCCGACGAGCGACCCTGTGACAGTAAAGGCGAACATCGAGATCGACATCAACAGCGTGCTGACGATCAGGCTGTTGCGCCGCCCGATTTTGTCGCCGATGTAGCCCGTCGGAATTTCGGCGGCAACGACGCCCGCGAAAAAGAGGCCGTTTACCAGCCCGACGCCGCCCTCGTTGAGTCCCCGCGAGAGCAAATAGAGCGTGATGATCGGGTAGATGAATCCCTCAGAGAGGGTGGCCCGATAGAGGTAGAACTTCCAGACGAGGATGCGGTGTTCCCGACTCGCTTCGGCGAGTGGCGTCCCCTCGCTCACGGATGTGCTTCTGTCGGTCTATCTGATACACCTTCCGGAATCCTGACCAGACAGTCAGTCGTGAGCCAGCGAGATGCTCACAGGACTGTGCCGTGCTTCTTGCTGGGGCGGTCTTTCTCGACGGTCTCGTAGAACTCGAATCTGGCCTCGAGCTCTGCTCGAAGATCGCTCGGGGGGACGATCTCGTCGATGACGACCTCGCTGGCCATGCGGTGAACGTCGATGTCCTCACGATACTCCTCGCGGAGCTCCTGCTCGCGGCGCTCGCGCTCGTCGGGGTCGTCGATCGCGTCGAGTTTGTTGGCGTAGACGGCGTTGATCGCCGCTTCCGGCCCCATGATCGCAATCTCTCCGGAGGGGAGACCGATCGTCGATTCGGGGTCGTAGGCCGGTCCGCTCATCGCGTAGATCCCCGCGCCGTAGGCTTTCCGGACGACGACACACTGTTTTGGCACGGTGGCACTGCTGGTCGCGTAGATCATCTTTTTGCCCTGTTCTAAGATTCCCTCCTTTTCGACCTGTGAGCCGGCCATGAACCCGGGCGTGTCACAGAGATACAGCAGCGGGATATTGTAGGCGTCACAGGTCCAGACGAACCCTGCGGCTTTCTCGGCAGCGTCGGGGAAGATCGCGCCTGCCCGATGGCTGGGCTGATTGGCGACGACGCCGACCGGCCGCCCGTCGATCCGCGCGAATCCCGTGAGGATCTCGGGCCCATACTGCTCGCGCACCTCGAACCACGACTCGGCATCGACGACGCGTTCGATCACCTCGGTCATGTCGTAGCCCCTGTTGGGCTCCTGGGGGACGATCGAATCGATTCCGGCTGGCGATTTCGCGGGTGCAGTTCCGTCGGTTCTGGGCGGCTTCTCGTCGCTGTTGGCCGGGAGATAGGAGAAGAGTTTGGCGACGAGATCGCGAGCGTGTTGTTCGTCCTTAGCGATCAGATCCGCTGATCCGGAATGTTTCGCGTGTATCTCGGGACCACCCAGCTCCTGTAAATCGATCTGTTCGCCAGTGACCATCTCGACCATCCGCGGGGAGGCGATGGCCATCGCGGACATCCCCTCGACCATCACAGTAAAGTCCGCAAAGACTGGTGTGTAGGCTGCGCCGGCGATGCAGGGGCCATAGAGGACACAGATCTGCGGGACGCGCCCCGAGAGCATCGAGTGGTTGTAGTAGTATTTCCCGATCCCCTCACGGTTGGCGAAAAAGCCGGTTTGCTGGTCGATGCGGCCGCCTGACGAATCCATCAGGTAGAGGACGGGCCGCCCAGTTTTGAGGGCGCGCTGTTGCATCCGGAGGAACTTCTCGACGCCTTTCTCGGCCATCGATCCCGCCTTCACAGTATAATCGTTGGCCATCACGTGGACGAGGCGGTCCTCGAACTCGGCCGCGCCAGTCAAGAGCCCATCACCCGGGAGCCGTTGGTCCTCCTCGGGTTCGTCACCGTCGGGATGCCACGAATCGAAGTTGGCGAACTTCCCGTCTTCGAAGCGGAAGCCATCGTCGCCGAACCACAGTTTCAGGCGGTCCCGAACGAACAGTTTTCCCTGCTCGCTGAGGCGCTCGCGGTACTTCTCCGGGCCGCCCGCTTCGATGTCGGCAATCTGGTCGCGGAGGTGGCGCTCGCGGTCGGTGGGACCGTGGTCGTCCTCGTTCGAAGCAGCTGATTGGCCGGTCGGAGCGTCCACAGGCGCATCGCGTGTCACCTGCGGATCGTCACTGTCACCGACGAAGACCTCGACAGAGACGCCGTGTTCGTCCGCGAGCACGGTGGCGATGGCCTCGGCTTCCTCTCGTGTGGCCTGGGCGTCGATCCGAACCTGCATGGTCGTACATGCAAGGGGAGGGTGAAAACCACTTCCCCGCCACGAAGTCTTTCAGTGAAGCCGACGAACCTCGCCATATGGCGTACACCAGAGTCAACTACGAAGATGTCGAACCGGTTGCCGAAGCGATGCACTTCCTGCGCGACCCGTTAGACTGTGACAATCTCGGGCTCACCGTCGTCGAGTGCGAGCCACACTGGGAAGGCAAACCGCACGACCACGCCGGCGACGATCACGAAGAGGTCTACTTCCTCGTCGATGGTCGCGCAAACGTCGTCGTCGACGGTGAAGAAGTCTCGCTGAACGAAGGCGACGCGCTCCGGATCGATCCGGACAGCCAGCGACAGATCCAGAACCGGGGCGTCGAGAGCACGTTCGTCCTCGTCGGGGCACCCTAACGAACGAACGCAAGGCTGTACATCTCGCCGGCGTCGACCGAACCGATGTCGGCTGCCAGGTTCTCGGCTCGTTCGACGAGCGGGGCAGCCGTCCCAGTCGGAAGATCAGCAGCGACCTCACGGGCTACATCCAGGTGGGCCTGAACGTGGGATTCTGTCCAGGGGACAGGATCGAGCAACGTCTTCCGGCGTTCGAGTGACCAGCCGTGGCCTTCGAACAGTGACTGGAGATGGTCAGCTGCGTAAAACGTCAGGGCCGGCTCTCCACGCGCGAGTTCCATCAGCGCGTTCTCGACGGCGAACAGCTCGCGAATTGGATGCTCCCCAAGTGGCGAATAGTCGTCGACGACGAGGTGCGCTCCGGGTGCGGCAACCCTCGTGAGTTCAGAAACGATTCGTTCTGCGTCCGGTGGCGGCACGACGTTGAACAGCCCGTGTGCAGTGACGACATCGATGGTCTCCGCACGGAGCGGCATCGAGCGCAAATCGGCTTCGAAAACGGCTACGCGACCACCCTCGACCCTGTCTCGGACGGTCTGGGCGTGCTCGCGATCGTCAGTGATCGCATAGACGGCTGCTGGGCCGCCGTCGAGGAGACCTGCCGTCATGTTCCCGACGCCAGCGCCGGCCTCCAGACAACGCTTCCCCTCGACAGGCTGGTCCGCTAGCGCCGTCCGAACGGTCGCGGGAACGTCCATCAGTGGTGCAGTTGTTCGGGGACGGGGCTCTCGTCGTGACGCGACCGTTCGATCAGCGATCGCTGTTGGGGGTCGGCCATTGGCTCGAATTGGTCTGCGGCGTCGAGCACCATCTTCACGAGCTTGGGATCACCGGGCGAGACGACACTGCTCAGGCCCTGCGACGCCGCGAAGTCGAATCGGTCGTCGATTTCGGCCTGGGTATCCACTGGCTGATACCAGTTCGCGTAGGGGCGCTGGTCTGCCGGGAGTTCGTCGGTCGGCGGCCACGGCCCCTTCGCGAAGGCCTTGATCCCGAGCGTTCCGATATCCGCCGCTTGGGCGCGTTCGAGGACTGCGTCGTAATCGTATTCGGACCCGTCCTTGCCGGAGACGACGGGATTCAGCGGGAACATGAGACTCTCCAGGTCGTCGATACGGTCGATCGCATCGCGGACGAGTTCGGGGTTGCCGTGACTGGTGAGCCCGATATGCTCGATCAGGCCTTCGTCTCTAGCGTCGCGAAACGCCGCAAGCGCACCCTCATCGTCGGTGATCTCGTCGAGTTCGTGTTCGTACTCCAGGCCGTGGATCTGGTAGAGATCGATCGTCTCGACGTCGAGGCGTTCGAGAGACTGTTCGAGTTTCTCACGCGCACCGTCGTAGTCCCGCTCCATCGTCTTGCAGCCGAGGAAGATGTCCTCACGATACTGCCCGAGTTTCGGTGCGAGTTTGCGCTCGGCGTCGCCGTAAGCTGGTGCGACGTCGAAGTGATTGACCCCGTGGTCGAGGACGAGTTCGACCATCTGATCCGCTCCCTCCTGTTCGAGCCAGTTGAGCGCGATCGCTCCGAAGGTACAGATCGTACTCTCCTGTCCCGTCGTGCCGAGTGGACGCGTCTCCATAGCCAAACCGACGCCCGCCTGCGTAAAAAACCACTGTGGCTGTTGTGATCGTCGTCCACCTTGAAACGCTACCCCACCACAGAGATCACGATCACTCCAGCACGCTTCGCGGTCGTTTGAGATAGACTTCCTGATCGACGACGCGCTGGAACACGTCGTACAGTGTCTCGACGGCCGCTGGCGGCGGTGAGAACGTGATGTGGGGCGCGAGATGGTAGCCTTTCGCGGTCGTCAAAAAGAGATAGAGCGTTCGATGGTGGGCCGGCGTCGCGTCGACGACGCCGACCTCGCCACTTCCGAGACCGGCGGCGAAGTCGTTGAGCATATCTCCAATGTCGTCGAGCAGTTGCTTGTCCGGTCGTGCAGCAGCCGTTCCGAACGCCTGCTGGAACGACTCGACGGTGGCTTTCAGGAACGGATTGGACTCGATCCCGGTCGGATCGACGTTTGCGAACTGGTCGTACAGCGCGAGTAACGTCTCCAGTTCCTCGGCCGTGAGCGCGATCGGTAACACGGGATCGCCTTTCGGTAACGAATAGTCTGGGAGCGAGTACGACTGTGGGTCCGGGACCGATCCGAAGACGTCCGCCAGGTCCATGGCGGTATATTCGGCCCCCACTCTCTTACCATTTGGCTGCCCACCACCTGCTCGCAGCCGGCAGTGTTTTGGCCCCGATCCCCCAACGCCGAACCGATGCCGACACGGCTGCGCTACGAGGACGGAACGATCCGGATCGACGGGCCAGTTCCGGATCTGGCCTTCGTCGAGAGCGATCCTCGGAGCCAGACCGGGCGCGCGCCTGCATTCCGGTACGCCGACCTGCTGGACGCGCTTGCGGACGCCGAAATTCCCTATACTGACGAGGTCCACTACGGGACGACACTCGACATCGAGACGGCCTACGAACTCCGGGAGTACCAGCAGGATGCCCTCGATTCGTGGCGAGCGGCCGGCGATCGTGGTGTCCTCGAATTACCCACTGGGAGCGGCAAGACGGTGATCGCCATCGCCGCCATCGCCGAACTCGGTGTGCCGACGCTGGTCGTCGTCCCGACGATCGACCTGCTCGAACAGTGGCGCGAGGAGCTGGAGCGAGAATTCGACGTTCCGATCGGGCAACTCGGCGGCGGTACCCAGCGCGTCGAAGCGATCACCGTCTCGACCTACGACTCCGCCTACCTCCGGGCCGACGAACTCGGCGATCGGTTCGGCTTCGTCGTCTTCGACGAGGTCCACCACCTCGGTGGGCAGGGCTATCAGGAGATCGCGCGTCTGCTCGCTGCCCCGGCCCGGATGGGCTTGACTGCGACGTTCGAGCGACCGGACGGTGCCCACGAGGCCATCGCCGACCTCGTCGGCTCCCGAGTCGTCCAGATCGAACCGGAGGAGCTGGCAGGCGAGCACCTGGCCGACTACGACATCAAGCGCATCGAAGTCGCACTCACGGCCGACGAGCGCGAGCGCTACGACGAACACCAGGGCACGTTCACCGACTATCTCGCCCAGTCGAACCTCCAGCTGCGAAGCGGCGAGGACTACCGCAAGCTCGTCATGCGGTCGGGGACCGACCCAGCCGCACGCGAGGCGCTGCTGGCCAAACAGCGAGCTCGGGAAGTGATGATGAACGCCGACCGGAAGGTCGAGGTGCTGGCCGACCTGCTCGACCGCCATAGCGAGGATCGAATCATCGTCTTCACTGCCTTCACGGATCTCGTGTATCGGCTCTCAGAACGGTTTCTCCTGCCGGCGATCACTCACGAGACAGGTGCAGCCGAGCGCAAAGAGATCCTCCGGGCCTTTCGAAACGGTTCGTACTCGCGGATCGTCACCGCGAACGTCCTCGATGAGGGCGTCGATGTTCCTGACGCAAACGTGGCCATTGTCCTCTCGGGAAGCGGGAGCGAGCGCGAGTTTACCCAGCGGCTTGGTCGGATCTTGCGGCCGACGGCGGACGGATCGCGAGCCTTGCTGTACGAGGTCGTCACTGAGGAGACGGCCGAAGAACGTGTCGCGCGGCGCCGACGGTGATCGGCTTTCGGCCAAAAGGGAGCCACCGGGCTGTTTAAGCGGCCGGCAGTCGGATCTGGTTCTGTGCTGACGAAGGACCTGCTTCGCGTCTCACGGGCTGGTGGTGGCTACCACCCGCAGTTCGTCGGCGAGGCCCACCGCGACCTCGCCGCGCAGGTCATCGGAACCTACCAGGGCCACGTGGGCGAGTCGCGCGCGGATCTCGAATCGGCGCTCACGGCGTTAGAGCGCGACGCCCCCGACTTCAAAATCGTTCGTGGGTTCGGGAAACTCCTCGACAGGGAGGCGACCTTCGAGACGCGGGCGCCACTGCCCCCGGAACGGGCCCGCCGTGCGGCGTTCGAGGCGGCCGAAGACGTCGGCGTTGTCACCGAGACTGACCGCGAGCGGGCACTGTCCCGGGCCGCGGATCGGCTGGCCACCGATCCTGACGAGGTCGAGGCGTCCCTGTATGCCGATCTCGAAGATCGTCAGGTCCTGACCGCTGTTTCCGCACGCTACGACCCCGAAACACTGTGCCAGCAATACGATCTCTCGCTGGCTCAGACCGCGCTGTTCGACGCGACCGAAGTCCGAATCCGAAGCGACGATCCCAAGGCCGTGATCTCGGCTGTCAAACGCCTCCGGCTCATGTACGAAATCGAGCGCACGGGTGAGAGTGAAACTGAAGATCGATCTGGGGCACAGCGCGAGGTCGTCGTAACTGGGCCGACCACGCTCTTCCGGCGGACCCGCAGATACGGGACGCGATTCGCACGCCTCCTTCGGAGCGTCGCCAAATCGACTGAGTGGCGACTCGAAGCGGCGATCGACGACGATGGCACCGAGCGGACCCTTTCACTCACTGATACCGATATCTCGGTTCCCGACCACGAACCCGTGACCGATGTGACGTTCGACAGCGGTGTCGAGGCGGACTTTGCAACCCGGTTCCAGTCGCTGGATCTGGACTGGAATCTCGTCCGCGAGCCCGACCCGCTGGCGTCGGGGGCCCACGTCGTCATCCCGGACTTTGCTTTCGACTACTGCCACGCCGACTTCAGGGTCTACTTCGAGATCATGGGCTTCTGGACGCCAGAGTACGTTGCGAAGAAACTCGACCGGCTGGCCGAGCTGGAGGACGTCGAGATGATCGTCGCCGTCGACGAGACACTCGGGGTCGGCGAAACCGACGATGTCGAGGCACTGACCGAATCGGGAGCAGCGGACGCAGAGATCGAAGCGCGGGGCCATCGCGCAATCCCCTATTCGGGAACGGTCAGAGTGAAAGACGTCCGGGAGACGCTCAGACGTTACGAGGACGACCTTGTGGCCACGAGTGTGGCAGCGCTGCCCGACGAGATGATCCCGGACGCGGACGTGACGACCATCGCAGCCGTCGCGGCAGACTACGGGGTTAGCGAAGACGCCATCGAGGATCAGCTCTTCCCCGAGCACGAGCAGGTCGGCCGGACACTCGTTCGACCCGCGGTGCTGGACGAACTAGCGGCCGAAATCGAAGCGGGGATGGACCTCAACACCGCGGAAGCGATCCTCGACGAGCGAGGGATAGACGACGCGAGCGCTGCACTCGCACGGCTGGGCTATCGCGTCGAATGGGAAGGCCTCGGCGGCGGAACGATCACACAGCGAGAGGGAGCGTCTCGGTAGGGGGAACGATCGCACGGCGAGAGGGGGAAGGGCGGTCCGCACTCGGACCGCGTGATTGTCTGCCCCACCACACCATCGGGATCGAACTACACGTCGCGGTCGGATTCCGAGGAACGGCGCTGGCGGGACCGTTGGGCGGCGATACTATCTGCGATATCTTGTTCGGTGTCGGCGTCAGCGTTCATGGGACCACGTCGACTCTCGTCGACACCTGGCGATACAGGAGGGGATATAATAGGCCTGTTCCAGGCTGAAATAACGATTTTACTGATCAGTCGGGGTCAGACGAGCGCGATGACGCCGAACCCGATGGCGAACGCCAGGGCGAACGACCCGGCCCACGCGCCGATGGTCCGGCCGATCTTCTCGCGACTGACGCCGTCCCCGCCAGCGACCGCCGCGCCGCTGCCGATGATTGCTGTCACGATGGCCTGATTGAACGAGATGGGCGTCCCGAGTGCGACCGCGACCTGCGCGAACAGGAACGTCGGGAGCAGCGCCGAGATTGACCGCCTCGGTCCGAGCGAGGCGTAGTCCTGCGAGAGGGATTTGATCATCCGAGGCGCGCCTGTCCAGGAGCCAACGAGCATCCCGAACGCCCCGCCGGTCAGTACCGCGAAGAGGGAAACGTCGACGTCAGAGAGCAGTGGCACGAGCGGTCCCACAGCGAGACCGACCTGACTCCCGCCTGCGGAGAAGGCCACGAGCGACCCAAGGACGAGGAGGAATCGTCGAAGTCCGCGTTCCTCGTCGCGCCGGATCGAACGCCGGACTGCGAGTGCGGCCGCCACCGCGACGAACAGGACGACTGCGGTGTGACCGGCAAAACCGCCGACGGGACCGACGCTGGCGACGGCTTCGGCGATCGAACGGCTGGTATCGCCCGGCCCGAGCATGGCGAACTGGATGAGTGAGACTGCCCCGCCGGTGAGGCCGGCCAGGATCGGCACGGCCCGCTGTTCGGGAACATCTTCCCGGGGGAGCAGGCTTGCCAGCCCGTAGGCGAGGCCGGCGTTCACGAGTGGCGCGAGCGTCCACATCGCGCCAATTTCGGCGTACTTCTCCCAGGCGGGCAGGCCGCCCAGCGCGAGGCCAGCGCCGACTATCGACCCCGTGACGGTGAAGGCGGTCGCGATGGGGTAGCCAGTCGCGATGCCGACAGCCATCAGGCCCGCCGCGGTCACGAGCGCGAGAATCACGGCTTCGGGGGTGAGCGCGGTGCCGCGGATCAAGCCTGAACCAACGGCTTCGGTGACGGCACCGCCCTGGAGAACGGCCCCGAGAAAGCCTAGAATACCGACGACGAAGGCCGCCTGCATCGTCGATATCGCGTTGGCACCGACTGCGGGTGCGAAGGGGGTCGCGCCGCTGGAGCCCGCGCCAATGACCCACGCCATGAACAGGCTTGCGGCAGCAGCTACGAGAAAAACGCCGAGTGTCGAAGGATCCATGAGAGAAGTGAGAAAACAGTGTGTCGATCAGTCGCTCGTCATCGAATCGGAACTGGCCGCGCAGTTGTTGGGACCGAGTTCGAGGGTGAACGCTTCGTCTTCGTCTGTGTCACGCTGTCCGAGGTTGGTCGCGATGATATCCTCGTAGTTTGCGGGCCGTGGTGGCATGTCCGCGAGCACCGTCTCGACGAACTCGTCCTCGTCGTAAGTCAGGGGATCCATCTGCTCGCGGAGCTGTCCGATCGGCGCGGTGAAGGTGCCGTCTTCGGCGGGCTCGGCGGCATCGCTGAAGTGTGCGCCACCGACGAGCACGTCGTCGTCGAGCGCAAGCACGCGCTCCTGAAGCGTCTCGTAGAGTTGCCGGGCCGCGTCGGGCGCGCCCTCGTCACCCTCTTCGAGGTCCGGCCGGGCGACGCTCTCGACGAACAGGCCGTCGCCAGTCGTCAGCAGGCTCTCGCCCACGAGGTATGAGGTCATCCCGGAGGTGTGGCCGGGCGTGTAGACGGTCTCGATAGGTACGTCGCCGACGTCGAAGGTGTCGCCGTCCGCGGCAGTCGCCAGCTCGTCGGCGTAGGTGACTCCGCGCTCGACCGCCTGCTCGGGGATGACGCCGGTGACGCCTTCATCGTCGAGCGCGCGGACGCCGCTGATGTGGTCGGCGTGGATGTGCGTGTCGAAGGCGTATTTCAGATCGACGCCCAGCTCGTCGGCGTCGTCGAGATATCGGTCGGTAAAGGCCTGCAGCGGGTCGATCACGGCGGCTTCCTCGTCGTCGTAGACCAGGTAGCCCAGACAGCCACTGGAGGGGCGCTGGTACTGCAACACGGTGCCGGGGCCGTCGTAGCCTTGAATCTCGACCGATTCGTAGATACTCGCCCAGCCGTTCATGCCCTCCTCGAGGTGGACGACCTCATGGCCTTGCTCGGCCAGGCGGCCCGCGACGTACTCGCTGGCGCCGCCCTTGGCACAGAGGACGACCAGGGGGTCGCCCTCGGGGACATCCGCGAGCACGTCGTCGTCGAGCTCATCGTCGAGGAAGTGGAAGTACGGGACGTTCTCGATCTCGACGCGCTCGCCGTCGATGTGCCACTCCTCGAAGTCACCGCTCGCACGGGCGTCGAGGATTGTCACGTCCTCGCCCGCCTCGATCTGATCGCGGAGCGTTGCGGGTGTGAGTTCATCAACCGGTTCGTCGGGGGTAGGGAAATCGTCTGGGTCCATTGGTACTCATCATCCCGTACTGGAGGGAGTAGTAAAAGAGTTTTGTATGAAGATCACAATTCTAAGCAAACCTAAATCCGCTGTGTCGGAAGACCTCTGCAAAGATGGAAGTGCACAGTAGGGAAAAACGCCCCCAGTTGTGGGGGATTATAACATCAATGAGGGTCCGTATCTCGATACTAAACTCATAACTTATGCATATCCATGTGTAGGGTAGGGAGATATAGTATTGTACAACACATCCAAAACCGTTATTACCCGCCACCGGATACCACCATTCGAGCAGAAATCCATGACATGTACAAGACTTTCAGAGGAGGATGACGATGTTCGGCGTTGAGTCGATGACCGGCCCGACGGGTGCAGTCGTGCTCATCGGGATCGTGCTTGTCGAGGCACTGGTACTGTACGTCGGCTACGGTGCGCTCGAAAAACTACTCGGGCCACGGATCGCCCGCGCGTTACGGGGTGACTGACCGTGGAGCTGTTCGGTGTTGCTGCCAGTATGCTCGGGTTGTTCGTCGGCTTCGGCGTCCTGATCGGGCTGCTGTTTGGCTTCTTCGGAATGGGCGGATCGTTCCTCGTCACGCCCGCGCTTATCGTGATGGGCTACCAGACCGACGTCGCGGTCGCGTCCGGGCTGGCGTTCGTCTTCGGGACGTCGGTGATCGCGACGCTGAAACACCGTGACCTGGGGCAGGTCGACTACAAACTCGGCGTGTTGATGATCGCCGGGACCACCGCGGGAATCGAGGTGGGGCGGATCGGCCTCCACTGGATGCAGGATATGGGCATCGCCAACACTTTCGTCAGCGTCACCTACGTCGCGCTGCTGGGCGGCATCGGTGTCTTCGTAACCCACCGCGCGATGGGTGACAGTGGCGGCGGAATCAGCCACGACGTCGAGGACGACGAGGACGTGGATGGCGACGACATTCCGGAGATCGCACAGAAGATCCAGTCCTACGACGTGCCGCCGATGATGTCCCTGCGCGGGGGCGTCAAGGTATCGCTCTGGATGATCCTGCTGGTCGCGTTCGCCACGGGGCTGCTCTCGGGGCTGCTTGGCGTCGGCGGCGGCTTCATCCGGATGCCCGCGCTGTTCTATCTCGTTGGTGTCCCGGTCCCCGTCGCGGTCGGGACCGACCTGTTCGAGATCGTCTTCTCGGGCGGGATCGGGAGCTTCCTCTACGCGATGGACGGCGCAGTCAACCTCGCGATCGTCATGCCGCTGCTGGCCGGTTCGGCCTTCGGCGCTCGCCTGGGTGCAGCCGCGACCAGTATCGTCGACGAGGAGGACATCAAGGTCTACTTCGGCGTGATGCTGTTGCTCGGTGCAGTCGCCGTCGCCGTCCGCGAAATCGGCGGTGTCCTCGAGATGCCGGTGTTGGACATGGTGAGCCTGATCATTATCCTCGGTGCTGCGACGCTGGTCAGCGGGGCCATCGTCGTGAGTTCGATCCGCGAACTGCGCTCGGAGTCTTCGACGAACATCCAGCCCGCTGACTGATAGTTATCGCTGTAGTTGCCCTATTTTCGGACGCGTCGTTCGCAACCGACACGCAGTGCGACGCTATTGACGACAGTTTTCGAACGCGCTCACCACACTCGCGGTCGCTCTGTCGGATATTCTCGTTCGCTTCGCTCACTCGAATAGGGCCGACAGAGCGACTGTATAATCGCGAGCCTCTCTGGCGCCGAACGGAGTGTGGATATCCTGTTCAGCGGCCGCCAGCGAGGCGAGGGCTTCCCCTGCTCGTTGACTCCAGCGATAGGTATGGTTCTTAGCCAGGCAAGAACGTCCGACTTCAGTCCGGCGTAACGGTATCGGGACCGACGAAAGATCAAAAAGAGACGGGGGCGTCCGCTGGACCCCAGATCAGTTATCGCACGCGGGCCGGCGGCACGAGGAGGACGTTACTCTCCGCCTGTGCGACGACGTTCTCGGACGTGCTGCCCAGCAGGAGTCGCCGGAGACGGCTGCGGCCCCGGCCCCCGATCAGCACGGAGGTCGGGTCGACCTCGCGTTCGGTCGCCAGGATCTCCTCGGTCGCCGCCCCGTCGCGGACCCTCGTCTCGGTCTCGATACCCATCTCGCGGAGCTCGTCGGCCATCCCCTCGAGGCGGTTTTTGGCGTCCTCGATGACCTCTCCGCTCGACCTGCGTTCGGGCGGCTGGACGTGCAGCAGCGTCGCCTCCTGAGTCGCTTTCTTCGTCCGGTAGAACTGCTCGAAGGCGCGCTCCGCGTTCTCCGAGAAGTCCGTCGCGTAAAGCATTCGCTGGAACAGGTGGCGGTTCGCGACTTCCAGCCCGTCTTCACCGTCGATGATTCGCTGGACCAACAGGGGCCGAACAGCCGTCCGCGCCAGGTTCTTGATCGTCCCGCCGACGAACCGTTGTTTGAGCGGGCTCTGGCCGCGCGACCCGGCGATGAGAAGATCCGCGTTCACCTGCTCGGCGAGGCCGTTGATCCGTCGGTGGGGTGTCCCCCGGACGACGTGTGTGTTGACGCTGAATCCTTCGGACTCCAGGTGCTCGCGCTGGCGTTCGAGCCCTTTCTTGGTTCGGTCGCCGATGTCACTTCCGGGCATCCCGGTCGTGACGTTCGGGCTCGTGACGGTGATGAGATCGATCTCTTCGATCCCGTAGCGGCCCAGACACTCCAGGCAGATCCGGGACTCGATGGCGGTGTCGATTGCCGAAGACAGGTCGGTCGCGTACACTGCTCGCATATCCCTCTGTAGGTCCCGGCTCGATATAGTATTGTTGATTATACCCAATTCTGGTCAAAGTGGGCCGTGTCGAGGACGAGGCGGCGAAAATAGGGTGACGAATTAGTCGGCAGTAGCGGCACCGACGTCGGCCGACTGGCGCGAAGAGCGCCACAGGCCGTGGGCGTACGCGCCGAGGAACATCCCGCCGATGGCGATGAGGATGGGGAAGTTTCCGACGCCGACGCTGGCGTAGGCCGCTCCGGGGCAGATACCAGACAGCCCCCAGCCCACACCGAAGATCGACCCCCCGACGATCACATTTTTATCCATGGACTTCTCTCGCCGCCTGAATGCGTCGCCAGTGATCGGCGCGCGACCGAACAGTCGCGGGACGACCGCAAAGACGATCGCGCTCGTGATCGCACCGCCACCCATCACGAACAACAGGCCGAAATCCTCGAACTGCAGGAAATCCAGCACGACTTCCGGACGGGCCATCTGGCTCAAACCGAGGCCGAAGCCGAAGATCAGCCCGCCGACGAGGATCGCGCCGTAGAACAGCGGTGAGCGCTCGCTCATGGCGACACCCCCAGTGCGGAGACGAGCTGGGCCGTCCCGATGGCGAAGGCCATGAACGTCGCGACGTTCAGAATCGAGGTGTTCGACCCCGAGCCGACCCCACAGACGCCGTGCCCGGAGGTACAGCCCTTGCCCAGCCGCGTCCCGATTCCAACGAGGACGCCGCCGACCAGCAGCCGCCACCACTGGACGTCCGTGGTCCAGCCACCGGGGCCAAGCGTCAGGGCGTAGATCGCCGCACCGCCGACGATCCCGAGGGTGAACACGACTCGCCAGTCCCTGGAGGCAACGTAGCTCGGTCGATTGAGCCGCGGTACGGAGGAGACGTACGATAGCGTCGACTCCAGGAAGGTGCTCGCCCCCGCGATGATACCTGTGCTCGCGTAGATGACGGCGACGCCGAGGCCGATCAGCAGCCCACCCGCCGCGTAGTGAGCGACGCCGTTGGGAAACAACGCCTCGATCGTGAGTTGGAGTGGTGTCCCGATCATCGTTCGCCCGTTCGATCAGTCTGTTCAGCTGTCTCGGGTTCATCGTCTGTCGCTTCGTCCGCTCCCAGGAAACACTGCAGCCCCGGCGGGCCGACGACCGTCACGCGCCCATCGTCGTCCAGCGCGAATGGTTTGGTCATGTCTTACCCGTGCGTACCCGATCCGCGTACAAAAATGTTCGGATAGTATTTCGATTTTTGGGCAATACTAGTAGGCATGGATCTGAGCAAAGAGATATCTCAGGCCATTTAAACACCCATTATACAGTGGTATGGCATTCAGGGCAGATTGGCAGTTGTTCGCGATCTTCACCGATCAACAAACTTTTGTACACCCACCCGATATTGTGCATCACGCCCAACACAGAACCATGACACAGGAATTCACTACCACCGAGACGCTCGACGTGCGCGGCGAGAACTGCCCGATGCCGGTTGTCAAGACCAAGCAAGCGATCGACGACCTGGCGAGTGGCGACGTACTGGAAGTGCTCGCGACCGACCCTGGAAGCGAGAGCGACCTCGGCGGCTGGGCCGACAGTACCGACGGCGTTTCACTGCTCGAACAGGGCGAGACTGAGATGGACGGCGAGACAGTGTACACACACTACGTCCGCACGGAGTAAATCGATGAGTACCGACAGCGACACTCCCGACGACGGCGGTCCCTCACAGACGCGAGCGGAGCTGCAAGCCCGCGTCGAAGAACTCGAATCACGGTTGAGCGATGTCGAGGCCGACACCGCCGACGACAGCGACAAGATGTCGATCATCGCCACGAAGGGCACTCTCGACATGGCCTACCCGCCGCTGATCCTGGCCAGTACCGCGGCCGCCTTCGGCTACGACGTAACTGTCTTCCATACGTTCTGGGGCCTCGATATCCTCCACGAGGAGCGCTCGAAGAACCTCAAACTGAGTTCGGTCGGCAACCCCAACATGCCCGTCCCGAACGTCGTCGGTGCCCTCCCCGGAATGGACCGCGTGACGACGTCGATGATGGAGCGAAAGATCGACGACAACGACACCGCGACCATCGAGGAATTGATCGAAACGTCCCTGGACATGGGTGTCGAGTTCCAGGCCTGCCAGATGACGATCGACCTCATGGACTACGACGAAGACGACTTCTACGACGGTGTTACCACCGGCGTCGGCGCTGCGACAGCTATCCAGGACATGGCAGAGGCCGACATCCAACTGCTCGTCTGATCCGGCTGCCTAGTTATTTCCTCTTGGCTGCCGTGTGCTACCGTATGCCAGGAGGCATGGATCAGACACTCCGACCGTTTCTGTGGCGCGCAGCAAACATCTACCCGGACACAGAGATCGTCGCTCGTACCCACCAGGGTATCACACGGACCACTTACGACGAGTTCGACAACAGCGTGGCCCGTTTGGCCAATGCGCTCGATTCGGCCGGGATCGCCTCGGGCGACCGCGTCGCGACGTTCTGCTGGAACCATACGCGGCACCTCGAGACGTACTTCGCCGTCCCGAACATGGGCGCACAGCTCCACACGATCAACCCCCTGCTGCCGGACAAACACGTCCAGCACATCGTCGAGGACGCCGAGGACCACCTGATCTTCGTCGATCCATCTCTGGCTGAGAAACTCGCGGGCGCCTACGACCCCGACGCCTTCCAAAGCGTCGAGCAGTTCGTCGTGATCGGCGACGAGGTTCCCGATCTCGATCTCCCGGGTGCCGTCGCCTACGACGACTTCGTCGCCAACCAGTCTGCCGACCACCAGTGGCCCGCGCTCACGAGTGACCAGCCCGCTGGAATGTGTTACACATCGGGGACGACCGGCTTGCCCAAAGGCGTCGAGTACACCCAGGATATGCTCTGGAGCCACACGATGGCCCTCTTGACACCGATGGGACTGGACATCGACGACAGCGACGTCGTGATGCCGGTGGTCCCGATGTTCCACGTCAACGCCTGGGGTATGCCCTTCGCGACCACGGCAGCGGGAGCCAAACACGTCTATCCCGGCCCGGCTCCGGACCCCGAGGACCTCGCACACCTCATCGAGACCGAGGGCGTGACGCTCACCGCGGGCGTCCCGACCGTGTGGCTTGGCCTGCTCGAGTATCTTCAGGACAACGAGGTCGACCTCTCCAGCCTGGAGCGGATCGTCATTGGTGGTGCGGCCGCCCCCGAGAGCGTCGTTAGTCAGTATGAGGACCTCGGTGTCGAAGTACTGCACGCCTGGGGGATGACCGAGACGTCGCCCGTCGGGACAGTCTCGTATCTCAAGGCCGATCTGCAGGACGCAGACGAGTCGACCCGTTACGGCAAGCGCGTCAAACAGGGGTTGATCTCCCCAGGGCTGGAGTTCAAAGTGGTACAGGACGATGGTGAGGAGATTTCCTGGAACGGCGAGGAGTTCGGTGAACTCCTGATTCGGGGACCCTGGGTCACCCAGGAATACTACAACCGCCCGAAAGCCAGCGAGACCGACTTCGTCGAAGCTGAAGGCGGCAAGTGGCTACGGACGGGTGATATCGTCACCGTCGACCCGGACGGCTACGTCGAGATCGTCGATCGCGCCGACGACGTCATCAAGTCCGGCGGTGAGTGGATCTCTAGTCAGGAACTCGAAAATGCGATCATGGGCCACGAGGACGTCGCCGAGGCCGCCGTCATCGGCGTGCCCCACGAACGATTCCAGGAGCGACCGGTCGGGTTCGTCGTCCCCGCCAGCGACGACGTCGACGGCGAGCAGCTGAAGGCGGAACTGACCACGTTGATCCAGACGGAGTACCCCGACTGGTGGTCGCCGGACGCGTTCGTCTTCATCGACGAGGTGCCGAAGACTGCGACCGGCAAATTCTCCAAGATGACTCTTCGGGAGGAATACGGCGATCAGGAACTGATCGAGGGGCAAGTAGACGACTCGGCAGCGCCGTCAGAGCAGTCGTAGTCGTCAGCTACTTATCGAACGTTTCTTTCGGCAGTCCCTGTTGCGTGAATCCGGTAGCGAGAATTCGGCGCACGATAGCCACGATCCCGTTGTCGAAGCCGGCTCCGAACACTGCCATTTCGTGGGACGCGCCACCGTTTTCTTCAGCGCTGAAGGAACTCACGAGGATGTTCTCCCGATCGACCAGCAGGAGCCGGCCGATTTCGGTGCTGTCGTTCTCGAGTGGCGATCCGCGCAACCACTCCAGGCCGGAGACGAACACGTCGATCCCCGGATGGCTGGGCTCTATCTCGGCTTTCAGATCATCCGAAACCGTCCCCAGGATGACTTCGACGCCACGCTCTCTGGCCGCCTCGAGCGTCTCGGATAATTCGTCGGTGAATATTCTCGTGTCGCCGATGATCATGAAGACCTCTTTTTCGGCCTCCTCGATCCGGCTGTTGGCTCGATTTGCGATCGCTGCCTCTCCTTTGAGCGTCCACACCTCGTGGACCGTCTCCCTGACGTCGTCGGGTCGAGATGGTTCGAGTGATTCCAGTTCCGTCCGTAACTGTTCGAATCGGTCCTGATACTCGGCCTCCAGCGTCTCGACGGCCTCTTCGACCGTCACTGCCCGGAACACCTGTGGGCTCGAATGCTGTACTTCGACCAGCCCTTTCGATTCGAGAACGCGTACGGCATCGTAGACACGCGTCCGTGGAATATCAGAGAGGCCGCTGATCTCTTTTGCAGTGCCACTGTCGACACGGGAGAGAGCTACGAAGCACTTGGCCTCGTACTCTTTGAGGCCGAGTTGCTGCAGTAGTTCGGCCGGCTGCATCTCGTTCGAGATTTCATTCATAAGGTCCCAACCTCGCTACCGAGTTCGATGGTAGCATTAGGTGTTCGCGTGCACGACGGATAGTGTTTCTGCTGGGGCCGATCGGTGACATGCGGTCACCGCCATGTCGGTATCGTGAAATGGCGGATCCGAAGTGCCATTTATACTGGCGCTCACACTCTGCTCGCATATACAGCCGATAGTGGTGGCGAATTGGTGCCTTGCCGCACCTATTTCACTCAAATAATCACAACAAGACTAAGAGGGGGGCAGCCCCACTCCCCAATGGCACGCACTCACAGAGTTGGTCCCAACCTCACTCTGCCTGCGTGTCAAAGCTGTCCCTTTCGGGCGGCTTTTAGCGACCTCAGAGAGCTAAATATGCCCGCAACGGACGCCGAACAGCCGTGGACCACCGCTGTCGAACAGCTGGAGGCGCTCGGTTTGAGTGCGTACGCGGCACAGACACTTGTCACCTTATTCAGTATCGGCGAGGGTACGGCTCGGAATGTCAGTGAGGTTTCGAATGTTCCCCGAACCAGAGTTTACGACGCGATCGAAGAACTCCGTCAGTACGGTCTGGTTGACGTCCAGCAGTCGACACCCCAGCGGTTCTGGGCTGTCTCGCCCGAAACTGCCGGTCGAATCTTTCAGACTGAGTATACCCAGCGCGTGAACACACTTCTAGATGCCATAGACGACCTCGAGACGACATCAGTCTCGGAAGAACAGCGCGGCGTCTGGACTGTCACCGGTCGTGACACCGCTACTCAGCGGGTGATCGATTTCATCGACACCGCCGAGGAAGAGATCATATACACGACTGTCGAAGCTCTCCTGACCGACGAAATCCTCGATAGCCTACAGGACGCTGGTGAGCGTGGTGTCTCGGTTACGATTGGTGGGATGTCCGCAGAAGTCGAGAACAAACTCGCAGACGCGATCCCCGAGGTCAAGACTATCGACACGATCTGGGAGTGGTCGGACAGTTCCGCCGGTCGCCTCCTATTGGTCGACCGGCAACGAACTCTCGTGAGCGTCCTCATCACGAACGGATCAGAGACCATCCGCGACGAGACAGCGATTTGGGGGACAGGTGAGACGAACAGTCTCGTCGTCGTGTTGCGCGCTATGTTCGGTTGGCAACTTGATTCTGGTGGCGAGGCCTGAGCTAAAGGGTTTAGTCTCCTCGACTACCGACTGTCACTCACTTCCTCAAACGTCCACGTAAGTGTAAAATCGACTAGGTTCATAGTTATACACACACTCTATTCATTCGTCGGGCTCCGGTGACCCATGCCTCTGACAACTAATCCACCTGCCCCGACATCGAAGCCAGAGTACACGTGGAGGCACCCAGTCCGGCCGGTTCGATCCCGGACAAAACATGGGAGGGTACCCGAACCGGTTTTGGGGGAACGGTTCGTACTGGGTTTGCTTGCATCCGACTCTGACTCGATTCAGCTCATGGTCGCTGCACCAGCCGCCGATGGCATTGGGAGACGGTGGCTGGGCGCAGTCCGTTACATCAGATATTTATCACCGAGTACTACTGAGACGGACCGCTGTACGTCTGTTCCGCATCGACCGCACGGCTTGCTGCGGTCGTAGCGGTAACTCGTTACAGCGGTCCGTATGAAGGGGGTGAGGCGTCCTGAAGGTCCGCGTGGACGTGCCTGAGGATCAGACAGTTGTCGTGAGCGAACCGAGCGAAACGTATCACCGCGAGCCGCGCATCTCGTGTCACGAGACGGCCTGTGTGACGACGTTCTCGTACGCAGTCCGATCCGAACTTCGGGGGCAAGCCGAGGCGACGGGGTTGACACCGTGTCATCATCTGGCCTGTTTTGGGACGCTTGACGGCGAGTGAGTCTCGACTCTCTCCCTCGCGAGACTAGAGCCCGAGCAGGCTATAATCCTCGTCGGGTTCGTACCCTCGGAACAGCAGACTGTTCGTCAGCACCGAGACACTGGAGGCGGCCATCGCCGCAGCCGCGAGCACGGGCTGGAGCAGCCCCAGACTGGCCAGCGGGATCATCACCGTGTTGTACCCCAGCGCCCAGACGAGGTTCTGCTTGATCTTCGAAAGCGTGGCCTCGGAGATCCGGATCGACTTGAGCACGTCGGCCGGATCGTCACGCATCAACGTGACATCAGCGGCCTCGATGGCCACGTCAGTGCCGCTCCCGATTGCCGTCCCGACGTACGCGCCAGCCAGTGCAGGGGCGTCGTTGACGCCGTCACCAACCATCATGGCTCGACTGCCATCCGCCTGAATCTCCGCGACGGCGTCGGCCTTGTCTTCCGGGAGGACTTCGGCCATCACGTTGTCGGGATCGATCCCGACCTGGTCGGCGACCGCGCGGGCCGTCCGCTCGTTGTCACCGGTGATCATCCAGACGTCCAGGCCGCGCTCGCGAAGGTCGCTGACTGCCCGGCGTGCGCTGTCTTTGACCGTGTCAGCGTTGGCGAGCACGCCGATGAGATCTCCGTCGAGGCTGACCAGCATCGCAGTCTTGCCTTCCGACTCTAACTGCGCCATCGTGTCGGCTGCCGGTTCGGGATCGACACCCTCGTCTTCGAGCAGTTTTCGGTTGCCCACCAGCACCTCGCCATGGCTGGTCCTCGCCCGGACCCCGTGTCCGGGGACGTTCTCGAACGCCTCGGGCTCCTCGGGGTCGACGCCGCGCTCGCGTGCCCCCTCGACGATGGCCTGGGCGAGCGGGTGTTCGCTGCCGCGTTCGGCGCTGGCCGCGATGTCGAGGACGAACTGGTCGTCGATCTCGGGTTCGGATTCGAGCGCGCCGCCGTCCGTCGCAGCCTCTCCACCGTCCGCCTGGGGGAGTGCGACAACATCGGTCAACTGCATCTCGCCTTTCGTCAGAGTCCCGGTCTTGTCGAAGACGACGCTGTCGACGTCACGAACGCGTTCGAGGATGTCGCCGCCCTTGAACAGGACGCCGTTGCGCGCGCCGATCGAGGTCCCGACCATCGTCGCGGCGGGCGTCGCCAGCCCCAGCGCGCAGGGACAAGCGATCAGCACCGCCGAGGCGAAGACGACGATAGCGAACTCGAAGATCGGAATTGTTCCGCCCAGAACCGCGGGTCCGCCAGCGACGAGTCCCCAAAGCGGGAGGGTGTCTACGAAGCCACCCAACGTCTCGGGGAAGCTATACCAGAGGACACCCCACAGCAGCGCGTTCACGATGACAGCGGGGACGAAATAGGCCGAGATCCGATCGGCCACATTTTGAATCTCAGGTTGGCGGGACTGGGCCTCCTTCACGGTCTGGACGATCTGCTGGATCGCCGTCTCCGATCCCACTTTCCTCGCTTCGACCACGAGCACGCCGTTCTCGTTGAGCGTCGAGCCGATCACCTCGTCGCCCTCGCGCTTCTCGACAGGGACGGACTCGCCGGTGACCATCGACTCGTCCACTGCTGACTCGCCGTCGACGACGACTCCGTCGGTCGGGATCTGCTCGCCCGGCCGGACCTTGAGCCGGTCGCCAACGTCGACCTCGTCCAGCGGTATTTCTTCTTCAGTACCGTCGTCACGAATAACGGTCGCCGTGTCGGCCTCCATCGCCAGCAACTCCCGGATGGCGTCGCCGGCCTGGCCCTTCGAGCGGGCTTCGAGGTAGTTCCCGAGCGTGATGAACACCAGAATCAGGGCGGCGGTGTCGAAGTACAGCCCTTCGCTGGCGATCAAATCGAGGACGACCGCGACGGAGTAGAAGTAGGCCGTCGACGAACCGAGTGCGATCAGCACGTCCATGTTCGCGGTGCGATTGCGCACGAGCGAGGAGTAGGCGTTCTCGTAGAACTCCCGCCCGAGCAAGATCTGGACGGGCGTCGCCAGCGCGAAGGCGACCCAGCCGATACCCACACCTGCAACGGACTCGGGGATCAATCCCAGCGAGAACAGGTGGTCAGCCATGAACACGAGCAGCGGGAGCGACAGCGCCGCCCCGAACAGCGTGAGGTTGCGTTGGCGGCGGATCTCATCGTTGCGCGCCATGTCCTGGCGCTCCTGGCTACTCATCTCCTCGCCATCGTCGTCACGAACGGGCGTGTAGCCGGCGTTCTCGATGGCCTCGTACAGGTCGGCTTTGGTGCAATCGGCCGGGTTGTACCGGACCTGGGCCTCGTCGGTCGCGAAGTTGACATCGGCCGCGATCACGCCGGGTGCGCGTTCGAGTGCCTCCTCGGAGGCCTCCGCACAGTTGGCACACGACATATCCGTGATCCCGATCGTCACTGTCTCGCTAGCGGCTCCGTAGCCCGCCGCTTCGATCGCGTCGTAGATCTCGCCCAGCGACACGGCTGAGGTGTCGAACTCGACGGTGCCTTCATCGGTGGCGTAGTTGCTCGACACCGATGAGACGCCCTCGAGGTCGCCCACGGCGTCTTCGATGCTTGCTGCGCAGTTGGCACAGCTCATCCCCTCCAGCTGGAGTTGTGTCGTCCGTGAACTCATTACCTGTACGTACGGGCCCCATGTTCATGCGGTTTGTCCCTACAAATCTATTGTCCCTTCCAACTGTTTCTTCAGAATCGAAACTCAGGTCCCGGTGTGATTTTTGTTATCCCGGCAGGAATAGATTGATTGCCGCGACGACAATTCCGGCCACGCCCATCCGCAGCCCGGCGACGTACCACCGCTGTTCGGAGAGATCACCCAAGAACGCGCCGAAGACGAACAGCAGCGCGACGCCGAGTCCGATCGCTAGCAACGTCGACTGCAGCATCGTGAGAAACGCCTCCTCCAGCAGATACGCCGACATCGGGACGACGACGCCGATGATCGGTCCCAGCCCACTGAGGACGGCGTTGATCCGTCTGGTCTCCAGATGTTGATCCGCGATTCTCGTCTCGTCGAGTGATTCGAGCATGTGCTCTTCGAGTTGCATACGCTCGATTCGACGCTCGGCGCGTTCGATCTCCCAGACGCTCCAGATACCCGAAGTACCCAGTCCCACGGCCGCACCGAGGCCGATCTTGATCACGAGCAGGCCAGTGGGAACGCCCGAGAGATACGCGCCAACGGCCACACCGATCCCCGTCAGCGTGCCGTCGAACCCGTTAGAGACGAAGTAGCGGCGGGACATCGCGTCCTCACCCGACACTAGCGTCTGCAGGCGCGCGAGGAGCCCCATCGTCAGTCCTGTGGCGTCTTACTGGCCTCGATCAGTTCCTCGCCACAGGCGACCTCGTCGATCGAGTGGACCGTGCCGCCGTGGGCTTCGATGACCTCGGTGACGCCGTCCTCATCGATCCCGTCGCCTTCGATTGTCAGTTTGACGTTGGTCACCTTTCGGTCGATTTCCACGAGTGTGCAGTTCGATCCACGGACGCCATCCACGTCGGCGACGCGTTCCGTCAGATCAGTCACTGGCGGGTCGTGCGGTTTCAATACGTCGAGAACGAGCCGTCGGATCGGGGCCATATGCCAGGGTCACGCGTCACGGGCAAAAGTGTTCAGGCAGGTTCCCGCAACAGATTACACCCCATCTTGCAACTGTTCGTACTGTTCGACGAACGACTGCTTGCAGTTGGGACAGCAGAACTGATACTGTTTGCCGTCCAGCGTCGCCGTCTCACCTTCGCTCGTGACTGTGTTGCCACATTCGACACACTCCGGGGCGAGTTCGGCGTCGCCGAGCCCCGGTTGCCAGACGGTCTCGGTGAGCAACTCGACTGAGAGTGATTGAATTGCGTCGAGAGCGACGCCGTCCGAGAGCGTCGAGCGGACATCGCCTTCGGGAACGGACATGGTCGCAACGATCGTTCCATCGGCCGTCTCGAACGCATGTTCGACTGCCTCGATCGTGGCGACCGACTCGACGAGCGACTCGGCAGCCGGTCGGGGTTGCAGTTCGACGAGGACTGAGACACCTTCCCGGAGCATCGAACGATCGACGTCGAGGGTGAAGCGACGGATCAACCCCACGTCTTCGAGACGTTCGACGCGGTCCGAAACAGCGGGAGCCGAGAGGTCGATCTGTTCGGCGATGTCGCTGTAGGGGCGGCGCGCGTCTTCGAGCAGTAAGCGCAAAATTTCGCGGTCGGTGTCGTCGAGCTGGCGCATGGTGGACACTGATCCGGCGGCCGAATGTGTCTTACGCCCGCTCGCACTGCCGGTTCAGGCGAGTTTCCACGCGGCGGCTGAGACCGCTGTAAGAGAAGGTATCGTTCTCTCACCGAGCACCGACCCACTCTGTTTATCGTGTTCTCCACCGTTTGAGTAGCATGTCTTTAGATCGACTTCCAGTTCAGAGCGGGTCGCGGCAGACGGCTACGCGCCGAAAACTCCTCGCTACGCTCGGGGGCGTGGGCGCGCTCTCGCTCGCGGGCTGCAGCGGCGATGACGGTGGCGATGGCAGTAACAACAATGGAAATAGTAGCGGGAACGGTAACGGTGGGGGGAACGGCAACGGTAGAGGGAACGGCGGAGGCAACGGTGGGATCGGTCAGCTGTCGTGTTCTGATCTGACAGCCGGCTACGAAACGTACGCGGGGAGACAGCGACCTCTGTTGTTCGACGTGGATATCCCGTCAGTACTGACTGGTATGGCCGAGTACCAGTCGTATAGCTCGCTGGTCGCTATCAGTGCGGTCAAACCGCTCGCGACCGACGGGAGAGAGCAGTTTCACCTGTTCGTCTCTCAGACCACCGCTGGAACGTCCGATCCATCGTCTGCATTTGGGCAGATCTACGACACTGTCGCCGAAATCGAGTTCGATGGAGAAACCCGGCCGGTCGGCAAAGTCGCAAGTGCCGAGGACCCCGCAGTCGAACAACTGATAACGCACCTTCCGTACGACACTGGTGAGGGGACGCGCTACTTCCAGGCGATGGTACAGCTCGAGATCGAACTCGGGGACGTCGGTGACGCTTGCAGCGCGGTAATCGACGAGTCCGCTCTCGATATGGTTCGATCAATCCGTCCCAACAGTGAGACGACACTCGGCGAAACCTCGACCACGTAGGTCACGACGATTCGACGACTCGAATCGTCGCTGCGACGTGTTCGGGTAGCGAGACGGTCGATCCGTCACCGAGTTCGACCTCGACGAGGCCGATCGGTGCGACTTCGACGACTGTGAGCGTCGTTCCAGGCACGATTCCGACGCCGTCGAGGTATTCGAGTTCGTCCGGATCGCGGTCCCGGACACGGCTTACATCGAAGACGTCGCCCTCCTCACACTCGCTCAGCACTGTGCCGGCTTCTTCGTCGACGGGTTCGAGCGCGTCGCTCGGGATGGGGTCGCCGTGGGGATCGACATCCGGTTCGCCGAGTTTGGCCGCCACACGGCGCTCGAACTCCTCTGAGATGTGGTGTTCGAGGCGGTCGGCCTCCTCGTGGACTTCCGCCCAGTCGAACCCCAGTTTCTCGGTCAGGTAGGTCTCTAGCAGGCGGTGGTGGCGAATCACCTCGATTGCGATGGTCTCGCCTTCTTCGCTGAGCCGAACGCCTTTGTACTTCTCGCGCTCGACGAAGCCACGCTCTTCGAGTTTCTCCATCATACTCGTGGCCGTCGGCGGTGTGACGTCCATGCTCTCGGCGATCGCGGAGGTCGAGACCGGCCCCTCGGTCTCGCGCTGGTGCTCGTAGATCGTCTTGAGGTAGTCCTCCATCTCGGGGCTGAGCATCTACCCGTGACTCGGAGCACCGAGAAAATAAAGGCTGGCTTTAAATCAGGTCCTGGTCTTCGAGCTGGGCAATCACGTCGTCGACGAAGGACTCGACATCGTCGTACGGGAAGTTGCCACTCCCCAGCTTGGTGTTCAGTTCCATCGCTGTCATCGAGAACTCTCCGGACTCAAACTTCGTGCCCGGGCCGTTCGGCAGCGCTGGCACCAGATCCATCGGACTCGAGATTGGATAGTCGGCTCCCCCGAACGCGTCCACGAACTGTTCGCGAAGGTCGTCTTTGTCTACCATGACGTCCGATACATTCGGATACCTCCCTAAAAAACTATTCGCGTTTAGAAACTCACCTGTTGTTGGGTGTTTGAACGAGAGATGTGTTTCTATTTGTTTGAGTCACGCCTCTCGAATGTTTAGTTTCCATCCGTGCGAGCGTTTATTGTCGATGGCATACTGTCACCATCTAGCACGGGATATGTTCATTCATGAAGACTCCGATCGACTACAGTCAGTTCGAGGCTGCCCGGGAGTGTAACTACTGGCGACTCGATCGCTCTCTCAGGTTCGCGGCCGGGCGCTCCTACCCTGACGCGGACTTCGAGTGGGCACGTGATCGACTCGACAGGTGGGGAGAGATCGTCGGGACCACGATCGCCGACAACGCCGACGTGATCGACCGGCATGGCCCGGAATTACACACGTACGACAAACACGGCGAGCGCGCCAACGACGTCGAGTACCACCCGAAGCAGTTCGAGAACGAACGGCTGGCCTACGAACACGGGATCGTCGCCGACTCGTTTCGGCCACCGCCCGACCGTGACGAACGGCTCGGACTCACACACCAGCTTCTGATGAACGGCCTCCTGTCGTACGCCGATCCGGGATTTGCCTGTCCAGTCGCGATGACCGGCGGGGTCGCGCTCGTCCTCGAACGCTTCGACGACGGTGAGCTGGACTCGTACTTCCATGGCCTCACCGCGCGGGAGTACGAGGACGTCATCGAGGGTGCGATGTTCCTCACCGAGAAACAGGGCGGCAGCGATGTCGGCGCGAACGAGACGACGGCCGAACAGGCCGGGGACGGCACGTATCGACTCACTGGCGAGAAGTGGTTCTGCTCGAACATCGACGCCCAGGGCACGCTCGCGCTGGCCCGCCGTCCCGACGCGCCGGAGGGTACCGCCGGCCTGTCGCTCTTTTTGGTCCCGCACACACTCGAAGACGGCTCGCTCAACGACCAGATCTACCGCCGACTCAAAGATAAACTCGGGACGATCAGCGTTCCTACCGGAGAGGTCGTCTTCGAGGGCGCGACGGGGTATCTCGTCGGCGAACCCGAACGCGGGTTCAAATACATGACCGAGATGCTCAACCTCGAACGCCTCCACAACGCCTTCGCCTCGGTCGGAATCGTGGGTCGGTGTTTGCTCGAAAGCAAGATTCACGCCGCAAACCGGGAGGCGTTCGGCGAGACGATCGACCAGTACCCGCTCATGCGGCGGGATCTGGTAGAGATGGCCGTCGACCACGAGGCGGCCATCGCGTTCGTCTTCGCCGCCGCCGACGCGCTTGACGACCGCAGGGCTGCCCCTGACGGGAGCGACGAGGAGCGGTCTGCCTACCAGCTGCTGCGCCTGCTGACGCCGATTGCGAAGTATCGCACGGCCCGACAGGCAGTCGAGACGGCGTCGTACGCCTGTGAGGTACTCGGCGGTAACGGTTACGTCGAGGGGTTCGTCACCCAGCGCATGCTCAGAGACGCCCAGGTCCTCCCGATCTGGGAGGGGACCTCGAACATCCTCTCGCTGGACGTCCTTCGCGCGCTCGACCGTGAGGACGCTCACGCAGCGTTGATTCCACACGTCAGGACGCGACTTGACGAGATCGATCACCAGGCGTTGGTACCGACCGTCAGCACCGTCGAGACCGCGTTCTCGGAGTTGCAGCAAGCACTCGCCCACCTGGCGACTGCCGATCGTCGCGAGGCCCAGTACGAGGCCAAGCGCCTCGCTGACCTCCTCTTCGATGTGGTCGCTGGGACGCATCTGTTGGTGGCCGCCCAATCGCGACTGGACGACGCGAACGACGGTCGGATGGCTCTCGTCGCCCGATCGTTCGCCAACTCGCAGTTCGAGACTGGTCGTGGAATCGGCACCGGCAAGACGCCGGCAGACGAGCATTTCGACGCTATCGTCAGGTACGCCCGGGTCGAGCCGGACGACCTCTGATCGCCGAAACGCTTTGGGTTGTGCCGGCCCCGAGTACGGCTATGGCCTCACGACGGCGGTTCCTCCAACTCGGTGGTGCGACCCTTGCAGTCGGGATTGCTGGCTGTAGCGAGGACCAGACGGCTTCGAACCCGACTGCTGATACGACCACCGATGACACCTCTTCCACAACCCCAACACCGACCGGATCGATCCCCGACTCCGTTCGGATTCGTCGACTGGCCAGTGGCTTTGCCGCCCCTGTCGGATTCGAGCCGGTGCCTGGCCGACCCGGCGAGTGGGTCGTCGTCGATCAGAATGGGCAGTGCTGGCTCTACGATGGCAGCGAGATCAGCCAGCGCCCGTTTCTCGACGTCCAGGACCGGATGGTCGGCCTGAACGACAGCTACGACGAGCGCGGCCTGCTCGGCCTCGCCTTTCATCCGGATTTCGAGACCAACGGTCGGCTCTACGTCCGCTACAGCGCGCCACGCCGTTCTGGCACGCCGTCGAACTACAGCCACACCTTCGTCCTTTCGGAGTTCACGATGGACCCCAGCGCGGCAGGCGTCCCGCGCAACTCTGAGCGCACCGTGCTGGAGATCCCCCAACCCCAGTCGAACCACAACGCTGGCGCGGTCGCGTTCGGACCGGACGGCTACTGCTACGTGGCGGTTGGAGACGGTGGCGGAGCGGGAGACGCTGGTCGGGGACACGTCCCGGGCGGCAACGGCCAGGACGTCGAGTCGAATCTCCTCGGGAGCATTCTCCGGATCGACGTGGACGGCCGGGACGACGAGAAGGCTTACGCGATCCCCGACGACAACCCACTCGTGGGCGCGGCTGGACTCGACGAACACTACGCCTGGGGGCTGCGCAATCCCTGGCGGCTGTCCTTCGACGGCGCTGCCCTGTTCGTGGCTGACGTCGGCCAGAACGAGTACGAGGAAGTGAATCTCGTCGAGGCGGGCGGCAACTACGGCTGGAACGTTCGGGAGGCGACCCACTGCTACGACGCCCAGGACTGCCCGAGCGAGACACCTGACGGAACGCCACTCAAGGATCCGATCGTCGAATACGACCACGGTGGCGACCAGCCCAACGGCGCTGCCGTCATCGGTGGCTACCGATACCACGGGCAGGCGATTCCGGATCTCGATGGAACCTACGTCTTCGCGGACTGGCTCCTGAACGGGCATGTCTACGCCGCTGTGGAGCGCGAGACGGGGCTCTGGGAGACGTCGGTGGTCGAACTCCAACGCGGAGATGGCGACGTTCCCCAGAACGCCCTGGCGTTCGGCCGGACCCACGATGGGGAACTCACTCTCTGCACCTCGAACGGATCGGGGCCAGCCGGCGATTCGGGCGCTATCTATCAGATCGAGTCAGTCTGACACTCGCTGCTTATCTCACGGTGTGGTTCGCTCCCGTCTCCCGGCTGGACTGGTTGCGCATGAACGTGTTTCCGAGCCGGCCGTCAACAATGCTTCACCGTAGGATGTCAAAGAACGGTTCACAAGCGAGTTGTTGACAGGAGTGCAGAGACTGAGTTACCTGCCCAGTGTATTCTGCGTATTGACCGCCGACCGTCCTAAAAATCAAAGAAGAATTTCAATACCCGTGTGAGATATAGAGTGCTGTTTCAGGATGTACTCTCCCACTTCTGAGGAATATCGTAGAAATATTTTTACAAGATGCGGCATATTGTCGGCCAATGGGTAAGAAACAGGCCGCCCTCATGATGACAGTCGTTCTGCTTCTTGCGGGGTGTAGTGGAGGAAATGGGGGCGCAACTGGGACCCCAGCTGGAACAGAGACCGTCACACAGACACCCGAGTCGACTGGTGAACTGGCGACGCCCCAGACAGCGATCGCAGGCGAGCATCCGGCAGTCACGAACGGGACCCTAGAAATTTCGAATCTCGTTCAAGAACATCTGAATTTCCTGCGCGGCGTCGAATCATTCACGGTCCTGAACAATCGCACCTTTTCCTACGTCGAAAACGGCTCAGTTTCCGGCCGGAGTGTCTTGATCAACAAAGGTGACATTACAAATCAGCGCCAACGGTTGGAGATCCGTGCTTTCACACGCGATGGCGATATTGAGAGGGAACTGATTCGTTATAGTAACGCGACGACAACCTGCATGCTACGGGACAGTGAGTCCCAATGTTCCAGCGGTGGCGTCAGTACACGAGAAATTATTGGATCCACGATGGAGACAACGTCACTCGAGACAGTCGGCGCACCCGCCTTTAGGCCAGACGGAATCACTAACCGTGAGGGACAGTCGCTGTATCGATACTCCGCCTCAGAGTTCCGCGCGTCGCTGGACTCAAATACCGAGAGCGAACTTTACGGGGCGAACCCAACACTGGTAGAGGCGACATTGTTGGTCCACCCCACTGGACGCATCGTGGAGTATTCACTCACGTATCAGACCGGTAGCGAGACCCCACAGGAGTTGGAGTTGACCTACGTCACGGAAGCGATCAACGCGACCACCTTTGAGCCTGTCAACCCCGAGTAAGAGGAACTCAGGCTGAGGGGAGTTCAACAAAGTCATATATTCAGTGAGTTGGGAGGCGGAATTCATGGTGTTCTCACGGAATCAGGATACCACACGCGGTTCTGACAAAGTGTTTTCATGCTTTCACTCCGAATCGGTTCGTGAGCTCCCCGTGCTGAGTGAATCGGTGTAGCGATGAACAGCCATGAGAACTGTTGCATGATACCCCCTCACCTGGCTGGACAACCCCCAGACGAGACTGGTCTTGAGCCGACCGTGGACACTTCGCCCCCGGCTGGATTGGCCGCGCATCAACGCGCGGCCGTGACGGCCGTCGGCAACGGGACGGGCG
>Ga0207756_100058_pt1 | contig 134879 bp, 135 predicted proteins | sample A23M1SouthBayCA_FD_187748 | JGI IMG/M metagenome (GOLD analysis project Ga0207756, IMG submission 187748) | Aerobic enrichment media microbial communities from Eden Landing Ponds, California, USA - A23 M1 (3) (SPAdes) | ecosystem: Environmental > Aquatic > Marine > Unclassified | place... | reverse complement strand
TTGGTGAGACCAATGTCAAGTAACAGCTCTAGTAGCAAGGTCGTTACGGTGGATGAACAGGCATTCGAGAAAGCGGGCGGTCAGGCGGTCGATGAAGACGGCTTCCCGGTCGTCGACGAGACGCCGGAGTTCGAGGCGGCGGTCGAGCAGGAGACGCAGGCGAAGGTGGATGCGAACCACCCGGACGGGATCGCGGACACGAGCGAGGACCGGATTCACGGTGTCACCCTCGAACAGGAGGAGCGCATTCGGGCGCGGGAAGCCGAACTGGAGCGCATCAGTGCCCAGGCCGAGCTGGGAACGCAGGACGGTCGGGAGCAGCGCACGCGGGAGGTCGTCAGCGAGCAGTGTGGTCGTGACGAGCCGGCGCCGGCGGAGCGCACGGATCCCCGAGAGAAACTGACGCAAGAGGAACTCGCGGCGGTCAACGAGCAGGCGATGCGGATCAGCGACGAAGTGCAGGGCGGCTGGTCGAGAGCGGTCGTCGCGAGGCAGCTGGCCGAGAAGGTGCAACGCGGGCGGGACGTCACGAAGGCGGTGCTGGAGACCCTCGAGGAGTTGAAGGCGGCGCCGGGGGCGATCGTGCCCATCGCGGACGTGCCGGACGTCCCGGTCGGTGAGGTGACGGTTGAAGGCACAGTGAGCGAACTCTGGGATCCCAGTTCCCCAGCAATCGCCCAGGTCGGACTCATCGAAGACGAAAGCGGACGTACGAAATTCACGATTTGGGAGAAGAGCGGGAAGACGGTGGTTCGAGAAGGACAGACAGTCCGGTTCAGAGCGGTCAAGAAAAATTGGTACCAGGGACGGTGCAGTCTCGCCATCACGGGCTGGAGCAGGATCGAGTTCCCGGAGCGCGGCCGGTGGTGGGAAGGGTAGCCAGCTGACGCAGCCTTCTTTTTTTGCTGTGTGCCGGACCGACCCAGACCCCGCCGCCCCACCCTCCGCTCCGTGCTCGCTTCGCTGCGCGCGCAGCCACGACCTCGGGCGTTGCCGATCTGAGATTTATCCCTGAAACCGGGGGAAACGGTGCGCGACCGGGCGTGTTTGTCCCACCCCACCAGGAGTGCGGGCGTACCCAACGCTCGGAGCTACGCATGAAAGTCGAAGGAGACTACACGTGCGACATCTGCGGCGAATCGTTCGAAACGAACGTCGAGATTGCCGGCCATATGCGTTCCCATCAGGTATCGATATCTGCTGAAACGATCATCGACGAACTGCAGCGACTAGCCGAAGAGAAGAGGCGAGTTCCAAAACAATCGGAGATCGAAGAAGAGACTGAATTCACAAAAGGCGCAGTGCGCTCAACGTTTGGGAGCTGGGACGAGGGATTGGAAGCTGCCGGACTTGAACCTCGAACAAACGGGTATAGCGACGCAGAGATCATCGCGGAGCTACAACGAGTCGCCAGCCAGATCGGCCATTCGCCCTCACGAAATGAGTGGCGAGAATTGGGGCGTGTCTCGGCCAACGCAGTCCAGACTCATTTCGGGTCGTGGAATGAGGGCCTCAGAGCAGCTGACTTGGAGACGACCACACAGCAGACCGCCACAAAGGAGGATGTCATCGAGGCGATTCAGACCCTCGCCGCAGAACTCGGACGACCACCGAAGGCCCAAGAGATGGAACAGCACGGAGCGTGGTCGGTGAAAGTCGCCCAGCGATGCTTCGGCCGCTGGAATCGTGCGTTGCGCCGTGCAGGGTTCGAACCCCACAAACAATGGAGTGTCAGTGAAGAACAGCTACATCGGGAGATCGAGCGCTTAGTCGATGAGCTAGGTCACGTTCCATCAACTATCGAGATGCGCGACTCTGGTCGCTACTCAGTTGGATCCTATGCCCGCCGGTATGGGACCTGGCAAGACGCCATCGAAGCGGCCGGGTTCGAGTATCCCGGACGTCCAAGCGGCCCAGAGCATCCGCTCTGGAAGGGCGGCTACGGAGACATTTCGTACGGACCGAACTGGTACAGACAGCGCAAGCGTGCGCTGGAACGGGACGGCTTCGAGTGCCAGATGCCGGGCTGTCCAATTGACCGCGAAACCCACCGCGAGCGCTGGGACCGTGACCTGAACGTCCACCACATTACGCCGCTTGGCGCATTCATCGATGCCGATGGAGTACTGGATTACGAACGGTCGAACCGGCTTGAGAACCTGATCACGCTCTGTCAGCGCCACCATACGATGTGGGAGGAGTTCGCTCCGCTCCAGCCCGATATTCGCTAACCGCTCAGGGTGGTGTTTATCGCCCCCGACGCTGGGTGGCGGGGACACCAGCTTCCCGTCTCACTATGACCGACGACACGACTCTCACAGCTCGTGAACGGCTTCGCATTCACCTCCGCGAAGCCCGCCGCACGACAAATTCGCCAATCGTGGAAGCACAATTAGAGGCCGCGCTGGACGCGTGGAACGACCTGCCACCGACTCCTCTACAGGAGTGTCCCGTCTGTGGGAAAGTCGGGCTTCCGGAGCGGATCCAACAACACAGATGTGAGTGAAAGCGATAAGAGAAACAGTTTGAGCCTCTTTTCGGAATCGGGGGCAATCACTTAATCAAACTCTGGTTTCCGGACGTACTCATCGAACCAGCGAGACGCATCTATCTGCGAAATCTTCCGCAACCGGCGGAGTCGCAACACTTCCTTGGCTATCTCTGATGTCTCTGACGGCAAGTCCTGCTGAACACCCCGAAGGTAGTTGTTCCGCAGCACGAGGTTCCCGTAGTTGAGGCCGAGATCGACATCGATCTCCCGGTACGTCTGGAGGTTATCGTGCTGGTACTCACGGTATCCCCTCTCAATACCTCCCTCAACAAGTCCCTGCATCAGGACTTGTGTCTCCTGCTTGCCTCCGGCGTACATCCCGTAACTGAAGAACTCGAAAAGAGCCAACCAACTCCAGAGCAACTGGTCAATGTCTGGTTGGGCCGATGTCCGTCCCTCTTCGTCCAGTTGTCGACGCTCCCGCGACCAGTCGTAGGCGGGTTCGAACAGCTGCTGGATGTCTGCAAGAGGGAGGTTCTGGGCAATGATGTGGAAGTCATAGAGGGAGTTCTTGATCCTTTCTCGGATATTGTATCGGCGTACATTCTGGGCATTCTTGTCGAGTTTTTCACCAGCTTGACCGAGAAGGATTTCCCGGTCGCGCTTGGTCAGGACACCCCGGTCTCGTTCGACCCAATCGAATCCTCCGGACATATATTAGCTCAGCAGCTAATTATTTACCCCGATTACTTAGTTGCTAGGCTCAGGGTCCAAATTGATTAATTTCACCCTCGTTCTGGTTGGTCGTGTATGTCCGGACTTGGACTACTCGCGGCGGTAGCGATGTTCGCACTGACAAATGTATTCGCAGGGATGCTCCCGACAACGTTCACCGGTGACGCCCAGCTCGCTGTTTGGCTAGTCGCGCTCGTCGTCGCCATTGCCAGCTACATTGCGGTCGAGCAGGCGATGGCCGGTGCGCGATAAAGAAGGGCAGCCCTCCTCGTAGATCGATTGCGTAAATAACGTCAACCACGGAAGGAGAATAAAAATCGAGGTGGCGCATTGAGAAGAGGTTTGTATAATTGATGAAAACGAAGGGATATGGTCGACCCGTTGGCGCACTGGAATGATATTCTGACCATCCTCGCGTTCGCCGTCGCCGCCACCACGGGCTACTTCCAGATTCAGGACTTTCGCAAACGCCCGGCTCAACCCTCACTCATACACGCGATCAATCCAGAATTCCGCTCGCGCAGTCTGGGGGAGTCCGATGGACTCCGGGAAGCCTCGTTCAACTTCTCCGTAGAGATGGAGAATAAAGGGCGTAACGGCTTCAGCGTGTCTCGTGTGACTCTCACCCCTCAGCACGGAGACCCGGCGGAGGTAGAATTGCAGGATGGTGAGCAAAGCGACGTAAACCAATTCGACGGCCACGCTTCGCGTGAATTGTCTTTCAGAGGGACCACCACGCTCCCCAGCTCTCACCCGGATGAAATTGTAGCAACAATCGAAGTGGAGACGCCAGCCGGGAACGATTCCTTACAGACGACTTTTACGTGCCTGGAGCGCCGCTGATCCCATCCGTGGAACCGGGCGCACCGTTCGCAAACCATTTCTGTTAGTTTGAATGTCGGCGTACATCCGGACCTAGTTTTCTAACAGTGGCATCACGTACTTCAGATGCTGGTACTCCACCGAGTTATGTTCGAGATCGCTTTCCTGCGCGATCCTAACCTCCTTCAGCGAGATGGGGTCTATCGACTCCACACCACCGAACTCGTCCGGGAGGCTGTCCATCGGCCTTGACCCTCTGTCCACCAATCGCTCGGTAGTGAACGTGTTCAGCATCACCCGGTCGCCTTCGTAGTGGTCCTTGAACCGCCTGAAATGTGAACCCAGAGGGTTGTCGAAGTCCTGCGCCATTATCACCTGAAACCGATTCTGGTAGTGCTCTCTGATCTTCCCTTCCTCAATCTGTTTCCTCTCGACCTCCTTCGCGGCCTCCTTCAGACTCTCTCGTTCATCAGAAGGGTAGATGTAGGTCATATACCCCCCATCGTTCAGTTCGACAAAGCTCATTTTGATGTTGCCATCTCGGTCAACGTCCTCGTCGTAGTTCCACGCCCGAATGGTTTCGAGCGCGACTCGGGCAATTTCCTCGTCGTCGAACAACAGGCCAATGCCCCACATCCCGCGGTCATACTGGTAGAGGTTGCCCTGCCACGCATCCGAATCCCACGTCTCCGGCAGGGGCTGGACAAACATACTCTGCACCATCAGGGAGATGCGTTCAAAGAACAGGTCGAGTGAGGCCAACGCGACTGCGAGGACGATACTGATCGGTGGAGGAATTAGAAGAAGACTTGTAAGGATACCTAGAGCGGTGACTGTTCTAGAGCCCCATACGGCGAAGCTCTCGTACCGTTCGTCGAGGACTACCTTCGGTTTCCAGCCATCCAACTCAAAGCGGATGTGTCGTTTCAGACCAGCCCTTCTCATATGCAGTTTCGAGCGAGCGACAGCAAGACGCGATCGGAGACGGTCGGCAAGAGAACGGAGACGGGTAAACATACTCTCCAGATTACGGTAACGGATTAAAAAGGACCCCGTCGTTTCACAAGCGGCATGTCCCATCCTTTGTCGTCGACCACCAACCACACATGGTCAGTAATCCGGTTGGCCACTGCATTGACACATCACTCGAGGCCGTGGTGGCCGTCCTTTTACTCCTCTCCCGATATCGGGATTAGTCAGGTATCCGCTCGTCAGAGATGTCGAGACTGTAATCCTCACCATTCTTTACCCTCCGAAACAGTTCGATAGCCTCCTCGGAATACCGACGAGGATTCCCACCTCCTTCGAGGTTGATGTGATAGCGATTATTGAAAGCCCGAATGTCGACACCAGTTTCCTCCTCGATCTGGGCGATTATATCTTGATTCAGGGGTGTGTAGTGATCAAACCCGATCCGCTCAGCAGCCTTCTCGGGGGGGATGGTGTGGTCAAACTCAACTGGAGGTACCCCATCAACGTCATCACCGAGATACCCCAGCACCGTCCGTAACTCACCCTGATTAGTCGCCACATCCTCCAACCGCTGAACGTCCACGACTTCACCCCCTGATGACATTGAAGATACGACATCGTAGGTCTGCGCGAGCAAACTGCGAAGATACCGGGGATCGACAGCCAGTTCGTCTCCCTCAGCAAACGCCTCAAACACCCAGTCAAAGTCGTTGGCGACGATACTCTTCACGCGGAGGTGACCACCGTCATCCAATTTGATGTCGTGTTCTCGCGGGTACTCATCTCGATCTTCGGCATCCTCGTCCCACTGGAGAAAGTAGATGTCTTCTGTGATGGTCTGGTCGTCGCTCAGTACCTCGTCGGCCCACGTGAGTACCTGCTGGACGTTGGTGTCGTCTGGTCGGTAACCAACGATCAGGAGCGGGTGTTCGGCGAAGTACGTCAGCATCTTTGAACTGAGGTACCGTCGGCGGTTGTTGAACTCGTGATAGTCTTCCTCGGTGAGTACGAGAGACCTTGGGTCGGAAACAGAACCATGGATGTGCAGAATCTCGCCGATGTTTCGGTACCGCGTTCGTAACACTTGCTCGCCGACAACAACCCGGTAGGAGGGAATTTCTTCGGGGTCAACCACTCCATCCCTGTCGAAGCCAGCACTTCCCACACGGTCATCGTCCAGTAGATTGTCGTCGGTGACTTCCTCATTGAAGATGGCTTCAAAGAAGCGGTCGTAGTTGGTAGTAATGACCGCGTGGGGCTGTATCTCCTGCAGCAGTTCAATCTCCCGTAGGGCCACGTCGAGCGAGATCTTATCGTGAACGGTTTCCTCGTCCAGATCACCAACCATCTCGGGGGTCTTTTCCCGGATGTTGTCGGCAATCTTGGCCTTCAGGAAGACGTCACGGTCGTTCTCGTGGTCAAATATATTTTCATTCCATCCGACAAGTTCGCTCTCGTCGTCCTCCTCGTCGTACTCACCGTAGTCGCTCCACGCCGACTCGGCATACTGTTCAGCGAGAAACTGACCGACTTCAGGTGGATCTCTGGTCTGCCGGTAGAAACCGTACTTCTGTTCAATACCGTTGCAGTCCTCCACGAGCGTCTCTAATAGTCCATCCCAACTGGGAGCCCCGAAGTACCGAATAGAGAGGCCAGTGCCGGCGAAAATAACGGGTTGACAGTTGGCTCTCGTGACCGTCTCTTGAATATCGGCGACCATCTCTTCTCGGTACTCCTCGAAGTCAGTCATACGATCAAATCAATTCCCCCACCTAATGACAGTGTGGGAATACGTGCGGCCAATTACCCAATCCAATCCAGCTGAGGCCGAAAAAGGCGTGGGCATACGATCGAGAGGCCGGATAGTCTCTTCCTCAATAGGGATGAGGTGTGAATTGGAGTCGAGAACTACGTCGCACATCGACCAATTTGACCTACCGAAATTTCTATTATCCCCTCAATGGGTGAGGGGATCGCTGTACTGGCGAGTTCCCGAATCACGGTGAGAACGATGGCAACCAGAGACATCTACGAGAGCGGATTCGACGAAGACGTCCGAACGGAATCGAGTGCGAACCAGTGTCCCGAGTGCGACGGCCGGGTCACCACAAACGCGGTCGAAACGGTCTGCGAGGACTGTGGCCTGGTCATCGACGAACAGCGTATCGATCACGGGCCGGAGTGGCGGGCGTACGACGAGGAGGAGTGCGAGCGAACGGGTGCCCCACTCACTGCGGCTCGCCACGATCGCGGCCTGTCGACGGAAATCGGTCGCGGCACCGATGCCAAGGGGAACGAGATCTCTGGGCAGAAGCGACGGCGACTCGCACGGATGCGCCGTGAGCAGACCCGTGGGCGCTGGCGCTCGAAAGCGGAACGGAATCTCGCCCACGGCCTTGGCGAAGTGCGTCGGTTGGCGAGTGCCCTCGAACTCTCCGATTCGGTCCGTGACCAGGCGTGCCAGCTCTTCCGGAGCGCCCAGAACGAGGATCTGCTTCGTGGCAGATCCATCGAGGCCATCGCCGCGGCCAGCGTCTACGGAGCCTGCCGGTGCAACGGCCTCTCGCGGTTGGTGGATGACGTCAGCGAGATGGCCCGCGTCGCAGAGTCACGGGTCACGAACGCGTACAAAACGCTGAACGAAGAGCTGGGGCTTCCCGCTGAGCCCGTCTCCCCCAGCATGTTCGTGCCGCGACTCGCCTCGGCCCTCGAGTGTCCGGACGAGATCCGACAGCGGGCCCGAGCCCTCGCGGAGCAGGCCGAGAAGCGCGGCGTCACAACGGGCGTCCATCCGGCCGGGTTCGCCGCGGCCTGCCTCTACAAAGCGGGACAAGAACAGGGAACGTGGGTGACGCAAAGCGACGTCGCGGAGACCGGGAACGTCACGCCAACGACCATCCGAACGCATCACGAGACGTTAGAGGAGCAGGTAGCCTGACAACGCATCTGCACAACTACTACCGTTAGATAGTTTTCTCAGAAAATTATTTGTTCCTAGTCTGCGTAGCACCCAGTATGACCGAGACGTGGGACGACGTCAACGAGCAGGTCAAGGCGGACTGGAAAGACGACACTACACCGTTCGAGCGGGTGTACGAAATCGTCGAACAAACCCACGATGGGCAATCGGCAGCCGAGATCGCCGACCGGGCCCTCGTGAGCGAGCCGACGGCACGTCGCCACTGCAAGACGCTGGTGAACACAGGGTTCGCCGAGACGGAACAGGACGGCCAAACAACGCTGTACAAGCGAAACAGCGACCGGGTGTTGATGTCCCGGATCCGTGAGCTGCGTGAGGAGGTCACTCGGCCGGAGTTGCTCGACAGTATTCAAGACATGAAGGCCGAAATCCGGCGCTACGAGGACCGCTATGACGTGGTGTCACCGGAGGAACTCGCCCAGCAACTCGATGCCGACGAGACGGCGGGCTGGGACGACCTCACCGCGTGGCGCACGACGCGGCAGAATCTCGCCGTTGCCCAAGCAGCACTCGCCTACGACGAGGCCAGCCACCAGCTCGCCGTATGAGCGACGACGACCGGGCCGGCGAGTTCGGGCCGATCTATCTTCCGGCGCTCCAGCGGATTCGTGACCTTTGGCTCGATCTCGAGCCCTTAGTCGAGGAAACAGCGTACGACGATGTCGTCGCCCCCACGGAACTGCAGATCAGTCTCAGCGATGGGTTGGGCGACGCTGAGAGCGCTCGGCTCGATATCCAGTGGAGCGAACTGGGGATGTATTCGTTCCACTACGTCGATAGCGACGACATCAACTGGCGCTTCGATCGCCACCCGAATGCACACTCGCCCGAGATCCACTTCCATCCTCCACCCGAGGCCGCGACGACGGCCGCCGAGCCGTCCTGTATCGACGTGACCGAGGTCTCACTCGTGACGCGTGCCGTCCATGCGATGTGGCGGGCAGCGTACGAGGAGGATGCACTGGGTCGACTGAATAGTGCGTCAAACCCACCGTAAGGATGGACGTAACCGAGGACGCAGTTCGGGACATCTGCACGGACGCAGTCTTCAAACGGGGCGAACGATATTTTGCTGAAGGCCGTATCCGCGAGATTCACCGCGTCGACACCACCGTAACCGCCGTCGTGAGTGGCAGCCATCAGTACGATGTTCGTGTTGACCTCGCCACTGACGGGTTTGCCCCGTGGTGCGATTGTCCGTACGATGGGCCGGGAGCGTGCAAGCACGTCGTCGCCGTGTTGCTTCGGTGTGTCGACGGCCCACCGCCTGACGAAGGCGATCGACTCGACACTGCACTCAACAGTGCCGATGCCGACGAACTCCGTGCGTTTTTACGTGATGCACTCGCGACCGATGCGGATCTCCGCGCCCGGTTTTTCGCCCGAGTCGGCGAGCCGACGAGACAGTCGGCTGACGAGCTTCGCTCCTCGATCGACCGGCGGTTCGAAGAGACAAACCCTGAGTACCACGTTGTCTTCGAGCCCATCGACTTCACGCAGTGGTTCGATCTCGCAAACGAGTACCGCGAGCAGGAGCGGTACGCGTCGGCGGCAACCGTCTACCGGGCACTCGTCAGGTCGCTCGACGACAACATAGAACGCGTCGACGGCGCATACGACCACTTCTCGCGTGCGGTCAGTCAGGCACTCGACGGATACGTCGACTGTGTTGCGGCCATGGAACGCGACGCTGATCCCGTCACAGACGCCGTCGCATTCCTCGACGAACGGGCGACATCGGGAACACCGTTCCTTGCGGAACACTTCGAGCGGGCAGCAGTCGAGCTCCGAGAACGGGTGGGTGAGTAGTACAACGAGTAGCTCACGCGGCGTTGACCACTTTCGGATCGCTCGACGCGTTCGAAGAAGGAATCCTCTATCCCTGACAGTGTAGTTGGTCAGACCGGTGAATACAGGGAACCCAGATATTATCAGGTTGGGACTTGAAATGTCAAGTACATAAATCACAAACAGACTGGAAGAAGCGATAAAACAGATTCGAATTGTCAAGGAAGAAGTAGACGACCCCGAGGTGGCTGGAGAGTTGGAGCGGGCACTGGAAGCGCTTGAAAACGCTGTTGAGTCGCTTGAAGACAACGAGTGATTCGTATCATCAGGGGATTCTGACTGGATAGGCCATGTTCAATTCGCAGGAACTACTGAACACCTGTTTCACCACTATTCGTGTCTAACTAAGATGATCTCAACGGAGCCTCGGGAGGCTATTGCGAGCGAGGGCGTCCGGACGTTGAAATGCGATACCGCCAGAAGTATGAACCAACCGATGCACGACCGATATTCTGATTTCGATGAATTGCGGCCGACCGGCGAGGCGTCCCACATTCCGGACACGAGGTTGGACGACGGGTATGAGGGTGCCCCCCGGCGGCAACGCGTTGCGACGAGCTCTGGTGGCTACCCTGATTCGCCGACGACCGTCGACGGCGAGTGTCGGTCTTGTGGGGCGTCAGTCCCAGACGGCCAGACCAAATGCCGGTTCTGTCTCACCAACCATCTCGGGAGTGACGCCACTAGCACGAACGAGTCAGCGTCGACGACGTTCCTCGGCATCGTCTATCTGGTCGTCGAGTCGACCACGTTCTACGGCGCCGTGGCGAAGGGCGGCGCCGCTGCGAACCTCCTCTCCGCCAACGAGGCGGAGCCGGCCGTCGACGACTACACACTCATCTACGACCTCGACGAGGCGCCGGCGCGCCAGCTGGCCGAGCAATGGCCCTCACTCCCCGACGCGGTACAGGTGGCGTCAGAGGAGGGAGAGCGGCTTCTCAGTGCCGCCCGTGAACGGACTGGGTGGCACGGGCAGGAAGCCTCGGAGGGTCAGGAGCAGGCCCCGACGCGGCTCTACGACCAGCGTGGGGACGGCATCCGCGACGCGTCACGGCTCGACGCGGTCCTCGACGACGCCGCCGACGCGGTGTGGCTGGTTCCAGCGATGGCGCTGACCGAATCTACTGGCGAAGCTGCAGCTGATCGGCAAGAGTCGTCGGTACCGACGACTCAGGAACTCGACTGCCAGAACTGTGGACGGGCGACCGACCATCGGTTCAAGACCCACGAGTCGGTCCCGGATGAAGCGTGGACGGGGCAACCGATCTGGGAGTGTCGGGTGTGTGGCTCGGCTCGCTACGGACCCAGCAAAGCGGGTCAGGACTCGTCTTAACCAACATAGCGACACAGAAACACACCAATGTTGGTTAACGAGCAGCCCCAGTCCGACAGCTACCCGCAGCCGGAGAGGTTTCTCTGCGCCGTGAATCGGCGAGGCGCTACACATGGACCCACGCAACACACCCGGATATCGACTGCATCGCTCACTCACCAATCTCAAACGCATCGAGACGGCCGGACTCGACGACGCAGATCAGGAGCGGATCGAGGCAGCGAGAGCTCTCCTGCAAGACGTGAGTCTGCTCTCCCAGCCGGAACACAGTGGAGACGGCGATGCGCAGATCGAGTCCTGAACGGTGTCGCAACGATGAATTTGGCTGAATCGCTTCTGAGAGTGTTTATCGCCCCCAAGAAGGGTTGCGGGGTGAACCAGTCGTGGACGGCCTGCGAAAGGAAACAAATGCGGTCAAATACACACAAACGGGAGACGCTCCGTGAGAATGGTATCTTCCATCCGCGTGCCAACAGCGAGATAATCGAGAAGGGGTTAGAGGCTAATGCCAACTAAGACGCTCGAAGCCACACTCGCGCCGCCAACAGCCCACAAAGAGCACAAACTGTGCGATCTGCGCGACACCTACCGTGAGGGGCTACACGAGGCGTTCGAGGCTGGGTGCGACACGATGAGTGCAACCAGCGACGTGGTGACGCCCTACGACCTTCCGTATCAGGCGAAAGCGGCGCTCTGCAACTACGTCCCGCAGCTCCACGACACCTACGACGCAGAGGAGTTGGATGACGACCACCCGGTTCGACTCACCAACCAAGCCGCCGAATTTGACCACTTGCCAGAACGCGATTACGAGTTTACGTGGTGGGTACCACAGCCCGGTCGCGGGACGAACTTCTGGATACCGCTTCGAATCAATCCCGAACAAAAGGGGCTGTGGCATGACCTCGTGGACGGGGATGCATCCCCAGGACAACTCCGCCTGCAACGGAATCGCACCTCGTGGACGCTTCACGTTACCGTCGAGTTCCCGGTCGAAGAACCCGACTACACGACAGATAGTGACGACGTGACACACATCGGTCTGGACATCGGTGAATCGGCCCTGATTACGGGCTGTGCCCTCAAGGACGGTTCACCGACTGGCCCGTTCGTGTGTGACGGTTCGCGTGCGAAGCGTCTCCGGAAAGAGATGCACACCACCCTGAAACGACTCCAAGAGCGTGACGCCGCCGAGTGGCGGATTGACGAACGATTTCACTATTACCAGAACGCGCTGACAGATATTGTCGAGAAGGTGTCTCGGCAGGCTATCGAGTACGCCCGTCGCTTCGAGAAGCCGGTAATCGTGATGGAGGACTTGACCTATATCCGCGAAGAATTGGACTACGGGGGGTACATGAACCGCCGACTCCATGCTTGGGCATTCGCTCGGCTACAGAAACGCGTCGAGGACAAAGCGCGAGAGGCGGGTATCCCGTTCGAGTACGTCCGGCCGGAGTACACGAGCCAGACGTGTCATGCCTGCGATCACATCGGAAGCAGAGCCGCCCAAGGCACGTTCCGGTGTACGAACGACGAGTGTCACATCACAGTGTTTCAGGGTGATATCAACGGCGCAATCAACGTTGCACAACGGGCTGACCCGTGGGGAGAGAGCGTGCCGCTGAAACCGGCAGGCAATGACTCGCCTCGGGATGGGAGTGCCTGTGACAGCACCACGACCCACCGTGAGAGGAGCGAGCAACACTCGCAGATGACTCTCTCGGCATTCTGCGGGTCGGAACCCTCTACCAGCAATAGTCGCACTTAGCTGGTATTCCCCATGCGCGGGAAGCCGTGCCAGAACGGCGCGGAGGATGTCACCGGACGCTGTGGTTCAGTCTCCAGTACGACTCAGAGACGGTCGAACAGGGAGAGACAGTCGGGAACGGCGCGCTTGCGACGGTGCGTTGGTACGACGGCGAGCCGGTCGGCGACGGCCACCTGCAGGGACAGTTCGCGGCCCTCAAAGACGTCGTCGGCGATATGCTCGACAAGGGCGTCTTCACGCCGTCAACGGCGAGGCAGTACCTGAAACGGAAGCTGGCCGAGCGAGTCGGCGACCGACAGGAGCTGCTCATTCCGACCGGGGAATCACCCTTCGAGAAGGCGAGCCTGAACCACTCCTAGTTCGATCTGCTTCGTGGCAGCTGCTGTTTTTCAGGGGCCGGAATGGGTGAGCCCCGCCATAGGCTCGTGATAGGGCGCGTGGCACTCCCACCAGTTCGTCGGACCGGAAACCCGAAGAGACAATCAACTGCCCTTAGGTTAGCGTGGGAAGCCACCGACAACAGTCGTGGGAGGATGTTACTTCTGAGTCGGGAAGGCAGGGTTTCAACAAAAGCCTCTCGGCCACAACCATTCGTCACTGGAGAGTGTTCCCAAGTGCCCCAAACTCGAGAGGCATAGCAGGCAACTCTCGGCTGGGCTTCCGTTCCTCTTCGAGATTGACGGAGAAGGCGAGGTAGATGAGTGCTGCTCGGGTTTTCCGCAGCATCGTGACTGCTTTCGTCTCGAATTCGTCTCGTGCCATCTTCGTCGCTAATTCATCCGTAAAATGGCCCGCTGGTCGCTCCGTTGTCTCCCACGCCGTGAGTTTCACATACCGGTGCTCGACACCATTCCGCAGTTCAGTAAGCTCTCGGCCCGCCAAATCCAGCGAGTTCTCTATCCGTAGCGAATCATCTCGCAGGTCCTTACTCAACCAGTACAGTCCTCGAAGCGGTAGGTTCGTCCGGCCTGAAAATTGCTCTTGCAGGGTGCTCCCGTGCCGGTTCTGGAACCAGATGTCGGTAAATGAGACGTCCTCCGTATCGCGGCCGCATTCAAAATAGTAGTTGATGAACTGCGCGATCTTGTCGAACAGAGAGTACGCTGTCCGGAGCGCAATCTTCAGCTGTTCGCCGTACACAGAGTGAACGGGGTAATCCAGCGTATTCGTCTGATGGACATCCGCATCCGCGAAGTGCGGGCCGTCAGGGTGACTCCCCTGGTACAGCAGATACCGGGCAGTCACGAACTCCTCGACCAAGTGGTTCCATAACCCCAGACAGGTCACGATTCGTTCCGTCCGTGCGTCCTGCAGCTGGCCCAAATGGAGTGTATCTTGAGCAGCAATCGGCTCGTCCGTTACATCATTCAGCGTGTTCAAGAAGAGACGATGCCGGAGACACCACCGTCGATACGCTCTCTCCTCGTCGCTATCCCCGAGGTCACTCTCCTCGAAGTCAAGAATCTCATCAGACGGGGGCAGAGACTCGAACTCGGATGTGGTTCGGGTTTGATACCGCTCGAACTGTTGGACCGTGTTCTCAGGAGAGAGACCTACGAGGCGGTCCATCTTGGCCTTCTCTAGTTCATCGTACGCTTTCTTCAGCAGAACCGCACGATGCCCCTCGTCGTAGTCATGCCTCCCGTACGTGTAGAAGCCGATGCCGCGTTGACCCCGGGCAGGGAAGAAGTACGGTTGGCGGATTAACGCCTCATTCCAGAAGTCAAACGCCTCAACGAACCGCCCGATGGTCGAATACAGATTCCCTAGGTTCGTGAACGACCGCCACTGTTCTAGGGGCGCGAGTTCGTCGACGGTATCCTCCTGAATTGCGAGGCGGTAGTGCCGGATAGCGTGTTCCCGGTCGGTGTTCTCCCAGAGCCATTCGTCGCCCCGGTCGGCCTCCAAGGACATCCGGTTCGAATATGCTGTGCCGAGCCGGTAGTTCAACATTCCGCGGAGCTCGGCATCAAGCGAGGACGGGTCCAGATCTTTGGCGAGGTCAATCCCTGCGGAGATTGCGATTCGACTGTCGATGTCGGCGCCGTGGTCAACGAGCCAGCCGATAACCCTGAGCTGATTCCATGGCGAGAGATTTTCGACTGACTCGACCATCTTCAGGCGGTCGATGACCTCCTCCCGATATTCGGGAAGCAGAGCTCGGAGTGACCGGACCTCTAAAGCTGTCAGACGAGACGTTTGTTCTGCTTCCACGGTTAACGGTCGGGATCAGGGTGGCGGTTTATTCGATACCTGTGCTCCGGATTCACTGCCTCGAGGGTGTCGTTGATGTCTTCGATCAGCGTTAACTCGTTCTCCTCGCCCCAGCCGTTACGGGTTAGGTGTTTTCGGTCCATTATTTCGCCGTCTTCCTCAATAGCAATCCCTGCGCTCTGCAGTTCAAAATAATGGGAGTTTCCGAGCTCAGGGAGTTCGTCGTTGGGGACCATCGATGACACTGTTTCGATATCGAATACCGCTCGAACTATGAACACACCAGTCATGACAATTATATAAGGATATTGTGTGATTTTGCATTAGTACTACTGTAATTCACACCGTAGAAGGGTGTGAAGTCTGATCGAGTTACGTAGCTACTTACTAAAGAACTAAATTAATATTACTTCCTTCTCAATCTACTTCGTGGCAGCTGCTGTTTTTCAGGAGCCGGAATGTGTGAGCCCCGCGATAGGCTCGTGATTCGATGACCTCAGACGACGATCCGTTTCCTCTAATTCGAAGCAGTAGCCATCTTGACCCACACGGAGTCCGGATACTTATAAGGAAAACCGTTGGTATGTGAGAATTACGATGGAGATCATCCGTACTGTCAAAGTCAAACTTGACGTACCTAACCCACGACGGGACGACCTCCATCAGACTGCCGATCAATTCCGTTACTGCGCCAACCAAACCAGCGAGTGGGCGTGGCGCACCTCAGCAACCGACCACTGCGTCACTAGCAAGGCTAAAGCCGAAGAGGCCCTCTACGACCGTCTCCGCGAGGAAACCGACCTCACGGCTAACCTCGTCCAGAAAGGGATTCGCCGTGCTATCGAGGCAGTCAAAAGCGGAGTCGAAGCGTGGAAGAGAGGCGACCGAACCAGCCAACCACACTTCGACGCATGGAGTGTTGTCTACGACAAGCGGAGTGCCACCTTCCATCGTGACCACGTCTCCCTCTCAACCGTAAACGGACGGGTCGAATGCGACTACGTGCTACCCGATGAAACAGACGGGACACCAAATGGGGACTACTTGCTGAACGAAGACTTCGAGTTCCGAATGTCCACGCTTCAGTACGACCGCTTCGAGGACGAGTTCTACCTCCATGCCCGCATGAAACGTGCCACTGAACACGGGGAAGACACGCGTTCGAATTCGGACACGCACAACGAGAACCCAACGGTTCTCGGCGTGGATTTGAACGTTGATGGCTCCTTCGCCGTCACCAGCACGGGCGCATTCATCGAGTCAGCGGATCAGCTCAATCATCGTCGGCGCGAGTTCGAGAAGACCCGTGTCAACCTCCAAGAGACAGGCACACGGTCAGCTCATCTAACTATCCAGCAGATGAACGACTGCGAACACCGCTGGATACAAGACGTACTCCACACCGTGGCAAATGAGATTCTCCGCGAAGCCCGTCGGGTGGACGCGACTCACGTCGCGTTCGAGAATTTAACAGGTATTCGCGACCGGATGGTCCACGCCAAGCGGTTCCACGCATGGGCGTTCCGCCAGCTCTACGAGTATGTAGAGTACAAGGGCGAAGCCGAGGGTGTGGCTGTCGAACAGGTGAGTCCTGCCTACACAAGCCAGCGGTGTTCGAAGTGTGGCTGTACATTAGAGGAGAATAGGGCGTCGAAACACGAGTTTGAGTGCAAAAAGTGCGGGTACGAACTCAACGCCGACTATAATGCGAGCAAGAACATCGCTCGTAAACTCGCCAAGCGTCTCCACCCGGGGCAGAAGTCTTCGGGTGGAGGAGCCACCTATCAACTGGCTCTAACGTCGGGGATATTGAACCTAAACGGTGAGTTTCACGACACCGACCCTGCAGCGGCAGAAGGGAAATCCACCGACAAACCCCACCCTCAATGAGCGAGGTCGTCAGACCGAGCGAAGTAGGGTGAGGTAGTTGATGACTGCGAGTTGGATTTCGAGGCGGTCCTCGGAACACACCTACGAAGACGTCCTGTTCACCGACCAGACGGAAACCCGGTGAACGTGCTGACCGGCGAGACACCAGCACATTCGCAAGCAACCGTCGAGGAAGCGAAGGAGTTCGCTGCGAGTATCGACACAGAGACGCCCCAGATCGCACTTCCCGCTTCCGGCGAGTCGCAGGTCGAAACACAGAGCAAGCCCTACACGGCGGCCGCATTCTTCCACTTCAAGGCGACAGGCTCGCTCGCACGCCACCGTGCTTACCACGCCGCCTACGAGTCGGACGCGTTCGCGGTCGACTTCGAGGCCGACTACGAATCGGGCGGCCTGACCATCACTGTCGAACGAGCGGACGAATCCTGAGAATCCGCCGTTACGAGGAGAGTTTTTCGAGCGCCGGCGATGGGTGCCGGCGCAGCTGGAGCGAGCAACGATTCCCGGTGCGTCGGCGTTTCGAGGTGTTCGAGATGCATATGGTGATTTACAGGCGATCGAGGCGAATGCTCCGGGGGTCGAACGCGACACTCCGAGACACTAATCATCAAGTGGCAACACGCCGATAATCACAGTACAGCGATGTGGTACGACTATCGCTTCCGTGCCTATCCCGACCGGACAGATGTGGCTGCGGAAGTGGACCGTCACATCGACATCCACCGCCAAGCCTACAACCACACCCGCTACGAATACCAAACCCTCGACACCGACGAGGCAACATCGGTTCGGCGTTCCAACACCAGAAGCGTCTCACCGAGTGGAAAACGGAGTGGCCCGTATTCTCGGAAGTTCATTCAAAGGCGTTACAGAAGACTGTCGAACGTTTCTACGACAACCTCTCAACCCTCTCCGAGAAGAAGCAGAACGGGCACACCGTCGGGTGGCTCAGATGGAAGGCACCGCGAGAGTACCAGAGCGTGACGTACTCGCAGTCCGGCTTCGAACTCAAAAACACGAGTGGCCGACACGCGATGCTCTGGCTCTCCAAAATCGGTGACATCCCCATCCGCTACCACCGACCTGTCCCCGACAACGCCACCATCAAAGAAGTCACCCTGAAAAAGGAACCGACGGGTGAGTGGTACGTCACGTTCGGCCTCGAAATCGAGGACACAGCGCTCCCCGAGAAACCTTGCGTGGATGACTTGGATGCTGAGGATTGCGTTGGTATCGACCTCGGCATCAACAACTACATCTACACGAGTGATGGCGACAGCGCAGACTGGCTCGACCTCTCCGCGGAATACGACCGATTGCAACGTGAACAACGCAGTCTCTCCCGCAAGGAACACGGTAGCAACAACTGGGAGAAACAACGCCGAGAGGTCGCTACGATCAAGCGTCGGATTAAGCGGAAGGTCGAGGACTTCCAGCACAAACTCACGACGTGGCTCGTCTCGACGTATGACGCCGTGTTCGTAGAAGACCTGAACGTCTCGGGGATGCTTCAGTCCGAAGGTAATGCGCGGAATAAGCAGGATGCCGCGTGGCGTGGGTTCATCGAGATGCTGGAGTACAAGGGCGATCTGTACGGCACGCACGTCATCCAAGTGAACCCGGTGGGGACGACCAAAGAGTGCGCGGAGTGTGGTGTCGAGACGGAGAAGCCGTTGTGGGTGCGGGAACACAGTTGTCCGAGCTGTGGGTTCGAGGCGGACAGGGACGCGAATGCGTCGTACAACGTTCTTGCTCGGGGTCTTCAGAGGTTAGGTCTGGGACAGGCCGAAGTGACGCCCGTGAAGACTGCGACCGCTGTGGAAACCGATGGAGCAGGGTCTTCGTCGGTTCCTGCAAGTCGCGTCATCGAAACGGGAAGCCTCAGGGCTTGATTCTGAGGCGGTTCACGCACTCGTAGAGGCATCGACGCACGACGACGTGCTGGCCTCAAAGACATTCCTCCGGCGGATCACGTACCAGCAAGTCAGGCCGATGGTGCGGCCCGTGCGGTTCCAGTGAGACAAAGTACTCTCTAAACAGCTACCGATCGGTCCAGTCAGGACGCACGGAACTTCTCGATATCATCGATGACTGTGTGTTCTTCGTAGTACTCCCACGGGATTTCAGCGTCTGCACCGGCTGTGTGCGTCGTTCCATTCGCATCTGGCTCATAGCTACTGTTGATGGGGATATGACTGAGTACGCTCGTACTCGACAAGTACGAGAGCAGTTCGTAATCGCTCCCGTCAGAGTTCTTCCAGCCGATTGTCGGGTCTGGATACGTACACTCGACAGGGCTCACGGTTCCGTAGTCCGTCTCGAACGTGAACACGCCAGAAGCAGTTGGGGAAGGGTGTTCGGGCCAGACTTCGTACGGCCGTTCCGACTTCTCTAAGTCGAGCAAGCCGCCCATGATGTGGTAGCCGACATTGCCCTGCATACCGACGATGCCGTACGTCGAGTCGAGCAGGTGAACTGCAATCCCGCCGTACATCGCTGTTGCGTCTTGACAGTTTCCTGCAGAGTCTTGTTGCCCTGTGCTGAGTTGATACCAGTTATTCAGGGTTTCTTCAGGCGTTCCAACATACCCACCAGTTGCAAAGCCGAATGGGTTATGTCCGACAAATACTTCGAGAGCGATGGCTTTGTGGAACTCTTTGTTATTGATCGTATTGAAGCTTGGATTATCAAACGCATTTTCTAGTTCATTAGCAGCTCTGAGTGCAAATGGTCGGGACCCACTCATCAATAGTGGGTTTGTGTCACCGTAACCCTCTGCATAGCGTGTGATAGTATATGCACTGTAAGGGTCTGCCTGTGAAGAGGCGTCAACTTCTAGTTCCCGAGACGGGTTGCTTGTACTACCTGAATATTCTAGGGTGCCTTCCGTATCACCTATTGACATTAGACCGTCTTCGACTCGGGCTGTTGCGATAGAGTTCCAGCGGACACCTTCGATGAGTTCCCACGCGTCGAGTGACAGATTGACGACCGCCCAATCGAAGGCGGGCGAGTGGGTCGGCGCATCTTCTTCTGAGCCCTCGAATTCGGTGATGTTCTCGTAATTGGGGAACCGGATAACCGCTGTCATCGTGATGTTCCGATAGTCGTACCAGTCCCGGTCGTACTCGTCTTCGGGAACTTCTGGCGTGTTGAACGGGCTCTCGTCCGGGGCATCGAACCAGAAGTCCGTTTTGTAGAACGGGTCGGAGTACGCCCAGTCACCTTTGGGTGTCGCTGGGGGTTCGACCCGAACCATCTTCGTATCTCTGGCTGCGTTATAGAACGGAACAATGGTCTCTCTGGGTCTTTCGGTCTCCGACTCTCGCTCTTGCTCAGTGGACGAGAATGCGGTGTTGACGGTTTGCTCCGATTCTGCTTCGGGCGACAACATCTCGACGGTGAATCGCAGGTGCTGTGCGTACCCGAGCGGGAGATCCCAGTCTATCGAGTGCGTCTCCAATTCTCTGGATTGCGTGACGGTCGTTTCTCCGACCTGCGTCCAGTTTTCTCGGTCGAGGTTCGGGCTCGTGTAGGCACGGAATGTAACCTCTACCTCGTCGTGTTCGCCAATACTCTCGACGAGGAGTACATCGAACTCGGCACTGTCTATCGACTGGTCTTTGACCGTGATGGTTCGTTCCTGCTCGCGTTCATCATCAGGCACGTCGGTTGCCGATGTCTCCCTTAGATTAGAGACACTGTTGCAGCCTGCGAGACTCCCCATCGCTCCCGCCCCGAGCGCAAGTGCGTGCCGGCGAGAGAGTGAGCAAGAACGAGTCCAATCCGGCTCCTCGTCCTCCCGATTTGACATAGGAGTGTACGGAGCAGCCGGTTGGATATACCTTCGGTGTTCGCACCGTCATCGAGAAACCCTACTGCTGGTCTGAATGGATCAGGTTTGCAGATAGAACGTGTGAGACTACCGTGATAGCCCTCAGGAGGAGCTAAATTCGCTGATAGCTGTTTGTCCGCGCCAGTGAGAAGGTGGCGCGCGTCGGCCCATCGACGTCGACGGGTGCCGGAGTGATTCAGATGCATATGGTTATCTACGCGCTCGTCGAGGCATCGACAGAAAGCGAAGCACTGGCTGCGGGGAAAACAGTGTTCGACCGCCTGGTCGGGGCGGACCCACACGCCGGCGCCGTCTTCGACTACTACGTCTGTTTTGATGAGGAGGACACGTCCGTTGCGGGGAAGGCGCGATGGGGAGCGTTGCCGACTGCAGCCCCCGTCGACTCTGATGACGGCGAAGACCTGCTCGAGCGTGGCTGGGAGGCGACGAAGGAAGAGTTCGAGCGGAATCTCGACCGGGTGAAAGAGGCCATCGACGAGCTCTCCGACGAGGTGATCATGCGCGACGAGGACCTTGCCCGGCACGCCTTCCACAAGGTCGGTGCGTACGACGGCCCGACGATCTTCCTGTACACCGAACACGGAACCGGCATTCGTCACCGTGGACAGCTGGATCGACTCCTCGAGGAGAGTGAAGAGCTCTGGATCGTACCCGCAGACGTCCACTTCTGAATAATGCCTCCCATCACCAACTGGCGACGCGAGAGCCGCTCGCCGACGCTTGCGTATCGGAACACCGAGACCGGTGCGCGAGCCGTCCTGCATCGAGCCCCGGACTCCTACCGGTACAAATGGCGTGGGGCAATCCTCGTCGACGGCCATCCGGTGTGGTCGCGGGGGTACGAGACGAAGGACGCGACGTCGTTCCGTGACGAACTCCGGGAGCGGCCGGCTCCGGACCTCAGCTGCCCGGAGTGTCCGAACAATGACGTTCGCGTCGGCGAGAAGGCAGCAGACCGGGCGAAAGTCCAGCGGTGGTACGACTGCCCCGATTGTGGGTACGAAGCCCCCTCACGCATCGTCTACGGCGCCGAACGGTGAGTGGATGAGCGCTGGGCGCTGTTTTTCGCCCGGGCACGAGGTGGTGGCCCGGGGCGACCGGGTAGTCAACCAATGACCCTCGAACTACTTGACCGACACAGTGAGGCACTATTCGAGTTCCTCTGGTGCCCCGTCTGCGGGCAGGAGGTTTTCACTCACATCCCCTTCGAGGGGGTGTTCTGCAAGAACTGCAACACCCAGGTCGAACTCCAGGAATCCCGAGAGACGCGCGGCTACGAGGAGGCCGTGCTCGCCTGCTTCGATACAACCACGACCTGGAACCTTCACGTCGACGAGAAACTGCGGCGCGACCTGCCTGATGGGTCGGCGCGCGTGAAGATCCTCGGCGCACCGGGCGCCTACAAGGTCGACTGGTGGAGTCCAGAGCCGGGTGAGGACTGGGAGCCAGTCGACCGAAGCGAGTTCGAGGACACCGAGGAACCAGATGAGGTTTCACATCTGGCGTAGTGCCTTGTTGACCCCTCAATCGGTGACGGGTTTCAGTGACCCTGCTTAATAGATAGCGCGTAGCTTGCAGGCGGTTTTTCTGAAAACTGGTAGTAGATCGTTACTCAGTCTCAGACCTCGAATTCTTTTAACAACTTATGGTGATGTAAGTTCGTCTGCGTTGAAGGCGTCAACCAGATGGTCGATGATGGTTGGATCGACGTCGGTCAGGTTGGCCACCTGGCCCTCAATGTAGGGAGGACTGCTGAGATATTTCAGGGTGTCAAATAGGACTAAGATATCGAGGTAGTCGTCGATGTTATCGTATTCGAGGCCGGTTTCTCCCCGGACGACTACTGGTTCGGCGTCAGGATCATTGGGGATAGCAAGTCCGAGACGGCCTAAAATGTAGTTCTGGAATGTGTCTTTGTCCACTTTGGAGTCTTCGTTTTTGATCACGAGCATTGTGAGGTCGCCAGTGTCCTCTTTCACTGGTTGTATCTGGCTCTCTATCTTGTCGAGGATCTGTTTTTGTAGATGGGATTTTTTAGACGGGTAGTTGGTGTCTTGAGGGTTCGTTCTCATACTGTATCGGCGTGCGACTTGGTAGGAGGTCTGTGGGCGTGGTATTGTGACTTCGCCCCAGATAGTCTTTGACGCCGTGGTGATGTGAACGTCGGGTTGTTTGTCGTTGGGGGCCTGTTTCTCGATGTCGACGTTGGGGGTTCTGAACTCTCTGCGGAGTGCGTTGATTACTTCTATTTCGGCTATGGTGCTGTCGTATTCTGGTCTTCCCAGGAGTTTCTTCCTTAGAGTGCCTAATGGATCGTTGCTTTGGCCGTTTGCGGCTATTGGTTCGAGACTGTGATTGTAGTAAGTGATTTTCTGTACTGTTTTCGGGTTCGCATTTAGGTCCTGTTCTTGCCTGAGCAGGTTTGTTAGAGGGTGCTGATTGTGGTCTCGGAGGGTAGGGATGCATGGCTTGTTGTGGGTGAGTAGATGTTCGAGGTTCGGGTAGTGGGAGAGGTTCTGCTTGACTTGGTTGTAGTTAATAGTGTTCTTGCTGTCCCATTCGAGGTCGTCGAGTAGTAGAGAAATTTTGAGCAGGCGATCGTGTTTGTGTCGGCCCTGGTATGAATCGGTGGGATCTAGGCCTTCGTTATTTGCTATGTCTTCGAGTTCAGTTTGGAGGATCTGTAGTTCTCTGTCAAAGTCGCCTTTGGAGCCCCGGTCTTCGAAGTAGCATTCGATTGTCCGTTTGAGGGCCCGAAAGAAGAAGTAGCGGTAGGTGTTGTACCAGTCCGGCATCTGACTGGCCATTTCGTTTTCCTGTCCTCTGTAGAGGTGTGGGATGAGAGGGGCCAGGTAGTGTGCTTTCTTGAGGTCTTGGCCTTGTATTTTCTGTTTGGTGAACTGATTGACTGCGTTGATATCGTGGGTTCCGATAGCCTCGAGTCCCCGTCCAAGATCGGAGTTGGCCAGTATATTGGCCTCTTCTGATATCAGGTAGGCGGTTTCCAGGGATTTTGCGTGTTCCTGCTGGACGCAGTCCTCGAAGACATCGGATACGTAATGGAGACCTCCAGGTGGTGAATGTCCGATATTTTGGATTAGATTCTGTATCTTGTCCAGCTTCTGGCTACAGCTGAGGGTGTTGTCCTGCTGGATTTGAAGGATGTCCCAAGCCATCGATTATCTTGATGTTGTTACTGATCTGTGAAAGTGTTTAGCGAGTAGTTCACTGGTTTCACCAAACGCTGAAATCAGGCTCAATAGTCAGCAGACCCGTTCTATCAGGAATTGAGAGTTTCAACAGAGTCGACGGAGTGAGACACAAGCGGTCTCCGACTGCGTGCGGTGTTTTCTGCGCCGGCGATGGGTGCCGGCGCACACGCTCCGGAGAATGTCGATGTCAACACGGAGCCAACTCCGATTCGTCCAACAAGCCGAACAGCCTTATGAAACGGATGGCGACGCCGAGAACGTCGCACAGGTGTACCGGCATTCAGACGGGTACCCAGAGAGCGTTCTGCGGGATCTCGCCCAGCTAAAAGAACTGCTCGATGCGACCCGCGCCGAGCGCGGACCGGCCTACACGGCGGCGACGTTCGTGTTCCTCGACAAGCTCTCGACGATCGACCTGTATCTGGATGGTGATCCAGAACGAACAATCGACGCAGGGCAGCCAGCGGACCTCCTCGAGCCGGCCAATATGGAGCACCTCGACCAACCGATGTTCCTGCTGGGGCACGGCGTCGAGAATCCGGCTGACGGTATCCATGGCGACGAGGAGTATCTCTACGTCGTCGAACTCCCTACACGGAACCCGTTCGAGGAGCCCGGCGAGTGGACGGTCAAGGTGAGCGGTCACTATTCGTTCCCCCGCTGGGACGGCCCGACTGACGAGGCCTTCGAGCGGGCTAGCTGGCAGTTCCACGGCCCGCTGGAGCACACACTCGAAGAGCTGGTTGCTGAGCCGGCCTGAGTACCGAGCCCGCTCAGAGGATACCACCGATGACGAGGAGGCCGATGAGAATTAGCAGCGTCGTGACCGCGCTGCCGCCGGCCAGCCATTTGTTCTCCATCGCCTTCTCGTGGAGGGGCATCTCGGCGTACTCCTCGCGGAACGCTTCGAGGTTCTCCTCGTCGTAGAAGTACTTCGTCTTCAGCGCGAACCGTTCCGTCACGGCACAGCCCGTACAGATCGGCTCGCCTTCCAGCCGCTCCGTTTTGATATGGCTGGAGCAGGCGATGGCCCCGCAGTTCGGACAGTAGGTGTACGTCTCGTCGCCGCCGCTCGTGTCACAATGGACGCAGCGGTGGATGCCGTCCTCGGCGGTTACTCGTGACGGGCCTGCCGCGTAGTACTCGTAGGGGTAGGTGTACTCCTGGATGTCGGTGGTGTGCCGAACTTCGGGGAGGTACACTGGTTCGATCGACTGCATGGAGATGTCCGAGCGGTTCGGCTCGCAGGTCTTGTTGTACGTGACGTTGTTGTCGCCGGTGTAGGTGACCGTCGTCGTGTGGTGCTGCTGGAGGCGCTCGACGGCCCACTCCTTGTACTCCGTCTGAGTCTGTCCGAATCGGCGCTCCTCGACGTCGTCGAACACCTCACCGAACTGCTCGGTATCGAGGTCGACCGTCGCGTGAAGGTTCTCAGTGACCAGCGTTGCGACCTCTTCGTCGACGACCTGCGGCTGCCCGCGTTCGGCGTGGGCAACGAATCGCGTCCGGTCGTTGATCCGGTGGATGACGCCCACCGACGTCTCGAAGACGGCGTTCGTGTCCGCGGTGACCGCGACCACCGGGCGGAACGTCACCGCCGAATGCGGTTCTGGGAGGTCGGCAGCCTCGATGTTCTCGATGTCGCGGAACACCTCCGCGACGGCCGCGTCGACATCGGCGGCCGGGTCGTACGGGCGGAGTGTCTCGTCGCAGAGTATCTCGATGCGCCCGTTGTAGAGGTCGAGGCCGATCTCGTCGGCGATCTCCCGGAGATCCTCGCCGTCGAGCAGCTCGATTGGATGTGGGTCGTCGTTCTGCTGGAGCCGGTCGGCGTACTCCTGAGCAGGGTTCGTAAACCGGCCGGTCGTGACGACCATTCCGCGTTTCGGGCCGTCGAAGTCGAACGTCGCGATCGCCGAGTGAAGCTTCTGGACGACCGGCCGCCCGACCGTCCCCGTGTGCTTGCATTCGACGATGATCGCGCGCCGCGTACCGTCGACGACCTCCTCCATGATGACGTCGCGACCCTCGTCAGCCGTGCGGTCGGCCTGGCGGACGTTCTCGTAGCCGAGGTTGCGGAACACGTCCTCCATCACGTCCTCGAACTCGAACCCCGAAAGATCGTCCAGTACAGCCATCCTCAATTATGAGGACAGTACGTTGCCACTGCCAAATACGTTACCGAACGCTACGCCGTCCTGTTTGTTGAACCCCTGAGAGGGGTGCGGGGGTCACCGAACCGCCCGCGAGCAACGAATGAACGGGAATGTACCTATGGCCAGTTCGGAATCGGTTCCAGTAGCATCGCCCGGTCAGTCCCACCGAGACACAGTCGAATACGTCGGCTTCCGCGTCGACGGCCAAGCCGTCGTGCTGAACCTCTCGGAGCATCGGCGACTCTCTTTGAATTGGAACTCCAGCTGCTCACGAGCGATATCTGCTAACTCTTGAGCCGAGGCGTCATGCGACTCGACTACTACCTCTTGGTTGTACGCTCGGGCTTCGATTCTGGTTTTATGCTGTTCCTCCGAACCGTTCTGCCCTGTCCCGTCATATTCACTTGATCTTGGGCTTCATCGTCTTCCTTCACACGAGATACTATGTGCTGGTGCTATTTGATAATGTATCTAAATCTACCAATGCGTTCAAATGTTGAGCTACTTGTCTCACGGGATCAGGGTAGCGACCACAAAGACTCTAGTCTCAGTTCAACAGAATCATCGATGAATCGGAGGCAAGCGAACGACGAGTGAAACTTAGTCTTCCTGTTGTTCTTCGAAGTGTGGCGTTGCGCTTGGGTACAGAACCGATTTTCGGAAGTAGTATGCGTTCTGCACAGGGTCACGGTCTGCAAGCACTTCGCCGTCAATATCAGGTTCATACTCGTCATTCACGGGAATATGCGAATTGACATCCATCTGTGATGCATATGTCTTGATACGAAGTGAATACTCACCATCAACACGCTGAACATAGCCTATCGTAGCACTTGGATAGATACACTCAACAGGAGTAAAGCGTCCGTACCGAGAGTTATATCGTGAGTCGCTATCGCTAATTAATCCTTTTGCATTATCATCATTAATCGAATCAGGCAAGAACGGTTTCTCTAAACCAATAAGACCTGCTTGAACGTGAGCAATATTGTCTCCGACCATCTCAACTATACCAACAGTTGAATCGAAGAGGTGAACGCCGATACCTGTAAAGAATCCAGTTGCGGAAACACAGTTGGCTCCAAGTGCTTCACCCTCTGAGGTGTTCTGATACCAGTTCAGAATCCCTTCCTCTGGTGTGTTTATATAACTCCCAACTGAGAACGCATATGGTGTGTTTCCAATAAGTGCTTTGAGGATTGTGGCTTTATAATATTCGTGAGCATCGTGTGCTTGGAAGTTCTGATTGTTTGATAGCGAATTCTCTATCTCCATTGCCCACCGTTTCAAGACAGGGCGACCACCAGCAAAGTGAAGTGGGTCAATAGGTGAATTATCAGGAGATATTGGTCCTCCATCTTGATAGGGTCCGTATCGGCTTCGATAATACTGCTCGAAAGGCTTTGGCGTTTCAGTTGCATCACCTGAGTAGAACGACCCATCGTCTATCAGCCCGCCTCTATCATTATGAGCGTCATACTGTGTCCCGCTCGGCATCGTAGCTACTGTTCCGTCATCGCTCAGTTCAAATCGACCTCGTTCAATCTGTTGGATAATCCACGAGTTCCACCGTCGAGCTTCAATCATCTCCATTTCAGCGATGTTGAAATTGAAGACTGCCCAATCAAACAGCGGCAGGTCTTGCTGTCTCTCGGGCATCTGGTCGTAAACGGGATGGTCGTCGTTTTCGAGAACACTGTATACTGGATAGCGGACAATAGCAGTAACTTCAAGATCCGTATACTCTCCGTACCAGTGTTCTGGGTAAAGCTCGGACCTATCGGGTGTATTGAACGGGCTTTCATCAGGTTCGTTGAACCAGATCTGGGTTTTCGTGACAGGTTCAAATTCACTATCCCAGTCGCTTGGTGATGGATACGGGGCAGAGGGAACGATGAGTTTGCGTTCATCGAGAGCCTGATTGTAGTGCGGCAGGAGAACCTTCGTTGTCGTGTGTGCATCGAACTCTTCTGTCTCCTGTGGTGCGCTCGCCTCAAGTGTGAAGGTGAACTGTTGAGCTTGGTTGAGTGAGTCTTCGGGAAACTCGTAGGAGATCGTGTATCTATCCTCGATAGACGCCACCGATATCGAAGACTTGGCTAACTGCGTTCGGGAACTGCCGTAGAGCGGTGACGTGTACAGTCGAACTGTGTACTCTACTGGATTCTCCTCGCTCATTGAGTCTATGAACTCGTCTCGGGGGAGGACTTGATACTCCGTTTCTGAAATACCGAGGCTTGTAGTACGAACAGCCTGACGGTCATTCTCTCCATCACCTCCAGTTTCTCCACCTGAGTCGTTCGTTGGTTCTGGGGAACTATTCGGATCTCCTGATGATGGATTGAGCATCCCACTACAGCCTGCGAGTGCCGTCGTTAGCCCTGCCCCACCAAATGCGAGGGCGGCACGACGGGACAGCGGCGACGACGAATACACTTTGTCAGGTTCCGACGATTCGTCTGCCATATGGTGTAGCTTCCGTGCCAGCTAATTGTAGGTTTGGACTGTCAGTCGGCAGAATCATCTTTTCCTGCCTTCCAAATGTTGGCACGTAGCGTAAAATGCGACTAAACGTGTGATAGCGATATGGAGTAAAGGAAAATTCGGAATGTGTCCACATCTTGAAAGGTAAAATCACTAGGAATTGCAAAATACACAGACTCATAGCGGTCTGGAATTCAAGTACGATTCTGGTCGGTAGTGTTTATTGCCCCCGAAAGGGGTGCGGGGGAGTTCACTCCCGTCACCGAGCCATGACCGATTCAGAGTACCCCTGGCGAGACGAGTCGTTCCGTTGTGACCCTACTGGAAGCAGGAGTTGAGGATGAGATCGAGAGTTTATAACCCATTACGGGGGAACCGCGGAGGGAGGTGACGAAGCCGTGACAGAGCATATCTGTGACTACTGTGGCGAGTCGTTTGCGACCTCCAACGAGTTGGGAGGCCACGTGACTGCTGTCCATCGTCGCGACCAGATCGTAACGGACGCGGACGTTATTCTCGACGATATTCGACGTGTCGCAGACAAATTAGGAAAACCGCCGACAGCAAAGGCGATGAGCGAGCACGGAGAATACTCCCAGCGCGTCTGCCAGAACAAATTCGGGAGTTGGAACGAGGCTCTGCGTGAGGCTGGCTACGCTCCAAACCGGAAATTCCGACTCACCGATCAGGACCTGTTGGATGAGATAGACCGCCTTGCGGAGCAACTCGGTCGCCCGCCATCGAGCGGGGAGATGGATCGGATTGGGGAGTATCATAGATGGACGTATGACCACCGATTTGGGGGGTGGGAAGAGGCACTCACCGAAGCTGGCTTCTCACAACCACGGTCCTATCAGGAACGTTCAGAGATTCCGTACGGGCCAAATTGGCCGGAGCAACGGCGGCAAGCATTGGAACGTGATGACTTCCAGTGCCAAACGCCGTGGTGTGAGCTAACTCAAGCGGATCATCAAGAGCAGGTTGGGTAGGACATCTCTGTCCACCATTTGGTTCCGCGGAAGTTCTTTGTCGGTCCCAACGGGCAGTTTGACTACGAACAGGCGAATCGAGTCTCGAATCTCGTGACGGTCTGTTCGAAGCATCATCTCATCTGGGAAGCCGTCGCCCCGCAGCGGTTGGATACAATTGTCGACGCCACACGGCCACCAGAGCGAGGTGAACCGGACGGTGTTGCTCTCCCCCTACGAGGAGATGAGGGGTAACCACCTCGTGATTCAAATGCGACAGACAGACGGGCCTATCCCGACGCCCAATCCAGGCGATCTCACGAACAGAGAACGACTCCGGAGGCACCTCACCAGTGCCCTCGAAAGCGCCGAGTCGGCAGAGACGAAAGCCCATCTCCGAGGAGCCTTACTGCGTGGCAAAATCTCCCGCCGACACCACTCGTCGAGTGTCCGCTCTGTGGAAAAGTCGGGCTTCCAGAGCGAATCCAAGCTCACGAGTGTCGACAGTCGTAGCGTCGTTTTTTGCGCCTCGATGGGTGGAGGCGCAAATCAGGACGCTTCGCGCCTTCGGAGCATGTTATGAAAGACCCAGAGACAGCTACGGTCTTCGCAGGCCTCGATGGGCGAACCGACACCGAACTACCCGACTGGTACGCCGAGCAACACGGGGGTCCCGAACCGATCAGCTTCAGTGCGGCGATTCGAGAGCTCCCACAGGCGGTCGACACAGCCGTCGCGTATCGCAACCCTTACACCGACAAGTGGGTCGAAACCGAGCGGTTCAACGCACTCGTCGAGCCGTCACGGTTACAGGCAGAGGCGGACGGGGACGGCGAGACCGAGTCACTATTTCATATCCCGACTGACTCGTACGCCATCATCAACCCGGTCGACGTCTACAGGCTCAGGATCTCAGAGCTTGATTTGAGGGAGGTTGTAGAGCCCATCATACCACTTTCACTCCGGATGGCTGAGTTTGAAGAAGACAACACTCCGAATCAAAAATGGAAGTAATGCCCTCGAAACAGGCACTTATCAAGACATTAGACTTCCAGCTTGAGATACAGAGTGGCAACGAGAACCTGCTGTACGGTGCCTGTATCGAATCCCGGAGGGTGTACAACGAGACGATCCGTCTTGCCAAAAACGGCGTGGACTGGGACGTGGTTCCCGACCGTGTGGCTGTCGATGTCGACCTCGTGAAGAACACGACGCAGCGTATCGTCGCTAAAGCACTCCAAGCGATGGAAAACTACTACGAGTACGACGACTTCGACCAACCGAGCCACACAAAAGATGGCACATACCCACTCCGAGCGAACTACGGGGAAGGGTACAACTTGTTCCTCACCGACGATGGCGACGTTGCGTTCCGGATCAGTACGAAGCCGTACCAGCACGTCGAGGGTTTCCTCAAAGGGAGTGACGCCCATCTCGACATCCTCAAAATCGGACTCGAAAGTGACGAGTGGGAGATTGGAACGGCCGAAGCCCTGTTCCATAACGACAGCCCCGAGCTACACGTCAACGTCACCAACACCGAGCAGACCGTTCGGGACAAGCAGGACTCGCAGACGGTCGTCGGCGTGGACGTGAACGAAGACAACGTAGCCCTCACGGCGCTCTCTGAGAGTAACATCAAGGATACGCTCGTCATCGAGTTTCCGGAGATTAAGTTTGAGCGTCACCGCTACTTCACGATCCGGAAGCGTGTCCAGAATGCGGGAAAGCGGAGCGTACACGACACGCTGGAAGATCAGGAAGAACGGTTTGTCCGCGACAGGCTTCACAAAGTGTCTCGCCACATCGTGGAATGGAGCCGGCAGTTCGAGGACCCGTGTATCGTCTTTGAAGACCTCAAGGAGATACGCGATGGTCTGGACTACGGTACGCGGATGAACCGACGCTTACACCATTTACCGTTCCGTGCGCTCCAACATTACACATCATATAAAGCCGCTTTCGAGGGCATACCAACGGTCTGGATTAACCCCGAATACACCAGCCAAGAGTGCCCGATGTGTGGACACACAGAGCGTGCGAATCGGAACAAAAAGCGGTTCAAATGTCGAGACTGTGAACATCAAGACCACTCGGACCGTGGTGCAAGCGTCAACATCTCCGCGAAGGGTATCAAGAAGCATCAGGAGTGGACTGTGCCTGCTCTCAACAGCCTTCCCACTGTGCGTACGGTGCGACGGCAGGCATCGGGGGCCGTGGGCGCCCCGACCGTGACCCACGATACCGTTCGAGGATATCAGACCGATGGTGTCACGGGAGTGTCCGATTAATCCACGGGAAGTCTCAGGACTTGATCCTGAGACAGTTCACAGCCTGCTGGGCTTCCCGGACTACCTGGCCGAGCGCGCCGCGAGCGATTCGGAGGCCAATGCGGCCTCTCCTGTCGAGATCGATATGTGGACGCTCCATTCCGGCGCGACGCACGCGCTCACGCACTTCTTCCAAGGCAAGGAGGGTGCGTCGCTGGACGGCTACGTCCGCACGGCCAACGACATCCTGTTCAACCCGGAAGGCACGATCGAGCGCGTTGAGCAGGCGTACGAGCAGCAGCTAGAGGCGGACGGGGACAACGGGTCGCAAGCCTCGCTGGCCGGCGAACGAGCGCTGGCGAGCATCGAGCGCGTCAGCGACGACCTGCAGGAGAAAGTCGAGCAGTTCGAAGAGCGCGAGGACGCGCTCCGGGAGCGGTTCCAAGAGGCGATGGCCTGACGCCGGGTCGGTGACGTAGTCGTCTGTTCTGTTTTTCTCACCCTGGAGGGGTGGAGGGCTACCGAGATGGAACAGTCCACGATTAGTGACGGGAGTGACGACGAATTCCCACCTGAGAAGCGTCTTGAAGCATCGAATTACCGATTGGTCAAGGCCGGTATCGCGACGATTCCGGATATGGAAACCCTCCAAGAGTGTGTTGCCTATGAGAACGCCCACCAGAATCGGACGTAGATCCTGCGCCGGCTCAAGTGGAAGGCTGAAGAGCTACGTGAGGACGAAGAGTAAGCTCTGTTCTTAACCAACACACTCCGCGTTATTTCCCTATTGTTGGTTAACAGGCTTTGCCTCGGTTTTTCGGGCCCCTGAATGGATGCGGGGCGACCAGCAGCCCCCTCGCGAGTTCAGTGGTTACAGACGCCAGCGATAGATCGACAGCGAGCAGACACCGGGACTAACATTCAAATACCAAGCCGGGACCAAACTGAGTGATTCATTCACATCGCTAATTATGGGCAAGAAGCTGTACTCAGACAAAGAACTCCTCAACCGCCTCCAAGAGTTCGCTGCGGAACTCGGGCGACCTCCGTCTCAGAATGAGATGAACGACTCTGGACCTCATGCTGCAGCAACCTACGCAGCCCGGTTCGGGTCGTGGAATGAAGCACTCAAGACAGCTGGCCTGGAGACGGGCACAAACGAACCGGATGGGCGACCACCGACCCCAAAGGAGGACCTCCTTGCGGACCTCAAGGCGGTTGCCGAAATTGTCGGGGAGGCTCTATCAGAGCGAACCTACAGACAGCACGGGGAGTATTCGGTGAAAACATACTGCAAGCGGTTCGGGGGGTGGAATTCGGCGCTACAGGCGGCTGGTTTTGAACCGAGCGTTGAAATCAACCTCTCCGAAGAGACGCTTATTACTGCTCTACAGGAGTTCGCTGAGGAACTGGGTCAAGCACCGACATCTGATGAGATGGACCAGAATGGTCCATACACAGCGGCTCCATACAAGCGAGTATTCGGAACGTGGAATCGAGCTCTTGAGCAAGCTGGACTGGGAGTCCACTCTGTGTGGGGTGTGAGCAAGGAAGATCTGATAGCCGAACTCAAGAGGCTCAACGAAGAGTTGGGACACGTTCCCCGTAAGAGTGAGATGCGGGATCAGGGAAAATGGAGCGGATCGATCTATCAAAAGCGGTTCGGTTCCTGGAACGAAGCCCTGACAGCCGCTGGCTTCGAGCCGAACGAACGGTGGCGGATTCCGCGGGAGGATTTGTTGACCGAATTGCGAGAACTCGCAGAAGAGTTGGGCCACCCGCCGACAACGAGTGAGATGCTTGAACACGGGAAATTCACGACCCAGCCGTATCAGCGCGTATTCGGTACGTGGCGAACAGCCCTACAGGCGGCCGACCCGGACTATCTAGAAAACTACCGTCAGTCAGATACTGAGATAGTTCCATTTGGCTCGAACTGGCCACAGATTCGGGAGGAGATCATCACCCGTGACAACGAGTCCTGTCTGCGCTGCGGTATGGGCCGCGAAGCTCACCGCGAGAAATTCGGACGTGACATACCGGTCCACCATCGGATTCCTCGACGCCGGTTCTACAACGACCCAGACCAGTCGGTCGACGGTGCAGATGTCCCGAGTAACCTGCTGACTCTCTGTATTCCGTGTCATAGGCGTATAGAGCGGATGCCAGTCCAGCCAGTAGTTGAGTGATCTGACGAATACATATCCCGGTCAGTCCCTCGTGATCTCATTAGGGACGGACAGAAGTCAGATACTGAATACATGCGTGTGTTCAGCATTAAATGGTGATGGAATTGTATACAGATGCGGAAAATTGTAGAACTAATTCACGTTCTGTGAATTCTTCAGGTTGAACAGTCTTTAGATGAGTAGTAAATCAAAACCAGTGACAAATGGAGATTGATACTGCTGCTTTGATTCGTTATGACCTTTGCCACGAGTCAGAGAGCGACTTACTCCTGAGCAGCCTCCAAAGACTGTACAATAATGAGGGGGAGAAATTTGGTGAACAGATTCTAGGCGGTCAGCAGTGGGAACGTTATCGATTTGAAGGAGACCTACAACTCACTGATGATGCGCTTGGTGTATTCGATTCAGTGAAGACATTCGTCAGCTTCGAGACTCGACATCTTATCGATGCTGTAACAGTCGCCGAATTGAGCGAAGAGCAAGTCAAAGAGCTCGAAGAAGAGGAGCCGAACAGAACTCAATACGTTATCGACGATCTCGCTGAGCAGCTCAGTGGAGTAGCTCAAAAAATTCCCACGGTTGTACCGACCGATTTCAATCGGCAACCCGTCCAATTCTACGTTGAGCCGACAGAATCACAGCAAGTATTCGGTGATAATGGAGAAGTATCAGACAAGTTGTTAGCCCAATTTCTCGAGGAGAATAGGGAAGAACTGAGTAAGGTTCACTACGGAATAGATCACCCACAGTCACTACTCAACGGAGAGGACCTAATCGCACCTCAAGGCACGGCATTTCCTTGGGGTAAACTGACTGTTTTCAATTTGACTTCTCCGCCGGAGTCTAAGGGAAATTTCGAGCCGATATGGCTTCGTCGACTCAAACCACTTCACGAATATCTTCGAGCATATCTATGGTTCAACCACCGAGTAAGCCTCCTCGCCGAGTTGGATCAGGAGACACACGGCATTGAGCGGCTCATGCGAAATGGTTCAAGTGAGACGAGTCAGTTTCAAGCGGTATTGGAAATCGAGAACGAATTAGATGACATTCGAGAGACGTGGACCAACCGCTATACCAAAACCGTAGACGAAATTGCGGATCTGAAGTCGAGACCCCCTCTCCGACGTTCTCGCAGGCAACAACTCGAGCCGGTGAAAATCAATGAAATCACAGAAGGATCTCCTGTGCACTCACTCTTGGATATCTACGACCAGCAATTGGCGACACAGACAGAGCAGATAACGTCTGATCTCGATCGAATCGGTTCCAAGTTAGAGGAGGTGTCGAACTACATCCAAGACAAAATCAATGTCCGCGCTACGACTGCTACTCTCCGCCAGCAGCGAGCGACCAACTACCTGACCATCGTAATATTACTGTTGACAGCTGTCACCGTCGCGATTGCAGCGGCTGAACTGTTCTGGATGGGTTGAAACAAAACGTCTTGATAGCGATGAGTGATTCTCCAATCGAACTTTTCAACTAATCCAGCAGACTACAATTTGTGGAGAGTTATCGCATTAACGCTCTACATTCTGCAATCTCGCTGAAATCTATAATTACTTGAAGATGTCACTATGACCAGCTCAGAATGTGTCGCCGGCGAACAGAGCGTCTACCTCCCGCCGGCGTGACTTCGCGACCTGTTTTTCGTGCCCCCAGAGAGGGCGAGGGCTCCTTCGAAAGCTCTCAGAGGTGACTTCCAGTGAGTCAACAACAGCGTCCTGACAACGTCTCGATCGACGAGATCCCGGTCGATATCGACAACACGCAATCAGCGGAGGTCGATTCCGCCGACGTCCCCGACGAAATCGAATCCATCACCCGTGGGCTCGCCGGTGAGCAGCCGCCGACGAATCCCATAGTGGTTCTCAAAGCGGCCCGGTGGTGGTACATTCACGGCAAGGGTGGCACGGATCCCGCCTTTCTATGGGCCATCGAGTGGGCACGTCACCTTGCGACCGACACGCCCAGCGACGTCGAGCGGTTCGACGAGTTCCTCGAGTACCTCGTTACGGTCGGCTTTGCGGACGAACGTCACGAGCTCCGCTAACCGCCAGAGCGGTTTTTGAACGCCTCTGAGGGGTGCGGCGCGGTCTGAACAGACGCAGTCGCCGTGACCTTGATTCAGTGAACACAATGGCTACGACTAGTGACTCGTCGGTCTCCTTCGACCAGACCGACACGCGATCCGACGAGATGAACAGTACGATCGAACAGTGGATCGACGATCTCGTCGCCGGCGTCGACGATGCGCAGGCCAGCGCTGAGTTCCAAGAGTGGCTTGACGTACAAAGTCGCTTCCACGACTACTCGTATCGGAACACGCTGCTGATCAAGCGCCAATGTCCAGAGGCGACTCGGGTGGCGGGCTACCGGACGTGGCAGGAAGAGTTCGACAGGCACGTCCAGGAGGGGGAGTCGGCCATCTGGATCTGGGCGCCGATCATCACCACGCAGTGCCCGGAGTGCGAGAACTCACCGAGCTACCACGAGGACAGCGACTGTGACTACGACGAGACACCGCCTGAAGAGTGGTCCGAGGGCCTCGTCGGGTTCAAGCCTGCGCCGGTGTTCGACGTCTACCAGACCAAAGGCGAACCGCTCCCTGATCTCGATACGGAAGCCACCGGGGACGCCGGCGACCTCGTCGAACAGTTGACTGCCGCCGCTGATGAACTCGGTGTGACGGTGCGAATCGTTCCCGAAGAGGAGTGGACCCACGGCGAGGCGAATGGCATCTGCAAGCAGCTGAGTCTCGTCGATATGCAACCGCGGGTCCAGGTGCGTGATCGGGAGAACGAGGCCGACCTTGCGCGGACACTGATCCACGAGTACGCACACGCCCTGCTCCACTTCGACGTCGACGACGACACCGAGCGGGCGAAACACGAAGTCGAGGCCGAAGCCGTCGCGTACGTCGTCGGGCGCTACTGCGGGCTCGACACTAGCGGGTCGGCGTTCTACCTGGCCGCGTGGGAGTCGGACGATCCCGAGATCGTTCGCGACCGTCTCGACCGGATCAGCTCCACAGCAGAAGAGCTCATCGACATAGTCGAAGACGGCGCTTGAATCCTTAACCAACGCACGGTTCCACACCCCGATTCCGTTGGTTAAGTCTGCTCGTCTCCGCCGTCCGCGGCAGTCGCAAGGCTAAAGCAGGCCCGTGTTTATACTCTATGTAAGAAACGCAGGCTTGAATACCATAGAACAAACTCAAAATATACGCCAGGGGCTCTCGACTCGAGAAAGTCGACTCCTTGCACGACTCGCTGGCGCGGGTCACCAGATCATCTCCGTCGACGACATCGAGACGACGCTGGAGGTCCCCCCAAACACCGCCCGCGAGATCGCCTCCCGGCTCACCGAGAAGGGCTGGCTCGACCGGCTCTTCCCGGGCACGTATCTCATCATTCCACTCACAGCCGGCGAGGACGCCGTATACACGACCCACGAGTACCTCATCGCCGCCCACGTCGCCGAGCCGATGTACATCGGCTACTACAGCGCCCTCAGCCACCACGGACTGACCGAACAGGTCCCCCGGACGGTGTATGTCGTTACGCCGACCCGAGCGCAAAGCCGGGAGATCCACGGCGTCCCGTACCGCGTCACGACAGTCACCGAGCGGAAATTCTTCGGCTTTGAGCCAACATCGATCGAGGGCACGACCGTTCAGGTCAGCGACCTGGAGAAGACGCTGGTCGACTGTGCGGACCACCCCGAGTTCTGCGGTGGCCTTCGAGAACTCGCAACCGCGATGCGCACCGCCGACGACCGGGGCTGCGACTGGGACACCGTCGGCGAGTACCTCGAACGCCTCGACAACGGCGCTGCGACCAAGCGGATCGTCTATCTCGCCGACCAGCTCGGCATCGACCTCCCCGCCCGCGAGGAACTCGTTGCGTCGTTCACAAGTGGCTACTCGCTGCTGGACCCGACGCGGCCCGACACCGGATCGACCAACAGTACGTATCGCCTCCGAATCAACGTCGAGCCAGCCATGCTGGAGCCGACGGAGTCCTGATCGCGATGATCAGTCAGGACCGGCTCCGGATTCTCGCTCGCGAACTGGGCGTTCGGCAAGGGTACGCCGAAAAGAACTACGTCAATTCGTGGCTCCTCTGGGGCATCTTCACGAGCGGCTACGGCGACAACCTCCTGTTCAAAGGCGGGACCGCGCTGTCCAAGCTGTATTTCCCGCAATCGTGGCGATTCTCGGAGGACCTCGATTTTGGCGTCGAAGAGAAGTACCAAGGGTCCAAACAAGAGCTCCGAACGGTCCTCGATACGATTGCCGACCGCTCTGGCATCGAATTCGAGATTCGGGAGCACCACGAATCCCAGCAGGACCACTACCCGACCCACTACGTCGACATCAGCATTCAGTACCGCGCCGTCCTTAACCACCCCAACACGACCAGCATCGACGTGATGGTCGACGAGCACGTCGCTTTCGACCCTGTTCAGCACACGCACGCGTACGAAGACGTGCCCGAATTCGATCTCCAGGCGTACAGCGTCGAGGAGATCTTCGCCGAAAAGCTCCGGGCGATCTACCAGCGCGGAGCCGCCCGTGACTACTACGACCTCTATCAGCTACTCGAGACCGATTCGGTCACCATCAACTTTGCCGACGTGGGGCCCGCCTTCGAGGCAAAGTGCAGACACAATGGGCTCACCGTTGATCTGAACGACGGACTCCCGGACGAGCAACAAGAGACGATCCGCCACCAGTGGGAGACCACGCTGCCGGACCTGACCGGTGATCCGCCGGCGTTCGAAATGGTCTGGGAGCAGTTGGACACGGCGATCTCCCAACAGGGATCGCGGTAGGCAACGGCCGATGACGATGTCGATGACCGATGAGTGTCGCATCCGGAGCTCTGGGATTAACCAACAATTCGGGATATCTGGCTGGTGCGTTGGTTAAGTTTTTGAGCGCCCGCCGAGGGGTGGAGGCGCATTCCAGCCTCACCGAATTATGACAGAGCGACATCTCAGAGCCGTTCTGGCAGAAGCGAAGCGAGTCGCAGATCAGTACGACCAGATCGCCCAAACCACGAACTCCCCTACACACGAGTATCTCCGGTACGCTGTACTCCGACTCCTCGAAGGCGACGCCAACGCGATCCCCGAAGAGGTCCCGCAGGTCAATGGCGTGACGGTCGGATACGGCCGAGATCAAGCGATGTACGACAGTTGGGGGTCCGACGTCGAGTGGTGGGACACAGTACCGCCACAGGACGACTGTACGCGCTTTCGAGTGTTCTACCCTGAGGACCAAACACTGGTTCCTCGGGTCATCCTCACCGTGATGGCCGCGCTGGGGGCATGGCGAGTCTGGGAAGGTAATGCCGCCACCTGTGGCTCCTACGACCATCGAGAGCGACGAGAAGTCCACTTTCTCTGGCCGGAGGGGAACCTTGCGGAAGCACTCTTTGAAAACCGGATTCAGGAGATTGGAAGCGCTGTCGCTCCAGACGGCGGACAGGCAGGAGACGTCCGCGACCGAATGCTCGTATCAGACGGCTCCACCTCAGCTGATGATCTCGAGCCCCGCACGAAGCGCGCTGTCGAGGAAGCGATGACCGTCTCCCTACTCGCCAAGGGTGGTCGCTACGAAGTCGAAGCGGCGTCCGGAAATCGATACGAAGTCGATATCATCGGGCAATCCTGTACCTGTCCCGATTGGCAGCAGCGCGCTCCAGACGGGGGCTGCAAACATATGCGTCGCGTCGATCACGAAATCAAACAGGGGCAGGTCCCACGTCCAGATGGCCAGCTTCCACCACAGGTGTAAGCTCCTGTCTTGCTTCTCAGTCGCTTCTGCGTGGTAGTTTACTCTGGGGTAAACTACTTTGGCGTACTCGATTGAACACAGCAATATGGATGATGGCCTTTGGAACGATGAGAACACGGCACCACGGGAACTCATCCATTTCGTCACTCAGCAGACGCGGTTTGCCCTGATCAACAACATCCTCCAGCACCCCAAACAGCTCCGCTCGATGTACGAGCTCGAGGAACTCAACCCCAGCGTGAGCGAGGCAACTGTCTACAAGCACATTCAGAACCTTATCGACGCTGGCATCGTCAAGGAAGTTGCCAGCCGGCACGACTGGACAGTCACAGCCTCTTAGGCGCTTGCGGGGGTGCGCGCTTCGAGATTTCAACCGAGTGAAAACCGGACCGGACGTTCCTCAAGAAGCCCCGTAGTTATATATCATTCGCCGGTACAGATATCTTTATATGCCACCCATGCGCCGTCGGTTTCTCGGACAGATAGGCCGCACTGGCGGCGTGGCTGTTACCGGCATACTCGGTGGGTGCGCCAAGAGCGAACAACCCGAGTCAAAATCAGTAACCGTTCAGATAGGGTCGAAGCCCTTCACTGAGCAGAAGATTCTCGGCTACCTCGCCTACGAACGGCTACGGAGAATCGATTGGGTTCGGGCCGTCGATGAAATCGGGGCTGGAAACTCGCTATCGAACTGGGAAGAGACAGCAGCAGGCGAGCAACACCTGTACTGGGAGTACACAGGAACGGCGTGGCTACAGCTGCCGCCCCGCCACGAGAGACGGATCACTGACCCCAAATCACTCTTCGAGCGGGTCCGAGCAGACGCTGATTCCCAGCGACTCCAGTTGGCTGACCCGGCACCGTTCTCGAACGAGTACGTCATCATCGCCGACGCGAGATGGGCGGAACGATCCGATGTATCGACCATCAGCGACTTGTCAGCCCATATCCGAAACGGTGGTGATACGCCTGGTGTCGCCGTCAACGAGGAATTCTATCACCGGCAGGACGGGTGGCGTGGACTCGCTCCATATTATGAAATCGAGACTGCGAACGGCGAGCCAATCCAGACCGAACCGTTCATCGTCACGTCAATCGGGCTGACGTACGAACTACTCGAACAGGGTCGCGTACAGATTGCGAGTGGATTTGCGACAGACCCGCAGCTCAACCGGTCGACAGTTACAGTCCTCAAGGACGACCGCGACTACTTCCTCCCCTACCAGCCGGCCCCGACAGCGTATGCACCGCTCATCGACGAACATCCGGAGATATTCGAGATACTCTCTCCTGTTGTTTCAGCACTCGATAAGTCGACAATGCGAGGCCTCAACAGCCGGGTCCTCCTCGATGGAGATCATCCGTTCGCGGTCGCGACACAGTTTTTAGAGACTGAGGCACTCGACGATGCGTAGATCCCTGTCCTCCCTCCCGGTTCTGGGAACGATCGTCGATGTTGTGCGGTCGTCGTTCCGGCGGAAACTTACTACGGCCCTCCTCGTCGTCTTCCTGATCATCAGTATCGGCACAGTCGGCCTATATGTACAGGTGGGGGGGTTGCTGGAGGAGAACGTCGAACAGTCGATGACCGCGGCTGCCGAGACCGAAGCGAACGAATTGCGGGAATGGTGTGGCAAGAACCGACTCGTCGCTCAGCTTCTTTCCGAACATCCGGTCTTCGAGGATGGCGACCGCACCGAGATTCGGGAGTATTTACAGGGACAGCAAGGGGACAGATCTGATACGGAAATCGTTCGGGCATACGTAATTGATCGGCGGAATCAGACTGTTTCGGTCAGTTCAGATGGAGAACTGGAGGGGCAACCCATCGAAGAACTCGACTGGACTGAACGGTTCGCCTTCCAGGATTTCGATGACGTGCAAGTGACCGACCCGTACGCAGTACAAAACGAGACAGTTATCGGGTTCATTTCTCCTATTCGCCGGACCCCGGAACGGTTACTCGTCGTCGAAATCGACACTGCGACTATCTTCGACCGCTTCGAACATCCCGTCGACGGCGGCTTTACGCGAGTGGTCAATTCCAACGGGACGGTCGTGTTCAGTGATGATGCAGCGGCGACGCTCACCCAATACCGCGATGGAAATCGTCGTGTACCGGCAGTCAGTAGTGGCCTGCGAGGGGACTCTGGGTTTACCGAATCACCAGCCTACGAGACCCGCCCTGAGACAGAAGGACAATATGTCGCAGCGTATGCTGCGGTTCCGAACACCGATTGGGTCGTCATCGAGCACGCGGCAGCCAGTGAAGCGTACGTCATAACCCAGCAAGCCCTTCGATGGATCGGTGGAATCGCAGCGTTCACCCTGCTTGCGCTCTTGGGTGTCGTCGGCGTTCTCGGCCGGGATGTGACCGGGGCACTCTCTCGGCTAACCGACCGGGCAGAGCAGATCGAAGATGGTCAGTACGACGTGGAGTTCGATACCGACCGGCCGGACGAGTTCGGCGATCTCAGCCGGACGATAGCCTCGACGCGAGATGCCCTCCAGCAGCGCATCGAGGAGATCCGTGAAACACAAACAGAGCTTGAGGCTTCGAATGCGAGTCTCGAAGAGCGATCCGAGATGGTGAACGTGCTGAATCGCATCCTCCGCCACAACGTTCGAAACGAGGTGAACGTCATCACTGGACGAGCTGAACTGGCTGCGTCCCGCATCGACGACGAGGCAGCCCAAGCAGATTTAGAGGCTGTGCAGAGTGCTGCATGGGAACTCAGTACGATCTCGTCTCGGACACAGCGCATCAAACAACTGCTCGCCGAAGAGGACACCGAGCCAGAACCCCTTGATTTGGACGATGTACTCTCGAAGTTAGCAGAGGTCGATGCCGACACCCCGTGCGCAGATGTCGAATGCAATGATGAGACAAACCACGTAGCTGTCCAAGCGACACCGACGTTCCCGACCGCAGTCGCAGATGTTGTCCACCAGATCGCGACGCACAACGAAGAGGAAGTTCACGTCGATGTTACGATCACGGTTAATGACGCTGGGACAGATGAAGAGAAGATCGTTCTCCGAATCGATGACGATGCCGACGGACTCCCCGAATTAGATGTCCAAGCTGTCAATGCGGGCGAAGAGACCCCGCTCAATCATGCGGAGGGGCTGGCGCTCTGGTGTCTCGAATGGACAGTGACGAAATCCGAGGGTGAACTACATGTCGCTCCTGAGGAGACAACTCTCAAAATCCAGCTACCTACTGCTTCGACCGGGCCGTAGACAGTAATTCGCCGTTTTTGCTTATTTTTTCAGCGACTATCGTAGAGCCAGTTCCTGTGTCCCTTGATAGTTTATGCTAGAGTTAACCAACACAACTACGTTTGCGGGAGTATATGTTGGTTAATTTTTTGCGCCCGCCGAGGGGCGGAGGCGCATTCAGACCTCCGTCGAATAATGACTGAACCCTATCTCACGATGGTCCTCAAGGAAGCCGAGCACGTTGCCGAGCAGCACGACCAAGTCGCTCGAACGACAGACAACCAAGCCCACGAGTCCCTCCGATACGCCGCCCTCCGGATGCTCGAAGGTGAGGCGGACCACCTCCCAGCAGACTGGACGCCAATCGACGGCGTGACCGTCGGTTACGGGAGCGACGAGGCGATGTTCGATAGCTGGGGCTCCAGCGAAGACTGGTGGGAGACCGTCCCGCCACAGGAGGCGTTTACCGACGGTCAAGGCGACTACACGGGAAGTCGGTTTTAGGCTTGAAGCCGACAGCCCAGAAATAAACAATTAATTGCACACATCACTAACTAAAAGACGGCGATGCAGTACAGTCACCGCTACCCCGCGTACCCGACACAAGAGGTAGCCGGTGATCTGGAACGGCACATCGATATCCATCGTCAAGCGTACAACTACACCCGCTACGAATACCGGAACGTGGACGCCGACACCATCGGCTCCGCGTACAAACACCACAGTCGACTCCCCGACTGGAAGGACGATTTCCCCGTCTTTACCGAGGTCAATGCAAAGGCACTGCAACGAACCGTCACACGATTCTACCAGAACCTCTCCGGTCTGAAGTCCCTAAAGGAGAAGGGGCACAAAGTCGGAGAGCTCAAGTGGAAATCACCGAAGGAGTATCAGAGCATAACGTACTCGCAGCACGGCTTCGAACTCAAAAATACGAGTGGCCGACGTGCGACGCTCTGGCTCTCCAAGATCGGAGAAATCAAAATCCGATATCATCGTGAAATCCCCGACGAATCCGACATCAAGGAAGTTACAATCAAGAAAGAGACGACCGGCGATTGGTTCGTTTCCTTTGGGCTAGAGAGGGAGGAAGCCAGCCTCCCCGAGAAAACTGATGTGGACTTGCTCAATGCGAGCAACTGCGTCGGCATCGATATCGGGATCCAGAACTACATTCACACCTCGGACGGCAAGACCGTCGATTGGCTTGACCTCTCTGACGAGTACGAGCGTGTTCGCCACGAACAACGCAACCTATCTCGCAAGGAGGACGGGTCGAACAACTACAAACGACAGCGTCGTACGGTGGCGAAGGTCAAGCGGCACATCCAGCAGAAGATCAAGGACTTCCAGCACAAACTCTCGACGTGGCTCGTCCGTGAGTACGACGCCGTGTTCGTTGAGGATTTGGACGTGAAACCGATGCTTGAGGATTCCCACAATGCTCGCAACAAACAGGACGCTGCGTGGCGTCAGTTCATCACGCTACTCGAATATAAGGCAGAACTCTACGGTACGCACTTCGTACAAGTTGACACACGGGGTTCCACAAAGGAATGCGCGAAGTGTGGTACGGAAACAGCGAAACCCATCTGGGTGCGTGAACACGCCTGCCCAGCGTGTGGGTTCGAATGTGACCGCGACGCGAACGCCGCGTTGAACATACTTCAGCGAGGGTTCGATGAATTAGGGCTGGGATGGCCCGAATCGACGCCTGTGGAGACTGCGCTCCCTACCGATACTGACGACTGCTAAGAGGTGTCTGCAAAGCGCGTCGTCGAAACAGGAAGCCTCGGGGCTTGATCCCCAGGCGATTCATCCGCTTCCGGGTGTTCTTCCCGGACGACCACCAGACGGTTCCCCGTGACATCGTCGACGTGATGGCCGCGCTCGGGGCCTGGCACGTCTGGACTGGGCGCGCAGCCGCGTGCGGCTCCTACGACCATCGGGAGCGCCGTGAGGTCCACTACTTGTGGCCGGAAGGCCATCCGGTGGAGGAAGTACTTCACGAGCGGCTCAGTGGCCCTGCGGAAGCCGTCGCGCCGGACGGGGGCCGAACGGGCGACGTTCGCGACCGACTGGTCGTCAACGAGAACGCAGAGTCACAGGACGATCTCGAGCCCCGCACGAAGCGTGCCATCGACGAAACGATGGACGTCTCACTCCTCTCGAAAGGTGGCCGCTACGAGGTGCAGTCCGCCTCTGGGAACTGGTACGAAGTCGACGTCATCGACGAATCGTGTACCTGTCCCGACTGGCAGCAGCGCTCACCCGAAGGCGGCTGCAAGCACCTGCGTCGCGTCGATCACGAAATCAAACGGGGCCGTGTTCCCCGACCAGACGGTCGGCTCCCAACGACCCCAGGGTAGATCACCATCTTCTCCGTCGGAATCACTCTTCTGATACTGGGTAGTGTGGCAGCACACTAGGCTTTTCACGGTCGGCCACATATCTGGAAGTATGAGCAGCGACAGAATTGACGCCGAAAGCAAGGTGTCTGGAAATCAGGCAAATATCCCCGCCCGGATTCGGCGTGAACTCAATATCGACGATGGTGATCAGCTCCGTTGGCATCTCGAAGACGATGGGAGCATTCGGGTCCAAGTGATCCAACAGCAAACGGGCACGTTCGCCGACTTCGACGGCTACGCTGGTGAGGATTCGACCGATGTGACGAGCGAGCATGACGCCTGGGGCGTCGACGTCGAGTAAATGCCTCGTGCACTGATCGATACGACAGTCCTTTTTGCCGCCGCATACCGGCGGGATGGATCCCACGATGCCGCGCTTCCTGTGCTCCAGGACATCGACGATGGAACGCTCCCGGAGGCAGTCGTCCTCGACTACGTACTCGCTGAAACGCTCAACGGCCTCACGACCCACGCCGGCCACGACGCAGCCGTCGATCTCCTCGATCGAATCGAAGAAAACGCCCGCTTCCACATCGACTCACTCACCACCGACGCCCTCGCGACAGGTAAGGCCCTCTTTCGCCAACACGAACCGCTCTCCTTCGTCGATGCCTGCATTGTCGCGTATATGCAAACCGAGGGGCTCGGCTACCTGTATGCGTTTGACGACGATTTTGACGCTGTCGAAGATGTCTATCGACTCGATACAGCGACGAATCCCTACGATCCGAACTGAGGCTGGCAGACGGCACGGCTGGTGACGATGTTCGGTCTCAGGATAGTCGCCCCTTGTAGTCAGCCGCCAGCTCCTGGAACTCGTCCCACTCCGGGAGTTGCTCGTCGTCTACCTCGCCGTGCGTCTCGAGGTAGCGCAGCAAGGCGTTGATTTCGTCTTCGACGCCGTACTTCGCCGCCTGCTTTCGGAGATCCACTTCGTCGACGTCGACGTGGCTGAGCAGGAGGAGACAGTACGAGCGGTGGCGACTGCCGTTGTCGATCAGCAGCGTGTGACAGCAGAGCCCCGCCGGCGAGACTGCGTCGAGGTCTTCGGAGTAGACGTAGTAGCGGTGGCCGGTAAGCAGGAACTGGAGGTCGAAGGCCGCGAACCGAGCGAGGCCTGTTTCGTGGAACGCCTCCGCATCGATCTCCGTCTCGGCTTGCGCGAGGAATTCGTCGTAGTCCTCCCAGAGAATCGTGCCCTTCGGGGCGACGGCTTCGAGGCGCTGGCGATGCAGATGGTGTGTGAGTTCCCGGGCGAACTCGTGGAGGCGGTCGAAGTCGGCATTGAATTCGTAGTGGCCGTCGACGGTCCCGACGAGCCCCCGGTGGCGAAACCGCTTGAGGACGCGGTTGACCGTGTTACGGTAGTTATCGCTCTGGTCGGCGATCTCGGAGACGGTTCGCGGCTGGTCGAGGTAGTACAGCGCCTCGAGTGCCTTGCCGGTCAGCAGCTCGGGGAACTCGATGTGGGAGTGCTGGCGGACGAGGTCCTGGTAGCGTTCAACGGCACGAGCGTCCGACGGGGCGACTCGTTTTCGGCGGCCGTCGCGTTCCGTGTAGATGAGCCCTTTCTCAACGAGGTCGCCGACGGCACGAGAGAGGTAGCTCTCGCTGTGGTCGAGCTTCGTCGCGAGCTCGGAGATCGTGTCGCCGCGGTCGACCGTGGCGAGGACCTCGAGTTCGATGCGCCGGAGCACAGTGTAACATCGTACGAAACTTGTATATAAACAAGTTTCGAGTAGTGTTACAATCAGCAGACACGAGAGCCGTCTCCACCGTCTTAACCAACAAAACTATGGATTCGGGGCCGTGTTGGTTAACACGAGAGGAGCCGATGTCCTACGAACCCCCGACCCCACCGATGAACCTCCCGACGGAGATCGTCAACACGCTCAATGAAGCCACACCGGATCATCTTCGGAACGTTGCCAGCTACGCCGAGGCGTTGGCCGAACACAAAGAACGGGAAGCTCGTCTCGAGGAGGAAGAGGCAGACGATGCCGACGTCGAGGAGCGCCCCGATGACCTCCCGGACGACGTGCCAGCGAAGGCGACGGTCACGATCAAGGAAATCAACGACAACCGCTACTACTACTGGCAGTGGCGGGAAGGAGATTCGGTGACGTCGAAGTACAAAGGGCCAGTGAATCCCGACGAGTAGACGAGATTAAACTGTAGTCTGATGTTCTTTTCAACATCATTCGTTGCGTAGCAGATGACACCCCCAGAGTGTGAATGGGTCCGGTCAACCCGGACGAGTAAAACTCGATGAGGGAGGACACCCACCCCACGTTTCCGTCGTAACTGGATGTGGGTGGAGGGGGTGACGCTGATTTTGAAGGGACCACACCCCCCGCGTTTCCGTCGTTTCTCCACCGTCTCCGCATCATCAATGGTACCGACGACAAAGAAATCGTAGGACACACCCCCCGTTTTCGAGTAGTAAGCGCCAGAATGGTTGCGAAAGAACGACGCTCGTAGAATCCGTTCACGAGTGAGAGGAATACCGGGTTTCGGACATGATTGCTGGTGAAGCCGTTTGGTGATCTCGAATGTTTCACCTCCTCCCCCTTTTTCGAGTTGTAAGTCGCGGGGAACAGGCCATCCAAGACGTAGTGTAACGAGAGTTCAGGTAACTAAAGTTGGTATAGAGGTGGTAAGATGCGATAATACACGGGATGAGAACCACAAGCGAGATGAGGTCATTATCTACATCCCGAGACATCAATCGTCTAGCTGAGCTAGATGTTGTGTTTTTATTTGTCTCTAGTGAGATTATAGTAAAGTATGAATAACATAAACTTTTGTATATATAGTTGCAAGTTGAAAGGTTAGACACTCAGCCTCTCTATTGGGTATATCCACCTCAATCGGCTGTTTTGTAGTCCCTCCTGTTGTTCACCCCCTCCCCGACGTCACGAGTTTACAACTCGAAAAAGGGGGAAGGAGTTCGTCAGGGCCAGCCCGTAATACCGGCTACACTTGTTGCGTTGAGTTCTCATCAGATGTCGTTCCGCTCCCTGACAAATGGTGCGAGTATGCTCTCGACAGCTCGGACTAGCTGCGTCTCGTAGTACGTCTCGATTTTCCTCTTGGAATTCGATTCGTCCAAACATCGAGTCGCTAAGCTCTTGATGCCCGAAGCAGGCGACGAGGATCCACTTCAGCGCTCCCGACCGAGTTCCCCGTACATGTCGGACTACCGCGAAGTCGCATCTATCAATCTATCTGTCAAATGAAGATGCCAGTAGCATAGACCGAATCAGCTTGCTGATGTCATCTGGAATTCATTACGCCGGACGACGAGCGTTGTCCAATACACGTCCCCTTGATACCGAACCAGATATGTGCCGCTCAGGTCACCTTCACCGTCCTCGTCGAGCCCTTGGGCCTGTTCGTGTCCGCGAAACCTGGTTGCGAGCGCCACAAGCGCATCAGACGGCGTCGAGATCGGGCTCGTCGAACTCGAGTGCGTTCGCGACAGCGTCGGGAAGCTCCGGGCGAGGGGCCGATTCGTGGCGCTCGATTTTCTCGGTCTTCCGCGTGTTTTCGTAGAGAGCGCGTGCGACCGGAAGCCCACGTAGATACTTGTAGTCGTGGAGGACCTCGACGCCCCGCTCCGTGAATCCGTAGAACTGGGCGGGGAGATCACGTTTCCCCTCACTTGGTTCGTACGTGTAGCGTGCGAGGAGCCCGGCGTCGATTAACGTCTCCAACTGGTCTTTGATGGCCGCCTGACTCTTCCCGGTCATATACTCGAGTTCGGCGAGCGACATCAGATGGGCGGGGTGGCCCAGCAGCTCCTGGATGATGAGATGGCGCGTATCCTGGGACAGCAGCTTGAACAGCCGCTGCTGTTCCGCAAACGGCCCTGCATCGGCCGCGCCAGTGTCGGTTTCGCTCATACGTGATGGTACGAGGGAGGGCGCTATAACACTTAGGGTTGTCCAAGTTGGTTAACTCAGAAAAAACCAAAGTGATTCAGAAGGGATAAGGTGGTGTGGTTTGAATCGGGAGCTAATGACCAACCCAAGCCCGCCGCCGGACGCTGGGGAGATTATGGCCGTTGTTCACGAGGCCGTCGGGGGCACCGAACTTGAGCCTGCAGAAAAACGGGAAATCTGGCGGTTCACCCAGCGTGAATTGCCGTATCTCTGGAGTCAGCGGACATCGTATTTCATCTTGGGGAGCTATCGCGACCCCTATCTCCGTCGGCTTCGCGCCGTCCAGAACGAACTCACGAGGCAACTCGGTGCTTATCCGTTCATCATGGGTGATCTCCTCGAACTCCCGACTGACCGGCTCAATACGTTCGATATCATGTTTTCGTTGCTCGCGACATACAGCGACTACATCGTCGGTATCTTCGAGAAGGAGAGTGGTGGGGAGGCGCCTGAGTTGGGCGAGATCAATGACCCACCGTATTTCGACAAGTCGTACGTGTTCCCGCGTGATTACGCGTGGGTGACTGACGAGAATCTTGACTCGACACAGCATGTCATTCAGGCCGCTCTCGAGATAGCGTTCACAGACGATTTGTCGGCGGATGACGTCCAAGCAAAAATCGAATCGCTTGTTGATCGCGCCCAAGAAAGCGGTCTCGACGTCGACGAACAGGAGGTTTGGGATGTGATCGACGACCGGACAGACGAGGGCGAAGAGCCAGTAACGTACAGTTGGGTCCATCTCAACAAGTTCCGGAAATTCGAACTCCACGATCGGTGCTTCCCGTGGACGACAGAGGACAAACTCCGAACTGTGGTTGACGAACTCCCGTCCCCGACACCACGTCCGGAGTGGGAAGAGAGTGGGGAACGGTGAACTATTAGATGTATGAACCGGTTGATGAAATTCGAGCGGTGGACATCAAGAGAGCCGGAGACTGAACCGATTTACACTTCGATGACGGGGGGGGATGGTCAACCCTGCGTTTACACTTCGATGACGGGGGGTGTCAGACGTGCGGCTTACACTTCGATGATGGGGAGGGGACATCTAGTTCTAATCATAGATACGCAAATTCACAAGAGGGTCGCCGATTTTGCGTTACACATCGATGCCGGGGGGTCTCCCACCGGATGTACTTCGGTGTCGGTTCTAGCTATCGAATCGTGATAACGCCGAATTCAGGCGAAGTATTCGATACAGAAGGCGAATAAACATCGACGGAGGTTAATCTTTTTAATGTTCCGGCGTACAGCAGACATATGGCCGGTAGTGATCAAGACGGGGCGGACCAATCCACCCGTGATGAAGAAACTAGTTCTACATTAGATGGACAGCGGTTAGAATCCGCCAGTGAGGACGCTGCCGGAGACGCAAGCCAAAATCAGGGATCGACTGAAGAGACCGCTCAGCGGTCGATCCGTGATATGCTCGATGATGAGGGGGAGGCATCGGTGTTCGTCAACCGGGACCTCGTTGAGCCTGACACGATTATCGATGAGGAGCGAATCGTCGGCCGTGACGACCAGCTCGAGTCCGTCGTCTCGTTTCTGAAGCCGACTCTCCAAGGAAATCGACCGCCGAATATGCTGCTGTACGGTCCTGCAGGGACAGGTAAATCACTCATCATCGGGGCCGTCACGCAACAGATCATCGAACTCTGTCAATCCAAAGGCGAACGTTTCGGCGTTGTCGACATCAACTGTCAGCCAATCAATACACTCGACCAGGCCGTCTACGAACTCGTCCAAACCGTCGCTCAGGACGTTGGGACGGAAGTCGGTGTTCCAGAGACTGGCGTCTCGACGAAGCGCAAGTACCGACGTCTGTACGAACTGATCAACGAGCACTACGATTCGGTCATTTTCATTCTCGACGAGATCGACCTCTTGGTCGGCCGGCGCGAAAACGACGAACCTGCATACTCGAAGCTTCTCTATCAGTTATCGCGGGCAAGTAACACGAACGAAATCGAAGGCCGCGTGTCCGTTGCAGCGCTAACGAACGATCCAAAATTCATGGAAGACATCGACGGGCGTGCCGAGAGTTCATTCAATCCACGTGATGTCTACTTCCCAGATTACGACGCGAACCAGCTGCGCGAAATCCTCGAAAATCGACGCGATGCGTTCCGTCAAAATGCTCTCGACGACGACGTGATTCCACTCGTGGCGGCGTTCGCTGCACAAAGTCACGGTGACGCACGGAAGGCGATCGATCTGTTCCGCGGCGCCGGAGATCTTGCAGACGAACGGGGAGACGAAGTGGTCACAGAGGACCACGTCCGAGAATCTCAGGAGGAGATCGACAAAGATCGGTCACTGAAGCTCGTTGAGGGGCTCACAACACAAAAGAAGGTTTCACTCTACGCAACTGCAGCAGTTGCGCATCACTCGAACCGGACGGGAAGCTCCGTCCCAAGCCCGGTTGGATTCAAAGTCTATCAGTGGGTGACGAACGAACTCGATGCGGATCAGATGACTCGTGAGACGTACGTCAAATATGTCAAAGAACTCTCGACGTACGGGTTGATTTCAACATCCCGGAAAAGCCGCGGACGAGGCGGCGGGATGTATATGGAGTTCACATTCACGGGCGATCCTGAAGCGATGATGACCCGGATCGTCGATGATACGCGCCTGGAAGGAATAGCCCAGCAGGAAGAACTCCTGAGTTCAGTCGTGAATGCCCAGCTGAAAGAATTTCACGAAGAGTGAGAATCCGGTCGAGCATCCGAGGAGAACACACCCCCCGTGTTCGATGTGTAAAATCGAGATAGTAGCGGGACAGAGGTCGAGAGAGTCCTGAACTGGTGTCGGTGAGTCAAAGAACACGGAGCAACCACTTCCACACCTTACCCTTCTAACGCACTGGAAATGAGATCAAAAGATAGAGTCTCGTGCCCCCACCCCCCGTCATCGATGTGTAAACGGCAGGTGGTACAAGGGGGAATCCACGTGGGGCAAACCACGAAAGTCGGGTTTGACACCACGAGACGGTTAATATCAAGAGAGATCGCATATGAAGACGAGAGGCATGATGGAGACATCCATGTTCGGTTAGGCGAAAATTCACTTCTCCTAACCTTTACATCTAAATCCAGTAAGGTTCCTGTTATAACGCACTACATATAAAACTTCATCATATAATATGCATTGCTTACGAGGATATAGATTCGACCGCTGAGACGTTCTTCTTCGTGTCTGTAGTCTAATCGCCGGTTTTTCGCCGTTCTCCTCTCCTCACCCCTTCCCTCCTCTCGTGGTTTTACACATCGATGACGGGGGGAGGGAGTGGGACCATGGTTCTCTACTGAAATCATTCACTGGTCGGTCACTGGAAATCGGTTAGCTCTGGATCACGTGCCCCTGAGAGTTCTTTTTGAATGTCCGTGTAATCCCCCCTAGCGGAGAGAGGACACTCTTTATCGCCCGGACGAGTTGCGTCTCGTAGTACGACGCATCGTACGACCCGATCTCCTCGTGAGCCAATGCGACCCGTTCTCGCGAGTTTTTCTTATCGTCGACGACCACGTATTCGATGTCCTGTCCCGGATGGACAGCGAAGTCCTGCTCCCGAGCCCGCTTCAGCGCCGCCACGTTCTGGATGTTCCGCGTATACCCTTCAAGCGGCTTGGAGACACGATTCCGTTCGACAAGTTGCTTGAACGGTACCGTTCCAGCGTGGAGACGCTTGATGGCGTCTTGGAGACAGTCGAGTACGGCGTCCGGAGATCGCGTCGAGCCGGTCGAGACAGTCCCGCTGGATGTCCTCGATGAACGGCGGGATCGAACGCTGTCGGGCTTCGATGCCTCTGACCTTGAAGTCGTCGCCGGCGATCTTTCCGAAGTACTTCGTCAACGCGCCGGCGTCGCTCTCGCGCTGCGGCACGAACGCCACCCAGTCGTAGTGAGCTTCGTGTTCGAGCCGAATCTCGACGCAGTCGGTGATCTTCGTTGCGAGTATCTGGAGGTCCTCGCGGTCCTCGTCGTCGACGTCGGGGTCCGGAGTCACCCAGATGCAGTCAACGATGCCGTGGACGACGCACCAGCCGCCAGCTTCCAGTCGCTGTTTCGCCGTCAGCAGAATCTCGCGAGCGAATGCGTTAATCGCCTCGTGGCACTCGATGCGGCCGAACTTCGCGTTGCTGAACCCCTGATAGCCGAAGCAGGCGACGAGGATCCATTTTAGCGCTCCCGACTGCCCCTCGAGTTCTGCCAGCCGGTCCTCGTCGGGGGCGTCCCGTTCCTTCTCGCGACGGATGACTGCCTTGATCTCGTCGCGTGCGTCGATGATCGGCTGTAGCACGTCGACGAGGTAACCCCGCTCGTCGCAGATCGAGTACCCGAGGCCGGGGATGTCGTCGCGGTCGCTGTGGCACTCACACCGGATGACGTCCGGCGAGACGTTCCGGGTACAGATGATGTTCGGGTACAACGAGGAGAAGTCGAGTTCATGGACATTCTCGTGAAGCCCGACCTCGGGCGCGAAGATGAACCCGCCACGGTCGGCGTCGTGGAGCGTCCCCATCGACTTGTAAAACTGGTGGCGCCAGGGGTTCCACGGAACGAGGACACCGCGGTCGTGGGCCTCGCAGATCTGGATCGCCGTGAGCACGTTCCCGATTGACGCCCACGCGAGCTCCTGGACGGGCTTTTTCCAGCGCGACACGAGGTCGAGGACGCCGTCGAGGTTCGTCTCCCCGTGGAAGAACGTGTTCGACTCGTCGATGATTGCCCGCCCGGGTACGTTGTAACTCGCCGGCGAGTGGCCGACGCGGCCGTAGCTCGAGTACGTCGACCGGCTCGCGAGCTGCTGATAATCGGCGTCCGGCCACCGACTCAACGAGAAGTCGTCGACGCCGGCGTCCGTCGCCATCTCGTACAGCGTCGGGACGATTTCGCTGGTCGAGCAGACCAGGACGTCCGGATCGTGTGCGTCGAGCGCCCCCTGGACGGCGGTCAGGAGATCCGTCGGCGAACTCATCTGGATCGGTATCAGCGCGCTCTCGAGGAGTCCGACATCCCCTATACTGTCGTCGGTGGCGTCGGGTTCTACGATACGCCTGAGGTCCAGGCGCTCACGAACCTGCTTCGAGTACTCGGTGATCCACAGGACGACGTCTCCCTCTACGGGGTGCTTCGTCGCCGCTGTTCGGATTCGTGGATGATCGCCTCGCACCGGCTGTCGCTGAAGCTGATTCAGTATGGAATGCGCTCGCCGAGGCGGACGATCCACAGCTCGCGGATGCGTTCGACCTCCTCACAACGTGGCGGACCCTCAGCGGCTGTGCGACGCCGTCCAAAGATGGCGTCCTCCCGTGGAATCGCCTGCTGTCCCGGGTGATCGACGACACGGGGTATCTGGCGAGTGTGAGTGCTGATGAACGCGGTCGACAGGCCGTCGCGAATGTCGAGAAGTTCCGCGACCAGGTCCATTCTTGGAGCGAGAACGGTGCTCACACAGCTGCCGGGTTGCTCCACCGGATCGACCGCCAAGCCGAGATCGACCCTCGTGAGGGGGAGGCAGATATTCCGGGTGACGCCGAAGGTGTCCGGATTATGACGATCCATTCTGCGAAGGGACTCGAGTTCCCGATCGTCACCGTCCCCGATCTCGGGAGTGACCTCAACTTCGGTCGCTCCGTCGACGACCATGGCTACGTTCGACTCGTGGACGGAACTGATGACGCGCCGCCGGTACCGGCGGTCGGCGGGCCAAATCCGGGCGATGCATTCTCCATCGAGAAGACGGCTGTCCACGAGTACGCCGACCGACGGTCGCGTCCACAGGAGCGGGCGGAGTCGAAACGCCTCCTCTACGTAGCGTGTACACGAACGCGGGATCACCTCCTTCTCTGCGGTACGCACGAGATGGATGTTGGCGAGTCCGGCAATATTGAACTCGGTGAGCCTGCAGCCTTCGACGACGCAGACCGGTGGCGCGACTGGTTACAGCCAGCTCTCCTCGACGGAGACGTGTCGCCGAGGCGGTTCGTGACGGACAGGCCCGTGGTGAGATAGATGGGACCAGCTATACTGTTCGCAGGCCGCCACGCCCAGTAGACTGGGACACCGACGACAACGTTGTTGATTCAGCGCCGGAGATATCGATCCCCTCACCGCCGTCGCTACCGCCGGCGAAACGGATCGCGGCGACGACCCTTGTGAATGCGGTGGCGGATGCGTCTCCAGACGGTCACAGTTACTCTCAATGTGAGGAGTCGGTCGGACTGAGTCCAACGACGTTTGGGACGGTCGTCCACCGGATCAACGAACTTCGTCCACCGAGAGACGAGTGGACCACCCTGATCCGCCGTTTAAGTCAGATGGCTGGTGAGGGGCCGACAGAATCGGACCTCCGTGATGCTGTCAACCACGCTGCTGATGCAGTCGAATTTGTTGATCACATCGAGTCCGATACTCAGCTTCAGGAGGTTTACGACGAGTACTCTGTTGTCGCTCGAATCGATGAGTCGCGGATTGTCGGTGATATCGACAGGCTACTCGTCACGCCGGACGCATTCCACATAATCGACTACAAGACCAACGACCTCTCAGCTACGACATCGGACGAGCTCGCGGAACACTATCGACCGCAGATGCTCGCGTACGCTCTCGCACTCTTCCAATATGACCGGAATCGTGACGTACGAGCTTCACCCCGGTTTACTGACGAGGGGATAGAGGAGCGGTTCCATTGGGTGTCGGATCAGATGACGGAGATGGAATCTGAACTACGGTCAATGGTGGATTAAGTCTCTGTTTTCGCCAATTCACCCACCTTGCGATAGGTCAGGACAAGCTCTTGGTGGCAGCCTTTGGGAAACGAATAGAACGAACGAAACGAACGCAACGAGGGTATTTCGAGTAATGAATGAATTTACTGGAACGAGCCGAACCGACGCTGGTACACAGAGTGCTCGGTAAACGAAACGAACAAAACGAGAGAAACGAATAATATGATGAAAATGAACGTATTCTCTTCAACGAGCGAAACGAACAGTTGGTTTTAACATCGTAGTAATCCTCTCACCGAGTGAAATACCCTCACCGAACGCACCGAACTAAACGATTAAAACGAACGAAACGAACACAACGAGAAAAACGAAGCTAATGACCGACACCAATACCGCACGAATCACGGTAGCGAATCAGAAGGGAGGCGCGGGGAAGACAACCGACGTTATTCATACTGGCGGCGCACTCTCTGCGCGAGGCCACGACGTCCTCCTAGTCGATATCGACTATCACGGAGGGCTCACCTGCTCGCTTGGCTACAACGATCTGTACTACGACACCGACCGCACAACGCTGTTCGACGTCCTCGACTTCGATCAGATGGACTCGGTGAACGACATTATCGTCGAGCACGAGGAATTCGACATCCTCCCCGCCAGCGAGAAGCTCGCGAACAACAAGAACATCCAGACGCTGCTTGAGGCGCCGAAGAGTCGCGAGCGGTTGGAGATGACTCTCGACGAACTCGAGAAGGACTACGACTACATCATCGTCGACACGCCGCCATCCCTGAATGTTCTCACCGACAACGCCCTGGTCGCGACCGGCAATGTCGTGATCCCCGTCATTCCAGAGAAGCTCAACGCCAACAGCCTCCAGATTTTCGCAAAGCAGTTGAGCTCCCTCGAACAGGCGTACGGAGACATCAACCGGCTCGCCATCGTCTGTAACCGTGTCGAGCAGAACGCTGAGCACCGCGATACCATCGAGGAGATCAAGTCGGCGTACTCCCTCCCAGTGTTCGAGATCCCGAAGCGGACCGACCTCTCTCAGTCGATTGGCGAGGGTGTGTCTGTCTTCGGCTTCGGCAAGGAGAACCAGCGCGTCGAGGATGCACGCGACTTGTTCAACGAGATTGCCGACCTGTTCGACGAGACGTTTGAGAAGACCGCACCTGAGGAGGTGGAAGCATGACCGACGGCTGGGGCGATGCTTCCGGCATCGAGGGCAACTACGAAGAGGAGGACGATGAGGTCGATTCCAGCGAAACGAGTGAGGTGAGTGAAACGGTGGAAACCAGTTCACCGACCGAAACGACCGAATCGACTTCAACGAGTGAAACGAATGAAACGAGCAAAACGAAGACGAACATAAAGGACGAATGGAACGGGCGGACGATCTACATTCCCGACGATGTCCTCGACGGGATGGAGGATACCTACCTCGAGTCCCAATTGAAGCTCCGAAAGGCGGGCCAGGATGAGTTCAAGAAGAACCGACACTTCTACCCGCTACTTGTCCAGTTCGGTGTTGAGGCGCTCTCTGAGGCGGATGCCGAGGAAATCCAAGCTCGGCTTTCGGAACTCGGTAATGAGTGACCTCGCGCAGAATGAGGTCTGGCAGCAGTTTTGCCTCCGTGTCGATGTCAGCGTAGAGCTACTTTTCCTCGCCGTCTATCTCTATTTGCTTCTCGTCGACCGTGACCCGCAATGGCGCTGCCGTCAGCGGGTCGCTCTGACTTTCGGTGAGGGTCTCTTTCCAGTACCAAATCGCCTGGTGACAGCGATCGGCACCCAACCAGTCTAAGACAGTCTTGACTTCATGCAACGACAACCACAGAGAGTGAAGTCGGATCGCGAAACAGAGCCAGATATCGTAATACCAACTACTGTTTAGAAACGGTCCGTATTCCTGCCTGGGGCTGCCACACCCGGTGGACAATCGACCCGCTTACGGATCGGGACGGTCGGGAGGACAGGGGAACGTGCGCCTACGGGAGCGCCTTCCGGAGATCATCGCAGAGGTCATCGGCGTCTTCGAGGCCAACGGATACCCGGACCAACGTCTCGGGAATCTCCGCTGACTCCTCACTCCGACTGAACTCGTCGGGGATCATTAGTGACGGTACCTCAACAAGACTCTCGGCCCCACCGAGACTGGCTCCCGGCGTGAATATCTCAAGTCCCTCGATGAACGCCTCAAGTTCGATGAGTGTGCCATCAAACTCAAAGGACAGCATCCCGCTGTACCCCGACATCTGCTCACTCGCAAGATCGTGTTGCGGGTGGCTCTCAAGGCCCGGATAGTGGACACGGGCGACCCGATCGTGGCTTTCGAGGAACCGGGCAACGGCCATCGCGTTCTTCTCGTGATGTTCCATCCGCGCGGGTAGCGTCTTGATGCCTCGCGCAACGAGGTAGCAGTCGAACGGCGAAAGCATATTCCCAAGCCCAACCCGCTGCGAGAACGCTAATTGCTTGGAAACCCCACTGTCGTCGGTGATAACGGCACCGCCGATCGAGTCGGAGTGCCCGTTGAGATACTTGGTGGTACTGTGAACGACGACGTCAGCACCCAGCTCGAGTGGGGCTTGGTAATAAGGACTCGCAAAGGTACTGTCCACGCCGAACAGAGCATCATGGTCATCGGCGATGTCGGCTATCGTTTGGATATCGCACAACCTAATCAAAGGGTTCGACGGTGTTTCTGCCCAGATCAAGTCTGTGTCCGCGTTGACTGCATCGGCGACGTTGTCGGGGTCACGGGCGTCAACAAAGTCGATGTCAACGCCGAGATGTCCGGCCATGTGTTCCGTGAGCAATTTTTCGGTTCCGCTATAGATGGTGTCCGAGGAGACGACGTGGCCTCCCGGGGGGACCAGTGACAACATTGTCGTCGATGTGGCGGCCATTCCGGAGGCGAACGCCAACCCATGCTCGCCACCTTCGAGGCGAGCTAACTGCTCTTCAAGGGCTGCCCGCGTCGGATTGCTCTCGCGCGAATAGTCGTGTTCATTGGCGTCCTCCCCGCTGGCCCACTCGAACGTAGTCGAAAGGTGGATTGGCGGGACGACGTCGTTCGTTCCATCTCTGTGAGGATGCGTTTCGGTTTTAGCTGCACCGACTGCGATGGTTGCGAATCGATTCCTGCCGGACTGGCTATTGTGTCGTGTCATCGGATAATCACCACAAGATCCACTCGGACTTGATTTAGCGGAGTGTTCATAGGAATGTTCTCAGTTGCGAAAGATAGGTGTGAAGTTCCCGGTGAGGGTGGCCAGACCCCAAACCCGACTTGGGCGTAGGTCAGCGAATCGTTGGTTGCTAACCGTTGTATGCGCCGAAAGGACAGAATTTTGTTTGCGTGGACGAGTGAATAGTCCTAGTGTATTTGGTAACATTCCGTCTCGCTCCGGATGAGTATGATGCGGAGTTTCATGACTTAAATGATACGATACAAGCGGCTGCCGAGGACACGGAGGGATATCTAGGCAAGCAAACGTGGCATGCACCGGAGAATGAGGAGGTTCTTGTAGTCTACTACTGGGAGTCGTTGGACGCAATCGAGTCGTTTGGAGCAGATGCGGACCACAAACGCGCGAAACAGCGGTGGACGGAGTGGTACGATGCGTATGAGGTCACCGTTACGGAAGTCGTTGAGACATACGGGAGTGGATTCGGTGACGATGCGAGCCCACTCGTGTAGAGGATCACCGACTGGTTTGATTAGTGAAGTCCACAAGCGGATAACGAGTTCCTCCCTGTATCGGCCAATTCAATAGCTCGATCGAAATCTCCTGTTTCTGCAAAATACGCGCTATGCATTCAGTATAATTCAATCAACATTATCAGCGCCTGATAGAAATGCCGACGTTCAATTCGCACAGATAGTAACCGAACTTCTCGACTCACTTTCAGCCGAGTTCCTGAATAAAGGTGCCAATCTACTATCTACTGTTAGCCACCAGTTTGAGTAGATTTGATCTAATAGACGATCAGGATCGGATCGCCAGTTCCGATAGTCCGAACCACCAATACTTGAGATATATGATCTCTTGAGCTACTTGTGAATTATAAATCCCCTTTGAATCTGTGTGAGAACTAGTGGTTTGTAGAAATCTACATTCCGAATCTCTGATCTACCACAACCTCGGAGGATGGAATTGATGCGTGCCTTCTATACACCTATAACATTCATGAATTGATAAGTGGCTGCTGCTTTCTTCGATATTTAGACTCAACTTCGGAGGAAGGTTTACTCAGCACCTATAGTGTTGAGTGCTACGCCGACATCGCCGAAAACGACGCCGCTCTTGCGAAGTAGATTGTTGATTGCGAGAGCTGCGGCTGAAAGTCGAAGAGGGCAAGGGCACCGCGCCAGCGGTGCCCGATATGTTCCCAATGAGCCGATTCGTGTCGGAATCGGCTGCAGCGGACCTGCTCCAACAGGTTCGCTGGCGTGACGGCGTTGAGTTCCCCCGCTGCCGTTCTGACCTGACGGTCAGAAACGGCAGCTATCGGGTGTATCAGCGGTATTTGTGTAAGAATTGCGGTCGCACGTTCAACGACAAGACCGGCACGATCTTCGCTCACTCGAAGCTCTCGCTGAAAGAGTGATTCTTCACGATCTACGTGTTCTTACGGTTTAACACGAGTATTCGGCAGATCGAGGCGGAACTCGATCTTTCCTACAAGACGGTGAGACGGCGCGTCGAGCGCTTCGCCAAAGCGCTCGACGCGCCTTCGATCACGCTGTCTGGACCGGTCGAAATTGACGAAGTGTACGTCTCTGCCGGCCTCAAAGGCCGCGAGCGCGACTCCTGGTCGCGCTCGCGTGGCCTGTCTACGTGCGGACGTGGCTCGTACAACGGGGACAAACCGCCGGTGTACACGCTGGTCGACCGGGGCTCGGACGATCGGTACGTCGTGCCAGCGAAATCCGCCGACGAATCGACCGTTCGACTCCTGCTCGCTGACCACGACGAGGAGTCGCTGACCGTCTATCCGGACGGATTTCGGGCCTACGATCCGTTGAAGAAGACGACGCATTCACCCGCGAATACGTCGTCCATGGCGACGGCGAATACGCCGACGGCGACATCCATGTCAACAGCTGTGAGTGCCACGCGTCGCTGACGCGACGGTGGCTCTCGCCCCACCGAGGTATCTCGAAAGACAAGCTAACACCGTATCTCAGAGCCTTTCAGCTCCGCTGCGAACTCTACAGAAAACCAGGTGACGAAGCGCTCAAACATGCTCTCGACGCTGCCCTCTAAAAATCAACAACGTGCTTCACAAGGGCGTTATGATACTATCGACCCGGAAGCGATAGATATGCTCCTCAGAGACCAGCATGATGCATCGATATGCATTCGGTTCGGTATCAGTGGGTGGAATGTCTTCGTACGTGAAGATGGTCTCCTTCGGGTGTGCGATCCTAATCTACAAACGGACCCAGCGCCAGTATTTGACAAGCTACTCCTCGATTAATTCGCATATTTACCGAGCCGCGGACGCACCAGCTATCTCTGAGAACGACCAACTATCCTTAGATAGCCTAAACAGACTCGTCCCCAGAACACAGCAGCGGATTTTCTGCCCCCCCAGGGAAGGTGCGGGGTCGTGCCCGAGAGCGCGATCCGACACAGACCGATGTCGACGATACAGAGCAACCCCCCGACCAGAAGCACAGCCAACAGACCACTACCTTCGACGAGTCGGATAGCCGTGCCGACGACATGCGTTATCGCCTGGATGCATGGGTCGAGGACCTCGCTGACCTCACCGACGAGGCCCAGGCTAGCGAGCAGTTCCAGCGCTGGCTGGACGTCCAGTCGAAGTTCCACGACTACTCGGCGCGGAACACGCTGCTGATCAAGATGCAGTGTCCCGAGGCGACCCGCGTTGCGGGGTACAACACCTGGAAAAACGAGTTCGACTGCTACGTCCAGGAAGGTGAGTCGGCCATCTGGATCTGGGCTCCGATTATCACCAACAAGTGCTCGGAGTGCGGGAACTCGCCGTCCTACCACGAGAACACTGACTGCGAGTACGACGAGACCGACCCCGACGAGTGGTCCCGTGGACTTGTGGGGTTACGCCCCACCAGCGTCTTCGACATCTCCCAGACCGAGGGCGAGTCACTCCCCGAACTGGAGACCGAAACACACGGCGACCCGGCAGGACTCGTCGAGGACCTCCTGGCTGCGACCAACGAGATCGGCGTCGACTGGAACGGAATCCATCTCGCGGCGTTACACGGCGAGTATTTCACACCACACGGCTACGGTACAGCCGACCATCTCTCGATCCGGGAGACTGTTCGCGAGAGTCTAGAGTGGATCAAGCGATTCTGGCAGGACAAGGGCGTCTGGCCCAACAGTGGAGACACTCGGAGTCCGCTGGAAACCGAGCCGATGGACCCCGTCTGGGCCGTCGACGGGCGCCGGGCAACCTCCGGGGCCTTGGAAGACGCTATTGTCGTCGAGTACCAGAACGGCCAGACACTCGCCTTCCGCAATCAGCACGAACGAGACCGGATCGAGTATCGCGAGGGCTTGACACCGACTGAGATAGTCTGAATTCATTCCAATATATAATCACTCCCATAAAATATACAAAAGAAGTAGATATATAGATACTTATCAGAATTTTGCATGGATTTGGAGAGTCTTATCCCGATATTCGATAAATTTGTTTTTACTTTTCTATTTCTGCTCGTACTCTGGTTAATGTCTTATTGATTAAGTCTCGGCCTTGATGAAGTGCACTAATTTCAGCTTCCCTCTCTCTGTTAAATCTGTTGATAACCGTGGCACTCTGAATCGATTAGACAAATACTATGATGTACTGACCTGTGAATAGAACATATAGACAATGGCCCGATCTGAGATTAGCCTGGGAGATGTTTGCCGTGGCATCATACAGGTTAGCTACAAAGATGCGCTCACACTCGCCTGGTCAAGTTTATTAACTATTCTTGGTTCGATTCTGTTACTCACGATCGGTGCATCAATCATTGCGCTTATCGAGATGTGGATCGAGACGATTTCGTCCGAGTCAGAGGGAGAACCAATTAGTGAACGGGACCGCCTTACCATGTTCATTTTTGAGTGGCGAAACAATCTATTCGTGGGCCTTCCGTACAGTGCCTTGTTGCTTGTTATCGCAGGTGGGGGATATCTGTACCTGCTAATTGGCGTGACGAGTGCCAATCTTTTTGCACTCCTCTGGGCGCTACTCAGCCTCTATCTGATCGTGATCGTTCTTGTCTGGGTTTTCAGAGCGGCCAGTATCCGGATGCGAACGCAATCACAGTCCAGATCGGGATTCCGGGAGACGATGGAACGAGCCGCTTACAGTCTCGTCGAAGAGCCTGCCTTCACCGTGTTGTACCTCGTCTGGGGCGGGTTGATAATCTCCCTCACGCAGATTTTTCCCCCGGCTTTCGTCCTCTTGGGCCCTGGGCTGCTGGCTGTGACTGAAACCGTCGCTTTCGAAGAACTATTCGGTGATGGAGCGGGAAAAATTCGGGCTGGTTACGCGCGTCGATAACGAGGGAATCGGAGCGAATCAGTCACCCCTTCACACCCGAGAGAGTCATTCCCCGAATGAAGTACCGTTGGGCCGAAAGGAAGACGAGGATCACAGGCATCACGATGATAGCCGCTGCAGCCATTACGAGGCCCCATTCGGTAAAGAACTGATTTCGAACGCTGAATAGCGCAACCGGTAGCGTGTACATCTGATCACTGCTTGAGATGATGAGTGGCCACTGGAAGTTGTTCCACGTCATGATGAACGTGTAGATCCCCAGCGTTGCGAGTGCTGGTTTTGCCAGTGGCAAGTACACCTTGTAGAAGGTCTGCAGTTCATTACAGCCGTCAATCTTTGCGGCGTCACCGAGTGCCGAAGGCATCCCCTTGAAATGCTGTCGTAGGAGGAAGATGCCGATCGGATTCGCTATCATCGGTGCGATAAGTCCCTGGTAGGTATTCACCCAGCCGAGTTCGGCCAAGAATACGTAGACAGGAATCAGCGTCACCATCGCCGGGATCATCATTGTCGACATGAACAGGAGGAAGAACTTCTCCCGGCCGACGAAGTCCACTTTCGCGAGTGCGTAGCCGGCAAGGCTGTCAAACACCAGATTGAAGGCGGTGACTGATCCTGCGAAGACGATTGTATTGAGGAACCACTTACCGATTGGCTGGGTTCTGAACAATGTCTGGAAGTGTTCAAGTGTTGGGTTCGACGGCAAGAGTTTGATTGACGCTGCCGACGGATTCGCCGTGATCGACGTCGCTAGCATCCACCAAAACGGGAGCGACCAGAGCAAGGCTCCCCCAATGACTCCAGCATAGAGAATCGTAGTCTTCGTCCAGTAGGTTGTACCCGACCGTTCGTATCCGGGATAATCGTAGTTTGACCGTGGCATTAGTACGACACCTCGTTCTGTTGATTGAGCTGATACTGATAATAGCTGAATACGAAGACGATTGCGAACAGTATGAACGCCATCGCCGCTCCCTCTCCGTAATTACTGTTCTCGAAGGCCGTCTGATAGATAAGCACGACTGTGGTCGTCGTCGCATGGTACGGCCCACCTCTGGCGAAAACGAGCGCGATACCGAACACCTGGAAGGTCCCAATGATGGAGAGAACAATGACAAAGAAGTGCGTGTTCCGTAGATTGGGCCACGTGACTTCTTTGATGCGTTGCCAACCGGTAGCGCCGTCGATACGCGCAGCCTCGTACAGTTCCTCGGGGATACTCTGTAGGCCAGCGAGATAGAAAATCATATTGAATCCAATACCGCCCCAGAGGCCGATGAGCATGAGGCTACCGAGTGCCGTCCCGGGGTCGTTCGCCCACGCGTTCGCGAGCCCGAACGGACGCAGGAACTCGTTGACGACCCCGTTGTTCGCGAGCAGCCACCGCCAGATGACACCGCTGGCTGCAGATGTCAGCATCACGGGCATGAAGTAGGCTGCCCGTAGTGGTTTCTTCCCACGGATGCGCATATCGAGTGCGAGTGCGAGGAAGAAAGCACCAACGATCTGTGCGGGGACAACGACAATGACGTATGCGATGGTGTTACGAAGTGCGAACCACCACAGATTATACGACGGACTCCGCAACGATGCCCAGTTGTTCTCCCACGGCCACGGCGTCAGTACCTCGACGTAGTTTTGAATTGGAAGACGGACGCCAAAGAGCGTGGTCCACGCCCACTCGCCCGAACTCGTGAACACGTTCCAGTTTTGTGTCGAGAGGAAGAGCGCGAACAGCACCGGCCCAAGAAGGAAGAGCGAGAATACGACGAAGTTCGGGAGCAGAAGGAGTAATCCGGCAAGATTGTTCTGATCTGCGTGTCCGAAATTGGTAATGGACTCGCTAAGGCGACTGATCCGCTGTCGGACGGTGACGGAGTCTGTCTTATCGTCAACGGCCATGACTTGACACCCCCTCTCGACTGAGAATCCCTGGAGGTCGTTCGTCACTGCGTTCGCGATTGAACACCGCAGTGCCGGTCTGTTGGTCGAACGCATGGATACGGTCAGCAGGGAACCGAACGCGAACACGATCTCCCTCGTCAACGATATGTTCGCCAGTAACAGAAGCGGTTATTTCGATACCGTCTTGTTCGAGATGCAGGAGATTCATGCTCCCCATCGGTTCCACGACACTGACGTTCATCTCCATCGTCCGAGGCCCATCTTCGTCGGTTAGTTCGATGTCTTCAGGTCGGATCCCCACTGTCACCGAACTCGCGGCCGCCGATTCGATTGCCGACTGCTGCTCGTCAGTGAGGGGATACCGTATCAGGTCCAGTTGGAGCTCTCCATCAGCCGGTGTCCCTTCGATGAAATTCATCGATGGTGAACCGATGAAACCCGCTACGAACTGGTTTGCGGGCTCGTAGTAACACTCCAGCGGTGTCCCGATTTGCTGGAGTTGTCCATCGTTGAGGACTGCGATACGGTCGCCCATGGTCATCGCCTCTGTCTGGTCGTGGGTCACGTACACAGTCGCTGCGCCGAGCTGTTGGTGTAGTTCCTGAAGCTCCGTCCGCATCTGTGTCCGGAGTTTCGCATCGAGATTCGAGAGCGGCTCGTCCATGAGGAAGATCTCCGGGTCGCGGACGATGGCCCGGCCCAACGCCACGCGCTGCTGTTGCCCACCGGAAAGGGCCTTGGGGCGACGATCGAGCAGATCTGTGATCGACAGCATCTCTGCCGCGTCCTCAACCCGCTCAGTGATCTCCTCGTCGGGCAAATCAGTCGACATTTTTAACCCGAACGACATGTTCCCGCGGACAGTTCGCTGCGGATACAGCGCGTAGTTCTGGAACACCATAGCGATGTCACGGTCCTTGGGCTTAACGTCGTTGACGACAGTATCACCGATCTTGATCTCACCATCGGAAATAGTTTCGAGCCCGGCGATGAGCCGTAGAGTCGTCGATTTTCCGCATCCTGACGGTCCGACGAGGACCAAGAACTCTCCATCTTTGATCTCGATGCTCAGGTCATCTACAGCGACCACGTCGTTTCCGTCACTCTCGAAACGTTTTCTAACGTCGGTGAGTGTCGTATCTGCCATCGTTACTAGAATACTTCGCTGTTGAGTTGGCGTTCGGCGTCTTTCAAGGCCGCATCAGCAGATTTCGCGCCGGTCACAGCGCCTTCTACCTCAGACATGACCGTGTCGACGACTTCCGAATGGTTGATTCCGAACAGGAACGGCCGCCCGTAATCGGCCAAGTTCGTCATCCCGTCGAGCAACGGTCGGTCGTCGTAGAACTCTTTGTCAAGAAGTGACTCCCGTGCAGGCAGTGCAGTCCCGGTTTTTGTCCACTGCCACATCCCCTCTTTGCTGGTGAGAGACTTTATCAACTCCGCAGAGGCCTGCTTGGTGTCCTGCTGTGAGGAGGCCGACCACGAGGTTGTGAACACGATCGTCGCCTGTTGCCCACCACTTGGAATCGGCATCGGATCCGCGACCGACAACGAATCAGCAACCGACCCGTATTCTTCGTTGAGTGTCGAGATCGACCAGGCACCGGTCATTGCAGCTGTCACGGTCTCTTGGCCAAGCGACGGCGCTGCCCACGTCGGACTGATTTCGTTCCCATAGACGGCTGCGAGCCCGTCATTACGGAGATCGAGAAGGTATTGTAGTGCCTCGATAGCAGCCGTGGAACCGACGACACATTCCGAGTTATCCTCGGCAAGCACGCGTCCACCGTTCTGCCAGATGAGCTGAACAAGGGTGTTTCGTGGTCGGCTTCCGAACGCGAACGGATACTCGACATCCGTATTCGCCTTGACCGTCTCGAATGCGGAGCGAAGTTCGCTCCAGGTTTCTGGCGAGGTGTTCGCCCCTGCGTCCTCAAGGTGACCCCCGTTTATGAACAGGCCAACAGGGGTGAAGTCTTTCGGAATTCCGTAGGTTGTGCCTTCGTATTGGAACGCCGAAAGGAGATTGTCCAGGATGTCGTCGTATGCATACCCGTCCGACCCCTCTACATAGGAGTCCAGAGCAAGCAACGCACCGTTTTGCATGTACTGAGGTGCTGAACCCGAGGCCAGATAGAAGACTTCGGGTTCGGTTCCCCCAGAGAACTGCGTCTGAAGCTTGGTCGAGTACTCGCTGAAGGGGATGTTCTGGTATTCGACATTGATGTTCTGGTTAGATGAATCGTAGTCCTCGAGGATACTCTCGACGATACCGGACTCGACATCACCACCCCAACTTGCCACGTTGAGTGTTGTCGTCTGCGAATTACTGTTTCCTCCCTCTTGGCTATTGGAAGTGTCAGTCGTTGCTTGGTTGTCGGAACCGCTACAGCCTGCAATTCCTGTTGCGATACCCGCACCGATTGCACTCACTAAGCGTCGACGGCTGATGCTTTGACTTGGAGACATTGTCTGCCCGGTTCAACCATCTAATTGTTACTATTTATATTTTACGTCGTCGGAAGGGGGTGCCCCAAAATCAGTCAATCCCAACGCAGACCTCGCGAAACGTATAACGAGGTCAAGGAGTGGATACTGGACTTGGGAAATTTGCTTGAAATCGGTCTCAAAATGGCCTAATTCTCCTGTAGAGTAATGACGAGAGTGTGTGGGATATTGGTAGCACAGAGAGTAGCGTGGATCTGATCAGCGATACATTTATTATTACCTATCAAGCACGATAGCACGTATGCCGAAGATAAGCTTCATTGGAGCAGGGAGCATGGTATTCGCAACCAAACTAGTCGGTGATATCCTCTCATTCGACGAGCTGGAGGAGAGTACCATCGTCCTGATGGACATTGACGAGCACCGACTCAATCAGACAACCCAGGTCGCCGAAGCGATGGTCGAGAACGAAGGACTTGACGCGACAGTCGAATCGACGACCGACCGTATCGAGGCGCTGAAGGACGCCGACTACGTCCTGAATATGATCAACGTCGGCGGCACCGAGCCGTTCGAGAACGAGATTCGAATTCCAGAGGAGTACGGCGTCAAGCAAGCCATCGGGGATACAATAGGTCCAGGTGGTATCTTCCGTGGGCTGCGAACGATCCCGACTATGCTAGACATCGCGAGTGATATGGAGGAGGTCTGCCCAGACGCCCTATTACTGAACTACACCAACCCGATGTCGATTCTCTGCCAAACGATGTTCGAGGCGACAGAGATCGAGACAGTCGGACTGTGCCACAGTGTCCCTCACACCGCCGAAGCCATCGCGGACTACGTCGATGTTCCCGAAGAAGAATTGGAGTACTGGGTTGCTGGTGTCAATCACGTCGCGTGGTTTATTGAAGCCACTCACGACGGCGAGAGTGTCTATCCAGCACTGCACGAGGCCTACGACAATCCCGAGATCTACGAGCGCGACACCGTTCGTTTCGAGATGATGAACCACTTCGGCTACTTCCCAACCGAGTCCTCCCACCATATGTCGGAGTACGTCCCGTACTTCCGGACCGAGGATGAGTGTATCGAGGAGATGGCTGGGACAGACTACGCCGAACGCATGCCTACCGGGACATACCTTGAAGGGTGGCAGGCCAGATCGGAGGAACGCGACGATCCCGAACTCGGCGTTGACTTGGACGATGTCGGCGTCGAGCGCTCAGAGGAGTACGCCTCACGGCTCATCCACTCTATCGAGACGAATACGACCCGACGGTTCAACCTTAATGTTAGCAACGAGACAAACGCCATCGAGTCTCTGCCGAACGACGCCTGCGTCGAGGTTCCGGTCCTCGTCGACGGGACCGGTCTTCATCCGTGCTCTGTCGGCGAACTCCCCAAATCTATCCGTACTTTTCCCCAACAGCACACTAACGTCTACCAACTCGTCGTCGAGGGGGCGCTGGAGAACGACCGCGAAAAGATTCACCGCGCAGTCAAACAGGACCCGCTCACCGCAGCCCAGTTGACTCTTCCCGAGATCCACAAGATGACCGAGGAACTGCTCAACGCCAATCAGGAGTACCTGCCACGTCTTGAATGAACGAGACGTAGGCGACACAGCGGTACGTACTTCTACCGGTGCATCATCTATTGTCGTTCGGCTGCAGTATCACGCTGACGGCTCTCCTCACACATCATCGGCTCACACCATCCGGGCTATCGGAACGACGGTGCTCAGAAATGTGCTCATGTCTGTGCTGAGAAATTCACATATCATGAACTGTTTCGGTCCTTGTGTGGGGAAATTCACGCCTAGAAGCGGTATCCGTGATAATGAATAATCAGAGAAACAATGCCAAGAACACACTATTCATAATACATGAACAAATTTCAATTTGGTCTGGTTCACTGGCGGTGGAGTCAAGAGAGGTATAGTCGCCGCCGAGAGTAACATTTGTACTTCTGTTATTTCATCTGCCATGATCAGGGCGTTGCTGGTAGAAAAGAGGGCTCATCAAATGAATCATCAGTCTCTCTCAACGGTGGTGTAGACAAATTGACGTACCGACGGCGAACGTGCCGAACCCCCGGTAGTCCCACGCATATGGGGCTATCTTTATTCATGGAATTTTCGTAAGTGAAATATCAAGGACTCGTGTTCATAATTCATGAATAGAATTATATGGCTCCCGTCTGAATACTGTCTCATGTCCAGACACCCCATCCCAAGTGTAGACGACTTGGACAAGCCCGTCGCCAAAACAACGGTGACGAGCTTCCGGGTTATTGATGCAATGGCTGGGAGAAAAGCCGTCGGAGTCAGTGAGTTGGCTGACGAACTCTCCTTGCAGAAGGGAACTGTACACAAGCACCTCAGGACTCTGGAACAATTAGACTACGTCGTTAAAGAAAACCGGAAATACAGATTGAGTATCGGATTTATGGAGATCGGAGCCAGTGTGCGTGCTCAGATGGAACTGTATAGTGTCTCCCACGAACCACTACAGAAGCTCGCAGAAGCGACAGGTGAAGTAGCGAGTGTGATGATTAAAGAAGGAAAGTGGGGTGTCTATATGGTTTCCATCAGAGACGAGACCCAGCCCAGCACTGAGTTGTTTGAGGGTGAGCGTGTTCCACTTCCCGCGACAGCGGGCGGAAAGGCACTCCTCGCCTACCTTCCGGACGTCGAACGCGAGCGCGTATTGGACGACTACGAGCCCACCGCATACACGGAAAACACGGTCACCGACAAAGATGCGATCCGTGACGAACTCCGCTCTGTCCGTGATGATAGGCTCGCCCGTGACCGTGGGGAGTTAGATCTCGACCGGCACTGCATCGCGGCCCCGATTACTGATTCGGAGATGAACGCCGTCGGTGCAGTAACGGTATCTGGACCTGCTGAGCGGATGCGGATGGAATCAACCGAGTACGACATCCCCAGTATTGTCGGCAGTACAGCAACCTCGATTCGAAACAAGGTGGTGCAATGAGTCGCGATCTCTGGCAGCCAGACCAAGTAATCAATGGACATAGTGAGGTGGTGGCATGAGTTCATCAGAATCTCACCCGAACATACTGATGGTGCTCACGGATCAGCAGCGGTGGGATACGGTCGGTATGTACGGTTCACCTATGGACCTCACGCCGACTCTCGATTCTCTCGGAGAGTCCGGAACGGTACTCAACCAAGCAATAACCCCCCAACCGGTCTGTATGCCATTTCAAGCCAGTATCCAAACCGGGCAGTTCGCAACGGAGACCGGCGTCTGGCGTGGCGGAATGAGACTCAACGATGGAGTGCGTACACTGCCTGAGCAGTTCGCCGAGGCCGGCTACGATGTAGGGTTCGTGGGGGGGTGGTACCTCGCTGGGACCTTCGAAGATCCAGTGCCGGAGTCACTCCGGGGCGGGTACATGGACTTCTGGCGTGCTGCCGACGTTCCTGAGTTCACTTCACAACCCACGGAAGGACATCTCTACGACGAGTCGGGGGAAAAAGTCATGTTCAACAGCTATCGGACGGACGCATTCACCGAGTACGGACTAGAAGCCATCGAAACCCTGACCGAACCGTTCTTCCTCGTCATCTCGTATCTTGAACCCCACCATCAGAACGATATGTGGACATTCGTCGCACCTGAGGACTATGCAGAACGACATGGTTCGGAACCATCTATTCCTGCCGATCTCAAGTCCCAACCAGGTGACTGGTTCGAAGAACTTCCTGACTACTATGGGATGGTCAAACGATTGGACGAAGCGGTAGATGACCTACTGACCGGATTAGCAGATCGAGGGGCACGTGACGACACGGTTTTCGTGTATACCTCCGACCACGGCTGTCACTTCCGAACACGTCCTGGAGAGTACAAACGCACGCCTCATGAATCTGCAGTTCGAGTGCCGGCACTTCTAGCTGGTCCAGGATTCGAAGATGCGAGGAACATTGATCGTGTAACTAGTCTCATCGACATTCCCCCGACGCTACTCGACGTTGCCGGGCTTTCAACGCCAGACTCTATGCACGGTGATAGCCTTCTCGGCGTTGTAAGCGGGGATGAACCCGACAAAGATGGCGAAGCGTTCATCCAAATCAGCGAATCACAAATCGGGAGGGCGATTCGTACCGACCGGTGGAAATACGCTGTCGCCGCACCGAAGCTCACTGGCTGGCGTGGCGGCAACGGCGACCCGGCGAGTGACGTGTACGTCGAGCGTTACCTCTATGATCTCTACGAGGATCCCGCTGAACAGGTTAACCTTGCTGGTCGTCCTAATTACCGCAACGTAGCTGACGATCTCCGGGAGACGTTACTGGGATATCTCACCGAAATCGAGGATGTCAAACCGGAAATCAAAGCACGCGACCGAGGGTTCACCGAGTACTGAATCGGTCACGGTTAGTATCACTTCCTAACAGATGTACGCTTGATAGTGGAGCGAGTTAATGCTGGAGAAATGATCAACAGTTAGTGTCGACACCCAAATCACATTCACGATATATGAACTCATTCGTCGAGTCTCGTGGGATGGCTGAGCAAGTGAAGCAATGCATTAGTCTCTGTGAGGTTCCTTTATCCAGTATCCTGACGCAATAGATTCAGTCGGTTGAGAGAGGTCGGATCGTGTTCACATAATATGAATTGCCACAGCAGAGAGACGATACCCATCTTCCCAAACTTTAAATAGGTTGCCAGAGTACTGTGTTTTAACATCCAAATTTACACTGCCTGAAACCGTATAACGCTGCGGCAAGAGATGGATGTGCACAGGAACAAGCATGAGTTCACAACTGGCCAGCAACACAACAAATCGAATCGTTGACTACGAACTGTTCGAGGTACCGCCCCGATGGCTATTCCTGCGGTTGGAGACCGCCGATGGAACTATCGGGTGGGGGGAGCCGGTGGTCGAAGGACGAGCACGTACCGTTCGAACCGCCGTAGAGGAACTACTCGACAAGTACCTTGTCGGGTCAGATCCCTCCCGAATAGAGGATCACTGGCAAACGATGTACCGAGGCGGCTTCTACCGTGGTGGTCCCATTCTCATGAGTGCGATCGCGGGTATCGACCAAGCACTCTGGGACATCAAGGGACAGGAACTCGGCGCACCTGTTCACCGACTCTTGGGTGGGCCAGCGCGAGAGCGCGTGCGAGTATACCAGTGGATCGGCGGCGATCGTCCAGCGGATGTGGCCGACCAAGCGGAAGCGAAGGTTGATGCCGGGTTCTCCGCACTGAAAATGAACGCAGTGCCTGAACTTCAACGGGTCGACACCCCAACGACAATCCAAGCTGCGAAAGACAGGCTTCGGGAGGTTCGGGAGGTTGTCGGTGACGACATCGATATTGGCATTGATTTCCACGGTCGCGTCTCCAAACCGATGGCCAAGCGGTTAGCGAAGGAACTAGAACCGCTTGAACCGATGTTCATCGAAGAACCCGTCCTCCCCGAACATAACGATGTCCTCCCCGAAATCGCCGCACACACGACAATTCCGATAGCCACCGGTGAACGGATGTATTCCCGGTGGGACTACAAGGAAATCTTTGAGGACAACTGTGTCGATATCATCCAACCGGACCTCTCGCATGCTGGTGGTATCACCGAAGTCGCAAAAATCGCGTCGATGGCCGAGGCCTACGACGTGGCCATGGCGCCCCATTGTCCACTGGGCCCTATCGCACTGGCCTCGTGTGTCCAGGTCGATGCTTGCGCACCCAACGCGCTCATTCAAGAACAGAGTCTGGATATCCACTATAACGAAGGAAGCGACGTACTGGACTATCTCACAGATTCGTCAGTATTTGAGTACGAGGATGGCTATGTCGCTATTCCAGAGGACCCAGGTCTTGGAATCAGTATCGACGAGGACCACGTCCGGGAGATGGCCAAACAAGATGTCGACTGGCACAATCCCGTCTGGCGACATGACGATGGCAGTGTTGCTGAGTGGTGATTATTTGCCGCTAAAGAGTAACCCCTCATACAATATTCAAGGAAAACACCCATCGATAAATGACCTACAGTTACCCAACCTACAAAATAGCAGGGATTCAAACGAATCAGATGCCTCACACTAACGAGACAGCCGATGACTAACACAGACTCGAATCGCCACAACGGGCAGGTCGCTATCGTGACTGGCTCGACGAAAGGAATCGGTGCTGGCGTCGCAAAGCAGCTCGCACATGAAGGTGCGACTGTCGTGGTCAATGGCCGGTCGGCTAAACCAGGAATGGCGACAGTCGATGCAATCAGAGATTCGGGTGGTGAAGCGGCATTCATTCAGGCAGATATGCGGGACCCCACTGCAATAGAGGAACTCATCGACGAGACAGCGGACCGGTTTGGTCGAATCGACATCCTCGTTAACAATGCTGGGGTTCAGACTGAGACGACAGCGACCGAAGCGACAGTGGAAGACTGGGAGTTCGTCCTAGAGACGGACTTTCGGTCATTTTGGCTATGTGCCAAACACGCCGTTGAGCATATGCCAGAGGGCAGTGCTATCGTTAACATGTCTTCGAACCATGCGTTCTTAACAATGCCTGGGTTGTTCCCGTATAACGCGGTGAAGGCGGGTATCAATGGAATGACTCGTGCGCTTGCACTTGAACTCGGGCCGCTCGGTATCCGCGTGAACACCATCAATCCTGGATGGGTCGAGGTCGAACGAACACAAGACGAATTGAGTGAGGACGACCGCGCACGGATTGAAGCGATGCATCCTCTGGATCGTATCGGTACACCTGAAGATGTCGCAACGACAGTGGCGTTCCTCGTGAGTGACGAGGCATCCTTCATCACCGGGACGAGTCTCCTTGTCGACGGTGGTCGGACTGCAGTTATGCAGGACCACAGCTTCCTCGAATACAAACAGAGTCTCTGAATAGTTCGCACGGACCGATTCTGCTATCGTGCGATTCTATCTCCTTCGTTCTGAAGAACCTGTTTGACCTCTTCTGGCGTCACTATCGCCAAGTCTCCCTTGATCGTACGCTTGAGCGCAGCCGTTGCTGCTGCGAAGGCGAGTGCCTTTCCGACGCTGTCGCCAGCAATATACCGGGATAGATAAGCACCTACAAAGGCGTCACCGGTCCCAATAGCGTCGACAGTGTCCGTCTCGAAGGCTGGTTGTTCATATACTTCGCCGTCGTGAACCACGAGTGCACCATCCTCGCCACGAGTGATTATGACTGTCTCGAAGCCGAAGTCAGTTACCAGCCCCGACGCCATCTCGCTGGCGTCTCCGTTTCGGGCGAGGACATTGGTAACATCACGCTCCGCTGCAACGAGGATATCAACCTCAGAAAAGAGCGACTCGTACGTATCTCGTGCATCAGTGGGAGACCATAACTTCGAGCGGTAGTTGAGATCGAAGGCAGTCGTCGTTCCCGTGTTTCTTGCAAAAGTCAACAATTCAGAAGTCGTCTCAGCGAGTGTCTCCGAGAGACCGGGTGTGATTCCACTGGTGTAGAATACAGAAGCTTCGCGGATTGCTTCACGGTCCAGTTCGCCTAGATGCGTGGTCGTAATTGCTGCGTCTGCACGATCGTACACGATCGTTGTCGGTCGCGGTGTTGTCCCTTGTTCGATGTAGTATGTTCCTTGTCGTGCATCTTCGTCCCATGCAATCAGTGGCTCCACCCCGTGTTGCTGAACCTCGTTAGTAACCCGACGACCGAGCGGTGAATCTGGGAGTTTTGAGATCCATGCGACCGTTGTATCCAATCGCGAGGCAGCGATAGCCACGTTACTCTCTGCGCCTGCTGTTCTGAAATTGAGCGATGTAGCCGTCTCCAATCGCTCGCCTGGCGGTGGACTCAGGCGAAGCATTGTCTCGCCGAACGTTACGAGATCGAACGTCATCGGTGTTCCTCCGCCAGCGCAACGAACTCACTCGCTGTTTCGGTTAACACGTGGAATTCCTCAGCTGCAATGGCCTCGTCGTCAACGAGGGAACTGCCGACACCGAGAGCAACTGCACCAGCCTCGAAGAACGCCGCCGCATTGTCGAGAGAAATGCCCCCCGTGGGGATGAGAGGAATCTGTGGAAGTGGCCCGTTTATTCCGCTCACCTGCTCAGGACCCGTAGTTGAGGCTGGGAACAGCTTACAAAAATCTGCACCCGCTTCCGTTGCAGTGAGTGCTTCCGTTGGCGTCATCACGCCCGTCGCGATGGGTGTCCCATATCGGTTGCACGTCTCGATGACGTCGGTGTTGACCGTCGGGGTGACAACGAACTCCGCACCAGCTAATTGTACCGCTCGCACGGTTTCAGAGTCAAGGACGGTTCCAGCTCCGATGGCAGCCTCATCTCCAATTTCTTCGGAAACCTCCTGAATTATCTCAACTGCACCCGGCGTGTCCACTGTGATTTCTATCGCTTCGACGCCACTGGTTGCAATAGCGCGGACCACATCTGTGGCAATGTCCTTTTCAATCCCTCGAATGATTGCAATTATTCCAGAATCTACGATACGCTGATAGACCTCACCTGTAGTCATACTTCTATATGCTACTTCTACCGAGAATACATAAATTTGGGTGGTAGTGGTATTCAACTATTTAGACTGTTGAGAGCGTTGCTGTCTGAAATCCCAGAACCATAATAACCATATGTCAGAAAAGAAGATTTTCTTAGGTCGATAGCAATGGAGAATCAGCCGCGTCGTCTCACCAATGCCTACAGTGCTGGTATCGAACTACTGGATCAACTCCGTGCTGGAACAACACTCACGCACGCATTCAACTCACTGGATGGCCCGTTTGACACATTCGAAGATGGCTATCCCGAGTGGCATCCAGCACCGTACTCGTTTCACGGGATGCTTCGATTGTTTCTCTACCGCGAACTTACCGGTCAGAGCTATCGAGAATTGGCACAGTATCCAGAACTCGCTGCTGTGTTCGGCCTCGAACGCATTCCCGATGAATCAGTCCTCTCCCGGACTTGGCGCAACCGATTCGACGACCACATTCGCGAATTCATTACGACCGCAGCCCACTTCGTCGTCAAAGAAATCAACGACCACGGGTCAACAGTACCAGAAATCCGGCCCAAAGAAGAGGTCGTCACGCCACGGAAAGATCCGAGAGAGTTCACAGAGGACAAAAACGAGACGGAGTCACGCAAAGAGTTTAGCGACAAGCAGATTGCTCGAACAACACGACTGGCTCGGGATCACGGCTTCGATGGATTCGACTCAGGCCGCGGTGAGAATGCGTCCTATGAGGACACGCGATTCTTCGAGTTACAGACGTTCATGGGGATGGTTGGCTGTGGAACGCCACAGGGGGCTACTCGATTTCAATATCGTCGTGGGAAAGAGTACGGCCCACACGGAGATACACACCTCCGGGCGGTCAAGCAGTTCGAACCAGAGGCACTCGTCGACGGATTTGACGAGGCGGCGGACCGGATCCTTTCAGTGATCGAGTCGGAAGCATCGTTTCGCCGGCCAGTCACCGCTGCGATTGATATCACGACTATTCCGTACTACGGCGAGGTTGAGAGTATGTCGATGGTCAGCGGGACCAAAGAAAGTGAGGAAAGGGCGTACAAGTTCGCGACGTTGTCGATCATTGGCCAGAACATCCCGCTGGTGCTGGCTGTCGAACCAGTCCGGGAGAGTTCTGAGTGGGATGATAACCCACCGAATCAGATCCATCGTGTCGTCCGTCGCCTCCTTCTACGTGCGAAAGAACACGTGCCGATCGAGACAGTGCTCTGTGACCGCGAGTTCGATTCCATGCGTGTGTTCCAGATGCTGTCAAACCTCGACGTGAATTACCTCATTCCAAAGCGCATCACCAGCTCCGAACGCGAGGTGATAGAGCAGATGGAAGCGGACGACCAGGAAGTCGCTGTTGAATCGGCGTCCGTTCATGTGGAGACAGGCTCACACCCGATGCGGTTTCTGTACGTGCCGTCGACGAGTGGCGAGGGGACAACCGTCTTCGCGACGAATCTCCGAGTCGGACCGGATGAGGCCGAGACGTTCTGTCGGCGGTATAGTCGTCGCTGGCAGATCGAGAACGAGTACAAATCCATCAAGGGCGATTTCTTGGCGAAAACCTCCTCGAAGGATTACCGCGTGCGGCTGTTCTATTTTGTGTTCGCGGTGTTGCTGTACAATATCTGGCGGCTCACGGACTTCCTTCTGAAAGCAGGCGTCGAAAGTGAAATGAACTACACACCGGTCCTGACCGCTGGAGAGTGTGTCGAATTGATCTGTGGAGAACTGATTCCACCCGACTAGATCGGAACTGTTCACAGGACAGCTATTCTATAGTGGTAACACTCTGTTTCGCTTTTGTAATTTAGTTGAGTCTGATTAGAACAGATATTTTGTCTCGATCTGGGCCACTCAGCCAATATCTACTTCCTTAGATTGATTTGAAATCAAGCCATATCGCCTATTTCACTACTATCCTCCGAAACTGTGATGATCTACAGAGCACAATTTTAGTATATCGAAATTAAATTTATAGCAATATTTGCTGAACTACCGTAGAGCCATAAGGTACAGGTCTCCTGCCCCAACAGAATTATCAGGTCTTATATGTTTACCTCTCTATGCCGAAATCGGCTGATTCAGATTCAGAACCGGGAAAGCACGAGGGTTCCCCTGGAATTGAACGGATGAAGCCCTGGCACTCTGCCGATGACGTGCCCTGGACGCTGCTCACGGAGCCCCAGCTCGCCGACGCCTACAAGGCCGTCGTCGTCCCGGCGCTGCGACGGGACGGCTACGACCCCGAAACCGACCGGCCATCCTACGAGTGGCTCTCGAACAACGGTTTCCGCGGGCTCACGTATGCGCTGAAAGAGTACCACGACACCACCTTCGCCGAATTCTGGGACCAGACGTTGGGATACGACATGAAATCCAGCGGGTACGACTGGAATATCGAGCACGATGAGACACGCGAGTCCTTTCAGCAGTACCTCGAGGCCAAGCAAGCGGCTGCGGATGACTGGACTGACAGCACCCGCGAGACCATGCGCTACCGGCTCGCTCGTTACGCTCGCTCGTACCGGGAACGGCACGGCACTGACGATCTCCTCTCACCTGTGAATGCCGACAGCGACATCACAGAAACCGAGGCTGTTGACCGCTGCCGAGAGACCTTCGCCTATATGGCCGATGAGTACGCGGAGTCCACCATCGCGCGCGTACACGACGCTATCCGGACATGGTATGGCTGGCTCGTGGAACGGCGTGTGGCGACTGTCAACCCCACTAACGGCGCGGAGGATTGGTTCTCGTGGACCCGCTCGTCGGATGCAGATCCTGCCGCTTTGGAAGCCGATCACGTCCGGGCGATGTTCGACGCCGCCATCACCAGCCACGACCGGATGCTCATCGTTGCTCTCGCGGGTTGGGGACTGCGGGCCGGCGAAGTCACGGCGCTGCACCAGGACCAGCTGCATCTCGATGCCGACGAACCGTATATCCAGTTCGATGAACGAAAGAACGGGCCGGGGACCGTCGCCATCGTCTTCGGCGAGGACGTTGCCCGCCGGCACGTCTCTCGGGTGGAGGGCTATCTGTTCCCATCCGAGCGCTCGAAGACGGGCCACGTCGACGGCACGACTATCGCGGGCTGGTTCCACAACCTCGCGGACAAAGCCGGGGTTCCCAAAGAGATTGACGGCGTCGCCCGGAAGCCACACATGGGGCGACGCTTCTGGTACGATGCCTACTCACAGACGACGCAGGACCTGCTGGAACACGTCCAAGATATTGCCGACGAGCAGGGTAGCGCGAGTGCGAAAGTGGTCTTTGAGGACTATCTGACTGACGAGCGCAAGAGAGAACTCCGCCGGGAGTTCATGCGAGAGAAACTGAGCGCCGCCTTTGGTAGCGAGTAATCATAGAGATTAGCAGAGCATCCATACCTTGGGAGTGATTATGCCAAAAATCACGACCAATTTGAAGTACCCGACGCCATCGGGTAAGCACGAATGCGACAACTGCCTTACGAAGCTGCTTCTCCCGAGGTAGAGTCGTTGAAAGCGGCTAGCTCTCGGCGAGTGTCGGTTCGGTTTCGAGTTCCGATCCTTCGCCGGAAGCCTTATCACGAATTATTCATAATTCGTAAACGAGATGGCGCAATCACCTCCCCGGTCAGATCGACCACCGATTCAGCAGCTTCAGACGGTGGCCGACCTTCTTGACACTCCGGCACTCGCTCGGCTGTACGCCCATATCTTGCAACACGGTCCAGTCACCGTGTCCGAGCTGGTCGACGAGCTCGACATTCCACAGGGGACCGCCTACGACTACGTTCAGAACCTCGAAACGGCTGGCTTAGTGGAGAAGGCCCGTGATCAACGCCCGTACGAATACGACGCCGAGTCGATTGCACTCACACTCTCGACGGATGGTGAGACCCAAACGATCACGCCGGCACTTATTGCAGCCGTGGCGCGTCGCGACCAGGACGAGGACATCGACATCTACATCGAGCGCCATGGCCTCGACGGTCTTGCTGTCGCCCTCGAGTACGCCTACGAGTACGTCGACGGCACGGTCAACCATCGGATTGCGGCCCGGGAACTTGACCTTTCACCGCTTGAAGCCGAGATCATTCTCCAGGCGCTGGAACCGGTTGCCACCGAGTACGTCGATGCAGTTGTATGACGACGGTCTATATCACCGATACCGGGGTCTTCGTCCGGTGTGGTGGCCCAGACAAGGACAAATTTCAACGGCTTCGTCGGGCACTCCGACAGGCAGGAGTCTCGTTACGTATCCCGCAGCGCGTCTACGAAGAGCTCGGGGGCGATCCGGCAGCGGACGCGTATCCCTCGGGAAACATTCCCTATCCCGATGGATTCGAGGAGGGCTGGATTGTCGTCGCTGACGAGATCGACTATGCCAATCCACTCGTCTCGACGGTGATGGACGACGCACGTCGGTTCATCGCCAACGAGACCGATCGTGACGAGGATACCACCGAGAAAGCGGACACGGCACTTGTGGGGCTTGCTGCTCAAGTACTCGATACCAGGGAGGCGGACCATGTCGTTCTCCTGACGACCGACAAACCGGCGGGACGCGCGGCCGAGACGCTCTTCCCTCAACACGGCTTCAGCGACCGTATCGAATTCCGGTACGTCAGTGTCGAGTATCTCGAGATGATCACAGCCAACGAATTTCGATAACGCAGTACCGAAGTGAGGTCCGATGAGCGACGCCGGAAGAAACAGCAGTGGGACGCTGCGACCCTGCCTGATCCGGTGATCTCGCCGCTGCGGAGCTCCCGCCAGCTGATGGACCCACCAACTGAACGATAGCCGGTGTGTCCGACGTTCGATCAGCGGATGCTTGCGGGGCTTGTCCGGAATGAGCTTTCCACTGAGTAAGTTTCTTTTATCCTGACTGGGAGACGGTTTCCACCGATATGTGGCGGATATCGGATTATAGACTAACTCAAACCCCATCTCAATTGAGACAGAATTCAAAAATATAGTTGTATAATGGGCACATATAAGAACATAAAGCCATAATACACCAACTAATATCTGCACACAGTCAGAAAAAGGATAACTATCCCAATATGCACACACAATATGAATTAACCCTTTTTGAATCCCTATCTCGTCCCATGATGATGCCCAAGGTCCTTGTTGAACACATGCCGTAGCTCAGGGCTGTATAGGAACAATTGCATCTCGATACTGAATAATCGTACATCCAGCAATTCCTCGCGGTCGACGTTCAGGAATGTCTCCTGCTGGCCTGCAAATGACGCGTCGGGAAGGTCCTCAGCCGTCGCCGAGGACCGGACAGCGACGAAGGGACTATCGCCGAAGTCGTCGTAGGCTTCAGGATGGTCGACTGGATGGTCTCGGGCCATTCAGCGTTCATGATGAGTTCGCGGGCCCGCTGTTCGGCCGCTGCCAGCGCTGTTGAATCTTCGTTGTCGAAGTCAACGACCTCGAACAACTCTTTGGCAATACCTGCTTCTTCGATGAACGTGCGGTACGTATCCGCCGTGACGATGAACGCCGATGGGACCGGGAGCCCTGCACCACGTAACTCAGCTAGTGATGCGCCCTTGTCACCAGCAGTATCGATGTCACTCCCGTGGACTGCGTTCAGCCAGGTTACTGGCATTATCGGATTACACATTGTTGTTTAATATTAAGATACGGGTTTCTCAAGTCAGTATTACGCTCGAATATCGGACTTATCTCTGATACTGTACACGGAATATTCCGCGTCTCTGGCGCGGTTTCACTGCGAGTATGTGCGGATACCCGCCGCAAAAAAAGGTCCTCTTTACATGTCGGGCCAGGCCTTGGCGGCTCGACTGATACCAGTGATGTCGTTGATCCAGCGGGCGGCAATAGCTTTCTTTAGCAGTTTCGCGGGCATTCCGCCGAAGGTGTCAATAGGCATATTATCCACGTCGTGGGCGACGGCTTTCTCCCCAACGGAGACGACCGTGCCCTTATCATTGTGGGTCCAGGTTTTGAGTGGCTGTCCGCGAACTGCACGAGCAAGATTCTCGCCGGCGACTTCGGCGGCTTGCCAAGCGGCCTGAGCGGTCGGCGGGGCAGGCTGGTCGCCGGGCTGGTCGATCAGTGCCGAGTCGCCGATAGCGAACACATGCTCGTCGTCGGTCTGGAAGTTCCCCTCCGCATGCACGCGGTGGTTGCGCTCGTCTTTGTCCAGGTCCACGTCCTGCATGCAATCGCGGCCGGTAATGCCGCCCGTCCAGACCAGCACGTCATAATCCAGTTCGTCCTCATCACCGATGTAGACCGTATCCCCGTCGACCTCGCCGATGAACTCCCCGCACTTGATGTTCACGTCAGCGGCTTCCAGTCGCTTGCGCAGCGCCCCCTGGAGTTCCGGGTCGCTGTTGGGCAGCACTTGGTCGAGGCCTTCGACGAGGTGAATGTCGATGGGCGCGTTGTGTTCGTCGCGGAACTCGGCGACCTCGCCGGCGGTCTGGATGCCGGAGAGGCCAGCCCCGCCGATGACGATCTGTGCCGGGTCGTTCGTCGAGGCTTCACGGGCAGCCTGCTGAATGTTGTCGTGAATCTCCAGCGCGTCGTCGAGACTCTTCAGCGTCAGGGCGTGCTCTTTGAGGCCGTCGATGCCGAAAAAGGCCGTCTGCGAGCCTAATCCGACGAGTAGGTAATCGTAATCGACAGTGTCGGACTCGGCGAGGTTGACTTCTTGAGCCTCGGTGTCGATATTAACGACTTCGTCCTGAATGAACGACGTCGAGGGCTGCTTGATTTCGTGGACCGGAATCGCGATCTTCTCCTGCACGTTCGGGACCCGAATACACCGGTGGGACTCATGTAGCACCAGATGGTAGTCCGTGTCTGAAATCCAAGTGACATCCGCTTCACCGTCTAGTTCGTCCTCCAGGCTCTTGATCGTCCCCGCTCCAGCATATCCAGTTCCTAATACAACTATGTTCTCTGTCATAGACGGTTCTCCGACGGCACCTGATACAAATCCTTTGAAATCGAGTTGCGATCTTACTGTGATGTCGTCACGTTGAATTGATTCACGACACCATGATTCGCTACGTGCTGGTCAGGCGTTTGAGGAAGGTACAATATCGATCTCATACCGTACTTAACTGACTCGATGGAAATTCTGCTATCCCATGAGAGCGTGGAACAAGATATGGGACGCAAGAGACCGATTCGTGTTTCGTGCCAGCGAGCACGTTTAACTGACTGGTCCAAGTGCGTAAGAAGCCGAGGCTTGGGCGCTACAGCCCGACTGCCGCCGGAGCGGCAGTCGGGAAAGCCCGAATAGGTGAATCTCTGTTTCACGCACTGACGTCCCGGAGTGACAATCAATGTACCTTGGAATTGACGTCCACAAACGGTACGCACAGGTGGCAGTCATGGATGAAGATGGTGAGATTGTCGAAGAGGTTCGCGTCCAGAACGCGAACCTCGACGACCTCGCCCAGCGGTATGCTGGTGCCGAGGCCGTCATTGAAGCAACCACCAACTACTACCACATCCACGATACGCTGTCCGAACAGTTGGATGTGACTGTTGCCCACCCTGGCAAACTCACGCTAATCGCAAACGCGGACAAGAAGACTGATCGCGTCGACGCCAAAGAGTTGGCGCGGATGGGTCGGTTAGATTCAGTGCCAGAGAGTTATGTGCCAACCGACGAGATCAGGGAAGCCCGCGCACTCGTGCGCGGGCGACAGAAGCTGGTTGAAAATCGGACTGACTACGCCAACAAGATCCACGGGTTGTTGTCTGATCACGGGATCACGCGAGACATCAAGCCGCTAAGTGTGTCGGGGCGAGAGTCCCTTCGGGACTTCTCGCTCCCGACGCCATGGGACGAGTTATTAGCGTCGTATCTTGCGATGATCGAAACGCTCACCGAAGAGATCGAACGGCTCGAAGCGGCGATCGAAGAGCGCGCTGGGTCTCTGGCAGAGACCCAGCTGCTGATGACAATTCCCGGTGTGAGCTACTACTCAGCGCTGATGATTTACGCCGAAGTCGGCGAAATAGGGAGGTTTGATCGGGACAAAGAAGTCGTGAGTTACGCTGGATTGAACCCAGTGATCCGCGAGTCAGGCGACTCGCGGATCGAGGGCGGGATCTCGAAGCGAGGATCCCGGCAGTTACGCTGGATCCTCGTCCAGTGTGCGCGGACAGCCGTCCACACGTGTAAAGACGAGTACCTGAAACAATTCTACGATCGATTAGCGGGAAAGAAGGGATCGCAGAAGGCAATCGTCGCAACTGCTCGCAAGTTGCTGGTGTCTATCTTCCACATGCTCGACCGAGAGGAGGTGTATAACCCACCGGGTGTGAGTGCCTGACCGCCGCCGGTCCGGCGGCGGTCAGTGGCCGGGTCGCAGGCCGCACCAGCCACAGCTACCGCACACGATGTCTCCCGCCTGCTGTTGGGCGAGAATAGGATCCGTCTGATGTCTGGCGATTTTCTTTCTCTCAGGACCAATCAGCTCGGCGGTCCAAAATACTATGTCGTCAACGGTGGTTTGTTCAGGTAGCAGAATTTCCATAGGTGACAGGGATACGTATTTCGATTGTATTTGTTTCCCATTCAAAGGTCCTCAAAGCCGATATTACAGGATTTCAGGCGGTTGACGCAGGCGAGACACTTCAATACGGGCAGGTTCTGAAGACGAGCACAACAATTATTGCGGTCGTAGCTAAATGTTGGGTATGTCGCAATCGTTAGATAACGTCCTGCTCGCGGTTGGGGAGAACGACAGAGACCACGTTGAGCGACTCCTTGACGCAGTTATCGCAGTCGCCAAGCCTGCAGACGCGACTGTGTACCTGTTGCACGTGTTCACGAACGATGAGTACGATCAACTGATGGACGACTTGGACTTGGACCCGACGTCTGGAGCGCTACAACCGGATGAACTGGCTTCCCGACACGACAGTGTCAAAACACCGGCCGAGAAGTTCGATGAGCTCGGAATCAATTACGAGATACGCGGTGTCGTCGGAAACCCAGACACAGAAGTTGTCCGTATTGCGGATGAACTCGACATCGATCAGTTGTTCATCGGCGGTGCAGGACGGACGCCGACCGGCAAAGCCGTGTTTGGCGACCATGCACAACAGATTCTCCTGAATGCGAACTGTCCCGTGACGTACATTCAGCGGGAGTAAAGCGACGGACCCAGTCTATTATTTTTCGCCTGATTGCGAGCTGTTAGTTCGACTTGAATATTCCGAGCGCGCATTGGGTGCAGTATCTTCTGAAGAATCACAGCACAGCGTTCGTATCTTCCGAACGCACTATCATCCCAGATATGACATAATGTATATTTAAGACCCAGAACTAACAGATGTACTACTGTTATACTAAGGACAAATTTCGTTCGGGCACTACGAACGGAATAGTTCAATATCGGAGCCATGCTATACAAGAGCAGGATTGAGTCCGTTAGCAAGGCGTATGTTGTTAGAAGGCGGGTATCTGGTTCGTGTAGGCCGAACAGTGGGGATCGAAGGCGTAGTAGCGACCAGAGATCTACTATGTCGATGGCCGCATGATTATCGCCTTAGATGGTAGCCAATGTCGGACGGTCCCAAATTTATATGTCGGTCTAGGGAGTGGAGGCTCACATGGGAGTCGGATACACGACTATCATGTACGGCGAGGAATCGCTACTGGATGGAATTGCTGACATCGGTGCGTGTCGGTATGACGGCGTGGAGACGAGTTTAGGAGAAATCGACGCTGTCGGCGCAGACGCGTTTGAGGAACAGTTGTCCGCCTATGATCTCGACCTCTACTGTGCGATGGGTGAATGGCTCGAAACACAGGATGCAGCCGACCGTATCGCGGTCGGGGCGGAAACGGCCGCCGATCTCGGCGCACCCTATCTGGGAATCCTCCCACCGCACCGAGGGACAACCGACGACGACGATTTCGAGCGGTGGCTGGGCGAGATCTGCGACGCTGCGGACGATGCCGATATTACGCCAGTCCTGCACCACCACGGCGGGACCCGCGTCGAACAACTCGATGAAATTGAGGAGTGGCTCGACCGCGCCCCGGATTCCCTGGGACTGCTCTGGGATACGGCTCACCACTATCCGTACGACAAAGGTGATCCAGAGGGAGACCTGTCCGACGGTATCCGCCGGTTCGCTGACGACATCGAGTACGTTCACCTGAAAGACGTCGCACCGGATGCGGGCTTCGATGACCACGTCGCCGCACTGTCGGAGGGGAAGTTCCGGCTCGACACCGTGTTCCTCTACTACAACGCCTTCACCGACCTCGGTGAGGGCGTCATCGACTTCGCCGCTACCCATGATGCACTCGAGGACATCGGCTACGATGGACACATCACAATCGAGATCGAGAACCAGACGAAAGACCCGATTGCCCACGCCAAGGAGAATCTCGACTACTGGTGGGAGATCACCGGCCGGTAAGTAGTTGGTCCCGACCGGATCGGTGATTCTATCCTGTGTGAATCGTCCACCGGCGCAAAACGTTTTGTTCCTGGCTGTGTGAGATGTAACCGTATGGGAATCGGATACGCAACCATCATGTACGACTCGGAGGCTGTCGTCTCCGAAGGGATCGGCGATTTCGCAGCGTGCCGGTACGACGGTGTCGAAATCGGACTGGGAAAGGCCGAAGCCATCGGTGAGGCGAAACTGAGCAAACTCCTCGACGAATACGACCTCGACCTCTACTGTGTTATGGCCGGCTGGCTCAATACGGAAGAAGATCTGCAGGCCGCCGTCGACGGCGCGGAACTGGCCGGCTCGCTGGGGGCGAACTTCCTCGGGATCTTGCCGCCGCCTCGGGGCGTCGTCGACGACGAGACGTTCGCTGACTGGCTCGACCAAATCGGGGCTGCCGCGAAGGACGCCGACGTCACACCGATCGTGCACCATCACTTCGGCGCACACATCGAACAGCCCGAGGAAATCCGCCGCTGGCTGGATGAGGGACCGGACAACGTGGAACTGCTGTTCGACACGGCCCACTACTACGCCTACGGCGATATCACCGAGGGGATCGAACGGTTCGCGGACGATATCGCGTACATCCATCTCAAGGATATCGATCCCCCAGCAGAGTTCGAAACTCACGTCGAGAACCTCACCGCTGGCAAGAAAGACTACGACAGCATTGTCAACTATATCTGGGCGTTTACGGACCTCGGCAAGGGCGTTATCGACTTCAGTGAGGTGTTCGAGACTCTGGACGAAGTCGGATACGACGGCCCTCGGACCATCGAGATCGAGAACGAAAAGGACCATCCGCTGGTCCACGCCAAGGAGAATATCGACCATCTACGGTCGGTTACTGACCGCTGAGTGGCGTCAGACCTCTTCCAAATATGACCACTTGTACTGAAGAAATCGACCTTACCGTTCAGTGTAACGTTACATCCGTGGTTCGCCGACCAGTTCATGCCCCTGGAACTCACGGAACAGGTCGGCAATGAGTTCGACGTCACGCTGTGCGTCGGTCGGCGTCGTCCGCGGGGTGGCGTTCCCCTCGACACAATTCTTGAAATGTTCGAGCTCGCGCTTGAACGCCTCGTCGGCCGACGGCGTGTGAATCGTCTCCTCGGTTTCCTCGGTCCCCTGCTTGACACGAACGTCGGCCGGGGTGTTCTTGATGAACGCGTTGGAGAAGCCGATGGAAACGGAGCGGTCCGGGGCATCAACCTGAATCCGTTCGTCGTACCACATCCGGTCGGTCGCTCCCGATTCCAGCATGCAGCGGAGGTCGTCCTCGTAGCGGAGCTGGGCCGTCAGATACTTCCAGTCGCTGAATACGTCGACATGGTCGATGCCCGTAACAGCGCCGAATACGCCGCGGAGCGCGTTCACGTCGTGGCAGATACTCTCCAGGTGGTAGCCGTAGGCGCGAGTGAGGGTCTCGTCGTCGGTCCCGATAGCCGCCTCACACTGACGCTGCCGGGCCGCCATGCTTTCCTCGATAAACGCATCGTCGAGGTCAGCCTGGACGAGGTCGTAGGTGTCCTCGAGGATCGAACCGACATCCGGTGGAATGACGACGCTGGTAGCGAGGTCAATCTGATCGATGTCCTCGACTAGCTCAGCGAACCGCTGGAAACCGGGATCATAGCGCTTCATATACCCGACCATGCATTCGACATCAGCGGCTTCGGCAGCTTCGACAACGCGCTCTGCGTCTTCGGGCGTGACGGCTATGGGCTTCTCGACGAACGTGTGTAGCCCCGCTTCAAGCGCCGAGATAGCGAGGTCGGCGTGGGTTTGCATCGGTGTCGCGATGACCACGCCATCGAGGTGGTTCTGTTCCTCCTCGATGAGCGTCTCGCTGTCTTGGTGGCGGTGCGGAACGTTGTATCGGTCGCCCAGTATTTCGGTGGTGTTCGCTCCTGGGTCGGCCAACGCTTCGATTTCGATGTCCGGAATCTCGGCCAGATACGGCAGATGCATAATCTGGGCGATACTCCCGGCTCCGATCATTCCGACTTTCATGACATACGAGAATGGGAGAGACATTCACAAATAGGTTTCCTTCGGGCGAGATACCTCGGCCCCGTGAATCCCTGTTCAGGGGGATACGAAGTCTGGAGAAGGTCAAAAAACAGGTGTCCAGCTGTTGGCGACTGCGCTACTGAATCGCGCCGGTCATGCGACCGACGAGATCCTCGCGGTCGATGGTACCGTCGTTTTCCAATTCTGCGACGAGGCTCCCGGAGCGGAGCACGGCAATGCGGTCCGCTACGTCGAACACTTCCTGCAGGTTGTGGGTGATGAAAATGACCGTCTTCCCGGAGGCTTGGAGCTCTTCGATCAGGTCCAGAATCTTCTGTGAGCCCTCGACGGACACCTCGGCAGTGGGCTCGTCAAGGATAACTACTCTCGGATCGGAAATGAGTGCCCGAGCGACGGCAACAGCCTGCTGCTGTCCGCCAGAGAGCTCTTCCGTCACCGCGTTGGGGTCAATCTCGAAACCGATCTCGTCCAGTGCTTCAATCGACCGCTCTTCCATATACTCCCTGTCGATACGGCGGAGAAGCTTCCCTCGAAGCCCGCCTTTCGTCGGTTCGCGGCCCATGAACACGTTCGAGGCCACGTCGTGTTGCATCGACAGCGACATGTCCTGGAACACTGTCTCAATGCCAGCCCGCTTGGCCATCGACGGCGAATCGAGGACGATGTGTTCGAGCTCACCGGTTTCTTCGTTACGCATCTTAAACGTCCCGGAGGTCGCCGGAATAACACCTGAGAGGAGCTTTATGAACGTCGATTTCCCGGCTCCGTTGTCACCGACGATGGACAGGACTTCGTTTTCTTTTATCGAGAGGGATACGTCTTCGAGCGCAACGACGCCGCCGTAGTGTTTCGAGACGGTTTCCACGGAGAGGATAGTGTCCTCGTCCGTTCCCGCACCGACGGGCGTAGTCATATCTCCATCTACCGTCTGCTCGTCTGCCTTTGACATGGTGGAAAAGTCGCCATCCACCATTATAAATGTGATGGGTTATCCTGGATTTACTGCCTCGTTGAGCCGGTCGTCACCGAGAACAATAGAGCTGCTGAGAACTGAATAAAACGCCCCGTCGATCAGTTCACGGCCGAAATCTGCGTTAGGGTGAAGACGATGACCAGTGCCCAGAGAATGACAGTCATCACGACTGACAGTGCGGCGTTCCGACTACTGACCTCGTGGAGTATCTGCGTCGAACTGTACAGGAGATACAGGGACGGGAGGAACACGAGTGCCGCTGCTACCGCGACGACCGGCACGATGAAGTCCCATCCGGACAGCAGAATCGGCAGGAACAGCAACACGGCCGGAGCGAAGCTATAGATGACCCCCTGGAGCGTGGTGTCGAAGTCGCGCCGCGTCCCGATGATTTTCACGGATGCGTGCAGGAAGATCGCGGTCAGGAGGAGAAGCCCGGCCATAGACATGAACGTCACGAGCGGGAGCGTCCCGAGTGCGGCGACACCAGGGCTCACGAGAGCAAAGGAGAAGCCCCAGCCGAGGGCGAAGTCAACGACTGTCATCGCAACCAGCGTCACAAACGTAACGATAAGCGTCCCGATGGTCGCAAACAGGAGTGGCTCGTCGATGCCCTGGACGTCGCTACGGACGTACTCGAAGAAGCCATTCGTATCGCTGATGATCTTCTTGATCGGATCGATGTAATCGTCAGTCAGGTACTCGATGCGAACGTCCCGGCTCAGCACCTCGATCAACACTGCGGAGATGATGAAGATGCCAGTGAAGACCTGGAAGAGTCGCACGCCCAGTCCCGCTAACACGAGGATGTTCTGGGTCAGGGCGAACACGAGCGCACCAAGGAAGGTACCGGGCATCGACCCTTCGCCACCGAAGAGGTTGGTCCCGCCGATGACGACGCTGGCGATGACGATCAGCTCGGTTCCCTGTCCAGTTGACGGCGATACGGCCTGCGTAAAGGCTAGCTGGCCGATACCGGCGAAGGCCGCGAGTAGCGCGACCAGCATGAAGTTGATAATCTTCACGTGGTCGGTCTTGATACCGGTTCTCTGGGCGCTCTCCTGATTCCCGCCGGTGAACATCGAGCGGTAGCCGAAGGCGGTCCTGTTGAGGACGTAGTAACCCAGGACGAGGAAGACGATGGTCCAGACGATCTGGATCGGGAACTGCTGGAGCAAAGCAGGCCCAGAGGCCAGTTCCGCAACGCCCCCGATGTAGAACAACAGATCGGGATAGTTGTCGCTACCTATCGTCGCGGTTTGCCCCTGTAGAATGACGAGATTCGCGCCCCGAAGCAATGTCAGCGTCCCGATGGTGACGATGAGCGAGGGGAGCCCGAGTTTCGTTATCATAAGCCCCTGGAACAGTCCGTACAGGGCCGCAAACAGGAGCACCAGCAGTACCACGAACAGGATAGGGTAGCCGGTTCCGTACATCGTCGCCACCAGTGCGCCACAGACAGCCATCAGCGACCCGACCGACAGGTCGAACTCGCCGGAGACCATCAGCATGGTCATCCCGTATCCGATAATGGCTGTCACCGCGGTGTTCCGAACGATGCCGACCAGATTGTCTGTGCTGAGGAACACGTCCGCGCGGACGATTGTACCGAGAGCCAGTAAGACACTCACCGCGAGTATCGCCCCGACCTCCCGACTCTGTAACAGACGTGATACGTTGCCTAATCCGCTGTCTCTTGATACTGAGGCATCGACCTCTGCCATACCTGGTCGGACGCCTTCATCAATTATAAAACATTGGTTTTGCGGGATTTATCGAGTGACGATACCAGCGGCTGACACGCTGTTGCAGAGCAGAAACTATTGCGTGAACGGTCGGTAGACAGCTATTCAATATATCAGCAGATGAAACTAAAAAAGGCGTATCAGTAGTTGTTGTCCTGCCAGCTCTGCAGGTCGCCCCACGAGCCGGAACGACGCCGGGCGAAGTTGAGGTTCGATTCGTCGATGATTGAAATCCCGGTGTTGAAGTCCTTCATGGGGATACCGCGCTCCATGTAATTCCACATCATGTTGACCGGCATGCTCCCCTGGCTATACGGGTCCTGACCTGCAGTGAAGTCGATGGTTCCCTTTTCGATTCCGTCGAGCGTAGGTCCGGGCAGGTCAAAGCCACCGACCGTCATCTCGTCTTGCAGGCTGTTGTTCTCGACGAGTCGGCCGCCAGCAATTGCACCCTGGAGGGCGGTCCCCAGGATGAGATTGATATCCGGGGTCGAACTGTACTTCGTGTCGACGCGGTTGATCGCCTGTGACAGATCGCCGCTGACGTTCAGCGTGTCTAGCACCGTGACGTTGTCCTGTGCTTCGAGTGCCATCCGAATCCCTTCCGCACGCGCGGAAAGCGCCGGGTGGTCCGGCGCGGAGGTCGTCGGCAGTGCAACGATTTCCCCGTCGACCTTTTCGGTTGCTCGCTCGTACCCAGTCTGACCGACTGCCACGCCGGCTTCAACGAACTTCTGGCCGACGTACGGGATGACGGTTCCGAACGTGTCCATCATCTCGCTGTATTGGCCCGAGTAGACGCTCGTATTAAACGAAGCGACGGGAATGTCGTTGTCAATGGCGTTCTGGATCGGGCCGGTGTACTGGTCCTTGTTCAGAATGCTCGTCGCGATAGCATCTTCGCCGTTATTGAGCCGCGATATCGTCGTGTTGAGTGTCTCTATCTGCTGGGCCGGGTCGTGGCTCGACGGACCGATGAACTCGCCCGTCCATCCGACGTTGTTCAGCGCGTCGTTCATTCCGACGATGATGCCGGTCATGAACTCGTCGACGACGTGCGTGACAAACACCATCTCGCGTTCCTCGTGTGTCGGGTTCGCGAGGTCCATGCTGTCGGCGGTGGGCGGGGGGACGAGCGGGACTCGGAGTGCTGTTGGAAGCGAGTCTGAGCCGCCTCCACCGTCGCTCTGGCCACCGGAACCGTCGCCACTTTCGCCATCTGCAGATTCCGTTGGTGTCTGGCTGTCAGACCGGAGCCCACCACAGCCGGCCAGCGCGGAAAGGCCACCTGCGATGCCGACGGCGCTCATCTGTTTCATCAGATTTCGCCGTGAGACGCCGAGATCGATCGATACTATCTCGTCACCGTGTTCGGATGCGTTACCGTCAGGCATACACTTCACCATTGGTGAACAGGTAAATAAGTATTTCTATTAATCATCTATGTTACTGGTTGCACAGCTTGCGCACTGTCGAGAGAAGCTTCTCGGAATCCTCTCGCTGTCATCCGCACTGTCAGACGTATACTCGCTCACCACGCTCGTCGCTCTCCCGTATGCCCTCAACCACGCGCTGAACGTCGACGCCGTCCTCGAAACTCGGTCGGTACTGTTCACCATCCCGAATGGCGGTAAGAAACTCGTAGTTCTCATGGACGAACGTGTGCTCCCAGCCGATAATGTGGCCTGCTGGCCACCAGCGGTCCATGTAGGGGTCATCGTCGTCGGTCACCAGAATCTGTTGGTAGCCGCGGTCGTCCGACCCCTTGACCTGGAGTTCGTTGAGTCGCCGGAGCGAGAACTTCAGCGCCCCCTCGGACCCGTATATCTCGATAGCGTTGTCGGCCTTTCGCCCGGTTGCGATCCGAGACCCCTCCAGAACTCCCTCCACACCGTTCTCGAACTCCACGAGGGCCGAGTACTCGTCGTCGGTCGTCACCGGTCGGGTCCCGTCGCCGTCGGGGTCGGATCGCTCCGTGACCTGCGTCACCAGTGAGCCACTGAGGCTCTCGATATCGCCGATAATCCAGCGAACCAAATCGATTGTGTGCGAGCCCACGTCACCCACGACACCAGTCCCGGACACGTCCGCGTCACAGCGCCAGTTCCAGGGCAGGTTCGGGTCGGCCAGCCAGTCCTGCAGACAGCGTCCCTTCACGCGGTAGATCTCGCCCAATTCACCTTCGTTGACCAGTCGCTTGGCCAGTTGGATCGCCGGCACGTAGCGGTAGTTGAACCCCGTCGCGGCGATAGCGTTGCTCTCGCGGGCGGTGTCGCGCATCTCCGTCGCCGTCTCGATGTCCGGCGCGAGCGGCTTTTCACACATGACGTGGACGTCCGACTCCAAGGCCGCGATGGTCGGCTCGGCGTGGACGTGATTCGGTCCGAGGTTGTAGAACACGTCCACCTCGTCGACCACGTCGCGCCAGTCGCTCGCTGTTCGATCGAAGCCGAAACGGTCCGCCGCGTCGCTGACCGCTGCCTCGCTCCGACCGATGAGTACATCACGGTTCGTCGCCGGCGCGTCAGGGAAAAACATCGGCAAGCGCGCGAGCGCGTTCGCGTGTGCCTTCCCCATAAATCGGTAGCCGAGGAAGCCGATGTCGAGGGTCATGCGGTCACCTCCGTTTCACCGCGAGCGAACGCCATTGGTTGTCTGACACATGTGTGGTACGTCTCTGACCAATTCAATTGCCAGCGAGTCCCGTCAGTGTGGGGCGCTATGTGCATCGAGTGAAATCTCAACAGCGTACAAAATAAAGATTTGGAGAAGCCAAACGTGAGTCTACCGAAGCCGATACCACTATACGACTCGCATCTATATCGGCGGATATGCTCGAAGGCGAAACACGCCTCGGACTCGGGACGTACACACTCACCGACGCGGACGGCGTCGAGACGATCAAAACGGCCATCGAACACGGCTACCGCCACATCGACACCGCCCGGCTCTACGGGAACGAAGCGGAGGTCGGCGAGGCCATCGCCGCCGCCGATGTCGACCGTGACGACCTCTTCGTCGCAACGAAGGTCGCACATTTCGAGGAGCCAGAGAAGACGACCGGGTACGTCGAGCGGGCCATCGACGAGAGCTTCGAGAAACTCGGCCTCGACCGCATCGACCTGCTGTATCATCACTGGCCGCGCGGGCAGGACGACATCGAGACGGTTCTGCCGGTCCTTGCGGACCGCGTCGCCGACGGTCAGGTCGACAACCTCGGCGTGAGCAACTACACCGTCGACGACCTCGAACTCGCCGACGAACTGATCGACCGCCCCATCGACGCGCTCCAGGTCGAGATGCATCCGCTACTCCAGCAGGATGACCTCCGGGCGTGCCTCGCCGACACCGATACCGATCTCGTCGCCTACTCGCCGCTGGCCCAGGGCGAGGTATTCGACGTGGACGTCATCTCCGAGGTTGCGGCGAAGCACAGCGTCTCGGAGCCGGTCGTCTCGCTCGCGTGGCTACTCTCGAAAGAGGGCGTGACGGCGATCCCGCGGACGAGTTCCGTCGACCACCTCCGCGACAATTTCGGCGCGCTAGACGTCGAACTCGACGCCGAAGACGTAGAGCGGATCGACGCTATCGAGCGAACCCACCGCTGTGAGGACCCCGACTGGATGACCTGGTAATCGCCGGCAGTTCGGTCCCGGTGGTTTTTCTCCCCGCTACAGGCGTTGAGACGGGCTTTATACGTTTGTTTCGCCTGTTAATTCGGCCGACTACGCGAGGCTCTGGACCGCGGTCATGGTTCGACGAGGATCTTGACGTGGCCGGTGTCCGGCGAGCGTAGTTCCTCGATGCCGTCCTCGACGAGCGCGTCCAGTCCGACCCGCCTCGTGACGAAGGTATCCGCTTCGATGCCGCCGTCGCCCAGCGACTCGATGACAGCATCGAACTCCGTCCGGAACGACCGCGGCGGGAAGCCATAGCAGTACGTGCCACGGAGGGTCCGCTCGCCCGTGACGATCCCCTGGAGGTCTACACTCGTCGTTCCACTGGTCATACTGCCGACGGTGACACAACCGCCCCGGCGCGTGCTCTCGATAGCGGCGTTGACTGCCGGGGCGACGCCGGCGAACTCGAACGAGGCGTCGACGCCGCCGTCAGTCGCGGTCGTGATTTGCTCCACTGCGTTGGACTCAGTCGGGTCCACAGTTGCATCAGCGCCAAGTTCGAGCGCGACCTCACGCCGTGCCGGGTTCGGCTCGGAGGCGAAGATCCGCTTCGTGCCTGCTTCGTCGAGCGCCCGGATGACCGTCAGCCCGATCGGGCCACAGCCGAAAACCGCAGCGGTGTCGCCAGCGCGCAGTTCCGACCGGCGGACCGCGTGGAGGCCGACGGCGAGCGGTTCGACGAGTGCGCCTTTCCAGACAGACACATCCATGGGGAGCCGGTGGACCTGCCCAGCCGGGACGACGGCTTCCTCGGCGAAGCCACCGGCCCCGGTCTGGAGGCCGACCGCCAGCACGTCCGCACAGCGGTTGTAGGCTCCGTCCTCGCAGTAGCGGCACTCGTCACAGGGAATGTTCGGATGGACGGCGACAGGGGCCCCGACCTCAATGCCGGTCACGTCGTCGCCGACCTCGCTGACGGTCCCGCTGAACTCGTGTCCGATGGTGATCGGCCGGCTCGCCCCCGACCGGGGATGTGGGGCTTCCGGCGTGTACTCGGCGTGTTCGTACTCGTGGATGTCCGTGCCACAGATGCCACAGGCCGCCACTTCGATCCGTACGTCGGTCGGGCCGACCGGGGACGGCTCCAAGTCGTCGACCCGTACGTCGCCCGCGCCGTAGAAGCGCGCGGCTCTCATGGGTGTCGCTCCGCAATGGTACTTGGTTGCATGCCTGTTGAATGTCTCTCTCGGGAGCGTGCTAACCCTTTCGGTCAAAAACGCATCGGCATCCGCACGAACCGCGTCACTACTCCTTGCGGTGGCGCTCGACGACGTCCCAGTCTAGTTCGATACCAAGGCCCGGCGAGTCGGGAACCTGGATGCGACCGTCCTGAATGAAATCCTCGTCGCGAGCGAGGAGGTCTTCCCACCATGGGACCTCCCGTGCGTGGTACTCCAGCGCGACGAAGTTCGGAACGGTGGCACCGACGTGTGCCGTCGCGGCCGTGGCGACCGGGCTGCCGATGTTGTGCGGGACGAGCGCCTGGTAGTACGCTTCGGCCATGTCGGCGATCTTTTTGGTTTCGGCGATGCCACCGGTCTTCGGTATGTCGGGCGCGAGGAAATCGACGGCCTGGTCCTCGATGAGGTCGCGGAAGCCGTGGCGGCCGTAGCGGTTCTCCCCGGTGAGGATAGTGGCCTCGACACGCCGTTTGAGTTCCCGCATCGCATCCGTATTTTCGGGCGGGAGCGGGTCCTCGATCCAGGCAAGGTCGTAAGGTTCGAGCGCGCGACAGAGCCGCTCGGCCGTCTCCGGGCTGAAGTTCCAGTGCAGGTCCACTGCGATTTCGGCATCGTCGCCGATCTCCTTCATGACAGCCGCGACGACGCGCTGCTTGTGTTCGATCTCTGGCGGGTCGAAATGGCGCGACAGCGTGTCGATTTCGCGGCCCGACGGTACGTCGAGGTCGAACTTGACGATGTCGAAGCCGTCCTCGACGGCGGCACGGGCGGCCTGAGCGTAGGCTTCCGGTTCGTAGGTCTCCTCCTCCTGGCCTTCCTCGGCGGATTCGACCATCGCCTCGCCGGCGTGGCAATCGGCGTAGACGGCCACCTCTTCACGGACCTTCCCGCCGAGGAGCTGATACACCGGCTGGTCGAGGAGCTTGCCCGTCGCGTCCCACAGAGCGAGTTCGACGCCGCTGATGGCGATAGTGCCCACACCTTCCTGGGAGCCACGCCCCGAGAGACTCTCGCGCATGAGGTTGTAAAGCCGCTCGACATCTGTCGGGTTCTCACCGACCAGTACGGGTCGGAGGTAGTCTGTGATGATCTCGTGGACTCCCGGGGACGGATAGGCCTCGCCGATGCCGGTAACGCCCTCGTCGGTCTCGACGGTGACGATAGTCCACGGGAAGTTCCCGTCGATGACCAGCGTGTTCAGGTCGGTAATCTCTGCCGGTGGGCCGTCCGCGCGGCGCGGCGTCTCGTCGAAGTCGGCCCACATCGTCGCTGCGAGCTTGGATGCGAAGTCTTCGTACATTGTTTGTCAGTTTTTGTGGTTCCACACCGTCTGTCGGCGTGGACTGGAACGGTCGTAGTGACTGCGTGTTCCGCCTCGGCAACCCGATACCATCCGGCACGACTGGACCGCGACGGAACTGGCACACCGGATGATACCGAGTCCCATCGTTTCTGGTATCTACGTTTGTCCTGTTATAAGTTCCGATGCATGGAGATAGTGTCTGTACACACGTGCCGCGTTTCGTCGATGACCGGAAGTATACAGGTGGCAACGTATGCGTCGTGTACCCGTATATTTTTATACCTCCAATCGAATATTTATGATAGATTCCCAAGTAACGCCAGCCGCTGATCAGTGGCGAGACGTCCCCCATCAGTCACTGGCGGCCATCAATTAGACATGACTCATCTCAAAGACACAATCGAATCGGCCGACAACCCATTCGGGACCTGGATATCGGTCGGTCACCCAACAATAGCGGAGGCAACGGCGCAGTTAGATCTTGACTTCGTCCTCGTCGACATGGAACACACGACGATGGACCTCGAAACGGTAGAGAGCATGGCGCGTGGCGTTGACGCCGCATCCGGTGACACGGACATGATCGTCCGTGTCCCGTGGAACGACCCGGTCCGGCTCAAGCGTGTCATCGATATCGGCGTCGCTGGGGTGATGGTACCGATGATAAGTTCCGCCGAGGAGGCAGAGGAACTCGTCCGATCACTACGGTATCCGCCGGACGGGATTCGTGGCATCGCTGGGAGCCGAGCGACGCGATACGGGAAGAACTTCGAAGAGTACGTCACGAACGCGAACGGGTCCATCCTCACCATCGCCCAGATCGAGACAGAACAGGGGATGGAGAACGCCCGGGATATCGCCGCTGTCGAGGGCATCGATTCGCTGTTCGTCGGCCCGGCCGACCTCTCCGGGTCGCTCGGGATGTTCGCGGAGTGGGATTCGTCGGAGTTTGACGATGCTGTCCAGTCCATTATCGACGACAGTCACGCGGCCGACGTGCCCGTCGGAACGCTGACGACCGATATCGGTGCCGAGGCGATCGAGTCACGGGTCGACCAGGGCTTTGACTTCCTCATCGCCGGCAAGGACGTGACCCTGCTGATGGACAGCGTCGAAGTGGCTATCGACAACTACGCCGAAGCGCTGGACAAACCGGTCTCCGCCTCCGACGACTGACCGCGACCCAGATCCGACCGCGAGAACGAGCCGTATCTCATTCTGTGACTGCCGGCTGGAGAGCCGATACTGATCTATTTCCAGAGCGAGCGCGTACACGCGAAAGAGACGAAGTATTGGAGCTGGGGCCGAAAGCCGTGGATTTCAGTGGCTGTAATAGCGCTCGATGGTGATGGTCTTGTCCGTGTAGAAGTTGATCGCGTCCTCGCCCTGTGCGTGGAGGTCCCCGAAGAAGGATTCCTTGCGCCCGCCGAAGTGGAAGAAGCCCATCGGCGCACAGACGCCGACGTTGATTCCGATGTTGCCGGCGTCGACCTCGTAACGGTATTTCCGGGCTTCCGCGCCGTTTTCGGTGTACAGCGAAGAGGCGTTACCGTACTGAGTGCTGTTGACCATCTCGATGGCCTCGTCGATGTCGTCGGCCTTCGTCAGGGCCATCACCGGGCCGAAGATCTCGGTCTGGGTGATGTCCATGTCGGTCGTGACGCCTTCCAGTAGCGTCGGCCCGAGGAAGTTTCCATCGGGGTAGTCCGGGTGTTCGAAGTCGCGCCCGTCGACCACCAGGTCCGCGCCCTCGTCAACGGCGTCCTCGACCATCTCTTTGACGCGTTCGGCGGACTCGCCCGTGATGAGCGGGCCAACATCGGTGTCCTCGTCGAGGCCGCTACCGACTGTCAGGTCGTCGACGGCGTCGAGAACCTGTTCGCGGAGCGGCTCGTAGCTGTCGCCAATACCCACGACCACATCGTTGGCGAGACAGCGCTGGCCGGCGTTGCCATACACCGAACCGATGACGTTCGGGATCGCCTCCTCCAGTTCAGCGTCCTCGGAGACGACGGCGTAGTTCTTCGCGCCGCCCTGGGCCTGCACACGCTTGCCGTGTTTGGCGCTGGTCTCGTAAATGTGTCGCGCGACCGGGGTCGATCCGACGAAGGAGACGCCCTCGATATCCTCGTGTTCGAGGAGCGCATTGACCGTGTCGACGCCGCCGTTGACGAGATTGACGACGCCGTCCGGGAAGTCGACTGCGTCGATGGCCTCGAAGATGATCTGCGAGCTCAGCGGGACTTTCTCGCTGGGCTTGAGGACGAACGTGTTGCCCGTCGCGACGGCGTAGGGTAGGAACCACAGCGGGATCATCGCCGGGAAATTAAACGGCGTGATGGCCGTGAACACGCCAAGGGGCTGTCGGATGGCGTGTTCGTCCATTCCCTGGGCGACATCCTGGACGTTGCCGCTGCCCTCGCGCAGCATGTTCGGAATACCCGCCGCGACCTCGACGTTCTCGATGCCGCGACGGATTTCGCCGCGAGCCTCGTCCAACGTCTTCCCGTGTTCGCGCGTCAGCGCCTGTGCGATGTCCTCCTGCCGATCCTCGAGTTCCGATTTCAGGTCAAAGAGGTACTGAACGCGTTCGACGGGCGGTGTTCGGGACCACTCGTCGAACGCCTCGTTCGCTGTCTGGACGGCCGCATCGACTGTCTCCTCGTCGGAGAACGGCACCTCCGCCAGTGTCTCGTTCGTTGCCGGATTGACGAGTGGTTGTCCGTCGTCGCTGTCGACGGACACCCACTCGCCACCGACGTAATTTTCCACAGTATCGGGTACTGCAGTCGCCGCTGGCGACTGCTCTTGCTTGCTCGTCATACAAAAAATACCTCTCGGTCCACCCATAAATGTGTTACGCCACTGTGTGGGTTCGTTGCCATCAGTGGAGACTGTCCGCAAGCCGTACCACTCTTACTGTTCCAATCACAAAGGATGGTATGGGGTCTGTTACGTACGAGTACGACGACGAGACTGTGATAGTTACCGGCGGAAGCTCTGGAATCGGGCGCGCGATTGCCCTGGCGTTCGGTGCCGCGGGTGCGACGGTCATCAACGCTGACATCACGCCGGAGCCAAAGGACGCTGATGCGACGGAGCCAACCCACGAGGCTATCGAGACCGATGGCGGAACGGCCCGATACGTCGAGACTGACGTCTCATCACGAGCGGACATCGAATCAGTTGTCGAAGCGGCCCGCGAGTTCGGCGGTGTCGACGTGATGGTAAACAACGCCGGCTGGTTCACCCGTGGCGACCTGTTTTCGGTCGATGAGGAGACCTTCGACCGGATCCACAGTATCAACACCGGCGGCGTCTTCTTCGGCTGTCAGGCGGCTGCCGCGGACATGAGAGACAGGGGTGAGGGCGGAGTCATCGTCAATACGGCGTCGATCAGTTCGACACACGCCCAGGCCGACCAGATCCCCTACGACTCCACGAAGGGCGCGATCAAGATGATAACCCAGGGCGCAGCGATTGAGCTTGCTGAGGAAGACATCCGTGTCAACGCGGTCGCGCCGGGGCATATCGCGACAGAGTTCGGGTCCGGCGCGGAGCAGAAGGAAGAATCCGTCGCGGCCGGTGACCTGGTGAAGCCGATACCGTTAGACCAGCCGGGCTACCCCTCGGATATCGCTCCGGTGGTGCTGTTCCTGGCTAGCGACCAGGCTGGCTACGTGACCGGCGAAACGGTCTACGTCGACGGCGGGTGGCAGGCGTTCTAATGTGGTTGCAGTAACGCCAATGCCGGGTGTCATATAATCGATAACCCAGTACAATTATGACCCGGTAGTCTCATTGGTATACTATGCGTGCCTTAGTGCTCGATGCGGAGTGGAATCCGCAAGCAAGCTATGACCTGTCCGAGGACGAACGGGAGCGACACCGTGCGATGAACAGCGCAAGCGTCTGGCAGAACCCCGAACTGTACGTGGAGGAGCGGGAGCGACCCGAACCTGACGAAGACGAGGTGCTCGTTCGCGTCAAGTACGCCGGTATCTGCGGCAGCGACGTCGCCATGACCGAGACCGATGATGACGGCTACATGCACTACTCGGCGTACACGCAGCTCCCGAACGTCATCGGTCACGAGTTCTCCGGTGAGGTCGTCGAGACCGGCACCGACGCGGACCTGTTCGAGGCCGGCGACCCCGTGACGGCCGAGGTCACGGACTACTGCGGCCGCTGTCAGATGTGTCGCCAGGGCTTTCACGGCCACTGCGAGAACTTCGAGCAACTCGGCTTCACGCTCGACGGCGCGTTCGCAGAGTACGTCACCGTTCCCGAGAAGATTCTCTGGGGCGTCTCGGAGCTTTCCGAGCAGTACGAGGACGAAGACGAACTGTACCGGGCCGCCGCGACAATCGAGCCCAGCACCATTTCGTTTTACGGGCTGTTCGGGCGGGCCGAGGGCATCTGGCCCGGTGACTACCACGTCTACCACGGTGTCGGGCCCATCGGGCTGACCGGCATGAACGTCTCGCGCGCGGCGGGCGCGGGCAAGGTCATCGCGTTCGAGCCCTCTGACGAGCGCCGCGCCATCGCAAACGAACTCGGATTCGACCACGTCTACAACCCCATAGAGACCGATCCCGTGGAGAAAGTCAACGAGGTGACTGGCGGCGAGGGTGCGGACGTACACGTCGAGACCAGCGGCGCGGTCGGCGCGACCTATCCGGTTATCGAGGACACACTGGCCGAACAGGCCAACGTTGTCCACATCAGCAACGCCGGCAGCGACCCCGATATCGCACTGCGAAAGTACCAGGGCAACAGCGCCCAGATCTACGGCTCCGAGGGACACACTGGGCAACAGGTATACCCGCGCACTATCCGATTGATGGCGAGCGGCCAACTCGACAATCTCCCGATGATTACGTCGACTTACGACCTCGAAAACGCCGACGAAGCTGTCGCGCAGGCCCGTAAGCGCGTAGACGGCAAGGTCCTTATCGAAGTCTAACGGCGTCCTCTCCGTTTTCCTAGTCAACAGGCTTCCAAGAGCGCCAGTTGTGTCTTAGAGTCACTCGGTCGTTAGAAAAGAGCCGGTCGCGGTTACTCTTCGAGGTCCGCCAGGTCCCATTTGCCGGTGATGATCGCACCGGAGTCGGGGTTGTCCGGCTCGACGACGGCTTCCACGAACGAGGGACCGTCGTGGGCAAACGCCTCTTCGAGGACCCCGTTGAGGTTCTCGGGCTTGACAACGCGCTCGGCGAAACCGACGTTGAACGACTTGGCCATATCCATGAAGTCGACCATCGTTTCGTCGTCGAACTCCGTGTCGATGACCCGGTCCCAGCCGTATTTATTCACCTGGAGGTTCCGAATGGATTTCCAGCCGTTGTTGTTGACGACGACGTAGTTGACGTCGATATCGTGTTCAACGGCGCAGGCGACCTCCTGGTTACACATCAGGAAGCTACCGTCGCCCTCGAAGTCGACGACCGTCCGTTCGGGGTTCGCAAGCTTCGCGCCGATGGCGGCCGAGACGCCCCAGCCCATCGTCGAGAAGCCGCCACAGGAGATGTTCGTTCGCGGTTCGTACACCGGGAACTCGGGATTGATTGTCTCCTGGGGCTGACCGGCGCTGGTGACGATGCTGCCGTCCCGCGGGAGCACTTCGCGGACCGCACGGGCCACGCGTGAGATACTCATCGGGACCTCGTCGTTCTCCCAGCGTTCGTCGACCTGCGCCTGCCAGTCCGCCCACAACTCCTGAATCTCGTCGTAGTACTCGTTGTTCTCCGTCGAGACGGGATCGGTGCGGTCCTGCACCGCGTCCGTGATCTGGCGGGTGACGACCTTCGCGTCGCCCTGGATACCGACTTCGACCGGGTAGTTCTTCCCGATCTCCTGTGGGTCGATATCGACGTGAACCAGTTTGCTCGGCGGGATCTCGAAGCTCACACCTTCCTCGAAGGAAGAGGTATGCATGTCTGTGAACCGACACCCGACCGCGAGTATCACGTCGGCATTCGCCGCAAGTTCGTTGCCGGCCGAGGATCCGATCCAGCCCGCGTTTCCGACGAATAGCTCGTGATCCTCTGGGATGATGCCCCGCGACTGGAACGTCGGGATGACGGGAGCCTGGAGATGTTCGGCGAGTTCCTGCACCTCGTCCCAGGCTTCGGCGAGCATCGTGCCACCACCAGGAACGATGACGGGACGGTCGGCCTCGGCAAGCAGGTCCGCGGCATCCGAGACTGTATCGGGGTCGCCACCGGGCCGGCTGTGCGGTCGGTGCTCGGTCGGTTCGGGCAGTTCCACGTCCGCTGCAGCACCCTGCACGTCCATCGGCACGTCGATATGGACAGGGCCGGGGCGACCGGACAACGCTGTCTGGAACGCGCGACGGAGAATGCGCGGGAGTCGTTCCACGTCGTCGACGACGAAGCTCTGCTTGGTCACCGGTTCCATCACGCTTGGGAAATCCCCGGGCTTTTGACGCTCGATTTCTTGGAGGATCCCTTCTCCGTACTCGTGGGTCTGGGGCGCACCAGTAAAGATGACCATCGGGATTGAATCGACATAGGCCGTCGCTGCCCCGGTGACGGTGTTCGTTGCGCCCGGACCGATGGAAGTGAAGACAGCGAGTGGGTTGCCACTCGCGCGTGCGTATCCATCAGCGAGGTGTGTCGCACCCTGTTCGTGTCGTGGCTGGATTACCTCTACTTCTGAGTCGTTGAAGGCGTCAAGCAGGTTCGTGCTCCCGTGGCCTGGAATGCCCACGAGGTACTCAACGCCCTCCTTTTCGAGATATCTGGCGATAATTTCGCCACCGTTCAGTCTTGGCATCTCATCAGGAAAGTGCACGCGGGATTTATTAAACGTTCCCCCACACGTGTCACGGTCCACCGGTCTTACTCCGCCGCTACTCCTGCTTATAACGTTGGAATGACCTCGTCGCCCATTACTTCGAAGAACCGCGCCGGATTAGGGCTCGTGTTACCGAGCGCAATGCGGTCGAACCCCATCTCGGCGTACTCCTCCAGTTGGGCGGCGATAGTGGACGGATCGTCAGCGATGAGGAACTTCGCCTCGATTTCTTCTTCCGTGGCTTTCTCTCCCTCTTGTTCGATCTCTTGTGGATTCGCCATCGCCCGGTCGAAGACATTCTGGGTTGTTGCCCACCATGGTCGTGTGGCAGCCCGGGCTTGCTCGTAGTCATCGTCGTAGGATGCAATCACCAGCAGCGTCGTCTCGATACTGTCCGGATCTCGGCCTTCCTCTTCGGTGTAGCGTCGGATAGCTGGATACAGGCGTTCTGTGTATTCCTCGCCTTTCTTGACTGTGATGAAACCATCGCCGTACTCGCTGGTCAGCGAGGCCGTTGTCGGGCCGTTGGCAGCCAGGTGTATCTCCGGCCGCTCCTCGGGCATCGTGTACAGTTTCGCGTCGTCGACCTCGTAATGGTCGCCCTCGTAGCTGAAGAAGTCGTCCGAGTCGTACAGGCCGTGGATAATCTCTAGGGTCTCTTCAAGGCGATCACGTCGGACAGAGTACTCGGGCCATTCGTGGCCGAGAGGTTTCTCGTTCATTGCCTCTCCTGTAGAGAGCCCAAGAACGACCCGTTCGTCGTGCATTTCCTGGATCGTGGCGAACGCCTGTGCCATCATCGCTGGATGATAGTGCTCGCCCGCAGGAGTGACACACGTCCCAATGGGGATGTCGATACGCTCAGTCGCAGCCCCGAGCCAGGACCACGCGAAGCCCGCTTCCGCATCTGTGTGGAACCACGGATGGAAGTGGTCTGATGTCCAGATGAAATCGAATCCGTTGTCCGAGGCGAGTTCAGAGTACTCCAGAAGCTCCGACGGACTGTACTGCTCCTGATGGGCCATGTAATCAATTGCGACCATGGTATCATCCGCTTGTGGGTTCTGTGTAATATCAGTTTCCCCACGCTACCTGTGAAACAGCCATTTTGTACCTCCAAACACCCCCGTTCGGCCCTCTCAAACAGCTATTTGAAAAACCGCGATTCTACATGTCGACCCACAGGCGAGAGTCTCGATTCGAGGGAATATGGACCACAAGGTGGTACATCGGCGAGAATAGTGTTCGGTATCCCCGAACGCCCGTGTATGTTCGTAGCTTACGAACAGTTTTAAGACAAGTGCGTTGCAATACAATGGTATGGCAACCCACGACAGCTCACGAACGGTTGAAGCGGTCCAAACGACACTCGATATTATAGAACTTCTCTTGGAACGGGACGGTGCTGGAATCACTGAAATCGCTGACGAACTGGGCCGGTCAAAAGGAACGATACACGGACACATGTCGACCCTCTACAAAAACGAGTATGTAATTAAGGAGGACAAGACGTATCGACTGAGCCTCCGCCATCTCGAACTCGGAGAGACAGTGCGGAACCGACTGCAAATATACGATGTCGTCACTGAGGAACTTGACGATCTCTCGAAGTCCTGCGGAGAGCTCGCGCAGTTCGCAATGCCCGAACACGGACAGGCCGTGTATATATACAAGAGTGCCGGAGAAAATGCGGTCCAGTCCGCGTCGTCACCGGGGAAACGAGAATACCTGCATTGTCTCTCCCTGGGCAAAGCTATGATGGCACATATGTCCGAGTCCCGCGTTAACGAAATCATTGATCGCCACGGCCTTCCGAAGTACACCGAAAACACAATTACGGCTAGAGAGGCCCTGTTCGAAGAACTAGAAGAGATCCGTGAACGTGGATACGCCTTCGATCGGGAAGAGAAAATCCAGGGTCTCCGATGCGTTGCTGCACCGGTGATGACAAAAAATGAAATAATCGGAGCTATCAGTATCTCTGGACCCGCTAGTCGGTTCGAAGGTGAATTCTACGAAGAAGAGTTGCCCAGTATGATTACGCGGTCAGCGAACGTAATCGAAATCAATTCCCAGTTCTCCTGACTGTTACCTGTTTGGATACTGCGAACGTACGGTCTGACACAAACCGTGTCCTCTGATCCAATAGCGAGGTTCTCTGAGATAGAATAACGGATGTACTACTGTTATTGAATGGGCCGGTTGTCTCTTATTTCGACGCCATCTCGGTCTTCTTATTACTGCTGCACCCCTCAAGCATCTTCGCAGCGAGGAATATGTGACTGTAGGCACCAATCGTGCAGAGTCGATGATGACCTACCTGGTATCCGTGTCAGAAACTCCGGGCCAATCACCTGGCAATTGGTTCTACTGCTTGTCATTTGGTGAAGACGTCTTTTGATGGGTGTTAACGCTGTAAGATCAGTAGCTGACGATTACGACTGCGACAGTTCTGTCCGGGCTTAGCGTGGCTTACCCATTCCTGAGGACTTAGCAGGATAGAACCGGAGACTTTCAAGTAATCTGATGGAAGATGTAACGAATTGATGTTTATTTATCCAATTTTTATAATAGTGTGAATTAATATGGCGATAATTTTCATCTCTACCATACAGTCCAGTTAAGAAATTAGGGAGCAGATAGAGGAGTTTTATAACTGGAGCAACTGATTAGTTTATTACACTCTCCGAATTAGTGTCTGAAACAGCGGAGTTTGAAGTCAAGAATATTGGCGGTATCGACAGTACCCAGGTTTCGATTCCTCCAGATGTAACTGTCCTGACAGGTAAGAATGCCACCAACGGACATCATTCCTTCAATCAATCATGGCTGTTATGGGAAGTAATCAGGCAACTCTGAAAGGTAACGCCGAGGAAGGATACGTTAAGTTATATTTCCATGGAGAAACCTACGAACGGACGCTCACCCGCGCGAGTAATTCGATCACCTTCGATGGCGACGGTTACCTCAACGATCCCGAAGTCGCGGAACTCTTCGCGTTCCTCCTCGAAACAAACGAAGCGCGACGGTCTGTCGTTCGTGGTGACGAACTTCGTGAGATTATCATGTGCCCTGTCGACATCAACGAAGGTGAAACCAAAACCCACAAGTTAGAATGAAAAATAACGATATTAATAGCAAAGAATCCATTTCTAGAAATATATTACAATATATTCATAAAGGCTCGAGCTAAGAAGAATAAGTACAAGTTAAAGAACTAAGCTTGGACGAAAAGACAATCAAATAGTGGAAATTAGCACAAAGGTTGTAAGAAAAAAATCTTCCCCGTATCGCGTGGAATTGTATTTTGTGTTCCAAGCAGAGCGAGAAGAGTCAGTAGATAACCTCAAATTAGTCTTCTGAAAGACCAGTCACCGCTCAGGGTCACATGTAGGTGACCAACCGCTCTTCCGTCGGGACGATCAGCGTGTTGTCTGCGACGACCGGAGAATAGACCCTTTCGTCGGCCGAGAAGGTAATTCGATTGAGCTCCGTCCCGCTAGCGGCATCAAGCTGTAGGAGTGCATCGGGAGGATTCATGTTCCCTTCGCGTCGAGCGTACCGGACTGCGAAGACATCCTCGCCGACCACGACCGGCCGAGAGTAGCCGTGGAACTTGACAGGCGTTGGCTCTGGTCCAACATCCCAAAGCAGCTCGCCGGTTTCGATATCGCGGGCCTGCAATCGTCGTGGGTAGTCGCTGTACACCTCTAGCATATAGATCACCGCCTCCGACGTGACGGCGCCAACCTCGAAGCCGGGGCGGGCATACTGTGTCCCGCCGGCGCTTGTTCCATCTTCAAGGAAGTGTTCGCTCTGGACGTGCCAGTTGGTCGACCCGTCTGAAAGCGATAATGCCCGCATCTCGCCCGGGAATCGCTGCGATATCACCTGTCCATCGATAACCGCAACGGTGTCGCCACCAGCATCTGAGCGCCACTGCTGGTCGCCTGAAGCAGGACTGAGCGAGAGCACACCGTAATCGCGCATCGGAAGGATAACTCGGCCGTCGGCGACCGCGATATCACGGGGTCTCCCTTCGTGGATAGTGCGCCAGCACTTGACGCCGGTACGCCCATCGTAGGCGGTGACGGAGAAGTGGGCGTCGTCGCGTGTTCGATCCGGGGATCGGTCGACGGTGAGTAACCGGCCGCCAGCGAGTGTTTGCGGAACCTGTGAGGAGAAGGATTTGGTCCATAGTGTCGCACCGTCGCTGAGCGAGCGAGCCGTAAACTGGGCAGACGAGTTGGGAATCTCTCCCTCGACGAACGCCACACCGCTCGCAGCGCAGACCCGCCCATAGCTGGCGTCCCTAGCTGAACGACGCCAGAGCACTCGACCCTCAGCGAGCGAGAGTCCCACCAGCATACTTTCTGGGTCGGCGACCAGAAGGGCGACTACGATGCCATCGGCGACGACGAGCGACTTCAGCTCGGACAGATGTCCGACCGGCCACTCCTGTTCCCACGTCCGTTCAACTAGCTGATCCGGGCCAGCGCGCGCGGGAGCGTGACCCGTGTTCGCTCGGTCGTGTCGAGGGAACGGCCAGTCCGCTGGGTTCGTGGCGAGTGGAGACGGAGCACAGTCACGGCCAGCGAGCCGGTCGGGCACACTGTCTGCAGAACGGAGACCCGCGACATAGCTACCGCTTCCAATCGTGGTAGCGCCAACGGCCGCGAGTGCTTTGCGTCGAGAGATGGAGGGCACGTCGGCCATAGGCTGACTTCCAAAGAGATTAACAAAAGCCTATTGAACCGAAGAGATCACTCGCTGGTCTGCCAGAGTCACTAGTGCTTTCCAGTAGGAGTTACTGAATAAGGGCCGTATCTTGCAGGCTGATCCTGTCAAAAGTCGGGGTGATAGTGACTTGTCCCGGTATGTGGATCTACTGTACTGATCCCGCTTGTGAACCACTCCCACAAGGCTGACCGCTCTTTCTGGTGTCGATACCGAGGGTGCGGCCCTCCTTCAGCTGCAGTCGGGCGAGAACCTGGTGCCCCAGTGGTCTTGGCCGACGGTGACCTCACTCACGAGGAGACGAAACGAGTCGCCGACGTTGAAGAGTATCGCTGATTAGTCAAACGACTCGCCTTTGTGCTCTCCAGACGAGGTGCACGAACGCAATGTTTATTATAGAGCAATTCAAATCGGATTTGAATTATAACTGGAGCATACTTGTTAAATCCTGCAAAATAAGATACTTTCTTACTTTCAATATTGCTGATCTTCAGTTGTCAGCACTGATTCGATAGTCTTCGGGCCTCCCTGTTATATACTCCCCTCAGAAATGGACACTTGCATGCCTGGTGAAGACGACTCCGCGCAAGATAGTATCGACCTGACGATTAACGCACTAACCACCGAACAGACCACAACCAGTGCAGTGGCTAACTCGAGCTGTTCGGGTGCCTGTTGTGGTGGTCCGTCCTGCAATTCGGCGCCAACCCCGGATCCAAACTAACAGAATAAGGGCCATTGGATACCGCTTCAGAGTCCCACATCAGTCATTGTGAGCAGTTAACACACATTTATTACAACTGCTCAGATATACGGTGCCCAATCTGTTGTGGGATTTTCATATCCTACCTACTAAGCGCAATCGAATATATGATACACACATTCTAAGCCAACCAATGACTAAATCAGACGAATATTACCTTCCGGAATACATCCGTTTTATCCGGATTGATAACGACCGTGGGGTACTGTCCGCACCAACTGAGAAACATGTTCTTGAAGGGGAGTCGGTAGCATTAGTTGCGGAAGTAGTTCCGTTGCTCCGTGAGGGAACAACTTCAGATGAAATTGCGAATAGATTGCAGATCCCTGAATCGACAGCAGAGCAACTGTTAGAACGGTTGTCTGAGACTGGCTTTGTTCGTGGGCAAGCCGGTATTAACGATGACTTCCTCAACTGGGCTAGCAACCGGCCCGCTGACACTCGGGCTCGATTGAATGATACTGATATTACATTACTCGCTCCGACCGGTGTTCCTACGACCCCTCCCGAGGTACTCACGTCATCAGTAGAACTTTCAGTTATAGATTCGCTATCAGATATCTCATCTAATGGGGAATCACCGGAATTGCTGGTAACGGTAGCTGCTGGCGAAGATCCTGCATTCCATCAGGCCGTTCTTGAAAAAACATGGTCTGAGAACATCCCTTGGCTCCCGATTCGATTGGTAGGTTCGGTAATCAAATTCGGGCCATACACGCCACCCAAAACTGATGCCTGTTACAATTGTTACTACCAGAGACTTATAGCAAGCGCCTCTAACAGGCAAATAGAACAACGTGAGCACAGAGAACAAGAGCAAGAGAGCGACCGGATCTACCCATCTGTAGTTGACTCGTTAGTCTGGTCATTAGCTCACGTTGAACTAATTTCGATTGTTGCGCCTGATAGGACTCCACAGTCTACCGGTGCCGTTGTTGAGGTGGATCCACTCAATATGGACTCGACAACGACCGATGTACTTCGCCTCCCGGGGTGTGAGATATGCGGAACGAACTGACAGCATCGTCAAGAGAACGACTCCATACGAAGCGTGATGTCCCGATAGATATCGCAATTGAGCTTGGAAAAGAATTTGTGGACCCACGGTTGGGCCCTATTGTCGGATTTACTGAGCGGACCCCAAACTCAATTGAGACAGGTAATGTCTTTCAGTATGTCAGCAAGATACAGGAGACAGCAGCGTTCTCCCCGAATGGCCTAGAAGACCCTGATAACACTGGTGGATCGGCGATTAACCGTGACGAGGCCAAGATTGCCGCTCTCGGCGAAGCGGTGGAACGATATTGCTTATCGCTTTCTGATCCTGATGATTTCATCACGAGCCGCTATGTTGGCTTGGATCAACAAGCAATGAATCCGCTGGCGATGAGTGCTTTTAGTGAGCGACAGCTCGATGACATGAGTTTAAGTCGCGACGATATCCGCACGTCAGAGTACCACTGGACAGCAACACGAGAGATGATTTCAGGGGAAATGACTCTTGTTCCCGGACAACTCATCTACCTGCCTTTTTCATCGCCGACAACTGTTCGGTCGCCGATGACGACTGGTGCGGCGGCAGGGATGGATTACGAGTCAGCGTGTTATCGGGCTCTGTGTGAAATTGTCGAACGAGAGTGCTTTATTATCGGTTACTTGAATAAGCTCCAATTTCCAAAAATTGACCTCTCTTCAGTTGAGGATGAGGGAGTTGCAGCCTTCCAGAAGGAACTCGAAAACCGTGGAATGGATGTTCATGTCCTCGACATCTCCCTGGACCACCCACTTCATGCATGCTTGGCGATCGCCACTGATCGTGACCGTCGACCCGGTGTCTGCTTAGGATTAGATGCAAGCGTTGATATGACTACCGCAATTCGGGATTCCCTTCGTGAGGCATTCCAAATAAGCACTTGGGATGCTTATGAACAGACCTTTGACAGTGATACATCGACGATCCAAACACTCAAAGAACGCGCCGCGTACTGGGCCCCACCTGAACGCGTCGATGACCTAAATTTCTGGCTGGAAACAGACGAGAGAACGGGTCTTAAAGAGCCCATCTGTGACCGTACCGATGCGCTTGCGACCCTTGAGACATTTCTGGAAGATAATGGCTACTCTTGGTATGTCGCAGATGTGACTACACCTGATATTAGTGCTCAGGGATTCAAAACGGTCAGTACAGTTATCCCCGAATTCCACCCACTCCATCTGATTGAATCATTCAAATACCTCGGTACTGATCGGCTATACTCTGTCCCTGTTGAGACTGGTTACCTGTCCGAACCACGCACAGAATCGGAATTAAACACCATGCCACATCCGTTCCTATGACCTCACGTAAGAACCTCAACAACATACCGTTGCACCGAACGTATCACGAGAATAGTAAAAACCTCGAAATAGACCCAGTCGATAAGTCTGAAGCCCCTCAAGATTGGTTTGAAGTTGAATATAAAACATATGACCGAGGGGAACAGATAGACCTCCCCTGCCCGGACCCTGTTGAGACAGTCCCACTTGAACGCACGATTGATACACGTCGATCTCCAGTAGCATTCGAACCTACGAGTATTGGTCGTGAGACGCTTGGACGATTGTTAGCAAGGACAGCAGGAATCACGGAACGAGGCGAGACTGACGATGACCACCTCAGGGCGTACCCTTCGGGAGGGGCTCGATACCCACTTGAGTTCTACACTACTGTTCTCCGCGCTAAACAGGTTGAAACGGGTGTATACCACTATGATGTCCGGCAAAATGCATTAAATAAGACCCCACAGGACGATGTCCACGAGTTTTCGGAATTCGTCTACGGGTCCCTCGAAAACGCTGTAATACTTGTGTTTGTAACTGCAGACCTCAAGCGGACTACAAAGAAATACGGAGAAAGAGGTTACCGATACGCAAATCTTGAAGCAGGGCATGCGATGCAGAACCTCTGTCTTGTTTCCGAAAGCGTTGGTCTTGGGTGTCGACCATACGGTGGATTCCTTGAGGATCAAGCCGATGAGTACCTCTGCCTGCATGGGAATGAAACTACCCTCTACGTTGGAGCTGTTGGTCGTCCAGCTACCGCCTCCCAGCATGACAACAATGAGGATGAGAGCCGATGACAGCGCTTGACCGGCTACGAGATGAGACACTCCACAAAGAATTGCGCGCCGAGTTCCGCCAGCTCGTCACAGGAGTAATTGTTGATCCGAATTTCGAATTCGAAGTCCAAGACATCGAAGTCTATGATAGACAATCTGCATACTCCTCAGATATAGAGTACGAAGTGGTGCTCCGTGTTATGACGAACAACAGGTCTCAGTTACTTGGACAAGCTACACCGTTCAATGTAGGTGGGTACAGAGGATATTTTTCCCTGTTTTATAGTGGATGGCTGACTTCCTACGTGGCCCAAACCCGTGACATAGATGAGCGTTTTTTAGTCAGTGTTGATGCAATCCAACGCTCTGCTATCAATGATGGCCCCTTCGACCGCTCTATTTCACTGGAAAAAGCGATTGAATCCGGTATTCTGGCTTCTGATAGTGAACTAATATTAAAGATGGAACAATATGAGCTGGATCACCTTGTCTTGGGTGGAGGGGCTGCGATTGCAGGTCCGCTTCCCGGCCCAATTCAAACGATGGAGATGCTGTGTGAACGGTATGAGATAGATTCAATTCTAGACATTTTCTGTGGCTCTGCTGCCATGTCTCGTGTTGTCATTGAGCAGGGTGGATCTGATGCTTACTGTCTTGATTTGGACTGTTCCGGTGCCCGCCAGAACCTCGCTGCAGATAGAGATCTTGTCACACTCTGCGAGGGAGATTTCTTTGAATTGCCGATACCGGATCGGCAGTTTGATATCGCTGTTTTAGATCCATACTTTGATCTTATACCAGAGGTGATTGAACGACGACTGGCAGATATAACTGAACACGCCGATCGGATACTGTTAACCGCAGGTTTTCCCTCTGATGGATACTGGATTGATCAGGTTGAAGCCAAACTCGCATCCGAGGTCGAATCGGTTGAACGCATTAATACAGGCCGGACTATCCAACTGCTCGGGCATACTTAAAACAAATATTTGAACATCGGTGCAGCACAAAACGAATCCGAATGTTGATTCGAATAGACCTCTGCTGCAAAAAAAGCAAAAGAATATCACGGACCGTATTCTGTATATAAATATGAGCAACGATAAACCGGATGGACTTGACCTGTCGATACGCCAACTATCAACAGATGAACAAGGCGACCAGTTAGACGACGTATCTGGAGCAGTACTAAAGTGCGGCGGTGGCGGTGGCTGTGGTGGCGGAGGTTGTAGCTGCGGCGCCGACACGACAAACACAAATTGAATAAATACCACAGAGGCGTTTTTGTTTGCGAGTAATACCGTTGTTTTCACCCACCGTCCAGATCTGACATCCGATAATGGTTATGTGAACCTATCACAAGCCATTATTTTGTATCAGAACACCATGATTGTGAAGTATGGGTTTCGACAAGGGGGAGGCCTCAGAAAATTCTAAGCAAAAGGAGGGTCCATCATCAAATAATATTATTGTTGGGTCTGACAACCCTCAGAAAAAGTCAGAAATAATCAGTAATGAGTTTGGGATGTTTGGTGGTGCACAATCAAACGCGCGGCCTTGGTTTATGGAATTATTCGCGAGTGAAGTCAACAACGATGATCTGATCGATATCTTTCCAGGAGGTGCATTTCGCAGAAGCAATATAAACTCCTTTATTTCTAAGGGGATGATATATGAAAAAGAAACAAACGAGGGTGACAAGCGATACGGGTTAACTGAACTTGGAAAAGAGTTTGAAGAAGGATTTAGAACTCTCGCCCGCGCAGCGCGATACCGCGTCCCAGTTGGTCGACTGCTTCGCGGCTTTCCGGATGAGACTCGACACATACCCGAGGATCCGGCTAACCCGGAACTCCGTTCTCAGTGGCTTCCACCGTTTGATGCATTCTCCTTCGAATCGGTCAATATCCCCGATGACGATTGGTTTGAGGATGAATCTGCACCGACTACTATCAAGTGGGAAGAGGATCCAGAAGCTGAAACTATACCGCGTCAGAAGTGTCGGCGGTGCTGCTCAAATGCAACGGAAATCAAAATATTCACACCGTGGCTCGTCCCTTCGCTTCCGGTGCTCGAAAGTTACACCGGGACTGATACTGAAGTACAAATGATCCTCGGTCCACATGGACTCAACAACTCCGGAGATGCGAACACTCTGGATGAGCTTATTAACCTGAACGATCCGACCGACGATATCCGGATTCGGGGACTTGAACTTCGTCTCCCATACCTACTGGGGGTGTTCGAAGACGACACAACCGAGGAACGTACAGTATTCCTATGGGGGAAAGGTGCGAAGTCGGACAGCTATCATGTTACGATGAAGTCCACCCATCCGGATATTCTTGAATGGGCTAACGAGTTGTTTGATACTGTCGCACAGTATGACCGATCGCTTCGGGAAATTGATCGCAATGGGTAAATCAGATAAATCAATTCATCGTCCACAAGCTAAATCCACAACTGAGTTACTCTCGTGTCTTGCGGAGTCTCCCAATACATATGCGTATTTCATGGCACTCAATGACCCGGAGATAGACCCTGAACGCGCATTTAGAGAAGAGGAAGCGCATCTTAACAAACTTGTAGAGTATGGACTTGTTAACGACGCCCACGACGATTACACTCTAACAGAATTCGGAAAAGAAGTCCACCACGCCTGCTCCGCTCTAACGAATGCTGCAACCACAACTCAAGATTGGAGCCCGCTATTTACTGTACTGCCTTCATGGAACGAGACAGTCATTTCGCCGTCATTCCTGGAGGTTGCCGAGTGCGTATCTGGATCGGCGTTTACCGGGAACCAAGGTGCCGAACGGTTCTTGCGGGGCGTTCGAGAAGACAGTGATGCAGTGCTCGTTGATCCCCTACCGGCTCATCGGGAGGTTTTAGCTGAAGAAGAAACTCCAGTTGAGGTAGTTTTAACTGAGTCTTCGATTTCGGGACCCACACTTGATGACTGGTCTCCTTCGACTTCGCAGCCGATCTGGTACCGCTGGACGCAACCTGAGGGTATAACGGATGACATTCTATATACCGTTGAGAGACGGTCAACGAGCGTCGCTGTTACAGAATCTCGATTTATGATTTACGCTCACGATAATAACGAACCTCACCAGTCCGTGCTCGCAGTTGCTTCAGCACAAGATGTGTCCAACTTAGCTCATGAGTTCCGCTCGCTGAAGTCGGCTTGCTCTCGTTGTTCAGAATAAACTAGTGGCCTAATTCAAATCGTATTTGAATTCACTTCTCGCCGTGATTATGCCCTTAGCAAAAGTGGGCATCTATGAGATCTAAACAGGCTTACAGCCTGTTCTTCAGTTGTAACGATTATTTTATTTGTTCTTGCATGTGACCGCTCTCAGGGCTTTTTACCGATATTCTCCGTTCGCTCAGTTGATGTCACGACGAGTTGCAAAATGTCCGGGCACTGTTCCGTTCAACAGTACAGCTCCCGCTTCGGCAGGGTGCCGGAGGTGAATAGCGAATGAAACACCTGCGCTTCCAGATTTTGGTGCTGCTCATTCTCTGTGCACCCCTGGCCAGCGCGATGAGTGCTTCTGGCAGTCCTGTTGTCGTTAGTCAACAGTCTTCCGTTGCTGGTGCTGGGTTGCCCAGTACTAGCCCTGATGAGGCTGTTGACCAGCGAGCGCGAGCTCTAGATCGCTTGGCCGAACTCCGGAAACTCGACGAGAGCCCGGTGGTTTCGGTTGATCAGAGTACTATCGCCACGGTGCGTACGCGGATTGAGCAGGGGAATATCAGCTACAGTCGAGCAAATTACGACGACGCAAGTGAGCACTGGCAGGTGGCTCGCGAGCAGGCCCGATCCGCCCTCATTCGGCACTACAACCTCGGCGCGGACCGATACCTCAACGCGACCGCGGACTACCTCGACGCACGCGAAACGGCCGGGTACAACTCGGCGGAGATGTCTCGGTTCCGTCAGCAGGCCCAGCAGATTCGAGTAGAAAACGACAGTGGCCTGCAGGAGACTCGGAACCGCTATCAGGCTGCGCAGGACCTCAACTCCACTGTTGAGTCGGAACTACCACCTATGCAGACCGTCCGCTGGGCGGACCGCCTGACTCCGCTGTGGATGTCTGGCGCTGCTACTGGCGGCGCATTGCTCGTCCTGACCAGTATTGTCGGCTACCTGGGATACCTCCGAGGCAAGGGCCACACGCCAGAGCCCGTCGTCGAGGATGATGGCGATGACGACGAAACGAACGAAATCGGTTCGACCTTCCGGTGAGGATACAATATGACTAACATATACGACAAGCTCGACTACCTGAGGAACAAGCTCAAAAACGACGCTGAAAGTGAGGTAGTGCGGACTGATGGGGGCGAAGAAGACTCCGATGAGGAACCATGCGATGAGACTAATGTCGGGCAGTTTTATCCCTCGAACTCGTTCGCCAGCGCCGTCGCTAACTACCGCAAGCCTGCTGGGGAGCGTGTTGGCCTGCGGGTCCCCAGCAAGGGCGTCAAAGATGTTAACCTCGGTCGCAGCCTCCTGCGCGTCGAAGACGTCGAACCGATGATGAAGCCCCGCATTGAGGAGGCGCTGCTGGCGCTGTCTCGGGAGGCCGACCACGCGTTGGTACCCTGCTCACTTGGCACTGGATACCCTCTGTACAAGCTCTGTGATGTCGATCTCGCCTTCGAGGGCACTATCGATGTCGTGATTCCTTCGCACAAGACCTCTCCCAGTGGCCTGTACAAACACCCGCAGAACGCGATTCTCGCAGGCACCGGTGTGGCGATGATGGATTCGCCGGCAATCCTCGTCGACCACCGCGCACAGGAGATCGGGATGGAGGGTGTGCCACCCGAACTGGCGAAGACCCTCGCCGTCATCGCACACACCGACGTTTCGAACCGTGGGTTCACCTACTGGTCAATGGCTCTAGAAACGGTACCGCGTGGTGGTCGTGCCGATATGGACCTCAACCCCGCTATCCAGCGGGCGGCGAATTCCCTTGAGCCCTGGTTCTCTGCTTCTCAGTGGGCGCCGTGGGCGATCCAAGATGGCGACATCCAGGCAGATGAACCCGTGCCAACGCTCGCGGAGGCTGATAAGTTCGCCATCGTCCCCTCGGATGTCGAACTGGGGCAGCACGAGGACCTTCGCGTTATCAAGGCCCCGGTTGAGAACGCCTACTGCGTGGCATTCTGGCCACTCGATGTCAACTGGATCGATGAACACGTCCGTCGAGCGGGCGCCGACTACGTCGACGCAGAGATCCGCGACTCCAGTTCGCCACTTCATCAAGTGTGGGGGTCTCAAACCGCGACCTTCGGCATCTCGGACTCCATCGGTCGCTGGGAGCAGTTCTGGACCGACCACATTGGCCCGCGATTGGAGGACGAATAGCGTACTCGCTTGAAAGATTCAGATTACAACCAATGATAGACGACATCCAACTGATAGTACTCGGTGATGACGAGGACGTGCAAAGCGATGAGGCAGAGGTCCAGAGACAGACGTCGGAACAGCAGTCTCGAGGACTGGAACGACCACACATTGGCGCGCGAGAGGCGCTCGCACTGATGGTACTCGTGGGTACCCTGCTAATTGGTGTCGGTGTGTATGGTGTTTCCACCGGGGAGAGCGCCTCCCTTCTGTGGCTCCTCAGTAGCTTCCGGATCTTCGGGAGAAGCTCCGACGACGAAGTCGAAGAGAGTGGCTCAGCCGAACAGGGTCCTCCTGAGGCTGCTGTTTCGCTCAGTGACGTCGAGGATGCAGACACTGTTGAGGGGCGTTCCGAGGCACCAGCGGATTCATCCGCCGCCACGCGGGCACGTCCGGAGATGTCCGTCTCGGACGCCGACGGCGAGCGAGAAGTTGATACGCTCGTAAAGACGCTGATGCGGGAGGGAGAAGAGCGACCGCTCCCAGACGCCAGCGGTATCGTGGCGCCGATTCGCCGCCCGATGGCGGCAACGCTCGAGGGAATTCCGCAGGAACTCGATGTGCTCCGTCGTGATGTCGGCCCCGTCCTAGTCGGGATTACGTACAACGAAACGACGGTCGACCGACTGTTGAGTGTCTATGACACCATGCTGGTCGTAGCCCCACATCATGAAGACGCCCTGCCGGAAGTGCTGAAGTACCTACCAGCGCTCATCCAGACCAACGGTGTCTCCGGGTTGGGATCGGCGCGGACGTTCACCATCCCAGCCTCTGAACCGCCAGGTCCCGAAACGGAGAGTCAAGCAACGCTGAAGGATCTCCGTGGTCACAAAGGCGAGCCACTCCACCCACTTGCCCGGGCCGAGCCGGATTTCATCACAGTGTCCGCACCACCGGAGTGGACGGGTCCAGCACGCTCTGTCCTCTCGGACTATGCCCCGGTTATCGACATCATCGAGTGGGATGATGATCAGATTCACGTTGCGGGGTTCGTCTTCGAGAATGCGATCGACCTGCCAGACCATATCGTCGATCACGAGCAGGCAGCCGATGGGGATGAGGGCCCGGTGACAAAGGGAAATGAGCATCCCCCCAGCTCTGGTGCCCGGCATAACGGCTCCAACGCAGGTGACCGACCAGAGGCTGATGGGGGGACAACCCAGTACGGCGGCGAACCCAGGGCTAATATCGGGCCCGACACCTCGTCCTCGGATGCCGATGAAGGCACGGAGGCGTCATCGGGAGCCGACAGTGAGGGTGCGATGCTAACGCCACCAAACCGCGTCACTCCGTCCGATTCTGGTGCAGACGCCCCGGACAGTGCTGGTGGCGAACCAGTTGCCGGTGGGACTGTCGACGGAGAGGCTGATGATGATGGCGGCACTGCCGGGTCCGCAATAGTCCCTGATGACGCACATGGTCGACCCAACAACAGGCCAAGTACCCCGTCAACTGCAGGGGGTGGTGACTCAGATACGCCAACGCAGGACGCTGACCCGTCGCCACAGAGCGACCACGATTCCTCGTCCGGACAGTCGCCCGAGCAACAGAACTTGTCACCTGACTCTCAATCTGGGGAGTCTACAAATAAAGACGGCAACGATGCTGACTCTGGGGAACCGGCAACCCACTCGCAGCCACCGAGCGACGAGGATCCCCCTACAGATGCACAAGTGCCGGATTCCGACAACAACTCCGCTGAAACCCCGGCCTCACCCGGAAATGGCGAACCCGGATCCAGATCTTCCGATGACGGTGGAGCCCTTCCACCGGCTGGTGCCGACATCGACTTCGGGATGGATAGTGGTCGCAGGCAGACGCCCACAGCCGGTAGTTCGGAACAGACATCTTCGAGCGGGGGCTCGAAGCCAGGTCAGGATGACAGCAGTAGTCCTGGTGGCGCGTCACAACCGACGTTCGAGCGACCGAGTCCGACGGGAGACACCCCCAAATCTGGTGACAACGGTGCAGAGAGCGGTTCCAGGCCCGGCTCTTCGACATCGGGTGTCGGGTCCACTTCGAGTACACCTGACGACGAAGGCCAAACTCCTTCGGCCGCACCGGACCCCGCTTACGATACGGACGACGGCCCTGGAATCGTCCCGTTCGGGGAAGCACCTCCGTCAAGCGATCCGACGGTCGTAGACGTGGCTGAACACGTTTTGAACGAATTAGCCTTCCAGGCGACCGCCACGCCGAATCGAGAAGTCTATTCGACTGTCTATGCGGATGAAGATGGCCTGATTCGGCACCATCATGTGATCGATCATCCGGACTTCCTTGAGAGTCGGAAAGATTCGATTTCGTTTACGCCCGCCTTCTTTGAGCATCTCCGACTCCTCGCCAACCAGCGCAAAGACATTGACCACCGACTGGCCGGTGGGGTTCACTCCCACCCAGTTAGTGGCCGGCCACTCCAGAGTCCAGCAGACAAGCGGTTTACCCAGAAAATCTGGCGAACACAGCGGAATACGGCCTTCGTAATCGGTGTGAATGAAGGATCTGGTCCTAACGAGTGGACGATTACGGACGACGGCTACGAAGTGCAGCGGCAGTCCAACGAGTATATCGTCCGTATCCGGGCGTTTTCGGGAAATACCGAACCGAAGCAGATCCGCCTCCATCAAGATATGGGCCAGTGAGACTGGTGGTCCACTCTCTTCCCCACGAGCTGCACGCTGAACTACCTCACAGTAACCCCATTTATGACACACAACACGAAACGCGTCCAGGCCAGTGACGCCGACAGTTCGTCACCGGCACACGATACGAAGCATAGTGTCGCAGTCAGTCAAAGCGTCGCTTCCGAACTGGAAATCGTCGAAGGCCAGCAAGTCGCCCTCGCGAACCCGAACGCCTCACCGCAGCGTGTCGCCACTGGTCGCTACATCGCCGCGTACTGCGTGACCGCGATTACCGACTCGAACGACGAATGCGTCGAACTGGACACCGATGGCCGGCAGTACATCAGCGACGAACCGGACTTCGAGGCTGGACTCCGTGACCAGGTGCCCGACAACTCTCTCACGGTCCCGGAAGCTCGCCGGCGCAACGAGTTCACCGAGACGCTCCATATCGACGACTACACCAGCGATATTCTGGTTATGGCGTACCACGGCGGCGACATTGAGGCAAACACCGCTGAGAGCGCCGACTGGTTTCACAAGAAGTGCAAGGAGCACGGCATCACCACCGACGTCTACACAGCTCGTGGCTACGGGAAGAAAAACTTCGGCCGCTGGCATGTCGGATCCTCGTCCATGCATCTACGATCGTTTCCGAAGCTCCGGGAGGTTGCTGCTGGTCACTACGACCTGGCCGTTTCTTTCCATCTTCACAATGTAGCAAACAATGCCGAGAGTCCGAAGGTACTCGTCGGTGGGCGGGTCCAGCCGGACCTACGTTACAGAGTCGCCGGCCGGCTTGATGATACGCTCCCGTCGAAATATGACTACATCACCGAACTGAGCCAGCATTCGATGATGGGGGCGAGCCACGAAAACGTCGTCAACTGGGTGACTCGGGACGGCGAGAGCGGGCTCCAGATAGAAGTCACACCCCGAATTTCACAAGTCCACCGGAAGTCGGTTGGTCGAGAGGTTGCATTGGCGGTGCTTGCGTATCTTGGCAGGGGGAGCCCATGACAGCACTCCATACAGCGAAACCCGTCCTCGGCGCGGTGGAGACGGTCACTCTCTTCGGTGCCATGGAATCTGCCGAGGTCGACGCCCGAATCGACACCGGTGCCAAACGGACTTGTGTCGGCCGTTCGCTAGCCGAGTCAATCGGCATTCTTCAACCAATCGATGAGGCGGTGTTTCGGTCGAGTAAAGACGACAGCGATACGCGCGAAATCATCCACCTCACAGTAGTGGTGAAAGGTCAGGAACACGAAATCAAGGCCAGCGTCACTGACAGGTCGAACTTCTCGACACAGCTCCGACTCGGTCGGGATGTCTTGCAGGATTACCTCGTCGACGTAGAGCAGTAGGCTATGAGATACGAAAAACACATGCGGATTGGTGTTGCTGCCCACGCTGTGGCTGTAGTGCTGTGTGGTCTCAGCGCTTATATAGGGCTCCCGCCGGTCGTTCTTCTCGGCGCTGCCGGCGGAAGTCTGCCAGCGACACTGATCGGGGCGGCAGCCCCCGACCTGGATGAGCCAAATTCCAAGCCCTATCGGTATTTTCGGCCCACAGTGACGTGGCTGGTGATCGGTGTCTCCTTCGTCGTTCTACATGCGAATCTCCGGCATCTCGTCACTCTCACCGACCATCTCGTCTCATCGCCGTTGGCAGGGCCACTCGCCGGAGAGGCTGCCGTCATACTTCCCTTGCTTCTGGGGTGTGGGACGTACCTGCTGCTGCCAGAATTCTTCCAGAAAATGGACCACAGGGGGCTCTGTCACCAGATTCCGACTGGTGTTGTCGTCTCCATCGGCATCTATAGTGCCGGCGTTACGCTTCTCGCTGCTGCGGAAGCGCCGTACCCGCTACTCGTTTCGGGTGTGTTTGCGGGTTCGTTCCTCATCGGATTCTGTAGCCACCTGTACGCGGACGGACTGCTCCGTGAGCGGCGCGTCTACATTGGTCAGTCGCTGGGTGGGGCACTTGATGAGTATATTCCGTGGTGAGATCTCCCCAGATCCAGTAGATACGTATCGGTTGCAGCGGATTTGACGATGTAGATACTCATATGGTTAGTCGTTACTACCACTACTGTTAGCTTAGACCCTAACACCCTTACTGATAGGATACAAACTGACAATTATCGATGGCGATGACGTTGTGGTGCTGGAAGACGAGATCCAAGTCTACGATGACGGGACTGTCGCTCTAGTACGCGTTCTCGGGGTGCCCGAGTCTGACCAGTACCCAGATGGCGTCAAGTACGCGTTCCACTACGGAGTGGCTGGTGCTGAGGACTCAATCATCCGGTTCGACAACCATCATGGGACACACGAACTGCACGTCGCGGGACAAGTCTTTGAACTCGAGTTCGCCAGACTCCAGCCACTGTATCAGGCGTGGCGTGCTGCACCCCCGCCCGAGAAACGCATCGACTGGTAGTACCCCCACACACGAACCCATGACCCGAACACTCCACATCACGATTGGTACGCGACCCGACCGTAGCGGCCTCGAAGATACCCTTGCAGCAATCGATGAGGACAAAAACGTTGAAGCAAACCCGTCTCGACTGAGTATCGAAAGCCTCGCGACATTTGGTCGCCTCTTCCGACCGACGAATCTGACACTCTTAGCGGCGATCGTCGAACACGAACCTGACAGCATCCGTGAACTCGCACGGGTCGTGGACCGCCACCCACCTGAAGTGACCGAGAACGTCCACGAACTTGCTGACTATGGACTGATCGAACTCAAGGACGAGGGACGAGCGAAACGGCCCACCGTCTGGTACGACGAATTCGAGTTCTCTGGTGATGTACCACTGCAGGGACTCGATACCGGCAATGATGCGCCGATTGAGCCGTAAGCTCAACTCTTGCACCTTAGCACTATATTTTCAGTATTCGAATACGCTCCTCTGTAACGGGTTGTTGGTGAGTTGGAGTAGAAGCTGGAAGTCACAGCGGGCAAGGGTGGCGCGACCATCCGTCGCGCTCGCGTGGGCTGTCCACACGCAGAGCTGGTAAATATACCGAGGACAAGCCGCCCGCGTTCGTTCTGGTTGACCGGGAACGACGACTGCTACGTGCTGCCAGCGAAATTCGTCAAAGAATCGCCGTTCGACTCCTGCTCTCCGAGCATGAAGAGAAGCTGCTGACCGTCTATACCGATGGATTTCGAGCCTACGATCCGCTAGAGGCCGACTGGATTCGAGACAAGCGCGAGAACTCGAAAGAGAAGCGGAAAGAGCGGATGCGACGGTTGGACGAGGACACATGAGGGTTCTTGATGCGAACTTCCTCATCGATTACCTGAGCGGTCACCCTGCCACAGAAACGTACTACGAATCGAACGGCGGTGAGGAAGAGCTGTGGGTAATGCCTGCTCCCGCCCATGCTGAAGCACTCGTTGGTGTCGGGAACCTCTCATCGGGCGATCTTGACGAGGCTGTTGAAGCGCTGTCGTGGGGTGAAATCTACGAAATCAACGAAGATCTGTCGGTTGAAGCGGGGCGAATCGCTGACGAGGTTGGATCACAGGGACCGTATCTTGACGGTGTCGACGCACTTGTTGCTGCGGTCGGGCGAGAACTTGATGCGACAGTGGTCTCGGCGGACGATGCCCTCACTCACGAGGAGACGAAACGGGTCGTCGACGTTGAAGAGTATCGCTGATTACCCAAACGACTCGTCGTTGCGCTCTTCAGACGAGGCGCACAAACGCTACGGTTTATGAAACAAATTGCGTCACTCAGGGAAAATCAGCCCCCCTTCCAACCCTCTTATAGTCTCAAACTCACAGTTTCCGATTTGATCGACATGAGCAATCGCTACATTCTCTTGCCTCTGAGCTTTGAGGCAGAACTTCTTATTGTCATTTGTTGCAAGTGTAATCTCGTGGCTTGATGCCTCTATAACAAACCCGTTCAATCTTGTCATATAGTATGGCTCATCCAAATACTCACTTTCGACGAGGTCTAGCGTCAGCCCGGATGTATCGACATCTGCAAGTGCCGTTGATTGTGGGAGTTCCAAATTGAGAAGTTGTGTGCCGCTGATGACTTCAATAGGAGAGAGATCAAAAACATCCCCATCCGTGTGGAGGTGAAAACTAGTACTCTCCGGTGTTTCCGTCATCTCAAGCGTTGCTTTGGCGGGTAGTGAGAGTTCAACCTTGGATGGAGATCGAGGGTTGATTTCGCCAGTGATTCCGATCCGATATACGGTCTCATCGAGGGATGGTTCATTTAGTTCAGAGACTGAAACGCCTGGTATCGGACTGTCCCAGTGCAAGGACGACACTAACAACTGGATACCAGCGGTACCATGATCCGTTTGAGTGAGTTCCGAAACGCGGGATTCAGCCGCCATATACTGGTTTGATGGGGAGACCGGCTTAGGCTAATTGGTATATTTAGATTTACGACAGAGAACGATAACAGCCTGCGAGTAGAAAACAGAATTTCGCCAGGTTGAGAGGCACAACGACAACTGGACAGCACGTCCACCGATATGATGGTTGAACATTTATTATTCACCGCCTTGTTATGTGCTCTGATTAATGTACGATCCGAGTCTCAGTCAGCCACCAAGTCAGGTCGCACAACCGCGACAGACACAGCACACGGTGGAGGAGACCGGACAACGGGTCGAGTCGATGCCGGATTTAGATAGCGACCCCTACGCACATACAAGCGCCACGCGTGATACGCCGACTGACCAGTGGGATGAGGCTGAACTGCGTCGTCTCCGTGATAATAGTCACCACCCATTACAAGAGAAAGCAGAACAGGAGCTACAAGAGCGTCATCAACAACGCTTGCCCCATTGGGATGAGAAGCGGGCAGAACTAAACGACCTTGACGAGGCGCTGGACTTGGAACAACCAACGCTTTGGGAAGACGAGCAGATGTTACTAGAGGAACCCGCAGAAATCACGGAAGGGGAAGCCACCACACAATCAGCTCCCGCCGATTCTATGTCTGTTAACGGTTCGGTCGGCGACACGGACTCGAAATATCTCGCCATGACATTCTATCCGCTGACCTTCTTTGACCGCCTCGATTATATCTCCAAATGCAAGCACTGTGAGTCTCGTCCCTATTCTGAAGGCCCACATCATGACGATAGTTGTCCACGTCACGATTCACATCTCCGATATGATACACACCACGCCACCCGTAAGTACTGCAAACATGAGGATTGCGGTGCCCAGCCGTTCATAGCCGGATTCCATCATCGAAAAGGCTGCCCCCGTGGGTTTGATGCACAGACGAAGTGGGAGATCGCAGACAAAGGCTACAACACACCGTGCGTTTGTGGTGCGAAGCCATATTCTGAGGGACCACACCACAGCGACGACTGCAAGTACTATACGGAGACACCGCAGTTCCGCACGAAACGTGCCCACAGCGCCAACTGTAGTGAGTGTAGTGCACAACCGTTTGCTCCCGGCCCGCATCACGAAAATACCTGTTCGCACTACATCGACGTGGTGCCGATACCTGCAGCTCTTCAGTCATAATGCTCTCCCAGTTACATTCGTACTAGTCCTGGCTACTCACTCCAAGAGCGAGCTATAGACACGCTGCAGTGCATCAGCTACGCGCTTCCGATATCGATAGCAGACCATCGGCGGCAATTCGATCTGAATGCCGGTGCCGTCACAGAAATAATTCACCGAACTCGTTGGCCCCCGCCCCTCCAAATCGATAGCGTCATAGGCTGTTCGCACCTCGAAATCCGCTGGTAACTCCTCACGTAGTGCCGCCCCAACTCGTTCACGGAGATCTTCTGATGCTCGGCCACCGACAGCCACGTATTCAGCGTACGTGTGCATGTGTACTCCAACGACGTATTCGAACCGCCAGTCTATCATTCGGTCAAGTTCCGGATAGGCGTCGGCGGCTGTCACCGGCTTCTTCATGTGCCAGCGACTGAATGCATCCGAGGCAAAGCCGGAATTAAACCCATGGCACAGCCATGCCGTCGTCGGGATCCCGGCCGCCCGTAGCGAGCGGAACAAACGCGCTCCAATATCATCGGTGCCGAACTCAATATCGCCGCCATGCGGACACGATATGAGTACCTGACCAGTCTGGTCGCCCCAGAGAGTTTCAGCAAAATCTCCCCGAGGCCACGCGGTCATATACCCATTGTCCAGTGGAATCGTCGCTGCAAGGTGGATTTCATCACCCGGACGAGCACCGATACGATCACAGCCAGTATCAGAAAGCCACACCGATGTTTCAGCATCGTCTACGATACGGTCAACTTCGGCATGTGCTGCCAGGTAGTTCCCCTCCAACCGAACGTGATCACCAGACTCTTTATTTAACCTATCCGCGAGAGTAGCTCCAAGATGGCAAATACGCGCTAATTTGTCTTCCTCTTCATCGTCGGGTTTTGGGAGTATTTCAATGGTCCCACGTTGCATAGTTTCTCATACGTAGGAAGGGTAAAATAACTACTTCCGCACAATCACAAAGAGTATAAAATTTAGGATGGTTTAGAGCCCTGCTCACAGTTCGGTATGTGTCAATCCAGCTAGTTTATTTAGATCAATCTCATTCTCAAAAGGATCCTACGATTGTGGTTCATTTTCCGTTGGCCAGTCGCTCGCCGATTTCACTTCGAAGGCCGACTTCATCGACGCGTGCTTGCACTTTCTGGATATTGTACTCAACTCGTCGCAGATCTGTCTCCCAATCTTCTGTCTCCACGACCGCGTACGCTGCCCGGTTGTCTCCATCACGGGGTTGACCTACGCTTCCTGGGTTCAGAATTAAGTGGTCGTCGATTACGGCTTCGTGCTGAATATGCGTGTGACCGAGGAAACATGCTCTATACTGATCTAAGTACGGCCTTACTCTGGGAAACTTGCTGGGCAGAACGTACCGATCAACTTTTTCAGGGTGATCGTGGACCAGCAAAATCTCGTCGGCGAAGGTGGTTTTCCGGGGTAGCTTCTGTAACCACTCTCGATAGCGGTCATCCAGTTGTTCATTTGCATAGTGCAATCCTGCGATAGCTTGGTCGTTGAAACCTGAAGCTCCTGGCGCAGGTAGTTCGCGGTCATGATTGCCCTGCAGGACGAGGTCACAATGCTGGAATACTATTCGCGCACACTCCAGTGGATAGGGGCCGTACCCCACGATATCACCTAAACAAATTACAGTGTCAACATCACTGGGTATATCAGCAATAACAGTTTCCAGAGCAGGAAGGTTGCCGTGGACATCAGAGAGCAGCGCTATTTTCACGGGGTCCTATTTTCATCAGACGGCGTAAAGAGTTCGGGGAAGCTATACGGGGCTAAACTGCTACTTTCCAGTGATATCGGCCACACGACTGAATAGTAGTTACTGATGTCCTCCTACTCGTTTTCGTGAATGCGACGACAGACTCTCAAAACACTGCGCCCTGCGTACACTTGGGACTGATCTCAATGGGTGTCAGAATATCACCAGTAGAACTCAGCAACTACTGTTCAGCGGTGGTTCTCGGGATATTCTCGTCTTTCAGTATCTTTGCTCTGTATTCTCGGGAGGATTTAGAGGTAATGATGCGTTTGATGTGTCCTCTGTCTTGATACCGGTTATGGGTACGGGGGTCGTAAAAAAAGGAAGTGTTAGTAGGGATATCGTAGTTCTCCACTTTTGTAGAAACCCAAGCCACGGGGTAGTTGCCGTCGTAGCAAAAGTACATGAGGATGGCATCGATGGAAGATGTCTGAATACCGGGGGTGAGATCGTACAACTGTTGAGTATTTCCAAGGTGATCGATACAGAGTTCTGCCACTCTATGTTCACCAGCTGTTACGGCAATCTCGCCTTTCCCCAGTTCGTGGATTGTAGGCTTCAGCATACATTCGAAGAGATCTGCGATTGTTGAGGAGATGAGATACCGTTCTTTTTCGCCGGCCAAGGGTACTGGACAAAGGAGGTTGATGTCTTCGACGAAAATCTCTGGCTCATCAGTACAACCATCCGCAAAAAAGAGTGTACAGACCCCCTTCCTGTCCTCGATAAGTGCGGATACCTGGTCTGAGACACCGGGATCGGAAAGGTCTCCGCAGAGGAATAGGAAATCACTGGCCTCTACGTTCGTTGGTTCAGAGCCCGTGTATATTTGTGCAGACGTGCTTGTTTCAATCCTCTGTACGGTTTTCACACCTGTGGGTCCAAAGCCGACAACACAGACATCAGGTGCCCACAAAGACTCTTCCTCCAGTTCGCTCATAGCGTGACTCGTTGTTGAACGTGTTCCATCCTTTATTTCAAATAAGTCAGCTCCTCGGTGACGGCTATACTGATATTTTCTTAGAGAGACGGTGCTTAGCTACAGTCCGGGCACTCAAACACCTGACTGTGTGGCCCACGGTCAATCCACTGTTTTCGTGTACCGCAGTCGCTACAGAATTGGGCCTGCTCCGTCCGGGAACCACTGCAGCGGCAGCCTTGGCCAGGTAGCGGATCCATCGGTTAGTTTCCTCCAAAGTTAGCGTTGCGGAGACTATCCTGGAGGCCTACGTCGCTGGGCTTGCCGTGGAGATCAATGTTTTCTATCCGCTGGATAACCGCTTCCAACTCGCCGTGAAGATGATCTAATTCCTGGCTGCTGGTTGATAGATAGTTCTCGATCTCGTTCAGTTCCGTTTTTACTTCTCGTTTTGTTTTGTTGAACTCTGCCTGTTCGTCTTCGAGGGCATTGAGATACTCTTGAAGGCGGTCAATATATTTCCTGAGCTCCTCTTTCGATTCGAATTCATCGGGGGGTTCGGGCATCGCAGGCATATCGCTCATTCGTACAGGTATCAAGTGATGTCGTCATCAAAGAACTTCCGCCAGTTCTTGGGTCGCCACTGTGTATCGTCAAAAAGACCGTAGTCACTCTTTCACAACGCCTCCAGATATCTTCTCATCGGCATCTAATACATGTCCGCCGCCGAAGTGTCGGTACCACTGCGCAGAATTGGAACGAAGTTGTTAAGGCCTGCTGACGGTCGTGAGAGGTGGGCAGTTTTGTGTATCCCAGTTTTACAAAGACAGCGTTACACTGCTTACATGGTCAACTCTATGGCAGATATACAAAATCTAAGTCGGACCGAATTAGAAGAATACACTGAGGAACTTGAGCAAGAAAAGGAGATATTATTACAGGTTGATGACATAGCAAAAGAACATATACAGTCGTCTACCGATACTCACCGAGAAATCTTAGAAAATCTTGAAGAGGTCCAGCGCGATACAAATCCGGCTCCTACCCACTACAATACGATAGGGGTTGATGGAGGGATAGACGAACTGAGAGAGATCATCGATGAGAACAAGGAGCACACATCTGACAGCGATTAAGATAACGCGCAGTGAATTACAGTCAGATGGATACTGGCCACACTGGACCGTCATCCATGTTAGCCGAGGAAGAGAAAGCGTTCGTAGAACTCATCATTGAACTCGGTGATCGAGTGCTAGAGCAAGATACCTTCGAGTTTATGAAAAAAGAGGGGATTGCTGCAGACGAGTTTATTGGTTGGCATGACGAGTATGCCCTTGGTACCGTTATCGAGGGATTGGAAGAGAAGGATCTGGCATATACCGAGTCTGAGGAAGAGACAATTCATTACAACGGTTCGTTACGAGGGGGAGTAGAGCCACTCAAGTGGGAGCATACCGGTTTCAAAACCATTGACCGTCAGTATATTTATTTCACCGAGAAGTTAGAAGACTTGTATTCAAATTAGAACCGCCGTAGCTGGAGAATCCATATTGGCTTTGACTGATCCACATCGGTTGTAAAGAGGCAATAGTGTGGATAATATGCCGTATGAATGAGGTCTGGTAGCCTATCCCAACAACTAGGCCGTCCGAGGTCAAGTCTATGCGACTGTTTTGCCAGTCACAATGCTGAAGAGGTCAACATCATTGCAACACGCTCGGCGCGGTCGACGTCCCTCGGTCGCACATACTGTTGCCCGCACAGACGAGCGAGTGCCGTTGCAATCCATACCAGGTGCGAATACTCCATCTGCGAGTCCTGTAGCCGTTGTTGTGTAGCTTCAGCTATTGTGGGGTGCTCCAGCAATCGAGCCCGCGTTAGAGCGGATCGGTACACCGCAGTATCCGGTTCTACTGGCGGTTGCTCCCCTGCCTCCGACACAGGGTTGATACTCTCCGTCCACAGCCGGACGAGTTCCGACCGAGCAGCCGTCCCAGCGCCGCCGTCCGTTAGTTGGAGGTCAAATACTTCACACACGTCATCGTCAAGTGGGACAGCATCCTGACTATTAGTAGGGCCAGTCGGCGGGGTGACGGTGGTGACAAGTTGGTCGCATGTGTCCAACGATACTTCTATCCCAGCTTTCGCAAGCCTGATTTCGGGTCCCGATAACGCTTGTTTGACAAACAGCTGCTGGGTCTCGCTAGCGGCTTCAAGCCCATCAACGAGTGCAAGACCACCGGTAGCCTGCACCAGCGGGCCGGTTTCGACCCACCACTTCGACGCCACTTGTTCTACCTCAGTTACGATTGGGCCTCCGTCCTCCTCGGCCGTGGCTTGGTACTGTACAATAGGAGCTAAGTCGGAAAATGCTTCGAGTAATCGGCGGCGTTGAGCAGTTGTAGGGGCTACCAAAAGGATGTTCGGACTACATTGTGGGGGTTGTACGTCAGGCCGGGTCGGTTCGACATACAGGAGCGCAAGACCAAGTTTTGCCTGCCAGAATCCGGACACTGACGGAGCAATTGCATCAGCGAGGCTGGCAAGATACGTGGACTGTGCTGCGAGATCATTTGGTGTCCACGTCGTCGGCGATGGTGCCTCCTTGTGAGTCCTATTCTCTGAGACGATATCCAAGCAGTCGATAAACCGTGTCTGAAGTGTGGGCCGTCGGTTGAGGTCAGACCGCTGGCACGGGCGAACGATACCGGTCACTGTCACTGGCGTCCCAGGTGACACTGGCTGGAGATCAGCATCGAGACGGAGATGAATCGTCTCCGACTGCGTATCGCCCGTGGATGTTGGGACCAGAAGCCGACCGTATTGCGTATCGACGCAGTCCGACTCTGATGGTACCGGCTGATTCTCTGTTTCTCTACAAGAGCGACAAGACCTGATATCCGGGGTAGTCAGGCCGAAATAGCGTCCTTTTGTAATCGTCCCACATCGTTGGCACTCGACCGTTATGGCTGTGAGTGACGACCGCACATCGGTAGTTGCCACCAACATCCCAGAAACGGAAACGAGGTGGCCCAACGACATGGTAGCCAGCCCCTCCGACAGAGTATCCGTCTTGAGGTTTCGAATGCGGAGCTGGGGTAGTCCGTCGTCAGGGGCACGTGTGGCCCCCAGCGTCAACAACGCCTCACGGGCGTATCCCAGAATGGCGTCCGGGTGGTTCACCAGTTGTTGGGCCAAGGCAGCGTCGAAGTCGGCGAGTTGCCCCCAATCGATGACCAGGGAACGTTCCTGCAATGGATTGGCGTCCGACTCCGATGGCACCGAATCGAGTTCGTCGAAGAATGCCCTGAATCGGTTGACGGGATTCTCAGTGCCCACCATTAGACCGTATTCTTACCCCAGGCATCAAATGTTTATCTTCTGAGAGGGAAAACTCAACTACATGGACACGCCTCAAAACAGTGTACTGGCAGTACAGCCACTTCCCACATAATAGAGGCCATATCGGGAGTCACACTGTAGGGTTCGGGACACGGACGATACTTACAATATTGCGCGGCCAAATCAAGGACTAGCTTACCAATCTGAGTAGAACCGATGGCCAATAACGGAAAGACAGTGATCGAGGCGTACAACGACGGCTATCAGATTGTGCGTGAGGAGCGGAATTATCCTGACCTATACCATTTTTGTGGTCCCAGCGGACGGATACAAACATTTGAAAACCCCTATGAGGCCCGACTGTACGCTGATGTGTACGTGATCACTGGTGGCTTCAGGGAGAAGCAAACCGGTAAACGGGGTGTCCCGCCAGCCATCGCACGTGCCAGCGAGGAGATACGGATGACCTATCTCGCAGTCCAAATGTCGGTGACGTACTCCGCCCGAGCGTTTGAGGTCGAGGAGTCCGTTGTCTGCGACGCTATTGATCGCATCCATGCCCAGGCAGAGAAACAGCACTCGAAGGACAGCCGGAATAAATAAATATCAGTTTCTGCAGACCGGACCGTCTGGACCGGATTAATAACGCAGTCCGGGTGAGACGGTGGCTTGCTGTACCAGCCGTTCAAGGATATGCGCAGCGTATCACTGGACTATCTTCAATCTGGATTGACAATAACAGCATGATTCGGGGTGCCGGAACCCCGTCATATGGTTCGATGTCTTCATCGTAGCGGTTCACAGACCTCACTGGGTATGCTGAAACAGACGTACTGGGACGGAACTATCGGTTTCTACAAGGGGAGCAGACAGCGCCGGAACCCGTTGCAGAAATACGAGCAGCCATTGATGCGGAGCGGCCAGTGACGGTTGAGTTACAAAACTATCGCAAGGATGGGACACAGTTCTGGAACCGCGTCACGATTGCACCAGTGTATGACGATAATGGAGAGCTGTCGAATTACGTTGGCTTTCAGCAGGACGTCACTGACCGGAAAGAAGCGACACGGCAGCTTCGCGTGTTGCATCGTGTGTTACGGCATAATCTCTCGAATCGGCTGACAGTGATTCGAGGCTATGTCGACTCGTCAGCGAAGTCGATGACTGATGATATCCCAGACGCTGTAGCGGGAATTCAGAATGAGCTCGATCAATTGGAGGCGTTGTTCAAGAAACACCGAAAGATTGTAGATCTACTTGATGAAGCGCCAGAGCCCCGAACGTATACGATTGATGAGATAGTGTCACCTGCCGTTACCACCGTTACAGACGACTACCCTGACGCAGATATCCGGACTGAACCCTGTGAGGAACAGGTTGAGGCAATCCCAGTAATCGATATTGCAATCGAGGAGTTGCTTTTGAATGCGATAGTCCATACTGATACCCAGCCAGCGAGAGTACAAATCACAAGTGAGGTACACAATGGATTTGTCGAGATTAGTCTCGCGGATAACGGATCCGGGCTGCCAGCGGAAGAAATGGCGATTCTCCTCGGAACGCAAGACGTAGAGCCGTTGAAACACGGGAAGGGAGTAGGATTGTGGCTTGTCTATTTAATCGTCTTTTTGTCCGGCGGGATGATTGATGTCGAGCACTCGGAAGGTCAAGGGACCGTTATTTGTGTTCAATTACCACGGGTAGATGGG